>OGDM01000001.1_pt1 | contig 598402 bp, 431 predicted proteins | sample 1570491 | NCBI WGS metagenome assembly OGDM01 (sample SAMEA2582159, study PRJEB24529) | metagenome
CAAACCTGTAACCGGCTGATCCGTAGTCAGCTACTCTATTCAGTTGAGCTACGCGACCATTATTTCGTTTTAACGGGTGCAAAGATACGGACTTTTCCCGAACTAGCAAGCTTTTCAACGACTTTTTTTGTAGAAAATTATTCTATGAACCGATAATTGAATAGTTGCCAACCTATACTTAGTCCGACATTCCACTCCCTTTTCGGTGAGCTATAATGATTTACATATGCAGAGATGTCTCCAAAAGGTAATTGACATACAACAGAAATTTCTCCTAAATATTCAAACTTGGAGAAAGCTTTTCCATAATATGCTTTATTCAACGAGTTTTTTTCGATTGGATAAATGGGCATAAAGCCATAAAATTCTCCCCGAAGATGGAACATTTGGTTTAAACGGTAAATAGGCCGAATACCGGCTCCCACAAATTGATTGGCACGAAAGGCTTCGTTGTAGGTCAATTTACTGTGTAGCGTGGGCGAAAACTCTCCAGCCTGCATCATTGTGGCCGTATAGTTCTCGGAAAAGTTTTTAGAGGCATATAATGCCTTCAAATACCACCCTAAAACCCAATGTTCACTCATATTATGATATTTCTCTTTCATGTATGATAATTGCAACCATGAGTGATGGTCTTTATTATTGTTGTTGGTGGTACTTCCTTCGCCCGGGTAGAATCGTTCTTTTCCAACGAAGATCTGGGCAACAAGAGCTTCTCTGTATCCACGTGTGGGGTATTGTTTAGAATTTAGGGTACTTCCATTAAAGCTGATTGATCCACCGAATAAATCATAGCGACTTTTGTCAAATTTGTCATTTCCAAAGTCAATGACGCTTTTCTGAAAATATTTATCTTCTATTTTCGCAATTCCGACCCCAAACTCTGCTCGCTTGCTCGAAAGGAAAGGTAAGCCGACCTGCAATTTTAAGAAACGTTCGTCTTTCTGATTAAAGGCGGGTTTGTTATTTCGCGAGAAAAGTTTGTCTTTCTTGAAATAGTCGAAAGTACTGATTGAGCCTATAAGGCGGTATGAGGTAGGAATGGCAGTGGCGAAGTCAATTTTTGCCATAAACTGCACGTTATTATATACTTTTCCGAGTTGCCCGTCAAGGATAAACTCTTTGGCATAGTAGTTTAAATCCTGATAGCTAAGCCCCAGATAGATCTGATTGGAGTTGGAAGTGGATATATTTCCTCCCAACCGCACAGCAAAATTATTTTCTAATTTCACCTTTAAATGTAGATCGTAGGTGTCGTCTTCCGGATTATAAATTGCATGCGGTATAATTTCGGAAATCATTTTATCAGATAACAATCGGAAATAACCTTGTTTTAAATCCTCATAAGTGAATTCTTTGTTATCTGATTTATGAAATTCTCTTTTAATATATACTTGTTGTTGTGGATTAGCTCCGTCGATGATGATATTTTTAAAGCGTAGCTCCGGAAAATTACTCCGGTATACCATTCTTCTTAAACGTATATTGTCCAGATTTACACGCCGATGGATACGACTTTTGATTGAATCCATCATGCTGATGGTTCGATTATATCCTATATCGTGTAATTCGTCAATGCGTTGAAAATCCATTAGATTGACATTGTCATATTTGAACGTCATTAAAATCCCCATGGAGTCCGGAATGGAATAGTCGGTTTTCTGCATCACCATATTTTCAATTTGACTCATGAGGTCATTTTCTTTGGGTTTAGTGGGATTGGTTGACACGACGCTTCCTATGATGACATCCGGATGAAAATCATCTCTCATGACATCTGTAGGAAAGTTATTATAAATACCTCCGTCATAGGCTAATACATTGTCTATTTCAATAGGTTTAAACATGAATGGGAAGCTCATGGAAGCTCTGACGGCATCTCCTAAATCTCCTTCCTTCATGACTAATTGTTTCTTGTTGTATACATCGGACGCAATGCAACGGAAAGGAACAAAAAGTTTATCAAAATCTCCCTTACAAGCGGCTGTGGCACGTGCATATAGGTCTACAAAAACGAGATTCATTTGAATCGGATTGACAACACTGGTAGGCAGGAATTGAGGTTTCAAACTTTTCAGTGAGTCCTTGAATGAAAAACGAATATTGAAGAATTCGGGAGTGGGAAGATTCTTTTTGAAGTGATATACATATTTCTCTTCCACTTCTCCGGAATACCATCGTTTAAAGTCTTCCGACTTGAGAAGTTCTACCATGTCGTCAGGAGAGTATCCCATGGCATATAAAGAACCGATAATGGCTCCCATAGAAGTGCCTGCAATGTAATCAATAGGAATGTTGTTTTCTTCCAAAGCGCGAATGATACCGATGTGTGTCATCCCTTTGGCGCCACCACCGCTTAATACAAGTCCTACTTTTTGGGCATGGATAGCCGGAATAATCAGCCATAAAGTAATTAACACTAAAAAAATCTTTCTCATAACCCAAATCAAACAATTGAATTTTTTGTCTATTAAGTGTTCAAATATATACAATACTTTTCAATTAATCGATATTTTACCGATCGTTTTAAATTGAAAAAGAGCATTACAACGTGTATTTAACGTTGAATGCTCTTTCTTGAAGTATGTGTAATGTTTAAAGGGGCGATATTAAATCAATTCTATGCTACGTTTTACGAAGTTATTCAAAGCTTCACCTCTTAGCATATTGTTTTGCAATAAGGCCAAATCGATCAGCTGGCGGATAACTTTATTATTGCTTGCGTAGCCGATAAAGATAGCTTCTTTCTTACCTTTCAGATCATCCCACTTCTTATCCAGATTGTTTAGTTCATCTTTTTCTGATGTGGGGATTTCTTCTTCTTTTTTATCCTTTTGCTTGTCTTTCAACTCATTGCGTTGTTTGTTGACATTGTCCATTTCAGAAAGTATCGGAGCTACTTCTGCCTGGCAAGCGCTTTCTTCTTCATTCAATACCTGTTTTATCAACTTATGGTCTGAATTAAGAATTAGATTAAACATATCAGGCATTTCACCATAGAAACTCATTCCGGCCTGAATATTCGCCATTTCTTTCATACGACGCATATATTCGCTTTGAGTAATCATGACTGGAGCTGAATTTTCTCCTAATGCCTGTGTCATGACATTGAATTCAACTTTATCCATTTTAGGCAATTGACTCTTGAAGGCTGTTGTGATTGCATCCTGTTTATTGGCTTCCAACGTTTCACCTTTCTTATCTTCTTTTACAATAAGATTGTCAACAACATCACTGTCTACACGAGTGAAACGGGATTTTTCAAGTTTTTGTTCCAGCATGCTCACCATAGCTACATCCAACTGGCCATCCATGAGCAAAACATTGTATCCTTTGTTGGTGGCAGCTTCAATATAACTGTATTGCTCATCCTTGTTATTTGCATACAGATAAATTAGGTTTCCATCTTTATCTGTCTGATTATCTTTAATAAGGGTCTGGTACTCTTCAAATGTATAATGCTTGTCATTTGTATCGGTGAAAAGGGCAAATTTTTGCGCTTTATCATAGAAATCCTCTTGTGTGAGCATTCCGTAATTGATAAATATTTTTAAATCATTCCACTTCTCCTCAAACTGCTTACGGTCATTCTTGAATATAGACTGTAAACGGTCGGAAACCTTCTTTGTGATATAAGTTGAAATCTTCTTCACGTTCGAGTCGCTTTGCAAATACGAACGGGAAACGTTCAACGGAATATCCGGAGAATCGATTACGCCATGTAACAAAGTCAGGAAGTCCGGCACAATACCTTCAACCGAGTCTGTAACATATACCTGATTGCAATATAACTGAATCTTATTCTTATTTAATTCAATATTGCTCTTTACCTTCGGGAAATAGAGGATACCGGTCAGATGGAATGGATAATCAACATTCAGGTGAATCCAGAATAGTGGTTCATCAGACATTGGATATAGCTTACTATAGAATGATTTGTAATCTTCATCCGAAAGTTCGCTAGGTTTACGTGTCCACAAAGGAGTGGTATCATTGATTATATTATCTTCGGCTGTTTCTACTTGTTTGCCGTCTTTCCATTCTTTCTTTTTCCCAAATGCAATGGGAACAGGAAGGAAGCTGCAATATTTCTTCAGAAGCTCGGAAATACGTGCTTCTTCGAGAAATTCTTTGCAGTCATCATCAATGTATAAGATGATGTCTGATCCACGATCGGCTTTTTCTATTTCTTCAATAGTGAATTCAGGGCTGCCATCACAAGTCCATTTTACGGCTTGTGCACCGTCTCTGTATGATTTAGTGATAATTTCCACTTTCTTTGCAACCATAAAAGCAGAGTAGAAGCCAAGTCCGAAATGTCCGATAATGGCATTTGCGTCATTCTTGTATTTCTCCAGGAAGTCGTTAGCTCCTGAAAAAGCTATTTGATTGATGTACTTTTCAATTTCCTCTGCAGTCAAACCGATACCACGGTCAGAAATAGTAATGGTATCTTTGCCCAATTCAACGTGAACGGTTAAATCACCCAGTTCACCCTTAAATTCGCCAATAGAAGCAAGCGTATTCAGCTTTTGAGTGGCGTCTACTGCATTGGATACTAACTCGCGCAGAAAAATCTCATGGTCACTGTACAAAAACTTTTTAATGATAGGGAAAATGTTCTCTGTTGTAACCCCAATATTACCTTTTTGCATAATACGTATATTTTTTAGTTTATCTATTGATTAATTTTAATTGATGTTTGTTCAGATAGAGACAAAAAAAATGCCAGACCCGAAGGTCTGACATTATGGCATATTATTTTATTTTCTTATTCAGGAAATAATATTATTCCGGAGTGACAACTTTCATCTCCAATTCACCTTTTTCTTCATTGAGAGATACCTGAATAGTATCTCCCTCCTTCAAAGAGGAGGAAATGATGAGCTCGGATAAGCCATCCTCCAGATAAGTTTGAATTGCTCGCTTCAAAGGACGGGCGCCATATTGTACGTCATATCCTTTGCCGGCGATAAATTCTTTCGCCTTATCTTCAATAACAAGCTTGTAACCAATAGATTCTATTCTATCATACAATCCTTTCAGCTCTATGTCTATAATCTTTGTTATTGCTTCCAGAGAAAGCTGGTCAAACGTGATTATCTCATCTACACGATTGATGAATTCGGGCGCGAATGATTTGTTTAGAGCTTTTTGTATTACGCTTCGCGAGAATTCCTTATCATCCAGGCGGCTTTGTGTCGCAAAACCAACGCCACGTCCAAATTCTTTCAGCTGACGGGTTCCTATATTGGAAGTCATGATAATAACAGTATTTTTGAAATCTACCATTCTGCCATAACTGTCAGTCAGACGACCTTCATCCATAACCTGAAGCAAGATGTTGAACACATCCGGATGTGCTTTTTCTATCTCATCAAGCAATACAATCGAGTATGGTTTACGGCGCACTTTTTCTGTCAGCTGACCACCTTCTTCATATCCTACGTATCCCGGAGGTGCTCCAACCAGGCGTGAAACAGTGAACTTTTCCATATATTCACTCATATCTATACGAATCAGTGCATCAGCAGAACCAAACATGTATTTGGCTAACTCTTTTGCTAAGTGAGTTTTACCAACTCCTGTCGGGCCTAAGAACATAAATGTGCCAATTGGCTTATTAGGATCTTTTAGCCCTACACGGCTTCGCAAAATAGCTTTAACCAGTTTTTCTATTGCTGTATCTTGTGCGATGACTTTAGCCTGCAAATCTTCTTTCATACCTGCGAGCTTGATACCTTCAGCTTGTGCCATCCGTTGTACCGGAATGCCTGACATCATTGAGATGACATTGGCAATTTCTTCTGCATCAACAGTTTGCCTGTTTTCCTTCAGATTGGCTTCCCATTCTTTTTTCATCTCATCCAATTGGACAGAAAGCTCTTTTTCTTTATCACGGAAGCTGGCTGCAAGTTCGAAATTCTGCGATTTCACAGCTTCGTTTTTCTTGCTTTTGGCTTCTTCGATCAGTTTTTCTTGTTCTTCTATCTCTTTGGGCACATTGACATTGGTAAGATGTACACGTGAACCGGCTTCGTCTAAAGCGTCAATAGCTTTATCAGGGAAATTACGATCTGTGATATAGCGGTCTGTCAGCTTGACACATGCTTCCAATGCTTCATCCGTATAATACACATTGTGGTGGTCTTCATATTTATCCTTGATATTACGCAAAATCTGCAAAGTTTCGGCAGCGGTAGTCGGTTCTACTATTACTTTTTGGAAACGACGTTCCAAAGCGCCATCTTTCTCAATGTTCTTACGATATTCATCAAGAGTGGTAGCACCGATACATTGTATTTCTCCTCTTGCCAATGCCGGTTTTAGCATATTGGCAGCATCCATAGAACCTGCCGCAGAGCCTGCGCCTACAATCGTGTGGATTTCATCAATGAATAATATTACATTCGGATTTTTCTGTAATTCATTGAGAATGGAACGAATACGTTCCTCAAATTGTCCACGATATTTGGTTCCTGCTACAACAGCAGTCATATCAAGAGCAACCACTCGTTTATCAAACAGAATCCGCGAAACCTTTTTCTGAATGATTCTTAATGCAAGACCTTCAACAATCGCTGATTTTCCTACACCAGGCTCACCAATCAAAATCGGATTATTCTTTTTGCGGCGGCTTAAGATCTGCGCTAAACGTTCGATTTCTCTCTCTCTGCCGACAACAGGATCCAAGCGTCCTTCTTCTGCCGCTTTTGTCATGTCAGTACCGAAATTGTCAAGTACCGGCGTGTCATTAGACGGCTTTTTTGAAGCGGTTTGTGCCTGTTGGCGTTCGTCCGAACCACCTCTGCCGGAACGGGGAGAGGACATTTCTTCGTCATCATCATCGTCTTCCGTGAAACCCATACCAGAGTTTATATCTGGCTGCAATGTAGCTTGCTCCAGTACTTTCACATAATTTATATCGTTTGCTTCAAGTACAGAAGCGGCCATATTGTTTTTTTCTCTTAAAATAGCCAATAATACATGTTCTGTATCAGCGATGTTACTTTTCATTCCACGAGCTTCTAAAATACACATTTTTAATATCTTTGCCGCATCATTAGATAACGGTACCTCTGCATCAGGCAATAACATATCATCAGCTTCTGCCTTCAGTTGAGCTTCAATCTGTTGCTTTATTGCAGCTAGATTGGTGTTGAGTTTAGACAATATCTCGATAGCTTTTCCTTCACCGTCACGAAGGATTCCCAGAAGCAGGTGCTCAGGGCCTATATACCTACTTCTCAACCGATTCGCTTCTTCCTTACTATAGACGATAATGTCGGAAACTCTTTGTGAGAATTGATTATTCATACTTTTCCTTTTCTTCTAAGGGTTATTCACTGGCAAATATACGCATTAATCAAGTTTGTATTGCAATATTTGCTTTATTTCTTATATCTACAAATGGCGTGCCATAAAAACGGTGTATTTGCATTATATATATAAGGTATAACAAATATCCAGCTCTTTTTTACCAATGTTATCTATCTTTCCATATTATATTTATCGTTTTTATCTTTTTATTTTCGAATTTTAAAGTTTAATGAATTGTCGTCCCGGTCATGCTAAAACTTTCTTTCTAAAAACTTTCGTATATCGCGGAAAAGTAGTACTTTAGCGTGGTTTTTCACAAACCGTAGAATGTATAATTAATAATCATTTTAAATGCTTGAACAAGACAGAATTATAAAGATTAACATCGAGGAGGAAATGAAGTCATCGTACATTGACTACTCCATGTCGGTCATCGTTTCACGTGCCCTTCCGGATGTTAGAGATGGATTTAAGCCTGTTCACCGTAGAATTTTATACGGAATGATGGAATTGGGCAATACTTCAGACAAACCTTATAAGAAATCAGCCAGAATCGTGGGTGAGGTACTCGGTAAGTACCATCCTCATGGAGATTCTTCTGTTTATTTTGCAATGGTGCGTATGGCTCAGGAATGGGCAATGCGTTATCCTTTGGTAGATGGACAGGGGAACTTTGGTTCTGTAGACGGTGATAGCCCTGCTGCTATGCGTTATACAGAAGCTCGTCTTAATAAGTTGGGTGAAGCAATGATGGATGACCTGTATAAGGAAACCGTCGATTTTGAGCCTAACTTTGATAATACGTTGGTAGAACCTAAAGTTATGCCGACACGTATCCCAAATCTTCTGGTGAACGGAGCATCCGGTATCGCTGTAGGTATGGCTACCAATATGCCTCCTCATAATCTTTCGGAAGTAATTGAAGCATGTGAAGCATATATTGATAATCCGAAAATTACAGTAGAGGAACTGATGGAATTTGTCAAAGCACCAGATTTCCCTACTGGCGGGTTTATATATGGTGTGAGTGGTGTACGCGAGGCATATTTGACTGGACGAGGACGTGTAATTATGCGTGCGAAAGCCGAAATCGAAAGCGGACAGACACATGATAAGATCGTAATAACCGAGATCCCTTATAATGTAAATAAGGCCGAGTTGATTAAGTATATAGCTGATCTTGTAAATGATAAGAAAATAGAAGGTATCTCAAATGCCAACGATGAGTCTGACCGTGACGGTATGCGCATTGTTATTGACATCAAACGTGATGCAAATGCAAGTGTAGTGTTGAACAAACTCTATAAAATGACAGCTTTGCAGACATCTTTTGGCGTAAATAATGTTGCTTTGGTTCATGGACGTCCAAAGACGTTGAATCTGAGAGATTTAATTAAATATTTCATCGAACATAGACACGAAGTTGTTATTCGTCGTACTCAGTTCGATCTTCGTAAAGCGAAAGAACGCGCGCACATTCTTGAAGGTTTGATTATCGCTTCGGATAATATTGATGAAGTAATTCGTATCATTCGTGCAGCAAAAACTCCTAATGACGCTATAGCAGGCTTGATTGAGCGATTCAACCTGACAGAAATTCAGTCTCGCGCAATTGTAGAAATGCGTTTGCGTCAATTGACAGGTCTGATGCAGGATCAGCTTCATGCGGAATACGAAGAAATAATGAAGCAGATAGCTTATTTGGAAAGTATTTTGGCTGATGATGAAGTATGCCGTCAGGTAATGAAAGATGAATTGTTGGAAGTTAAAACGAAATATGGAGATGAACGTCGTTCTGAAATCGTTTATTCTTCAGAAGAGTTCAATCCGGAAGACTTCTATGCAGATGATCAGATGATTATTACAATTTCTCATATGGGTTATATCAAACGTACTCCGTTGACTGAATTCCGTGCACAAAATCGTGGTGGTGTAGGTTCGAAAGGTACGGAGACCCGTGATGAAGACTTTGTAGAACATATTTATCCTGCTACCATGCACAATACGATGATGTTCTTTACACAAAAAGGCAAGTGCTATTGGCTGAAAGTATATGAAATACCTGAGGGAACGAAGAATTCTAAGGGACGTGCTATTCAGAATTTGTTGAATATTGACTCGGACGATAATGTAACTGCATACTTGCGTGTGAAGAGTTTGGAAGATTCTGAGTTTATTAATAGCCATTATGTATTGTTCTGTACTAAGAAAGGTGTAATAAAGAAAACATTACTAGAACAGTATTCTCGCCCACGTCAGAATGGTGTAAATGCTATAACTATCCGCGAAGATGATAGCGTAATTGAAGTTCGTATGACGAATGGAAATAATGAAATCATCATTGCAAACCGCAATGGACGTGCAATTCGTTTCCATGAAGCAGCAGTTCGTGTAATGGGACGTACAGCAACAGGTGTACGTGGCATTACGTTGGATAATGATGGTCAGGATGAAGTAGTAGGAATGATTTGTATCAAAGATTTGGAGACAGAATCTGTAATGGTAGTTTCCGAACAAGGATATGGTAAACGTTCTGAAATAGAAGACTATCGTAAGACAAACCGTGGCGGTAAGGGTGTGAAGACCATGAATATTACCGAAAAAACAGGTAAGTTGGTAACAATCAAGTCAGTAACCGATGAAAATGACTTGATGATTATCAATAAGTCTGGTATCACTATTCGTTTGAAAGTGGCTGATGTTCGTATTATGGGTCGTGCTACTCAAGGTGTCCGTCTGATAAATCTAGAAAAACGTAACGACCAGATTGGTTCGGTATGTAAGGTTATGACAGAAAGTCTTGAAGATGAAATTCCGGCAGAAGAAGCAGAAGGAACAATTGTGAGTGATCCAAATGCTGATGCTCCTGATATTGATGATGCAGCAGACGTAAATGAAAACGAAAGCAACAACGAAATCGAGGAATAGACATAATATTAATAATTAATCAAACAACAATCATGAAAAGAGTATTATTTTCGATGGTTTTATTGATGGCTGTTAGCTTCTCATTCGCACAGATGAAAAATGTGAAAGAAGCAAAGAGTATGGCTAATGACGTAAAACCTAATTTTAAGCAGGCTGAGCAGCTTATTAAAGAAGCTATGAAGAATCCTGAAACGAAGGATCTTGCTGACACATGGGACGTTGCTGGATTTATTCAGAGACGTATCAACGAAGAGCAAATGAAAAATGCTTTTTTGAAAAAACCGTATGATACATTGAAAGTGTATAATAGCATTCTGAAAATGTATGAGTACTATACTAAGTGTGATGAATTAGCGGAAATACCTAATGAAAAGGGGAAAGTTAAAAACAAATACCGGAAAGCAAATGCTTCAAGTATGTTGGCTGAACGTCCTAATTTGATTAATGGTGGTATTCAGTATTTTAACTTGGATAAGAATAAAGAAGCCTTGAAATTCTTTGCAACATATGTTGAATCAGCTTCTTACCCAATGTTAGCTGATAAAGAATTGGCTAAGAATGATACTCTTATCCCACAAATTGCATATTATGCTACATTGGCTGCTGATAGGGTAGGTGATAAAGATGCAATTATTAAGTATGCCCCAATGGCTTTATCTGATAAGGACGGAGGTAAATTTGCAATGCAATTGATGGCTGATGCTTATAAAGCTAAAGGTGATACTGTTGCTTGGATTAAATCTTTGGAAGAGGGTATCCTAAAGTTCCCTGGAAATGATTATTTCTTTGCTAATTTGGTTGATTATTATAATAGCTCTAATCAAGCCTCAAAAGCTATGGAGTTTGCTGATAGAATGTTATCTAATGATCCGAATAATAAGTTGTATTTGTATGTAAAAGCATATCTTTATCATAATATGAAAGAATATGATAATGCAATTGAATACTACAAGAAAGCTATTGCGGCTGATCCGGAATATGCAGAAGCATACTCAAATGTGGGTTTGGTATATTTGATGAAAGCACAGGATTATGCTGATAAAGCAACAACAGATATCAATGATCCTAAATATGCTGAAGCACAGGCTGTAGTTAAGAAATTCTACGAAGAAGCTAAACCATTCTATGAAAAAGCTAGAGCTTTGAAACCTGATCAACAAGATTTATGGTTACAAGGTCTTTATAGAGTTTACTATAACTTGAATATGGGACCTGAATTTGAAGAAATTGATAAGCTTATGAAGTAATCGTTTTCAGGAAAATTATAAGTCTTGAAAAAGGGAGGAAGGTTGCTAGAAATAGTAACCTTCTTTTTTTATAATCCAGATAATCAAAAAATACATTTGAGGGAATATGCATTTTTTAATTGATGTAAATTAAAAAAGAGCAATGTTATTATATTGCCCCTTTTTAATTAAACATAATATTGATTATTCACCAATCATAAATGCCCATTTTTTGCTTGATCTGATCAGCTGTTAATAACAAGTAATGGTGTATCAGAATGAAAAATCATTTTTCTAGCAATACTTGGATTAAATAACCGAGCAAATATATTCCTTTTGTAAGAAGTCAAAGTGATTATATCTATTTGATTATCTTTGATATACTGATCAAGTCCTTTTAACAAATTATCGTTCATTACTACATCATAATGAATTTCAAGCCCTGGATATTGCTTGTGAAAATATTCTTTTATGCCTGCTAGTTTTATTTCATTCCAGGTATCTTTGGAATCAGTAAGATGTATTAAAGATACAGAAAAATGGAATGATTTCCAAGTATTAAAGAATGCTTCGAAAGCAATTAAATCTCTTTGATCAAAATTGGTAATAAAGGCGATCCGTTTTACTTCACTAAACTGTTTAAATGGTGTGTTTTCGGGAATGGCCAGTACAGCTGTGCGGCTTCTATCAATAACTTCAGCAGTTACACTGCCAATCAAATCGATATCTTTCTGATTCTTTCCCCGAGTCCCCATGATGATAACCATAGGACGCTGTTCCTTAGCATATCTTAAGATTTCTTCTTCTGGAATACCTTCACGTAAGATACAGCTATATTTAATATTGGGAAAATCACCCGATGTGACTTTTTCTTTTATCTTTTCTGATAAGGCATTGAGGTCAGAATGAACTTTCTGAATAATCGTTTTTACGGATTCTTCATCTCCAATTTGGTAATTGAAAACATCTCCATATGGTAATGATGAAGCATATATAGGCGTAAAATAGACGTGCAACAAAATGACTTCAGCATTTTCTGTTTTTGCTAGGTTAAATGCAAATTCACACGCTTTCATCGAATAATTAGAGAAGTCGACGGGAATTAAAATCTTATTTGACTTATTTTCTGTTTTGGGCTCCTTCTCTCCCACTATACTTTCAGACAGCCATGTAGAACTTTCTGTTATTTTCAAAGCACGTGGCAGATCGCTTTCCTTTATGCGTAAACGCACCCCCGAAGAAACAACCGGTTGTATTTGATTTACGTTGTGAATGTATGTTTCTATACCTTCATTTTCCAAGACATTCTTTAAGATCTGCGCTTTGGTGTATGTCAGAATGGCTAGGGTTACTAATTTGTCTTCCATAAATGCACATTTTATAAGGTGAAAACAAATAAGAAATCCCAATTGTTTGATTCAATTGGGATTCAGTTTGTTATATTTTAAACTTGCACAGATTCGGTAGCCTGTTCTTTTTGCATACTCATATTCAATTCATCTAGGATTTTTAAAGCCCGATCAAGAACGGTCGTATCATCCAACATTACAAGCCCACCATCTGGACCGGGCTCAAGATGTATTCCGACACTTTTTCCCTCCTTGAAATTGTGTCCTCCGAAAAAGTTTCGCACTGTATCTACGTGCAAACCAAGTTCGTCTGCTATTCTATGCATGCTACCGCTAGGCAATGAATCTTTAATTTTACGAAGTTCATTAAACGTTATTGTTCTCATGTCTCATAAATTTAATGGTTAATACTATGTGATTTTTTTATCACGCTATAAACTTAAGCAAAAAAAAAGATAAAACAAATTATTTGCTTATCTTTTTTTCTTGAATTTATAAAATCTATTAATGACCTTTATATTACTTCAATAGCGGAAGCTGGTACCCATCCTACTTTTCCATCTTCCAACCGAATTTCTTTCCATTCTTTCATAGAGTTGTCCTTGACGTTTACTTTTCTCCCTTCATGCAGAATAAACAAACTGGTACCACTCTCGCTTGGAGTACTTCGAACTGTTACACTTGGGTTCATTACTATAGCTTCATTTCGATTGACTAAATGTTCTTTTTGTTGTGAAGCAAAAAGATTAGAGCAAATGGTGACAATCAGAAAAACAATTCCTAATATGAAGCCTACTTTCTTTAACACAATCTGTTTAGAGAATATAAAAAAGTAAAGAGCTATAATCAATAGAATAAAGGATACAATACCCCATGTGGCCCATGCATCTACACTCATGCTATTTGTCAGAGATTTGATCCATGAAACAAAGAACACTTCAGGAACAGGCTCAACTTTGTCTATTGTCTTTGCGCGTGCCACTTCAAGATTAGCACGTATATCGCCATTTCCAGGTTGCAATAACAAGGCACGCTCATAATTTAAAACAGCTTTCGCTATCTCTCCTATTTTATAATAACTATTTCCCAGATTGTAATAAACGTCAGCAGCTTCTCCATTTTTTAATAATGCTTCATATATTTGAATAGCTGCTGCATAATCTTCTTTTATATATGCGGAATCGCCTTCAGCTTTTGTGGCATCTTCCAGTGTGTTACTGGAAAATGTGGTGTGTGAAGCGTGGATAGAATCAGCTCCATTGGTTTGTTTAGAATCAATGTTTAACGAATCTTGTGCAAAACAAGTAAGTGACATTGATAATAATATAAAAAATAATATCTTTTTCATGACACAATCTCTTCTGGGTTAATGTTTTATCGAATTCTCCATTTTGCTTATTACTTCTATTGAAGAAGAATAAACTTTATCCATGGCTTGATTTTCATCACCTGGAGCAAACCGGGCAAATTCACAGTCATTCAATGCATTCAGGAATTCTTTGATTAGTTCCTCATTTACTCCATGATTTCTTAGCTTCTCTTCAATATTATCTTTAGATAAACGAGATACCGGAATATTCAGTTTGTCACTTATATATCCCCACAGTGCCTTTAAAACTTCATCATAGAAAGCATCTTTCTTATTTTCTGAGAGTAATTTTCCAGCTAACTTCATACGTTTTGTTGCTACTTTATTGGCTTTCTTCGTACGCATTTTAGCTACGTTCGCATTTTCAGCAGCTTGCTTACGATAAATAATAAAGAAAATAATAAAGGCAAGAGCCGGAATGATATAGAATAGCCAATATGTCATTGAACCATAGAAGAAACTTCCTTTAGGCTGGAGAGTAACTTCGTTTTGTTTGATGTAACGGATGTCCTCACCTAATACTTTCAAATCCTCTTTATTAGTGAAATTAGCAATTACTTGATCTGCATTACCCGCACCTTTCTCAACGTTTATTACATATTCTTCTGTTTTCAGCGTTTTATAAGATTTGGAGCGAATATCAAAATAACTAAAAGATACTCCTGGAATCTTATATGTTCCAGCATGTCTCGGAATTGCTAAATATTCGATAACCTTATTACCTGTAAGTCCTTCCCGGGTTAATCTGACTTGATTGTCTACTTTGGGATCGTATACTTCAAAATCATCTGGGAATTTAATTTCCGGATTAGAAATTAATTTCAGGTTACCTGTACCGGATATTACTAATTTAATAGTAATAGCATCATTGGTTTTCAGTTCCTTGTTGTTGATAGATGAAGAAATATTGAACTCTCCCACTCCACCGGAGAAATCTGCCGGTTTACCTGCAGGAAGCGGATTTACATTTATTGCTATTTTAGGGGTGGAAATTGATTTTTTTATTTCAATGACATTACTTCCTCCATTGAAGAAAGCATCAAAAGGATCATCAGATTGTACAGGCTTACCGACTGTCATCTGGAATTGAGCAGGATCAATATATAGTTTTCCTGATTGTTGCGGGAAGAGAACGAACTGACGATAAACTGTCGTATAGTAATTACGTCCCTGATAATGTTCCGGAGTCCATCTCGCATTTGTAGTCATTTCGATTTCTTGAGAATGGAAGCCTTTAAAGTCGGGTAACTTTGCATTATTCAGTTGTAAATTGGATTCTCTGGTGTATATTTTATAGGTCAGGACAAATGCTTCCTGTTCGTACACATTCGTTTTACTGGCACTTGCTGTAATAAACAAGTCTTGGTTAGAGACCCCTGTACCAGATGAGGAATGTGTAGAAGAGCTACTGCTACTATTGCTATCACCTTGATCTTGTGGCAATACTTTAATCCTTACTGAATTTGATACCATTTGATCGCCATCAGCAACAATTGAAGCTCCAGGTATTGTATATTCTCCGGCATTATTCGCCATTAATATATATGTGAATGTAATACTACTAGTAGACGTAACATTACCATTTACTATTTGAGTATTACTTTGTTGTGAACGGCTTGGCCCCATCAACACATCAAAACCTTTGATTGATGGTGCCCGGAAATCTTTCACTTTTTGTGTAGTAACAGTATACGACAGCCTGAACTGGTCGCCTACTACCACTGCGTCAGGAGCAGAAGCAGTAAAAGACACTTTATCAGCAAGCATCTGAGTGCTATATGCTATCAATGCCATCAATATAATAATCAGTTTTTTCATTGCTTATGAAATTTATATCATCAACTTTATATTACCAATCTTTTTCTAAGCGACCACCTTGCATAACTTTTTGTTGCTTTTTCACTTTGTCTTGCACATCTTTTTCATCCTGCATTACAGAATTCAGCAATTGTTCAGCATTCTCCTTTGACATCTGGTTATCTTGTTTTTTTTCTGACTTCGGTGGTTGCTGCTGATCTTTCTTTTCATCTTGTTTCTGATCTTTCTGCTTGTCTTTATTCTGATCTTGTTTTTGATCTTGCTTTTGTTGATCTTTATTCTGATCCTGATTTTGGTCTTGATTCTGCTGATTTTGTTGATCTTTCAACATTTTCTGTGCAAGAGCCAAATTGTACCGGGTTTCATGATCGGCAGGATTATTACGCAGTGACATTTTATAGGCGTCCACAGCCTTTGCATAATCTTTACCAGCTTGGAAAAGTACTCCCATATTGTGGTAGATATGGGCGAGCTTCATTTTATCCTTTTCAATTTTGCTGGCCGATACGTATTGTTCCATGGCATCCTGAAACTTTTGCTGTTGCGAAAGAGTATTTCCCAAATTGTACATAGATACTGTAGACTTGGGATTTGCTTCCAGAGCTTTCCGGTAGTTTACCTCTGCGTCAACAAATACACTATCATTAAACAGGCGGTTTCCCTTACGGATATAGTCGCGTTCTGCTTTCTGAGCCGAGACACCGACTGTCGCTAGCAGAAATACAGCGAATAGAATATATTTACTTTTTAACATACGTATAACTATTTCTTATTAGAAAACAGGTGAATGTTCTTAAATAAAGGATTTTTGCGGTCCAAAATTAAGATTTCTGCCAATAACAATAGTAGAATAACCCATGCAATAGCTTGGAATTGTTCGTTAAACTCTGTATATACTTTCGACTCTACATCAGACTTCGCCATTTTGTTCACTTCTTGATTAATAGCTCTTTGGGCTGAATTAGAGTTGTCTACTCGTACATATATACCTTTTCCTTCCTTAGCAATTTCCTGGCACATAGCTTCATTCAAACGGGTAACAATCACATTACCTTCCCGGTCGCGACGATAATCATTCGTACCTTCTACCGGAATGGGGGCACCATCAGGCATACCTACTCCCAATACACTTACTTGAATACCTTTTTCTGCAGCGGCTTTTGCGGCTTCCACTGCACCACCCTCATGATTTTCACCGTCAGTAATAACAATAATAGCACGTCCTACCCCTTCTTGTGGAGTGAAACTACGAGCTGCTAAATTGATTGCTTCCCCGATAGCTGTACCCTGTTTAGAAATCAACGAAGGATTGATGGACTCTAAAAACATCTTAGCGGAAATATAGTCACTTGTAATTGGTAGCTGAGTAAAAGCGTCACCTGCAAATACAATCATACCTACCTTATCATTGTCAAGTTCATCCACTAATCTGGAAATTAGTCTTTTTGCTTTTTCCAGACGGCTAGGTTGTACATCTTGAGCTAACATAGAGTTTGAAATATCCAAAGCTATAATTACCTCTACTCCTTTACGCTTAACCGTTTCCAGCTTAGAACCGAATTGGGGGCGTGCTAATAATACGGAGAACAAGCCAATAGCAACAAAAATAATCCAGAATTTTACATCCGGACGATATTTGGATACATCAGGCATTAATTGAGCCAATAAAGTCGGGTCCCCGAAGCGTCGGATATTCTTTCTTCTCTTGTAGTTGGAATACAAGTAGAAAGCTGCTAAAAAAGGTAATAGCAGCAATAAGTATAAATATGTAGGTTCTCCAAATCGAAACATCTTCTTACTATTTTATGATTGACAAATAACGATTGACAAACATTCTTATGGAATTTTTTTGAGTACCGAATTGCGTAATAGTACTTCCAACAAAACACAGAGGAAAGCAGCTAGGGCAAACCAGTGATACTCTTCGTCTCGTTTACTGTACTCTTTTACGTTCAGTTTCGTCTTTTCCAGTTTATCAATTTCTTCATATACTTCTTTTAGTTTCGAGTTGCTCGTAGCCCGGAAATAGTTACCATCCGTTGTTCCGGCAATCTCTGTCAATGTCTTTTCATCAATTTCCACCGGCATACTTACATATTGTACAGTATTCCCCACCGGATAAGGATAAGGGGCCATTCCATTAGTACCTACCCCGATAGTATATACACGAATACCAAAACTTTTAGCTATTTCTGCTGCTGTCATTGGAGAAATATCTCCCTTATTATTAGTACCATCCGTCAATAAGATAATAACTTTAGATTTCGCTTTGCTATCTTTTAAGCGAGTCACAGCATTAGCAATACCCATACCAACCGCAGTACCGTCAGTGATAAGGCCGCATTTAATATTATGTATCATATCCAACAATACGGCATGATCTACAGTCAACGGACATTGAGTGAAAGTTTCTCCTGCAAATAATGTAATACCGATATTATCATTGGGGCGTCCGTTGATAAATTCAGCAGCTACATCTTTGGCAGCTTCAAGTCTGTTTGGCTTTAAGTCTTCAGCCAGCATACTGGTAGAAACGTCAATAGCCAGCATAATATCAATTCCTTCTATTTCACTGTTCTGCCACTTGTTAGTAGTTTGCGGGCGTGCAAGAACCAAGATAACTAACACCAAAGCAATGCAGCGCAGTAGAAATGGAACATGCAACAAATAGTTCTTATAACTTTTAGGTGTATGTGCATATACCCGAGCATCTGAAATTTGAAGGGTTGCTTCACTTTTCTTTTGTTTCAGGATATACCATACAATATATGGTATAAGCAATAATAGCAAAAACAGATATTCAATATTGGCAAAAACCATTTTATTTATGATTTAACAGTTTACTATTTAGTATTAAGTTATACACTCTTTATACAAAAAGATTGTATAACTGCAGACCTATATATATAAAGGTACCAATCAGTGCTGCTGATAACAGTGCAATTCCGCAAATCAGCATAGCTTTAACACGTAAAGAACGTTTCTCAATGATAGTGATTTCCGTTGGTTGCGGTTTCTGGTTTTCCTCTTCCGGTTGTTTTGTCTCATTGATAAAATCGATGGCATTAATTAAATTAGCATCGTTTTCATTCATCTGAGGATCATGTTTGGCAAACTTAACTAAATCAGCGGTCTGGAACAAAAGCTTCAAGTCTGATATAGCCTCTTTATCATTCAACTCCAATAGCTGGTCAATTATTTCAGAAGAAGTCATTTCTAATGCGTTAAATCCGAAACGGTTCTTAATATAGGTGCGAAGTGTATCCGTTAGTTCGGTATAATACTCCTTCGATTGTCCTTTTTGCCATATCTTCTCTGTTTTGATACGTTCTATCTCTTTCATTGCAGCCTGATGTGGCGGCAATTTAGGTTCAACTTTTATTTTACGGATAATAGGTTTATTATCACGTATACGAATAATGAGATAGATCAGTAAACCAAGCAAAGGTAAAGCCAGGAATGAACAAGCAATCAATCCATACCAGTCTTCCCACGCAAAAGGAGCTTTCATCACAGGTTTCTGTCCAAAGAACTGGTCCGGATGTAATGTATCAACCGGCATCGAATATACTTTCAATGCCAGAGCTTTGGATTTATATACTTTATCATCTACGGTAACCGGCATTGGTGGTAGATAATATAGAGCAGAGTCAAAAGAAGTGATAATGTATTCTTGAGTAATCAACATTCGTTGGCGATCATTCAGGAATTGAGTATCCGGTTTGACAGTTTCTATAATTTCCACACCTCTTACCAATGTATCGGTGTAAGCAGGAAAAATAGCACGCTGTTTAGCATCCATGGCTACTTGCAATTGCACTTTCGCCTGTTCGCCAATCAGTATCTGCAATGAATCAATTTTTGCTTCTACCGTGACAGACTGTGCTGCTGCTTTGCCTACAGACAATAGAGCTAATAATGCTATCAGAATAATATTTCTATTCATCTTTGATTCCATTAATTTCGTTTGGCAAATAAATTCAACAATGCCTTTACGTAATCCTGGTCGGTTCTGACAGATACAGCATCCACGTTACTTTTAGTGAAAGTATCGTTAAGTTCAGTCTGCTTTTGTATCCACCAGTCACGATGTGCCCGGCGTACAGCTTTGGAAGAGGTGTCGATCCATTGTTCATGTCCAGTTTCCGCATCTTTGATTCGCATCAGTCCTACTGGGGGAAGATCACTAACCCTCCTGTCGTACACTTGTAATGCTACTACATCATGTTTTCTGTTAGCAATGGTCAGTGCATTCTTAAAGCTGTCCTGATCAATAAAGTCTGATAAGATAAATGCGGTGCAACGTCTTTTCATCACGTTTGTCAAATATTCTAAGGCAAGACGAATATTTGTACGACGGCTTTCCGGCTGAAAATCAATCAATTCGCGGATAATATATAAGATATGTTTACGTCCTTTCTTGGGAGGAATAAACTTTTCTATCCGGTCTGAAAAGAAAATCACACCAATTTTATCATTGTTCTGAATAGCAGAGAAAGCAAGCGTGGCAGCGATTTCCGTCACCATATCTTTCTTCAACTGCTTGATCGTACCAAATTCCAAACTTCCGGAAACATCGACCATTAACATAACTGTCAGTTCACGTTCTTCTTCAAACACTTTCACATAAGGTTTATTGAAGCGCGCAGTCACATTCCAGTCTATGTCACGTATATCATCGCCGAACTGATACTCACGGACTTCCGAAAATGACATACCCCTACCCTTGAAAGCCGAATGATATTGGCCTGCAAAGATATTGTTAGACAATCCTCGTGTCTTTATTTCAATTTGGCGAACTTTTTTTAGTATTTCACTTGTTTCCATTTATACAGTAGTTAAGTAGTAAGTAGTTAAGTAGTCATGTATAGATATTAATGACTACTTATTGACTGTATTATAACTACAAATTAGGGCACTTCAACCTTATTCAGAATCTTACTGATGATTTCGTCCGAAGTCATATTATTAGCTTCAGCTTCGTATGTCAATCCAATACGATGACGGAGAACATCATGTGCTACAGCACGTACATCTTCCGGAATTACGTAACCGCGACGTTTGATAAATGCATACGTACGAGCAGCCAAAGCCAGATTGATAGACGCACGAGGTGAACCTCCGAATCCGATCATATCTTTCAGTTCCTTGAGGTCATATTTTTCAGGGAAACGAGTTGCAAATACAATATCTACAATATAACGTTCAATCTTCTCATCCAGGTACACTTGACGAACAACCTTACGTGCTTCAATAATTTCATCCGCTTTGAGAATAGGCTTCACATTGAACTTCTCACCATTGATATTTTGGCGAATAATCAGTTTTTCTTCTTCCAGCTTTGGATAATCAATGACAACTTTCAACATGAAACGGTCAACTTGTGCTTCAGGAAGCGGGTAAGTACCTTCTTGTTCGATAGGGTTCTGAGTAGCCAGTACAAGGAAAGGTTCCGGTAATATGAATGTTTCTTTACCAATAGTAACCTGACGTTCCTGCATTGCTTCCAGCAAAGCACTCTGTACTTTAGCAGGAGCACGGTTGATTTCATCAGCTAATACAAAGTTTGCGAAAATTGGTCCTCGCTGCACTTTAAAAGATTCATCTTTCTGACTGTAAACCATTGTACCAATAACGTCGGCAGGCAATAAGTCCGGCGTAAACTGGATACGGCTATACTTCGCATCAATCAGAGAAGCGAGTGTTTTAATAGCCAAAGTTTTCGCCAAACCAGGCACACCTTCCAAAAGAACGTGACCATCGGAAAGTAATCCGATAAGCAGTGATTCAACCAAATGTTTCTGACCAACAATGATTTGGTCCATCCCTGTCGTAAGATTGGTAACGAAAGCACTTTGTCTTTCAATCCGCTCATTTAGCTCGCGGATATCAATTGATTCAGCCATAAATACTTAATATTTTATTATTTAAATCCCTTTTATTTTATGTAAGCCTTTCCTGTGTGTTGTAAGGCTTCTTATTTTGCCTCCAAAAGTACGCCATATAATTAACGATTGCAACTAATTTTTATTAAAAAACAATGCGAAATCTTTAGATTAAGGTACTTTCATGCGCTTTTGTACATCCATAACATTTCACCCGATCAATACAGGATTTGTATGATCGGGTGAATGGATTATTGCTATTTATTCTTTTGTAAGTTCCGGTATTTCAATTGTTGTGCCATATGGTACGTTATTGGGGTTCTTAATAACCTTCGGATTGTGCTTCACAATGTATGGCCACATTGCTTTTGTACCATAAAAACGCAAGGAAACCCTAGTTAAAGTTTCTCCTTCTTTGATTGTATATTTTGTTTTGGTTCCTGTAATTTTATAAGATGCTGAATCCAAATAAGCAGATGTAGCGGGTTGCTGTGGAGCTGTCTGGGGTTCTGCTTTGGCAGGAGCAGTTTCTTCTTTTTGGGCAACAGGTGGTGTGGGCGTAACAACTTTAGGTACATCAGGAGTTATTTCCTTTATGGTATCCTTCTGTTCAATTGTATCGGAAAGTTGTGTTTCCGGTTGAACGGGTTGAGTTGTCACAGGTGGCATATCCAGCGCATTCTTGTCAGATGAAGAAGAAAATAAATCCGGGTAATAAATAAACAGGATAACCCCTCCACATAATAACAAAACGATTACAATAACAGCTATTAAATAAGGTACAGGAGATTTTTCCTTCACTGGAGCTGTTTTTTTAGAAGCCGGTTGGGATACATGTTCTGATTTGACCGGTTTTATCGTTTCTTTTTTAGCAGGAGGTATTATAGGAGCCACAGGTTGCAGATTTGCTTTCATAAGCTCTTGTTCTATAATTTTCTCGGCAGTGATCTCCTCTTTTTCTTCTATTATAGGTGCTGCTGGTTGTTGTTCTACCATTGCGACTTCCTCTTCCGGGACTTCTTCATCTTCCAGCTGTTCGACTTTCTCTTCAATATTAGTTTCTGTGCTGGTCCTTTTAGGTTCTACATGAGAGGATGGCTCAATAGATTCTTCTACTGTAGATACATTTTCAACGATAACAGGTTCTTCAATGGAGTCTTCCACAGATGGTTGAGCAGTTATTTGCTCTTCCTGAATCAACTCTTTTTCTGAAAGCTCATCATCAGTGCTTTCATATTCCTCCGTTACAAGGGGGGGCGTATTCTCACCAATCTCATTCAATACAGTTTGTGCTGATGCTTCTTCACCTGCTTCTTCTTCCTCTGTATCTTCTATCGGAGTATCTTCCAAAATTGTATTTTCATTCAATACAACAGTCTCAAAGTGTGCGAAAGGCTTATTTATTGTATCTCTTAGATTGGCATCCGGAGAAAATGAGACTTTTGTATGTCCCTTTATCTGGAAACGTTCTCCTGTGTTGACATTGACACTTTCCCGGCTATCTACATCAATAAGTTTGAAAGTTCCCAATCCTTTGATTTTTACAGTCTTTTCGTTCTCCAAAGCTTGTTCTATCAAGAGAAAAAACTCTTTAACAAACGCTTCGGCGTCTTTCTTGGTCATGCTATGTTTGGCTGCCAATAAGTCAGTAAGGTCTTGAATTGTTAGTCTTTCATTCATAACGGGAAATTATTTATTTAAACTTATCTTTCAATGTATTGCTAGGTCTATAAGATAGCACTAATTTGGGTGGAACCAACATGCGTTGTTTACTTGCCGGGTTGATTGAAATTCGTTCCGCTTTCTTTTTAACTTCAAAAGAGCCGAATCCTTGAACTGCAATCACATTACCTTCTTCCAATTCTTGTGTCATGCTGGACAACAAAGAACCTATCAATTCGGAAGTATCCTTGATTGTGTATCCCAATCTTTCCGCTAGTTCGGATGTAAATTCCTTATTATTCATAGTCATTTATAATCTTTGCATATAAATCAAAATCGTCTGCATTCGTCACTTCCACCTGATAAAACTGTCCGATCTTAAGTTCTCTCTCTGAACGCTTAACCAGCACTTCCGGATCTACTTCCGGTGAATCAAATTCTGTTCGTCCAATATAATAATCTCCTTCCAAACGGTCGATGATAATTTTCATCTGTTTACCGATTTTTTCCGCACTTAATTCTGCCGAGATACCTTGCTGGATGTCCATCAATTCATCAAGTCTGGCTTGTTTAACCTCTTGTGGAATAGAATCTTCGTATGATTCTGCAGCATAAGTTCCCTCTTCTTCGGAATATGCGAAAGCTCCCATCCGATCGAAACGTACTTTGCGCACAAACTCTTTAAGCTCTTCGAAGTCTTCCTCGGTTTCTCCGGGATGTCCTACCATTAAAGTTGTTCGCAGGTGAATGCCCGGCACTTCTTTACGAAATTGTTCAATTAGTCGGTAAGTATCCTTTTTGCTCACTTGCCGACGCATTAATTGCAACATATTGTCACTGATATGCTGAAGAGCAATATCCATATATTTACATACATTATCGCGTTCACGCATAACCCGGAATAAATCCGTAGGGAAATGTGCCGGATAGGCATAATGCAACCGAATCCATTCCACGCCAGGGATATCGGAAATACGTTCAATCAGTTCCGGAAGCATTTGCTTCTTATACCGATCGATCCCATAATAAGTCAATTCCTGTGCGATCACCTGAAATTCTTTCACGCCTTGCGATACCAGATATCGTACTTCGTCCAAAATTTCCTCCATCGGTTTGGAGATATGGCGTCCTGTAATAATGGGAATGGCACAATAAGAACATTTGCGGTCACACCCTTCTGAAATTTTCAGGTAAGCATAGTGTTGGGGAGTTGTCAATGTCCGTTCGATATATAACTCATCATGATAGACCTTTCCTAAATCTTGTAAAAGCTCCTTCCAATTGAACTTGCCATAAAATTTATCTACTTGCGGTATCTCAACAGCCAATTCCTTCAGATAACGTTCGGAAAGACAACCCATCACGAAAAGTTTCTTTAAATCCCCTTCTTCCTTTCTTTCAGCAAACTCCAGAATCATATTTATGGACTCCTCTTTGGCATCACCAATAAAGCCGCACGTATTGATTACTGCAATTTCTCCTTGTGGATTTTCAGTATCATGGGTTACGCTATATCCGACTTCTTCCAGTTGGCGCATTAACTGTTCGGAGTCAACCAAATTTTTAGAGCATCCTAAAGTGATAATATCTATTCTCTTTCTTTTCATGCATTCTCTCCAAACAAGGAATCAACGAATTCATTTTTACGGAATACTTGCAGGTCTTCCATACCTTCACCTAACCCGATATATTTAACAGGAATCTTGAATTGATCGGAAATACCAATCACAACACCACCTTTAGCGGTTCCGTCAAGTTTAGTGATAGCCATGGCAGTTACTTCGGTTGCCAGAGTGAATTGTTTGGCTTGTTCGAATGCATTTTGTCCGGTGGAACCGTCCAATACCAATAAAACTTCATCCGGCGCATTGGGCACAACCTTCTTCATCACATTCTTGATTTTGGTCAGCTCGTTCATCAAGCCCACCTTATTATGCAGGCGACCGGCTGTATCGATTATAACCACATCTGCGTTGTTGGCAACGGCAGAACTAAGAGTGTCATAAGCCACAGATGCAGGATCCGCTCCCATTTTCTGTTTAACAACAGGAACCCCTACCCGTTCTCCCCAAATCATTAACTGTTCTACGGCTGCAGCGCGGAAAGTATCGGCTGCTCCCAAATAAACCGATTTGCCTGCTTTTTTGAATTGATAAGCCAGCTTGCCGATAGTTGTAGTCTTCCCTACTCCATTCACTCCCACAACCATAATTACATAAGGTTTCCTTGTGATGGGTACGTCAAAATCAGCTACATCATTCGAGTTGTTTTCGGTAAGCAAAGCTGCTATTTCGTCACGTAATATAAGATTCAGTTCTTGAGTATTCACATACTTATCAGCCGCAGCGCGTTTCTCGATGCGTTTGATAATATTTAAAGTTGTTTCTACACCTACGTCAGATGTGATCAGTACTTCTTCCAGATTATCTAATACTTCATCGTCTACTTTTGACTTACCAGCCACAGCACGAGCAATCTTACTGAATACGCTCTCTTTGGTTTTAGATAATCCTTTATCTAAAGTCTCCTTCTTCTCCTTTGAAAAAAAACTAAAAAATCCCATATTGACACTTGTTTGTATAATACATTTGCTACAAAGATATAACAAAGGATTGGAAAAGTAAAAAAAGAAGCAATAAAAAATCCCCTCATTGTTCACCAATGAGAGGATTTTGCAGTTATAGCGTATATGCTATTTCGATTATTTTTTGAAAAAGTCTTGTACTTTTTCGTTCGGAACCATTTGTTCATCAAAAACGTATGCTCCAGTTTTCGGAGATTTTACCATTTTGATAACCTTGGTATAAGCACGACCTTCTTTTGAACCTTCGTGCAAACTTGCTACTGTTTTCTTTGCCATGGGTTATACTACTTTTATTATTTAATTTCCTTGTGTACTGTTACTCTCTTCAGAATTGGGTTGTATTTTTTCAACTCAAGTCTTTCTGTAGTATTCTTTCTGTTCTTAGTTGTGATATAACGAGATGTTCCCGGCATTCCACTGTCTTTGTGTTCTGTACATTCCAGAATCACTTGTACTCTGTTACCTTTTGCTTTCTTTGCCATTGTAAGTTTTCTCCTCTACGTTTAGCCGATTACTTTAATGCTTTTCCAATCACAATAACCTTTAGCCACTGCTTCAGTCAGCGCAGCATCCAGTCCTTTTTTGTTGATAATACGCAACCCGTTAGCGCAAAGGCTAAGGCTGATCCAACAATCCTGTTCTACATAATAGAACTTTTTGTTAAACAAGTTCAAATCAAAGGTTCTTTTAGTTCTTCTCTTTGAGTGTGAAACATTGTTGCCAATCATGGCTTTCTTTCCGGTAATTTGACAAATCTTCGACATTTCTATCTTATTTTTATAGTTTTATATCTATACTTATTTCAAACAGGACGCAAAGTAAGCACTTTTATCCGTATAAAACAAGAATTTCTTAAAATAATTCACTTACAGGCACCTATTTTTCTTTATTTGAGTAAATCACGGAGCATTAATAGGGCATTATTGCCAGCTCTTTCAATGTTCATGCCTCTTCCGCGGTTTGTTTCTTGCTTGTAAGTATGAATTTCGTTTTTATAACCAGCAGCTATCCATACAGTTCCCACCGGCTTTTCCGGAGTACCACCTCCAGGGCCTGCTATCCCTGAAGTAGCAACAGCGCAATCTGTTTTTAATGTTTTCATCGCACCTTTTACCATTTCAATCACAGTTTCCTCACTGACAGCTCCATATCGTTCCAAAGTTTCGGAGGAAACGTGCAAAAGCCCCATTTTCACTTCATTAGAGTAGGCCACTACACTTCCATTAAAATATTCAGAACTGCCGGCGATGGAAGTCAACCGTGCGGCAATACTGCCCCCGGTACAACTTTCTGCGGTGGAAACGGTCAATTTCTTCTTTTTTAAAAGCTCACCGACTATAACCTCCAATGGTGTATCTTCTTCACTGAAAATATCTTCACCAAGTATTTCCTCTAATTTTAACTTTTCACGTTCAAGAAGAACTTTTACTTCTTCTCTGTTTTGTCCTCGTCCTGTCAGTCTAAGACGAATAATGCCAAGTTTGGGTAGATATGCCAATTTAATGCATTCCGGTAAAGTGTTCTCCCACGATTCTAACTTTTCGGCTAATACAGATTCCGGATAGTGCTGTACGAGAAATGTTTGATGCATAATAACATCCGTTTGAAACCTATCGTGCAGCTTAGGTAGCACGCTTTCTGTCATCACAGCAATCATCTCTTGTGGAACGCCCGGCATGGAAACAAGTACCTTGCCATCCCTTTCGAACCAACTGACAGAAGCACTTCCCACAGGGTTATTTATTACCATACAATCTTTCGGGACCATTGCCTGGCTTTTATTGAGTGCATTCATTGGTATTTTTCCTGCTAGTACCCGTTTTACGTTTTCGAATACTTCTTCGTTAAAAACCAGTTCCGTATGGAAGTATTTACATAAAGTCTGTTTGGTAATATCGTCTTTGGTAGGTCCGAGTCCTCCGGTTACTAAAACAATATTCACCCTTTCCATCGCATTATCAATCGCTTCCATGATTTCTTCTTCCCGGTCACGGATTGAAACAATACGAAGAACCTCAATACCTATTTTATTTAATTCCTGTCCCATCCAGGCAGAATTAGTATCGACAACCTGTCCTATCAGCAGTTCATCGCCAATGGTTATTATTTCGGCAAACATACTTCTTAGTTTTATCCTATTATATATAAGGTATACTTATTATAATGTCACACGCGAATAAGCCGGAAGATCAATAGAACAAAAATCCTTATCCAGGTATTTGAAATATCCGGTAATGGCAATCATTGCTGCATTATCGGTAGTATAACTGAATTTAGGGATGAAAATATTCCAACCATATTTCTCGGCGTGTTCTCGGAAAGCATTGCGTAATCCGTTATTTGCGGAAACTCCTCCGGCTACTGCTATTTCATTAATTTTATATTCTTTGGCAGCTTTCCGTAATTTATCCATCAGAATGTCCACTATAGTAGCTTCCAATGATGCTGCAAGATCCACTTTATGGTGCTCTATAAAATCCGGATCATCTTTTAGCCAGTCGCGTAATGAATATAAAAAGGAAGTTTTCAATCCGCTGAAACTGTAATCTAAACCGGGAATATGCGGTTTGCTAAATGTAAAAGCTTTCGGATTTCCCTGGCGTGCTAATTTGTCAATGATTGGTCCACCCGGATAGCCAAGTCCCATCACTTTAGAACATTTATCAATTGCTTCACCTGCCGCATCGTCAATAGTCTGTCCGAGGATCTTCATATCATTATAGGCTTTTACCAGTATGATTTGTGAATTTCCTCCGGATACCAGCAAGCAAAGAAATGGGAAAGCAGGCTGTCTTTCTTCCTCTCCTTCTGCTTTAATAAAATGAGCTAAAACATGTCCGGTCAAGTGATTAACGTCAATCATTGGAATGTTTAAGGAACGAGTAAATCCTTTTGCAAAGGAGACTCCGACAAGCAAAGATCCCATCAATCCTGGACCACGAGTGAAAGCTACTGCGCTCAACTCTTCTTTGGTGACACCGGCACGTTTTAATGCTTCATGTACTACCGGTACGATGTTTTGTTGGTGTGCCCGTGAAGCCAACTCGGGTACTACTCCACCGTATGCTTCATGTACGGCTTGACTTGATACCACATTTGACAGCAAATAACCATCCTTGATTACGGCTGCCGACGTATCGTCACAGGAGGATTCAATTCCTAAAATTATTGCACTCATAAGTATTTAAACTATTAAACGGTGCAAAAGTAATCATAAAACTACGATTCGTAACGAACTATTTTATATTTTTGTTCGCAAAATAAAAGTTATCGCATATCAGAACGCTGAAAAAGACTGTACGCTGGGTAGTTGGTATTGTACTGGGAGTATATATCGGGACTATTGTTTTGCTGAATATACCAAGCATTCAGCAAACAATGAGTGTATTTGTGGCTAAAGAACTTTCCGAAGTTTTAAACACAAAGGTAGTGATTGGTAGAATTAATATCGGTCTATTGAACCGTATTATTATTGATGATGTATTGCTTGACGATCAAAGTGGTCAGGAAATGCTCAAAGTCACTCGTTTATCCGCCAAGTTTGATATTATGCCTTTCTTTAAAGGAAAGATATCTATTAGCAGTGTTCAGCTCTTCGGATTTAATATCGATCTCCGGAAAGAGACTCCGGAGTCTCCTCCTAATTTTAAATTTGTTTTGGATGCTTTTGCTTCCAAAGATACAGTAAAGAGAGAAAGTTCACTTGATTTACGAATTAACTCCATCCTGATTCGTCGTGGAAGGATGTCCTATCATGTGTTATCGGAACAGGAAACACCGGGAAAATTTAACGCCAAGCATATTCAGCTTCAAAATATCATAGCCAATATATCGCTGAAAGCCTTAAGTAAGGACTCTTTGAATTTAGGAATCAAGCGATTGAGCCTTGATGAAAAGGCATCCGGCTTTTCTTTGAAAAAAATGAGTTTGAAACTGGTTGCCAATGACAAGCAGACAAACATTGATAATTTTACTATAGAGTTGCCCGAAACATCTCTTAAGCTGGATACCATTCATTTAGAGTATGATAGTTTGAAAGCTTTTGACCGTTTTACAGAACAAGTGCATTTCTCTTTCCGTACTTTGCCGTCGCAAGTTACTCTAAAAGATATTTCTCCTTTTGTTCCTATCCTATCGCATTTCAAGGAACCGGTGACATTGGATATGGAGGTGAAGGGAACTGTGGACCAGTTGACTTGTTCGCATTTGGAAATTACGGCCGACGACCGCCAGTTTCGTTTGCGAGGGGATGTGTCGCTTCAGGACTTGTCGCGTCCACAAGATGCGTATGTATATGGAACACTTTCCGAGCTTTCGGCCAATACTCGTGGAGTCGGCTTCTTAGTGCGTAATTTGAGTCACAATTATAATGGAGTTCCTCCGCTTCTCGAACGTTTGGGAAATGTAAGTTTTCAGGGAGAGATTTCAGGATACTTTACGGACCTAGTTACTTACGGGCAATTACAAACGAGCCTTGGAAATGTAAAAACCGACTTAAAATTGAGTTCTGACAAGGCTAAAGGACTGTTTGCATATTCCGGTGCTGTCAAAACTGAAGATTTCCAGTTAGGTAAGTTATTGGATAATGAGAAGTTGGAAGAAATCACTTTCAATCTGGATGTACATGGGCGGCACATTACCGGGCAATTGCCAGCTGTGGAATTGAAAGGATTGATCGCTTCGGTAGATTATAGCAGATATAGATATGAAAATATCACATTGGATGGAGAATACAAACAAGGTGGATTTAATGGTAAAGTGGCGTTGGATGACCCTAATGGATCGATTTATCTGAATGGAGATGTAAATGTTACGTCTAAAGTGCCTACTTTTAATTTTCTTGCAGTAGTCAACAAAGTACGTCCACATGATTTGAATCTTACGACTAAATACCCAGATGCGGAGTTCTCTTTAAAACTGAAAGCTAATTTCACAGGTGGATCAGTGGATGAGATGATTGGAGAAATCAATGTGGATAGTTTGGAATTTACAGCTCCGGATAAAGCATATTTTATGCAGAATATGAATATCCGGGCTACCAAACAGAACGGCGAGAACCAACTAAGATTGACTTCTGAATTCCTGAAAGCAAGTATAGAAGGTAAATTCCAGTACCACACATTACCTGCCAGTATTCTGAATATTATGCGGAAGTATGTGCCGTCTTTAATATTACCTCCCAAGAAGCCGATTGAAACACATAACAATTTTCTGTTTGACGTACATATATATAATATGGACATTTTATCTACAATCTTTGATATACCGTTGACAGTGTACACTCATTCCACATTGAAGGGATATTTCAATGATGCCTTACAACGCTTGCGTGTAGAAGGATATTTTCCCCGTCTGCAATATAAAAATAACTTTATTGAGTCGGGCATGATTCTGTGCGAGAATCCTGCAGATCATATTCGTGCACAGGTTCGTTTGACTTCTTTGAAAAAGAAAGGGGCAGTCAATCTATCCTTGGATGCACAAGCTAAAGATGATAATGTCAGTACGACATTGAATTGGGGGAATAATGCTGCAGTGACATATAGCGGGCAATTGGCTGCCGTTGCCAAATTTCTACGTACAAGCGGGGAAAAACCATTGTTGAAAGCGATGGTGGATGTAAAACCTACTGATGTTATTTTAAACGATACTCTTTGGAAGATACATGCTTCACAAGTGGTGGTCGATTCAGGCAGGGTGGATGTGAATAACTTCTACTTTAGCCATCAGGATAGATATGTACGTATTAACGGCCGGCTCTCCGAGAATCCTAAAGATACTGTAAAGGTTGATTTAAAAGATATAAATATGGGATATGTATTTGATATTGCAAGCATATCCGACGATGTGAATTTTGAAGGTGATGCAACGGGAACAGCTTATGCAAGCGGAGTGCTAAAGAAACCTATTATGAATACCCGTTTATATATAAAGAACTTTTCACTTAATCAGGGTCGCTTGGGTGATTTGGATATTTATGGTGAGTGGGATAACGAAAATAGAGGTATCCGGTTGGATGCATCCATTCAGGACATATCCCCTTCTCCGTCACGTGTCACAGGTATTATTTATCCATTGAAACCCGAGAGCGGACTTGATTTAAATATTGAAGCAAATGAATTGAACTTAAAATTCCTCGAACATTATATGAAGTCTATTGCCAATGATATTAAAGGACGTGGGACGGGAAAAGTACATTTCTATGGAAAATTCAAAGGATTGAATTTGGATGGTGCGGTTATGACAGACGCTTCCATGAAGTTTGATATTCTGAACACACATTTTGCTGTAAAAGACACGATTCATCTAGCTCCTACCGGATTGACATTTAATAATATACATATATCCGACATGGAAGGACATTCGGGAAGAATGGACGGATATTTGCATTTCCAGCATTTTAAGAACTTAAACTATCGTTTTGAGATACAGGCAAATAATATGCTTGTGATGAATACGAAGGAATCGGCAGATATGCCTTTCTATGGTACGGTATACGGTACCGGAAATGTATTACTTGCCGGAAATGCCACACAAGGGTTGGACGTAAACGTGGCTATGACAACCAACCGAAATACTACCTTTACTTATATTAATGGCAGTGTAGCATCGGCTACCAGTAATCAGTTTATTAAGTTTGTAGATAAAACCCCCCGTCGTACTATTCAGGATTCTATTCAGGTAATCTCATATTACGAACAAATACAGCAAAAACGTCAGGCAGAAGAAGAGCAGAAAACGGATATCCGTTTGAATATTCTGGTGGATGCAACTCCCGATGCCACCATGCGAATTATCATGGACCCTATTGCTGGAGACTATATCAGCGGAAAAGGTACGGGAAATATTCGAACGGAATTTTATAATAAGGGTGATGTGAAGATGTTTGGTAATTATCGGATTAATCAGGGAGTATATAAATTCAGCTTGCAGGAAGTAATCCGTAAGGACTTTATAATCAAGGATGGAAGCACAATAACGTTCAATGGAGCACCTCTGGATGCTAACATGGATATACAAGCTTCATATACAGTGAATTCTGCTTCCTTGAATGACTTGATACCGGATGCTTCGGCTATTATCCAACAACCCAATGTACGTGTAAATTGTATCATGAATTTAAGTGGTATGCTGGTACGTCCGACTATCAAGCTGGGCATAGAGCTTCCAAATGAAAGGGATGAAATACAAACATTGGTGCGTAACTATATCAGTACGGAAGAACAGATGAATATGCAGATCCTTTACCTGCTGGGTATTGGTAAGTTTTATACGGAAGATGCACGGAATAATAATCAAAATTCGAATGTGATGTCTTCGGTGCTCTCATCTACCCTCTCCGGCCAGTTGAACAATGCACTTTCACAAGTCTTTGAAACAAATAACTGGAATATAGGTACGAATTTGAGTACGGGTGATAAAGGTTGGACGGATATGGAAGTAGAAGGTATTCTATCGGGACAATTATTGAATAATCGTTTATTGATAAACGGAAACTTCGGTTATCGGGATAATCCGATGGCTAATACTAACTTTGTAGGAGACTTTGAAGCAGAATGGTTGATTACCCGTTCGGGAGATATACGCTTAAAGGCTTATAATGAGACGAATGACCGCTATTATACAAAAACAAATCTGACTACACAGGGAGTAGGTATCATGTACAAGAAGGACTTCAATAAATGGAGTGATCTCTATTTTTGGAATAAATGGCGGTTGCGTAATAAGCGCAAACGGGAAGAAGCAGAAAAGGTGAAAACGCATCAAACGGACAGTATCACTGATAAAACAGCCAAATCGGCAGTAAAGAGAAATCATTCGCAACAACAATAAACATATAATAAACGATGACATGATTCCAGGCGGATATGTCATCGTTCATTATATGTGAGAATTATGTAATCAGGAGCATGTGCATCCTTTTTTATGGGATGACAATGCCGTCTTCATTGATATTTACTTCAAGATCTACATTCATTTTTTCCAGTTCAATCCGATAATAGATGGTGCCATCTGCTTTTTCAATACGTTTCGCTTCGTCAAAACGATATTCTCCATATTGATTATTAATCGTATTTTTGACAGCTTCGGGCAGTTCATTTTGACGTACTTCCCATGAAGTAGAATGCCAATCTCCGGTCTGATCGAACAAAACATCTTTTGATATTCCGTTATGAATGATATCCACTTCCGTATATCCGAAATCCCAGTCATTTCTATCATCTTCTACATCTATTTCCATGATTTTGGCATTCGGATATTTTTCATTAATGAAGTTTCTCATTGCTTCAGTCAATTGAACGGGAAGATGACCGGTGTTATCATCATCAGTGTCTACGATACTTTTAATCAGAGTTCCGTCCGCAGAATAATATAAGTCTATCTCCTGGTTCTGATTTTCGACTTCAATTACGAAAATAGTCTCAACGCCTGTCCGCTCCAATTTGTCTACATCATCTTGTTTCCACGAAGCATATTCACTCTTTTCAAAAGAAGTTTTCACAGCTTGCGGTAATGCATTGTAAGGAATGTCCGTTTCCGTCATTTGCCATTTTCCATCTTGGGTAAACCATGCAGATGCTTCATATCCATCATAGAAATCTGCTACATAATATCCGCACTTAGTTTCCCATTTCACATTTGCAGCATTAGGGTATTTAGATGCAAATGCGTTTTGAAGTTCGGTAGGAACAGCAATTGAATTATCGTCGTCGTTATCACAACTTTGTAGGCTCCATGTAACGCAAAGTGCCAGTAAGAGTGTATAAATCTTTAGTTTCATCTTTGTTCTATTTTAAAAGGTTTAGAAGTCAATATCAATCAAATTAAATTTCAAGTCGAATTTCAATTCCGTACGGTTGGACAGTTTTACTTCATAATCTTTTTTATCCCTCTCTATTTTCAGGATTTTAGCATCGGGATAATTGGTCGTTACATATTTTTGAATTGTTGCAGGGATAATAGCTGTAGGTACCGCGCTATATTTGCAATTCACTTCTTCCCAGTTTCCTTTGTTATCAAATTCTACTTTATCGCCATTAGTGAAAATCACTTCATAACTTTTATAGAAGAAATCACTTTCCATTTTGGCTAATGCTACTTTGCTGTCGGCAAAATGCTGTTTGATAAACTGCTGTGCCTGTTGTGGCATTTGAGTTACCTGAATAGGTTTGTCGTCATCTGCACGAGCTACTGTTTGCAAAGTAAAAAAACATACTAATAAGAATACTAACTTTTTCATAATCGTTGTTTTTTAAATATTGGTTTTTACTACTATTATTAATTTCGCATTGCAAAGATGAAAGGAGAATCTGAAAAGATTTGGGAATTTTGAGAATTATCGAAAAAAATCTCATAAAAATATAGTGACGCTATCCTGTTAACATAGCGTCACTATCTATAAAGGATACCGTCACCATCCCATAAGGATAGCGTCACTATAATTTCTTCCTGAAATTAGATTCTTTAGGATTCTTTTAAAACTACTAATATACACATCGTTTATTTTTGCACACACGAATTTGACGATATTCATATTAAATAACCATAAGAACTTTTTTATGACTATGAGAACAAATTATTTTTTATTATTAGCTATTCTATTGGGGGTTATTCCCATGAGTTACACACACGCCAATGATTCAATACCGAAAAGCGTGATTCTGTACACACCTTACACAAAAATCTCCGTATCGCCCGGAGCGTCAATTGATTACAGTATTGATCTTATCAACAACACGGACCAATTGACGAATGCGAATCTTTCTGTCAGCGGATTATCCGCCAGTTGGAAACACGAAATGAAATCCGGTGGCTGGAGTCTTAGCCAGTTGTCGGTACTTCCCAAAGAGAAAAAGACTTTTAATTTAAAAGTCGAAGTTCCATTAAAAGTGAATAAAGGCAATTATCATTTTGTGGTATATGCCGGAAACGCTAAACTTCCCTTGAATGTGGTGGTTGCCCAAAAAGGAACGTACCAAACCGAATTTACTACTGACCAGCCCAACATGCAGGGAAATTCGAAGTCAACCTTCACTTTCAGTGCTACTTTAAAGAATCAGACCGCCGATCAGCAACTATATGCTTTGATGGCTAATGCCCCCAGAGGGTGGAATGTCGTTTTTAAACCGAACTACAAACAAGCCACTTCTGCACAAGTAGAGGCAAACAGTACACAAAATGTAAGTATAGATATTACCCCTCCTGCCAATGTAGAAGCCGGTAGCTATAAAATTCCGGTACGTGCTGCTACAGGTACAACTTCTGCCGAATTGGAACTGGAGGTAGTTGTCACTGGTTCTTATCAAATGGAACTGACTACTCCTCGCGGATTATTGAGCACAGATGTCACAGCTGGTGATGTGAAGAAATTAGAGCTGGAAGTAAGAAACACCGGTTCTTCATTACTGAAAGACATTCAGTTGTCTGCCAATAAACCTGCAGACTGGGAAGTTACTTTTGAACCTTCAAAGGTTGACGCATTAAAAGCTGGAGAGACATCAACGGTAATGGCTACTTTGAAAGCTTCTAAAAAAGCGCTGCCCGGGGACTATGTGACTACTATCATGGCTAAAACTCCTGAAGTAAATGCCGATGCGCAGTTCAGAATTGCGGTAAAAACTCCGATGATATGGGGATGGGTAGGTGTGCTTATCATCATTGCTACTATCGGTGTGGTTTACTATCTGTTCCGTAAATATGGAAGGAGGTAAATGATGGGCGAACAAGTGATCGTACTTACCGATTTGACCAAACAATATGGTAATTTCACTGCTGTAGATCATATTCGCCTGAATATCCGGAAAGGGGAAATCTTCGGATTGCTGGGACCGAATGGTGCCGGAAAATCAACTACTATCTTAATGATGCTAGGGTTGACGGAGCCTACTTCGGGAACAGTTGAAATCTGTGGAATAAATTCTACCACTCATCCTATTGAAGTAAAAAGGAGGATAGGTTATTTGCCTGAAGATGTAGGATTTTATGATGATATGACAGGACCGGAGAACTTGATCTATACAGCGCGATTAAATGGTATTCCTGATAAGGAGGCGAAAACCAAAGCTATGGAACTGATGAAGCGGGTAGGCCTTGAAGAACAGTTAACCAAAAAGACCGGAAAATATTCTCGTGGTATGAGACAGCGGTTGGGATTGGCTGATGTGCTTATTAAAAATCCGGAGATTATTATCCTCGATGAACCGACTTCAGGAATTGACCCGGCTGGTGTTCAGGAGTTTATCGAACTGATTCGCTGGTTGAGTAAGGAAGAGGGGTTGACTGTACTTTTCTCTTCCCATCACTTGGATCAGGTACAGAAAGTATGCGACCGGGTTGGTTTGTTTAGTAATGGCCAATTACTTGCGTTGATCGATATGGCAGAACTGAAAGACAAGAAACAGGAATTGTCTGATATTTATAACCATTATTTTGAGGAAGGAGGAGAAAGACATGAATAAAGTCAATCATCCTTTTTGGGTGATCGTCAACAAGGAAATTTCCGACCATGTCAAAAGTTGGCGGTTCATTATATTAATAGGTATTATAGCGCTTACCTGCATGGGATCGCTATATACAGCACTCACAAATATTGGTGAAGCTATCAAGCCTAATGATCCGGACGGCTCGTTTTTATTTTTGAAGTTGTTTACGGTTTCAGATGGGACTCTCCCCTCTTTTGTACTGTTTATTAACTTCTTAGGACCTTTATTAGGAATCGCCTTAGGATTTGACGCAGTCAATTCCGAACAAAATAAAGGAACATTGAGCCGTATGCTGTCCCAGCCTATTCATCGTGATTGCATTATCAACGCGAAGTTTGTGGCTGCTCTAATTGTAATAGGTATCATGCTGTTTGTATTGGGCTTTTTGGTAATGGGCTGTGGATTGATTGCCATTGGCATTCCTCCTACAGCAGAAGAGTTTTGGCGAATTGTTTTCTTCATCATTACCAGTATCTTTTATGTAGCATTTTGGCTGAATTTAGCTATTTTGTTTTCACTTCGTTTTCGTCAGGCAGCGACTTCTGCATTGGCATCGGTGGCTGTTTGGTTGTTCTTTAGCGTATTCTATACCATGATTGTTAATTTGGTGGCAAAAGGTTTGAGTCCGTCACAGATGGCGTCGCCTTATCAGATTATCAGTTATCAAAAGTTTATTTTGGGATTGATGCGTTTGGCACCGAGTGAATTGTTTAATGAAGCTACCACTACATTATTGATGCCTTCTGTTAGAAGTTTGGGACCATTGACTATGGAACAGGTTCAGGGAGCTATTCCCAGTCCGCTTCCGTTGGGACAAAGTCTTTTAGTCGTATGGCCGCAACTGACGGGACTGATTGCAGCAACAGTTATCTGTTTCGCTATCTCTTATATCATGTTTATGAGGAGAGAAATACGATCCCGATAACTGACTCACCATAAAAGACGCAAAGGACACAGAGAAATAAGTTAAATGAATACAGCTGATAGATCAGATGATGATTACCGATCGGTTATTCACTTTTTACTCCGTGTCCTTTGTGTTTTCTGAATAAAAAATTATTGTCTGGAAATCTCGAAGCAGTGCTCTTTCTGTTCGAAGTAATATCTTATACTCAAGTGTTGCAAACGACAGATAGAATCGGCTATTGCTAGTCCCAGACCTGTAGATCCTTCCTTTTTAGTTCCTTGATAGAAACGTTCGAAGATATGTTCCTTATCCAACGGATTTTTTACTCCTGAATTTCGGAAAGTAATACTGTTTTTGGTGACAGTGATCCGGATATGTCCCCCGTCAATGTTATGTACAAATGCATTTTTTAGGAGATTCGTGAGTAAAGCAACAGCCAGAGATTCGTTTATTGTCACATTGAAAATGTCCTGTTCATCGATAGTTACTTCTATGTTACGATAGTCGTAAACTTCTTCGTAATCTTGCAGATATTGTTTGAGAAGTCCATTTAGTTCCAATTGCTTGGTATCCGTAAACTGGCCATTGTCAATTTTAGTAAGCAATAGTAGAGATTTGTTTAATTTAGTGATGTATTCTAAAGTCTGGTGGGTTTTCATCAGCTCTTCCAGTTGTTTTTCTGATAACGAATCATCTTCCATCAACATTTCCAATCGGTTACGACAGATAGCAAGTGGAGTTTGTATCTCATGTGAAGCATTTCCGATAAATTGTTTTTGTTGTTCGAACATCTGCTCCGTACGTTCTACATAACGAATAGCAGCCTCATTTAATTTTCGGAATTCCGTGATTTGGGTTTCGTTACTCAACGGCTTATTTTTTTTTCCTGTTTGATAACCGTCCAGCCAATGAAGAAGCACATAGAGCGGTCGCATATTCCGATAGAACACCCATACGGAAATGATAATAATGCAGAATAACAGAGCTACATACAAAAATATAATCCATACTTGGATGGCATCTCTCAAGTCATCTTTTTCAATGCTGGGAGTTGATACTGTCAGCTCGTGGTATCGTCCTTCATCGTCTTTAAAGATAGTAGTAAGAATACGTGCCGGTTCGGTTTCCTCTTTTTCTTCAATATATACCATAGAGTCTTTATATTGAATATCCTCCCGGCTTTCCGCATATTCTTTGCTTACTTCCATCATATAATATTGATTGTTGGAGCCGTTGGTTTTAGAAGGTAGCTCCTCTCCTGCCAATGCCCGGATAATGATGGTTTCCGAATAATCTTCCAGAGCGTCATCCACTTCATCGTTGACTTCATCAATCATCGTAACATAAAAAAAGATAGCCCAGACCGTCAGTATGAAGGTCAAAGCAAGCGTAATACGAAGAATGATGTAATATATTAATTTCATGGACAATATTCTCTTTCTTTTTTTATTCTACTACCATTTTATACCCAAACCCATAGACCGCTTTGATTTCAATGTTTGCACCCGAATCTTTGAGCTTTTTGCGAAGATTCTTAATCTGTGCATATATGAAGTCAAAATTATCAACCTGGTCAATATGATCTCCCCATACTGATTCGGCCAAAGTGTTTTTATTGATTAATCTTCCGGGACGATTGATAAAATATAACAGGATGTCATACTCTTTTCTATTTAGCTCCACTTCCTGATCGTTGACAAATACACGATATTTATCCGGTTCTATTCGTACATTACCTTGGCGGATATCAATTTCTCCGTCATGCTGATGACGGCGAATCACGCTTTTAATCCGTGCATTTAGTTCAACCAAATGAAATGGCTTCGGTAAATAATCATCCGCTCCCAGTTCCAGTCCCAAAACTTTGTCTTCCAAGGAGTCCTTTGCGGAAATAATAATTACGTTCTCTCGTTTATGGAGAGCTTTCAGTCGTTCAAGAAGATTAAGTCCGCTTCCGTCCGGTAGCATGATGTCCAATAAGATACAATCATAGTCGTAGTCTTCAACTTTGCGTAGAGCAGAATTAAAGTCACTGGCTGTTTCCACAACGTAACGTTCTTTTTCAAGTGAACATTGAATCAGTTCTCTTAAAGAGGGTTCGTCTTCTACAATCAATATCTTCATAACTTTGTCTCCTTTCTTTTTTACAGCTACAAAGAAAAGGGATATTTCTGAAATAAAACTGAAATGGATTGAAAAAAGAGTTTGAAATAACTATTGAATGTCCTATGAACTATTAGGACAGGTCACAAATAATATAATATGGAAGGAAAAAAGAAAAGGATGAAAGCGATTGAATCGTTTCCATCCTTTTTATAATTATGTGTGATTTCTATTTAATAAGAACGTGCAAATATCACGCGGCAAGCAGATGGTTTGCCTGTTACCATACATTTACCCGGTTCCTTGTCTCCCGGAACAAATGAATCGAACGGAATACAACGAATGGTTGCTTTGGTTTCTTCCTTAATCTTTTCTTCTGTTTCAGTGGTTCCGTCCCAATGAGCCAGAATAAATCCGCCTTCTTCGATTTTTTCTTTAAATTCGTCGTAAGTATCTACTGTTGTAATCTTGGAGTTACGGTAGTCCAATGCTTTCTTGTAGATATTAGCCTGCATTTCTTCAAGCAAGTTCTGAACATACGTTTCAATGCCTTCACAAGTAACTGTTTCTTTTTCCAGTGTATCACGGCGCATCACTTCCATGGTGTTGTTTTCAAGATCACGACCACCCATAACCAAACGAACAGGTACACCTTTCAATTCATAGTCGGCGAATTTAAAGCCCGGACGTTTGTTATCTGCATTGTCATATTTAACAGAGATACCTAATGCTTTCAGTTTCGCTACAATGCCTTCTACTTTTGCATCGATTTGTTTCAGTTGTTCGTCATTCTTATAGATAGGAACGATCACTACCTGAATCGGAGCCAAATGCGGAGGTAATACCAATCCGTTATCATCCGAGTGAGTCATAATCAATGCACCCATCAAACGGGTAGAAACGCCCCATGAAGTAGCCCAAACATACTCCAACTTGTTTTCTTTATTAACAAATTGAACATCGAATGCCTTTGCAAAGTTTTGTCCCAGGAAGTGGGAGGTACCACTTTGCAACGCTTTTCCATCCTGCATCATGGCTTCAATTGTATAAGTATCAAGTGCACCGGCAAAACGTTCGTTGGCTGATTTTACTCCCTTTACAACAGGAACGGCCATATATTTTTCTGCAAATTCACCATATACATTCAGCATTCTGATTGCTTCTTCTTCTGCTTCCTCACGAGTAGCATGAGCAGTATGGCCTTCTTGCCACAGAAATTCAGCAGTACGCAGGAAAAGGCGTGTGCGCATTTCCCAACGGAAAACGTTAGCCCATTGGTTGCAGAGAATAGGCAGGTCACGATATGACTGAATCCAATTCTTATAAGTATTCCAGATGATTGTTTCTGATGTCGGGCGGATAATTAATTCCTCTTCCAATTTAGCTGCAGGATCTACTACAACTCCTGAACCGTCTTCTGCATTCTTCAAGCGATAATGCGTTACAACGGCACACTCTTTAGCAAAACCTTCTACGTGTTCAGCTTCGCGGCTTAAGAATGATTTCGGGATTAATAACGGGAAGTATGCGTTTACATGTCCTGTTTCTTTGAACATATCATCCAATTGACGTTGCATTTTTTCCCAGATGGCGTATCCGTAAGGCTTAATCACCATACATCCGCGCACAGCAGACTGTTCTGCCAAGTCAGCTTTTACCACCAAATCGTTGTACCACTGTGAGTAGTTTTCACTGCGTTTGGTAAGGTCTTTCAGTTCTTTTGCCATTATATTTTTCTATTTAAAGTTTTCTTGAGTGTTAAAACAGGGTGCAAAAATACGAAAAATGCATGAACTGCCCTATTCTTCATGCATTAATTTTCTAAAGTCATGTTTTGTTTCTTTTCCTCTATAATATGTATTTCAATAGAAAAGGATCCTGGTAATAAAAAAATCAGGCAGTTTATTTAAGATAACCACCTGATTTTCAAAAGAGCGGTAAACGAGGCTCGAACTCGCGACCCCCAGCTTGGGAAGCTAGTGCTCTACCAACTGAGCTATTACCGCATATTTATTGTGTTTCCCGACTTAAAAGCCTTATGAAACGGTGATGCAAAGGTAAACATAATTTTTATATCTCAAATAAAATCACAGAAATTTTAATGAAAGAAAAAAGTAATATCAAAGTTGCTTTTACTCTTTTGTTTTGATGAAAAAAGGACTGGAACCGAAAGAGCGTGAACAAACCTCTCTTTTCATCTGTTAGAATATCTCGAAATCAGATATAACCTAACCAGTATGAAAAAAAATAAGCGACTTTTTATACTATTGACTTTGTATTTCTCCATCAGTCAGATAGATGCACAGACACCATTAAGTTTTGAAGAATCACTGCATCTGCTGAATCAGGGAAATCAGAGTTTGAAAATTGCAGATAAGAGTATTGAGATTGCGAAGGCTGAACGTGATAAACTGAATGCTTTCTGGTATCCCAGTCTTCAGTCTACGGGTGCGTTTGTGCACATGTCGGAGAAGATTGAAGTAAAACAGCCCCTATCGCAGTTTACTGATCCGGCTAAAGACTTTGTACATTCCATTATTCCGGATGATCAGGTCATTTCATCCATACTAGATCAAATTGGAGCCAACACACTGGTGTTTCCCCTGACTCCCAGAAACCTGACTACTGTTGATTTATCAGCCGAGTGGGTACTCTTTTCCGGTGGTAAACGTTTTCGTGCCACCAATATCGGAAGAACGATGGTTGATTTGGCACGAGAAAGCCGGGCACAGGTGTCGGCCAACCAGCAAAACCTGTTGGTTGAAAGTTATTATGGGCTTCGGCTGGCACAACAAATAGTAACTGTTCGTGAAGAAACTTATAACGGATTGAAGAAACATTATGAAAATGCCTTGAAATTAGAGGCAGCAGGAATGATTGACAAAGCAGGCAGACTTTTCGCCCAAGTGAATATGGATGAAGCTAAACGAGCATTGGAAGCTGCGCGGAAAGAAGAAACAGTGGTGCAAAGTGCTTTAAAAGTCTTGCTAAATAAAAAGGATACAGATGCTAATATCATTCCTACCTCTCCCCTTTTTATGAATGATTCACTACCTCCTAAAATGCTTTTTGATCTTTCTGTAAACAGCGGGAACTATACGCTCAATCAATTACAGTTACAGCAACATATTGCCAAACAAGAAGTACGGATTGCTCAAAGCGGGTATCTGCCGAATATAGCCCTTTTCGGAAAACAGACCTTGTATTCGCATGGTATTCAGAGTAATTTGTTGCCACGTACCATGATAGGTATTGGTTTTACATGGAATCTCTTTGACGGACTGGATCGGGAGAAGAAAGTACGGCAATCGAAATTGACGGAACAAACACTGGCTTTGGGACAGATGAAGGCTCGCGACGATTTGGCTGTTGGTGTAGATAAACTTTATACGCAGTTGGAAAAGGCACAGGATAATGTAAAAGCTCTAAATGCAACAATTGCTTTAAGCGAAGAACTGGTTCGTATCCGAAAGAAATCTTTCACAGAAGGGATGGCAACCTCTACCGAGGTTATTGATGCTGAAACCATGCTTGCCAGTGTAAGAGTAGCTCGTTTGGCAGCGTATTATGAATATGATGTGGCACTTATAAATCTACTCTCGCTTTGTGGCACACCAGAACAATTTGCAAACTATCAACCTAAACCGTAACAAATAATGAAACCAACTAGTAAAACCCTATCATGGGCTTTTGTTATCATCCTTTTGGCGGTCGGTATTTTTACCGGCTTAGGAGTTATACTAATGCATAAACAACAGCTAGTTCTGCAAGGACAGGCTGAAGCAACAGAAATCCGTATCAGTGGAAAACTTCCCGGTCGTATCGATACTTTCTTCGTTCAGGAAGGCGATTGGGTACACCAGGGAGATACTCTTGTCGTTATTAATAGCCCTGAAGTATATGCCAAGTATCAACAAGTGAATGCATTGGAACAAGTAGCAGTACAGCAAAACAAGAAAATAGATGCCGGAACCCGTCGTCAGATTGTGGCTACTGCATTGCAGTTGTGGAATAAAACGAAGAGTGACTTAACTCTTGCTCAAACAACCTACAACCGTATTCTCACTTTATATAAAGACAGTGTTGTCACTTCTCAAAGGAAGGATGAAGTAGAAGCGATGTATAAAGCGGCTGTAGCAGCCGAACGCGCTGCCTATGAGCAGTATCAGATGGCTGTAGACGGTGCACAGAAAGAAGATAAAGCATCAGCTGCCAGTATGGTGGATGCTGCACGAAGCACGGTGGATGAAGTTTCGGCTTTGCTGGTCGACTCCCGGTTGACAGCTCCGGAAAACGGACAAATAGCAACGATCTTTCCTAAACGCGGAGAGTTGGTTGCGCCGGGAACTCCCATTATGAACCTGGTGGTTATGGATGATATACATGTCGTTCTTAACGTACGGGAAGATCTGATGCCACAGTTTAAAATGGACGGAACATTCGTTGCAGATGTACCCGCCATCGGTAAAGAAAATATAGAGTTCAAAATCTATTATATAAGTCCGTTAGGCAGTTTTGCGACCTGGAAATCAACCAAGCAGACCGGAAGTTATGACTTACGTACATTTGAGATTCATGCGCGTCCGACTCAAAAAGTGGATGACTTGCGTCCCGGTATGTCCGTGCTATTGACTTTAGACTAATTGACATCAAATAAACCAGCGAATGGATGAATCACAAACATACTCCCCTTTTTGTTCCGTATTGTTAAGAGAATGGCAGCGAATGACTTCGCGGCGCCTTTATTTTGGCGTCTGCATTGTTTTGCCGTTGTTCACCCTTTTCTTTATGGCTACGATTTTTGGCAACGGACAGATGGAAAATATTCCTATCGGTATTGTCGATCAGGATAACACTGCTACTTCCCGGGCTATTGCCAGGAATATCTCTGCCGTACCGACTTTTAAAGTGACAAAGCATTTTGCAGATGAAGCGGCTGCCCGTGAATCTGTACAAAAGAAAGAGATTTATGGTTATCTTTCCATACCTCCCCAATTTGAGCAAGATGCTATCACCGGAAAAAATGCAACACTCTCCTACTATTATCACTATGCATTATTGTCGGTAGGCGGTGAGTTGATGGCGGCATTCGAAACATCATTAGCTCCGGTGGCTCTTTCCCCTGTGGTGATGCAAGCCGTAGCTCTCGGAGTAGAACAGAATCAGATTACCACCTTTTTATTACCTGTGCAGGCTAATAACCATCCGATATATAATCCAAGTTTAGATTATTCGGTATATTTGAGTCAGCCCTTTTTCTTTGTTTTGTTTCAAGTCTTGATCTTGTTGATTACTGTCTATACGGTCGGTATTGAAATTAAGTTCCGTACAGCAAATGATTGGTTGACGACTGCTAAAGGCAATATAGTAACTGCTGTTTTGGGTAAGTTATTGCCTTATACCATTATATATATATTGATAGGGTGGTTAGCTAATTATGTCATGTTCGGTATTCTGCATATCCCTTTTCAAGGGAGTTGGTGGTTAATGAATATCATGACCGTGCTTTTCATCATTGCGACGCAGGCTTTAGGGCTGTTTTTATTCTCGCTGTTTCCGGCAATTTCGTTGGTGATAAGCGTAGTCTCTATGGTAGGTTCTCTGGGGGCTACCTTGTCCGGGGTGACCTTTCCGGTTCCCAATATGTATCCGTTGGTGAGGGATGCTTCCTATTTGTTTCCTGTCCGCCATTTTACGGAAATGATGCAAACCATGCTCTATGGAGGCGGTGGTTTTATCCATCTTTGGCCGTCGGCTGTGATACTCTGTATCTTTCCGTTGTTGGCCCTATTGTTGCTTCCCCATTTAAAACGAGCTATAGAAAGTCATAAGTATGAAAACATTAAGTAAGTTACAACAGTTATCATTCATCATTCGTCGTGAATTTCTAGCTATCAGTACCAGTTATGCAGTTCTGCTTGTGTTGATGGGAGGAATCTTTGTCTACGGATTACTCTACAATTATATGTATGCACCGAATATTGTAACCGATGTTCCTGTTGCCGTAGTCGATAATTCGCATAGTGAATTGAGTCGTGATTTTATCCGTTGGCTGGATGCTACCCCCCAAGCAGAGATTTATAGCCAGGCGATGGATTATCACGAAGCAAAAGAATGGATGAAAGAAGGCAAAGTACAGGGAATACTCTATCTGCCTCATGATTTTGAGAAGCGAGTGTTTCGGGGAGATGAAGCCGTATTTTCTCTTTATGCAACTACGGATGCTTTCCTGTATTTCGAAGCTTTGCAGGGGGCTTCATCGCGTGTTATGCTGGCTATTAATGACAAATACAGGTCGGATGAAGCGGTATTTCTTCCACCACAAGGATTGCTTGCCGTAGCTATGGCAAAACCGATCCATGTAGAAGGAACTGCACTTTACAATTATACGGAAGGCTATGGCTCTTATCTTATTCCCGCAGTTATGATGATTATAATCTTCCAGACTTTATTGATGGTTATTGGTATGGTGACCGGAGAAGAACATAGCAACAGAGGAATCCGCGCTTACACTCCTTTTGGATATGGCTGGGGAGTTGCCATTCGTATAGTGGCGGGAAAAACGTCCGTATACTGTGCTCTTTATGCTATCTTTGCTTTCTTTCTATTAGGCTTGCTCCCCCACTTTTTCAGTATCCCTAATATTGGAAACGGACTATACATTGTATTATTATTGATTCCATACCTGATGGCGACCTCTTTTCTGGGGTTGGCAGCTTCCAGGTATTTTACGGATTCAGAAGCTCCCCTACTCATGATCGCCTTCTTCTCTGTAGGATTAATATTTCTTTCCGGGGTTTCCTATCCGATGGAACTAATGCCCTGGTATTGGAAAGCTGCACATTACATTCTTCCGGCTGCACCAGGCACACTTGCTTTTGTGAAATTGAATTCTATGGGAGCCAGTATGGCGGATATCAGACCAGAATATATAACCCTTTGGATACAAGTACTTATTTATTTTATAATAAGTATATGGGTTTACAAGAAGAAACTGGAATCAGATCCAATTAGTTAATTTAACAAAAGCAAAACATACGCTAATTATGACATACGATTAAAGAATACCTTCAAATAAATCAACTTCTCAATGTGAATAATCAATTTTGGAAATAAAAAAGTTTCCAAATGAATGTTTTTTTGGAGAATCTCTTCTATTTCTTTGCTTTTCTCATTGCTTTTGTATAATTTCGTTAACTGTAATATTTATATGATCGCTAGAAGTAGCTTAAAAAACAACTGTTTATATGAAATATATTGTATATATTCTCCTCTTTTTCCCTATCTGGGTTACAGCGCAGACATACAAATACATAGGTATAGAAAAAGGTTTGAGTAATCGACGGATATTCAATATTCAGAAAGACGCACAAGGATACATGTGGTTTCTTACCAATGAGGGAATGGATCGTTATAACGGTAAAGATATAAAACATTATAAATTAAATAAAGAAGGTACTACTTTAGATGCTCCTGTACGTTTGGGATGGTTGTATACAGGATCACAAATTGGTATATGGGTGATTGGTAAGCAAGGGCGAATCTTTCAATATGAAGCAAACGGAGATGATTTCAGGATGGTATATAAACAGCCAACCCCCTCTGAAACAATCAGCTATGGCTATTTGGATCAAAGTAATAATATCTGGTTATGTTGTAAGGATTCTATATCACTATATAATATTAAAGATGCTCACATACTTCAATTCTCCAATATGTTGCATAGTAATATTACAGCAATAGAACAAGTAGATGACCATCATTTCTTTATAGCAACAGAAGTAGGCGTCCGATATGTAAAATTGGAAAACGGTATTTTAGAGACTATTCCTGTTGAAACATTGGATTATTTTCATGCACAGGTAAGTGAATTGTATTTTCATAAGCAATTAAAAAGACTATTTATCGGTTCATTTGAAAGAGGAGTTTTTGTGTACGACATGAATACACAGGAAATTATACGACCGGAAGCTGATCTTAGTGATGTAAATATAGCTCGTATCAGCCCGTTGAATGAAACGGAGTTACTGATTGCAACAGAAGGAATGGGAGTATATAAGGTTAATGCAAATACTTGTGAACTGGAACATTACATTATTGCTAATTATCAAAGTTATAATGAAATGAATGGGAATAATATCAATGATGTATTTGTGGATGAAGAAAAACGGATATGGCTTGCTAATTATCCCACAGGGATTACGGTGATTGATAATCGCTATGAGAATTATCATTGGATGAAACACGCTATGGGCAATGTCCAATCATTAATCAATGACCAGGTACAAGCGGTCATTGAAGACCATGAAGGTGATTTGTGGTTTGGAACTAGTAATGGTATTAGTCTTTATAATTCAAAAACAGGTCAGTGGCATTCATTCCTAAGTTCTTTTAATCAGCAACTAAAAGACAAGAATCATATTTTTATTACTCTATGTGAAGTGTCTCCCGGCATTATATGGGCAGGAGGATATACTTCCGGTATTTATAAAATAAACAAAAATACTCTATCAGTTGAATACTTCTCTCCTTACCTACTTTCTCACGTCAATATGCGTCCGGATAAATATATTCGTGATATAGTTAAAGATTCAAGAGGACATATCTGGTCGGGAGGATATTATAATCTAAAATGTTTTAATCTGGAGACCAACAGTGCGCGTCTATATCCGGGATTGAATTCCATTACATCCATTGTTGAAAAAGACAAAGATAATATGTGGATCGGAACCGCTAACGGATTGTATTTGTTAAATCGAAATACTGGCGAATATCAGTATATTGAAATGGAGATAGGAGCTATATATATCAATACGCTTTATCAGGCAGATAATGGTTTGTTATACATTGGGACAAATGGTGGAGGCGTATTTATCTATAATTCTCAAGATAAGATTTTTGAGCACTACTTTTCTGATAATTCGGCATTAGTTTCAAACAGAATATTTACAATATTGCCGGAAGTAGATGGACGTATAATGATGAGTACGGAGAATGGAATAACCTGCTTTCATACTAAAGAAAAGGTATTTCGTAATTGGACTAGAGGAGAAGGATTGTTGCCTGCTTACTTTAATGCAGCAGCAGGAACAGTGCGTAAAAATAAGAATTTTGTATTCGGTAGTACAGATGGAGTAATTGAACTTCCGATGAATGTGAAGTTTCCGGACTATAAGTTTTCCAGGTTGATATTTAGTGACTTTCATCTTTCTTATCAACCTGTTTATCCGGGTACTAAGGATTCTCCTTTGGAGAAGAGTATTGATGAGACAGATGTATTAGAATTAGAATATGATGAGAATACGTTTTCATTTGAAATTTCTACAATCAATTATGATTCTCCCGGGAATGCACTATATTCATGGAAATTAGAAGGTTTTTATGAGAAATGGACTCAACCGGGAGCAAATAACTTGATTCGCTTTACCAATTTGCCTCCGGGTAGATATACTCTTCATGTACGTGCTATATCCAGAGAAGAACATGACATCGTTTTTCAAGAACGTACTATGAAAATTATTATCACACAACCATTTTGGTTGAGTTGGTGGGCTATCCTGTGCTATATCCTGTTGGTAATCGGAGGATCTTATTTCGTTCTGCGGGTGATAAATCTAAGAAAGCAAAAGAATATATCTGATGAAAAAACGCAGTTTTTCATTAATACGGCGCATGATATACGTACTCCATTAACTTTGATAAAAGCACCTTTGGAGGAATTATTGGAAGAAGAGACGCTTACCGACAATGGAATCACTCGTACGAACATTGCATTGAGGAATGTAGAAGTACTTTTACGACTGGTCAGCAATCTGATTAATTTTGAACGGACGGATGTATATTCCTCTAAAATGAGTATTTCCGAGTATGAGTTGAATACCTATATGAATGATATATATGATACATTTTCTTCTTATGCAGCCATCAGGCGCATTGAATATACATACGAGAGTACTTTCAGCTATATGAATGTATCGTTTGATAAGGAGAAGATGGATTCTATTTTGAAGAATATAATATCAAACTCGCTAAAATATACTCCGGAAAATGGCAAGGTCAGCATTTCCGTATCCGATACGAATGATTCATGGAAAGTAATAATCAAGGATACAGGTATAGGTATTCCTGCCAGTGAACAAAGTAAGTTGTTCAAGCTTCATTTCCGTGCCAGCAATGCTATTAACTCTAAAGTGACGGGTAGTGGTATCGGATTAATGCTGGTAGGAAAACTAGTCAGCCTTCATGGAGGTAAAATTAGTGTAGATAGTGTTGAGCATCAAGGTACGACAATCAAAATTGTTTTTCCGAAAAAGAATAAGACTTCTCAAAATATCAGTGACGAAGCACCTTCTAAATTTGAGGCGTTGGCTCCTGTGCTGCCCACTCCGAATGTACCAGCAAAGACAACCGCTACGATAGATAATCCAAATTTACGACGGATTCTTGTTGTAGAAGACAATGATGAGCTACGCTCCTATCTGGTCAGTTCATTATCTTCTATATATAATGTACAAGCTTGCGCTAACGGAAAGGAAGCGTTGATTATTATCAAAGAATATTGGCCGGAACTGGTTCTTTCTGATATCATGATGCCGGAGATGCGGGGAGATGAATTGTGTGTGGCTATCAAAAGTGATATTGAGATTTCACATATTCCTGTGTTGTTGCTCACTGCTTTGGGAGAAGAAAATAATATTCTGGATGGACTGTCGATTGGTGCGGACGAATATCTCATCAAACCTTTCAGCGTGAAAATATTACGGGCGAATATCGCTAATCTGTTGGCAAACCGGGAACTGTTGCGCATGAGATATGCCAATCTGGATATAGAAGCGAAATCAATGGTTCCATCTGCAAACGGTACTAACAGCCTCGATTGGAAGTTTATATCAAATGTAAAGAAAATCGTGGATGAGAATATAAACAACCCTGAATTTTCTGTTAATGTGCTCTGTGAATCAAGTGGCATGAGCCGTACCAGTTTCTATTGTAAATTGAAAGCATTGACGGGACAGTCTCCGACAGAGTTTATTCGGGTGATGCGTTTGAAACGTGCTACCGAGTTATTGAAAGAGGGTGAATATGCCATTAATGAAATTTTAGACATGGTTGGATTCTCTGAAACTAAATATTTCCGGGAAGTATTCAAAAAATACTATAAGATGAGTCCGAGCAGGTATGCTAAAGGAGGAGGTAATCCCACTGCTGCTGATATGGAAGATGACGACGAAGATTGATAAATAGTCGCCCCTTAGAATGTGCTTTTACGCCTAATAATCAACATATTAATATATAAATTGCTTTGATATATCTGCAAGTTTTTGTATCTTTATGGTTGAAAACTTGCAGATTATTATGATAAACAAGACCACCCCTCAGCCCTCCTTGTTCAGCTCTTTGACAGACCAGCTGAATCCCAGGCATCCCTTATACCTGCTTGCCAATAAGATAGACTGGCGCCGTTTTGAAGAAGCTTTCTCCCCGCTATACTGTGCCGTCAACGGTCGTCCGGCCAAACCCATCCGCCTGATGTGCGGACTTCTGATTCTTAAGCACGTGCGTAACCTGTCCGATGAATCGGTTGTTGAACAATGGAGCGAGAATGCTTATTACCAGTACTTTTGCGGTATGTTGGAATTCACGCCTTCCTATCCCTGCAATGCAAGCGAACTGGTACACTTCCGTAAGCGTGTCGGAGAAAATGGCATGGAACTGATTCTGTCAGAAAGTATCCGCGTCAATCAGGAGGACGACGGCCCGGACCATCACTGCACGGCCTTCATCGATTCCACGGTACAGGAAAAGAACGTGACTTATCCCACGGATGCGAAGTTGCATAAAAAGATAGTCCGCAAAGTGTTGTCTGTCGTAAAATCCTTAGGGCTTCCTTTGCGCCAGAGCTATACCTTTGTCCTCAAGAAGATCTACCGTGACCAGCGTTTCCGTAACCACCCCAAGAACCGTGGCAAGGCCCTGAAAGCGGACAAGCGGCTGCGCACCATTGCGGGAAGGCTTGTCAGGGAACTGAGGCGCAACCTGAAAGAAAACCACGGCTACGACTCCCTGCTCGACCTCTTTGAGCGGGTGCTTTCACAGAAGCGCAATTCTCCCGGGAAAATCTATTCCCTGCATGAACCGGAGGTGCAGTGTATCAGCAAGGGGAAAGAACATAAGAAATACGAGTTCGGCAACAAGGTTTCAATCGTCCGCTCAATTACCGGTGTCATACTGGGTGCCAAGTCTTTCCGGAATGAATATGACGGGCATACCATTGAAGAATCCCTCAGGCAGGTGGAACGCATTACCGGAAAGAAGATCAGGAAGTTGGCCGGGGACAGGGGGTACAGAGGAAAGAAAGAGGTGGGCGGCACCGGGATACTGATACCCGATGTTCCAAACAGGAAAGACAGTTATTACACACGCAAGAAGAAACATAAGCTATTCTGCAAGCGTGCAGGAATAGAGCCGACTATCGGGCATTTGAAATCAGACTTTCGTTTAGGACGCAACTTTTATAAAGGTGTGTTCGGGGATGTTGTCAATCTGCTCTTAGCCGCAGCAGCGTACAACTTCAAAAGAGCCATGAGGGTTCTTTGGCTACTTGTTGAAAAAATCTGCGGGACACTGTTTTCTTGTAATATCCCGCAGATGAGTACTTTTTAAGGGACGACTAAATAGAAAAATAGATGAATAAGTCCTATTATTATAATATGTTCTCCCCTGCTATGAATATCTTTAGCAGAGGAGAACTTTCTTTTTCAAAACTTATTGTTCTGATTTTGGAAAAGTGGGATATTTAAAAGTTCAAATTAATACCACCCATAAACGTAGCTTTCGGCATGGGATAACCTGCATTTATTTCATAGCGTTGCGCCAATAGGTTTTCTCCTTTCACAAAGAGATTAGCGAAACGACAGAGACGATAATTTCCCCGAAGGTTCCATAAGGTAAAACTATCTTGTTTCTCGTTGTTTTGTATTACAGAGGTGTAAAGTCCCTTCACATATTGTACACCCGTTGATACACTCCAACGTCCGGAAGTATAATCTACTCCTGCGTACAATTTATGCTCGGGAGCGGCAAGAACTGGATTTTCCATGTGAAGCCAGCTATAATTGGCATTGACATTCCAATGTGAATTCATGCGATAACCAATGTTGGTTTCCAACCCCCAGTTTTCTATTTCGCCGGAATTGATATTTAATGGAGGAACCAAACCGTTCGACATAATCACATTATCCCCATTGATATAATAAAGGTTGACTCCGTAGGATAACGCGCCCTCCAACAGACGTTGTGAGTATGAAAGTTCGTAACTTAGCAGTTTCTCCGGTTTTAGTTCCGAGTTGGCAGGGGTAAACATATACATTTCTCGAATCGTCGGATTACGGTATCCTTTGCTAACCATTGCTTTAAGTTCTCCATGCTTCGGTAAATGAAAGGCCAACCCACCTTGTGGAATCCATTCAGTACCTACATGCGAATGATGGTCTACACGAATACCTGCATCCAATGAGAACCAGCTATTGATATCCTGACGGAAATCAATGTATCCGGCAAACTCATCCATTTGCTTGTCTACTCCCGGAGTATGTTCACCTGTAGCTACAACCTTGTTCCACGATTCACCTCCGAAGTGCTGATAATCCAGTCCTACGGTCAAACGGTTGCCGGTAAAGAGAGTGGCACTTTGATACCATGACACACCCAGCATCTTATCTTTGGAGTTGAAATGTGACTTTTGCGGTTCTTTTCCTATCTGATAACCATCATTGATTTTATGCCGTCCCCAGTTATAGAAAAAGCTCAAAGCACCCGAAGTCTTCTCATAATGATTCTCTAAAACAAATGATGTCATTCCGCGAGTGATACGGGAATCGTTGTCGATCAATGGTACTTGAATAGTTCCCGGATTGGAAGCATTAAAATGAGTTACGTTTACATCTCCCCACACCTTCCAGAAAGAGCTGATGTCATAGCCTAACTTTGCATATCCACCGTATTGTTCGAATTTCATATCAGGGCGATGTCCGTCCGTACGATTATAAGAGCCGGTTACGACACTACTGAAACGTCCCTTTTTGACACGGTTGGAAAATTCAGTCTGTAATGTGTTGTATGAACCATAGCCCACTTGCATATTCGTATTTACTCCATCTTCCTGTTTCCGGCGGGTGACAATATTAATCACTCCACCCATTGCATTCGAACCATAAAGCACGGATGCGGGGCCTCGTAACACTTCTACTTTTTCTGCCATCATCGATTGATAAGCATCCGCTATCGGATGTCCCATCAACCCCATGTACTGCGGATGACCGTCAATCAATACCAATAATCCCGCTGTCGGACTACCACCGATACCGCGCAGGCTCATACCTCCCGCAGCTCCGCCGGATACACCATATCCCATGACGCCACGACTGGTAGTGAATAATCCCGGCACCTGCTCCGTCAATAACGGTAACAGAGAAGGTTCATATCTTTTCTCAATCTGTTGCCTGCCGACTACGGAAATAGTCATCGGAAGATGACGTACATCTGTCTCATTACGTGTCCCGGTGACTACAACTTCATCGATCATATAATTTCTTCCGGCCTGTGTACTGTCTCTCTTAGTCTGTGCCATTCCCGAGAGGGAAAGCAAACTACCGAACAGGAATAAACAAGCTGTATTTCTTCTCATACTTTATTTCGTGTTTCAGTTATCTCTTTTTTACTTCCTACTTCTGATTTTTTCCAGGAAATCGCGGATCAACGGTAATATTTCTTCTGCTGATTCCACTTCGCTACACATAGTTTCTACTGGACATCCTCCTGTACGGTCGCGGTTCCAGATAAAAGCAACTTCCTGCGCAAAATCGACTTTCACATCTGATTTCCGGAATAGCTCCAAAGCCTTGGTACTGATAATATCCGTATATAATTCTTTTATACCACCCAGAATCATTAGGGCTGCAGCTCCCTTGCCAACCACTTTATCGGCAATCAAAGCTCCTTTAAGAAACTCCGGTTCCTGTGTTAGCAAATCATAGAGATCGGCTACGCCACGTTGAGTGAAAGTGCGGATTTTTCCTCCGTTGGCAATGGTACAGGAATATCCTCCCGTATGTAATAGATTGATTAATTCTTCCATCGTTTCTTTTATAAAGTACCTTGTTTCAATTGTTCTACAAACTGGTCTATCCGGTGCAGTTCTTTCGGTATATCAATGTTTTGCGGGCAATGAGCCACACACTGATTACAACCGATGCAATGGCTTGCCTGTCGAAGTTTGGGTACGCTACGGTCATATCCGACAAGAAAAGCGCGTCGGGCTTTCGCATAATTTTCATCTTGTCCGCTTCTGGCGACATTACCTTCATTGACACAACGGTTGTAATGCAACAATACAGCAGGTATATCCAGCCCATACGGACATGGCATACAGTATTTGCAGTCGTTACAAGAGATAGTAGGATATTTCAGCATTAATTGTGCCGTTTCTTCGAGAAATTCTTTTTCTTCATCTGTTAATGGTTCCAAAGGAGAATAAGTGCGGAGATTATCCTGCAGATGCTCCATGTAAGTCATACCACTTAATACAGTCAGAATATCTGGGAATGAACCGGCAAAACGGAAAGCCCAAGAAGCGACACTGCTTTCCGGACGACGTTGTTTGAGCCGTGCCACCAGATTATCATTCAACTTGGATAGACGTCCTCCCAAAAGTGGTTCCATAATGATGGCAGGAATCCCCCGTTTGGCCAGTTCGCCATAGAGGTATTCCGCATCCGTATTTCGAGTATTGGTCTCTTTGGCATGTTTCCAGTCTATATAATTGAGTTGTATCTGTACAAAATCCCATTTAAATTCATCGTGTCGTGAGAGCAGATAATCATATACCTCAATATCACCATGGTAAGAAAATCCGAGATTCCGGATACGTCCGGCTTCACGCTCTTTAACCAGAAAATCAAGTATTCCGTTATCCAGGTATCGTCCTTTAAGGGCTTCCATTCCTCCCATGCCGATGCCGTGGAGCAACATATAATCAATGTAGTCGACTTGTAGCTCCGCAAACGATTTGTGGTACATCTTGAGCGAGGCTTCGCGAGACCACGTATCAGGAGAGAAATTAGACAATTTGGTAGCGATGTAATATTTATCACGGGGATGACGACTCAATGCAATACCTGTTGCCTTTTCGGAAAATCCTTGTACATACGCCGGAGATGTATCGAAATAGTTTACTCCGTGAGCGATTGCATAATCTATCAATCCATTGACGGCATCCTGGTCGATAACTTCACCATTACCATCGGGAGCAGGTTTGAGCGGCCAACGCATACAACCATATCCCAAAAGTGAAACACGGTCACCGGTGGTTGGAGATGTGCGGTAAGTCATTTTATCGGTGGGCACCTCTCCTTCTCCTGTTGCGCTACTTGAAGAAGTAGTCCCCTTTGAAGAGCATCCGTATAGCAACCCGGTCGATGTGGCTGCGCTGATACCTACAATCTTAATGAAATCTCTTCTATTTATATCTTTCTTATTTTTTTCTTCCATAATCTTATACTGATTTAGATCAAATAATTCTGTGCATCTGGTGTCCGCTCACATAAATGGCGCTGAAAGGACGGGACGGACAAAGGTTTTCACACGCTCCGCAACCAATGCATTTTTCTACATTCACTACCGGAATTTTTAGAGAATCCGCTTTGTCAGGATCGGAAGCCACCATTTGTATGGCACCTGTCGGGCAATGGCGGGCACAGTTGCCACACTCCATTCCATCCGTCAAAGGCACACAGTTCTCTTTAATCCATACGGCATGTCCGATCTGAATAGCCGATTTCTCGGCAAGACTGGTCAGATGAATAGCATCTGTCGGGCATACTTCCGCACATTTTGCACATTCGGGACGACAATATCCACGTTCATACGACATTTCCGGTTGCATCAACGTCATCAGATTGTCCGAAGGACGCAACACCTGGTTGGGGCAAACAGATACGCATAATTGGCAGGCAGTGCAATGTTGAGCGAAATTGCGCGCGCTTAATGCACCTGGAGGATAAATCGGATTTTCTCTGTTCGGGATCTTCTTATCCTCAATAGTGGCTAACCCACCGTCCACTTTCTTTTCCTGTGCTTTCAGGACAGAAGTTGTCGCAAAGATAGCCGATGCCGAAAGGAAGCTACGGCGGGCATTATCAATCTGTTCGGTAGTGACAGCCTTTGCTTTCATATCTTCGCTTGTAGCTGTTTCGTTTTTAGGTTTCCGTCGAGTGTATTTAATGGCTCCATGCTTACACTTTCCAATGCAATCCATACAAGCCACACAACGACTATAATCAATTTCATGAGCTTTCGAATTGATACACGATGCTTTGCAATTACGGGCACATAAACCGCAACTATTACATTTGGAAGTATCAATCACCGGTTTGAATATCGCATATTTGGATATAAATCCCAATACAGTACCCACCGGACAGATGGTATTGCAATACGTTCGTCCATTACGCCACGCCAGAATGAAAAGGACAATGAGAGTGACAACGGCAATAATCAGTGTTGAAAGGCTCTTCATCCATACATCTACCTCATAAAAAGCATAACTATCCATTCGTTCGGCAAAGTACGCCAACAGGTTGTTTCCCCATTGCCATACCGGCGCGAAAAGGCTGGAAGCTATCCGTCCATAAGCACTATACGGAGCCAGTAAGATAGCCAAAGAATTCAGCCCTGCAACCATCATGATAATGAACATTCCTAAAACGCCATACCGCAACCATTTCATTGCCGATGAATAGCGGAAACGATTTTTCTTTTGTTTACCGGATATCCACGAAACGATGTCCTGAAACACTCCCAACGGACAGATAACGGAGCAATAGATACGCCCGAACAGGAATGTAAGCACAATTAAAAACAATACGACACCTATATTCAAGGCTAATAAAGCCGGCAGAAATTGAATTTTCGCCAACCATCCGAACCATGTGTGCAATGTACCCGTAAAGTCGAGAAAAAGCAGGGTAATAAGCGTAAAGCACACAATGGCGGCTGAAAGTCTGATAGTACGTAGCATAAACTTTTTTAATTTTCAATTTATAGTAGTTATCTCTAAATGTCCAAAACTGTCAGGATTCAACCCAATGTATTTCAACGTTGCAAATTTAATCAGGGAAATTTGTTTTTTAACTATACAGATTACAGAATGTTTTACCAATTTTACTGATAAATAGAAAAGAAACGTTTAACCGTATTAGGTGAAGAGCTATTTTTCTAATGTCACGACCTCTCCGATCTCCGGAATCAATACATTGAGGTAATCTTTATTCTTCATCTCTTCTGCATTCTTCAAAGGCTCGTCCCAACGATGTTTGGCTAACGCATATTTAGAATGATGTACGGTCAGGACTCTCTTCGCTTTTAAGTCTCTGGCTGTCTGCGCCATATATTGGGGCATGAGGTGAATTAAGCTCCACTCTTTGTCGTATTGCCCGTTTTCGAGGATTGCAAGGTCGATATTGGGGAAGCGGTTGCCTATTTCCGCATAATGCGTATCATACCCTCCGTTTCTATAATTAGGAGATTTCATGACTCTCTCCAGCCGTTCCCCGCGAGGAGTTCTGCCGAAGCTGGGTTGATTGATAAAAACAACGACTGACACAGCCAGCAACGCTATTACAGCTAATATACATCCTACAATCATACGTGTTCTGAATTTCTTGAATATGATACGCATATAATTAATGACTAAATTATTTCACGCAGCAAATATACAGGTATTCAGAGAGCCCGTTAGTATATAGATTACAGATTGTTATACCATAATTACTGAAAGCAGTTGTCTGTTGGGTGTCAGTCTATTGTGTGAACAAACCTTTTCTTATTCAGTGCCTTAGAAATAAATTTTGTAGCTGATGTTCGGAATCAATCCCGATCCGTCTTTTTCTTCTACTACGCTTGTTCTTTCATTGTATTCATAGAAATGCATTCCGGTGCGCATACCTACATTCAGTATCTTTAGAGAGAACTCGTGAGACACTCTTTTCTTATTGATCCGGAAGCTGATAGAAACATCGCCGTTAATGGAAGGATTGAAACGTTTGGTGTATGCCTTGCTTTCGTCAAAAACGATGTCGCGTTCTTCCTGGCTTTTTTCTTCATCCACAGGAGTGTAGCGTCCCCCTCCCTGAAAAAACAGGCGTCCGTTTATACTTAATACATTTTGTTTGAGCCTGCCGACCATCCATTCTTTTCCGGCGAGCAAGTTCACTAAATAACTTTTGTCCAGTCTTGTATTTCGCCAGATACGATCTCCTCCCCTATACTTCGACTTAAATAATGAACCTGTAATCATATAGTAGAAGCCATTTTTCATGTACTGCTCCAATGTTATATCTATTCCATAGTTTTTCGCTGTTCCGGTGCTTGTCAGGATTCGGTCTAAATAGAATTCTTCGTAATTAATAATCGAAAAAGAAGAATTCTGTTCCACCGGTATGTGGAACAGGTATTGATAATAGGGTTCTATTTTCAGATGCAGGTTTTGATTAATATTCCAGTCATAAGTAAATCCGAAATGATGTGCCTTAGAAAAATCCAGGTATCGGTTTGATTCCTTTTTACCATTGATTACCTGTTCGACAAAATAATAATCGAGCCTTTCCCTATGGCTGTGCAAACCGTAAGCTACCGCTAAAGAATGTGCAGGATTTATTTTCCATTTAAGTGCGACTCTCGGTTCTATCGACCAGTTCTTGTTTAAAGTAAAGTATTGTCCGGTAACTCCCAAACTGGTTGTCAGGTTATTGCTCAAGTTGATTACGGAACTGCTATACGCCGAAAAAACTGTACTTTCTCCACTACCTTTCGAAAGCTGCTCCATGGGTTGGTTTAATCCAAAATAAGGACTGACCTTATAATCAAGATCATATTTAAGTTCCGTAATGGTAATCCCCGTTCTATTGGTGTGTCGCGAACTGAATTTCTTGTTCAGAAAAGAATTGAACACAAAATTCCATCTGCTGTTTTGAATATCTCCCACTTGGACAATGGTTCCATCGTCAGTCTGTAAATTGACTAGTGAATGATCTTTCGAATAGGTTGCAGATAGAGACGAACGGATATAGGTATTTTCATTAATTACATATTTATGAGTTAACCCGCCTGCCAGTTTATCCAGTTTGTTAGATCCCGACGACCGGTCTCCCATTGTTTCCCATTCGGAACGATCCAAAACCTCTGCCTTGTTCCTGTCGATCAATCCTAATCCCCAGATCGAAAAGGTTCCGGCTTTACGTGTGGGGAAATTCAGTTTAAAGGCTAAATCCTGATATTTCAGGTTGATGTCATTGCCCGACGCCAGCGAGGTAGTGGAAAAACGGTAATTAATCAGGTAGGAACTTCCCCGTTTTTTATTGATAGGACCTTCCGAAGCCAAATCTATCCCCATGAGTCCGATCTGAAAAGCGTGTTCGTATTTCTGATTATTGCCATTTCGCAGATGCATATCGAAAACTCCTGATAGGGCATTGCTGTATTCCGCAGGGAAAGCTCCGTTGTAGAAGTCGGAGTTGCCGATGACTTGCGTACTCAAACCGGACAGGAATCCTCCGCCCAAACCTGATAAATCGGCAAAATGGGTAGGATTAGGTATTTCAATTCCCTCCAGTCTCCATTGGGTAAATTGTGGAGCGTTTCCCCGGATGGCAACCGCATTGGTACCGACATCTCCCGCTACTCCTGCAAATGCAGAACTCAACCGTGCAGGGTCGTCAAAGCCATTGGCAAATCGTGACGCTTCTTCGATACTAATCATACGTCCTCCTGTGATGGCCATCGGGTTGACAGTCCGGTCTTTTTTTATTTCCGGTTTGACAAGCACTTCTGCCAAATCCTGTACATTTTCATCCATTGGAATCTCTACAAATACTTCTTTGGAAGAAGTGACAGATACTTCGGTGATGATACTTGAGCGATACCCCATAAAAGTTGCCTGAATATTATAACGCCCTACCGGGACATTATTAATCCGGAAATTTCCCCGTTCGTCAGTCGAACCTCCCCGAGAGGGATCTTCTGTTATACAGACGGAGGCATATTCTATCGGCGTATTGGTTTTGGAATCAACAACAATTCCTCTTATGGTTTGAGTCAGTTTTTGTGTATCATTGTTGGCGGGCTTTTGCTTGTTATCCTGCAAAGAGATAATAATATGATATCCTTTTATTTTATATGCATATCCCGTTCCTTTCAATAGTTGGGTCATGGCTTTGTCGACAGTTACATTTTTGAGAGATAAAGAGTGCTTCTTTTCGATATCCAGCTTCGATTGTTCATAAGCGATGCTATATCCGGTTTGTGTCTCTATTTGTGCAAAAGCCTCTTTTAATGAGATCTTTTTATTTTGTATGGTAATCTTTTTTTCTTTATTCTGTGCAACAGTTGTGAGAGAGAGAAAAGTAAAAAATAAAAAAATGGCGAGCTTACCTGCTCTTTTCTTCGTATTTATTCGATTCATTATTCTATATTTGTATGTTGATACTTCATTTTACGTCACTTGTTGAATGAGGGTAGACATTTCAGAACTGGGAAGAGGGTCTCAAGCTACTTCCCGGTTCTTTTTATTCATAGGCTGTTTCTTTTTTATGGTTGGGTTACTACTATTTTCTTTTCATACTGCTGATAATCAAAGCCGATTATATCTTTCAATATATTCAGTATTTCATCCAGGCTTTCATCTTTTAGAAACTTGACTGTATATCGTTTCGATGTGGGGATAGTTGCTGTATTATCAATCGTGGTGTTGTAGTGCCTTTCCAGGGTTCGGAATATTTCTCCGGCACTGGCATTGGTAAAGACTAGTTTTCCCACTATCCAGCAGTTGGTATCATTGGTATCTATCATTGATATATGGATGTCTGATGATTTTTTGTCGTATGTAAGCTGCTCATTGGGTTTTAGTATATGGGGAGGTTGGGACTGAACGCTCACTTCCACCTTACCGCTAGTCAATGTAGTAGTTATTTTCTCATCATTAGGATAGGCTTTCACGTTGAATCTGGTTCCGAGCACTTTCACCGAAAGTTGGGATGCTTCTACAATAAAAGGACTTGCGGTATCTTTTTTGACAGAGAAATAAGCTTCGCCGTCAAGCATGACCAAGCGTTTATCTTTGGCAAAAGTTTCCGGGTATAAAATGGTACTTCCCGCGTTCAACCATACTTCCGAACTGTCCGGCAAGATCAGGCGTTTCTGTTCTCCGTAGGCAACGGATACTTCTATCATTTCGTTTTGGGGAGAAAGATAGTAGAACATTCCTCCTGCAAATAAAAACAAAGGAATAATAACGGCGGCAATACGGGCAAATTTCTGATAAGAAGCGATGTTGGTGAGATGCTCCTTATTATATCCCGTTCTTAAATTTAGCCGTTCCAATGAAGCATAAGTATTCGAATCGGCTTCTACGTCCAATTCATTCCAAAAATCCAGTGAAGCTTTAGCTTTCGCCTGCTGATTTTTATCTTTGATGATCCACTTCTGCACTTTCTCTTCCGTTTCGGATGGAAAGCGGGCGGAGAGGAACATTTTGATGATTTTACTGATATTACTTTTCTTCATTTTTGCTGCACTTTACTATATATACAGTTTGGTGGCAAAAAGCTCAATAAGAAAATGAATATTTTTTTGAAAAAAGCAGGATGAAGACGAAAATGATCCTATAACAATGATACCAAAAAACATGAAATAACCTTCCGTATTTCTTTCAAAGCAAGGCTTAACTGGCTTTCAACATTTCTTTTGGTAGTATTCAGGCGTTCGGCAATTTCGGCATTGGATAATCCTTCGTTACGGCTCAATGTATAAATCATTCTCCGTTGTTCGGGCATTCCTCCGACAAGTTTGTCAATCAGCATTTCCAGTTCCTTGGCAATAAGGTCTTCTTCGGAAGTAGAGCTATATTCTGTATCTTGGTTGTTGTTCAGATAGGCATCACACACATATTTATGTTTCAGGAAGTTGATGGCTGCATTTCTTGCAATGGTGTGCAAATAAGAATTGAATGATTTGGATGTATCAATGGAATGACGATTGATCCAAAGATTGACAAATAAATCCTCTGTCAGCTCTTCTGCATCGGGCTCCGATTTTATATATCCGTCAATGAATGTTTTGGTTTTGTTGTAGTATGCTATAAAAATAGTCTCAAAGGCCTTGTGATTCCCATCCTGAAAGGCCTCCAGCGTTTTAATATCAATGTTATTACTCATACTATTTCCCAACTTTCATTTCATTAGGACAAAAGAAACAATAATTTATCTTATATGAATGCTCTTTTTTGAAATATTAATGATATTAGGAGGATTTATTTTATTTTAATGGCCGGTAAAGAATACCAAATACATTCAGCAGATAGCCTAACAAACAGACTGAAGGGGCAATACGTATGCGTGTTTCGCTAAATATATCGGGATGATAGGCGGCAAGGGTACTCCCCTCGCCGCTCATCAATATATATCCTGCGATAATCAATATCGAACCGATTATTAAAATGATGTAATTTTTTTTGCTTAATACAGTTTCCTGTTCTTTCTCTTTTACTATTTTCGTTTTCATCTTTCTTGAGTTTAGTTTTGATAATTCATTAGTTGAGCGAGTCGCATGTATTTCTCTTCAAACTGCTGATTACTCTGTTTATACCTCTCTTTATCCATATCTTTCAGTAATTCATTACACTGATTCCACTGCCAGAACTTATACAGGCAATCTCGTTGAACCATCGCTATCCGGCTATCTCCCAGCGAGAAAGCCCAGTCGATATAATCTCTCGATTCTGCTATCAGATCATTCAATAAAGTGATCGCTTTCCCGCTTTCTCCTATGGAGGCATAAGCTGTGGCTATCTCATACGAACCACTTTCGTATACTTGAGGTACATTATACGCCGGAATAGCTTGTTCGGCATACGCCAATACTTTTTGGGCACGGGCATTGTCTCCTTGTTTCACCAGTTCTTTAGCCAGTTGGGCAAAGAGTCTTCGGTGGGAGTAGCAGATGCGCATAGTCGTTTCGTCCAGATAAAGTCCGGGAGTATCTAATCCTCCATATTTATATCTGTTCATCACATTCTCGTAGAATTTCTCCGTATCTATTGCATATCCATTGTCCCCTTCCGCGTCTCCCCATTTTTTATAATTAAACGGGGTAAACCGGAATGCCAATCCTTCCTGGACAAAGTAATCATCAAACTTCAATTTAGTGGCATTTCCCACCGAGATAGCCATGTATAACGGACGTTCCCAGTTGCAGTTAGCCAATATTTCAAGTATGAGCAAATCTACTTTAGTCAGCAGACGTATATCTTTCAGAGAAATAGATAGTTTATCCGGCATCGCATTTTTCAATTCTTCTCCTTTTAAATGACGAATGGCTTTAGGTAGCATTATTCCCGAACGAAGCACTGCATCCTTATCGATGTGAATATTTATCGTATCGGTAGGTATCACATGAAATTCCTGCTTCTCTGCAAATACCCAATGTTTCAAGATATTCTTTATCTCATACGGATCATCTCCAAAACTGTCACGGGCTTCTTCGGGATGCTTTTGATACAATTCTTCTATTTGTTTTTTCAACTCCGGACGAACGGCTACATATTCGTTCTTTCCCTCTTGATATTGATTTTGTTCCCAGCTGATCGGTAGTCCGGGAGCATTGTATAGAGGACATTGTTGCTGATAAATATACCAGTCGGTTTGCGCATAACTTAAGTTGCAGATGCGTGCATCTCTGCGTACCTCTTCCGTGTCCTGATTATACCATAAAGGAAACGTATCATTGTCTCCATTACAGAATATGATCGGATTTCCTGTATCGGGAAGCGTCATTAGATAATTAGCCCCAAAGTCACGGCAGGTATACCGATTGCTCCGGTCGTGATCGTCCCAAGTCTGGCTCGCCATTTGTACGGGGATGAGTAGGCAAAGCAGCATGAGTAAGCTGACCGGGAGGACTTTAAAGTGCTTCCGACGAAGCATGTCACAGCATCCGGCAGCTCCCATCCCGATCCAGATAGCGAAGGCATAGAACGAACCTGCATACGCATAATCCCGTTCGCGAGGTTGTCCGGGAGTCTGATTCAGATAGAGCACAATCGCCAATCCGGTCATAAAGAAAAGGAAAAACAAGACACTGAACTGTTGCTTGCCTTTCTTCCCACGTGCCCATTGCCAATAGATACCAAGTAGTCCTAATAATAACGGCAAGCCATAGAAAACATTGTGGCCTTTATTCTGCTGCAAAGATTCCGGTAAAAGCTTCTGATCCCCCAAGCGCAGGTTGTCAAGCCAGGAAATTCCGGTAATCCAGTTGCCGTGTTCCGGTTCACCGCTTCCTTGAATATCATTCTGCCGTCCGACAAAATTCCATAGGAAATAACGTACATACATGTAGTTGAGCTGGTATGTAATGAAATAAGTCAGGTTCTCTTTTTGTGTGGGTACATCATTCGTGCTTCCCGACCATCCTTTATAAGAAGCAGCCAAACGATCATTCCACATTCGCGGAAACAACATATTTTGAGTGTAGCACACATTTTCTTTATAGCCGATGATTTTATACTTGCCTTCTTCTTTATCTTGTCGATATATGGCACTACCTTTTTCTGTTTTCACTTTGTAATAGTCTCCTTCGGGCACATACTCCGGTTCGGAAGCGTATGTTCTTCCATAAAGTAAAGGGGCACTTTCATACTGTTCGCGATTCAGGTAGCTTTTGAGCGTGAAAATATGATCCGGTGCATTTTCATTAAGCGGTGTATTGGCATTGGCACGAATCAATATGACCGCATAAGTGGTATATCCTATGGTGAGCATGAGCAGGCACCATAAACCGGTATGTACTATGCGTTTTTTGAATCGGTAGATGGCTCCTATCAACAAAGACAGGACTAAAGTCAGAAAAATGATTAATCCTGTTTGGAAAGGAAATCCCAATACATTGACGAAGAATAGCTCGAACCATCCTCCCATATCAGCCATTCCGGGTATATAAACAAAGAGAATCAATACAATAAGAAGACCGGACAGAGCAACCGTTCCGATCACTCCCTTGAGTGATACAGCTTGGTATTTCCGGTAATAGAACACCAATACAATAGCAGGAATACAGAGCAGATTGAGCAGATGTACTCCGATGGAAAGTCCTATGATATAGGCTATCAGGATAATCCAGCGGTCGCCGGATATTGAATCTGCTTCGTCCTGCCAGCGAAGAATCATCCAAAAAACCAAAGCTGTGAGGAAGGAAGAGAAGGCATATACTTCACCCTCTACCGCACTGAACCAGAATGTATCGCTGAAGGTGTAAGCCAAAGCTCCTACAAACCCTGCTCCTAAAATGATAATTACGTCGGTCGTTGATAGCTTCCGTGTATCATCCGTAAGTATGCTTCGCACCAATCGGGTAATACTCCAAAAAAGAAATAAAATGCACCCTGCACTTAACAGTGCATTTAAAAAGTTGACCATGCGCGACACCTGCGAAGCATCGGATGCAAACTGGGTGAATAGATTCCCGACAAGCATATAGAAAGGTGCTCCCGGTGGATGACCTACTTGTAGCTTTTCGGCACATGAAATAAATTCGGGACAATCCCAAAAACTTGCGGTAGGTTCAATAGTCATTCCATACACAAAAGCTGCTATCAGAAAGACAATCCAACCTCCTAAATCGTTTCCTCTTTTAAATAATAAGTAACTCATTGTTCTGTCATTTTTTTGTTTGCAAAGTTACAGAACATGCATATATGATAAGTGTTTTTAGCCGGACAGATACGGACAAGATGCTTCCGTAATTTGTTGATATTCAGAATTAATAGAAGTCTAAATACAGACAAAAGCAGACAGCATATATATAGGGGAAATTTATTTATTCTGTAATTTCATTGTTTCTTCAATTTTAGCTTATTTCTGTACGGGTTTTCACTACAGAGGACACAGAGGGCACAGAGGTGAATTTTATTTATGACTTACGGTTTTGAGCATAATTGTGATGCGTAATCCCCTACTATAAAGTTGAAAAACGTAAAAACATCTGCCACCTGCAACGAAAAGCGTGTAATGTGCTAGCTGATAAATAGTTGGAGTGTGGCAGATACCTGCGGCAGATAGGTTGCAGATACTTTATCTGCAACGCAGTATAAACTTTACATAAGCTAATTCTCTAGGAGTGCAAAAGTTTATTTGAATACATAACTTCCTGTATCCAAGCGGGGAATTGTCGTTTCCTGCATTAGAAACTACAGTTTCCACGGTAGGAAACGAGAGTTCCCAAGGCAGGAAACTACAGTTTCTACGTAAGGATACTGTCGTTTCTCCATAGGGACACTATAAATTATCCATAGAGCCATCCCAATTATCCCATAGCTTTGCATAAAGGAATCAAGGCTTTTTCTTTGATTATATAACGTGTTGCAGATACTTTATCTGCAACCTATCTGCCACAGGTATCTGCAACGCTCCAACTATTTGTCAACTAGTATATTACACGCTTTTCGTTGCAGGTGGCAGATGTTTTATATTTTTTCAACTTTATAGTAGACAAAACTTTCATTCATTTCTGCACTGAAATAAATTTCTCCGTTAAAGTGGTGAAGCCCCCAATGACTTAACAATATCTTCCAATGATTCTTTCGAGTTTGCCAGCATCAGTTTCTCCGTTTTTATTCTGGAAATTCTTCGTGTCAGCGTTTCGGTAGTAAGTTTCATTAAATCAGCAAAATAAGCCGGTTGAACTCCTTCCCGTAGAAAAGCACATACCCTTAAATCTTCTTCTGTGAGTTTTGGACTTATCTCTTTCAATTTAGAAACAAGTCCATAGACATTCTCTTGAAGTCGTAGCAACTCTGTCCAGTCTTTCTCGGAGAAAGAAGGGATTTTAGAAGACAAAATATTCCGTTCCTTAAACTGCCGTACTTTTGAGACAACCGGAGAACTTTCATAGATATGTAGTTGAAGAGACTGATACTTCTCTTCGAGATGATTACATTGCAACATCAGCTTATCCGACTCGACATCTTTCTTCAGTATTTCCTCTTTGAAAAGATCCAGTTGGGAAAGTGTGTGCCGGTTTTTCTTCCAGAGTAGTCCAAGCAACAAAGACATCACACCAAACATACCTAAAGCAGAAGACAGAATGACCGAAGAATCACTTTTGTTATCATTTAACATCAACTGACTGGCGTATGCCTTTCTTTCCATTTCCAGTGCTTCATCAAAGTTACCGTATTTCTGATAATAAAGACTACATCGTTTGCATATTTTTGCCAGATGATCGTATTCCTCTGTTTCTTTGGCAAGTTTGATTGCCTCCTTAAAGTGGATTTCTGCATCCTCTTTCTGTTCCAAGTCACTTTCTACACAAGCGAGATAATAATATACTTTAGATTTTTGATATTCATCACCGTGTTTCTCATAATAAGATGCCGCCTGCCTAATCTGCTTATCAGAGGAATGAGGAATGTTTTTATCCTCGTTGAGCTGGGTACACAATAAATTATACTCTGCCAGTTGAGCCTCATTCATTTGGCTTGACTGAATAGTCTCAAGAATAATGGATGCTGTATCAGGGTCCTGCTCCATCAGTTGCGCAGCCTTGTCCAGCCCTTGCTTCACGCTTGTTCCTTCCGGATGGCAGGCAGCTAGTGAAAGGAGCATCATATACAATAAAATTCGAAGATTATTCATAACTCTATTTTTGTCTTTGCAAAGGATTGATTGGATTTGCAAATATAAAAAATAATCGGCATTTATGCTTCTATAAGTTACACAAAATATAGTGACGCTATTCTGTTCTTATAGTGACACTATCCTTGCTAAATGGCGTCACTATCCTGACAGGATAGCGTCACTATGTTTTTTTGACAAATATCAAGCCGTTGCGGGCTATTAATTAAGAAGATAAGCCGTATCTTTGTAGCAAACAAGAAAATTATATATCATGATTAAAAACATTGTATTTGATTTTGGAGGAGTGATTGTAGATATTGATCGTGACAAAGCGGTTCAGGCATTTATCAAACTGGGACTGGCAGATGCTGATACCCGGCTGGATAAATATCACCAGACCGGCATCTTTCAAGAACTGGAAGAAGGAAAGCTAAGCGCAGATGAGTTTCGGAAACAACTGGGGGATTTATGTGGCCGTCCATTGACGATGGAGGAAACCAAACGGGCATGGCTGGGCTTTTTCAACGAAGTAAATCTAAATAAGCTCGATTATATATTGGAATTGAGAAAGTCTTATCATGTGTATATTTTAAGTAATACCAATCCTTTTGTTATGTCGTGGGCATGCAGCCCCGATTTCTCATCGAAGAAAAAGCCGTTGAATGATTATTGTGACAAACTATATTTGTCTTATCAGGTCGGTCACACGAAACCTGCACCGGAAATTTTCGAATTTATGGTGAATGATTGTAATATCATTCCTTCCGAAACATTATTTGTAGATGACGGCGCTTCAAATATCCATATAGGCAAGGAACTCGGATTTGAAACGTTCCAGCCGAAGAATGGTGAAGATTGGCGGGAAGAAATGACTGCTATCTTGGAGAAATGATAATTGAGCAGTTAGTACCATACCGCAAATAAAAAATATGCAACCACAAGTCATACTTATCACCGGAGCATCTTCCGGATTCGGCAAGATTACCGCTCAAATGTTATCGGAACGAGGGCACATCGTTTATGGAACAAGCCGGAAACCTTCCGAAGACATGAATCAAGTAAAGATGCTTGTTGTCGATGTTACCAATTTCCTTTCCGTTTGTCAGGCCGTAGAGCGGATTCTATCGGAGCAGGGACGGATTGACGTATTGATTAATAATGCCGGAATAGGTATCGGCGGCGCATTAGAACTTGCCACTGAAGAAGAAGTGAATATACAAATGAATACAAACTTCTTCGGTGTAGTGAATATGTGTAAAGCTGTTTTGCCATCTATGCGAAAGGTGCGAAAAGGTAAGATTATCAATATCAGCTCTATCGGTGGTGTAATGGGAATCCCCTATCAGGGATTTTATTCTGCTTCGAAATTTGCAGTGGAGGGATATAGCGAAGCATTGGCTTTAGAGGTTCATCCGTTCCATATAAAGGTTTGTGTAGTAGAACCGGGAGATTTCAACACAGGATTTACTGATAACCGGAATATCTCCGAACAGACAAGACTGGATGCCGATTACGGAGAAAGTTTTCTGAAATCATTAGAGATTATAGAAAAAGAAGAACGTAATGGATGCCATCCGCAGAAGTTGGGTGCTGCCATCTGTAAGATAGTGGAACGTACCAATCCTCCTTTTCGGACGAAAGTAGGTCCATGGATACAGGTATTGTTTGCGAAGAGCAAAAAATGGTTGCCTGATGCAGTGATGCAGTATGCCTTACGGATATTCTACGCAATTAAGTAAACGATACGATATATAAAAGAAACTGTTCCCAAAGTTTCTAAAAGAAAAATCGTCCTTACTACAACCTATCGTAGTAAGGACGATTTTATAAAATCAAGGCTTTTTTGAACGGCCTCTTTTTTTGATTTGAATATCTTCTATGTTTCCGAATTAACCCTTCGGAACCAATTCCAAAAACATGGTAGTAGTCAGCAACACGGCCAGTCCGACGCAAACGCTTATCAACAGCCAATTGATATATTTTGCTTTCGGCTTGGTGTCGGCATGCAGATTGTTCAGGAAATACTCCCTAAAGAAAAGATACAGGCCGGGGATCGTGGCACTTGCCAATAAGAAATCTTCCGGAATCTGAAAGAAATAAGTTTTGGATAATCCGATCAGTGACCAATGGCAAAGGAACAATACCAAAAACATATTGACCTTTTGCGCAAACAGCAATAACAATCCGATAGTAAACACCACTACCGAACAAGGCATGACCGGAGAAGTCATTTCCGGGAATGAAAGTCCGCGTGCCAATGAAACCAAAGGATATATAAAAGGCATTGCTAACAGCACATAAGACAGTAGATCATATTTGTGGGTACGTTCAAAGGTAGTATATCCCGTAATCGCATCCCATATCCAAATGATAGCCATCACACCCCAAAACATAGCCATCACCCCATTATAGCTGCGTTCTTCACAGTAGATATAATAGTAGACCACCGAAATCCACGTATACAGACCTATCATATAGAACTTCATCGCCATTTTCACCCACGGACGTGGTCGGCCGATAAGCAATCCGGTCAATGCAATACCAATCAGAATGATAACTATCTGTAACAGCCAGGTAGCTGAATTATAATATGCAATTGTTCTCCAAAAAATCTCCATAAAAGTTCGTTTTAGTGTCTTGTTAATGAAAAGGCTCTATGTGGGAACAGGAACATCGGGAACGTAGCTCCTACCGCCAACATGAAAATCACTGTGCTTGCTATCAGAGTATTAGAGAAGAACATCGACATAAACTTGTCCAGCTTATCCGGATCATTCACATTTTGCAGACACATGATAAGTGAAAATACCATGTTGTATGCAAACTTTCCCGGAATCATGGGAAGCAACGCTGGAATGTACAATACCGTCATCGGGCAATATACTTTTTTCCCTAACCACAAACTACCGAAGCCGATGACTAATCCGGCAAACAACGAACCTGTAGCAATATCCACGCCTAAATAGGTCATCAAACAAAAACGACAGGCGTGTCCCAATGCTGCCAGTATGGCAATCATCTTGAATGCACGCAAAGGAGGATCGGAAATTGCACCAAATCCTATACCTGCTACTGCTGCAAAAAATCCATCCGTAAGAATGTCAAGTGCTATCATATCAAATTAAACTGTTTTTTACCATTAATAATGTGAAGGAAAGTCCGATAGCGATACTGACAATCAACAAAGAAGCCTCTGTCAGACGGGCAAATCCTGTTAATACATATCCTTCCACTATATCAATCACGCCATTAATCAAGGGAACCCCAGGTACAAGATAAAGCACGCTGGTCGCCATGGCAATCTCCGAAGTTGTATCGAAAATCAGTGCGGTAGAAGCACACAGGGAAGCAACAAAAGCCGAAACAATAAATACAACATAATGATTGATCTTTTTCGCCTGCATTTGTTGTTTCAGGTAGAATCCTGTAATGGTAGCCGAGAACACGATTCCCATCGAAATTAAATCACCGCCGAATAATTTACAGAAAGAGGCATTGGCAAATCCTACTAATAATAATACGAAAAGAGAGTGTATCCGCGGAGCAGAAATAATCTTCTTGTATTTGTCTTTCAATTCTTCCAATGACAAATGATTGTCTACTGCTTCCCAGCTCAATGCGCTTAACTCTGAATTATGTTCAAAACTGATCGGGTGTGCAGGAATGTCTATAACCTCGTTACAAGCTTCGTTTGTTTCTTTGTCTATAATGGTCAGAATGATGTTTCTATGAAATACGCTTAATTTGACATCTAGTCCGAAAGCCTCTCCAATACGCTTTGTGTTGCGTACCACCCGCGAGGTGTGTACTCCGGCCCCCATTAAATGGGCTGAATATTCTGCAATAAATTTACCTATGGATAATAAAGATTCGCCTGTCTTCATGAATATGATATTTTTAAATCGGGCGCAAAAGTACAAAAAAAATAGATACCTTTGCCGCGATTAAAAATAAAAAATGCATGAATAACCAATTTACGCATCCAAAAGAGAGAATACGCTTTGCCATATTGACTTTTTTCTTCGCTCAAGGACTTTGTATGGCAAGTTGGGCCAGCCGAATCCCTGATTTCAAAGACGTTTTTGCCGCAAATTATGCTTTCTACTGGGGACTGATTTTATTTATGATCCCTGTCGGAAAATTTGTCGCGATCCCCTTGGCTGGTTATCTTGTTTCGAAGTTAGGAAGCCGGAGCATGGTACAGGTCAGTATCCTAGGATACGCTTCATCCCTGCTTTGCATTGGGCTGGCCTATGAGGTCTATCTTTTAGGCTTTCTGCTCTTTTGCTTCGGTGTGTGCTGGAATTTGTGCGATATATCATTCAATACACAAGGCATTGAGGTGGAACGTATCTATGGTAAAACCATTATGGCCACTTTTCATGGAGGATGGAGTCTGGGGGCATGTGCAGGAGCACTTATCGGCTTCGTAATGATTTTGGCAGGAGTCTCCCCCATCTGGCATTATACACTGATATTTATCATCATCCTTATAATTGCACTTTCCGGGCGGAAATATTTGCAGGAGAGCGCACCGCAGGAAACGGAAGTTTCTGATACAAAGACGCAGGAAAGAAATACAGCCAAAGCTCCCAATGGTTTTCGCCTGTTATTTCAAAAACCGGAAATGTTGCTTTTGCAGTTAGGACTTGTCGGACTGTTCGCACTGATTGTAGAAAGTGCGATGTTCGACTGGAGTGCCGTTTATTTCGAATCAGTGGTTCATGTACCTAAATCATTGCAAATCGGTTTTCTTGTATTTATGATTATGATGGCAACGGGCCGTTTCCTGACTAACTATGCTTATCAGCTTTGGGGAAAGAAGAAAGTCCTGCAACTGGCGGGCAGCTTTATCTGTATCGGCTTTTTTGTTTCTGCCCTGTTAGGAGGAGTTTTCGAATCTATGGCCATGAAAGTAATTATCAATTCTTTGGGTTTCATGCTGGTCGGCTTGGGAATATCCTGCATTGTGCCTACTTTGTACAGCTTCGTGGGAGCCAAATCAAAAACACCGGTCAGTATTGCACTTACCATTCTGTCAAGCATCAGTTTTATAGGTTCGTTGATTGCTCCCCTGCTTATCGGTGCCATCTCGCAGGCGTTCGATATCCGTATCGCTTATATGCTTATCGGCATATTGGGCGGATGCATCGTATTAATTGTCAGTTTCAGTAGTGCTTTCGATATTCAGGAATCTGGCGATAAACCTGAATAGAACAAATAAAAAACGCAGCCTTTCACAGTGTTTAAAATTAAACCTCCTGTGAAAGGCCGCGTCAATCTTTTAATGCCTTAACTAACCTAACTACTTTATCTTAACTATACTAACCTATCTACAAAATACCCGAAAAATCTTTTATACTACTAATAATCCTATCTTTCAATTCGTTATTTTCAACTATTGAGAAGCCACAGTCTACATTTGCCGGAGCCAATAATACAGCTTTAGCTTCTTCTGCATCTGCCATCTCTTCCGGGTGCTCTCTGAAATAAGTTTCCCATTGGGAAGCTGATTGCGGAGTTACACCCAGCACATAGTTGATAAAATCATCATCCGTCAAAAAATCCATTACCTTTGAGCACATATCGCATCCTTTTTAAGCGTTTACATAAGTAGGACGGCGTTATCCTGTCTATGTACTCAACCCATTTACCTTTTTACTAAAATTAACTCGCCAGACTACGCAATTTTGTCAATCCGCGATGCATCAAGTTGCGTACAGACTGATAATTCATATTCATAATCTCGCAGATATCCTCGTATTTCTTTTCTTCTATATAATATAATGTAAGCGCTTCACGTTGGCGGGGAGATAATTGGTCGAGCAGACGTCTAACCAATGAAAATTCATTCTTGCGTTGCTCTTCTTCCATATAATCATCTTCTACATCTGTAGGAGTGGATATGCTAACTTCTTCTACTGCCGTATCAGACATATACATACGTCTGCGAAGTTCATCACACAACTTATTCTTTAAGGAGATGAATAAATAAGATCTCAAATTATCGATTGTTCCTAATTCATCTTTCTTTGTATAGAGTTTCACGAAGATGTCATGAATACAATCTTTCAGTAACTCTTTATCAATGGTCAACTTCAATCCGTAATTAAAAAGGACGTTGATGTGCAAGTTATACAGCTGTGAAAAAGCTGCCATGTTTCCCGCTTGAAAAGAAGCGAGCAAAGTGTCGGTTGAATGATTAGTCTGTTCCATCATAGCATTAATTCGATTGATTTGATGTTGCAAAACTAAGCAGTATCGACCGCAACGTTAGGTAAAATCTGGTTTGTGGATTGAAAAAACAAGTATCATGTTTTATAACACTCTTTTACTAGAAATTACCAATAAAAAGCAAAAATCCCGCTGAATAGTCTTCAACGGGATTCTCTGCTTTATAACTTATGGAACCAATAAATACCTTCTTTCTTATCTGGCACCTTTAGTTTGTATAAACCATTTATTTTCAGCGATTTATTTATCGTTTCAATCTTTCCGGAAGCAGGATGAATGTACTTTAATACATACTTTCCGGACGATAATTGAACAGGAATTTCTGTTCCGGACTTGGAATAAATGATACTTCCAATATCAGATTTTACCATTTTCTTGTACTCATCCGTATTTGTTTCTTCCACTTCCATGGCTGCTGCATCCTTCAGGAACGCTTTATCTGTGCACGGAATTACAGGACATGAACCTCCCGCCATGAATACAGCCCATCCCATAGCCGGATAATTCTGTGCGTAGAATGTCACTGCCTTTTGAGGAAATTTCTGACGATACTCATTGACAGCTTTATATGCTTCTGTGAAAGTCACCTTTCCTACTTTCATCTTACGCATGTGCTGACGTGGCGCCATATTCTTTCCACCTTCCGGCGCAAAGATTCCATCCGTCTTATAATGCCAGTATCGAATATCAATAATATCTACTACGGCAGCGCGTTTAGGATCTGCAAGGATTGCATCCTGTACGTCTTTCGTTGTACTCAATGCCACTTTTGCTTTCTTTCCGTTTTCAGTTTCCCATTCGGCTATCACGTCCAACCAAAATTGTACGAAGTGCAACGGGCCTGTAAATTCGGCGCTTGTCAACTGAATAACATTCGAATTGTCCGCGAAGTTATTCAGGCATTGGCGGATATATTGTCTGTGCAGTTCACGACGGACAGGATGACTGATATCATAGAACATATCCGCTACAAAGATTCGTTTGTCTCCGGCAAATGGAGCAGGTTCAGGAAATCCGGTCTGATTGATGTTATTGCTGCTTCTCCATGGAGAATCTACCCAATGCGCACCGGCTTCCAATATATTGTGCTGGAAATAGTTTTCATGGAACAACAGCAGTCCGTCCTTATTTCCTTTTTCCGCAAATTCTTTTAAGCGGCTCCAGTACCATGCATTAGGGCGTTTCAAATCATATTTGCTCAATCCTTCCCATGCTGTTCCCTGACCGCTACGACCGAATGGCTGTTCATAGAAAGGTCCCCATACATCGCCATCCCGACGGCGAACCCGTTCGTGGTCATCCCGGCGACGATCATACCAAAGACCGTAATTCTGATCGAAAACAAGAATGTTTTTCTGTTTCATAAAGTCGACTACAGAATCAATGCGGTCGGTTAATCCCAATCCTTCGCGTCCCGGCACAAAGCGGGTGATGGCCGGACTTGCCTTTTTCAGATAATTGGTTTTGAGCTTTCCGTTCCACCAAGGGGTGGTATGACTACCTCCAACCAATAGAGCTCCGTCCATCTGAATACGTCCATTGGTTACAGTTACTTCCGGTTGGGTTAATAATTTAGCAGCAGAAAAAGAAGAAGAATTTGAAAGTGCAGCGCTCTTTTTCTCTTTAATATCATCAATTGATTTTACTCCGGTTGATGCCACCGAAGGAGCAAACTTATTATCACCTATCCAATGTTCCAACGTCAACCGTGAATTATATGCTTCTTTAGCGAGTTCCATAGCTACTTCCACTGTAGGACTACTGGTTGCACTTGTATTTCTGGGCAGAATACGTGCACGTTCTGCACATTCTTTGTTTAACCGTTCTTCCAATTGAGCATAAAAAATACTGCGAGGTTGTACATGATTGTTGGATTGTGCCCATTCACCGTCACCGGAGAATTGTGCCCAACAACCGTATGCACGGTTCATCGCATCTTTTGCCGGGGCATAACATTCGATTTCCGCTGCGGTACATTGCCAAAACAAGCTGTTTGCCGTATTCCAACCGGCTCCGTTTTTATCTTGTCCCAAATTCTTGAAAGTCAGGTTATGACCGTCGATATTTACTACGTCAAACAGCAGTCCGCACGCCCAAGCATCAATAGAACCGCTGAATCCCAAAGATTCATACGAATCACATTGTACAAAAGCATTGGGACCGGCTGCACAATATCCGGCAGCAAAGTCATGAATACCCTGTTCCGAATAGCAGCGTTGAAATAAAGTTTGTTGTCCCAGCGTATGGAAAGTGCAACGACGCATCCCTCCGATTTCTGAAACGGGTTCTTTCGAGATACAGTCTTCAACGGTAATTTTGGAACCTGTACGCTGAACAATTACAGCACTTCCTGCAAAATGCTTGAAATTAACCAGTCTCACCCAACAGTTTTCCGCATCTTCAATGGAGATACCTGTCCAGCAATGATCCTCGTCTTTAGGATAACGTTTGTCGTAATCAGAAATCAGTGTCATATTTTCTACACCACAATCGTGAATACGTCCGTTCCATTGATAAGTCAACAGGGAAGAAGTTCCATAGTTGGTATCCAAAGCTACGGTCAGCGGAGCATCCAGTGTTACCTGGTTGCCGTTTACTTCGCAGACTGTTCTGTCCCAAGTCAGATCCATGTCACCTTCTTTCCATCCCAAAGCACTGATACCTCCTCCAAAAATATCACAACCCAAAGAGGCAATCCATTCTTTGCCGGAAGGACGGGTAACCATGACGCGATCTCCTTTTTTCAGAGAAACACCCGAAGCGACTTCCAATGTTCTCGCGTTTACCGGAACATAGTGGGAAAGCACCTTCAATGTGTCTTGTACATTCAGGTCGTCCATTCCTTCCATGTAGATAAGCGCACCTCTGTCTACGCCCTTTTTCAGCAGTATTGTTTTTTCTTTATCCGTTCCCCGCAATACAATTCCGGGTGCGGAGATACGAATACTGCCGGACAGGGAAAACTCTCCCTGATCGAGTAATACGGCTCCCCGAAAACCGGAAGCGTCAGGAGCCAGCGAAGCTACATAATCAATGGCACGTTGAATACGTGCAGTATTATCTCCGGCTTTCCAGGGTACAAATACCACATTACGGACAGAAGGAATATCCTGTTCGGAGGATTTATATCCGCATGTAGAGAAATCGAGAATCCGGTTTCCCCGATCATCATTCAGGTAAGTGATCTGGTCATTCTTAACCTGTAAAGCAAAGGTTTGCGCATAACTTTGCACAAACCCAATGCTCAATAATCCTAAAAGGATCGTTCTTACTTGTATTTTCATTACAATAAACTTTAATCTCTTTTCATCCGGTTACAACAGACTTTTCCGTTTAGACAATGTATCGTAATTGTTTTTCAAGTCTGTCCAGTCCACTTTCTTTCTGGTGTCTATACCATTGATGTATTTTTCAATATTGGTATATCCGTCACCGTTGCAGTCCATGTTTGCGTCAGCCGGGTCGTTCGGATTCAATCCGTTGGCAATTTCCCAAGCATCCGGCATACCGTCGCCGTCCGAGTCTACTACCGCTTCACCTTTATATTCGGGCAGGCCGCCTACCTGACGAATATCTGTGATGATACCTTGCTTGTAAGAATCAGCCGGTAACCGTCTCTTCACGTAAGGAGAGACAAACTCCGGTGCATCTTTCGCATAAATGGCCTTTCCTGTTTGTACGGTTTTAATGACACGTGCATCTACTGCGTCACGTTTCGGAAAATTAGCTCCTACATTATCTAATACAAAGGTATAAGCTTTTTTGGTATCCATTACAGTTACCGGTGGCATTTTAAAAGCCTCGTCCGATTTAATTAGCGGCAGAAACTTTGCGGCGTCCACCTCTTCTTTAAGTTGTACGCCTCCGTCCCAATTATCTTTTGTAACTTTGGCATTGCCATGGATAATATTTCCATTTACGTATGCTTTTCCGAATGAAAGCGGTCTGTTTTTGTCACGTCCCGCTTCCGGTTTGAGAATACGATAAGAAATCGGTTTACCTATCGGAGTGATCGGACCGGGCTTGAAGTAGTTGTTTATCATATTGTAGAAACTGTTGTGATCGCCTCCGTCTACGGAACGGTTCCACCAGTTGAAAACAACATTATTGACGAAGTTAAAGTCGCCGTCCATACCTACCGAACTATTCCGGCTGATGTTGGAAGCAAAGAGATTCCGGCAGAACATACTGTTATGCCCACCGATGGTTGCACCGAAAGCATGATTGTAGGTATCCAATGCTTCAGAGAAAATAGAATTCTGGATGGTAATGTTTACCGTCGGAAGTTTCAGCCCGTGTCCGTTTGCCCCTCTGTTGTATACATGACGGTAGATAGACATGTTTTCATCCAATCCCCAACTGGCGGAGCAATGGTCAATCATGATATTTCCAACCGCATTCCCTCCTACTGCATCATCACGGAAAGCTACGTCCTGCGCACCGCGGCGGAAGCGCATGTGGCGAATCACAACATCGTGTGTATCGATCAGGAAAGATTGTCCGGTGACGCAGATACCATCTCCGGGAGCTGTTTGTCCGGCAATCGTTACATAAGGGGCACGTACGCTAATCGGACTTTTCAAACGAATCACTCCCGCTACATTGAATACAATAATACGTGCACCTCCCGTTTCGCAGGCTTCGCGTAATGTTCCGGGACCGGAATCTTCCAGCGAAGTGACTACGATCACTTTACCGCCACGACCACCGGGGGTATACATACCTCCGCCTTCCGCGCCGGGGAAAGCCGGGATATTACTTTTTATCAAATCTTCGGGTTTGGAGGCCCAAGGCTTATAGGGACGACCTTTCTTTGCTTCTTCTAACACTGTCGGCAAAGCTTTTTCCCATGCCGCATCCGATTTCCGTTCAAACTCCGCTTCTTGTTTTGCTCCTCTTGCTTTTACCGAGTCCGGAATTACAGGATACTGGGCTGCCACAGGTAGTACACAGGCAACCAGCATCCACGCTGATAATACTTTCTTAATGTTGTTCATTCTTTCGAATCTTAATTAGGTTTCTAAAAGGACGATTAAGAAAGCATTTTGTAATCGGTTATCTCTCTCCTTTCCGCCATTCATGCATATATTCGCGAGGGGACTGATTATATTTTTTCCGGAAACACTTACTATAATATCCCGAATCCTTGAATCCGACAGCAAAAGCAATTTCGGAAACACTTAAATCCGTATTTTTAATCAGTTCGATAGATTTATTCAAACGAATCTCTTTTACCAGGTCGACGGGTGCCAGGCCAGTAAGACTCTTCAGTTTCTTAAAGAATGCCGAACGGCTCAATCCGATACCGGATGCTATGGTGTCAATGTTAAAGTCACTGTCATCCATATTTTCTTCAATGACCTGATGTATCTTTTCGAGGAACTGTACGTCTTTCTTTACCAAAAATTGTTCGTAGCTGTCTTCTTCGGTCGTCGTCTGGTTTTCCATTTGCTGACGGATTCGTTCACGGAACAGTTTCCGTTCGGCAAGCAACTGGTCGATACGTGCCAACAGATATTCCTTACTGAAAGGTTTGGTGATGTAGGCGTTCGCCCCTAAAGTGATCGCTTTGGTCTTGGCGCCTTCATCATTCTTCGCAGTCAGGATAATGACAGGGATATGGCTGATTTGGAAATCTTTGCGGATGGATTGCAACATTTCAAGCCCATCCATTTCGGGCATCATCTGATCGGTCACCACAATATCCGGATGATACAGATGTACTTTCTTCAAACCTTCCACTCCGTTATTGGCAATATGGATATTGAATTTGTCTTCCAGCTGAAGCTTTATCAACTGGCAAAGGTCTTTGTTATCTTCCACCAACAGAAGGGTCGGTAATGAAGCGTCGATTTCCGGTTCTTCTTCCGTACCGTCTTCGGATATGGCATTTGCAACAGGATCTTGTTCTACCGAAACAGGGGCTGTCTCCGTATCTCCCACATAGAAATCTACTTCCGACGAGCGGTAATGCTCTTTATCCATCAGGAGTTCTACAATAAACACCGCTCCTTGTCCTTCGGGACTTTCGGCACGAATCTGTCCGTGATGCAGATTGACGATCTCTTTTGAAAGTGCTAATCCGATACCAGTGCCCTGATAATAGGAGTTTTTCGCGTTCTCTCCTTGCGAGAATCGTTCGAAAATCTCGGTCAGTTTATTTTGTGGAATACCTACTCCGTTATCTTCCACCCGTACGTAACAACGTTTACCGTCGTCTGTCAATCCGGTAGTTATATAAATACTTCCTCCGGAATGAGTGAATTTGAATGCGTTGGATATGATGTTGCGGATAACAATGCTCATTTTTTCCTTGTCCGCCCATACCATAATCGGTTCATCCGGCAACTGGAAAGTAAAACTGATCTCGTTTTCTTCGGAAAGTACCCGGAATTCTTTCTGGAAAGAAGCTATCATCTCATTAAAATCAATTAATGACACATGCAAACGCATCTTGCCGTTCTGAATCTTCCGGAAATCAAGGATCTGATTCACTAATTGCAGCATTTGATTGGTGTTCTTCTCCATCAGATCCACATATTGCAATCCTTTCGGAGAGAGCTTTTCGCGTTCTCTTAGTTCCTGTATCGGACCTTTTATCAATGTCAAAGGAGTGCGCAATTCATGGGAGATATTGGTAAAGAACTTGATTTTCATCTCCGATACCTTCTGCTCGATATAAATATCATTCTTCATTTTGAGCATGAAGAAAGCCAGGCGCAGGCTGAAATAGAGAGCTGCCAAACCTAGAATTACATAAATAAGGATTGCCCACCAGCTCAACCACCACGGTGGAAGGATAGTAATAGCCAATGTACAGTTGGAAACCAGCTCCGGATTGGCTTCATCTACGGTTTCTACACGGAATGTATAGTCTCCGGGAGGTACGTTGGTATAAGAAGCGATACGGTTCTTTCCGTTATAATGCCATTCTTTTTCATATCCTTCGAGTATATATCGGTAAGATACCCGGTTCTGATTATAGAAATTCAATGCGGCAAATTCAATCGTGAACATGGATTGATTGTAGTTCAGTTCGATTGCTTTGGCGTATGTGATGGATTCTTTCAGAATCGGACATTCGCGGAAACTACGCAGATCGCGGTTGGAAACTTTAAAGTCAACAATACGTGTATCGTAGTTCGTATGCAATGTTTCCAGTTTGTCGGGAGAGAATGTCAGGATTCCCTGCCGGGTACCGATCCACAAATCTCCATTCAAGGTACGGAGGGCACTACCCTCTTCCAGTTCTACGTTCAGGAAACCGTCGTATTTGTCGTAGTTACGAAACTGTTCAGTAGCCTTATTGAAGCAGGACAAGCCAATTTCCGTCGTAAACCACAAGTTACCGTTTTTATCTTCTACGATGGATTTGACTACATCGTTATTCATTCCTTCACGTATGCCGTATGATTTGAAGATCGGTTCACGCTTTTCTTTATCATAGCGGACTAATTTATTCAAACCGCCTCCAAATACACTTACCCAGATTTGCGAATCAGTATCTTTGTAGAGTACATAAATATCATTATCCGCTACGTTTGAATTTTCGCTGACCTGGCGGTACGTTTCAAACTGGATCTGTTCGGGGGTAGTGAAATGCCCGTCGAAAGACATCAGGCCATCCATTGTTCCTACCCAAATACGTCCGTCTTCATCTTCCGTCATGGTACGCACCTCCATATAAAGACCGTATGCAGGATATTGTTTCAAGCCATTGTATTTATGTATAAAGGTAATTGCTCCGTTCTCTTCGGAAATTAGATTCAGACCTCCTCCCAGTAATCCTACCCAAATGCGTCCCTGGCTGTCCTGATAAGTAAAGTACACATCGTTGTTACTGATAGAATTCGGATTCTTGGGGTCATTGATATAACGGGTAAAACGCAACCCGTGCGGTGAATTCATGTCCGGTTCGGCTTTAACAAGCCCGTTTCCTTTGGTAGAAAACCAAAGATTACCGTCTTTGTCTTCCATAATATGATATACGGCTCCCAACAGATAGTTCTTATCCGAGAAGATTTGTTTCACTTGTCCGTTACGATCCAGGCGATACAGGGCTTGCCAGCGGGTTCCTACCCAAATATCTCCATTTTGCGCCTGGAAGAGGGCACGTATTCCCTGGTTCCAGGAAGTCGATCTCTCGGGCACTACCGGAGATGGAGAAACTTCTGTCAGCAGTTGGAATTGCTTCTTGGGGAAATTAAGCCTGTATACTCCGCTGCTCGTAGATGCCAGCCAAAGGATGCCATCTTTATCCAGCAGAAGATGGAAGAAAAGCTGATTGGGAAGATCGTCGGAGAAAGGCTTCAATTGGTTGATACGGGTCATTTCCAGTTTCTCCCTGTCGAATAGAAGAATTTCTCCTCCCGGAGTCATAAAGAACATGCCCTGTTCGCCGGCATCCTGCATTTCAAAATTGCCGATTGCGTTCTGATTGGGGAATGTAAAGCGGTGATGGCTCCTGTTCAGGGGATCATAATAGGTCAATGCTTGGTTACCCTCCTGAAACCATACCTTATCATATTTATCATAGAATATAATTCCATTGTCTTTTTCGGGGATGGTAAAGGGGAGTTTGGTCAACTGCTTGTAGCCGATATTGTACTCGTATGCTCCTTCGTTGGTGGTAATGTACATCAGACCGGATTCCGTTACCAGCAAATTAGAAACCGGCTGTTTGATTTCCGGTATCTCGTAACGGTTGACCACTCCGTTTTGCGGATCAATGCTATAAATGTGGCCTTTCTTGTCTCCCAACCATAAGAATTTAGAATTATAAGAGGCACAAGTAAACTGATCCGGGTTAGCAGATACTTTTTTCTGTATAAAGTCGGCAGGTTTGTCTTTCAGCGCTTCCCCTTTCCGTAGGGACAGAATCTGATAATCCATACCGATCCAATTGATAAACTCGGCTGTTTCGCAGAATATGTTGTGTTTCAGACGCATGTCGTACACGTTCACGTTAGGACGCGAATCATGCAATTGTTTCATCGTTATTTTACCTTCCTTGTCGGTGTACGCACGCAAAAGGCTTTTATCTTTTGTCAGCAACAATACGTCGCCGTCTTCGGTCGTCTGAATCTTGATAATCTGAATGTTCTCGGAATATTCTTTCACATCGTCGTAGACGGCATGAAAGCTCTCATGCCGTTTATCGAACAGATAGAGTTTACGGTCGATAGTCTTAATCCACAGAAAACCATTCTTATCTTCTACGATACGCTGAATTTTACGCGGCGGAATATCTGTGGAATAAAAGCCGTCATGGTTATCGTAGGAACGGAATTTACTTCCGTCAAAGCTGCATAGTCCATACCAGGTACCAAACCAGATAAATCCGTCTTGTCCTTTTAATGTACAGTTTACGATATTATTAGGCAAACCACGTTCAGCCGTGTAGTGTTCTACAATCATATTTGGATAGGCAAAAGCATACATGCCTATCATGGATAGTAATAGTATTAGAATATTCCGTTTTCTCATTGATGGCTATAATTGGAATTAAACGTACTCAAAGATAGTCTTTTTTTTGAATAGTGCTTTAGTAACATATAAAAAACAAGTTGGCACGTCACCCCGCTAATCACTAATCACTAACCTGCTAATCACTTTATCGTACTATTTTTCAGTTCCAAATTCAGTTTGTTGACGTTCTACTTCATCCAACACTCGTTGGCGTTCTTCCTCTGTCAGTTGTACTTTTCCTTCAGATGATCCCTTGACCGGGGTTGCATTAAGAGTGGACGGTGTTGTCCTTTGTATTTCATAAGTCTGTTCCTCATAGCAGAAAGGGAATTCTGCAGGAACGCTTTCCAGTTCAATTTCAGTAGCTGTCGGAGCTTGAGTGCCCTCAAACTGTACGCGGGCTTTCACCTTTATTTTTCCGGCTTTCCGGGTAGAACGAATCAATACCGGAGCAGAGCCGAACTCCACCGCACGGGGATTAGCGCCAATAGTAGCATCTCCGATGATTTCTCCTTCACCTTCTACCGTGAAAACGATATTCTCTTTTGCCAGACGGCGCACATTTCCACTATCATCGGTTACTTCAGCAACTACTACGATAAAGTCGGAGCCATCAGCTATCAGGTTCACTTTTTGAGTATCTACATAAAGACGTAGTTTGGTGGAACGTCGGGAAGGCATTTCCTTTTGAGTGCATACCACTTTTCCGTCGATGATTCCTTCGGCAACCATGTTCACTTTTTGCCAGTTTTTTTGAGTATAGCTATATCCGCGTGCTTCCCAAAAGTCCCAGACATTCTCGAATATAACGGGAGCATTCGGCATGTGCCCTTTGGCATGAACCACCGGTTTCGTCCAGGTTTTCGTTCCATCATAAATAGAAAGGCGGACTGAATCACAGTTTGTGAATACAACTACGTCCTTATCGGAGAACTGTGACATTTCATGAGCAATGAATATCATCGGGCCACATTCTGCCAATGGGTGTTGGAGGCTGGCCGGCGACTGGCTGCGAAATACTTCATACGCATATTTCTTCTGACGGAAAGCATCATAAATACCGCCCCAATAAGGATCCGGATGGTAACCACGCTGATGATCGAACGGATGCCATTGGGCGCCACCGATAAATAAACCGGTCGTGCGGTACATCTCGTCATAGCTCTTTGCCAAGGACATAGCCTGTACCAGTAACGGGCGTTCTCCCCAACTGCGGCTGGCACGGTTATTATTGTTGTGAGCATACCAGTCGTCTACATTCTCCCCGAATTCACGGGTAAAGATACATTGCTCCGGCTTGTCTTCCTTTTCATCATCACCCGGCCAGCCATAAACAACGTCATAATGCTCTTTCACTCCGGCCGAATGGACATCGGCAGCAGCTACCGGACGTCCCGGATAGGGATATTCTTCTTTGGTAATCTCAAGAGCTTTCAAGGCAAAATCGAGCGGATAGCGGGTTTCATTCAAGATGGGTTCCCACATCAGTACGGAAGGGTGATTACGGTCACGACGAATCATTTCGCGGGTATTCTGATGAACCAACTCCCCGAATTTCGGATCTTTGTTCCAGTACTGCCATCCCGGAGTAGCGACAATCACGAACAGGCCGAGCTCGTCACAGGCATCCATAAAGGCAGGATCTTGCGGATAATGGGCTACCCTAATAATGGTACATCCGGCATCACGCAGACGTTTGGCGTCACGCCATTGCTGTGAGTTCGGCAAAGCATTGCCTACGTATGCAAAATCCTGATGGCGATTGGCTCCTACCAGTTGTCCGAAAGGTTTGCCATTCAGCCAGAATCCGTCTTTACCACGGAATTCTGCCAGACGAATACCGACACGGGTAATGCCTCCGTCAATGGATTTATTTCCTTTTTTAATACGTGATTGTACCCTATATAAATAAGGTGTATCCGGTGACCAAAGAGTAGGATTCTTTACTTCCATCTGTTGACGGATGGATTTTTTCTCTCCTGGCTTTAAAGAAAGTTTTCCTGAACTGCGTTTGATTACTTTTCCATCCGCGTCTGTCAAAGTCGTTTCTACAGTGACTGACTCGGAACGGGCGTCGTCATTCTGAACTTCGGTGTTTACATATACCTGCGCACTCTTTTCACTGATCTTATCAAAATGAACGAATACACCTCCACCGCCAACGATTTGTGAATCAATAGCGTCAGTAATAGCTACCGGAGATTTGGCAATCATCCATACATCACGATAAATGCCACCATGATAAGCAAAGTCTAATGTATATTGACGTTTTCCGGGAGGATAGGATTTGTCATCACTGTTGTCCGTGAAAACAGCGAGCAGACAGGAGTCTCCGGCTTGTACGCCATTGGCGGTCAAGTCTAAAGTAAAAGGCAGATAACCTCCCAGATGTTCCTGAATGCGTTTACCATTCAGATAAAGAATCTGTTTGCCCATAGCTGCTTCAAAATGAAGCACTACCCGTTGCCCTTTTGTTTCGGCGGGGAGGACAAAGTGCTTACGGTACCAGGCCGGTCCCTGATAATTGCGGCATCCGCTTCCTTCGGCCGGCATCAACTCTACGGTATGAGGGGTGGAAACGACATTCCAGGAACGGTCATCAAAGTTTACCGCTTCTGCTCCCTGGACATCGCCTCTGAAAAAGCGCCATCCCGGATTGAAATTATAGACTTGTCGCCCGCTACCGGGAAGCTGGATGAATCCGGCAACCGATGTCTCGGGACGGTAAGTTTCTGTAGCCTGCCCTTTTTCTATCAAGGAAAATAGCAACAGAAAAGCTGATAAGATGATAAATGGTCTTTTATTCATAATTCTTTATTTATATATTTCATTCGTTAAATGGGAATTTAGCGGTTAAATGAGAATTTTGCAGTTAAATGAGAATTTATCGGTTAGGCTGAAAGCCTTACAATTATATATTTATTGGGATGCCCTGAAAGGGCTTAATTATATAGCGTAGGGCAACGCCCTACGAAAAAAACACACCAGCCACAAGCCCTGAAAGGGCGGAACCATATACAATTATGCCCTTTCAGGGCGCAAATTCAGATTGTCGCTTTTACGTAGGGCGTTGCCCTACGCTATATAATTAAACCCTTTCAGGGCACTCCGCAAAATTATCATTTTTCCTTTTCAATCATTATAACAATATCCTTTTTTCTACTTTCCGGTAAAACTTTCAAATCCGTCACTTTTCCGTTTTTGAGAGTGGCTTCTACTGTTGTTTCGCCCGGAGCATGAAGTTTGAAATGTACGTTCCATTCTTTCGGCCATGCCGGGAAAAGGAGTATTTGTTCTCCATTGGTTTGCAATAGCATTTCCTGAAGTCCTATCATGCCGCTACCTCCCCAGTTGTGATCGGGTGTCCAATCATATCCCGGTCCCCAAAATGCGGGGAAACGATGCGGTCCATTCGATAATTTGGCTAAAGATAGTTTCTTTGCTTCTTCGGTCAGGCCTAAACAGGCAGCCCATATATTATCTTGTTTCCATCCGGTATGCGAACAGAACTTGATGGCATCCGGGTCATAAAAGTAGGTATTACGGGCTATATCCAGATCCTCCTTTCCTACTCCATAAATACGCCATGGAAACACTGGATAAAGTTGTGGCGTTTCAACATTATTAATTCGTTCCCAACTTACGGCGGGCGAAATTGTTTGCTTCAAGACCGGAGCAATAGTCGGATTCAACGTATCTTTTATTTCTATGTATCGCAATGGAATCGGAGGTATTGCTTTTAGCATCTCCTCTTTCTCTCCGTATGTTTCTAATACCACTTTCAGGGCGGCGATGGTGCTGCTTGCGTTATTGGTCATCTTATATGTCTCACAAGCAGAGCCTGGGAAAAGAATCAGATGTCCGTTGCCATCCAACGCTTTCCGTCCCCGGCGGGAAGCTAGTTGCCGATAATGTTCGTCGAAGAATGTCAGCGAACTCTCGATCAGAGGTAAATAAGGAGTAATATCGGCATTTGCATAGTTCTTTGTTTCCAATATCATTTGGCAGAATTCAAGAACCGTATCCCATTCATATTCCAGCCAGGCATTATATTCCAATCCTTTGTCGAACCAGTCCGGTCGTTTGAAACCATATTCTGCGGGGTTCGGCAAACCGAAATTTTCGATCTGCTCGCTAAAGCAGGCTCCATCATGTTGCCAATATATACGGCTTCGCAGTTCTGCATTTTTCAACATGCGGTTATAAAAATCAAACTGGGAAGGCATCATATCAAAGTCTCCGCTTTTCAGCATCGGCCAGTATACTAAACGTTGATTCTGTGCAGTCATCGTACCACCTCCCCATTTCCGGTAGTCGGGAGTAAAAGATTGTTTTTCATCGACATGGCAAGGATCAAAGGTAAATAGTCCGCCATTAAATTTAGTCGGTACGCTGCCGTATGCATTGCATCCCAGCATATAGCGGAAAAGGGTGTAGTTTCTGGTTATTTCTTTTGCTTCACCTTCTGCTTCGATAAAACTGCGTTGCCAAAAGGAATTCCACCACGAACGGGTCTGTTTTTTATCCTGCATGATAGTTTTCGATGAAACTTTGCCTTTGGGGGCTATTCTATGCAAAGCTGTTTGTATTCCCTGCTCCCACTCTTCTATTGTTTCTGTCTGGTCTGTATGTAACACAATGCAGAAATGTTCTTTCCGGGCTGCTTTGGAAGAACGAAATTTCCAGGCACGGTAGTCTGTTCCGGCATATACATCATCTGTGGTACCAACAAATTCTAAGTTATCACCAAAAAGAGTTCCTCCGAAAGTCAGGTTTTTCAAAGGATTCATCATTTGAGATTTTACTTCGTTCATCCCTTGTTGAGCTACAACTACATCAAAAACGGTCTGTTCGGGATTGCGATGATAAAACAGAAGTTGGTTCCTCTTTATTGAAGTCCTATTTGTTTCAGCCTTTCCTGTTGAATCAGTAATTTTGTCTAAAGAAATAAAGTCGGCCTCCGTCACAGTACCTTTCGGGGGAGCCCATTTGTAGGAACACTGTTGCCCCTCTCCTTTTCTGACAGGTCGTTCCTGATAGCGCCAATTTTCATAAAAGACTTCAGTCTGCAACGGTTGTGCATTTGTTACCTCTACATGTATAACTGGATGAAAAACATCTACCCAAAATTGTATCTGTGTGTTTCCTGCCGCGATTTCTACATATCCGTCTTTTAGCTTCAACTCCTGACGAAAATCTTTAGCGTCTTTGAAAGGATTGGGTGATAGGCGGAGACGTACACGCCCTTGTTTTAACTGGCAGTTGTTTTCGTCGAATGTACCGCTACGGCTCACATAGAACATAACATCACCGTCTTCTACCCATATATTCATCCCGATATCTCCACCACCACAGGGCATAGATTCAGAAGAATTACGACTGGGAGTATTCCAAATGACATTGGCATGCTGACTCCAAAGAGCCGACACGCCAACAAACAGTATGGTTATAATCAGATAAAATCTCTTCATATATTTTTCATATTTTACCTTGTCTATTTACGATTACCAATCATCCGAACGAAAAGAGCCTAAAGGCAATCCGTCGCAATATACATCTCCTTCCACATAGTTTTCAAAACAATATCGAACAGCTACCGGGTGCGGCACTTTATCGCTTTTCACCAGCATCTTACTACGTTCTATCCATGCTTTGGCCGGATAAAAAACTTTATCTTCGCCGGCTACCTGAAAGTTTTTCGATTCGAAACAGTTTTTGCTACTAATCCACATATTGGCACGTTCGAAGCTGACAACTACGGTGTCGTTCTTTATTTCAATGCTTTTATAATAAGGACTTTCGCCATTCACACCTTCCACTCCATACGTTTTAGTTAAAGCCAGAAGAGCCAGGCGTTCGCCTGCAACCTGTTTCTTTGCAGGATGAATACCTTTTTCCATTCCTGCATCCAGTAATACAGCCATACCGCTGTTAGCTACACGATGTTCTACTTTTGCCTGTGCCTCCCGGAGATATGCCGAATTTATCACTTCCTTTCCTTTCTCGGTAATAATCCCGTAATCATACGGAGCTATCTGGCAATAATAGAAAGGAAAATCTCCCTGTTTCCATTCGGCACGCCAACCGTTAATCAATCGGGTAAACATATCAGCATACGTATGGGCACGATTCCAGTTATCTTCGCCCTGATACCAAATCACTCCTTTCATGGTCATACCGATTAACGGATGCAACATACCGTTATAAAGCACGGTCGGAGTACGGTTCTTGGATTTTATGTCGGTTTCCGTTTGAGGTATCTTCGCTTCCGGAAAGGCTTTCAGCCAGTCTGCCGTCATCCATGCTTCACAGGCGGAACCACCCCAAGCTGCTACAACCAATCCAACCGGAACATCTAATATTTCATTTACCAGTCTCCCGAAATAATAGGCTGTTGCACTGAAATCACGGACACTGGTCGGGGTTGCTTCTTTCCACGAACCGATAACGTCATTCTGCGGAGTGAATGTAGAAGTACGTTTCACTGTAAACAGACGGATTTGCGGATTCTTGCTGTGAAGAATGTCCATATTGGCATTTTCTACCGGTTGGTTTTTGAAGCCTTTCATCGGCATTTCCATATTACTTTGTCCGGAACAAAGCCAAAGTTCGCCTATCAGAATATTATTCAGTGTCTTTTGGGTTCCATCATCAAAGGTCACAGTATAAGGGCCTCCAGCTTCGGGAGTAGCTACTGTCAGTTTCCATGCCCCATTTTTATCTGCTGTTGCTGCATATTGTTTTCCATTCCAACTAGTGGTCACTGTTACTTTTTTATGAGGAGTCGCCGTCCCCCAAAGATTTGCATTGGTCTGTTGCTGCATCACCATGCCATCAGAAAAAATAGCCGGTAGCTTTACTTCTGCGTGTGTTGACAGGCAGGCAGCAAGCAGAAAACCTGCCAACATTGTACCTGTTTTAATAATTGAACTTTTCATACTTTAGCTATATTATAATGAATTGGGCACGGATTACATGGATTGCGCTGTTATTTTATGTAATACGATTCTCATAAACCGTGTAATCTGCGTAATCCGTGCCTTAAAAATCTATTTTATTCTGTGGTAGAAAAACTCAAAGGTCCGAGCAAGCCTGCCGGAAGCAACGTTTTCTCTGCCCTGCGATATTTTGCATTAGTCCAAATGCCATCAAACGGCGCTTTTCCTTCATCAGCTCCTGTCAGTGCATTCGCCCAAGTATTTGTAACTTCTATTTCAAGCTCATTAATTCCTTTTTTCAGGGCACCTGTAATATCTGCACGATAAGGAGCTGTCCAGATTGTGCCGCAATCTACGCCATTCACACGAACGGTTGCCAAATTATAAACTGTTCCCAGATTCAGATAAATCTGTTGACCTTTATTCGGTTTATTTTTCCTGCGGAAAGTGATCTTATAGGTCGCTGTCCCCGAATAATAACGTATCTGTTCATCCGATTCTTGGCTCCAGTCGAAAAGTTCTTTTCGTGTGAGCGTTTTTTTGTTAGCTGCAAAAGTTATAGTATATTCCTTTGCTTCCAAAGCTATGTTTAAAGGGGCTTTAGCTGTATCTTTTTTCTCCTTTTGCAGTTGGAGAGAGGAGTCTTCATAGCCTTCATCTACTCCCTCCGCAGGATATACGATGAATACGGACTCATTAGGAGCCAATGTGAGAGTAACCTCCGTCCGGTTTCCGTTGATACGATAGGAAGGATGAACATTCATTTCACCCGTCACCGGGTTCCAACATTCCGGTTTCTTACCGTTAATACGCATACTTGCAGTAAACGTGCGTGTTTCGTTCTTTTGGTTGGCTACGAAATAGAGTTCGCCAAGTTCGCCACGACGATGCGTCCAGGCAATATCTTCCGGCACGATCATGTCACGTTCCAGACCATACACGGAAAAATCTTCTTCTGTATATGGTAAAGAAGGCACCAAAATGCCGGCTTCTTTTAGTTCATTGATTTTCTTCTGCACTTCCGATGACAATACAGGTTCGGGATTCATAGGACGCGAAAGAGGCAGTACCAACACTTTATAACTTGCTCCACCCGGCAACGTTATTCGTCCGTTTTCGGCTTTCGCCAAACGAAGGATTGCATCTTTATTAAAACTATCGTATGCATATCCACGAAGCGGATTCACCCATTTCTCCGGATCAGCCATGTTAGCTGAATGAGTAACACCTACCGGGCGTACACGTAAAGGCTGTCCCTCATTGGCCAGACGGATGCGTTCACTTTCCACTCGTTCCGCACCGAAGATTCCCGGTAGAGAGGGAACCAATCGTTCCGGTAATATCGAACGTCTCGGAACTTCTTCGCCTGTAAAGACTGCGATGTCTGTTACCGGATGTCCATATTGTAATAACGACTGGCAACGGGTAGCATATTCGGAAAAGGCTTTTGCGCCTTTATCCCACCAGGTCTGATCCCGTTGGAAGAATAGTCCGATGCCATCCAATGTCATGCCGGGCTTGCGGTCCAGCCAGGGATTATGTACATATACATGGTAGAAAAGGCGGTTGATTCCTAATGCATAATTACGATCCAACAAGGCTTTCAACATTCCGGGGTATTCATCCCACGTGCCACGCACTTCGGTGAATCCTTCAGCCTGAATTATATTCTTTCCGTAGATATGTGCTCCGCTAATAGCGTCGAGCATATCATTCGGCTTGTCATGTGTAGGACTGTTCAACCAAAATTCACCCATCGGAAGATCTACTTTTTGATAATGTAGTAGACCATCGCTTACCATCGTGGGAGCCACACATTCTGCCGAAAACTGGCAATCATATTTTCTCGCACAGTCCGCCAATACCTGATAAAACACATCTACGATGAGTTCTGATATGGTAGTACGTACGTCTCGCAGAATCTTTTCACTTTGTTCGACACTTTCCATCGGAATACCTGCCAATAGAGGTAGATAAGGCATCAAATCGTAGCCACGACGTTTCTGAAATTCAATAGCGAAACGCTTATTCCAGTTTTGGCTGCCACATTCCCAACTGTCGACATGCATATATTTCAGTACGCGACGAGCTACTTCGGGATTGGTCTTTGCAAATGCCTGCGCAAACCAGTTATCGAATTGTTTCCGTACCGTTTTCGGGTTAAACTTATCACATTCCAATCCTTTTCCGCCTCCCGCTGTTGCATTGGTATGTCCGGTAGCCGTATGCCCCATGCGGAGTAATTTCCATTTTCCTTTGGGGAGAGTGACGGTCAATGTTTTTCCATTCGAATGACCGGTATATTGCTCTGTCAGATTAATGACTTGTGAAAGTGAATAGCAATCCTGTTTTCCAACTTCCTCTTCTTTAGTAGCTTGAGCGACACGCCATACCAGTCCGGCTTTTCCTTCCCACTGGTTCAGACGGGTTTCCCGGTGCAGGCGTAATTCTTTTATTTTCAGATTGGGCTTCCATTTGGCAGCATCCATATCTTCACTTCCCGGTTCGCTTCCTTCAGGAGTCCAGTAGAAACGGAAGAAACGGGCGGTAGTCGGAGGAATACTATGAGTTGAGTTCTCATCTGTATTCTGCCATCCCTGACGGGCAGGTACCAACTGTTTGACAAAACGATAATTCACTCCGTCGTCACTAGCCATTACTTTCAAGCGGTGTGCCTGATAATTATTACCATTTAAAACGATTTCGATGTTCCGGCAAGTGAAAGGTTCTCCGTATTCATACTGGATATAGCAGGGATATGAAGAACGGATCACTCCTGCCGCATCCATATTCACTGTTTGAGCGGCTTTTACATTTCCTGTCGTAGCTAGGTTGACACAGGTAATTTTTGCCTGCATCTCGTCCGCTGCGTCTTCTACCGGTAAAGCGAATAATGCAATATCTTCATAATAATTTTTATAGGCTTCCGGTTGTGGCAAGCGAATAGCCATCAGCTTTCCGCCGTTTACAATCGTATCGCTCCAAACCACTTTTTGCATAGATTCTTCGGGAGTAATCCAGGGGCCTCCCGCCAATGCGAAACCATCACAAATGTGCATCCCCAATTTCAGCCCCAAACGATCTGCTTCTTCCATGCTGAAACGCACCATCTCCCACCATTCGGGAGTTAGCTGCTGCGCTTTGCCATCGTATTGGGCGCCTTCATGAATACCTTTAATCGGCATCAGGTAAGTACCTCCCAATCCGGCATGTTTCATTGCCTCCAAGTCGGCTGTAATCCCTTCTTTAGACACGGCGCCATACATCCAATACCAAAAGGTCCAGGGTTTTGCTTCGTCGGAAGGGTTTAAGAATTGATCGCGAAGTGAGCGTGTTTGCTGTGCATCGGCAGGGCATACGGCTATCCATGCTAATAAAGAAAGTGCAAATATTCGTTGTTTCAGTCGGTTTTTCATTCCAGTCTATATTTTTACTTATAGATAAGACGAAAAACATTCTGTTTTGTACTCACTGTATTTTCCTGGCTCAAATTAAATTAAGCTAATTAATTTGTCAGATAGAATTAAAACAATAGTTTATCTATCTCTTCTGTAATAGTTCTTCAAACACTTCAAATACCCTTGAATATGAAGTGTGCGGATTGTTTATATCAATGGAGATGCTACGTGCATGATCTATGGCAGATTCTAGCTTTTCTTTGAGTTGGAGATATAAGTTATTCTTTGAAAAATACTCAATGCTTTTTTCGTACTTTTCAAGACGACCATTCTTTTTCAACTCTGTAATTACTTCGTCACAGTTACGAAACTGTCGGTCGGTAAAGACAAAGTGTAATAATAGCCAAAATTCAAAGGCAGGATTACTCTCTATGAAATAAATCTCATTTTTGTATGCCTTGATGCATGATGACTTCTCCTTATCATAGGCTTGTTTACGTACATTATCAGCATTGATATAATCCATATCAATCAAGCAAAAAACGACATCAAACTCTTTTGCTAATAGCGATTGAGCTTTCGTTATGATATCACTGTAGTCAGGATGTTTGGGCTTATCAGGTTTTAGGGTAACATTGAACTTCTTCAACAAGTCCTTTTCAGCATTACGAAATCCATCAAAATAGAAAAACTCTGTGATTCCTTCACCGATAATCGCATAAGATTTCCGAATTTCTTTTATTCTTTTTTCGCGTGCCATACTTATCGTTTTTTAGGAATAAAAATACCGCCCAGCGTTGGTTTGGCGCCAAATTTCCCTGCATTATATGCATTGAGAAACGAAACGCCATTGCGGATATTGAAGTCATCAAGTGAAAACAGGTCTGTTGAACCATCATCCTTTTTTTCTGTAAACCAGACTACATCTTTACGTAAATCCTCGGTGTCTAATGATTGGAGATTATGCGTACTGAAAATCAGCTGCGAATAAGTCGAATTAACCAAAAATAAGTTGATGAAATGGGCAAATAAATCCGGATGCAGCGAATTCTCAAGTTCATCAACAGGTATGATAGCATTTCTTTCAAGTAATATATTCAGAATAGTTCCCAAACCATAATAGCGCATTGTTCCTGCTGATTCAAGTATATCAGGCAGGTAATGAACAGAAGATGTTCCATTGGCTACAATCGTATGTTCAAATATCAAATCCGTATCTTTTTTATTTTTCTCATTTTGTTGAACATCAAAACCGGATATATTAAAATCTGCACGGTGCAGTAAATCTAATAAAAAGGATTTATTCTCCTTCTCTGCTTCCATTTCTCCTGTTGTCCATGTTTTCAAATCCGTTTGGGGCAAGAGTATAGGCAACCACTGCTTCAGGAAATAGTTATAGACACGTTCTAATTCAGGAAACATAAAGTTAGCTGTAGCATAAGCTGAAACAACACTCATATTACTAAGTGTATTTACCTGCAACTTTTCCTGCTCGGCCACATTGAGTTTGACTTTGCTTCCTAATCGGATATGAGTGATTCCATTAATGGTCTCTCGGGAGAATATTTCGGCTGGTTGCTTACCGGGATAATATTTAAGTGTTTCTTTTAGAACAGCACTATTATCTACTTCAAGATAATAGATATGCTTCATATTGTTTACAAAAAAAGTCAATTCAAATACTCCACATTCTTTCTTTGTCGTATCATCCAAGAGAAACGGAGTAAACCTGATAGGCTGCATTTTGTTTATCTTAGGAGAAATGGCTATTTTTCGTATGAAGTCAAGTGCCAGCAATACGTTAGTCTTTCCTGAAGCATTAGCTCCATAGAGGATACCGAGTTTTAATACTTTCGTATCGTTGATAGTGGTACAGTAATATTCTTCTGAAACCTTATCTGCAGAGGCTTCAAAACTTAATATCTGCCAATCCTTAGCTGATCTGAAATTTTTAAATTTAAATTCTAAAATCATACTTCAATATATTAAAAATGCGACTATTTTGCAAATATAGCATTTTAAACTGTTTATTCCACATTTTAATCTATTCTTTTTTAGCTATAAAAAAGGTGCACCTCCTTTCCTACTCTTGGAAGAAGGTGCACCACACAAACAAAACAAACAATAGACGACCTTCACAGGCAGTATTTCATATATAACTCAACTAATTATTAATCAATTTTATTTTTAACGTAAATTCTCTCCCTGTATTCAGACGGAGTCATACCGGTATGTTCACGAAAGAATCTTGTCATAACAGAGTTCGACTGGAAGTTCGTGCGTGAGGCCACTTCTTTTATTTCAAGGTTAGAATCTCGTAAAAGAGCCTTTATTTCAAGAATGGAATATTCTATAATCCAGTCTTTTGCCGAACGACCGCTCATATCTGTAATTACCATTGTAAGATGCTTGGCGGACACACACATCTTTTTCGCATAAAACGCAACATCCCGGCTTACGGTATGAAATTCGATCACCAAACAAAAAAAGTCGAATAAAAGTTTTTCCTTACGGGTATATCTTACTAATTCGGCAGCTTTCGGATTTCTTTTATAAGCCACATATATATCCCAGTAGAAAACACGTAATAACTGCATGATAGACTCCCGTCTGAATAAGTTGCGGGGCAAGTTAATACGAAAAATCAGAATATTGCAAAAATGAATAAAGCGTTGACATTCTTCATTACACAACGGAATACTGAAGTTTCTTCGCATATAGAAAAAGAAATCAAGTGTCGGTATGCATACTCCGCTTATCGTATCCATAAACAGGCTTTTGGGAACTTTTAGAAACATCATTGAAAAGTCACTGCTAATCTCCGTGACAGAAGCCAACTGAAAAGGGAAAATGACTACCAAATCATTGGGAACAATCCGTTGCTTATTACCGAAAACATTAAAAAGCGCACTTCCTCCCGTGCATATCCCATTTATCCCTTCTTCAAGATACATAGGATTTTCATCAAGAGGTAAATCGTCTATTTTAGTATAGACATTGAACTCTTCTGTTTCCAATATATTATCGAATACTTTATCCTGCTTATATGGCTGGTTCTTTTTCATGGACTGCTATTTATACCATTATGTTGTTTGTCGTTATTTTTATCATACGAATGTCAGTCGTGCCATCTCGATTGAGCAAATTGCACCACCAAAGATATAGGAAAAATGTATAAAAAACTTTCTTTATCTTTCATTAAAATCATCAGTGCCAGGAAATATTCACCTTCATTAATATCAGGAACTGTCATATAGACCTTATCGTCCGAATATTTATGGATATCGCCACATTCTATCAACATTCTGTCATTGACGGAAGAGACAAGGTATAGATTGGTACTTTCCCATGTTAGCATATCCAGATTGTGGCCGGTGATAACAATGGGAGCTTCCGGTGTAATGCTCCCATTACGTCTTTCATTTGAAGGATCATATATTTCTTTGATGACAGGAAACGGCGCTCCTTCAATCATTAATATTTCGGCTTTTATCGTTTTCATTTTGTATGATAATAAGTTGGTATATAAACTAATGATAAATTTTGTTCGTAACTCATTATTGGGGAATATCCCGGATACAGCGGAGATAATAGGAATTCTGCGTTTTATCGTAATAACCTGTATTTAGCCAATATCCTGTTATATAATCATCAGGATAGAATCGCATTGACCATACACCTCTAGAATATCCTCCTACCTCGGTTGCAGACCAGTAATAAGTAGGGTCTTTTGCTGAAAGAGCGAATGGTTGAAAATCAGTTATTTTTTGAGTCTCTTCCATTTTTTTATAAAAAAGCAAAATCAATGCACATTCCCCACGCGTAGGTACCCGCCAGGTTCCAGGTTCATCCAGACCATCTTTCCCGCGATATGCGGCACATCCCTTGGTAACTGCAAAACTGGGAGTCGAATAAACGTTGGTGTTGGCACTAGTAAGATATCCGTTTGCCGTAGCCCAATCCATCGTTTGTGCTTTTGCTGCTCCTTCTTTATTTACAATATCAGGCGAAACGAGAAAATAACCTGACACCTTCCAGTCACCTCCTCCTTCTTTTTGCCTCTCTGTATGCCGTGTCGTTCGGTATACAAAGACATTATTACCGCTTTCATCTTTTTCCTCTTGGGGCTTATTATCTGAATCGTATTTATATAACTGAATATAACTGCGGAAGTTTGTATTTTTGCTCCGGTCCTCCACCTTGTATTTCACCATTCCTTTATAATTGATTGCCGCATATTTATTCCCTCTTAAATCTGTATATATTTCTGTCGATTGAGAATGTACTCTTAGTGGAATAAAAAACAAGATACAAAATTTCATGACTGTTAATCTAAATATATTCATTCTTCTTTTCAATTTATACTGTTAAATTCTTATGGTCAATATGGAGCATCAAAAGGGGAAGTCACATCCCTGACACATCTATCTGAACCGGAGTCTCTGTCTGGACTCCAAAAATTACCGCTGGAAGCTGCTATGAAATAACAATAGGGTGGTGATATAAACTCCGTCGTTGAGGTCCCACCTCCAAGTCCCGGTAAAGCAGCCACGCAAATTCCTAACAACTGGTTTGACGCGGGAAGATACCATTTGAACTCTTTCTCATCAATTATCCCGTCCCCGTTCTCATCTCTGTTTCTGTCATAACACGCCCTTGCGCTAAAAGTACTGGCAGGGTATTGATATTGATATAATAACACATGTCCGGATGCATCTTTCTGTGGAATCGGGACATACTTGTCAATCCAATTTTGATTGTAAGTATTTTCCGCTAAATGCCGGGTCGCCGTTTTACCATTATCCATATTGTCTGTTCCATAGGATAATTCTGCCGTTTTGATGCGTGCATAGCCAGTTCTGGTAGTTCCCGGCTTCACATCTGCCAATAACCAGGATGTAGATCGCAAAGACATTCTAGTGTATACTAACCCCATAGTGTAATTTCCATCCCCGTTTCTCTCTCCTCCTAAACGTCCAAGGTAAATTGCCGCCCGCTGGTCTAAACGAAATATATGTGAAGTTTGAAGTGCTTCCCCCGCATCGCCATTGGTTGTGGTAGTTATTTTAATATACAAGGATCGTTTTCCCTCCGTAGCATCTGCACCGGGATCAAGAAAGTTCCCCTCTCCGTCATCAATATATTCATCATTATATAGATAAAACTTCAATTGGGTAGGGAGTATAGTGCTAGCCTTGATATATGTACCCAAAGGTTCTTTAGCATTGTTATACGCATCTGTGTAATTGGAAGAAGAAGACAGGCGGAGCCAACTCGGTGTGGGATGTTGGGTACAGCTTTCATCTGTATATACACCCACTTCCACCATCCGTCCTTGAGTTTGGACAACTATCGGCCGGACCTCATAAGCTGCATCCAGATCATATTTCTCACTAGAAGTATTGTATTTATTATCGAATTTGCCTCCGCTGACACTCACGTTCTTACTGGCGTGAAACTCCACATACTGGCTGACAGTGTATGCCCTGATTCGTTCATCGTTTTTTGCCGAGTTTATGTCCGCATTAATGGTGGTACGCAAATTATAAAAATGGTTGGGTTTCACATCGAAGTTATTTGTATTATTATTTCCGATATACATTTGGTAAATTGCATACTCACCCGTTGCCGATGTTGAGGTAGAATATGCCCATGCCTCTATCTGCATACCCAATATGGGGGCACTGCCCGATGAAACTCCATTGACCACTTTGTAGTAGCGTTGGCTTTCACTTGCTATGCTTGCTACTGTCCCCTGACAATTCTGCGCAACATACCACGTTGCGGAATAGAAACCATTGGGATCGGGTTCATCAAATTCATCTATCTCAAACGTGACATAAGTATCCTTATCGGTATTCTTTTCGGGATTGGTGAGCCGCACTTTACTGTTGACATTCAGCAATTTCAGACCCTGCAATTTGTAATTTTCCACCTCGAGTTTATAGCGGAATGTAATGCGTGCCATCAACTTCCTTATTTCAATGCCTCCCACAAAGCCGACAGGTTTGTTATATTCTACCAAACCATGGTCACCTCCGTCGATATCCATAACAGTGATACCCGACACTTCTCCGGCAAACGGAACCTCATCATCTGCGGTGATAAGTGATTGGGTATGCCCTTCTACATTAGTTAGATATTCAAAACTCCAATTTTTGAGTCCATCAAGAGTTCTCACTCCACCCATATCATAATCAAGTTTGGGGCCTAAGACCAATAGGTATAAGGTTTGATTCTCCGCTACTACAAGGGGGACATCTATTGTCAACATATCATTTATAGCGGTCGCCGTATCACTCAACTTATGGGGATTACCATTAATAGAACCATCCTCATTAAACTGGAAAAGCCAGAGATTGTGTAATTTTGTCGTGCCATCAGAAACTCTGGTAGTTGCCGCACGTTGTTCTCGCTCCAATACGACTGTGAAGGATGAATCAGAGTTGCTTTCATTTTTAAAGAATGGCTTTACAGTAGCATATTCATCTGCCGATGTTGGTTCTTCGCTAGGCGGAAGACTGACATTTAGACTGACCATAACCACTTTTCCCGTAGTATTTCCCGGACCGAACTCATTCAGGTCGTCTTTTGTACACTCTGTAAATGCCAGTGAAAACAAAACAATGCAAACTGCCCGGAATAACTTCTTATCATTGTTTTTTATTCTCATATTATATCTGCTTATCATCATATTTTTCATCCTTTTTCTTATTTGGTACCTTTCTGATCAATAGACAGACTGCTAATGGCAATACCTACTCCGGCCTCTCTCTCTAAAACGATATAAACCGTAATGCCGATAAGACTCGGATTATTGTTTGCCGGGATTGTTATTGAAATAGGGTAGCTATATGTACTCGATGCAGTTTCTACTTTATCACTGATACTTATTTGTTCGCCACTGTAAACAACTTGTACATACAAATTTCCCGCAGGTATGGGGACATCTGTAGGAGTAAGCTTGATATTTAGATTATAAGTGTCTCCCCCTTGAGGTAGAACGCCCATAGTGTTTAATTCGGAACTGGCACGTAACTGATACCCGGTTTGCGCTATTGTGAGTTGTGTACTTTTTGTCTGTCCGTCCAATCCGATACCTTCCACCTTTACCTTAAACGAACGGGATGAAGTACTTTCTTTACGTTTGACGTATACAGGGATATTTTCCGTATTGCTACCGTGTGTAGTATGTACGACATCATCCCCGGAGGCAAATGAGAAATCATCGGTATTTGCCGTTCCCATATCCGGTCCTGTAGTGACAAGTGTAGCCGTCCAATAAGGAATATTCGAATGAATACCGAAATAAGCAGTTTTACCGCTTTCCGTTCCCTGATAATCAGGGCTACCGATAGTGCCTACCCACATATAGCTTTCCGGTATCTCGTTGCGGACGCAACGAACCATATATCCGTTTTGTCTGTCCTTATCGGCTTGAAGGTTTGCAGTCACCGTCGGAGTACCTGAAAAATCAAAGATAGAGGCGTTGTTGCTCCAGTAACATCCGGTAGTACCGTCTCCACGTGACGCACCGGATTCATCCCTGTATCGGTTGTGAGGGAATAACAGCCAATGGTACGAAAGGTATCCGTACGAACTTACTTCATTATTTGATGCCGCTATAATATGATTATATTCTTCAGGTGTAGCCATATGCCACTGCCCGTTGTCTACGATTCCCATATCCCTGATTTGGGTTTCGGAAAGACCGGCAAGTTTGCATGGATCTCCCAAGCCCTGTTTGACCTGTTCAGGAGTGTTGTCTGTGGAGATTTCACCGCCAGTCAGGTAAGGGACATTACTCCATCCTGTAATAGTTAAGGGATCGTATGAACTGGGATACCAAAGTATATCGTTCAATGCTTCGGCAGTGGTAGGTGGAACGAAATTTGTGCCATCTTCAGTAACCGGGGCACTGTGCACGGCTATCAGGCTGCCGTATTTGAACAAGACATTCTTATATCCTGTCTCCGAATGGTATGCTTTCAGTATACCTGAATAAACACTAAAATCATTCCAGATATTCACATTTCTGGATGTATCAGCTACTGCGTCATAGTCTGCCGCCTTATCACTTACAATGACCAGCCCGTCGATAGGTTTCCAGTTGATGGTAATATCATGTTCCTCCATTGCCACTATTTCCGCATATAGCCCCATTGCACCCATACCGGTAATGGTGGCGTATATCTGATAATGGTTGTTTCGTGTCAGATTATGGTTCTTAGGGGGATTCTGACCGATATTCAGCAGATAGATACAGTTCAATACCTGCGTACTTCCGTTTTTAAGCACGCATTGTGCGTCGATTTTAAGATAGGTTGCGTGTGATGCATTTTGAGGGTCGGACAATATATGTTCGGGAATATAAGTAGCGGGAGTTGTTATAAAATCCACCCCGTCTTGTATGGTGTAGTTATCTCCATTTATTGTATATGTACCATTATTATCGAGTTCGCCTGTCCCTGGGATAGTAAGGTCATCCGACCAAATATCTTCCGTATATGCCTGCCCTTCTCCTATAGGAGTGGCGACCGGCATACGACATACTTTAACATTCAGTTTGGTTACTTTAAAATCCTCATCCTCATTAGCGATATTTTTAATTGCCGTAAAGCTGATGCGGGAAACCATACGGTTTACCTTAACCGGCAGTTCCGTCATTTTAATATCATTAATTGTTACTGTGGCGTTTTTTCCGTCGCTGCGGGATTCCACATAGGCATGTACCACATTTCCATACATGGGCGGAGGAGCAACGATACCTATGGCAGAGAAGGTCACTTTTTCTATTTCATTTTCCAGTGTAATGGCAGCGAGCTTTTCGGTTAGTTCCGGTGTTTCATTGCAGATGATGTAAATGTTGTTATATCCTCGTGCCGCTCTTATAGAAGCGATGTATATGCCATCGACATTTATGGAGGCGTCAGAAACGTCGTTGTATACCAGTTCGTTCTTGTCATTAAACACAATTGCACGTACAGATTTTATGACTTCATCTTCGTCGGTGGTAGTATTGCGCATCCCCATTTTAATACTCATCGGTATCTTTTCTCCTTCGTAAATACGTGCGCCTGTTGCTTCGTTCTCTTTTGTACAAGAGTAAGCAAACAGGGCAAACATTGTCAAAAGCAGGACATTTGCCGAAAGTTTTATGTTGATAGTTATATTCATCCTTAATCGTGCCATAATTCCGTTAAAAAACGACTTACATATCTGTTGGTTGGAACCAGTAGGTCCAATTATTGATGGTTATGCTCAATGCAATGTAGCCATTCTCTTCCTTATCTCCGATTCGAATGTTGATATCCCATTCGTATCTGCGGTCGAGGTATTCTTGTTCGCCCATCATTTCCGGTTTACTCATCAACAGGTAGTCAATAAGGTTTATGGTTGTTTTTCCTCCGATGTCTATTGTTTTTCCTGATGCTTTTTCGGTGATAGAAAAAGTCATGTCAGCATCCTTAATAAATCTAAGAGTATGAAGGCGGGTTTGTAGGGCGGTCTTACTGTCTTCCTCTTCAACTGAACAAGGATGGTAAATTATATTTTTGCTACTCTCACCTACATTATTTTTATAGTCATAAAAATTGTTTGCAGTTATTAGTTGTATATCATATTTTGAAGCATCCACCGGATTATTTCCTCGCGTAATGCCTATCGTTATATCATTAGTATTGCGCACCAAGCTGATGTTTTCCGTATTGCTGATATTTTCCGAAGAAAACATTTGCAGAGGACCGCTATGCCATAATGCATCGAGATGGTTGTTACTTATGTTGTTTTCCGGCTCATATTTCAGTGTTAATTTATTTATCGGATCACCTGCGGTCATTGCCGGAAGTAGATAGAATTTATCCGTTTTTCCAGCCCATACAACGACTGTACAGCCTTTCAAGCGATAGGGTATCAGCATACGATAGTCCGGGCTTTTTAACGAATGACCATTTTCGGTAAATGCCTGTATATATTTTCCTTGTGTATCGAACACGAAAACCTTTACTTCTTCTACCTGTTCGGCGAACCAGTCTTTATTTGCCATATTATAGTCATATCGGAATTTTAGAAAGAGGTCACATTGATCGAGGTCGTCATGAAAGACATCGCAACCGGTAATCCCTGCCACTATAAAAGCGGCAAGGATTATTTTGTATTTCTTTATGTGTCTTTTAATTCCCATTTATCAATGCAAATCAACACCTTGTGTCCAGTAAGTCCATGGATTGATAGTAATTTTTACAGAAAGGTAAGCATCTGATTCGTCATCATCAGTTCCCGGAGGTGTAGGATTAGTGGGATCAGGGTCAGACGGATCGGGAATCCATGGTGTTCCGGGACCGCTCACGCTCTGAAGGTCAAGGTGGTACCAGTTGTTGCGCACTACTCCGTATCGGCCTAAAGCCATCTTTTCGGTTACACTCTGATCGTGACGGATCAGAACATCGTAATAGCAAACAGATTCATGATAATAACGGACGGCACAAAAACGTCCGATGATACCGGTTTTCGCAGTAAGTCCGCTCGCTTGAAGGTTTGTAATAAAATTGTCTATAGTGCTTTGATCGGCATCTCCAGCCACGAGCTTTGCTTTCTTTAAGAATATAGGCAAGTCTGTTTTTAGTCCGCCACTACCAGTTTTTGTGTATTCTTCTTTAAGCTGGTCTAATGTATAATAGTTTCCTTTCCAAGAGAAATAACTACTATTTGGGGTCAAACCATTAGGAGTGTACGTAGCCTTTACTACCACCTTGGTAGTGAATCCTAATTGCTGTGCATTAGCGTCCATGGTGTTTTCAAGACAGTAGCAGCTCGTTCCTTTATCTCGTTTAATTTCAGGTATAGGGTCAGTATCACTGTCTATATTTTTTAGATAATTGAAAGCTGCATCCATATTAGTTTCCATAGTACTATTATCACTAATATCAGGTTGTTCGCTCTTTAAATAGTTCTTATCCCGACGATAAACCGCTCCAGTCGTGGCATTATCGTAAGTGATAAGTTCACTATACAGTTTCACACTCTTATTGGTAACGCTTAATTCCCAACCGCCAAAAGTAAATTTGGCACCGTCAGGTTTTGTAGAAAAAGGATCCTTAACCGCAAGTTCTACTTTTGCACTCAATCGATCCACAGAGATTTCTGCAGGATGGTCTTTTGCTTCTTTTTTTGCCGCATCTATTTTGTCTTGGGTATATCCATCCGGCTTATGCACCGTTACTCCCATCAATGCTCCTTCTATGCCAGCTCCTTCGCCTGCACTCGCCATCATGAAATTATCATTGGTAGCGATGTTGGCAATAACTGCTTCAATAGCAGTGTTAATTGCAGACCAAGGTTTACCTTTTACAGCATCCGCAGTTAAACTCCACCCTTTGCTCCCGTCGGTGTAAGGATTGATAACCACAAATACTTTTTTTGTTTTCTCTGGTACTAATTTTGCATCGCTAGCTACAGCTTCCGGGGTCCCTGTTCCACCGGATTCTCCTCCGCTATTCCCAACGGTCAAACCATCAAAATCAGCCACATCAAGGCACACATCATCCTTGTCAAATAATAAAACTTTGACGGCCCCTGCTTTACTTTCCCCAGAACTTCCCGGTTTTTCTTCTACATTCACTGCTCTTGAAGTAGCTGTGTGACTTTGCAGCGAAAGCGACAGATACGCTTTGCCATCCAGTTCACCACCCGGAATATTCCCTTCCCGGGCATCTTCACTACTACAGCCGGCAAATATAAAAACTGCCAATGTAGATAATAGAAAACTTCTTGTTTTCATCATTGTTAAATGTTTAAATGTTGTAAATAAAAAGATAATTATAATATATAAAAAATCAATAATCTAGTTTACTCATCAATTCGATATTCTCTTCTTTTTTGGCTAATTCCTCCAGATTGAGATTTGCTTGTTTCAATCCAGATTCAGCAGCCTTATTTAGATGTAACTTTGCTTGTTCATAGTCACCTCTTAGCAGATGTAATACTCCCACGGCATTTTCGTATTCCGGTGTGGAAGTCTCTGCTCTCTTTAAGTATTTTTCTGCCAAAAGAGTGTCTTTACGTGAAAGTGCAGCCGAAGCGGCATTCAGATTGGCAATCTTATCATCAGGAAAGACGCTAACGGCTGTTTCAAATAATTCGATAAACTCCGGTGAACCATTTTTGTAAGTTAGAGCAACCAAATAAATTTCATTCAGACTCAAATTTTGTGGCCGACTATGAATCAGCACTTTTGCTTGTTCTATATTAAAATTCTGAACATCGTACTCTATTTTACAGATTGCTTTACGCAGATGTGGGTAATACTCACGCAACATAAACCGATAAGGATTGCCATGTTTATATAACATCAACGATTTCTTGCGACTGGTATTCGTTCGGTAGTTTATTTCAACTGGTATGTGATCTATAATATGAAGAATTCCATCCTTTTCTGCCATGTCAGACCTTGCAACCATTTTACGTAGTCCTTCCCAGTTTTCGCCACCATATTCCACCTTGTATAATTCTTTAGAGAAAGGGAAACGAGGGAGAAGGTAATTAACAAGTGCCTTTGCACGTCCTTCGGAAAGCTGTTTGTTAAAAAGGACAGAACCCTCCGGTGAAGCATAACCAATGACTGATATTCCACGAATGGTAATGGCTGTATCATTTTTCACTTCGGCAAGCATGGAGGATATCTTTTTTAGTTCAATCGGATTATTCATATAGTCCGGTTTAATGTCGGTTTTTGATACGACAAAGTCCAGAAATGCTTCACATGACATCTCACGACTTTTGACTGGTTCAACTTTTGGCTGTACGTAACTAATATGTGGAGTGATTTGATAAGGGACGGGAAGTTTCTCCAAAGTAACAGCACTAAAAAGAGGAATAGCTGATAGTAACCTGCCTGGCCTGCAACAGCCCATCACTTCTTTCCTTACATTCAAATATGCATCCTTCATCCATGGCTCGAATGGAATTGTCAACGAGTACCGAATCTGTTCTTTTCCAGTCATTCCATACCCTTTTAATATGGAGTATGGAGCTTCTGACTGGTAAAAAGCATGTTCCTGCGTATTCATCAAAGCAAGTTTACGTTTCAGATTCTGATAGTTCTTACGACCTTTAATGGATATTTCCGGCAATTCCATCTGATGGTTTGCAGCAATCAATACTGGTATCAGTTCTATAGAATGATTGGAGCTGACTTGTATATTATCAAAGTTGTAAAGTATTTGAATATGTAATGAATCTCCCGCTTGCTGTAGTTCAAGAGCTGTTGGCTGTATAATTCCTGTATACCATTTCTTGGGATTTTCTTCTCCGTATGATAAAGAAGAAATGGTCAGGAATATGATTAACAGGTATAGGAATGATCTTAATTTTGTCATGGTTGTATTATTTTATAAGAAATATAAGTGAGATTGCAGCTTTAGTTGGTCCAAAATAATTGCGGTTTTCTGTTCCGACCTTTTCACCACAAGTCTTACACCGGAACTTGTCATAATGTAGCCGCACATATCCTGCACCTATATTTGCTTCAAGGCTCCAACGATTACTAAGAAGGAAGTGATAACCATACGAGATGCCTCCTCCTGCTCCCCATCCTTCATATCGGTAATGGCTGGAATTATCCCCGAATAAAAGTGGCAAATGATGACCGGCTATGTTATATTGTGTTCCTATTATGTGTATTCCCCCAAAATGTCCGCTAAATCTTTCACATGTCCAATAACGATATTCCATTGTACCGAGCCAGTGCACCAGTTTTTTATTTGAAGATGCTTTATTGGGTGTAAACCAGTTAAGTCCAGCGCCAAGTTCTATTGTAGTGCGTGGAGAAAGTCCCCACTCTACTCCCAAGTTAGGAGTACCTGAATATGCACCGTAGAACAGGTTTGTTTTTACTGCTACCTTTTGGGCCGAACATTTTAAAATGCTTCCCCAACATATCAAAAGTAGAATTGCTATATATTGTATTTTCATCAGATGCGTATATTGAATATTTTGCTTTTGCTTGCGTTAATAAATGATTATCGGGTGCGAAATTACAAAATAAATATATATTAAAGTAAAACGTTCTGAAATTGCACATGGATTCCGAAGTTTCGTTCAAAATAGTTCTATAAATCACTTAAATGAGGGTTAGATAACTATAAAAAGGACTTATCGGATAAACATTGTTAAATTATTATCCAACTTATTCAATTATCTTTTGTGACATACTGAACGTTTATACACGCGCAAAACAAACGATGTATAAGAATGATTATTTATATTTACATATTACTTGTAGTACTTCAACTATGCGTTTTGAAAGATCAGAATATTACAGCTAGTTTTGTTCCCGGATTTTAAGGGACCATCCGTTTCTTTAAAAGGAACAAGGCGTTCCTCGGTGAGAAACAGGTCGTTCCTTTAAAAGGAACGGCTCCTTGGTTTTAAACCAAAAAACAGTATCTATAATACACTGTATATCAATTTATTATAAAAAGAAGAATTCCGTCCCGATAACCATGGGAATATTCTCAATAAACCAAACGGAATTCACAGTCCAAGGGGCTGTATATACATACTTTTTTATTACAAACTTTAAAAAAAATCCCATGGTTACAGTTACAATTAATATCAAGCCATATTTGGCTGGATATATGTATGTCCGATATCGACAAAGTTTAGAACCCGATCCAGAGAACCAGTCTCATTCCTCCTCTCCTTCTTCTGCCAAACGACTTATCCCTATCCATCTCTCCCACATTACTCCAGTTTATCACTTCCTTCATCAACTATCTGTCCCTCATCCGCAAAATACTTCATGGAAAGAAATTGGAAATATTTGCTTTGTACTGCCCAAACCGCGTAATGGGAAGAATCCGGAAGTCTATAACTATATCGGAAACGATAGTGCATTGATTATAGAAAAGGAAATAGAAACGGAGATGAAAGCGGAATTATATTCCTTTCTATTGGATAATAAGTTTAATAAAGGAGTGATGTTTAAAAAGTCAATAGAACAATTCGTAGAGCACTACGAAATGGTAGGACTGGTACAGGAAGAAACTCTGATGAGGGCATTTCAAAGATGGAGGAAGTTGGTGAAAGAAGAAAAAGCTATAAAGCTATAATGAAAGTATATTGATTTTGATTTAATATTCCATAAGGAAACGTGATATACTATACTAATTAATTGGAAGAAAGAAGGAACTTTTCTATCTTTGCTAATATTAATCTTTTTCGCTAATGGATTAAGATAAGAAAGGAGAAAATAATATGACCCTTAAAGAAAAACAATTAGAGTTTATTATCTATTGTATAGAGAATACAGCCGAACGGTTAGGACGTTATAGTGCGGATGTATATAATAAACTAAAAGAATTAGGTGCTATAGACGGCTATATAAATGCTTTTTATGATACTTTGCATACCCAAGGCAAAGCCTACATAGTAGATTCTTTATTAGAATATATCTATCATCGTGATCCACAATGGTTACCGAAAGATTATCGTCCTTTTCAAATTTCGACACAGCAAAAAGGAGATAAGTCATGTTAACTGTTTATCATGGTTCTACTTACCGTGTAGAACAACCATTAGCTGGAGTATGCCGACCAAATCTTGATTTCGGAGTGGGCTTTTATCTTACTGATTTAAAGGATCAGGCTATTCGTTGGGCTCTTCGCACAGCTGATATTCGCCATGAAAAAAGTGTGTGGCTCAATATTTATTCATTGGATATAGATGCCTGCCGCAACTCTTCTTTTCATTATTTGCACTTTACCACTTACGATGCACATTGGCTGGATTTTGTTGTAGCATGTCGACAAGGGAATGTTATATGGCAGGATTATGACATAATAGAAGGCGGTATAGCAGATGACCGTGTGATACGTACTATTGACCTTTATATGCGTGGTGATTACACTCGTGAAGAAGCATTGTCACGTTTGATTCATCAAGAGCCTAACAATCAAATTTGTATTACGAACCAAAAAGTAATTGACGAACACTTACATTTTGTGGATGCTATACTTTTGCCTATCCCATCTCCCTCAAAAGAAATCCCCAATGCAGATATTGTAATGCAAGGCAAATATTACAGCATTGTAGAACTTCTTGCTACCCGTCTGCATATTTCCAGTCTACAGGCACTTGATATATTTTATAATAGCGAAAGCTACCAGCGCATTGTCCACCGACTTGGAGATCTATATCTCATGAGCGATGCATATATTGTAGATGAATTGATGAGGGAGCTACAAAAAAGACAAGGTTGATATTAGCCTTGTCTTTTTTGTTACTTGCTGTCCTTCACAGCCTCTTCAATTCGAGATACTAATTGCGGATTGCTGGGACGTGCCGTAGTTCCGAAATCTACAATTTGCCCTTTTCTATTAATCAACAGATAATAGGGCATTCTATCTATTTTCCATTGTTTGCGAATTTTCTGTAAGTTATCTTTTCCAAAATAATCAGATGCATAAATACATTCAATTCCCCGGTTTTTCAATGAATACTCATTCAGGCACTCTTCCCATTCTTCCTTGGGTTCACTTACACATATGGAATATATGACCAGGTCTTTGGTGGAATACTTACTCCGCAATTGTTTCAAAGGTTCCATTTCTGCCAGGCATGGTGGACACCACCTAGCCCAAAAATCGAAATAGATTACTTTTCCGTGATTCTTCTCAAGTATATTATAGATGGGTTCCATGTAAGGCATAGATGTTTTTAGCTTTGAGTTTTCGTGAAACTCACCATATAATAAATTATTGGAAACAGGTTGCGGATTTTCCAGGTAAGATTTAGTCTGATTATATATCTGCATCACTTGTGCACGCAAATGCGGCATTTTTACGATCGAATCAAACTGTGTATGCCTCGTTGTTAAAGCAAGTGTATCATTTGCATTCAAAGAGCCAACTGCCATTTTGGTATATATATACTGGTTCAGTTCATTCTCTCCTACTGCCGACATAATCTCTTCTACGGATGGATTTTTTTTATCTTTGTATGTTATTCCATAAGCTATATAGCGTTCTACCTCATCGGCAATATCATATAAACGTGCCGAAAGAATCCCTTTATTATAAAGTTTATTGATTGCAGGCAGAAGTTTATGATACCGATCCATTTCTTTTCTCGTTTTAAACTGGCATTGGTTACCATAGGATAACAAAGCGTAATAATAGTCCTGTTTCAGTAACTCTTCAGTAAATAACGTAACATCTTCCATTGGCTTATACTTCGTCAGATACTCGTTTCTCCGCTCCAAACGAAAGTCATATTCCTTCTTTAATTCAGCCTCAAAATCCTTAATATTCAAATTCGGATTTATACTATAATTCTGTATGTAATAGTAGGCGCTTTCTGTAAATGCCAGTATTTCTTGATTCAGTTTTTCTGCATCACCTGTTACTTTGGGATGAAAAAGATCTTTGAAGTCTATTTCCACATGTATGCTATCTCCCGGGTGGATATACAAATGTTCTGCATAATTGCGAATGGAAACTTCTCTTAATTTTGCATAAACCGGAAAGCGGAATGAAAATGAGCCATCTTCTTGTATGGGGGTACGATATTGATTTTCCATTTTCCAAAAAAATGGAATGATGAGAGTTAATTCCCTTTCTTGAGGATAAAAGTCCCGGTTCAACACTTTTCCTGTGATAACAGCTTCTTTAATATATTCTTTTGCTAACGGATAACTTTCTTCTGTCTGTACAGATGATTCGAATTGAGATTTTGCCCGGTCTTTTTGCCCGCATCCGGCTAATAACAAAAATATTATTAACAGAAAAGAATTATCGTGTTTCATTGTACCTGAATATTAGAAAGTTCATAAACTTAAATAAATAAGATTCTTGCCTCCAAATATAGAAAATTAATTTCATGGGAAAGAGTTTTGTAACTGTTTATATTTGTTATATTTGCGCAATCATCACTATTTGAACTCATGTCAGGTATTAAAGATTTAGATATATTATTATCCAATATGGAACCTGTATTGGATAAACGTGACTTTGTTTTTTGCTCTTTCCCGACATTTGATTGGGATAAAATGCGTGAATTAAACCCGGTCGGTTTTTTTCAGGAGAAAGAAGGTATGACCTTCATTCTTGACCTGAAAGATGCCATAGGCAAAGATATAGATTGCCAGTCTGTTTACAGGCTTATTACTCTCAATATACATTCCAGTTTAGATGCAGTGGGCTTGACAGCTGCTTTCTCGGCTAAACTTACAGAGAAAAACATTAGCGCAAATGTAATAGCAGCATATTACCACGACCATATTTTTGTGCCTAAAGAGAAGGCAGAACAAGCACTGAATGCCATTCTCGAACTTCAGAAGATTAAATAAAAAAGGTACCCAACGCAATGTGGATACCTTTATATGATTCATTTACATAAACCGGAAAATGACTCGTCCGGTTTGTGGACCATTTACCCATTTCGGTTGTGAAGAGGGACCACACAAATCGGTGGAGTTTACTTTATTACGTACCGGAGGAATCACGTTCAGGACAGAGATTCCGCTTTCGGGAAGAGTATAAAGCAAACGGTCGCGGCCATCACGAGGCTGATATACTCCGATATAAGCGTCGGGAGTTTCGTTTGTCAGGCTGATAGTGCCTTCTTTCGTTTGGATATTCATCCAGGAAACATCACCAAAGTATCCTTTGAATTCGGGATATGTGAAAGTCTCACCCGGGATAGGATCGTTATAGTCGTTTTCCCATACATCGTATTGCGTACCGTGAATACGGTTTTGCCATACACGGTAAGGTCCGGCACCTAGCCAGCGTTTGCTGATTACCTGATCTTCAGGATAGTCGAAACGAATACCCATCAAGTCTACGACACCGGAGAAATTGTAGGTATAATCCAATGCCAGTTCTCCACTCGGGTTAATTGTCCATTGGGCTTTATCCAGGTTGCCCAGTTTATAATTGGCGGTAACAACCAGATTACCTCCGTCTTCTTTCACATCCAGTTTCGTAAATACGGCAGCATCAGGGAATTCGCTGTATGTGCGGTCTTTTTCTTTTGCTTTCTCATCATCATGGTTATAGAACTGATCCAATGAGCGGTCTGCACGACGGGCTCCGATGAAACGGGGTCCATTGGCGAAACTAATCTTACGGTTATCTACAGATACCCCTTTCAGTTGTCCGTCTTTCTTTGAGAAGATGAACGTACGCTTATTCGCTTTTACAGTAAGCTCATTTTCTGTCTCTGTATAAGTAGGACGACTGGATAAGGGAGAAAGCTGTTCTGTCTGCTGATTCAGTTTGTTGACCGGGAAAGTCCAGCGCCAAAGTTCATGGCCGTATGAGTCGATTGCTGTCAGGAAGAGGGCGTCTGCATTGGGGAGGATATTTGTTTTTATATCCAAAATGCCTGCCGAGTGAGCAACCACGTCACTGCCTTGCACTTCACCCTCTTTCAACACTTGAATAGCAGCATTGGAAGCATCTGTTGCCAGCGGGAATTTTACTTGCTTCCAAAGGAAACGGCAAGTATTCAGATTCAGATAATCGTAACGGTTTTCTACGGAGAATTTGCCATCAAATTGCTTGTCGATAGAAGTATTCATGATTTGCACCGGGCTCCATAACTGCTTGATAGTGTAGTAGCTACCCTCCTTTTCGTGATGTGGTCCTACAATACCGTCTGCTCCAAAGTTTCCCTGGTTATCGATGAATCCATCCATATCCACACGCTTCACACCTTCGTCTGCCAATACCCAAAGGAAGCCACCGATACAACGGGGATGCTTGCGCATCATTTCCCAATAATCATATAATCCGGCACCATGGCCACCATCGTATAAACCATGCAAGAATTCCGTAGGCATAAAGATTTCCGGTAAGCGCATGTAGTTCTGGCTTTCTCCGTAAGAGCGGTAATGCATGGTTTCAAAACCGGAGAAGTTACCTTGCGGGTGAATAACCGGACGTTTCTGCGGATCGTATTTATGAAACTCTCCATCCAGTTCGGTATTCCATCCTTTTTCATTACCATTACTCCACCAAATAATAGACGGATGATTCACGTCACGTTCTATCATGCCTTCAATCAGACGTACTCCGGTGGGGGTATCATACTTGCCATGCCAGCCTCCCAATTCGTCCATCACATAAAGTCCGAGAGAATCACAGGCTTCCAAAAATTCCGGGTCAGCCGGATAGTGGCTCAAACGGACAGAATTCATATTCATGCTTTTCATCAAAAGAACGTCTTCGACATTCTTCTCTTTACTCAATGTACGGCCACTTTCAGGACGGAAACTATGGCGATTGACACCACGTACATTGATGCGTACTCCGTTTATATAAAGTCCGTCGCTTTCGCGTACTTCAATCGTGCGGAAACCAAAATTTTCTGTTTCACTATGCAAAACCTTACCGGTCTTATCCAATAGAGAGAATTGCGCTTTATAAAGATTCGGAGTTTCCGCTGTCCATAATGCGGGGTTAGATACATTCAGTTGCAGGGAAGTCCAGTCGCCTCCTGCTTTTACGGGTACGGTGGTTTCCGTTATCTTTTTCCCTTTTTTATCTAAAATCTGTGTACGGATGCTCATTCCGTCATTAGAGATATTTGTGTAGCAGTTGGCACGGAAAGTTCCATCCATCTTTGCGTCAATGGCAATGTGCCGCAGGTTTACGGCTGGTTTCACCTCCAGGAACACCGGACGGAAGATACCGCCAAAATTCCAATAATCAGCACGACGTTCGGCAAGGTTCACACTGGCATTTTCACTCTCTTTGGCAACAGTGACTTCCAATAAATTCTTTTTGCCATATTTCAGGAAATCCGTGACGTTGTATGAAAAACGATAGAAGGCTCCCTGATGTTTGGAACCCACTTTGCGTCCGTTCACTTTTACTTCCGTGTCTGTCATTGAAGCTTCGAATACAAGATTGACCTGTTTGCCGCGAAACTTTTCCGGAACTTCAAATTCGTACTTATACATCCCTTTTTCATCGGCAACGCCTTCAGGAAATGGCTTTCCATAGAAAGTGATTCCATACTGATAAGTGCCGAAGCCTTGCAATTCCCAACAGGAAGGTACGCCGATTTTCGTCCATTTGCCGGAATTGCGTCCGTCGGTACAAAAGAAGTCCCATTCAACCATATCGTCGCATCCGTGACCGGAGAGATATTGCCTTTCCGTTTGTGGAAGGTTTTGAGCAGCTAGGGTAGTTGCCAACGCCAAGGTTGATAATAAAGTGGTTACTTTTTTCATTGTTACTTTTATTATTGTGTTAGTTATTTATTGCTATTATTGTTTACTACTGATACGGAGATGCAACGTATGTTCTTTTTTCTCTATGGCATATTTCTTCAATACACCCGGTCCGCAACTACTGTTTCCTAATCCAAGTACGGCAGCATCCATACTAAGAATAACTTCTGCACGTGGTTTTAAATCGCAATCGTGAGTTTCTTCATAGATGTCTTGTACGGTGTAATGCAGGGCAGATGCAGAAAATGCGTTTTCTACCGCGTCAACACGAATGCCTTTATTCTGTTTGTCGGTCAAGGTAAGATAATGCACTTCCTCTTTGTTTCCACTGTCCTGCAGACGTGGATAATGTACGTATTGGTCTGCAACGCTTCCTTTCCAAAGCCCTATCATAGCAGATGTTTTGCGGTCAGGATAGTTATCCTGTGGTCCTCTGCCATACCAGGTAAATGTATCATAAGCAGGCGCCAGACAGAATGCGATTCCTAAACGGGGAATTTCAGGAAGAACTCCTTGTGGCAAGAAAGTAGTTTTCAGATCAATCGTTCCATCTGAAAAGACCGTATAGACAGAAGTCGTCACCACTTTTCCTTCTTTATATAAATTACTTGTTTGAATCCGGACAATGATCGCCCCGTCTGCACGTTCTTCATGGTGGAAAGATTCCAGATTTATCTGCGGATGATCTATTCCATGCAATTTCCAGTCTTTAGCCAACCAGTTTCCGAAGCTCTTGTCATTATCTGTCGGAGCACGGAAAACTTGAGTGACAGGCTGAACCGGAAAATCATCGGAGTGAGCCAGCATTTCTTTGCCCTTATATATAAGGGAAGTCATACTTCCGTTCACTTTCTTTTCCCACTGAACAGAAAAACCGCGTCCGCTAATCAATAAAGATTTATCATCCTCTTTCACCTGAAGCGCTCCATTATTAATCAGATCGGCAGAAGCTAAATCTCCTTTCTGCAAGCAGAATTGTTCCCAGGCCACTTCATGTCCTGCCTTTGCCCAAAGAGCATCCGATTTCAAAACAATGCTTACTTTCAGTTGGCAATCGGAAAGAGGTTTCAATGAACGGAAAGCCGGCAAACCGATTGTGCCACTTTCCCCTGGAGCTATTTCCGGCAATGTTATTTCTCCCCGTTCTTTCTCCTTACCATCCACTGATAATGTCCACAGACAACGATAAAGTGATAAATCAGTATGATGATTCCGGTTGGTTACTCTCAACTCTCCATTCTCAACTCTCAACTCAACCGGTGCATATACTTTTTTTACCTCCCAATATTTAGGCGTAGTTTCACGGTCACTCATCAGTAATCCATTAAAGCAGAAAGCTTTTAGATTCGGCTTATCGCCAAAGTCACCGCCGTAAGCCACCATGGTACGGCCATCGGGTAATGTCTTGTAGATTCCCTGATCTACCCAATCCCATATAAAACCACCCAGCATACGGGGATTGCTATATATCTCATCCCAATATTCCTTGAAATTTCCTAATGCATTCCCCATGGAATGTGCATATTCACTCGTCATTACCGGACGGTCGTCATTGGTACGCTCCGCAATCTCCAGCAACCGCTCCCAACGTGCATTTTCAGCGCGTTCCTTGTCCTCTCCCTCTGCAATGCCGGGATTTAAGTATTCCTGTTTCACCCGGGTATAAAAGCGGCTGATAACATCGACCGTCTTCGGGTCAGGATTTCCGTCCACTCCCTGCGCCCCCTCATAGTGTACAGGACGAGTGGGATCGAAATCATGCAGCCATGCCGAAATAGCAGCGAAGTTCGGTCCATAACCGCTTTCGTTTCCCATGCTCCACATTACAATACATGGATAATTCTTATCACGTTCCGCCATACGGACCGCACGGTCCATAAATGCTGCATGCCAGTCGGGGGTACTTGCGAGTGTTCCACGCAATCCGTGTTCTTCTATATCCGCTTCGTCCATCACGTACAATCCCAAGCTGTCGCATAGCTCGTACCAACGGCTTACATTCGGGTAATGACTGGTGCGCACAGCATTTATATTTGCCTGCTTCATTAAAAGAATATCCTGAAGCATCCGTTCTTCGCTCATGACACGTGCCGTCCGTGGATCATGTTCGTGGCGGTTCACTCCACGAAAACGAACCGGATTACCGTTCACTAACAGTTGTCCTTTTTTGATTTCTACAGAGCGGAAGCCCACGGCCTGTTCTATCTGTTCTACGACTTTTCCTTTTCCATTTTGGAGAGTTAAGTGTAATTTATAAAGACAGGGTGTTTCTGCCGTCCATCTTTCCGGCGATTTTATAATGGCTGACAAACGTCCCATCTTACGCGGGCCACGCTGCGGATACCATTCATTCATCCGGCTTGCTTTATGCTCCAAATCAAGAATATCTTCCACATTGCCTTTCAATGTGGCAACTTCTTTGCCTGAAGCATCCTTCAATACTCCCTGTAAGACATACCCTTTTCCGGTCATCCCTCGATATACACTGAATTGCGGATCAATCTGCAAAATAAAGTCTTCATAATCACCAGCAGATGCAGGAAGAGTGCGTACCGCATAATCACGGACATGAATATCCGGCGTATGTATCAGATGAATACTACGATGAATACCACCAAAACGCCAGAAATCCTGATCTTCCAGATAAGAACCGTCACTATATCGGTAGACTTCCAGTGAAATTTGATTTTCTCCAGATTTCAGATACTTCGTGACATTAAATTCACTCGGTTCCATACTGCCTTGGCTATACCCTACCCGTTCGCCATTGATCCAAACATAAAAGGCGCTCATTACGCCCTCAAATCGTAGAAAAGTCTGTCCATTCGCTTCCCATCCGGCCGGCAAGACAAAGGTACGCCGATATTGCCCTACCGGGTTTCGTTCTTTATACGTGGTATAGTCAGTTTTCGGTTCTCCCATCACCCGTGGAGGATCTATTTTAAACGGATAGCCTGCTGAAACATAGATAGGCGTGCCATATCCGTTCACTTCCCAATTGGCGGGAACAGGAAAATCCGTCCAATCTTTATCATTAAAATTTGTTTGATAGAAATTCACGACTCTTTCATTGGGAACGGGAGTCCAACGGAATTTCCAGGTTCCGTCTAAAGAGATTGAGCCGTCTCCTTTCTGTACAGAGAAAGGGGTAAAAGCGGCTCTTGCCGGTTCACGATTGATCTGGAGAACATGATAATTCTCCCAATCATGCATTGTTTGTGCCTGTGTAGGACTTACAAACAATGCGCCAAGCAGTAAAGTATATATTTTCATTCGTTCTTTTTTCTTCATATCAAGTAGACGGACGAAAGGGTATTTTGTACCCCTTTCTTTTACAGAAATATTAAAGAACAATAAAAGGAGTAACACTCTATGAAGAAAATCTTTACCTTGTGGCGTATAATTACTTCTAATATTATGATGATGAAAAAACTACTATTTAGCAGCTTCTTTTTATTAGGCAGTCTCGTTTCACAAGCACAACACGAGTACACAATTAAAGGTGAGGTAAAAGGAGTGAAAGACGGAACTCATGTTTCCTTATTTTTGACGGATGGACGCGTAGGAAGCATAGTTGGTACGGATACGATACGTAATGGAACTTTCTTTTTCAAGCGAAATGTAGGAGAAAGCGGTATGGATCAACTGTCTCTCATGTGTCGCGATACAGATTTCCCTCCAATGTCGTTAGATATTTATGCAACTCCGGGCGCAAAAATAAAAGTAACGGGCACAAACCCTCTGATTTATACATGGAGGGTAGATAGTCCGGTAAAAGAACAACAAGAACATAATAGATTCATTGAGGATTCCCGTGACTTATGGGACGAATTTCAACGCTTGGCTATCAAAGAAAGAAGTATGCGTTCAGCTTCAGAAACCGAACGAAAAGCACTTCGAACAAAGAGTGATAGTATATCTTCCATTATTAATCAACGGGAATTAAAGTTGATGAAGGAACTCCCTATTTCTAATGTCTGGATGGAAAAATTGCTCCGTTTGAGTATGTCATTGAAGTACAATCCAAAGTTTACCAATAAGGAAGAAATACTGGCTTTGTATGACAGATTAAACGAAGAACAGAAAGCTTCCATTGAAGGACAAGAAATCAGGGTTAATCTCTTCCCTCCTAAAACGGTGAAAGAAGGAGATGACATGGCAGATGCCGATCTTTTTGATTTAGATGGAAAGGTGCATCATTTGGCTGATTTCAAAGGAAAATATATGTTACTTGATTTCTGGAGCAGCGGTTGTGGTCCCTGCATCATGGCTTTGCCCGAAATGAAAGAGATTCAAGAGCAATATAAAGACCGACTCACCATCATCAGTTTGAGTTCAGATACGCAAACTAGATGGAAAGCTGCTTCTGCACAACATGAAATGACTTGGCAAAACTTAAGCGACTTGAAACAGACTGCAGGACTATATGCTGTGTATGACGTCAACGGTATTCCGAATTATGTTCTTATCTCTCCCGAAGGCAAAATCGTGAAAATGTGGTCGGGCTATGGTAAAGGCAGCTTGAAATTAAAGATGCGTAGATATTTGGATGCGCCAAAGCGTGAGATGAGTATCACCGGGGACACCAATAGAAAAGTAGTTAACTATCCAAGTTTTGAATCAACCAATACTGATATTCTTGAAGTAAAGCAGGTAGAATTGACTGATACAGCCACTATCGTTCATTTTTATGCATATTACATACCCAAATACTGGATACAAGTAAGTGTAAATGCCAAACTAGTAGACGAGCAAGGTGCATCATACACATTACAAAAGGCTGACGGCATTACTCCCGGTAAGCATTTCTTTCTGCCTGAAAGCGGAGAAGCCGAATTTTCCCTAACTTTCAAACCATTACCTCTCAAAACTAAATCATTCAATTTCACAGAAGGAACAGCCAAAAACGATTGGCAAATAAATGGGATAAAGCTTACTAGATAAAGAAAAAGAAATGTGCCAAAATAAAATCATAAAGGAGTTTTGGCACATTCTCTCTATTAATATTTGAATATCGAATATTAAAATAAGAATATTGTATTAACATTAAATATCTTGCAATTTAAAATAACCGTATAAGTCGCTCAAAAAGAGCTGTAAATATGTTATAATCTTCGCAGAAATGGTTTTCTTTGTTATAAGATATGTCTCATATATCTTATATTCAGTACAAAACAATAAAAGAAATGGAAGATTACAAACAGACACTCTATAACGATGAATTATTAAACATTTTACCCGACGGAGTGATTATATTTGATACAAATGGAGAAGTTATACAACTCAATCAGCAGGCTTTTGCAGAACTGCATGTTCATCCGTCGGTCAATGATATGCTTCCCTTTCCTACCAATCGTTTATTTAAACTGCTAAATAAAAAGGAAGATATACTTTCGACTATTCTGGAAAAGATTCGTCAGGGAGAAAATACGTATTCATTACCTGAACATACCTTCATGCAAGAACAGGTTGATTACACACAATTTCCCATAAGAGGAGAATTTGCAACGATCAGGGATAGAACTAATTTAAACAAGATCTTATTCTTTTTCCGCAATATTACAGTAGAGCTTACACAGGAATATATTCTGAATACTGCTTTGCAAAGAACCAGAATCTATCCATGGTATTATGATATAAGTCGGAGTGAATTTACTCTTGACGATCGTTATTTTGAACATTTAGGTATTCCGGCAGGAGAAAATAATACTTTGACAATGGAGGAATATGTGAATATGATTCATCCGGACGATCGGCAACCTATGGCTGATGCCTTTGTTGTACAACTTAGTGGTAATACAACTTTTGACAAAACAGTTCCATTCCGTTTGCGCCGGGGGGATGGTACTTGGGAATGGTTTGAAGGGCAGTCAACTTATATTGCAAACATATCCGGCCATCCCTATCGGTTAGTGGGAATCTGCTTGAGTATTCAGGAATATAAAGACATAGAAAACACCTTAATCGAGGCACGTAAAAAAGCAGAAGAAAGCGATCGTCTTAAAATGGCGTTTTTAGCCAATATGAGTCATGAAATCCGTACGCCGCTGAATGCAATCGTCGGCTTTTCTGATGTTATAGGTTCCACTTATGATGAGTTAAGTGAAGAGGAACGTGCCGATTTCGTGCGACTAATCAGCATCAATAGCGAACATTTAGTACGATTGATTGACGACATACTTGATTTGTCCAAGATTGAATCAAATACGATTAAATTTACTTTCTCCAACTGTTCCCTTAACTCTTTAATGATGGACATAGAGAAAGAACAGGCAATGAAACCTATTTCCGAAATTGAAATAAAGTCATTATTACCGGATGAAGATGTTTATATCAACACAGATATTACACGCCTGAAACAAGTAATATGCAATTTCATTAATAATGCCCGGAAATTCACCCAAAAAGGATATATTCATTTTGGGTATACGCTTGATAACAGAAATGCGGATTCAGTACAAATATTTGTAGAAGATACCGGTTCGGGAATTCCGCAAGAATGTTTGAATGAAATCTTTGATCGTTTTTACAAAGTAGATACTTTTAAACAGGGAACCGGTTTAGGACTTTCTATCTGTAAAACGATTGTAGAACACCTGCAAGGAGATATCTCCGTTAAATCAGAGATTGGGAAAGGTAGTTGTTTTACCGTTACATTACCATTTGATAGAAAAACAGAAGATTAGCGTCCTCTATATTCTTGAGGGGTAATACCAGTATGCTGCTTAAAAAACTTATTAAAGAAGGAGATATTATTAAACCCTAAAGATAGAGCTATATTTTTTACAGGTTCATCGGTCGACTTTAAACGGGATTTAGCTTCCATCAAAATGACAGAAGCAATCACCTCTAATGGAGTATTTCCTGCCGCCTTTTTAATTGTAGAACAGAAATGGGGCAGGCTAAGTCCTAACTCATCAGCATAGAAAGATGTTCCGTGATGGATTGTATAATGTTTCATGACTAATTTTAAAAACTCCTGATAAATCTCATACTTTCTTGATTGAGAAGACAAATACCAATTATTCTGTAACTTATATATTTCTGTAGCCCCTTGGATAAACATGGTAAGAACAGCTTTTACTATCTCCTTATTTTCGCGCGTCCTAAGTGAAGCGTATGAAAGAATAGATGATTCATAAAACATTTTATAACTACAGGCCTGAAGTGGAGATAAAGCAACTATCGGATTCTCCATAATTACCGGAAGAAGGTGCTGGGTAGCTTTCATCAAATTTATACTTTCTATAAAATGAGATGAAAAGCCTGCATAATAAATCTGGATATCGGATGAGAATGTGTGCACCTCTAATATGCAATTAGGCGGCAAAGTTATTAAATCATTTTCACTAATATGATGGGTATTGGTATTGATCGTCACCTCCATAGTGCCTTTTATACAAAGAATAAATAAGCCGGATTCAATCTTACATGGAAAATTCTTATAGCTCTTCAGTAAATCTTTTGCGAATCCCTCTCCTACAATATAATCAACCGGCAAATCATACTTTGGTATATTACTTTCCATTATTGCTCTTTTTGTTTGTCCTCAAAGATAGAGATTATTTAATTCCTATCTTTTAAATAATTAAAATCGGAACATTGAATCATAAAAAAATAACATCTATATTCTATTTCTAAGAAAATGATCCGAATATAAAAGAAACGGGATGCGGAAAGTTTACCTTATCCGTATCCCGTTTTATTGAAATCAATTGATAGAAAGATTTATTGAATATCCAATGCATCAAAAGCAATTCCGTCCATATTTTCTGCCGAAAGTAATACTTTGTAATGTCCGGCATTGATAAAGGTTCCGGTAGTAGTGCTCATCATCTTCCACTTATCCGGTGTTTCCGGGAAGTTCAATACATCCTCTTTCAATACTACTCCTTTTGAATCAATGAATTTCATTAAGACAGGTATTGGCTTTCCGGTAGTGTTCATATATTTAAAGCGAAGGGCGTACACTTGCGCCAACCCGGTAGAAACATTCCATTCAATGCTGTTGCCTTTTCCTTTACCAAAAAACACTCCCATCTGTTTGCGATGTTCTTTCTTTTGGAATTTGCCTTTCAGTACAGCCGTTTCTGCTTCGTATGATATACTGACACGAGCATTTTTGTCTTCCGGAAGTAACTCTTTCGGAGTCTTTTCCATTACTTCTTTATCCGCCTTTTCCCAACTCCAGCCGGACGCAGGGAATACCGTCGGTTTCAGTTCCTGATCTGTGCTGGCAATAGCAATGCCTGAAATCAAGGCTTGTCCTGCTTTCACTTCCGGGAAATGAATTTTCAACATTCCCCCCTTCACTGTGGCATATACTACTTTCTTACAAACTCCGTCATGACCGCTTTCAGCCCAAATATCCAAGTCGTCTAATACAACAGAATCATTCACGGCAACATCAAATATGCGCAGCCCTTCACAGTCGGTAGAAGCGCTTCCGCCCGTACCATGCCAAGGCTCTGTGAAATACAGTTCAATACGATATGTTCCGTCTGCCACAGGGAAACGATATTCCAGCTGATGACGTCCGAAGCGGAAATGTTGGAATAACGTCCAGTCACGAGTGCCGCGAATCGGATCATTGGTGGTACGTTGACTGGCAAGATAAGGATTCAGGTCCTTGAAATTCTCCGCCCATGAACGGGAATAATTCGTATTGTCCTGCAACCATAACTGTCCGAAACTATCTGTATAATCATCCCCTCCACAGTTGAGACGATACAGATAATTATATCCTGCCTCTCCTTTCAATATCTTTTTATCATCCTGATAAAGAAGTTCGAAGTTAGGGGCTTGTTCCAGGCCATTCAATAGGATCAGGTCTTCTGCCACCGGTTTACCTTTATAATAGCCTACTGCACGAAGCACGTTATAACGAATATCCCGGTTTTCCCACATAAAATGAGTGCCTGTTCCGTTGTTCTTTTTACGTCCGAGGAAGGTTTCCTTTTCATTTGTCAGATCGTTGTATAGCAATACAGAATCACAATTGCTGTAAGCCTCGATAGTGGCACGGCGACGTCCTTTTTCAAAGCGGTTGGCCCATGTATGTGATACCAGGTAAACCATCGGGTCTTTTGCAGCCGGAACATAGTTGGCGCGATACATATAATATACGTCCAACGGTTCTTCCCACGGAGTAACCAATCCTTTATAATTGAACGGACCTACTTTATCTATCTTGCGATACGCTTCATCCGGTTGGCGGCGTCCGGGATTGTCATGACTGCTGTATATCCATTGGAATTGTCCGCAAACACTATCTTTAGCCTGTTCTGCCAAACGGATTTTAGTTTCCATCAGCTGACACATACGGTCTTCACTCCACACTCCGTTCACCTGGAAATCTCCCGGCTCCGTATGTAGGTCGATGCTTCTCCACGCTCCATATTCTCCGTTCAACAATTGGTTTGCTTGAGAGAGCTCACGACCGTATTTCGTCACATCTCCTCCATACGTACCACTCCAATTTTGAATCACATTCCAGTCTGTACCCTCACCGCCATTACAAGTTGTTATGACACGCATTGTCTTTGCAGTCGGATCCATCTCCCGAATAATATCACTGCACTCCTGTGCAAACTCACGAGGCAAAGTGCTTTCATTCTGCAATCCCCACATCACCACTGACGGAGAATTACGACGTTCTTTCACCCATTGACGAAGCAACTTTTTAAAGTTCTCACGAAACTCCGGAGTGTCATACCACACGTGGGCGGAAAATTGTGTCCAAAACAAGATTCCCTCTTCATCCCAGTATTTTTGATAATCGAGATGATGGGGCTGATGAGCATCCCGGAACGCATTGAAACCGGCTGCACGTATCTGTTTTACCCTTGCGGCAACCTGTTCATTACTGAACGCATGGCTTTGTCCGAACTGATGCTCATACTCACATACTCCATTGATAAACACCGGCTTTCCATTCAGGTAAAAACGTCCGTCTCCATCGTTTCGTTTTACCGGCCAGTTAATGGTACGAATACCGAAGGGTGTCGAAATTTCATCCGTTGTCTTCGTATCGCGCTTAATCATGCTAGCCAATTTATAGAGATATGGATTTTCTGTATTCCACAAGACAGGATTCTCAACAGGAGCCTGCTGGCGAATCACTTTCATTTCTCCCGGAGCTAAAGTTACTTTTTCAACCAAACGGAAAACTTGTTTTCCATCGGCATTGCTTAGTTTATTGACTAACTCTACCGTTTCTGTTGTTTTACTATAATTCTTAACCTCTGTTTCTACAAATACGTTAGCAGCCTTTTCGTCATTCCAAATATGTACACCGAAAGGTTCTATGCGAATCTCATCCGTTACTTCCAATACCACAGGACGGAAGATACCTAACGGTTGGGAACCCTCACTGAATCCCCATTCCGATGAACATCCTCCACATACCCAAGGCATATCGGCAATCATTTCAGAATGCTCGGCTTTCACTTCCAGGCGATTTACTCCCTGTTTCAATTCATCTGTGACATCCAAAGTCAACGTAGTGCGCCCTATGGGATGACGACCGAAGTCCTTTCCGTTTACTGTAATGGTGGCGTATGTACCCACTCCGTCAAAACGAAGGAAATATTTTTTAAGTTGAGAGTTGAGAGTTGAGAATTGAGAGTTGTTGAGGGTGAAGTCCTTTTTGTAAAGAACGGTTCCGTGAAGATTGCCATGAGTCAATTGGCGATACCCATAATAATCATCCCAGTTATGAGGTATATTCACAGTCTTTTCACTCTCAACTCTCAACTTTCCATTCTCAACTCTCCAAGTTTTCCAGCCTTCATTTAATTCAATAATTTGCCGGCGGTTCTTGATTTCCGGTTTCGGGAAACGAACAGCTGAACGTCCCATCGGCTTACTGGTAGCAATAGCAATGCCACGTTGCTCTGCGTTGTTTACCGCACAATAGAAATGATAAACCACTCCGTCATGTTTCACCACATAGCTCTTATGAGCAAACAGTTCATCGTAGTTCTTGGAGGGGATAATCAGGTCGGCCCCTTTCCAGTCGGTCCAGTTCACTAAATCATAGCTGGCGGCAAATGTATTGAATGCTTTATATTTACGCGAAGGTTCAAAAGCAGAGAAATAAAACATCACATACACATCTCCCATCTTTTGGATATGCGCATCTCCTGTAATGGTTCCATCTGCTTCGTGCGCGAAGACCGGATTTCCGGAGTAGCGTTTCCATGTCTTCATATCTTTAGAAAGCGCAATGCCGACACGTTCGCCTTTTAAATCCGTTTCCGGATGACGCCCGCCTGCGTTGTAATACATCACAAACGGAGCTCCCAGTGTTTTATCTTTATCCCAATAAACGGTACTCTTATATTGAGTCAGTTTCTCCCACCATTGGGCATCTTTATCATGGATGCTCAAAATCGGTTTGTCCAGAGATTCCCATTCATGTGACGTAGAAATATCTCCTTTCGTCCATGCCAGTCCGACATAAAGCGGAGCTTTTACAGCTTCGTAGCCCGTTCCTTCGCCACCGATATAAGTCATCCAATGGCGACCTTTATAAGTCTGAAGCTCATAGCTTCCACCCCATTCCATATCCGGCAATGCAGGAAATCCGCCACGCTGATTGCAGTCCCATTTTCCATCCCGATAAGAAAGAACCCGTCCCAAAGTGCGCCATTCGAGCAAATTATCACTTTCTGTTATCCACGTTTCGTAACCACGACCATCGGTTCCACCTTTGCCGTTGTAAACCACATAAGTCATCAGCCACTTGTCTCCCTGACGAAAAACGGTAGGACAATCAATCTTATGATAATTGTCTGCCGGGGCAACTGCGAGCCCGTACTTGTATGGTGTCTTTACTTCCTCGTAAATCTGCTCCATTCGTTCCTGCGGAACTTCCCGTTGCGCATACAAAGAGAAAGTGGCGGTTATACTAAAAACTGCCAGCAATAACTTCTTCATGATACTTTTTCTAATCGTTTAATACTTAATATTTCACCACAGAGGACACGGAGGACGCAGAGGTTTATTATTTTTATCCACTATAGAGTAACAAAGAGTCTTACGTATTTATAATCGTATGTATCGCTCTGTTTTACTTGCGGAAAAGAGAGAGAAGAACTCTGTGTCCTCCGTGTCCTCTGTGGTGAAATATAAATTCTCATTAATAAAACAACCAATCCATCGTTTCTTCATCCCCGGCAAGCCCGGCATTACGCACTTTCGTTTCTGCAGCCGTGAATCCCAACACTTGCAGATAGCCTTTGGGTAACATCAACGTATGCTTTCCAGCCGGAAAACTATATGCATGCACATTTGCCAAAGGCATTCCATTGATACGGACAGCATTCGTCAATACAGGTTCCGCCTGACCGTAATCATTGGCTGACGCATCGATTTCCAGTTTCGGAGCTTTTGCATACTTTTTCTGGTCGTCTTTGAAATAAGCGACTAACAATTTCACCGGAGCATCCGTTTCGAAAGTGATGCTTGTGCCTTTCTCTCTCTGCTCATTTCCATTAAAGCGGAGCGCCTTCATTCCTTTCAATTCCGGAGCTACTGCTTCTATCTTACCTGGAACATCCACAAATAAAGAAATACCCTCATCTACTTTCACTGTCGGATAATTAGAGATCAGTTTCACGTTTGCAGGAGTCCAGGCAGCAATCTCGACAGTTTCAGTCACTGCGTTTCCATTCTGTTTTTCTTTCAACAAAGCGAGGTTGGCTTTGAAATTCTCCAATTCCTTCTCATAGTGTACCAGCAGTTCTTTCCAAGTCTTGTTCTTTCCATCATCTCCACCGATAGGAATACGACGTTGGGCAGTCTGCATACTGTTGGCGTACAAGTAATGTTCGTTCGTCAGTTCCACCAATTTGCGATAGTGTTCCAAGCTTTGTTCCATCAAAGGAATAGCTTCTTCAAGATTCTTAATCTCTTTTCCCCATTGATAATCCAGTACCAGTTTGGCAGCTTTCACTTTCAGGTTGAACGCATACGCAAATTCACGATAACAATTCATATCATTCTGCAAACGTGCAAATTCATCCTTATTTGAAGAGACGGAACCTGCTGCTTTATCGATAGCCGCTACCGCTTTATCTCCATGTTCTATTACTTGAGCAACAATATCCAAAGGCATTTCACCTACATGAGGTTGCTTTTTCCATTCTTTCTCTACATACTCTATCAACTTCTCCCCTTCCGGTCCGCAACTTTCATAGAATCCCGGATAGATCGTATATTTGTACGGGTTGACAAGCTGACTCATAAACATACTCAGCAATAACGTTTGGCGATTTCCTTCTGTGATACCGAAACGACGCAATAACTTCGGAGCAATCTCACCGCTTTCTTCATAAGCTACACGGATATTGCTTGCATTTTCGTCAGATGTTCCGTAGAATTTGCCTAACTGATGGTTCCAGTAACCCATTTCATCTGTACGGTCGCGATGGCAGTTCCACGCATAGCGTCCCCAGGTCTGATACCAAATCCAGTCACGATCCAATTGGAACTCTCGCTCATTGTTCGGCAATTTATCAGCAGTATAAGGCCAATCCCAATATGAAGCCTGTGGATAAAGGTGCAATGCATTGGCACCATGTACATTGTGCATGGCAGTTACCGCCTTCTGAACGAAATCCGGAGATCCCCAGCGGAACGGTTCCAAATTTGCCAGAATATGCACGTTACTGATGTGAATGGAACCCAACGAACTCAAATCTGTATGAATTTTCGCCCAGGGACCACGAGGCTCATAGGTAGTCAACGATTCACCATTATACTTATGCATCGTATAAAGATTCTTATAGAGTGGCAGTGCAGCATCCATCACCAGTTTACAGTCCGTATCGTGTGCACGCAATAAAAGGGGCGGTTCATCCGTACGTCCCAAAGCCTGTAATCCGTCTTTCACTCCCGGAATAATTGTTTTTGTAAACCATTCTACATCGTCCTCAACTGTACACATCGCTTCACCCAGACAAACAAGTAATCCTACATTGGGATATTTTTCAATGAAAGCAGCAATGCTCTTGCGTGTATAATCGGCAATCAGAGGAGTAATGGGACGGTTACGATCCTGTGTTTTCAGTCCGTAATGTTCAGCAAAAGGTTTGGAAAGAATAATATTATAAAACATCTGTATCACAAAGATACCGCGTTTGTCCGCTTCTTCTGTGAGGAAAGAGAACATTTCTTCATTCATCTTGAATGTTTCTTCATCTACTTCCAGTGCAAACGGATAATCTTCCAGTTTCACCAATGACGCAAACGGATGACCGTTCCAAAGGTACAGCGAATTCATGCGGTTGGCAACCAACATATCCAAGTATTTAATCCATTGTTCTTTATCATAAAACCAGGGGAAACTTTCCGGCGTATACGGATATTCGTATACACCATGTCCCGGCAGGTAGGTCATCTTCTGTAATCCTACACATGCACCACGCAATACCATTTCAGGACCGTCTTTCAGTTCCTCCGGGAAGTTCAACTTACCATCCGAATCATTCACACGGTCAATCAGTTCACGGCATCCGTAAATGACACCACTCCCATCCCTGCCGGACACTCTGGTCAGATTGCCCGTCGTCGAAATATGAAAACCTTCTTTCTTGAGTGTCGTGTCATTTACTTCCGTCAACAGAATCGTTTTGATTTCAGGATCGGAGAATGTCGTGTCTCCCTGTTGCATCATTACCTGATAACCGGCTTTATCCAAGGTAGTCTGTAACTGCTCCGCACCAAACAAAACACGATTTGACGCATCCGGCGGAGTCATAATCTTCACGGTTTGCCTGCCACACGCTGCCAAAAAAAGTGTGCATGCCGCAAACATGAATAATCTGGTATTTTTCATTCTTCTGATATATATTATAGATTATATAATTCATTTCTTCACTAAGAGAAAGACGAAATAATCCCCTGTTTGTACTCATTCGTCTCTTTTTCCACTTTTCAGCACCAAATTTCCACTTTCATCCTGCTGTGATATGCAAACACCTCATTATTTAAAAGTTATGCTTATCTTTGCCGGCTAGTGTCTTATAATATAAAACAGAAAACAAGAGCAAACAATATGAAAGAACAAACAAATTATGACTATGAAAAATACGTTCAGATAGCATAGATGGCCAAAATGGGATGGTGGGAGTCAGATTTGAAGAATAAAGAATATATCTGCTCTGACTTTATTGTTGACTTACTCGGCCTTGAAAGTAACCGCATCAGTTTCACCGAATTCCACCAAAGAATACGTGAAGACCACCGACTGCGTCTTAAAAATGAATATATGTCTCTTTCTTATCTGGAGACATACGAACAAATGTTCCCAATCCGGGCAAAAGACGGGGAAATATGGGTGTACTCTAAGATTAATTTCCAAAAGCCCGATAAAGAGGGATATAGGAACATGACAGGCTTTCTGCAATATATTGACAGACCGATCGATACTACGAATGGAAACATTGATTTCTTTCAAGTGAGCAATTTGCTTTACCAACAAACTAATATTTCATATTCATTGCTTGCTTTTCTGCAATGTGATGATGTCGCTCAAGTGGTTAACAAGACATTAGGAGATCTTCTTCACCAATTTTTGGGCGATCGTATCTATATCTTCGAAATAAATAGAAAAGAACAACGCCAGGATTGCACTTATGAGGTTACCGCCGAAGGAATATCCAAGGAACAGGAGTTCTTGAGCAATATTCCCTGGGACCCTTCTACCTGGTGGAATCATCAGATAGCTGAAAGAAGGGCTATCATACTGAACACGCTGGACGATATGCCCGAAGAAGCTGCGGAATATCGTCAGACGTTGGAGATGCAGGATATCAAGTCACTGATGGTAGTTCCGCTAATCTCTAAAGAAGAGGTATGGGGCTATATGGGAATTGATATGGTAAGAACGCAGCGTAGCTGGAGCAATGTGGATTATCAATGCTTCTCCTCCCTTGCTAATATTATCAGTATTTGCATCGAATTGCGAAAGTCGGAGTTACAAGCCAAAGAAGATCGTCTAGCTTTGGACAACAGCGAGAAGATATTGAGAAACATCTATAAGAATCTTCCGGCAGGCGTCGAACTTTACGACAAAGACGGTTATCTGGTAGATATTAATGATAAAGAGCTTGAAATATTCGGCTTGTCTGACAAGAATGAGGCATTGGGAGTTAATCTGTTCGATAATCCCAATATTCCTTCAGAGGTTAAAGAGAGATTGAGAGCGAAAGAAGATGTAAATTTCTCCATCAATTATGACTTCTCCAAAATAAATCAATATGTAGATAGCCGGAGAAATGGGATTATTAATCTTAACACTAAAGTTACTGCTCTCTATGATTCTCAAAATCGATTTATCAACTATCTGTTTATCAATATAGATACGACGGAAACGACCAATGCATACACCAAGATACAGGAGTTTGAGAATCTGTTTCTTCTCATCGGTGATTACGCCAAGGTAGGATTTGCTCATTTCAATGTATTGACAAGAGACGGATATGCCCAAGATACATGGTACAGGAATTTGGGAGAGAAAGAAGGTATTCCCATGCCACAGGTTATCGGAGTATATGCACATGTGGTTCCTGAAGATCAGGCTGTTCTGAAAAACTTTGTAGGTGAAGTGAAAACGGGAAAGGCAACCAGTTTGCGTAAAGAAGTTCGTGTATGCAGGGAGAATGGCAAATATACATGGACCAGCATTAACGTAATGGTCAGAGATTATCGTCCGCAAGACGGCATTATTGAGATGTTGTGTATCAATTATGACATCACGCCTTTGAAAGAAACTGAACAGAAATTGATTATTGCCCGCGATAAAGCGGAAGAACTGGATCGTCTGAAGTCGGCTTTCCTAGCTAACATGAGTCATGAGATCCGTACTCCTCTCAATGCTATTGTCGGTTTTTCCAGTCTTCTGGCAGAAACGGACAGCAGAAACGAACGGCAGGAATATATCAAGATTGTGCAAGAGAATAATGAACTTCTCTTGCAACTGATATCGGACATTCTCGATCTTTCGAAAATCGAAGCGGGAACATTTAATTTTGTATATACCAATGTGGATGTAAATGAGACGTGTGCTGAAATCATCAAATCAATGAGTATGAAAGTGAGTAAAGGTGTTGAATTGATTTTTGAGGAACCATTCCCGGAATGTTATATCTATACGGATAAAAACAGATTCACCCAAGTAATCAGTAACTTTATAAATAACGCGTTAAAGTTCACCCAGCAAGGCAGTATCACCCTGGGATATGAACAAGTATCCCATCAGAAAATAAAATTCTATGTGCGCGACACCGGAATGGGAATACCGGAAGAAAAGCAAAAGAGCGTATTTGAACGTTTTGTGAAGCTCAATACCTTTGTTCAGGGTACAGGACTTGGACTTTCTATCTGCAAAAGCATTGTTTCCCAAATGGGAGGAGAAATTGGCGTGGATTCGACCGAAGGAATAGGTTCCTGCTTCTGGTTTACACATCCGTACCATGCTGCTGACTAGACTGACTATAAAAAGAGTTGTCCGCATGTTTGGTTTCTCAATATTAATATGATCAATATATTCGGGCAGTTTGTGGATTCTAAATGAATAGAACTATTGACTTTGCCCTTTTTATTTTGTATATTTGCAATAACCAATTAGCTAACATCAAAATGATATATACAAAAATAGATACATAAAGTAGTTTTTCAGATACATAAATATATGTCTGAAAGAGTAAAAACGGGGTGAAATTTTTGCTAATTTCACCCCGTTTTGTTTAATATATTCAGTGCCGTTTGACGAATTTCTATGAATGTCGTTTATAATAAATACAAGAGACGTTTATAATAAACTATTTCACTTTTTATTATAAACGTTCTATGAGTTTATTAGCATCTTGTATGAGAAAAAGAAAACAGTGTAAAGGCCGAAACAACACCAATGCGATATATACAAATATATCTATACACTTATAGTAATGAACGACCTTTACAACTTGTTTTTTATAACTATTCAAATGTTTATTCCTTTTCTCATTTCAGTAGCGCTTCCACCATTACAGGAAAATGATCTGAAGAGTACTTATTATACTTTATATCATCATCAATGGTGTGATAAGAAAGTATTTTTATTTTTGGAGTCACAAAAATAAAATCTATGCGCTTAGCTGTTTTTCCAGTTTTGTCATAGGCATAAAAACTACCGGACGGTCCTTTAGGAGGCGTCAAAGTACATTTATATGAATCCAGTAATAAACTATCTTTCAGGAGAAGTTGTATCGGTTCTTCGTCCGGAGTGGCATTAAAATCACCGGTGCAAAAGGTTGGTCTGCCTTTAGCGATTTTCCTTACCTGTTCCAACAACATGAACGAAGATTGCCGTCTTGCTTCTGTTGCTTCATGATCCGTATGCGAATTAAACACATAGAATTTCTTCCCAGTCCGGAGGTCTTTAAAATATCCCCAAGTGCAAATCCGGCGACAACGTGCTCCCCAACCATAAGAAGGTATATCCGGAGTTTCCGAATACCAGAAATCACCATGTTTCAACACCTTAAAGCGATCTTTTTTATAGTAAATGGCACAATGTTCTCCTTTATTATCCCCGTCACGATCACGACCGATATAAGAATATTCGTTCAGAATCATCATATCCTTTAATTGAGAGGTACGCCCTTCCTGTATGGCAAACATATCGAACTTATTCTGTCGCACAACATCTACCAATGCGTTCAGACGGACTTCCCAAGACTTATCCCCCTTGTCTCCTTTGGTACGGATGTTATAAGATGCAAGGCGAATAATATCTTCCGGTTTCGTTTTGTCTAAGTTGGAAGATTTTGCCGGAAGACCTCCGGCAAAAAGTAAAATCAAAAGTAGAAAATAATATTTCTTATTTATAGAACACTTCATATTACAAATCATTAAGTATCAATTTATTTACTCCATTTAAATACCGGATAGCCGTTGCTTCCTTCTTTCCAAAGAGAAGAATCCCAGTTTATGACAGTGTTTTTCAGCTCGTTAGCAGATTTAGCTACTCCCTGGAAACTACTACCGGACGGTGATGTCTCATCTGAAACGGTAAATGTAGCCTCTCCTGCTTTCAAAATCACACCGTCATAAGCATAGCAATTTTCATAAGTAGCATTGGCAGTACCTCCGACTATACGTCCCACCTTTGCTTTATCGGTACTAACCAACATACTATTCCAAGCAATACAATTTTTTATGACTAATTTACCGCCATCCACTTTGCCGACTATACCTCCGGCATTTCCTCCACCTATGGCATTGATATCACCACTAGTATAACAGTTTTCAATACTGCTTCCACTGGCATTGCCATTCACCCTTCCGATGATTCCACCGGCTTTACCTGTATTGTTAGCAATTTGATCAATAACAGTAGCACTGGAATAGCAATTTTTGATATATCCCGAACCACCAAGTACACCGCCAATTCCACCTGCTGCTCCCGACCCCTTCAGTACTCCGGTAGTATAGCAGTTTGTTATCTTTCCAGTATAATTCTCTGCACCGGCAGCCAATCCTACATAACCGGCTATGATGCCAATACCAGTATTCGGAGATGAGATATTTGCATCCACAAATCCCACATTTCTACATTCTCCACACAATACCCCGAAGAAGCTTCTATATGTGCCTGACTCACAAGTAAGGTTTTTAATTACATGATTGCGTCCATCGAAATCAATCCATTTATGGTAACCATTAGCATCATTTAGAGGTGCCCACTTGATCCCCTGCATATCAATATCCGCACTCAAGACAAAATAAGTCGTTTGTTTTTCAATGAGGGCTTTGCTCATATTCTGAATATGGATAGCATTAGCAATCACATAAGGATTATTTTGAGTTCCGTCTCCATTGGCAAAATCTCCTTCCGGTTCGTTGTCATGTCCTCCATAACTAGCATAATCTTCTCTATCCAATTGCCACTCTAAAATAGGGAATCCCATATCTATATTCCCAACATTATGCCATGGGGTCCCCCAATTAGCAATGCTATTCTGCAAAGTCAGAGCACTTTCACTCACTCCATCATATTTTCCTGTCGAAACGGAACCTGCATTATCCTCCGGAGTAAATCCTGTACAAATCATATCCTCCCATGCATAACATTCAGATGCGACGGGATCCGCCTGATGTCCATTTTCACCTTGAGACAAAACTCCACTGATACGTCCAGATCTGGCAGCAGGACCTGTTATTTTCCAGTTCCAAGCAACACAGGACGTAATTTTAGCTCCTTCGGAAGGAAGTGCAGCAATACCTCCCACTGAATTGGCTCCAATTAATACACCTGTAGAATAGCAATACGACACTTCACTGTTTTCATACATAGAACCTACAATACCTCCACATTCATCTCCTGTAGATATAACCTCTGCTGTGGAATAACAGTTTTTGATATAACAAATCTGTCCTCCATACGGTCTACCCATACGGGAAGCTATTCCACCAGCATACTTTCCTTTCACTTTTCCGGAGACGTAACAGTTTTCCACCTGCCCTGTCTTCTCTACAGCGTTCGGAGCTTTCACTCCGATATAACCGCCGATAACCCCTGCCCCACTATTAGTAGCTGCTTCTACATGGGCATTATAGAAACCGACATTTTTACAAGTCCCGGCCAAAATACCGAAAAAACTGGCATACGCTTTATCCGTACAGGTGAAATTCTTTATAATATGATTATTTCCATCAAAATAGATATAATAGTCACCGGTTGGGTTCAATGGATCCCAATTAGATATAGACTTCATATCAATATCAGCTCCCAATTGGAAATAAATCATCTTTCCTTTCACCAAAGCCTCACTCATATTCTGAATCTGTATCACATCCATAACGAGATAGGGCTTGTTCACTGTTCCATAACCTTTTTCAAAAAGCCCGCCTGCTCCGTCACCCTCGTCTCCGTCATCTATGTCTGTGTTTCTATCCGGCGGAATACGGCTATAGGAATCCATCGGATTAAAATCAGAGCATGAGAAAGATAAAATAGCCATCCATAAAATGGTCCAATATCTCATTACCGAGTATGTACTTATATGATAAAATTTGTTTTTCATAATCTTCATTTTTATTTTAGATTTCTACTACGATCACCATAGGATAATGATCGGATAAAGAACTGACAATAGTGCGGGTAGAAAGCACCGTAGCATGTTTCACAAAAATAAAATCAATTCTGGTCTTTTTAGAAGGAAATGTAAAGAGAGCTCCATGCTGAACGGCCGCTTCCCGATATGCATCTTTTAATATACCACTTTGACAAATCGTAGTAGCTATTTCAGGAGCATCCGGGGTAGCATTAAAGTCGCCGGTACAAAATGCGGGAGTATTGTCTTTTGCTTTATCGGAAACTGCATCCACCAGCATTTGGCATGCGTGTTTTCTAGCATTATCAGCCAAAGGCATGTGAGTTTCAAAAAGATAAAATTCCTTTTGAGTCTTGCTATCCTTGAATTTTCCCCATACACAGAAACGTTTGAAATTTGTTTCATCCCATCCGTTGGAAGGAATGTCCGGAGTTTCGGAAAACCAGAAACGTCCGGCATCCAGTAATGTGTAGCGGCTCTTCTTATATAAAATGCCACTCATCTCTCCTGCCTTGTTATCGTCATTTCCAGTGTCACGACCATAAGCGAGAATCTGATAATCACTCGCAAGTTGAGTTCCTAAGTAGGAACGTTGTTCCCAACTGGCTTCTTCGAATCCACAAATCTCAAAATCGTAGTCTTTGATTAATTGTGCCACACGTTCCCGTCGGTTAGTCCATCCTGTACCAGTCTCCACCTGTAAGTTATAAGTTGCTACACGCATGGACGTTTCAGTTACGGGGTCTTCGTCTTCCTCTCCATCTCCTGTATCCCACGTGAAATCAGGATAGTACAATGAATTGTCTTTATTATCTTCACAACTGCTGGCAAAAACAGAGAATATGAAGGAAATCAATGTATATATTACTATCTTTTTCATAAATCTATTATTTATATCTTTTATACTTGTTATTCATTCCATCCCGGATTTTGGGTTACAACACCGTCAGATAGTGTTATTTCCTGTCTTGGTACCGGATATAGATAATCACGGTTCTCATTCCAAGTACGGTCGATCCAGCTATAACACAACAAATTACCATAATTACCTTCCGACAAAGAGGTGCCACTTCCATCAGAAGCCAGTTTTACATACGTCACACTCCCCACATTGGGTTGCGAAGATGTGGTGTAGAAACAGACATCATTTGTTCCGTCTCCATCAATATCATACGCTTTATTGATAGCTGTAGCAGGAAGATAAAATCCTTTAAAGGATTGGGCCATACATTGCCCCTCTTTCCAGCGCATCAAATCATAATAACGGAAGCCTTCCATGACCAGCTCTATCGCACGTTCCCGGCGGATTTCCAGAATCACCCCTTTGTTATCTCCTGTGACATTCACATAACCGGTTTCCGGAGCACACATATAAGGGTCCGGAGCAAGGTTTGCTGCGTTCATATTCAGTTTTCCCGTTACTCCTGCACGCGTCCGTAATTTGTTTACCGTATTGTCGATATCAGTTTGCGTCAGTGTGCTTAATTCTGCCTTTGCTTCGGCATAGTTCAAATAAACTTCTGCCAATCTGAACAGAGGAAGGTCATTGCTTGAATCACCTGTATAGCTCATATTATCATTTGCATATTTCAGCAGGTGGTATCCGGTCATCGTGACATTCATATTTATATTTGAAGTACGGATTGTTTGCGCTAAACGCGGATCACGATTGACTATTTCATCCTTGAATTCCATTGTTGCATAATTGGGCTGGTCGGTGAAACGGTTGCCGTTCTTCATTAAATAATAATTGACCAGTTTTTTCGAAAGTCCGGGGCGGCCTAATGTCGGAGAATTCTCAAAAGCTTGTACTTTATGAACCAGACTCAAATCATTATTATAATCCCTTGCCAATATGATTTCCGCATCAATCGCATTCTCGGATTTAAAGAGATTACGATAGGACTGTGAGCCGGATTGATACAATGAATATCCTCCGGAAGCAGTCATGATTTCATTAGAGGCACTTACACAGTCATTCAAGTATTTCTCATAATCACCCAATCCATGATATTTACGATAAGTACCTTCAAATAATCCTACACGTGACTTTAATGCCTGGGCAGTCCACCAGGTTACACGATAAAGTTCTTTTGTCCGGTTGGTTTCTTTAAAAACCTCTATGGCAAAATTAAGATCTTCCATTATCTTTCCCATCACAAATTCGCGTGAATCCCTGGCTTTGTATAAATCAGCATCATCCGAGCCGAGTACTTTATCGTACCAAGGTACATCTCCAAAACGTTTCACCTTTTCAAAATAGAAATAAGCACGGAAGAAGCGTGCCAGGGCTTCATATTTGTCGCGCACTTTCTGGTCTTTACAGTTTCCCAGATTATCCAATAAAAAATTAATTGATCGCAGTGCACTCCAACTCCATCCTCCACCCGTTTCCGGAATGACACGTTGCCCACTCACTTCGTCGCTTAAAGGAGATACAATCAGCATATCAGCATCGTCCCTATAAATATCACCGTCACCCGGAAAATTGTTTGAATAGAACTGGTTACTGTACAACTGTAATTGCTCTTCATTCGTAAAATAATCCTTAGTCGTCAAGCGATCTTTCGGATTTATATCCAATATGCTTTCACAAGAAGCAAATAACAACGACAGACCAACAGTCGCCCACAATGTATATTTCATTATTTTCATACTATATTCCTTTATATTCATTATTATCAGAACGTTATATCTACACCAAAAGAGTATGTCTTTGCCCAGGGATAAATATTTGCGTCACTTTTACTTGTTTTCCAGCTGTTACTTGCCGATGCTTGTTCCGGATCAATATAATCGGAATGTAGCTTAGTGAATGTCAGCAAGTTCTCACCACTAAAGTAAACACGTATTTTCTCGAAACCTATTTTAGAAAGCCATTTATCCGGCAATGTGTAACCAATAGAAAGATTCTTCAACCGACAATAAGCCAGATTCTGCAAATATTTAGTATTAACCACTGCCAATTCACGATTACTACCGAGAGCCACATATCCTCTGGGACGTGGGAAATAAGCATTTGTATTTTCTTCACTCCATACCTGGCTCATAAAGTCGGAAGGAATAAAACTAGCGTATGGTCGGGAATAAGGTCCCCAAAACATGGACGTTTCAGCACCAGGATACCAATTTTGTTTGCCAATGCCCTGAAAAAGAACTGAAAAATCAATTCCATACCAATCTGCAGAGATTCCGAAATTATAATTATAGCGCGGCAATGAGTTACCGATCACTTTCATGTCTTTCCGGTCATTAGCTGATGTTGTCTGTTCAATCTTGTTGTTACCATCCAAATCGACAAATTTGAGGTCACCGGCATGAAGTCCATTATCCAAAGCGCTTGCATTAATCATTTGGTTAACGAACGATTGGTCCACTTTATAATTCCTTGCTTCTTCATCCGTTTTAAAATAACCGTCTACTACGTATCCCCATATTTCGCCCAACTGCTGTCCTTCGTAAGGATCAGTCAGCGTTCGGTTGGGATTATCATATTTTGTCACTTTGGAGGTGTTATCTCCGATACCAGCCATTATCCGGTAGTTGAAAGGCTTGCTTGCCAAAGTAAAACTATCTCCCCAAGTAACAGATGCTTCCCACCCTTTCGTACGCAAGTCTGCCACATTCATTCTGGGAGAAGAGGCACCATATACGCCAGGCAAAGTCTTTCCTGCCATCAACATATCTTTGGTATCACGAATATATGCATCAAAAGATACATTCAAACGGTTATTAAGAAAACCCAAGTCCAAACCTATATTTTTTGTGATTACAGTTTCCCAGGTCAAATCGGTAGAGTTCGGAGCTGACTCATAGGCATAATCGCCTTTCGTAGTATCTCCGAAAGCATAGTTCATTACCGCTCCGGTATTAATCAGTTGCAGATAGTCATAATAGCCTACTGTTTTCTGATTTCCCAATGATCCGTAAGACAGTCTTAGTTTCAGATTACTTACATAGTTTTTGGCTTGTGTAAAGAAGGCTTCTTCACTGACACGCCATCCGGCAGAGAATGACGGGAAGAAACCGAAACGATGTCCTCGACGGAAACGGGAACTACCGTCATAACGTCCGCTGGCTTCAAATAGATAGCGGTCTTTATATCCATAATTCAAACGATAGAAAAAACCAAGAATCGCATATTCCTCTTGTCCTCCGGTTATGGATATATCATCACCTTTTGCCAGGTTAAAATCATCGAGAGATTCAGAGAGTAACCCGTTACGTTTCATTCCCAGTTTCTTGAAATACTTATAATCATAGTTACCTCCCACAATGACCTTTACAGAATGTGCATTTGCGAAGGTATTGTCATACGTCCCGTATAAGTTGAAAGTCTGGCGTATCTGGTTGTTTTGTATTTCCGACAAATAATTGCCTCTGGTACGTCCGTTATCCATTGTGATTGTTTCTCCCGGATTTCTGGAGTATAATACATCTACGGAACGATTCAAATTCTGCTGGTTGTAATGCGCCCAGCTGTAGTTTGCACGAACCTCAAAATGTTTGATGGGTTTCAATACGGCCTCGAACGTAGTTACAAACTCATATTCACGATCCCGGTTATGGTGGCCGCCATTCAATAATACGGCACTCACACCATCTGCCACTTCTCCTGTGTCTGTCAGACCTGTTCTGTAAACCAGAGTTCCATCCGGATGCATCGGCACAATACTTGCCAAAGCATGCCGCCCGGCTCTGGTGAAAACGTCATTCACTCCCGATAGTCCCGGATAAGTATATTCAGAATGGTAATAGGAAGTATTGTTACTTAATTCAAACCAGGAAGTGATATTGGCAATGATTTTCGAACGGAACGTATATTTCTTAAAACGGTCCGGATCTATTCTGATAATTCCTTTCTGATTATAGTAGTTGCCTGATAGCATGTACTTCACTTTTTCGGTTCCTCCCGAAACCGTCAAGTTATGCTCCCAAGTGGGACGGGTATTATCAAACAAACAATTATACCAGTCAAAGTTGCCGTAATATTTATACTCTCCGTTTTTTTCTACCACCCATGGACGGGAAGGATCTTCCACTTTATCATTACGGCGAATCCATAATTCATGGTAATCTTCTTGGGTATAATGTGTATAAGGGACACCCTGGTATGTTTTGTAGAACATATCATTGATACCGGCCGAATAATAACCACGCGTCTCAAAATCCGTAGAAGTTGTCGTTTCACCAAAACTGAAACGACCGTTATAGCTGACATTGGTCTTGCCTACCTTTCCATTCTTGGTTGTAACCAAAATAACTCCATAAGCAGCACGGGCACCATATACGGCAGCAGCCGAAGCATCCTTTAAAACACTGATGGATTCTACGTCATTGGGGTTTACCTTATTTATATCTCCCTCGATTCCATCAATGATAGTCAGAGGTGCTGCATCCGCACTAATAGAGTTGACTCCACGGATATTGAAGCTTCCCCCTTGTCCGGGACGTCCCGAACTAAAGTTTACGTTCATATTCGGTACAGAACCTTGCAGAAGTTGTGATAAGTTGGCGGCAGAACGGGTCGTCAGTTCATCACCCGAAACGATAGCAACGGCACCAGTCAGGTTTACTTTCTTTTGCGTACCATATCCCACCACTACCACTTCTTCCAGTGTCTTACTATCTTCGCGGAGAACTACTTGAGACAGATTTCTGCTGGTAGCAGCATAATTAACCGTAATATATCCGATGTATGAAACTGTAATCGTACTGCTTTCGGGAACATTAGCCAAAGTATAACGTCCGTCTACATTCGTTATAGTACCCAAAGAGCTACCTTGCACCATCACACTGGCGCCAATAATCGGCTCTCCTTTCTCATCGACTACCCGACCGGATATATTTCTTTTGTTCGCATTACTGGTCTGTTGTTCAGAATCCGTAACTTTCTCCTTCAAATAAATTTTTGTTTTTCCGATCTCATAGTTCACGTTAGTACCGAGAAACAAATCATTCAGAACTTTGGATAGTTCCTGATTCTTTGCTTCTACCGTCACTATTCGATCCGGATTGACGATCGTACGGCTATAAGCCACCGTAAGACCAGTTTGCTGTGTAATAGCAGAGAATACTTTCTCCAGCTTTACTTGTTTAAGATTCATTGTCACCTTTTGGGCAGAAGCGGAAACGCTTATGATTATCCCCAGCAACAATACGAGCAGAACTTTGTGTTTCATACTACTTGCTTTGATTAAAGTTAAACTTAGATTTAAAATTTCATTTATGCTTAGTAGACACACAAGTCAAAAAAGCGGGTGAGAGAAAAAAGAGTTTTTTTGCATAAGCCTAATTTATTTCATAACATTCTTATTCTAAAACAGTAAAGGCTGCGTATATACACAGCCTGTCCTCATTCTATTATCCTATCCAGTATATTTTACTTCTTTCCGTCCTGTTTCATTCGGACTGTCACTTCTTTCCGGACTTCATCATATTCAAATTTTACCGGTGCAATTTTTTCCAAATCCTGAAGCACCTTCTCCAGTATCGTGTTATCCGAGGTCAACGTATATACATATTTCGATGCCTGCTCATCCTCTATCTTAAAGTTTACATTATACCAGCGGTTCAGAACCTTGACCACTTCTGCCAGAGGAGTATCTTTAAAAGAAATCACATTGTCTTTCCACATTGAAACTTGCTTTGAATGATCGTTCTTGATTATCCGGCACTGGTCACTTTCTTTATTATATATCAGTTTCTCGCCCGGCAGTAACGGGTATTCTTTTGCAGAGGAAAGAGTCAGGTTTACATGTCCTTCATCCAGACAGATCACAATATCTTTATTTTCCGGGTAGGCTTGTACATCAAAAGAAGTACCTAGTATATGAACGGAAGGTCCGTTCAGATTAACGATAAACGGACGTTTTTTATTCTTGGCTACCACGAAATAGGCTTCTCCCACCAGGAAAACTTCCCGCTTACTCAATCCGAACTTTTTAGGATACTTCAACCAGGAATCCGAATTGATATAAACTCGTGTCCCGTCTTGAAACATCATCTGTATCCGCTCTCCTTTGGCAACACGAATTTCCTCATACTCCGTAGTGCCGAATAAATCCACCCGGGAATTGATCTGTAAATAAAGACCTATCAGGAAAATAACGGGAATCAAGATTGCAGCCACACGGAAGCAGATACGTTTGATCTGTTTGCGTGATATGTTCTTTTGGATCTGATGGTACATCTTTTCTGAAGGTATAGTATGGTCCACATATATTTCTGCCGTTTCGGCTTTTAAATATTCTGCCTCCCGAGTCATCACAGCATCCAGGTAAGTGTTCCCTTCTTCTGTGGCAAACCATTCCGCCACAAATTTTGCATCCTCCGGTGTAGCAACTCCGGCAAGCACTTCTTCTATTTGTTTATCAGTGGGTCGATTCATTCTCTTTTTATCTTAAATAGTGGACACTTAAATATGTCATTAGTGTGACAAAAGTAACAATTATTAGCATTTTACTTAAATGAATACGTAGCATTTTCAATGCTTCCGTATAATGCGTTTTGACTGTATTAACAGACAGATTCATCCGTTCGGCTATTTCCTGATTCGTTAGTTCCTCTTTCACTTTCATCAAACAAATACTGCGTTTCTGCGGTGGAAGCATATCTACCGCTTTATAAAAAGAGGCCATCAATTCTTTCTTCTCCAGATTTTCTATCAGATTATCTTCGTAGACAGGCGTCGATTGGGCTATCTCATAGTTCTTGCTGATTGCACTATTCTCATTACGAATCAGATTTAAGACATGATTTTTCGTCATAGTGAACAGATAGTTCTTAAGGCTGATTCCTACATGTAGTTCCGACCTAAATTCCCATAAACGGGCAAAGACATGTTGCACTACATCTTCTGCCATGTCTGCATTCATTAAATAACGGTAAGCTAATACATATAGCAGCTTATGATATCTGTCATAAGCCTGTGTAAAAGCTCCTTTATCTCCTTTTTCTATGAAGGAAAAGAGCTTCTCGTCATCCGTATTAGTGTATTGAGCTGATTTATCTAACATTCCTTGGACTTTGTTTAATCGTTTTTCCAAAAGAACAAAAGACATATTACAATTATGTGTCTTTCACAAAACAAAAGTAGTAAAATTTAGAAAAGGCAATGCATATTCCTATAAAAAAAGTCCCTGATTAACAATCTCCACTATAAAAGAGGATCGTTAATCAAGGACTACTCCACTAACTAATTAACAAATGTATTATAAATGATAGGTAACAATTCTTTCTTCGGGTGAATCGATCCAGAGGCGCCATACTCCTTCCGACACTTTCTCCGGTGTTCCGATATTTGCTTTAGGTGGACGACGGCTTTTGATGGTCAGATAGCCTTTCCCTTCTGTTGCTTTCACTTTCATCGTTTTGCTGTTCATATAGACATGGATATTGCCATTTGGAGTGGGGACAGTGCCTTCCATCCATTTCAATCCTCCCAACACAGGAGCAATAGCAAACTCTTTATATCCTTCTTTTACAGGTTTCACTCCCAGATAATATTTGCCCAACAGGTAGATAGGACTCGCTCCCCAGGCATGGCACAAACTCTTTCCATAAGGACGGCCATACATGGCAAGATGTTGCGTTCCGGTTTCTTCCGGGTTATATTTTTCCCAGAAGGAGGTAGCACCTTCCTTTAACATTCCTCCCCAATAGGCTTTCATTTCTTTCATTACAGCATCCTGTTCGCCAAGAGCACAAAGTGCTTCCAGTTCGTAAAAACGCATATAGGGAGTTGTTATTTTCAGAATACTGTCATTTAGCAAAACAGACTGTTTGATGGCTTGTTGCTTATCTTCATTCAAATATTGAAAGAAGACAGAAAACATATTCGCATAACGGGTGACCGCATCACTTTGCTGACCGTTGACGCAGTTATGTACAAATGCCTGTTTCTCGTTATTCCAGAAGGCAGGTTCTAACTTTGCTTTCAAAGCAGCAGCCAGTTTCTCGTATTTCTGTTTGCCATTGGCATCTCCAACCAATTCTGCACACAAAGCCATCGTTTCCAGACTTCTGCAAAATAAGATTTGTTCAAAAGAGAGTTCACCTTTCTTATCCAGATAGCCGTCTGCCCAGTCCACAAATACCCAGTCACCGGTCATACCTTCTACCATGCCATTCTTATTGGTACGTCCCAACACGTAATCCATCATTGTTTGCATACGTGGATACAGTTGGTTGACAAAATGGCGGTCGCCACTATACATATAATAGTCATATACGCTAAGGAACCAGTAGAAAGTATAGTCCATGATTGTATTACTGTGGCTGGTCACAGGGTCCTTGCCACGAAGTAACCAGATTGTACGTTTGACGGATTCGTTATCAAAGAAAAGATAATAATTCATCAAATAACTTTGGATGGCATCGCCACTCCATACCCAACGGTCACGTTTGATACCGTCAATGAAGAATTCGCGGGTAGTGAGATGCATGGTGTATGCACCAACTTCCCAAATACGATTCAGTTCTTCATCATTGCAACGAAAATTTCCGCGGTATTCTTCAGGAAGATATTCATATTGCATGGAGACTTCTCCAATCTGTACACTCGGCTCGTGAGTTACATAGACATAACGGAAGGCTTTGCTGTTCTCCAATGTATATTCGTTTTCAGAATTACTCAAAGGAGAAGTGCTGCGGATAGCAAGGTCGGTCACTTGTCCCGGTTCGAGCAAGAGTTTGTCCAATGTTTCGCAATATGCTTTATCTTTTGCTTCTTCCGGGCTTTCACCATAATAAATTTCTATTTTTCCTTTTCCGGAAAGATTCTTCAATGTGATAAATCCGAATGTTTCTTTTCCAAAATCATAAAGGATACCTCCTTCGGGCTGTTCTGTCTTCGTAACAGGTTGCTGCGGTTCACGCATCAGACTGAATTGGGAAGGACGTTGGGTAGCTCCGTCAAAGTTCCAGCATCCGGCATCCATATAGATAGTGGCAGATGTGTCACTCGCTTTTCCGCTCTCGTCAATCCATTCTTTATCTTCGTAAGTTACACGCCAGGAAGAGTCTGAATTCACTGTTTTTCCCTTCACATAAATAGTGGGAGGAGTTGCCTGATTCCAGACTTTAATGTTCAGATTATGTTTTCCGGCCGGAAGCAACATGGTTTCCGGCATACCGAACTGGAGCTTTCCATCCAGTTTGACGTTGTACTTTCCTTCGGCAGCAATAAAAATTTCTTCCGGCTCGGAAAGATTCAGTTGCTTGCTGAATTCTACGACAACATAATGACTGTCCGTTTTCCAAAAAGGAGGAAAAAATGCACCTCGTTCCGTACGACGGTTATTCATTTGATTTCCCAGCCAGATTTCGTAGTCTCCCGGATACCATATCCAGGTCTGGGCAAATGTGCTGCTTGCCAAAGACAAGGCACTAAGCAATATCATATATTTCTTTTTCATTTTTCTTTCTATTACTAACAAACTGAATCGTAAGAAATAATTCGTCCCACAGTGGTTGACGTTTAGTTCCACATCTGTTTCCCTTTAGTTCTACAATTGTTTTCCTTTAGTTCCATATCTGTGGAACGAATCACGTATTACAGTTAAATGACTTGTCAATACCTACTGGATATTTAGTAAATCCTTATATCCTGCTTCCAGTCCCGCACGTTCACGAATAACACTATCCACTTTCGGGCCATTGTTTTCCCATACATTTCCCGGACCATTGGCATTTTGCAGATACTTCTCTCCTTCTGTCCAATTATCACGTACAGTGATAAAGGAAGAACCTTCATCCGTATAAAGATAGAACCAGTGATTAGGATCGTGTACATACCCCGGCTTATAAATACTATGCACGCAATTCTCCGTTACATAACTTTTCGGCTGCGAACCGAGTGTGTAAATACCTGCCACATCATACATGTGTTTCGCATAATGATGAATCAGATTGGCATGTACTCTGTTATTACGCATACAATTCACAGTTTGCGTCCATCCCCAACCAAGACTAATGCCACTATAAGGCACTTCACTGATTTCATTATGCTCGATATTGATGTCCCCTACATATCCCGCAGCAATGGCAAGACATCCCCAATCTTCATTGCCTATTTCCGTGAAATAGCAATTATTGATTTGTTGCTGTGTGCATACTTCCCGACGGTCAGCAGGGTCGTATGGCAAATGCGTTTCATGGGCAGCCGGAGAAAAACTACCGACTAACAGACCATTTCCGGCAATATCGCGGAAGAGACAGCCACGAACAACACCGCCTTGCACCGCTTCTTCATAATCCAATCCGGTTGAGCCTAAATGCTCGAATCGGCAACGTTCGAAATCAATCTGCCTTGCAGCAACCACACGAACAGCAGCTGCGGGACGTCCCAACCATCCTTGGTTATCCAACGGATGATTCAAGTAGTTCCGTTGCATTTTCGGATCAATCCGGTAACCATCTGTCAGATACATACCTGCCTGAAGAGGTACATGTCCTTTTTCTGACGGACGCATCCATGTAGTATAGGAAAAAGTAATTTTCTCGAAACGAATATGACACACAGGACGATCCACAGTTCCTTCCACCCGTACTAATGTCTCAACAGCAGGTACGATCACTTTCGCCTCCTGCATCTTCTCTCCTTCCCGTGGATAATAATATATCTTACGGGCATCTATATCATGATACCATTCTCCGGGTACATCCTGCAATTCGCGGGCATTTGTCAGATAGAAAGCAGAATTATGTCCGTCTGTCGTCACCATCGGACGCGGCCAGGGATGCTCAAACTGAATCCGGCTTTCCGGTTGATGAAAACGTATTGCCGCGCTATCTCCCTGCACTTCAACTGAACGAATCCGAAGATTGGCAACACACCACATCTGATGTAATACCATCTCGGCATATTTAGCTTTCAAATTCCCTTTATTATCAATAAGTCTGCGAATGGAAACTGCAGGTACATAAAGAATTTCATTCTTCTCATCCACACTGCAAATGCGATTCATCTTTTCGAAATCCTCCACATCACGGGCACGAACTGCCTTTTTTCCATTCACCCACAACTGGCGGAAATCCAATGGACGTCCATTAAATACCGGTACATCTGCCACCCAAACTTTCCCTTGCTTCTTCCAGCCATTTATGCTGATTCCTCCACTCAATATCACCTTTTCATCGCCTACCGAACGAATGATTGTGGGCGATTCCTTGGTTCCGCTATCTTCCGGACGGATAAAAACCGGTTCATAGAAGGCATAGGTTCCACCTTCCATATAGATTGTGATTCCACCTTGAATACGGTTATCCTCTGTCCTGCGCCATTCTCGTGCTTGTCGTAAGGCAGAAGTCAGCGTGGCTTTAGGAGATTGACGAGTTCCGTCGTTGAAGTCACTACCCTTGGGAGAAATCCATATCTCACCGGCCAATAGCCAGTGACTGCACAAGATACATATAGCCGTTACAAATAACTTTTTCATGATTTTTTTCATTTCTGTATACTAAACAATCCGGACTATCTGGCAAGAGGCATCCATACAGTCATTTCTCCCTTTTCTCTGTTTCCCCAGGCATAATAAGGAATCAAACGGATATTTACTGTCTTTTCAGCCTGAACAACCGGCCGGTAAAGCACTCCTTCCCACGAAGTTGCAGATGCCAGACGTGCCATTCCTTCAAGTGCAACAATCGGACTGCCTTCAATTGTGATTTTCTTCGGAGTTAGTTTTATATCAGCGGGAATCAATACGTTATCAATCTTTTCCCCGTTTGCAATATCCATACTTTCCAGACAGTAAACCAACGGCCCGCGCTTCACGACCACCTGATTACGAATCTCCTCTGCTAACGGATGGGCTTCGAGCAAACGGACAGGCATATCCATCACCAGCTCCACTACATCCCCCTTCTTCCATGTACGATTTACTTCCGCATACGAATTTGCCTTTGCATTGGTTTGCAGCGGCTGTCCATTCACTGTGAGCGTAGCCTTTTCGCACCATTCAGGAATACGTAAGAAGAGCGAGAAAGCACCTGCCTTACGAGGAACTCTATCCAACGTTACACGTACCTTTCCTTCCCAGGGATAATCCGTCTCTTGTGTTAATGCCAGCTCTCCTTTGTCTTTCCAAGTCGTAGTCAGCGTATTTGCACCATACAAGTTACAGTAAATGCCTTCCGGACTCAATGTGTAGGCGTAATTCTGTGCCTGACACAATGTACGCAATGTATTCGGCGGGCAGCAGAAACAACTGATATATTCCGTCCGTTCTTTCGGCCAGCGAAGCGTGTAAGGAAGATCGGCACTGATACGAAGCGGATTGGTATAGAAATATTTCTTTCCGTCCAGACTGATACCGCTCAATACGCTATTATAAAGACAAGTCTCTACAAGATCAGCATATTTCGCATCCCCTGTCACTTCCAGCATACGCCAGTTGAAAAGCATATTTCCGATATTGGCACATGTTTCATTGTGCGCTGTACTATTCGGCAACTGATAAGGACGTCCGTAGCTCTGATGTACCTTCTGAATACTATCCGGCTCATAGCAAGTCCCGTCCGGTGACGTTCCATCATAAAGAGCACCACAAGCTCCGGTCACGTACATCTTCCGGGTGACAATATCATTCCAGATACTAGTCAGATTTTTCATCAACTGTTGTTCGCCTGTCTCGGCATATACATCCGCTACTCCTGCATACAGATAATTTGCACGTACGGCATGCCCCATTGCACGATATTGGTCGCGGAAAGGAATACGATCCTGATTATCATCCGTTCCGTTTTCCACCATACCGCGAATATCAATCAGGTTCTTCGAAAGTTCCAGATAACGGGGATTTCCTGTGGCACGATACATTTCGACCACTCCCATATAATGTGAAGGGCAAATGGCATTGCGAGCCAGTTCGGCAGAAGCCGTTTCGTAAAAGTGGCAAAGAAAATCTGTCGCTTTCACAGCAGCATCAAAAAGAGTAGTCTTTCCGGTGGCACGACGATGCACAATACCCGCCATCATCAGGTGTCCCAGGTTATATGTCTCAAAGTTCAGCCGATTGGCAAAAGCTCCTTTTTCATTCTCGTCACCTACTTTCGTTCCAATGACCGTTTGTTTATGCTGATCCCCTAATGCATGAGAGTCAATACCTTTATTCAGTTCTTCGATAACAACAGGCGTATGTATATAACCGTCTGCACGTTGGGCTTTTACGACACAAGTAATAAAGTTATCCATTAACTTATCCAGTTCCGGATCTTTGTTGACAGCATAGACAGAAGCCACACCCTCCATCCATTTATACATATCTCCGTCATGGAACGGAGGTCCCCAATGTTCACCCTTACACACACCAGCGGCAATCTCAAAATTACGGAAACCGTGAGAGATCTCCGGCGTGTTCCAAGTGTTCCACATACTTTGCAGGGAAGTCCGGCTAAATACCTGAAAGCGATCTCCCCAGAATCCATCTGTCCAATGTACGGCACTGATTCCGGTATTCGCCATCTTCGCAAAACGGCTCTGACTCATATCCGTCAATCCATTGCTTTGCGCAAGTGCTCCCGTAACGGAGGCGGAAGCTAAAAGAAGTAACAGTTTTATCTGTTTCATTAATATGGATAATTTAAAATTTACACAATATCTTTATAAAAAGACGTGATTATCCGTATTTTGTACTCAATAAAACGAAAGCGAAGATTGCTAAGCAACCCTCGCTTTCAGTAAAAAAGATCTATATTAATCTTTATTTCTTATTTATCAGGTGTATAATTCAACTCCGCCTTTCTCGCCTGCGAATGTTGAAATTGTCGTGCAACCTTATACTCATGTCCGTCTTTTAATAAATAACTCCCTGTCTGCTTAAACCAAAAACCGACATTCGCATCTATACATTGCTGCCGGATATCCAATACCCACTCGTAATCACATACCCGGACTTCTTTTCCTGACTCTCCTCCTGCCACTACCTGTTCCACCCACTCTCCCAGCTCACCTCTGAAATCAATCCGACTAAGAAGCGGCTCGCAGATAATGATTTTATGTTTAATAGGGATTTCTTTATAAATAGGTAAACGATAATCCACTCTATCCTGGTTCTCCATCGTGCAGCAGATGGTCACATTGTCATAGCCATCTCCCCAATCGGGAGGCAGACACTGTTGCAACCGGTCTATCCTCTTAGTGATAAAGAGGAAACGAAGATCCTGCCGTATCCGCATCATCTCCCACGCTCCGGCACGCCATTCATCTGCATCTTCAATGAGAAAATCTGAAGTAAAACAGGTATATACCAAATTCCCCGAAGGTATCTTATACGTACCATTCTTTTTACGCTGCAAGGGTAAATCGAACTTTTCTGTCTTTGCCACCACCGAACTGTCTTTTCCATATTTACCATCCGTCCGGTATACATAACAATGACGGCAGCCTTCACTTAATTTGTGACAGCCGTGCCATAGATTCCACATTGAAGCTTTTTCACCCATCTTCTTTTTTCTTCAAAAATATATTTAATATTACATATACATAACTATAAAAAGAGTGCACCTTATTCTTTATCAGAAAAAAGGTGCACCAAAACACAAACAAAACAAACAATAGAGCGACCTTCACAGGCAGCCGATCCACGAGGGATCTTTATCTTAATCTGCCCATCTTGACAAGGGCAACATTCACATTTTCAGATCATGTAATTCAGAGCATCACAGCAGAAATTTTCGCCCTCATGCTGCTTATATGTCAGATACAAATATTATTATACAATTTGCTCTATTAAACCCGATGTCACTTTACAAAGATAACACTATTCTATGTATTTCTATGAAAATGCCCAAAAAGAATTATTCTTTTTCTCATTCCAAACTTTAGCTATAAGCCAAAACATACAAGCTGAATGTCTAATATTCATCATTTCACATATCGCTCCAGCCCTTCCTGCAGGAACTCTATATATTTTGGAATATCTTCATTATATGCATAAGATTTATTCAACGGATTACCGTCATTATCCAGCAATACATAAAAAGGTTGGGCATTTGCTCCAAACTTCACCCGTTGCAGATAGCTCCATTTATCGCCTACTGTTCGTAAAGTGCGTTCCGTATCATTCTCCACAACATTTATAGGCTCATTCAATGGAGTTTTATCATCCACATACAAAGAGATAAGTACATACTTATCATTGATGATACCACCCACTTTACTATCTGTCCATACAGCCGCTTCCATCTTACGACAATTCACACAACCATATCCGGTAAAATCGATCATCACAGGCATTCCCTGTTGTCGTGCATACTCCATACCTATTTCATAATCCTTGAATTTGGGGTGGACCTCATTCGAATATAAATTAAAGTCCTGTGTCATCACAGGAGGAGCAAATGCACTGACAGCTTTCAAAGGTGCCCCCCAAAGTCCGGGAATCATATATACAGCAAATGCTAAAGAAACAAGCGCAAGAAAGAAGCGCCCCACGCCTACCCTGTTTTCATCACCGTCATGCGGAAACTTGATCTTTCCCAACAGATATAACCCCATTAGTCCGAAAATCACAATCCATAACGCAAGGAAAGTTTCCCTATCCAGGATTCTCCAGCCATAGGCTAAGTCCGCAACCGACAAAAATTTCAAAGCAAAAGCCAGTTCCAGAAAACCCAATGTCACTTTAATTACATTCATCCACCCTCCTGACTTAGGCATTGATTTCAGCCACGAAGGAAAAAGAGCAAACAGTGTGAATGGTAAAGCCAAAGCGATGGCAAAGCCTAACATTCCGATAGCAGGAGCAATCACGCTACCTGTCGTAGAAACCTGTACGAGCAGAAAGCCGATAATCGGCCCTGTACAAGAGAAAGACACTAGAGATAACGTAAATGCCATCAGAAAAATGCTTAATAGGCCACTCGTCGCTTCCGCTTTGCTGTCCACTGCATTGCTCCATTTAGAAGGTAAAGTAAGTTCAAATGCTCCAAAGAAAGAAGCTGCAAAAACAACCAACATCAGGAAGAAAAGAATATTGAATACGGCGTTTGTTGATAAAGCGTTCAATGCACTGGCACCAAATATTAAAGTAATTGCTAATCCCAGTGTTACATAAATCACGACAATTGAAGCACCATAAGTCCATGCATCCCGAATTCCTTTCTTCTTATCCTTGTTTCTTTTCAGGAAAAAACTCACAGTCATAGGAATAATCGGCCATACGCAGGGAGTGAACAAAGCCAATAATCCGCCAAGAAATCCAGTGACAAAGACATACAACCAAGATTTATCCTCTTGAGAATGTTCTTCACCTAACACCTGTAATTCATTGATTACCGGTTTCCAAAGATCACTTTCCGATTGCTTCTCTACCACATTTACCGGAGCCTCTTCTTTCCCTTTTACAACTATTAAATCTGCTTCTGCTTTTTTCCCATATTTAAAAGGAATTTGAGTCGGAGGTAAACAGCTCTCATCGTTACAAGCTCCAAACTCCAGAAACCCATCCATAAAGTAATCATTTCCTGTAAATTTCACTTTTTGGATAAACTGTACCGTATCTTCAAAATAGCGCACATTCATCTCGAACATCTTATCATAGATGCTGATTTCTTTTCCAACAGGTTGCAATTTACCCATTGTTTCTACATGATTACTCGCATTGATGTTGAAAGTAGCGGAAATAGGTCCATCATCCCCTAGCCCGGTCGAATACACATGCCATCCTTTCTCTATCGAAGCAGTAAACACGATTTCCGCTTCCGTTTCAGATGTCATTTTCAACTCATTTTTGAACTTTACAGGCTCTTTGATTTGTGCTTGTATATTTCCGATTGTGTACCAACCCAATAATAAAAATAAAATAATTCTCATTTTTCTAAGTTCTAAATTATAATCTATTATACAACAAATTTATTTCACTGTTTATATTCTATTGTGCTCGTCGGTCTCTTATATCTTTCAGCATCTCTATATATTCTGGAGAAGGATTCTTATTAGAGGTATCTGCATTTGATGGCGGGGGTATCACTTTGATGAATAAGAAGATGCAGAATATTACCCAAATAAGATTTATTGCTAAAAAAATCCAAACTTGCTTCATACGTTGTCGTTGTTTTTCTTTAGTTTCATTACGATATTTATCAGCAATAGACAAATATTGTCCATCACTAATAAATAATCTATGAGCAACAAAAGTGAATATAACAGCCAAAAGTATACCTAACTCTTCATTGTTTGGTACTTCCAATGAATGTAATACTCCAACTATTGGGCCAACAAAAACAAAAGTAAACAATGAAGTCGGTAGTAATAACCCTGCTACTTCTGGCGACCGCTTTTCTCCCCACAATCTAAGCTGCCATATATATGTTCGATAAAACAGATATTCATATATCTCATATATTTGTTTAAGTATATTCATTCTCAATATATTTTTTTATATGGTTCAACATAAGTATTATCAGATGAACAGAAAGTCGGTTCTGTTATCGGACAAAATATAAATCCATGAGGAGCGAAAGTCATAGAATAATACATTGTTCCCACAATCATTCCAGGAGGTCCACCATAAGTAGAAATATATCCGAAAACAATATTTGCCGAAGATTGGAATATAAGTTCGTAATTATTTTCAGAAGCATTGTTCCAAATTACAACTCCATTAATTACAGCATCAAGACAGAACATATATTTACCAATTTTCTCTAAACGTAGAGCCTTTTTCATCACAGTACTACGAGCCCCTGTATATTGGTTACCTCCCCAAGATGTTTTGTACCATTTACCATCCATTCCACGCCACATTCCATCATGTACACGCGAGTAAGCTTTTATTCCAGTATATGTCCCTACTGCATAATTTATCATAGAATAAGCATCACCTACACTAGGAATGCCAGTTTCCTCTTTTTTCGGAAGCTTCCCATGAATTGTGATTTCCCCATCACTTATAGTCCCATAACTACTCAAGTCATAGCTACCATTGTAAGAAAATACAGCAACTCCATATACTGCATAGGCTCTAACAAACTCATCATGAGTTAGATAAAACCAATCATTACTTACAGAATAAGGTTTGCCAAACATATTCTGGCCATCCTTGTATAAATTAAACATCCGGTCTATCAAGTCAGGGTCAGACGTACTCCACATATCTTCTCCTGTTAAATCAATCCATTTTAATGGATTGCCATTACAATAAGTATAAGGATTAATTATATAATTCATGGCAGCGTGAGGATCAACACTAATAAAGCAACCAATTAAAGGATCATAGATTCTCGCATTCATATTAATCAGGTTCATTTCATCAATATGCTCATGAGTTGTAAATCCACGTCGCGTAATACGATAAGAATCGATCAATTCTATAGAAGTCAATTTCTCGCCAGTCAATGGATTGCGACGTTGCCCCCATGCGTCATACCCCAACTGTTGTACTACATTCCCTTGAAAATCAGTCAAGCATCGAATAGAACCTAAATTATCAGAATAGACAAAATATATAGCCACCTGATTTTCAGTAGTCTTTCTTAAAGCTACCAAATTTTCACCTGCATAAATATAATCAATATCAGTCGATTGGTTATCAGTACATTCTTTTTCATAATTAGAAAAATAATATTTAGTTAATCGTACAATACCATTTTCTTCCAACACCGCTTTTGCACGCATCTCATTTACATCATAATCATAAGTCCATATCTTATCTTTTTCTTGTATTGTAGCAATACGATTATTTGTTGAAAAGGTTAATATCTGTGAAGGATAATAATCTCTTTCTGACACTGTGGATATGCTATGAATTCGAGATTTATCGCTAGTATATAAATAACTCCCTATGTCGGATTTTGATGCAATCCGATAACCGGAAGAATATGAAACCTCTTGGCCTGTTTTTCCTTTTCTTTCAGATGCAATAAGCCTTTCATAAGTATCATAGCTGAAATGCTCATCAAATCCTTTCCATAAATCATCCGTATAAAACTTTTCTTTACGTGAAAGCATCAAATCACGATGATCATATTGATATAAAAAATCAATAACGCCCGGAGAATAAATATGTGTATATTCTCCACGATTATTATACGTATAATCTACTGTTCGATTATCTCCATTAATAACCTGTGAAATATATCCCAAAGAATCGACCTTCGTGCGTTTCCATAGAATTTTTGAATCGCCTGTAGTTATATCACGAATCTCAACCAATTCACAAAATCTATCATCATATACATTCTTTTGCTTGAAACCAGACGGAGAAGTATACACTGATAAACGTCCAAAGTTGTCATACTGATATTTCTTGACCATCGGTATCCCTAATGTCGTTTTCTTTTCTTCAATAACCCGTCCTATATTATCATATAAATATTCCAGTTTATGTGATAATGATTCAATTCCTTTTAGCCAACCAGTAAGTGCGTCATAAATATAATGAACAGTATTTTTTCCTGTCGTTTTTGTTATTATTCTTCCCTCTTTATCATAAGCATATTCAATCTTATTTCCTTGACCATCAACTTCTTTAACTAATTCATTGAAATTATTATATTCATATGTCGATTTACCTGTAGAATTATTGAAATGAGAAACTCTCAATCCATAATCTGTATATTTATCCTCTGTCGGGTATCCTACCGTTCGTACCTTAATTAAGTTATCAGTACTATCATATTGGTAAACTATTGAATCACTATTTTCAATTTTTAATACAGGTAAAGCAGTACGATTATATATCATTGTTGTAACAATAGAATCAGTAGTAGATACATTAGTTATTACAGCTTTTACCTTTTTCCCTCTCCTGACATTTGGATCATAATAAACATAGTCTATAGTTTTTCCATTTTTGCCCACATCAACTGGAGATGATATTTTCTCTTGTATAATACGATTCTTATTATCATAATACATTTCTTTCGAATTTACTAAAACTTTCCCTCTATATGAATACAACTTTTCTGATAACCCTTTTTCGTTATAAAAAATATCAATATGCTCATGTGTTCCATTTAATAGAACTTTTTCTTTTCGAATTTCTCTCCCCAGACAATCGTAGTGTATGGCATTATTAAAAATAATACTTTTTTCTGTATTTCCATTCAATATAACATAATTCGCAACATAGAATCCTTGTTTATCACGTCCTCCTCTTATTGCTTTCCGGACTGAAACAGTACCATCGGGAGCCTTAATTTTATAAGGTCTGAATAAATCATCATAAGTATAATATGTTTTCAGATTTCCCGGTCCGGTATTAATAAGAGTATTTCCGTAGACATCAGCTGTATTAGTTGAGATTAAGCCTGTCGGAGATATAGTCTTACTCCGATGTAAAAAGTTAGTATCATATTCATAAACAAATTGTTTTTTAGTGATAGAATCTTCTATACTCTCCGCAACCAAAAGACCACATACATTATATTGATATCTTTTAAAATATGAATTAAATGATTCTAAAGAAATTTTTCCTTGTGGAGTATAAGCGTATCTTTTTGTTTGAGTGATACTATTAGCTCCATCTCTTGTGTAGACAGTTGTAATTTTTGAAGGTTTCTTTTTATATAATAGATTATCCGGACGTACATATTGATAATTGGTTAAAATTCTTTTTTCTGGCATATTATTTACCCTAGCAAATCCTTGATAACTAACATCAGAGATTATGATATTATCTATTTCATCATAAGTATATTGCTCCACTTTTTCACATTGCTTATCCAAGTCTGTTTCAAAAACGGATGTATGTCTCAAATAATAGCTCCCTGACAAATTATGTAATTCAGCTCCATAGTTAGTAGACGAAACGATTTCATGTCCAACACGATACTCGCTTTTGGCAAGATATAATATACAGGGAGATCCTAATACATTATAAGTGTTAACCGTTATAGTATTTAAAAGAGAATCTGTTATTATTTGTTTTTCAAATCCAACAAAGTTACCTTTATCCTTTCTATAAAAAGGAGTAGTATATGAATATGACTTCTTACCAATATGAATGTCTTTATGTAAATCGGATGTTAGTACATAATTTACATTTCGAATTAATGAGTATTGCTTATTCCAATGAGTATATAATCCTTTTATTAGCGGATTCTTACTCACACGTGATTGTACATGACTATTATATTCAATAGAGCGCCTACCCGCATTACCATCTATGATATCAATCACCACATCAGAAGAACATTGTTCATCAAAAGTTACCAAACTGTATTTTACGTCACGAAAACGTGTAATCACCCCCGGCCCTGTTACTCTGGATTGAGAAATGGCTAATACATCAGCTCTACCATCCCCTGTAAAATCACCGGCAAAAAGATCATGTTTTATAGGATAAACATAAGATTTTCCCTTATATGAATACACATCATCTAATCTTGTAGTTCCAGGAGAAATATCAGGAGATAGAAATAAATCCGTAACATCAATATCATAGATATTATTCGTAAAATGACATCCGGGATAACTAACAATCGTAGCTCTAGCCTCTTTATCTTGATCAATTGTATAATAACAGGACATTAATTCCGATATACCATCATTATTAAAATCCGCAACTAAAAAAGATAAATTAGGATGTGATTCTGTAATTTCTCCTTTAATAAATTCTTTTCCATTATAATAATATATCAATTGTTTGTATTGTTCCCCGGATTTACAATAAAAAAAGATATCTGCATATCGATCATTATTGAAGTACCCGAATTTGAGATCATTAATTTCCCCTTCATTAAATGAAAAATGCGTCAATTCAAAGATACTCCCATAAGAATTAATAGCATAAGCCACAACCTCCTTCTTTTTTTTATCATACACAATGATATCGTCATATTTATCTCCATCAACATCTATGACTGCATAACTCCCATTGTTTGGCAAAGTCCCTTTTATTTCTAGGGAAGTATATTTTACTAATTCATCATCAAAAGAGTAGCATTTATTTCCGATTAGGAGTTGATCTTTTCTATTTCCCTCAAAATGCCCAACTAATACAGGACTAGCAACTCCCCCCAAACGGGTTGTTGTTTTATAACCTAATTTACCTTCCTCATTCAGATACGCTTTCATAATTATGAAATGCGTATCATCCTTAGTTAACATAGCTAAATCCAATAAACCATCTCCATTAAAATCTCCAGGAATAACAGTAAAAGAATAATTTTGGTCATAAATGGTTGTAGTCCATATTTTTTCACGATTTCCTTTTTTATCTATTGTTTGGACCTCTAATACAATATTTATAGAATCCATATATTCTGGAGGTCTCATTATATATTGTTTATCTATTGTTAGAAAATCTTCTATTCCATCACCATTAAAGTCTCCTTGGATCACATCTGTCGGACGATGTTCAAATGCATATTTTTGCAAACATTTCTCACCTTGATGCTTTCCCCAGCCTATTATAATAGGATTATATGCTACATTATTCTTTCCAAACTCTTGTATGTTATTAAGTTTTGGATATATATCTTTTTCATCTTTGATATACTTCATTTTATAGATACGTACCTGTTCACTTCCTGCAAAAACAAAAATTTCTTTCAATATCTTATCACGTTTAACCCTGAAACCATTCAGAAAACCAGTTGGAACATCTTTCACACGATTATATAAGAAATCAATTCGATTGGTTTGTGTGTAATTGCATGAATCATTTAATGTATATTCAATTGACTTCAACCATATATCTGCATTTTCAATATCTTGTTGATAATTATACAATATATAATTTCCATAAGGATCTTCTTGACAAGCTAAATACCAGGAAATAATAGTAGTTTGGTCAGCATTAGATAATTGGTATGCTCTGGTACCTTTGTAATCACCATAATAATATTTCATTCCATCTTGAGTGGTCAATACAAAGTAACGTTTATAGTCATCTCTGGTTATTAAGGAATAATCATTATTTTCTTTATAATAGACTGTTTTTCCATCCACCCATTTTGCTATTAGAGGTATACCATCCAAATAATATTTATTCCAAGAATATAATTCATTAAATCTAGACTCTTCATTACTACGAGTTATCGAAGATAAACATGACAAATTTATTCCTGTACCTAAAACTCCATCTCCACTATAACTATTGTATACAATTTCCAAATTAGGTCCTATTCCACCATTGCCAACAGGCAATGAGAGAGGAATTGAAAAATTAGAAGCACCATTTGCTGCTATATCAAAAAAATAAGGAGTAGATCCTACTGCTAAAAGTGTATCAAGAGTATGATTATTTACATCAACAGCTACATCATATTCCAAATATGGAATATCAACAGAAGCAGTAATCATTATTCGATGATCTTTACTCTCAATATTATTTGTCCGTGAAATTCGATTTCCATTATTATCATAGTCATAAAACAATCGATTATTCTGTGATAAAACCGAATTGTTTCCTAATAATAGACTTACTAATGCAATTTTCCAGAATCCCATAATATGTCATAATTATTACATGTGATTTTATAGTATTAAAGCAAAATGGGGATGCTCTCACTAACACCTTATCGAGAAGCATCCCCTTTAACTTAAGAGAAAATTTATTTCACAAGAGATTTAGTCTTACTAATATAAGTTTTCTACTTCCGGCTTGTTGTAAATGAGCGAGCCAAAAGTTCCCGCAGGGCGTTTCAAAGGTACAGATGGTACTCTAATGATTTCATCTTTTGAAGAACGTGTCAAACCAGTTCTTCCACTACGTTTCACCGGTTCTCCTGTAGTCGGATCCACCCCTTGAACATCGCATAGTGCCCAATACAATGGATAATTAAAATCAAAATTGTCCCAATCTCCGAAAGCATAAGGGAATACATTATCAATATCATCTTCATAGCTTGAGTTTTGATTATTCAACATGACATCCGGGTCAATACCGTCAGCATAATCTCCCCAGTCTTTTGCATTGAAAGAACGGAAAGTAATCGGAGCAAATTCATAATATTTATTTCCATATTTATATTCTTGCACTTCCATTCCTACGTTCTTTCCTTCCGTGCGGCTACCAAATAATTTCACAGGAAAATCTATGCCTCTTAATCCACTAATTATCAATTCACTGGCGGAAGCCGTTTCTTCCGAACAGATGATTCTTACAGATTTAAGATTTAGATCATCACCATCTCCAAAACGGATATATTCATCTGCACCGGAATTACGTTGCATTCTCATAAATACATCCGAACGATGTGATGTACCAGCGATAGAAGCGGCTAAATAACGAGCTAATTCAACAGAACCTCCATTGTTAAAACGTAAATCCAAAATCAAATCTGTGATGCCCTCTGCCTTGAACTGTTGAATTACATATTTCAAGTCTTCCGCAAAATTCAAATCAAAACCTAGATAAACTAAATAACCGATATTGAATTTATTCTCTTTTTTGTCTTTGATAAACATTGAATTCAAGATAGGACTATTATTGTAACTACCAGTGGTTAATGTAGTAGTACCATCCACCAAATCATAGTCGCCCCGGCTTTCATCAAGGATTTTACGTCTATAGCCGATCTTAAAAGTTTCACCTCCACCTGCATAAAACAAAGTGCTCATATATTGCTGGTAATTACTCTTATTCAAAGTCGTACCATTTACAGCAACGATTACGTCACCCCGTCTCAATCCGGCTTTTTGAGCAGGAGATTCTAGATATACATATCCAATGGCTAATCCAATAGTAGTTTTATCCGGCATGTAAGAAGAGAAAAACGTTCCAAGCCCCGATCCTACAACACTTGTTGCACGAGTATTTGCACGAGTTCTACTGGCACCAGTTTCCATAATATAAGAATAGATATAACGCTTGCCTGCATTGACTGAAAATGCACGATAAGTTCCGCCATCCTCTATATTGGTTTTCATTGGTAAAAGATAAGTTGACAGAAAATTATCATAAGAAACCGATGCATAATCTACATCTAGTGTATTATATTCTTCTTTAAAGAGATAATGTTCCTTCAAATATTTATCCATATACTCATTAAGAGCTAGATCTTCTGCCGCTCCGGATCCTCCTCCTTGTGTGATAGTACATACTGTAACAGGAGTTTTATATCCCTCCACTTGTACAACCACAGTCAATACTCGCTCTTTTCCAGATTCGTTTTTATTAATTTTCACCTTTACTCCCCCTTTACCGGCAGCAGAGTTACCACTGGTATTAGTTATAGCAGCCCAATCTGTTCCTGTAGAATATTGTAAAGAAGGAGTCCATTTTCCTGAAGCCGTAAACGAAATCTCAACAGTCTCTCCATAAATAGAAATCGTCTTTTCCGTTTCAGTACCAATCGCAGTGATTCCATTATCAGTATCACCGACATCTCCCCCGTCGTCGCTATCCGAACAATTACTGAAAGTAATCAGACACAAGGCAAGCAATACTATACTATAAAAGCTATTAAATAAGTTTTTCATCTATCATTATTATTAAATTAGAAAAATTAAAAAGATTATTGTGCCGGAGCTTCTACTACGGTTTTAGAAACCTCATAAAAACGTCCTTCTTCATCCATCCAGGTTACATTGATATTAGTAGGTAATGTTCCGTAAGCACTTCCCGAATAAGTAGTTGTTTGTTTTACTCCGTTTTTCATTACATACCTGATTTGTTCATCATACATACCAGTCAGATAATCTGCCGGCCCGGCAAATACATAAAATACTTTGCAAGCAGACTTAGGTTTCACAGTGTAAGAAACGGTATAGAACTTATCTTTTTCTATCTTGTCAATCGTCACTTCCGGCACACTGGCATTCCATAAGTCCGCATCTCTGTCTTTCCTTACAAAAGTCGGTTTTGCACTAGTATACTCCTTCTTTGCTATGGTTGACGCAGGATTACCATCAGCATCAATAGCTATCATGAACAGTATATATTCTGTATTAAACTCGACATCCTCAATGGTCAATTGATGATTCTTCAGTTCAGCGGCAACAATTTCAGTTACATCACTATTCATCACCAAAGCCTGTTTGACCGCTTCTTCATTTCCCCAATACGGATAACTATTTGTGAAGTCTTTCAATTTCATGTGAACATAACGGTATTTTACCGGATTCCCGGTTGGTGTCAACGTTAAAGTTGTAGATAGAACACTTGCCTCTATTGCCACATCTACCGAAATTGAAGGATTATAAGATATTTCTTTGGAGTCAGCCTGTATTTTCACTAACGAACCGAGCTGACCTTTTTCATTCAAAGCTACCGCAACAATAAAACCTTTTGTTCCCGGGTCTAAAGAGATCCTTTCAAAGTTTTTTGCCTCTTTGGAAGAATCCCCGCTTTTGATAAGGTAAGAGATTACGTCCTTGTCGGTCGCATAATTGGCCAAAGTCTGTTCTTTCATATAAGAATAATAGAACTTATAACAACCTGTTCCGGGAGTAATAGTCGCACTAATGCTTGAAACCGTAGTAACAACATTACTAATATTTATCGCCGCTGTCCCGTCATACGTCAAGGCAGGAACTGCAATTTCAACCGCCACCAGTTCTTCTGTCTTATAGCCCTTCTCCTCCTTATAAGGAATGGCCCAAAGTACATACGTTGTTCCCGGTATTACTGTCGGAAGAAAATCTAACACCTTACCTTCCAACGGCCCGGTATAATCTGAAAACTGTTTGGTTCCTCCCCCATAAGCCAGATCTTCAATAACTCTTTCGGGTGAATAATTCGGCTTATCTAAAATCCCTGTATAATAAACGTCACAACCCTTTCTGATCGCAGAAACCGTTGCACCTTCAAACGTTATATCCGAAACCTTCAGTTCTACTGTTGCAGCAGTCTTAATCACGCTGGCAATCACGTCATCAGGCAAATATTCACTACCAGCTTCAGATGGAGGTACTGCCCAAATCATATATGTCTTTCCGGCTTCAGGATCCTTACCTATCAGTTCTGCCAATGGAACTTTATCAAGAGCCTCTGTCTTCATATACATACGGGCAACATATCCATTCACTAATTCAGCTACAGCCTCTGCACTATATTCATTAATTTCCAGCACTCCCAAATAATACATTTCTATACCACTCGTTAAAGTAGTAGAAACCGTTTGGCCCTCAACAGATATAGTAACAGGAGCCTCACCTATTATCACCGGAATCTCCGAGATTATGCTCTGCCCATTAGACGCAACAGCCATTACTGCCACTTTGCCCCCCGTTTCTGCATACTGATTCTCTGCCACAGGAGCAGTAATAGTCAGTCCCTTTCCTGTCAGTGAAACTTTCCAACCATCAGGCTTCGTTACGGTATACTTCGAAATACCACTCATTTCAACTGAAATCAGTTTCTCCTCGCCGTTTGCAAAATATTGTTTTCCTGATAATATCTCACATTTCAATTCCTTAGATTTCGACAACTTTAATATTGTGCCATCCTTCAGAGTAAAATACGCATAATCATCATCCTGACTAACTCCACTAAAAAGAGAGGTATCTCCTGTTCCTTCACCAGATGCGTAAACACCAGTAGACTCCCAAGTCTTTCCACTATCCGTAGAAATCTCCCACTCTTTCGTGTTCGTATTAATGCGAATCTTAGGAGCGGCAGCCGTTACAGGCATCATTTTTCCTTCTCCATCTTTCAAGAATGTCTTTTTACCGTCTGTACTAGTTATTCCCCAATAATAGATACCATCCTCTTCGTTCTTTATCACGGTTATTTGCGGAGCATCCTCCCCATTTTCACCATTACGAATAGTTACTTCCGTCTTATCTGAAAACTTAATTGTATAACTTCCGTCTTCATTCTCCAACACAGAAGCGATTGATTTATTTTGAGATAAAGCATCAGTCAGCGTCTTCAATGTGGAAATATCTGTCTGTACACTTTGTAACGAAGCTTCCAACTTATCCATGCGGTCTTCCAGACCGGAAATTGAGTTTTTTAAATCATCGTCATTATAACATGACGACAACATTACCACACATACTGCCAGGAAACATACATATTTCCCCATACTACATAAAAAATATTTTCTTCTCATATCTATGATAATTTAGATGATTAGAGAAAACCGCACGACAGACTTTCACGCTATCGTGCGGAATAATTGTGCCAATACTATATTATTTGGCGTGAGGATGTTTACCCAATTTTTTCAAATCAAGATAAATAGTACTTCCGCTCATCATCGCACCAGGAGTACTCTTATCCACTTTTTCCTTAATAATCGTATTTGCAGGAATCCGGTTATCTTTCTTCACTACTTGAGGTTTCACTGTTCCCTTTATTCCCTCCTTCAACTTCGGAGCATCTGGGAATAATACGGAAGGATCAGTAATGATACCTTTCTCTTTATCATAGAATACTGTATAAAGATCGCCAATCACTTCATTTCCATCAGCATCGGCACCAATAGGTACACATAGGGCAACCAGTCGTTTGGCTTCACTTGTCTTATCATATGATTGAGTAGTTGAGTTAACACCAGATATACCATAATCTAGACACTCTTCTTTCCATACATCCATACATTCCTGGTAAGTATAATCACCACTTGCGGAATAGTTATCTTCTGTTATGGCATAATATAGTTTGGCAACATCCTTCACAATAGAATACTGAACTGTAAAGTTACCCAAATCACTCATGTAGGCATTCAGTTGTATCGTCGGATTCGGACCTGCCACAATTGCTTCAGTGGTAGCTTTTACAATCTTCACATCCGTCAATACGCCATTCCAGTCTTCAGCCATATATGCAAATATATATTCGGTAGCCGGGTCTAATCCTGTCCAAGTGAAACTTTCCACCCCTCCTGTTGCATCAGCAGGCCATACATTAGAGTCTTCAGACAATAAATAATTGATTAATTCCGCTTTATTAGCATCTTCCAGTAAATCCGGTGTCATAATATACTGATGATAGAATACGGCTGTTTTCTGATTATATGAATAATTCAGTTTCAGACTTGTACGTCCCGGATCAGTGATCGTTATATCAATATCAGCTTCAGATGCATCCGGAGTATCAGTAATACGCGCTTTGGTAGAAAATGAAGCATGCTTTACTTCTTTGGATAACTGCCCATACTCATTACGCCCAATGTAAGCCACGACATAAGGAGCATCAGGAAGCAAATCAAATTGGAATTCTGTACCTTTATAGGAACCTTTTTGAGCAAAATTCGTATTTTTCACACCCCATCCTTCCTGGTCTAGAGTCCGTGCTAAAGTAGTCATGGTTGCTTCATCTGCATTTTCATAAGGAGCCCACTCCGAAGCCTTAAATATACGATAAAACATGGCTACGCAATTATCTTCCATTTCCACATTCATATCAACCATGGAAGCACCAATCCTGCTAATTTCCAGTTTGCACTCTGGTAATTCTGCATTCGGGCCTATTTCTTTCAAATGAAAGTCCTGACGGACATACTCACCCGGAGTCTTGTTCTCATCCAGTCCGATGCTGGTAGCGGTTATCATTCTTTTTGCATCTGCCGTATAACCGAAATCTACCGTATAATACAATTCCTCTTGAGGAACCTGTGCATCTTCCGCTTTTTGAATCCAGTGTCTCATAAAGTCTATATACATCGACTTTCCATACGTATTTATAAATGCATCAATAGGTTCTGAATCTCCACAGAATTGATAAAAATATTTACTATCCGTATTGGGGAGGTATTGGATACCGACTGCATGATAACTTGTAGTAACATCAATATCCACACGAGGAGTGCCTATTACACTCTGAACTGGTGTTTTTAGATAACAGATTTTCATATCCGCCGGATTCTGTCCGCCTTCATCATTACAACCGACTGTTATAATCAGGTATTCCGCTCCCGGTACAATCTCCGATTGAGCATATTTGGAATTTACCCAGTCAAATTCTGCATTCGGATAACTATCTCCTAAAGTAGATCGACTAAACGTATATGCACCTGCACCTTCAGAATTATAAATAGCCTCCATTATTAAATCTTCCACTTCCTCCTCTGTTGCCTGTACTCCTGCCCCTACACTTTCCAACAGGTAATTGTACATGCGGCATAAAGGATATACATCCAACCGATAAGATTGGACTTTAGAACCCGGAGTACACTCAAATACAAAATTATGTTCAGTGTTACTGGTAACTTTTATACCTACTCCTCGTTCGCCGCCGTCCACTTCATTTTCAACCCATTTGATAGGTGTAGGGTTTGGAGGAAGCGGCACATCCGGATTCACAGGTACATCAGGTTCTACACTCGGTTCATCACCATCCGAACACGAAAGGATCATAGAACTTATCACAAAGATAAATCCCAACATGAGTAATAAACTAAATAAATTCTTCTTCATAATTAAAAGTGATAAATGTAATTAATCATTTACATATTCATAATCGGCATCTCCATCAATTGCCTTGCAGACAGCCAAATTATTTACATATCCGTTTTCATCAGTAACCAATGCATAAAAAGAAAGATTCTCCGCATTCCATTCTTCTTCCATTATAACAGTATAACTCCTGCTCGACTCCTTACCGGTCGCTATATATCCCAATTTATCGCCATCAACGGTAGCAGACAGTAATTTACGTACCACATGGTTATGTGTGTAATCACGATAAATTCCCCCGTCATTCTGTTGGTACTTCAATCCGTTTTCTACCGCATATAAAATCAAACGATATTCAGCGTCTTTTTCTGACGTAATCCTCACTGTCACATCAGCCTGTCCGTTATATTGTGACTGGATGGCCACTCCACATGATGCGGGATACTCCTCCAAAGACTCATTAAATATAGCCCGCATGACACTATAGTTTTCAGATAGTCCCATTGTCCCACGCATATCAACCACGCATGAAGGATAACCGGAGATAGCAAACTTCCTGGAAAGAATCGATGACTGTTCAATTGTCATTGGATCGGCACTTGTCCCATCAACATGAAATGACATCAGATAAACAACTCCCTCATAACTCGAATTTATCAGATAGTTCAGGCGAGTCATTCCTGCCGGACACATGGCGCACCAAGTTCCGGTGAACTCCATAGCACAAATACGTTTTACAAATTTGGAAGGTGTACCTGGTACAGCACTCGCAACGACCGTTACCAGCTTGGATACATAGTTACCATAAGATGCCTCAAAAGCGTAGGTTCCGGCTTTAGAAGTAGAAAAGGTATTTCCATCCAAAGTTTGTCCGTCCATCACGGAACGGATGATTGCATCAGCAGTTACATCTATTCCCGCATGCATTACCGTAAAGGTTATAATATCCTTTCCGTCCGCAGTCAACGTATTTTTATCGACGCTCAAAATCACTTCCGTCTGCTCCGAATCATCGGAATTGCCTGAACAAGAAATCCAGCATATTCCCACACAGCACATACAGACCAGCAATATTATTTTATAGACATTTATACACATAACTCTTCTTTATTCGTTATACAAGTAATCTGCTGATTCTCCAAGTTTACACTCATTTACATTGTTACACGTATAAGTCTTTCCTCCATCCAAAGTTGTCAGCATCGACACTATCACACGCATATTATCCACATTCCATCCCGGTTCCAACTGATAAGATCGTTGCATGGTAGATTCCACTCCCGCATTTACTTCCCCATTAAAACGGTCGCCGTTCAATGATGTGGACACCACTGCGCGCACCACATTATTATGCGTATAATCATTCGCGCCATTCGTTTGAAAGTATTTGATTCCATCCTCTACCAGATAAATCAAACAACGATAAGTGTTTGTTACGTTGGAAGTTAATTTGCCAGTAATCTTCACTGTACGGTCAGAAGCATTATACACAGACTCAACAGCTACCCCACAAGAAGCCGGATAGTTACTTAATTCTTTCTGAAGCTCTTCTTCAATCTGGCTCTTGATACTGATCATTTCTTTAGTACCCTTACGCAGATTGTAAAAGAAACGAGGCAGTCCCGAGAAATTACCGAGAATATTAGTCCGGTAATTATTGGTAGCTGCTGTACTCATGGGATCCGTCATTCCTCCGAAATCCATGTGGAAAGAAGCGATAGCCAATCGCCCCGGTTGTTCAGTCTGAATTGCTTTCAATGTAGTGCTAAGCGCCGGACAGGCCTGGCACCCGACAGAAGTAAACTGCATCCCCAGTAATTTATGATAATAGCTGGTTCCTCCTGATACGGGAGCAACCTGAACGGTCACTTCATTTTCACTGACCATTGCTTTTCCTTCATAATAGCGGGCTTTAAAGACATACGTACCCGGCACTGAAGTGCTGAAAGCACGAACACCATAATCCAGGTTTTCCTCTCCCGATTCCTTTACCAAAATCAGGTTCATTGTGCTTTCTTCACTTACATCTTTTGTACCCAGTTTGACCGTGAAGGTCACTTTTTCTACTCCATCTGCCTGTATAGCCGTCTTATCAGCTGTAATACGCAAAATGCCGTCATCCGTCCCCCCATTCTCCGTTTCGTCCGAATTGCCGGAACAGGATGACAGCATTGCTAAACAAAGGATCATTACAATTGGTAGAATTGTCGAGTATATTTTTTTCATAAGCCTCAATCATTATAGAGATAGTCTATGCTACCATTGATAGAACATTCGGTTATATTATCCACCATATATGCGTCATCCACTTTACGTAATGCATAAACCACTACACGCGATGTGGCAGGATTCAGGTTCTTTGCATTAGAAATGCTGAAAGTTGCGGCAGTGTGCTCCTCGTTTGCCTTCACAGTAAACCGTCCGTCGGTTGACATCGACAGGTAATTGTTGGAAATAGCTCTTACTGTATAATCATACGAGGCCTCATTTCCTCCGGATGCTGTTAAGCCATCAGTCACCAAGACATAAACAAGGTCATATTCTCCCCCCAAGCTCGACTTCAGTGCGGCATTCACCGTAATCTCACCCATAGAAGAATTATAAGATGTATTTACCTTAATTCCGCAGGTTGCCGGATATTGTCGGATTTGACTTTGTAAAGTCTGTTTAATAGCACTCACGTTCCTGTCTATCGACATGACTTTCAAGTCATAGATACAGGTAGGAAAACCGGACGCTCCAAAACGACTCATGATTGTGCTTGTCTGTGACAAATGGAACGGGTCAGTGGCGGAACTGCTGGAAGAATGAAAAGCCATTTTTACCATACGTCCCGGCATCAGTTCTTCCACTTTCTTCAATGCCGAAGTCATGGCCGGACAATAAGTACACCAAGTTCCCGTCATTTTGAAGACACCTACTTTACGATAGAAAAGTTCATAATTCTTACGATTCTGTGCGGTTACGGAAACTTCATCCGACTCCCAGTCCAGGTAATATGCCTTAAACTTATGTGTCCCGTTCTCTACTGCCGAGAACGTATTGGTCCGTCTCTCCAAATAATCACCGGTAGTTACATCTTCAAAATATACATTCTTCATATATTCGGAAGTCGTCAGTACTTTTCCATTGGCATCAGTCACCGTAAAAGTCGCCATATCTGTTCCATTGGCTTCAATCTTGGCTTTATCCACAGTCAAAGTAATAGGTCCTGTCACTTCGCCGTTATCCGGCTCTTCACCATTGTCGTCAGAATTGCCGCTGCACGCTGTAAAACATCCGCACAAGCATATCAGACTTGACATAAAAAACATTGTAAATTTTCTCATATTCTATATTCTAATTAATAAATGTTTCGATGAACTCAAAATGAAGTAGTTATAGTCAGATTAGCACCTGTATATTTAGGAATCGTCCGACAAACTCCACCAGAGCAGACGTATCCTTCCTTGTTACGACCATAACTCAAGGCTATACGTGTACGTGACTTGGCATAACTGGCTCCCACATTGTAATAATGGATTTTATCCTTGCCGTGATTATACATATCACTTCCGTAAATGCTCCATGCCGGAGCAAAATTTATCTCCAACAGAGCTGCCATCCAGTCCTTCTGATCTTCTTTTGTAGTTAGATATTGCAACTCCATGCGAGTTGAAAAAGAAGGTGTGAACTTATATTGTAAATCTGCTACAAAAATATTCGACAGATTAGTCGTTTTATTCGCTCCGTACGAAGGGCTATATTCTTGCATGGAATAAAGCAAGTTCATTTTGAATGACTTTGTCCATTGCTTTTCCACATCAACACTAAAGTCACGAAATGCCAAGTTACCTATCTGGGCTGTTCCTTCTTTTTCTAAAGCATAATAGGTAGAAAAGTTAGCGTGTAATTTCAAACCACGTTTACCTCCAATGACCGTTCCTCTTTTGAAATGATAAAAGATATCCAATTGTCCGCCCATCTCACCGCTAACTGCATTTGTCACATCTCCTATTTGTGGAGTATGAGGATGCAAGTTGGTCAACATATAGGTATATTGCGTACTCATAGCCGGGACATAATTCAACAGATTCGAAGTCGAACCATTACCGGCAATAATCTCACTATTCATCCATTCCAAACGGCGCCCGGTCAGATTTAGCCCCAACCCATTGCCGCTATATCCCAGCTCCAGCAATTGCGCATTGGCACGTTTCCTTGCATAAAGTTTGTCATCATGGATGAAATTATAATATTTATTGCCACCGTTCACATATTCACCTTTCGCTGTAAATCCGGAGCGTTCAAAATTTACCCGTCCCGAGAAGCCATTCGAATAAGGTTTTCCCCCTTCTTCTTCGAGGTCGATATTGATTTTCTCATACCGGTTCAATGCCCCTCCTTCGATACTCAAGGATGTATTTTGCCAACTAAGCATTTCAGATAAGGAGAAACTTACATCTACGCCACGTACTTGTGTATCGGAAAAGTCCATACCAAAACGTGGAGTTCCCCAAATGGCCTTCAACCTTACAATATTCTTGTAATTGTAGGTAAAACGTGCTCCCATCACCGCATTATTCAAACCAAGCATACGGTCCTCCCAACTACGGAATAGCAGTCCACTCCCAAACTGCTCATAAAATGTACCCGCTGTTACGGAAAAATCCTTGTCGGCCCAAGATACGTAATAGTTGGTTAGTTTTGCTTTCTCCAATTCTGTCGGGTATCCCACCAGTACCGGTTCATAGGCTTCCAACTGTACACCTACGGCAAACTTACCTTGATAGTAATCCAGTTTCAGATAATTGTTCGAACCGAAATGATCTTCCGGAGATTCTGCTTTTGTCTTACTATCATCCTTGTAGTAAATCGTATTCGTTTCAAAGCTCCCTGTCAGATAACCTTTTTTGTTATCTTGCTGCGCATAGGTTAGAGTAGACGATAACGCTACTAAAGCCAACACCTGAATTCTTATTCTAGTCATGTCATTGCGTTTATCTATGAATAATAACAGTTTCTATTTCTGTAGTTTTTTTATCGCTTTCAGTAGTTCCAGCTCACTTCCCGGCGCGTACCCGGTGTGTGAATAGACAATCTTCCCATCGGCATCCACTACATATACCTGTGGAGTCAGGCTCACATTCATAGCTCGCATGAATTCCTGATTTTTATCATACAACATGATAAAATCATCCCATCCATGTCCCTCTGCCAATGCACGCGCTTTAGCAGTAGAACGGCTGTCATCTGTCGAAACAGCTACAACACGGAATTTGGCTTCTTCCAACCAATCGGGCAATTGTTCATTTATAGCGTCCAATTCACGAATACAAGGTTTACAGGTTGTTGCCCAAAAAGAAATAATCATAGGTGTTTTGTGATTAACCAGGGAGGAGGTATTTACCTGTGCTCCTTTCGCATTTTCAACCTTGACTGATGGTATTTGTGCCATGGTACAAGTTAGAAAAGCGAACAACAGCGTAATGCAGACAATTAATGCTCTCATAAGTTCTTTTTATTTGTTATGTTAATAATCTTGTTTTATCTGATGTGTTCCATCTTACAGCCAAATAGCCTGAATTTCTGTATTTGTATCAAGCCGTCCTTATACATATCGCCTATCAAATTGGCATTCTCGAAAGTGACAGTTTTAGTTTCAACATCATATTCTCCGCGATATACGTCAGAAGTACTTCCGTCCAAAGCCAGTCTCCTGAAACGAATAGTATACGGGCCATAAGAAGCGACATCTTCACCCGGCACAATGGACAGGTAAGTTTTCTGCGCCTCCGAATCATATTCATAATGCAACCGCCAACTAAATTCCCATTCAATATCATTATCCGGATCAAATCCATTCTTATTCGAGCAGACCAGATAGTGTTCGTATGCCTCCGTGCCTTCTTCCGCTGTATTTACTCTAACGGAGAATCCCACTGGCACATTGGAAACATTGGTGGCAGAAGCCGTTCCGGTAAATACCCAAGTTCCTGAAAGCGTTTCATAAAAGCTGGAATCATTGTCTTTGATAGTCACTGTCAGTCGTTTGTTCTCACCAATAGACGCCCCTTTCACATCGGCAATTTCAACATCAAAAGAACGGTCGTCATTAACAAGCTTGTCATCAACGGTCTTAAACTCAAAATTCATTGTTTCCTGCCCGGCAGGAATAAGTAACGTTTTGGTTGTGACAATATAGTTTTCATCCTCTTTGGCATTATGATCTTTTAATTCGAACGTCACACGAATAGTTCCGGTATGTTCGCCCGTCACAACAACAGGCACAGTACACAAACCGGCAGATTCTTTCACCGTCATTGCAGTTTCCTGCAAGTTTACCGTAGCCGCTCCGGAATTAAACTGTTCCTCATCGTCCGAACAGGCGGCGATCAGAACGGCACATAGAAGAAGGGTGTATATTTTCAGATAGTTCATTTTACTCAAGTGTTTGATAATTTACGTTATTCATTGATTAATATCCCGGATTTTGCTGACCTGCCAATTGAGGGTTGGCATCCATTTCTGTTTTAGGAATAGGCCAAAGCATCCGCTGGTCATCCATAGGTTTATCCAGTCCGTCAGTACTTGCTTGTCCCGGGAAAAGCACCAGTCCTTTGCTTTGCGGTTTTCCACGCTTCACACCTTTCCCCCAACGCTTCAGGTCCATCAACCGGTATCCCTCACCTACAAGCTCCCGTTCCCGTTCGTTCATGATTTCATTTAATAAAGCTTCCTGATCGTAGGTTGCATCAGTCCATCCCTCGATTCGCGCTTTTTTTAATGCATTCAAAGCGTCATTACCCTTTTTCACTGCAGCTGCCGTTCCAATCTTTGCATTAGCTTCAGTGGCAATCAGATACATTTCAGCAATTCGGAATGGTTTCGGCTGATTCAAATAGCGTGTTTCGCTTCCTAATGCATTGTAATATTCATTGCCCGGATATTTATTAAAGAAATAGATGTCTGCCGCATTACCTGACGATACGGTTAAGTGATATTTTCCGAAATAAGTCTTTAGCCGGATATCTTTTTCATTGTATAAGTCAATCAGTGTTTGTGTAGGAATATAATCCTTCTTTGTAGTCGGATAACCGATAAAAATAGTCCCCAGAGGTACACCGGCATCGTCGGCACTAGTCATGGCAATCTGCCAGATGGTTTCCGTTCCCTTGTCATTCTTCCATACACTTTCAAAATCTGTTGCTGTGTTCGATAATGGATATCTGTTCGAATTAACCAGGTCACCTGCATATTTGGCTGCATTTTCATAGTCGTCCATTTGCAGGGCAACACGCGCTTTCAAGGCAGTCACTACATCTACCGTGATATAATTCCCACAATTCTTGGGAGCCGTGTTGACTGTCACGTATGCACCATTAATATACCTGTCATAATCAGCAATGCCATTTTTTGCAGTCTCTATACGTTCTTCGGCTTCTTCGAGGTCCTCCAATATCTGTTTGTAAGTATCTTCCAATGAAGATCGTCCCGGATATTGGGTAGCAGAAAGTTTAGGCTCATATTTTACCTGAAGCGGCAGTCCCGGAGTACTTGCTGCGGTAGCTACATCGTAATCGCGGCAAAATAAAGTAGCTAGATAAAAGTAGCAGTATGCTCTTGTAAAATACGCTTCCCCCTCATACACATTGATCTGTTGTCTCTGGGTTTCAGTCAATTCGATTTCCGGATTCTCATCGATCTTACCGACCCCGTCAATAAAGAAGTTGACACGTCCGATAGCGGCATAGTAGTTCGACCAGATTGTTTCTACGGTAGAGTTGGTGCTCTCGAAAGTCCAACGGTGCAACTCACCATATTTATTAGAGAAATCCGCCACTGCATTAAAGGCATCTGCCTGAACTTCCGGAGCTAATACATAGCTTCCTCCTGTCAGTCCTAAATATACGGAATAGATACCGGCACGTGCTTCTTCAAAACCGACTATGGTCGTTAACGCTTCTTCTGTAGGAACAGCATCGTATGGCATTTTATCCATATCACAAGAAGTCACCCCAAGTGTCAGTATAGTCAATGCTATCATAGATATTTTCTTCATATTCACCATTCTTTATGTTTTTAGAAAGTTAGTTCGACTCCGAAAGAATATTGTTTCGTATTGGGATAGTTACCCAATTGGATATTACTGTCTACTTCCGGGTCATATCCTTTATATTTAGTCACTGTGAGTAAATTACGTCCTACAAAGTAGATTCTGGCGTTACTGATTACTCCTGTTTTCTGAATCAGTTTGGCCGGAAGGGTGTACCCGACAGTCAGGTTTTTCATACGCATAAATGAAGCATTTTCCAGTAAATGCGTATCAAACTGCATCGGGGAGTCGGGAGTGGCAATTCTGGTTATATCTCCCGGCTTCTGCCACATGGTAAGCATTTCTACAGTTTGATTGTCCGAACCTGCAAAAGTGGGATTCTCTGTAAAAAAGCGCTCATTATTCAACATATACTGGCCTAGCATAAAAGAGAAGTCGGCACTAACAGAAATCCCTTTCCATCCGAACTGGGTGCCAAAGCCACCGGACCATGGTGCATAGCGTTGTTTGCCGACAAAAACTGCATCTTCTTCGGAGTAACTCTTCGTCAGATTGCCATTTTTGTCGTACCACATATTATATCCGTCACGCGGATCGACTCCTGCCCATTTCACATAGTAATATTCTCCCCAAGGTTTGCCGACCTTCATCTTCAAACCGGTATCAGGCAAAGTATATTCATCCAATCCGTTAAACAGTTTAGTTATTTCATTCTTATTATAATTCAGGTTTCCGGAGACACTCCATGAGAAATCTCTCGTTTTCAGAATATCCACTCCCAGAGTAATATCGAAACCACGATTACGCATACTTGCTACATTTTCCACACTACTACCATGTCCGGTAGTGTATGACAATGGATAACCCATCAACATATCGTCCGTCTGACGGTTATAAAATTCCAGTTCTACAGAAAAACGGTCAAACACTCTTGTACTGATGCCTACATTCAGTGTTTTCATGCTTTCCCATGTCAGGTTATCATTTCCGACGGTAGAAGGAGCAATACCCGGTTGTCCGTTATACAGCAAACCGGAGCCGACCAATGCCAACGCATTATAGGCGCTGATACCGGAATTACCAGTTGTTCCATAGCTCACTTTCAACTGTAAACTGTTCAACCATGAAACGTTCTGCAGGAAATTCTCTTTTCTCATATCCCACATGGCTCCCAAAGAATAAAAGTTTGCCCACTGATTGTTTTTGGCAAACAGAGAAGAACCGTCCCGCCGTGCTGCCAAATCGACATAATAGCGATCAGCGAAACTATAACTGATTGTGCCGAAATAAGAATTAAAAACCTTGTCATACATCGAATGTATCGGCACTTCTGACTCTGCTCCAGCTGCCATCAGCATCATTCGTGAGTCTACCATTTTTTTAGAAGTTGCCGAGAAATTCTCATTCTTTGTGATAATGGACTCCTGACCGGCCAACACGGTAAAAAGATGCTTGTCTGACAGACTGAACTTATATTCCGCTGTATTGGTGAAAGTAAATGAATAATAACGTTCGAAAGACTCGGACGCCACCCCTGCCCCTTCAAAGGGGCCTTCCGGATAGGCTTTATGGGAGTTACGATAATCAAAGGCATCTACTGCCTGCGAGGTACGTATATTCAATCCTTTTATTGGGTTTATATTAAAGAAGGTATTGCCATTGATACGTACCGTACTCCGGTCATTCGGTTGAAGTTCTGCCAAGTAATACGGATTATAATATCCCATATCGTCAAAATAGTCCAATCGTTTTCCATAGCCTGTAAAGTTGCCTTCTTCGTCTGTCAATATCTCGTTTATTGTTTGGTCAGGACGATAAATACGGGCAGCATACGCTTTATTATAAACGCTATTAGCTTCCGTTCCGAAAGTTGTCGTGTTATATTTCTGATAGGAAAGGTTCACGTTAATCCCGGCTTTCAGCCAGCCGGTCACCTTTACTTCCACATTACTGCGCAAAGTCTCACGGCGCAATGAGGAATCATCCATAATTCCCTCTGTATCATAATGTCCAAATGAAATATAGTAGTTGATCCCTTCGGAACCACCAACCACATTTACATCGTATTGTTGTGTAGGAGCTGCATCTCCGAAGAAGACATCCGCCCAATCTGTAGATATACCATTATCTATATAGAACTTTTTCCGTTTTTGAAATGTAGTATCGTATGCTTTTCCCGGGTCCAGCATTTCCTGCAGGTTAAGCCATTGTTCGGTATTCATCATCTCTATGTTATCCCCAGTCATTCTCGACCAGCCATATTGCGCATTGATACTGACACGGGCTTTCTGTCCCATTTTTCCTTTCTTGCTAGTCATTATTACTACCCCGTTAGCAGCACGAGAACCATATATAGCTGTTGAGGAAGCATCTTTCAATACGGTCATGCTTTCGATGTCGTTCGGATTTAATGCTGTAAATGCTCCGGATGATATAGGTGAACCGTCGAGAATAAAGAGAGGTTCTGTATTTGAATTGATCGAGCTGACTCCACGCAATCGCATTACAACACTTCCACTTGGTTCTCCACTGGGAGTAAATACTTGTAAACCGGCAACTTGTCCTTGTAATGCATCTCCGGCATTAGCAACCGGTCTATTGGCTATCTTGCTATTATTTACCGTTGTTACCGAACCGACTACTGACCCTAGTTTCTTTGCTGATCCGTAACCTACCACAACAACTTCATCCATCAGTTGTGTATCAGACTTTAAGATAACTCTAACAGTCGGCTGAACAGAAACCGACTCCGTTTTCATACCGATATAAGAGATTTGCAATATTTTTGCTGAATTTGGCACATTCAATAATGTGAAATGCCCGTCTATGTCTGTTATTGTACCTAAGTTAGTGCCTTTTACAACAATTGAAGCCCCTACAACAGGTTGTTTGTCATCATCGGAAATAACTGTCCCCGTGACTTTCTGCGTTTGAGCTGTTATCAGCCCGATACCTATAAAAAGGTATCCAAATAGCAGCGCTAATTTTTTCTTCATAAATCTCTTTTTAAATTATTAAATAGCCCTAAAACATTTAAACTCACTTTTTACACTTAGATAAGTTCTATCAGAACTTAATTATAATCCATTGTTTTTGTAGTGTTTTTACATCAAATATGTAATTCTGGAAAGAAATGTTGCTTGATTTTACTTTTTCTATCAATTTAGATGACTATTCCATAAAAAAAATATGTCTTTTCGTTGTTTTTTGCAAAAAGAATATATACTTTTGTTCCATTATATAATACCAAACCGGAACTGTTAATAAATACAATCCGAAAAAGAGATATAATTTGTATTTTAAGAACTATATATTTATTTTAATAAGAATAGAATATGAAAAAGCACTAAGTTCTGATAGAACTTAGTGCTTTTTCGTTTTAAGGAGCTACTATTAGCCATTTTACTTGGATTTCCTTCCTATTCTACTTTTCAGTTACATTATAATTATATTTTAAATCTCCCTCAAACATAAAATAAAATCAGAAATATAAAAGAGGCTCATTTAAACTATGTTAAATAGACTTCATCTAAAATTTCTTCATATATGACACTCTGTATATTTCTTTATATAGATAAAAACAAGTAAATATACAATAGTACTATTTATTTACATCAAAAACAAACAAGTTATTTCATGATTTCAAAATTTCGAGAGATTTATTCTAGCTTTATCTCTTGATTTTAAGGAGCACCTCGTTGCATTAAAACCAACGAGGTGTTTCTCGGTGTGCAACGGGTCGTTCCTTTTAAAGGAACGACCCGTTGGTTTAAAACCAAAACCCACTTATGTAACTATCTGAAAAGCAAAGCATTACAAAAGCGTCCTCCCGGCCTTTCTTTTTAAGTAAAATTTTCAACAAAAGAAAACGGATACCAATATCAAACACGGTACTCCACTGATAAATATTTTACAAATTAAATCTAAAAACAATGGTTACAGTTACTTTTCAGATCAAGCCCTATCTAGCGGCTTACATGTACATGCGCTACAAAAATCACCTCGACGTACCTCCAGACCGCTCTTCTTCCTCACTTTCCGCGATCCATCTTCTCGACACCCAGCCCATCTACCACTTTCTCCACCAGCTATCCATTCCCCACCCTCCCAACGCCTCATGGCACGAAACCGGAAATATTACCTTCACCCTCCCCCATCCCAGAAACGGTAAAAATCCAAATGTATATAATTATATAGGTCATAACAGTGCACTTATCATTGAAAAAGCAATGGAAGTAGAAATGAGGGCCGAACTTTATGAATTTCTACTGGAAAATAAATACTGCCACGGCATCATGTTCAAAAAATCAATGGAAACTTTTGTCGAACATTATAATATGATAGGATTAGTGGAAGAAGAAAGTTTGATGAGGGCGTTTCAGAGGTGGAGGAAGATGATGAAAGAGGAGAAAAATAGGTGATTCTTTTATAGGGTGTCACATAAAATGAGACACCCTGCTTTTACTTTTGCACCAAACTTCATTAATAATCAAAACAAAAGTAGTATGGCAATAAAAAAAGTATCAAATGAGTTTATGGCTAAGGTCCTTAACGATGTAGCTTGGAAAGCCTTGTCTAACACAAGTAATGAAATCCTTTTTCATGAGGAATGTATTGAGCATTTTAAAAATTATTGGGATTGGTCAGAACTTTCAAGTAATACTGATCTAAAGTTGAACTATTATCTTATTGACAAGTTTATCGATTTATGGGATTGGAGTGAAATAATCAATCGATATTATGATGATGCGTCACTCTATACTATCGACTTTCTTGAAAAATATGTTGATAGAATACCCACCAACAACTTGCAAAATTCATATTTATGGTATTCCATCGTAAAAAGACGGATGAAAGAATTGGCTTTTGAGATTGTTTCACAATAATTATTCACTACGTGAACAAAGAGGAAAAATTGTCTTGCTAAAGCTACCAGTAGCTATAAACGTTGAAAATATTTCAACGTTATATAAATATCAATTAAATCAAAATTATAATATAGAAAACGAGGCAATCTTTTCGTATTTTTGTATTAACAAAATAGTTTAAATATGGAATTGAATGATCTTTTAATGGAAATAAGCAAGATTTGCCTTATTGAGCAAGAGCGAATGAAGCATAAGCAGCGAAAAGGCGATTGTTTTAACGTTTTCAACACTCTTGGATTACGGTCTAACGAAGTTAGATTGCATTCCGCATTCCTTGCAGAATTGTTAAATCCTGACGGAAATCATGGCCTAAAAGATGCTATGCTTAAAGAATTTCTTGCAGCCATTGGCTTAAAACGAGATTATATATCTAATTGCAATACCAATATAGTCGAACGATATATTGGTGAGCGGACAGAAACTACTGGTGGACGGATCGATATAATCTTGGAAGATGGTGAATATGCTATTATCATTGAGAATAAAATATATGCTATTGATCAATACCATCAATTACTGCGATACAATAACTATGGTAAACAACGTTTTCCGAAAGGCTTTAAGTTGATTTATCTTACGCTTGATGGTCATGAGGCAAGCAAAGATTCATTAGGAGACAATGAGATTGACTATCACTGTATCTCGTACAAAGGACATATCCTAAATTGGTTATCAAAGTGTGTGATGTTAGCATACGACAAACCTCTGGTACGAGAGACAATTTCCCAATATATTACACTTATTAAACAAATCACAGGACAAGATATGAATAAAGATAGTAGTGATAAAATCGTAGATTTAGCCATCAATAATATGGAAGCAGTAGTTGCCTTGATGGATAACAGAGCTGAAATAAGTAGCAAATTAAGAACAGAATTCATTTTTAAACCGTTAAAAGAATTCGCAGTTAAAATGGGGATGGAATTTAAGCTCATCAAAGAAGGAGACGAAAGTCCGGCTCTAAAATTCAAAATGCCCCAATGGTCCCATTACATAGTCATTACAAGAGATGATGGAAGAGATTCGGATTGGAAGAACCTTTATATCGGTATTTCACAAAGTTCACTGCTGGGGGCTAAAGAATTACCAATACGGCAATTATCATGTTTTTCAGAATGTAGTAATACGTACTGGCCTTATGGATGGGAATGGATTCTATACACCGATTGGCATTCCACCAGTAGCTACTTACCAATACGCACAGGAGAGGTCTCAAATTGGATTATCTCCAAAATCAGACAAATCATAGAAGAGATAGAAGATAAAGGTTTGCCAGTGTGACCGATACATGCTTCACTTTGCCAAAGGACTTTGATGCTAAATCCTATTTCTCTTCTTTCTTTGGAATTGTGCTTGATAAGGATATTAAGGAAGAAAGAATCGTGTTACGTGCTGACAGATATCATCAACATTATCTTCGCACACTTCCACTTCACCCTTCACAACGGGAAATATACACTTCTGATGAATATGCAGATTTCGAATTGCATCTTCGACCGACATACGACTTCTGTATGGAGTTACTAAAAGTTGGCGCAATGATTGAAGTATTAGAACCCCAATCACTTCGTCATCAACTTCATGGCTGTATTAAGGATATGTGGAAAATATATGAAAACGATTAATGAAAGTCATTTAAGTGTTGATAGTTAGTACCAAAGATTGCATTTTAATTCTTATAAAATAAATAATAATGAAAGTATACACTCACTTCTATCTAATGGATGAGAACACTGCTATAGGTTTTCGATGGAGGACATTGTTACAATATGGTAATTCATGGGAGGTTATCGGATCAGTGGTAATGAAAAATCCAGGTGGTGCCAAATTTAAATCCCCCACCCACCAAGCAATTGACGATGCCGAAACGTTAAGACAACTCCGGCACTTTGACGAAAGTAAAGACAAGTGGTATGAATTTGGTAGTGATACCACAATTGACTGTGTAGGCGATCTCTTTGCTTTCTACTATGATCTGCCAAGACGTGAAGATTTGAACGGTGTGATACAAATTTTTAATCTCTTCTATATCAAAGAAGCAGATTTAAGTAAGGCTTTGGTATATTCAGAAGCAACCAGCAATACATTTCGTTTTGCAGATGAAGAAAATGTGACCAATTACGACATAGAGCACCTTGTTCCTCCAGTCTACCTTGGCTTTGGAAATTTGGCTTGGCATAAAAGATATAACCAAAAGGCTGAACAGTTTTTCAATGCCGCTATTAATAAGTGTGGAATGAAATATCTTGACCCTATATTCCAACACAATTTTGTTCCACCCCATAATATGCCAAATTGGAAAATACAACTGATAAAAGACCCAGCGTTACTTGATAAAAACACTTCTCATTATATAGCAATTCCTGAAGATAACTCATACTGCTACTTATTAAAAAGTAAACGTCCAAGGGATATTGATGGGAGTATTAAAATAAAATAACAGAATAGGCAAACCAGGATTATCTAAAAAGACAATCCTGGTTAAATTTAGTAGTTCGAAAATAGGAGAGCAGACTCATTTGGATCAATATACTTAAACGATTGGGGAGCAGCAAAAGCCTTAAATAATTCGAATGGATTAATTGGTTCTTCATAAAGACGTGGAGAACTGATTTTCAAGGCATACCCATGTGTACGACCTTCAAAGTATTGGTCAAAAAAATCCTTAGTGATACCTGAATCCTTATGAGTCTGGTCCCATAGTGTACTAGGGGTATCATTTAGAATATTCTCTACTGTAAATTCCCCAACAATCATCCCAACAGGCTTTGTTGAATAGACCACTACTTTATCTACACTCCTTGTGAAAATAGCTTTTCTATATTCATATTTTTTCTTTCCTGTAAAAATTTCCTGTACAAATTCAGGTTTAATCGATAATAAGACTTTCATTTATTTTTCCTCTTGATATTATATTCTTAAATTGTTCATCATTTATTTGCATAAATCCCCAATAGTCACCAGCCGAAAGGCCGACCTGTTCAATAAGTTCACCACGGGTAACTCTTCTATCAAATGCAATATTATAAGTCATTTTTATAAGAGTCATCCCATATTCTGTATACCATTTCCGTAGCTCATTTTCATTAAATATACTATAAGCGTTTGCATATTTGATAAATTCCTCTGTAGATTTAAAATCAGAAGCCTTTTTTATTTCTTCTACAATACAGATAGAAGACACAACACTACGATAATATGCAGCCCCTTTTTCGTCTTTCATTCGATAGATTAAAAGAACATCTCCTCTTGACAATTGATCAATATTCCTCATTTTACACAAATAAATCTTATGTATGCTATTTGTGTAAGCAATGTCTCGCACAAGAAAAGATTTATCACGTTCCTCATTATCTAAAATTGAATCAGGAAAGAGCGGAGTATGATATTCAGGTTTTATTGATAGAATAAACTTTCGTACTTTTGAAGTATGAATATAAGGATAATCATACAACAAATCTCCTGAATATACTTTCATAGACTTTACAAATACAAACTCCGGTTCATCCTCATGACCTTTAGTTCCATATACAAGGAATCCATATCTCTTTAACAACCTTATAAGCCCTTCATGTTTCCTGTATATCGTCACATATATTTCATCCGCATCAATATGAAGAGCAGCTACCACTATTTTTTTTACAAATTGTTCTCCCAACTTAGTATTATGAGCTTCTATTTTAAAAGTTCCAACTTTTAGTCTATTAGCTGCAGGCATTGGCGGACATACATCTGTTATATCTTCTAATTCCTGTTTTAAATATAGAAAAGCTTGCAACATCCCTTCATTATTCTTTTGAATAAAAGCCTTTGCATTATCTTTCTTTTTCTTATTATACCACTTAGAAAATTCGGGATAATCTTCCTTTAAAGAATTAAAAAAGGGATCAGATAAACTGATATTGCAAAAACTTTGTTGCTCCATAGCTTTTCTTTATTACTTATACGTTTGTTCTATTATTCTTGTTATGCGATACAAATTAACGAAAAAACTTCTAGAAGTAAAAGGAGAAGATAATAAATCTTCTAAATGAATAACATCCAAAATCTAGAATACCTTTAAAATATTTGATAAAAAAGACTTTATCTGTTTTAGAGGTGATAGTGAAGCAAGATGATAGAAAATGAACATAGTACATATTTTAGTTTATATCATTTAAACTGAAAATATGTACTATATATTCTTTTACCCTATAATACTTTTAATGTAATCCGTAGGACATACATGATAGAAGTCTTTGAACTTCTTTCCAAAATATTTAGCATCACAATATCCCAGCATTCCTGCAATTTCCGAAACAGTGTACTGTTGGGAGGCTAGCAGTTTAAGTGCCCTGTCCATTTTGAACGAATAGATATAATTTTCCGGAGGATTCCCGGTTATCTCTCGTATCCTGCTATAAAAAGCAGTACGGCTCATTCCTATATCGATACTTAATTTATCTATTGTATATTTATCAGTAGAGAGGTTCTTTTCCAAGATTTTATTGACTTTATCCATAAATATCTGATCCGTATTTTCTGTTTCCATTTCTTCTTTGGTGGGTACCATTGGGAAAACAGCATCTGACAAAAACAATTTGACCCGTTCACGCAAGACCATGCGGTTTTCTACAAGCATACGTATGTTTGCCCTTAGCCTGCAAATGCTTTCTGTTCGTAATTCCAGACGATCCGCCCCACTTCCTAAATGAGACAAATAACTTTCGTTATCAAAGGCCCTTATCAAAAGAACAACCGGTATATACCCTATCATTTTATCTGTTTTGATCCGGAAACAGAGTGCATCTCCATTTGTTCCGTTTACATTATCGTCAATAATGATAGCATCAGGATTTTGGCGGACTACTGTATCCTTCAGCAAATCAGGATCTTTCAAAACTGAAATCTGAAAATACCGCGATAAAGCTTTCCTTAAATAATTCCCGAATGCCCCGTCCGCCATTACCAATAAGATATGGGATGTATCTTTTGTTTTAGCATTCGGGGTATCATCTTTATCACTTTCAGAAGATTTTTTAGCCTTATTCTTCGTGTTTGTTGAAGAATGTTTGATAGCCGAACATTCCTGATTCCGGCAATGACAATCTGTTGGAATGACAATTTGGAAAGCAAATGATTTGCCATGTCTATATCCGTTTATTTTTCCACCATGCAGGCGAATGATTTTTCTTACAGTCCACAAATCACTATACCCATATATGGGAAATATGACCGGAATAAAAGGAAACATTTTCCCTACTCTTTTGTCTGCTATCTCACAATTAGTAATCTGCAACTGCCAGGAATCTATTGTATGTGTTATATTGATTGATATGCAACAGCCTAAATCGGAAGCCAAAATTAGTTTGCTTATAAGATGCTGAAGCGCTGCCGTCATAATGTTTTCATTGATTCTGCAACTGACGCAATCCGAACATTCGCTGACAGTCAGTTGTATACGGCGCGAATCAGCATAAGGTCGACATTGATTGACAATAGAAGTAATATAAGAAGAGAGTTCCAAATTTGCCGTTGATGTCTTAGGAAGTATTTTTTTGTTTACCTTATTGAGGGTTACAATATTCTGATTGCAATATATGATGTATTCGGTATATCTCAATGCCTCTTCTACTTGTTGGGAAAGCGATTCGGGAAGATTACCGGTTTTAAGTTCTTCCAATTGATTTCGTAACAATATCAACGGGGTATACGTAGTATGGAGCATGTTCATAGCTATCTTAAGTTTTTCATGTGACAACAACTGAACATTATACTCTACCGCAAGATACGCAAACAAAACAATAAATAGCCCAATGCCGAAACTCTCTACAGGAACTGCATAACCAAGCAATGACAAATCAGGCAAAATTACGCCAATAGCTTGTTTACTGTTTACTAAATTGGCTCCACTATCTATAGAAAGTAAAGCGCGAAAGTTTAATAATAAACTCAGGTAACAATCATTCATACTTATATAGGATTTGATTAATACTTACATTTTCAGCAAAACACGTTTGATGACCTTTTAACGTGTCTAAATCCGGAACAAGTATAAACTTTTCAACGTCCACATATGAGGTGGATTCTAACAAAAACAATGGGTGTTTTCTATCAAAAGTGGTAACAATATCGTTTGTTACCGAAATATCAAAGAATAGATTCTAAAATCATCATTTTATTTGGCGAAACGTAGTGATTGTCAAATATTATGCCATACAATAACACAACCATACGATCATATAGTTCCACTTAATCATTAAAATAATGAAATAAGTAGAATTATAAAGCCGCGTATATAATTTGAAAATAATAGACTTTAGATAAGTATTGTCAGATCATGATTTACAGGAATACCTCATCATAAGACGGAATAATCTTCGCATCGTAAACGTGAGTGACCGCAAATACATCGTCTTTCTTTATTAACAGCCAGTCTTTATCCTGATCATCCATATTGGTATGTATAAGGACAAATAGCCCTTTGAGTTTATGCCCGTGTAACTTGAATTCAAGTATTCCATTTTTAATGGCAGCGGAAATGTTACGATTATTACCAACGTAAGCATAGGTTCCACTATCCCATATTTCCACCGTACCTGCTCCATAGTTACCTTCCGGTATAACTCCTTCAAAGTGCGCATAACTCAAGGGGTGGTCTTCTACTTCTATGGCCAACCTCTTATCTTTTGGATTCATGGAAGGTCCTTTAGGCACCACCCAACTTTTTAATACTCCATCTACTTCCAAACGAAAATCGAAATGAAAATGACTGGCATCATGCTTTTGAACAACAAAAACAGGCATTCGATTGGGAGTTTCTACCGTCTCCGCCATCGGTTCCGGTGTTTTACCGAATTGCCTTTTTGCCCGGTACTCTTTGAGGTTGATCATAGAGGCTTCAGCCGCCTGCTTTTCTACCATTTTGATATTTTTTCCTTCATCGGGAGAATTCTTTGCCATAATCTGTATTTTTTAGGTGAATAAAAAAACGAATGATTCAATGTACAACAATCAGTATATCTGTTTGTTTGTCGAAATTCATCTATTTTAATGGCTTTATAACTGCATTTAAGTTTGCTAACTTATTTTTATTCTTCTCCCTTTCTTACTGCCTGCATAGTGGGTACAAAAATCCCTTTCAATCGTCCTTTTATAAAAGTATAAAAGCAATTGGAAGGAAATGAATAAAAAGAGATTAATCGGATATCTGTTCGTCACGATGTCTGTTGGTTGTATTCAGGCGCAGGAACAGAAGTCTTCTGTACCCGAATACAAGCTATGGTACGACTGTCCCGCACAGGTATGGACCGAAGCATTACCCCTTGGGAATGGCCGTTTGGGGGCCATGGTATATGGAACACCAGGCACAGAACAAATACAACTAAACGAAGAAAGCATTTGGGCGGGACGTCCCAATAATAACGCCAATCCGGATGCACTGGAATATATTCCGAAAGTGCGTGAGCTGGTCTTTGCCGGAAAATATCTTGAAGCTCAGACACTGGCCACAGAAAAGGTAATGGCAAAGACTAATTCAGGAATGCCATATCAAAGTTTTGGTGACCTGCGAATCGCTTTTCCCGGTCATACACGTTATTCCAATTATTACAGGGAATTAAGTCTGGATTCCGCACGTGCAATCGTACGTTATGAAGTAGACGGAGTGCAGTATCAACGCGAAACGATCACCTCATTCACCGATCAGGTAGTAATGGTACGACTGACCGCCAATCGTCCCGGACAAATTACTTTCAATGCACAACTCACTTCGCCGCACCAAGATGTTATGATCGCTTCTGAAGAGGGAAACTGTGTGACACTCTCGGGAGTCTCTTCCTTGCATGAGGGGCTCAAAGGGAAAGTAGAATTTCAAGGCAGATTGACTGCTAAAAATAAAGGTGGGAAAATAGCTTGTGCCGATGGTGTCCTTTCCGTTGAAGGAGCTGATGAAGCTACGGTCTATGTATCTATTGCCACCAACTTCAACAATTATCAAGACATCACCGGTAATCAGACAGAGCGGGCTAAGAATTATTTGGCGAAAGCAATGGTTCATCCGTTCATTGAATCGAAGAAGAATCATGTTGATTTTTACCGACAATATCTGACACGCGTTTCTCTTGATTTGGGACGAGACCAATATGCGAATGTAACCACCGATAAGCGTGTGGAGAATTTCAAAAACACCAATGACACACATCTGGTTGCCACCTATTTTCAATTCGGACGTTATTTGTTGATCTGTTCTTCCCAACCGGGAGGACAACCCGCCAATTTACAAGGAATTTGGAATGACAAATTATTCCCTTCCTGGGATAGCAAATATACTTGTAACATCAATTTGGAAATGAATTACTGGCCTTCGGAAGTAACGAATCTAAGTGAACTGAATGAACCGTTATTCCGTCTGATAAAAGAAGTGAGTAACACAGGAAAAGAGACGGCTAAGATTATGTATGGAGCCAATGGATGGGTGTTGCATCATAACACGGATATATGGCGTATTACAGGAGCAGTTGACAAAGCTCCTTCGGGTATGTGGCCCAGTGGTGGCGCATGGCTTTGCCGACATCTTTGGGAGCGTTATCTATACACCGGAGATGTGGAATTCCTGCGTTCTGTCTATCCGATACTGAAAGAGTCCGGACGTTTCTTTGATGAAATTATGGTGAAAGAACCCGTACACAACTGGCTGGTAGTCTGCCCCAGTAATTCACCGGAGAATGTACATTCGGGAAGTAACGGGAAAGCTACTACAGCTGCCGGATGCACCATGGACAACCAATTGATTTTCGATCTTTGGACAGCAATTATATCTGCTTCTCAAATACTGGATATAGACCGGGAATTTGCCTCTCATCTGACACAACGTCTCAAAGAAATGGCTCCCATGCAGGTGGGACATTGGGGGCAATTACAAGAGTGGATGTTCGACTGGGATGATCCGAAGGACGTGCACCGCCACATTTCTCATTTGTACGGACTCTTCCCCAGCAATCAGATTTCCCCTTACCGTACTCCTGAATTATTTGATGCAGCACGTACTTCTCTGATTCATCGTGGCGACCCGTCGACCGGGTGGAGCATGGGATGGAAAGTTTGCCTTTGGGCACGCCTGCTTGATGGCGACCACGCCTACAAGTTGATAACTGACCAGCTGACTCTCGTACGCAATGAAAAGAAAAAAGGAGGCACCTACCCTAACCTGTTCGATGCGCATCCGCCATTTCAAATTGATGGAAACTTTGGTTGTGCCGCAGGCATTGCAGAGATGTTGATGCAAAGCTACGACGGTTTTATATATTTGCTTCCCGCACTGCCTACCATTTGGAAAGCAGGTTCTATCAAAGGAATCATTGCCCGTGGAGGTTTCGAACTTGATTTGAGTTGGAAAAACGGGAAAGTTAGCCGGCTGGTTGTCAAATCTCATAAGGGAGGAAATTGTCGTTTACGTTCGCTCAACCCATTAACCGGGAATGGCTTGAAGCGTGCCAAAGGTGAAAATCCGAACCCTCTTTATGCAGTCCCCACCATTCCGGAGCCATTGATTAACGAAAAGGCCAACTTGAACAAAGTGGAAATTGCAGAGACATACCTCTATGACCTACCTACCAAAGCAGGAAAAGAATATGTATTGATTGGAAAATAATAACTCGACCGATATGAACAAAAACTTATTGAAACTGATTGTCGCCTGTGGAACTGCTTGTTTCCTGGCTTGCGCAGCACCTCAAAAAACAGAAACGGAAAAATGGAGTGAACGCATGGCACGCTCCGAAATGAAACGTTTCCCCGAACCCTGGATGATTGAAAAAGCTAAAAAACCACGCTGGGGATATACCCACGGACTAGTAGTGAAATCCATGTTGGAAGAATGGAAACATACTGGGGACAGCGTATATTATGAGTATGCCAAGATATATGCAGATAGTCTGATCGATGCTGACGGACATATCAAAACCATGAAATATCTTTCATTCAATATTGATAATGTCAACGGCGGAAAGATTCTTTTCGATCTTTACGCACAGACCGGAGACGAACGTTACAAAATAGCTATGGATACTTTGCGCAAGCAAATGGCAGAGCAACCTCGTACCAGTGAGGGAGGATTCTGGCATAAATTGAGATATCCTCATCAAATGTGGCTGGACGGAATTTTTATGGCTTCTCCTTATCTGGTTCAATATGGTGCTACTTTTAATGAGCCCGCTTTATTTGACGAAGCAACAAAACAGATTCTTTTGATAAATAGCAAGACTTATGATCCTGCAACAGGACTTTATTATCACGGATGGGATGAAAGTCGCGAACAGAAATGGTCAAATCCTGAAACGGGTTGTTCTCCTAATTTTTGGAGTCGCAGTATCGGATGGTATGGAGCTGCTATTGTAGATGTACTGGACTTCCTGCCACAGGAAACAGCCGGACGCGATAGCATTATACAAATTCTGCAGGGATTGGCAAAAGCGATTGTGAAATATCAAGATCTTCAATCCGGAACCTGGTATCAGGTAACCGATCAGGGAGCACGTGAAGGTAATTATTTGGAATCATCTGCCACTGCCCTGTTTATCTATACGCTTACCAAAGCTATCAATAAAGGATATATTGGCAACGAATATATCGAACCGACACAAAAAGCCTTTGACGGAATGGTAAAGACATTTACCCGTTTGGAAGAGGATGGCAGCTATACAATTACCAATTGCTGTGCTGTTGCAGGATTGGGCGGAGATTCAAAGAGATATCGTGACGGCTCATTTGAGTATTATATCAGTGAACCGATCATAGAAAATGATCCGAAGTCGGTAGGTTCATTCATCTTGGCTGCTATTGAGTATGAGAAAATGACAAAGAAATAAACTAAAAACGATAAAATACAATGAGAAAATTCAAGATTCTTCCCCTTTTGTTGCTGCTATTGACAATGGCAACTTCGGCTGCAGCACAGAAGAAAACACAAAAGACGTATATCCCCTGGGACAACGGCAAACTCGTAGTTTCCGAAGAGGGACGTTACCTGAAACACGAAAACGGTGCTCCTTTCTTTTGGTTAGGAGAAACCGGTTGGCTATTGCCTGAACGCTTGAACCGGGATGAAGCCGAATATTACCTGGAACAATGCAAACGTCGCGGATACAACGTGATTCAGGTTCAAACGTTGAACAATGTTCCGTCTATGAATATCTACGGACAATATTCGATGATTGACGGATACAACTTCAAAAACATCAATCAAAAAGGCGTATACGGTTATTGGGATCACATGGATTACATCATCCGTACAGCAGCAAAGAAGGGACAATATATCGGCATGGTCTGCATTTGGGGAAGCCCGGTGAACCGGGGCGAGATGACTGTAGAACAGGCAAAAGCATACGGCAAGTTTTTGGCAGAGCGTTATAAGGACGAACCGAATATTATCTGGTTTATTGGTGGAGATATCCGTGGCGACGTGAAAACTGCTGAATGGGAAGCTTTGGCAACCTCTATCAAAGCTATCGACAAAAATCACCTGATGACATTCCATCCACGTGGAAGAACAACTTCCGCAACTTGGTTCAATAATGCTCCCTGGTTGGATTTCAACATGTTTCAAAGCGGACATCGTCGCTATGGACAACGTTTCGGAGATGGTGACTACCCTATCGAAGAAAATACGGAAGAAGATAACTGGCGTTTTGTAGAACGCAGCCTGGCCATGAAACCCATGAAGCCTGTGATTGACGGTGAACCGATCTATGAAGAAATACCTCATGGTCTGCACGATGAAAACGAACTGTTGTGGAAGGATTATGACGTACGTCGTTATGCTTATTGGTCTGTATTTGCAGGTTCTTTCGGACATACTTACGGTCATAATTCCATCATGCAATTTATCAAACCGGGTGTAGGTGGTGCTTATGGTGCAAAGAAGCCTTGGTATGATGCGTTGAATGATCCGGGCTACAATCAGATGAAGTATCTGAAAAACCTGATGTTGACTTTCCCGTTCTTTGAACGCATACCCGATCAGTCTATCATCACAGGACAGAATGGAGAACGTTATGACCGCGCTATCGCTACACGTGGAAATGATTATCTGATGGTATACAACTATACCGGACGTCCGATGGAAGTTGATTTCAGCAAGATTAGCGGCGCGAAAAAGAATGCTTGGTGGTACACCACGAAAGATGGTAAACTGGAATACATCGGAGAATTTGATAACGGAGTGCACAAATTCCAGCACGACAGTGGTTATTGCAGTGGAAACGATCATATTCTGATTGTAGTGGATAGTAGTAAGAACTATGTGGAGAAGGCCTGGACAGAATTACCAAATGCACAACAAAAATGGGCTAAATAATTTTGTATTATTAGGCACAGATTACACGGATTTTACGGTTTTCAGAATGACAGATAAGTAAAACAACAGCATTAATCCGTGCAATCCGTGCCTAAATTTATTATATAAACGAATTATGAGAACATACTTATGAATAAAAGAATAGTATCATTTTTCTTTCTTCTGCTCTTTGCAGGTTCACTATACGCAGCCATAGGTATCACTGACCTGCGAACGGAGCAGTTGAAAAATCCGGCAGGTATCGATGTGCGCCAACCCCGATTGAGTTGGCGCATCGAATCGGATGAACAGAATGTGATACAAACTGCGTATCACATTCTTATCGCATCTTCCCCGGAGCTATTGGAACAAGGAAAAGGAGATATTTGGGATTCAGGAAAGATTGAATCTGACGCTTCCCAATGGATCACTTATCAGGGAAAAACATTAAAATGTAATGCCTCCTACTATTGGAAAGTGAAAATAGACACCAACAAAGGTGCAACAAATTGGAGTGCTCCGGCTTTCTGGACCACCGGACTATTTAATGAAGCGGACTGGCAAGGGCAATGGATCGGCTTGGACAGGGCCGCTCCCGGAGACAGCGAAACACAATGGAGCCGTTTGGCAGCCCGTTATCTCCGTAAAGAGTTTGCAGTAAAGAAAAGTGTGAAACGTGCCACAGTACATATCGCCGGAATGGGATTGTACGAGTTGTTTATCAACGGACAACGCATCGGCAATCAAGTACTGGCACCTGCTCCTACCGACTACCGGAAAACAATTCTGTACAACACATACGATGTTACTTCACTGCTTCAAACAGAAAATGCTATTGGAGTAACTCTTGGAAATGGTCGCTTCTATACGATGCGTCAGAACTATAAACCGTATAAGATACCGACTTTCGGTTATCCTAAACTCCGGTTGAATCTGATTGTGGAATATGCAGACGGCAGCAAAGAAACGATTGCTACAAACACTTCATGGAAATTGACTACTGAAGGTCCTATCCGTAGCAATAATGAATATGATGGCGAAGAATATGATGCTCGTAAAGAGCTAGGAGCCTGGACTCAAACCGGATATGATGACAAAAACTGGATGCCGGCCCAACGTGTCAGTATTCCTTCAGGAACATTGCGTGCACAAATGATGCCGGGCATGAAAGTTACAGAAACCCTGAAGCCCGTTTCTATAAAAAAGCTTGGTAACAAATATATCCTGGATATCGGTCAGAATATGGCAGGCTGGGTACGTTTCCGGATAAAAGGACAGGCTGGCGATAGCATCCGTCTCCGTTTTGCAGAAAGTCTGCAAGACAATGGCGAACTTTATACTAGAAACTTCAGGGATGCCCGTTCTACAGATGTATATGTTGTCAGCGGACGCGAAACAAAAGATGCTACCTGGGCACCTCGTTTTATTTATCATGGGTTCCGTTATGTAGAAGTCAGCGATTATCCGAATGCGAAGGCAGAAGATTTCGTTGCCGAAGTAGTAGAAGATGAAATGGAGCATATCGGTACTTTCAACTGTTCTGACGAAACTCTGAATAAGATTATCCGCAATGCATTTTGGGGAATCCGGAGCAACTATAAAGGGATGCCGGTTGACTGTCCGCAACGGAATGAACGCCAACCATGGTTGGGTGACCGTACTATGGGCTGTTGGGGAGAAAGCATGCTTTTCGATAATTACGCCATGTATACCAAATGGACGCGTGACATCCGCGAAGCACAACGGGAAGACGGCTGTATTCCTGATGTAGCCCCGGCATACTGGAACTACTACTCGGACAATGTGACCTGGCCTGCCGCTTTACCAATGGCCTGCGACATGCTTTTCACAAACTTTGGAGATAAACGTCCGATCGAAGAGAATTATCCGGCTATCAAGAAGTGGGTATCTCATATCCGGGAATACTACATGACAGAAGATTTTATCATCACCAAAGATAAATATGGTGACTGGTGCGTTCCGCCCGAATCACTGGAGTTAATTCATAGCAAGGACCCTTCCCGCAAGACTGACGGAGCTCTGATCGCAACCGCTTATTATCTGAAAGTATTACAACTGATGCACCGCTTTGCAAGCCTGCAAGGGCTGAAAGCTGACGCAGAAGAATGGGAAGATTTGGAACATCGCATGAAAGACGCATTCAATGCCCGTTTTCTACACATAAAAGAAGGTACTTCTCCCGTACCGGGACATACCTTATATCCGGACAGTATTTTCTACGGTAACAACACAGTTACTGCCAATATCTTGCCACTTGCTTTTGGTCTAGTGCCAAAGAACTACATCAATGAAGTAGCTAAAAATGCCGTAACTTCCATTATTACAACCAACAAGGGACATATAAGTACCGGAGTGATCGGTGTACAATGGTTATTGCGTGAATTGAGCCGTCGCGGGCATGCCAATGTTGCTTATCTACTGGCTACCAATAAAACATATCCTTCCTGGGGATATATGGTTGAAAAAGGTGCTACCACTATTTGGGAGTTATGGAACGGTGATACGGCAAATCCTGAAATGAATAGCGGTAATCACGTGATGCTTTTAGGTGATTTATTACCGTGGTGCTTCAATAACTTGGCAGGTATCCGTGCGGACCGCTGGAAGTCCGGTTACAAGCATATCGTCTTCCAGCCGGCTTTTGAAATTCAGGAGTTGAGTAACGTGGATGCATCGTACATGAGTATCTACGGAAAAATAACCAGCCGATGGACAAAGACTCCCACACATTTGGAATGGGATATCGAACTTCCCGCCAATACGACGGGGGAAGTACATCTTCCGGATGGACGGAAAGAAAAAATCGGATCAGGAAAATATCATTTCAGTGTAGACATTCCCACCCGGAATGCGGCTATTCTAAGTGATGAGTTCCTATACGAAAACGCTTCTTTCCCCGAATGTCACGGAGCTACGATAGTAGAACTGAAAAATGGTGATCTTGTAGCCTCTTTCTTTGGAGGAACCAAAGAGCGCAATCCGGATTGTTGCATCTGGGTATGTCGTAAACCTAAAGGCTCTAAAGAATGGACTGCCCCCAAAGTTGCTGCCGACGGTGTGTTTTCACTTAAAGACTCACAAGCAGTATTAGCCGGAATCGATTCAACCTGTACCCCGGTGAAAGATGCAAAAGGAACACTTATTGCCCGCAGAAAAGCTTGCTGGAACCCGGTTCTTTTCCAGATTCCCGGAGGTGACCTGATTCTGTTTTATAAAATAGGTTTGAAAGTGAGCGACTGGACAGGATGGCTTGTCCGTTCACGCGACGGAGGAAAAACCTGGAGCAAACGCGAAGCGCTTCCGAAAGGTTTTCTTGGACCTATTAAGAATAAACCGGAATATATCAATGGGCGTATCATCTGCCCTTCCAGTACGGAAGGAAGTAACGGATGGCGTGTCCATTTCGAGATTTCCGATGATAAAGGCAAGACCTGGAAGATGGTCGGACCACTGGATGCCGAGTTATCTGTCCCCACCCAAAATCGTAAAAAGGGAGGTGTGAATGTGGATGACCAAGAAGGCGGAGAAGCGATCAAAGGAGAAGGAGCCAAACCTGTTTATGCAATACAACCCAGTATTCTGAAGCATAAGGACGGAAGATTACAGATACTCTGTCGTACACGTAACGCACAGGTAGCAACTGCGTGGAGCAGTGATAATGGTGACACATGGAGTAAAGTAACGCTGCTGAATGTCCCGAATAATAATTCCGGTACGGATGCCGTGACAATGAAAGACGGTAGACATATCCTTATCTACAATAATTTCTCTACATTGCCCGGAACTCCGAAAGGTCCGCGTACTCCGCTCTGTGTGGCCGTTTCAGAAGATGGTATCAATTGGCAACCTGTTCTTACATTAGAAGATAGTCCAATCAGCCAATACTCTTACCCTAGCATTATTCAGGGGAAAGACGGGAAGTTGCATGCCATTTACACATGGCGCCGTCAACGAATTAAATATGCAGAGATAGATCCGACGAAGTTTTAAATATTGAACGATCATCCGAATGAAATCGACCGCTCCTTTGCCCGCAAAAGAGCGGTCGATTCTTGTATTTATCCATTTTATACTTTACATTTGCCAATAAATAAAAAATAACGATGGCAGATAATTATATAGAGAGACAACAGGAACAATACGAAGCCCGAAAAGCTGCTTGGAAACAAGCACAAAAATATGGTAAGAAGAAACTAACAGCAGTACGTCCGGCTGAATCGAAGTCTCACACTTCAACGGTTTCAAAACCGGAAGACTCAAAAAGAAGAGTATTTATAACAGGCGGAGCGGAAGGAATAGGCAAAGCAATAGTAGAAGCTTTTTGCCTAGCTGGAAATCAAGTTGCCTTTTGTGATATAAACGAAACATCGGGACAGGAGACTGCGAAGGCAACCGGGGCTACATTCCATAAGGTCGACGTAAGTGATAAAAACGCACTTGAAAGTTGTATGCAAACCATTCTTGCCGAATGGAACGATATTGATATTATTGTCAACAACGTCGGTATCAGCAAATTTTCTTCTATCACAGAGACAAGTGTAGAAGATTTCGACAAAATTCTTTCTATTAACCTGCGTCCTGTATTCATCACTTCCCGACTGCTTGCCATCCATCGTAAAAAGCAGCCCTCTCCCAACCCATACGGCCGAATTATAAATATCTGCTCTACACGTTATCTAATGAGTGAACCGGGAAGTGAAGGTTATGCAGCTTCGAAAGGTGGTATCTATTCTTTGACTCATGCATTGGCTTTGTCTTTATCCGAATGGAATATCACCGTAAATTCCATTGCTCCGGGATGGATACAGACCCATGATTATAATCAACTCCAACCGGAAGACCATTCACAGCATCCTTCACGCCGGGTAGGTAAACCGGAAGATATTGCCCGCATGTGTCTGTTTCTCTGCGAGGAAAACAATGATTTCATCAATGGAGAAAACATCACTATTGACGGGGGAATGACGAAAAAGATGATTTATATATCTTCGGACGCAACATAAACATCATTACGAATTCATGTTATATACTTCTGGATACAAAACAGATAAGGCTTTGTAAATAGCTGAATTTATTTCTATTTTTTCAGAGCCCTTTTCTAATTTTATCCCGGGTTCTTTTTGAGAAAGATAACTTCTCATACTCTGCCCATCTGTAAAATGATAAGCATCGAAAGCCATATCAATATATCCCCAATATTGATTTAATGGATGTTGTAAAGTTGCACCACGTACTCCATTTATATATGATTTCCAATTAGGATTACTAGTGCAGAACAAATCATTGGTTTTAATGGCTTCTACCATACAAATTGCTCTAAGAGCAATACTATTCATTATCTCTTTCAAATCAATATCTAAACTCATATCATAGAACTTGTCTAAACAATAAAGTTTCATTTGTTTAGTACTTGTTATATTTCCGTGCACCTGCCATTCTTGGTGGGTATGATATCTATATCCTAATTCCCATAATGAAAAAAGAAAATCCAAATTACCCACTGTTCCGGCTTCTAATCCTATTTGCAATTTGGGATGTATCTCCGAGCTGTATAAAATATCCAGAACATCAGTCCTTGCATATTCTTTTAATTGCTCAAGGATAATATGTGAATCTCCAGAATTGAGACAAAGTAGTGCCATCAAAAAAGTATCATGTGGAAGAGTATTCCATAATGACAAAACCTTTTCTTCAGCTGTTCTACCTTCTATATCGTTGCATCCCCATGCCGGACGCTGTTTTCTTATAGCATAACCTAAAGAACTAAAAGTGTCTGATAGTTCCGATTTCTTAAAAATAGAATCAGCCTGTTCTAAAAGACTAACTGTTTTTCCTTTTATACGAATATCAGGCACTTCCAACTGTGGATATAGTAACCTCAGAATCTCATATTGTTTTTGATTTTCCCACTCTAATAGTGCATCTTTATCTATTGCATTGTATATTGCCTTGAATGAACTAATTTTATATATTTCCTCCCATTTTCCGCATTTTTTCAATGCAGCCTCACAAAATATCCAATAATCTCTATAATTAGTAATTGCGTTATTAGCAATACAAAGCCATACATTGGTTTTATATTCAAAATATACCGAAGTATTAGATAACAAAGACTCAATAGTATAAATTGACTTTATAAAAGAATCAACAGAATTAAATAATTCCGCTATCAAATCAGGACGTCCTTGTTCATATAAAGTAAAAGATAGCCTTGAGAGAGTGGCTAATTTTTTATATACTACATATTCACACTTGTCTCTTATAGTTTCTCTATCCTTACGAGTTATCTGATATCCGTGTTGTAAGAACAGAACTAAAAAGCTATGTGGGCTACTTTTTCTGCTATTTTTATTGAATAAGTCAAAGTGAAACACTATCTTTGTAACAGATATAATAATATCTATTATAATCATATTTGTTACTTATCAGATACAATGATATGTCTTTATTATACAACTTTGATATAGATACGCCCGAAGATATTCTGCAGTTACTTGCCTGCAATTTACAAAAGAGGCGATTGGAGAAAGGACTTTCAAGAGATGCTTTATCCAAGTTAAGTGGCGTTCCTTCTCCCACTATAGCTAAGTTTGAACAGAAGTTTTCTATTTCATTGAGCTCTTATGTGGCATTAACAAAAGCATTAGGATATTCCAAAGACGTAAAGGCACTTCTTGCAGAACCACTTTACAGTACAATGGAAGAATTGGACGTTATCAATAAAAATAAAAACAGGAAGCGAGGAAGAAATGAAATTAGTAAATAAGTTATCGGTACTTTATCGTGATCAAAAGATAGGAGAACTTACCATGACACACGATAACCGATGTTGCGCTTTCCAGTACGATAAGAAATGGCTAATATCAGGCTTTTCTATCTCTCCATTAGACTTACCATTAGAATCTAGTTTATTCATCGCCAAACCAGAACCTTTCTGGGGAAATTTTGGAATATTTGAGGATAGTCTCCCTGATGGATATGGTCGTTATTTGTTGAATCGTTTACTCAAAAAACAAGGTATAAATGATGCTTTGCTTACACCTATTCAGCGATTAAGTATAGTGGGAATTTCGGGAATGGGAGCACTTAGTTACGTGCCGGAATCTTATATTGGAGAAGAAAAATCTCTACCTGACTTGGACAACTTACAACAAATGGCTCTGGAAGTACTTTCAGAAAAATCTGAAGAAGGCGAAGATATTTTATATTTCAATAGTGGTAATTCCGGTGGCTGCCGTCCTAAATGCTTGTGGCATGATCGTGAAGGTGCATGGTTAGTGAAATTCCGCCATACATATGATCCGAAAGATATGGGGAGAATGGAATATAAATATAATGAAGTAGCTCGTAAATGTGGAATAAATGTTCCTGATTACAAGTTATTAGATGGCAAATATTTTGCCAGCAAACGTTTTGATATAGAGAATGGAAAACGACTACACATTGCTACTGCTGGTGCGTTACTCAATGAATCAATATCAAATCCAAAACTAGATTACAAGGTATTGTTACACTTAACAGGATATTTGACACAAGATTCACAACAAGTTGATGAAATGTTCCAACGCATGGTGTTTAATGTACTTACAGATAACAAAGACGACCATGTCAAAAATTTCAGTTTTATTTGTCGTGAAGGAAAATGGTCATTAGCACCTGCTTATGATTTAACTCTCTGCAAAGAGGGGTATCACGGTGAACATGCTACTTCAGCAAATAACAAAGGAAATCCGGATATTGAAGATATGTTGGCGGTCGGTGAAAGTATCCGTATACCCCGAAGAAAAGGAATGGAGATCATCAACCACATGATTAATCATTGCCAAGAGATTCTTTCAACACGTTTCGAGTAACTTCCGCTCCTGTCTTCACAATCGAAGCAGCATGATGGAACTCCAACATATCATACGTATCGCCGGAAATCTGAATTAAGATATCCGGCTGACAACGTTCTATCTGGTAACGAGTGATTTGTTGCATCATCATTCTCGAAGATTCTGTCAACAGATTATAAGGAGATACTTTCTTTTTCTTTCCGGTATCAATGGGTGCATTCACATCGACAGCTATCAGAATGTCTCCTTCAGTGCGTTGCACATGACTCAATGGAAGAGGATTCAGAATACCTCCATCAATCAATACCATACCGTCTTTTCTCAACGGACGGAAAAGCATAGGGATAGAAATAGACGCACGGATAGCTTCATGTAAGCTCCCTCTGTCAAACCTAACTTCCTGATCGCGGACAATATCCGTAGCCATCGCTACATAAGGGACAGGCAGGTCTTCGATATTCATGTCCGGAATAATTTGTTTCAGTTCTTTAATAAAACGGTCACCTTTCACTAATCCATCCCGGCTTAAGGTAAGATCCGCCAATTCCCACATTTTGCGTTTGTCCCAACTATACAGCCATTCTTTACATTCTTCCATTTTTCCTGAAGCATACATTGCTCCCACCATTGCTCCCATGGAACTTCCTGCAATGGAAGTAATCTCAAAGTTGTGACGAAGTAATTCTTCAATTACTCCTATATGTGCTATTCCACGTGCTCCCCCCATGGAAAGGACTAATGCTACTTTCTGCTTATCCATATCATATACATTTCTGTTAGCCATCTACAAAATAACACATTTTCTGCGAAAAAGATGTTTAGTAATCGTGAAGAAATAAATTATAGCAGTGTTTTAGGGGAACTAAAGCATAGCTTTAGATATGATAAAGCTATGCTTTGTCAGTTGCAAAGCATAGCTCTATTATATTCTTCTATTATCCCGGAGATTTTCCGGTTATGTAGGAGGTTAAGGGTTTACCCTCATTTATTTCTTTCCTTGAGCCTTCTTTTCTGCGTTTCGCTTATTCACGTAATCTTTGAACATCTGCCGCCAGTTGCGACCATGCTCATTGAAATACTGTTCGCATTTGGTTTTATAAATTTCGAAGATAGCAGAAATCTGCTTCATATTCTTGTAGTCAATAGCCTGTTCGCGAGCCAGTTTCAACTGTTCCAGAACAAAAGTCGTTTCCTCCTCCGTCATATTGGGCACGATGGCCTGATAACCTTTCAAGGTAAAAGCAACTTTACCTACCGTGTATTTATCCAGGATTTGTTCAATCTGTTCTTCCGTCAATACTCTGTGTAAATCTTTCATTAGCCTTTCATGCACTTCTTTCGGCATAGCAGAATCTGCAATCATTTCACGGTCGAGCTTGGAAAGCGGTTTGCCTGTCAGAGGATTGATACCCTCGGGGATTGTTGTATAAGGGTGCTCATTGTGCCAGTCACGCACTTTACGAAGATGATTATAAATGGCAGTTACTGCAAAACCTGCTTTTTTATCATCGTTCAACTCTAAAGAAGCTACCCAGTCGATGGCTTTCTTTTCGAGAGAAGCATCTGATTTTAAATTAGCATAAGCCTTCTTGTCAAAATAAGCAGCTACCTTGTCAAAAGAACGGATGGCGCCTTCAGGAAGCAAAGCTCCTTTTTCACCAAAACTATACATAGCGGATTCCGGTTCAATGGTGACCTTGCTTTCATCCAACATCTTTTTATCCAATTTGAATACTTCTGCGAAGAAGTCATAAACGGCATTCCGCTTATTCGGACCAAAGTCATGTTTCTCTTTGGGAAGATGTACATTCGTTACTTTATCTTTTGCCTGGTAGAATCCGTAGATTCGTTGCAGATAAGGAAATTCAAGAGTAGGAACACTGGCCGTCCAGTCGCCGCCATCCGATACGATCAGTTGTGGACGAGGAGCAAAGGTAGCGGCTAATTCCGCATTACAGGTTCCTCCTGCAGATAGTTGAATAGGCATTCCGCTTTCGCAGGGACAACCACCGTCGAAGTGAGAAGCCAGGCTCACCACCGGAGCTGAAGCGGTGAAACGATCATCCAATACACTCAACAATACAGTATGGGTACCTCCACCCGAACCACCATTCGTACCGATACGGCTGGTGTCAATATCCTTGCGAGAAGCAAGCATGTAGTCAAGAATCAGTAAGCCGTTCATTGCCTGAATAGTGTGCGCCGCACTACTACGGTGTGCCGCACTGCCAACTTGCAAAGCCGACTCTCCCCATCCGAACAAATCATAGTCTACACAAACAGCTCCCATACGTGCTAAAGTTCCCATACGTTGTTGTTGGTCTTCCCGATAACGTCCGCCACCAAAATGTCCGTTAGGGCAGATTATCAATGCATGTTTTCCTTTCGATTGGGGCGTATAGATAGAACCGCAAATGTATAATCCGGGAAGTGTTTCAAGTGCGAAATTCTGCACGGTATAGCCATCAAACTTACGTATCTTTGAAAGAATAGGTTTGGTTTTGACACATTGAGCCAACAAAGTATCAATACCTAAACGCTGACGTACCTCTTTTTTCAGAGAATCGGCACGAAGTTGAAAAGACTGTCGGTCTGTATAGAGTGTATTCAGATAAGCCAGCATCTTCTCTCCGTCTGCATCTGTACGACGTGGATACTCGTATGCTTTCAGCTTATACATATTTCCTTTCTGCTTAACAAATTTATAATCGAAAGGTGCCAATACATTCGTCAAGGATTCTTCCACGGAATAAGGACGAATACGGAAATCGGCATAAGGCAGCACTTTTCCCACCGTATCAATGTCATATTTCAAACGGACTCCGAAACGGTTCTGTATATCCGTCAGTACTTCATTCAAGGGACGGGCAAATTCTGTCTCGTATGTTTGCGTCTGGGCTTCGGCCGAAAGAGATGCGGCAAGAAGCATAGTAAAAAGGATTCGTTTCATTTATTTTTAATTTATGTAAGTTGTTTTTTCACCACAGATTACACAGATTTTCACAGATTTATTATTCTTATAATTTAGTCGAATTAAAAATCTGTGTTAATCTGTAGTATCTGTTGTGTGCTTTTAATTACTTCACCATTGACGATTACGTCATCCATCGTGATACGTTCACAATTTTCGAAGATACATTTCTGTTTCCCTCCCTGAATATGAATATCACGCAAAACGATGTCAGATATCGGCGCTTCTTCCAAGCCCACTATTTTGATCGGAGTCTTTACGTTTGTCACAGTCATTCCGCTGATATGTACGTTACGGAATATCGGAGTGCGTTCACTCTTAGGTTCGGCAGGCATTTTACTGTATTTCAAATTCAATACAACAGCTTCTTGTTTAATGTTGCTCATTACGACGTTACTGACACGAATATCTTCAACGACTCCTCCCCTTCCACGGGTTGACTTAATACGAATTCCACGATCTGTTCCGTCAAACACGCAATTGGAAATAGTAACTTTACGCACACTCCCACTCATCTCGCTGCCGATAACAACACCTCCATGACCGGAAAGCATGGTACAGTTGGTGATAGTGATATTCTCGCAAGGTACTCCCAAACGACGGGCCTGCGCATCTCTTCCCGACTTGATTGTGATGCAATCGTCTCCTACTGATATATGGCAGTCGCTGATATGTACGTTGCGGCAGGATTCCGGATTCACTCCGTCCGTATTTGGTGAGGGCGCATTATCTATGGTGATCCCCTTTATGGTTACATTGTCGCAAAACTCCGGATTGACCGTCCAGAAGGGAGAATTTATGATTTTCACTCCTTCAATCTTTACTTTCTTACAACGAACGGGCTGAATGAACGGAGGACGGAAAAAGCGACGTTGCAATGTATTTACATAATCCTTGTTCGTTTCAGCATAAATTGCTGTCGTATCGTTTGCTGCATCCCACATGGACTGATATTTATTCACATCACGCATACCATTGTCTTTCAAATCAATCATGACACGAAAGAACTCCATCCACCATTTCTTCCCTTGTCCATCCAAAGTTCCTTCTCCTTTGATCGTAATATTCTCGGCATCTACCGCATAAATCAAAGGCTGGAAACTTTTCATCATCACTCCTTCGTGGCGAACCTCGACAAAAGGAAGATAATCATCAAAGTTATCGGAAAAGAGCAAGGTAGCTCCGGCTTCCAACTCCAGTGTAATATTACTTTTCAGATGGATACTCCCCGTCAGATAAGTCCCAGCAGGAAAGAAAAGAGTACCTCCGCCGCCACGGTTCAGACGGTCAATCGTTGAATTGATTAGCTTTGTATTAAGAGTCTTGCCATTTGCTTTTGCACCGGCCTTCAGCATATCTACACGCTCGGCACGAAGAACTGTGGTTGCACAGAAGCAAAGAAAGACAATAAGAGTTGTTCGTAAATTCATAATCGATATTATTAAAGTATATTTCATCGTTTCCTCCTAAAAAATCATGCTAATAGAATCTTTTTTTCTTCCCAATGTTTGAAAACAATCATTGAGATGTTTTTTTCAAACATGCTACATGATTAAAATAAAGATGCTGCATGATTTTTTATATGAATACATTGTTTTTCATTCTACAAATATATATAAAATGTCTCTTTCATTTTGCACAAACCAATTGATATGTTCCGCTCTGTATTTCTTTTGGTTCTTTTCCGCCCGGGAGATAAACAACAGCGGTAGTATTCACCGGAACAGACACGTTTAAAGTGAAAGTCCCATTCTCACAAGTCCAGTCCACATTAATAGTACCGTATAAAGTTTCATACGACGCTTTGACGTATTTCAAATCTCCCACAGGTTGGGGAGCGATGATGAACTTCTGATAACCTTGTTTTGTAGTGGTAGAAGGACGAATACCGACCAGCGAATTGAAGAACCATTCATCAATCTGTCCCATCATAAAGTGATTCCAAGAAGAACCTTGACGGGGGTCCCACTGCTCGGTCAAAGTTGTAGCGCCGAATTTCAACTGGAAACCATATCCGGGAGCTTCTTCATGATTGAACATCTTATAAATAAGTTCATGTTCTCCATTACGCGCCAATGTCTGAATCAGATAACGGTTTCCCACATCACCGGTAGTCAAACGGTTGCCATGTGCTTCCACATCTTTTATCAGATTCGCGAATACTTTCTCATTCAAATCTGCATCCGGTCGGTAGTTACCTTGTTCATCTGCATCCTGCGTCATTTGGAGGAACAGCGGAAGCGCATTACTACATTGGCTTCCTGTACCATATTGTGCCGTATCTTTATGAAGAAAACATTTATTAAATGCAACCATTATATCCTGTGCCAACGAAGTGTAATAATGAATGTCAAAGTCATTACCTACCATTCTCGCGGCTTGTACCAAATACATGACTGTCATGTAATAATGCGCAGTAGCCACCAAAGGAACGGGTGTATTCCGTGAGAATCCCGCACGAAAATCTCCGTAATCATACCAGTCTCCCAATCCGAAAGAAAGAATACCCTTATCTGCACGAGTCTTGAGATAATCCACATAACGACGCATATTCGGATAATATTTCTTAATCAATGAATCGTCTCCATAAGTCTCATAGTACATAAAAGGGAAAATAACCAAAGAACCACCCCACTCCGGAGATTCGGCAAAAGCATCCATACCCGGACCTTCAAAAATCACGTATTCCGGAGCAGTTGTCGGCATGGCCCCGTTGGAATGTTGTGCATCTGCCATATTCTGCATAATCTGCGGAGCGTATGCTGTCAAATCATAGTTATACAACAAACCCGTACCATTCAGATGTACCTGTTCCAGCCACCCAAGTTTCTCACGATGCGGACAATCCGTAAACACAGACTGCATATTGCTGCGAACCGCTTTCTCGATCAATCGATGGGCAGCATTAAATATCCGGTTGGATGATTCGAAAGTGGAAACTTTCTTGGCTGAATTATATACGAAACAGGATTGAATATTCTTTAATACAGGCAATTTCTGCGGATTCTTCTGTCCTTTTAAGACAGCCCCCTCTACCTGAATATATCTAAAACCATAATAAGAGAAACGAGGGTGCCAGGTTTCATCGCCTTCCCCTTTCAGAGTGTATTCGTAATAGTGTTGACGCCCTGTCTGACGCTGATTGCAAGCACCTTCCTCTGTCAATGCTTCGGCTACAATCAAAGTCACTTTCTGACCACGTTTGCCACGTACTGTTATTTCCGGAAAGCCAGCCAGATTCTGTCCCATATCCAACACAAAAGCAGAAGGATCGACTGTTCTCTTAGTTGATACAGAAGCTGATGCAACTTGGTCCGCATTTAGTTTGGTTACCTTTTGAATATCATACCGTTCCATGATTTTCACCGGAGCCGCCATCTGTGGACGAAGTATTCCTTTAGGAGCTTCCTGCATGACTACCGGACGCCAATGACTGTCATCAAAGCCAATCTGATTCCATCCTTTCTGTTCACGACGCGCATCATAATCTTCTCCTCCATATATGCAATTGAAGGTTACCGGACTAAAATCATATTTCCAATTATTATCGGAATGAACCGTCGTACATGTTCCATCTTCGTAGTTAATAACCAGCTCAAATAAAAGTGTGGGAGGACCAAAGCTGATCTGTAATTTGCGATAACGCCCCCCCTGCACATTATAGAATCCATTCCCCAATAAGATTCCTACGACATTTTCACCACGCCGCAATTGTTCCGTCACATCGTATGTGTTATAGTAAACAGTTTTATCATAATCACTCCACAATGGGGCAAACTCACTGTTACCCACCTTTTTGCCATTCAAAGAAAACTCATAGAATCCCAGACCACAAACGTATGCCGTTGCCTCCACTATTTTCTTGCCCGGTTTACGGTTTGCACCCCCTTCTTTCGCATCTCCTACCTGGAATGTTCTTCTCAAACAAATACTTTTCTTTGCCAAAGTGTCCACTGCTTCCCAAGCAGCTTTCACTTCCGGTTTCTTCAGCTCTCCACCGTGGAACTTACGCCCTTCCGGTAAATGAGCATTTTGTCGGGTAATAGCTCCAATCCACTGCCCCGAAGATAATCTTTCGGGTACTGCCCGGAATTTCGCTTCATTGCTCCACTCGGAAGGTGTATCTGTTTCATCCCAAACACGAACGCGCCAACTATAATTAAATGAGTTATCAGGACGTATATCTGCCCCCTTTGTAGAAACTAACTGGCTCTGCGAAGAATAAACCTTCCCACTATTCCAAACGGAACGCCCTGTAAAAGCTTCCCGAATATCAATCTCATAGGCAGATTGTCGTGTCCCATTTTCCGGCGATTCCATCACCCAGCCCAAACGGGGTGAACCTTCGACCACTACCAGTCCCTCCTGCATCTCACAGGTAAGACGACTGATGGTTATATTCTTCGCCTGTACAAAACAAGACAAACAAATTAGCAATGAAAGAAGAATCTTTTTGAATTTCATTTTTCAAGTATCTTTTATTTGTTCGATAAATGAGAATTTATCGGTTAAATGGGAATTTTGCAGTTAGGCTGAAAGCCTTACAATTATATATTTATTGGGGTGCCCTGAAAGGGCTTAATTATATAGCGTAGGGCAACGCCCTACGAAAAAAACACACCAGCCACAAGCCCTGAAAGGGCGGAACCATATACAATTATGCCCTTTCAGGGCGCAAATTCAGATTGTCGCTTTTACGTAGGGCGTTGCCCTACGCTATATAATTAAACCCTTTCAGGGCACTCCGCAAAATTATCATTTAAGTGCATTTTCACAAACGATTTTTGTCAATGTATTCGCCTGCCCTACTTCCTTACCATCTACAAAAATGCGCAATCCTTTTCCGCAATGATAGCGATCACCATTCTTATCCCAAAGAATCGTCAGATTATGACCATGATATAATACATTATCCAGGCAGAACCAATCCCACTTGTCGGCAGGAATTAAGGGGTTCACTTCAATCGTATTATCCAAACGCGGACGAAGCCCGATCAATCCTGTAATTATCAGGTCGTTGAAAGTGGAATGGTTATAATAACGGCTACGTTCCTGATCTCCTTTCAGCCAATAACCGGTCACCTCATCCAAATATTCACCAATATAGGGACGCCCACGATGGTACTGTGATTCCACATACAATTCCATCTGACGGAAATATACACTGTCAGACAATACAGTCTGCGGATAATTATTCATAAAGTTAGCCATTGCTGTCAATGTCTGTGCGGAAGCAAACGGCCAGATAGCACCGTCCCACTCACACTTGCCTACTCCACGTGTACGGAATTCCGGATGACGACGTTCTGCAGTTGTCAGTCCATAAGGAGCAGAGAAGCCTTTTTCATCCATAATTTCCTTCCAGGCAATTTCATACTTTTGGGTGGTATCCGGTAGGTTGAAATACCAGGGAATATATCCAATTGCTTCACGCACATTCGCAGAAGAGTCCGTACGCATCGTCTCAAAAAACTGATGACGTGTATTCCACAATTCATTTTCTACCAGATTTTTCAAAGTATCTGCTCTCATGCCATATTTCATAGCCATCCCCTCATCACCGGAAAGAATTCCTATACATGAAAGTGCTTTAGCATTGCCATACATATAACTATTGATTGTCGGCCGGGCATATTTCTTCCTCCGTCCGCCACTGATTGATTCTTCCATACCATCCTGTACGTCACCCTGCCAATACAATCCGTTCTTCAAACGGTTCGTACGTTCCCAACGCTGGTATTCGGTTTCCAGATCTTTCTTCATATCCAGCAGATAGTCCTTATCACCATCTACCATGTAACGAGCCAAAACAGCATCTGCGTTCCATGAGCTGAACTTATCCATTTTCTTCATCGGACCGCCATCATTGCCACGATACCATGTATGAATAATCTGATCCAAATATTTCGGATCACGCAACCAACGGCTTTCATAAATGTGATGTCCAATAGCACAAGCAATCAAATTATATTTATCTGAATAAGAACGCTGAACGAGAAACTCGGTCATGCCATAGCCAACAGGAGTCTCCTTGATATGCTTACGCAATGACCACCAACGATAATAATACATTTCTTCAAAGTTATGTTGCGGACACTCGAACAAAGGAATATTTTCCTCCATCCATTCCGAAGCCTTTGCATTGGGAATTGCCTGAACAATATTTTCGTCTTCCATACCGTTGAAATAGTCTGCATAATGACTGAAGTCAGCATACTTTAAAAAAGCAGAAGACGCATCTTTATCTGCAGAAGATGTTTTCACATTGGCAATGCCATATTCAGCCAATGGATCTTGCGCACCTGCATTCGGCAGATCATAAGTCTGGTCGGCAGGAGTATCTACAGTCGGGAATGTACGAGGTACGCCAGTACGGAATACGATTCGCTCCACAGCAGCCACGGGCGCATAGAACATACGCAACCCTACTCTCTTGCCATCTACATATACTTGAATATTACGATCAACAGTAGAAAGGACTGCTTCTACATGATAAACCTTTCCTGCTTCATATTTCATCATATTTGCAAACCGGGAGCCGCCTTTCAATCGGAAAATGCCATCATCAGTAAGTTCCATACGGGAACAGGCTATGCCATTCTCATCCAGAAATTCAATCTGGAGTGTACCTTTATTATTCTGGCCGGCTTTCAAATCAAATGATACTTTCAGTTCTTTAGAGGCCGGAATTTTACGTTCCACTTTGGCATAATCAAACGGATCTTTATCCTGCAACTTCAACCATTGATCCTCCAAAGAAACAGGAGCCCAAACCGGAGAATAAATATTCCAGTCAGTCAGTTCCGCAATTGATTTATTTTTAGAGAAATCATCATCCGCATGTGCTGAAGCATTTATTTCCACCGGGACAGGAATACGGGAAATCCACATATCTTCCTTGTTCACACTGTAAGAAACCCACAAATCACCATCGGCAGGTACCCCATTGCCTTCCTGAATACCACGTGGATATTGAGGACCGTATGATTTATAATTTCCTCCATAACGCATGGGAGTGATTTCACCATGCACCAGATTCAATGTTGTATATTCCAATCCATCTTTACTCAAAGATATAGCCAGCGGCCAACGAAATTCCGACGGATTATATACAGTAGCGTATGTACCATCACTTAAACGCTGTCCCCAAATTTTCGCGTTGCTATTAACGAAACCTTTTGCACGAAGCACAGGCTCTGCCCAAGTATGTCCGCCATCCTCACTGATAGAGGTAAGCGCATGTTTCCAAAGACTGGCAATACGTCCATCCGGCAATGTATAACAATTGAATGCTTTGTATCCTTTCTTCAGCGGGAGAATAGGATCTTCACGGTCGGCTTCTTCCACCCACTGCATCATATACAGCGGATTGTCAAGAATTTCCTGGCAAGCCTTCACAAACTCACGATCCTTGCTTTTCTTAAAATACGGATAATCAGTATTCTTTTCATTAAATCCATGATTATAATAAATGAAATAGATCGGTCCGTAAGAACCGTCTTTCTTTATTTCACGAACCACCCGGCCAATACCGTTTCCATCATTGGGATCATCTTTTTTATCCAAAGCAACTCCGTAATTTCCCATTGTAATCAGCTTGCCGGATTTAGAAACATAGAATCCGACACGCTGGTGCATAATGGCAATCAGATCTTTGGCCTGCACACCCGGACGAGACTCTTTAGTGTATCCATCAGGAACTTGATAAGGAGGAAACACAATTTCCGGATTTGTCCAGCGATATCCATCTTTCGACGTCATCAGAAAAGTCTGTGAAGGCGGTACGTGTTCGTCAGAAGGATCTGCCAGGTATTGATAGAAAAACTGTCCATTCCAATAAGCCAGCATCGGCTGATGATTATACGTCCATCCATTGCCGTTCGAAGCATCGGGATGTTCACGATTGGCACGCACCAACTGAATGTTATGTACTCCGACTACCGGAGACAGTTGTCCGTCGTGACAAGCAGGGTTCGATAATTCTTTTCCTGTATAATGAATTCTATCTTGTGCAAAGGCTGTAGTAGTCAACCAACCGGCAGCCAGTACAAAAAGAATTTTAGCAGAGTTGTTCATGATTTATTCTGATTTAAAATTGTTTCCGGATTTATTTCTTTTCTTCCAGCAATGCTTTTACGACTGATTCCGGAGCCGTAAATATGGTTCCATGCTTATGCCCCACAGGGATGCTTACCTCTTCTGTTACATCTGTAAAGTTCCGGAAATCCTTCGTACGCATAGCGCCATATATTTTTTTCTTATATACATCAAAATAGATTAGATAATCGTCTCCCACTTTCTCTACAGACGGTCCTTCTACAAAGGATTCAGTGAAAGGCTGGGATGCGGGCGAATAAGGACCGGTCATAGAATCGGAAAAAGCGATTTTCAGATTACGTTCCGGTCGGGTGTTATCCTTGAGCACCATTACATAGTCATTCTTTGCCCGTTTCACGATAACGGCATCAATGGTGCTGAATCCCGGATCGTACAAAAGTTTTGCTTTCGAAACGGTTTTAAAATCTTTTGTAGTGATATAGTATAAACGATGATTATTATTCTCTTCTTCTATCCCCTTTTCGAAACGTCCGGGGACACAGGAAGCCCATACGACCATGAACTGATCGTTCTCGTCGTCATAGAAAATTTCCGGAGCCCATACATTAATGGTAGTCGGTTCGTTTACCATTACAGGAATCATCTGTTGTTCCGACCAATGGATCAAATCTTTAGAATGTGCGTAGCCAAATCCTAAATCACCTTTCCAACTTGTAGTCCAGACCAAATGGTAGGTTCCATCCGGAGTACGTACCATCGAGGGATCCCGCATGAGCTGGTGCTGTCCCAGTTCCGGCTTTAGCCAAACTCCCGGAATACTGTCCCAGTGAATTCCGTCCTCACTATATAAGTATCTCAACCCCTCATCAGCCGGTTCATGAAACGAAGTGAACATGTAGTAGTCTTTGTTCCCCCCACAAGAAGCCAGAAACAGAAGACTTATTGCGGCTAATGTATTTCTTAACTTTTTCATTTCTATATTCTATATTTGTATCTTTTATACAGAGGAGACGATGGAAAGCGCCGTTTGTACTCAAATATACTAGAAGAATCAATAGATTCAAAATTTATATACGATAAAAGGGCGACTCTCCGAGCCACCCTTTCCACCATCAAACAAACTAACCATTTACAATGGGAAAGAATTTCACTTCTTTTTATAGTATCTTATTTTTTAATTATATAGAACCTCCACGGGCTTTTATACGTTTATACCATTCCTCTCGTTCTTTCTTCAGGTCATATCCACGTTTAGCCAGATAGTTGTTGATACGTCCTTTGTATTTTCCGAAAGCAGCGTGTTTCTTATTCGAATTTTCTGCATCCAACGCAAATTCACGAGCCTCTATCAACCAAGCATAGATTTGAGCTTTTTCTTCTTCTTTCAAAGTAGGAATCATGTCCAGATGTGAGTCATAAGTCACTTTTACTACTCCATAAGTCATGCCATCCTTAACGGCTTCTATTTGCTTTTCATCAAGAAAGAGAGATAAATTGGCAGGAAAAGCGAAATGTGAACGATATAGCGCCGCATCTTTTTCATTTTCCGCAGCTTTCAAAGCTTCATTTTTAGCCTCACCAGTCAACCCGGATTCTTTTACTTTCTTGACTTTCGCATCCCGCACCTCATAAATATCATTTAATTCGAAGTAACGATTGGCTATGACATTGCGAACATCTTCGGCTATTTTCGCATCTGTAAGTCCGAGTTTATCAACGATCTTTTGTGATCGGCCGACAATAGACTTTACATATTCAGGATCACGATTCTCTTTATTTAAGTCGACTGCCTGCGCAGACATCCAACCGGAAATAAAAAGCAATGATAGTATCAGTATCTTTTTCATAATTACATTAATTTTCCTTTTTCAGCCAATGTATCGTAGTTGTTCTTCATATCTCTCCAATCTACTTTATGCTTTGTGCTGATACCGTTGATATATTTTTCAATATTCGTATATCCGTCACCAGTACAGTCTTTATTGGCATCACTCGGATCGTTCGGATTTAATCCGTTAGCAATTTCCCATTCGTCCGGCATACCATCTTTGTCTGTATCAACATAAGGAGTACCTTTGTATTCAGGATACCCCCCCATCTGGCGAACATCAGTAATAATACCCTGCTTATAAGAATCTTTCGGCAAACGACGATACTTGAACTGTCCGTCTTCCCCCATTGACTTAGGAGACAAACCTGTCAAGTCACCATAAGCGTCTTTAGGAAGTTTCTTTTCATAATAAGGAATACCTGTTCTTACTTCTTCAATCACACGTTCGTCAACAATATCACGACAAGGAATATTCGCACCTACATGTTTCAATACATAGTCATAAGCATCTTTAGCCCCCATGATATTGATATACGGCATCTCGAACGGCTGGTAGCTACGCATGTATTCAGTATATCCGTCAGTGTTCGGTTGAGTTTCAATCTGAATACCGCCATTCCAGTTGTCTTTAGTTATTTCAGGATAGCCTTCCATTATATTTCCGTCGGCATATACTCGCCCATATTCTTTATGATCCAGCTTACTACGTCCTGCTTCCGGTTTCAAGATACGATGTCCTACATTGGAATCCTTAGGAGTAGCAGGTCCCGGTTTGTAGTAGTTGTTAATCATATTGAACATTGCGGTATAATCACCACCATCGGAAGAACGGTGCACCCAATTGAATACTACATTATTAACGAAATTGAATATGCCATTCCAGCCGATAGAAGGATTACGTCCGGAGTTACTAGCCCAAAGGTTACGGGCAAATGCACAGTTCTCACCACCTAACGTACTACCAAACGCATGATTGTATGTATCTAACGCTTTTGCCGAGATAGTATTTTGAATAGTTACGTTTACAGTAGGAAGTTTCAAGTCTTTGCTTTCATATTGTCCTTCACTCGGGTCGTACATGTGGCGATAGAAAGAAATGTTTTCATCCAATCCCCACGTACAGGAGCAGTGGTCGATCATTATATTACCAACAGGGTTACCTCCGAAAGAGTCATCACGATGCCATACTTTCGTTTCTCCACGACGGAAACGCATGTGACGTACCACCACATCATGTGTATCTACCCAAAATGATTCTCCAGCAATACAAACACCGTCTCCCGGAGCTGTTTGTCCGGCAATAGTTACGTAAGGAGCACGGACGATAATCGGAGATTCCAGACGGATGATACCAGCAACATTAAAAACGATAATACGTGCACCACCAGTTTCACATGCTTCACGGAAAGAACCCGGTCCACGATCATTCAGATTTGTGACAGTTATCACTTTACCTCCACGACCACCGAAACTGTACATACCACCACCTTCAGCACCTGGGAATGAAGGGATATCAGCCTGTGGCAAATCGTACGGACGACCAGCCCAAGGAATATATGGACGTCCTTCTCTAGCTTCTTTTTGTACTATCGGCAACGCTTTTGCCCATGCTTCATCAGAGCGTTTCCGCTCTTCAGTCATCATTTTTGTATAGTTTTCTTTGGCTTCGCCAGATATTTGTGGGTATTGCGCCCATGCAACGGTCGGAGTCAACATTGTTGCAGCAAAAACTGCTAAAAGTACCTGTTTCTTCTTCATTTTTATTTGGTTTTGTGAAGTTGTTAATTCAAAAATACAATAATAAGACGAAAGAAGAAAAGATTTGTAATCAGTAAACATATACTTTTTAATATCCGCATCATATGCTAGCTTCTACACCCATAGAGGAATAGAAATATATACTATACAAAAAATAGTGAGTGTACCGGAAAGTATAATAAACTTCCGACACACCCACTTAATTTACTGTTTCAAATATTTTCGTTATTCTACCAATGGATCAAATGTTCCATTTGCACCACCATTGTTGTAATCTCCCCAACCAATTGTTTGCTGTACTGCCGAATTTGCGCCTTGAGCACCTTGGTTCAAACCAAGAAAATAATATCTAGGGTAGAAAGTTATTTTATATTCACCTTTATTGGAATCATAAGAATCACCTTTCTTTTTCTTACGAATCAAATATGTATCATAAAACTCTTTCAATGTTTCCTGCGATGTAGAAATATCCTCGTTCAGATCTAAAGCTTTCGGACGTTTTATGTCCTTCAATGGATCTGGATTCTTACTTGCATCTCCCACCGGCCATGAATTACCTCCCAAGCCATTATTATAATCGTTTCTTACACGATATTCGATATTGTCACGTCGTTGTCCGTTAAGTGGAACAACCCCCAACCAATTGCATGTATTCCCATTCCAACCAGTCAGTTTCCATGAAGCAGGCAAATCATCTGTATAAAGTCCTCCGCCCATTCCGTCACCATCATACAACAACCAACGACGGCAATCGTCAAAACGCTTTCCTTCATAAGCCAGTTCAATCTGACGTTCGTATAATATGGCAGACATACATGCAGCAGGATCACTCTCAAGATTGGCCTGCAAACCACAATCACCTGTATATCCAACACGCTGGCGAATCAACTTTAACCGGTCTACCGCTTCTTTCAGCAAAGCATTGTCTCCACCTTTCGCATATGCCAATCCGCATGCCGCTTCCGCATAGTTGAGCAATACTTCCGCATAGCGGATTTCAATATACGGGTTTGCATTATATGTAAATCCATTCTCTTGTGAATACTGATATCTCGGATTTGAACTTACTTGAAGATCATCCGAACGTTTGCGTATATAAAGTCCTTTTACATTATCCAGCAGATTATCTGCTCCATAAGTATTTCCACTTTCAATGTCATCCCTGTCTTTTTCTGAGGTATACCATACATAATTCCACAACTCATAAGACGAACCATCATACGGATTGTTGTTCTTATCATTTCTCGGATCGCCCTTAAAATGCCAATGTACACCGGGGAAGGCGAAAGTGCGGTAAAAACGGGGATCACGATTCATAAAAACAGGGGTACATGTCGGAGACTCCGGATTAGTATCGTATGTATATTCAGAGGTTTCCAGTTTTGTATAACTTCCGTAAGTTGCAGGACGTTTGCCATCAGCCATCGGAAACAAATCCACCATCATTCCTGATGGATTCTTCCCACCGTTTCCTAAAGTATTTTTCGGACGAATACCACGTTCCCAAGGATTGTTCTTGCTATAATCCGCGGCACTCGTTGAAGCTGTCGTATTATAAAGAGTTATCATAACTGCTTCCTTGTTACCTTCTACTTCTGAGAAAAGTTTTGCCCATCCGGCTGCATTATTTCCCGGAGCTTCAAAATTCTGCAACCCGTTTCCACATTTTTCCAACACTGCTATAGACGCTTTAATATCATCATAAGCCTGCTGCCAGCGGTTCACATCATTAGAACGATTGAAAAGCGGACTGGCATAAAGCAGACGGACACGTCCGAGCAAGGCTTCAGCCGTACCGGAAGTCACACGTCCCAGGTCCTTACCGGTCCATCCTCCGTTCTGCGTGAAAGGAGCCAACAGTTCGGATGACTTTTTCAAATCATTACATATAAAATCAATACACGCTTTTGTAGTAGAACGAGGAGTTACTGATTCCGCTGTCACTTCCTGTACTTTATCCACAATAGGAACACCACCATACCATTTGAGCAGATTATAATAACGCCATGCACGCAGGAAATACAATTGCCCTAATAATTCATTTTTCTGTTCTTGTGATAATGTACTTCCTTCAATTCCTTCTATCGCATCATTACAGTTTCGAATAATACCATAAGTCATTGTCTGAATATTACCGCTTGAACCATGAAAATAATCCGGTACAGGATTATTACCCGTTTGATAAGTCAATGGCGTACGAGGATCAACGAAAGCCCCAAAACCACTGTATTCTTCCGTCGACTGAGACTGCGCATCCGAGTCACCCGTACTGTTGTATTGGAAGCTGGGTGCTCCTTTCACATCCGGCATTATAAACTTATAAATATCATTCACACGAGCCAAAGCCCCGCTATAGTTGTTATAGGCATCCTGCGGACTGGCATAATCATAATTTTTCTTATCTTGCAGAAACTCATCACTACACGATTCAAAAAAGGATGTTGCCATGAGAGCAACACTTGCTATCAATATATGTTTTCTTTTCATTGTTTTTTCTTTTAGAATGTTACATTCACACCAATCGTAAACTTACGTAATGTAGGATATGTACCGTAAGAAATCATCGGATCCATGAAATTGTCCGGATAAGGATTGTTGAAACTCAACAGATTTTGTCCTGTCACATTAAAACGGCAACTCTCAATACCTATCATTTTGGTGTACTTAGATGGAATCTTATAGGCCAACGTCAAACGGTTCAGTCGGATACGCGTACCGCTAACTCTCCAAAAAGTAGATTCCGCACTATTTACGGAAGCATATTGTAGATTAGGATACTTAGCATCATGATTGGCTTTTACTACCACATTTCCTGCAGCGTCCAACACATCTTGATAAACATACATATTGTCTACATTCCAGAATGAAGGCATATTAGCATATTCCAAATCGCGATAACCGCCGGCAGCATCTCCTTTATTTCCTAACTTAATCGCATTTGTCGGCACAAAGCTATATCCTCCCCAACTTGCATTCAATTGCGCACTAATAGAGAACCCTTTATATTCAGCACTCAAATTGGTAGTGAATCCATACGGATTACTGCGGTTTGCCATTCTTACTTGATCGTTTTCTTTGTCTACCACTCCGTCAGGTCCTGCATACGTCCCGTCAGGTTGCAATTCCCCGCGCACGTCTTTATAAATCAACATACCCGGTCTAACCTGATCTTTGGTCATATCCATATATTTAGTAATGTTATATTTAGCAAAATATTCATCAATATCCTGATAACTGCGGAACATGCCGATGCATTGCAATCCCCATGTGCCGATATCCGAACGTTCTCCCTTATGTAAACTCTTAAATGTCATCGGACTATCCCAATCAGTTACCAGCACTTTATTATCAGTATAACCTGTGTTTACTTGTACTTTATATTTGAAATCTTTTCCAATCTTATCTCTCCATGTCACTGAAAGTTCTACTCCATAAGCATCCATCTCTCCATAATTCACATAGGCAGATTGTGTTCCAACCGTACCGGGTATAGAAGATTTATATGGAAGTAACATTTCACGATTCCAGTCATAGTAACCGTCGATAGCAAAAACAAGACGATTATTCAAGACATTAAAATCCAATCCAAAATTAGCTTTGTAAGATTTATCCCAGTGTGCATTGCGATTAACGGCAGATATATTTTTGTTAATCGTAATATGGCTACCTGCATTCAGATCTGTACCTGTGCCAAAGATAAAACCTTTATCTTTATCCATCGCATAATTTTGTGCCCACTGCCATGGAAGCGTATTGTCGCGACCAGTCAAACCGAAAGAAGCTCTTAGTTTCAAATAATCTATCCCTTTTACATTGTTCTTAAACCAGTCTTCTTGAGAAATCACCCAACCAGCAGAAACTGACGGGAAGAAGCCCCAATAGTTTTCCGGCGCAAATTTGGTAGAAGCATCCGAACGAAGCAAAAACTCTAACAAATACTTATCTGCATATGCATAATTAATGCGACCAATATAAGATAATGTACCAGATTCGGAACGAGAGAATGAAGTATTACCTTTACCTTCCGCACTCATCGTATTGGATTGACCATTAGTGAATTCATAAGGATAAGTGATACTACCCTCAACATACTCACTTTCAGCTTCCGAACGTTCGATAGAGAACAATCCCCCCAAAGTATGATCGCCAAAAGTTCTATTGTAAGTTACCGTAAAGTTCATCTGATAGTTATCCGTACGATTCATGTTTCTGCTCAAGAAAGAAGTATCACCGTTCACAACAGGTTTACCATTATTGGCATACAGGAAATTATCAGCAGTAAGCAAAAAGTCATAAGCATCCTCTTGTCCTGGTATCGGTGTGTACAAATGCTTTCCGCTACCGGCACGGTCAGCCATATAATAAAGATCATAAGAAGAACCGTATTGGTTTATTTTAGCGGAATTGATACTTTTTGAATAAGTAAATCTCACTTTCAGTCCCTTCAACCACTTGCTCCATCCAAAATCATATTCCAAATTAGCATTGATATTCATATTGGAAGTCATATTCCTACTATAATCTCCATTATTTTGAATCGCTGAAAAGTTATACTTCTGCACATTGCTCACTTGTGAATTGCTAATACCAAAAGCTGCAATCGGCAAACCATTGATTTCTTCCGGAATATAATATGGATGCGTCAACAATGTATTGTAATCTTCGGTTTTAGAACCTCCCACTTTATTCAAAGGAGTATTTTTCTTTCCATAATCACCGGATACTTGCACACCTGCATTCAGCCACTTACTCACTTTTACATTTACACCTGCACGGTAAGTCCATCTGTCATAATCCAAGTTGCCTAAATTTCCATCCTGATTGAAATAAGAGATACCGGCAAAATAATTTGCTTTTTCCGTTGCACCACTTAAATTCACACTATGCTGTTGTGTCAATGCAGATTTCCAATATTTATCCAACAAGTCATAATTCAGCCCCTTCATTGCATTCAATTCGTCTGCTTGAAACAAATCTTCCAGCAAATTAATAGAAGTATCCGTCGGGTCTGCTGCCCGTACTGCATTCCACAATCTACCATATTCATAAGCATTCAGCATCTTAGGACGAGACACTTCGTCTGCAATACCGAAAGTTCCGCTATAGGAAATTTGTGGTGTACCAAGCTTACCTTTTTTGGTTGTAACCAAAATAACACCATTTGCAGCACGTGCTCCATATACAGCAGCAGCGGCATCTTTCAACACAGAGATGCTTTCAATCATAGAAGGATCTAAGTTATTAAAAGCTGTAGCTCCCAGATTTTCAATAGAAGAGCCAACCTTAACTTCCGTTGGATATATATATCCATCAATCACATACAAAGGCTCTAAATTATTATTACCCATACTTGCTAATACATCATTCTGACGAATCGTAATTCGAGCATTTTCCCCTGGACGAGAGTTACCTCCACTAACGGAAACCCCATTTACAAGACCACTTAACGTATTAGCCAAGCTACCACTCGAGATATCTTGTATATCATCCATCGGAACAGTAGCAATGGCACCGGTCAGATGCGCCTTCTTTTGTGTTCCGTAACCAACAACTACCACTTCGTCCAACTGCTGTGTATCCTCTTTCAATACTACTTTAGCCAACTTAAAATCTGAGATTCTTTGCGAAATATATCCGATATATGATATTTCCACCAATTTGCCAGCAGGAACATTTATTACAAATTTTCCATTCAAATCTGTAATAGTTCCAATAGTAGTATCTACCACTTTTACAGCAGCACCGATTATAGGTTCTCCGGTTTCGTCTACCACAACTCCTTTAAAGGATTTGGTATTCTGTGCCAATGTCGGCAATAGCATCATAAACGAAAGAAGTATACCTAAACATAGTTTAAATGTATTCTTATGTATCATCTCTATTGTATTAATGTTTCTTTACTTAATTTATTTTAACCAACGCGGGTCACCGCTGCCATGACTGATAACTTCTGAGTGTCTCACTGTAAAATCTCCGTTAGCAGGATCTTTAAAACCGGGATCTACGCCATAAGCTGAAGTACTTTTATCACCATAATTACCATTAGCTTCTTTTTCAAGACCACTTCCACCTTTATACCAATAGCAATTATTGTCACATGTTTTGGCATTATCAGTACGTCCTCCGACAATTCTACGGTTAAATTCACCTTTACAAGAATCGTAGAATATATTCTTACTCAAATTCACAGTATTCTTCTGTCTATTCCAGACATTAGAGTTAAACGCCTCCTGGTCGCAAGATATATTATAAAAAGTATTACTCGTAAAATTCATTGAGCAATCAGCCCAACCGACATCAGCACCTTTTCCTCCAGCAACACGCATAAAACGTCCATTACTAGCTTCTGAAAGATTATATAGAGTCGAACTACTAAGTTCAAAGTCTTTTACAAAAGAATTATTGCTATTAAAATTAAAAATTTCAGCATCTTGATAAAATTTAATGAGACAATCTCTAACTATAAAATTCTGAATAGCATATTTCTTACCATTTATATTAACAAGATAATGACGTACATTTCGAATCTCACACGATTGAATAATCATCGGATTCGTAACTATCCCATAACTATTCATACCTTTTATTTCTTCCGGCACATCTCCAAACTTCACAAAAGAACCTTTTGACACCACATCACAATCGAAATCTATAAATTTCAATGCCATACCACCTCCACTCGAAACGATAGCACCAGAGCCTGTGAATGTCACTTTCGCATGATTCACTTTATTTCCACGCAATTGAACGTTGTTAACTCCCAAGTTTAGATCACCGGAAATAGTATATGAGCCACCAGCTTCTAACTCGTACGCAACTTCTACATCTTTTCCGGAAGTAATAGGATTATTCTCAAAATAAGTATTTAAATCTGTTCCAGCCGGAATAGTCGTAGCTGGAACTAATGTTGACCAAGTTACCTCAGACACAGAAGCGGCATCCTTATTATTATATTTATCATTGCCTAATGTCTTAATTTCTACCTTATAGTTAGTATCATCCAAATATGTACAAGCAACCGAACAACCATCTATAATAGAGTCTTTCACTACCGCTACAGGATTTGTAGGGTCATCTACAATATACATAGAAAACAAATAACCACCAGCGCCCATTATCACCGGCCATTCAACTTTCACACTAGGCTTTCCTGCAAGTTTTTCAAAAGACACTTTGGAAGCGTCCGGTGACTCCAACTGGGTATTCGTCACACCTCCAGAAAAGGTTTCTTCATCAAAACCATCTCCTGCACAAGAGCCAACTGAAAGAATCATCGATAAGCAAACCGCACTTACGACAATTGGTTTCTCAAACTTTAATTTACCCTTCATAGATTAAATTTTTAATAAACAAAAATAATATATTATATATCTAAATCCTAAAATGTACTTCATTAGGAAAGACGTATGACTACAAAATATGTAATCACTTAAATAAAAAAACGTTCTTAATTTTTTCGTTTGGTTTATCTTAGAAAAAATATTCGATCATATATTCCACCATAGTCAATCATAGGTTGAGGAGTAATTAATCATGGATTTTGATACAAACCACCACTTGATTATGACTCTCGAAAATTACTATTGAAACACTTCTTTCAAATACTTAATATTTGTACCATAATTCTTTTTCACGTTCCGCACGTCATCCTTGTCACGCGAACGTTCTACCACCAGCCATCCACTCCATCCCATCTTATCCAGTGTCTTTTTCACCTTATTCATGTCCAATCGTTCATTATAAGGTAAAGTCACTCCATCTGTGTCCGTACAGTGAATCTGGCAAATCCTCTTTTTCCCCAGAATCTTCAACTCCTTGCACAAATCCCTTCCATTCTCCAATGCATTTTGAAATTTAAAATAGATCTTGATTCCGGGAGAATTAATTTCTTTCAGTAGTTTCACATCTCCTTTTGCATCCAGTTGAGTTTCAATACCAATCACCACTCCTTCAGAAGCTGCCATATCTCCTACCTCCTTCAAGCGTTTTACAACTTCTGTCCGTAGTGCCGGAATCTTTTCCCATCCGGCTTTGATTCCTCCCAAAGGAAGAAAGGCTACTTTGGCATTCATCACTTTCATGGCATGAAGGCAATCCTGAACTAAATCTTTATAATTAGCTCGTTCCAGAAAAGACTGTCCATAGAAACCGGACATAGCAATAGAAGAAACTTCTAATTGATATTTTTGAGCAGTTTCACGAAATAACTGCTGGAAATGGGGCTCGCGCAATTTATTATCAAACATTTCCCTCTTGCCAAGACCACCCATATCCAATTCTACACCGTCACCATTCAATTCATGTACCAATTGGAATGAACCGATTTTCTGACGTTTCAGAATCATCCAGTCACATACGGCTATTTTATAACGTTGTTCCTTTTGCTGCGATCCGGCAATTGCCAATAGAGGAAAACACTCTGCAAGTATCAATATCCAAAGGATATGTTTAAATAAATTTCTTCTCATTTTTTATTTTATTGCATACGATTTACATAGTAGACGTATGGAATAGATTTTTGTAATCACCTATAAAACAGAGAATAACTAAAAATACTACGGAGTATAATTTAATAAAAGTAAGATAGTGACGGTATCCAAGACAAATAGTGACGCTATCTTGGTCCGATACCGTCACTATCCCGGGCATATACCGTCACTATTTTCGAAGAAGTAATAACAGAAGTAAATGTAAAAAAATGGGCTGCCGGACTATTAGAAGTCCGACAGCCCTGTCAACCCAAAAACGATACCTATGAAACACTGTGTGTTATTTCAAATCAAACTTTAAATATTTGCCGTGAACAAGTTCATCATGTGTGATATGATATTTATTGAACTTCTTGCCATTCAATAGTACCTTATTAATATATAAAACTCCTGGTTGAGTACGATTGGTTTCAATCACCAATTCGTTTTCTTTATACCATTTCGGATCTAACCGGATCGTTACCTTATTAAAGACCGGAGTCGTCAATGTATATTCGGGCAGTCCGGGACAATCCGGATAAAAACCGATCATATTGAAAATAGCCCAGGAAGACATCGTTCCCGTATCATCATTTCCTGGAATACCATCAGGTTTTGTTGTAAAGTACTTATCTAATAAACGCTGCGTCTCTTTCTGCGTACGCCATTCTTCACCTTTAAAGTATGAGAATAAATGAGCATAAGCAATATCCGGTTCATTTGCCGGGTCGTAAAGTCCTTCGTCAAAAACCATTTGTAGTTTATCGATAAAAGGTTTCTTTCCCCCCATTAATTTCGCCAAGCCATATACATCATGTGGTACATAGAACGTATAATTCCAGGAACTACCTTCATGGAAACCGGGATTCGGTTCAAAGTTCTCTCCTTGTCTCGGATTAAACGGGCTATAAAACGTTCCATCGGGGAGAATCGGACGGAAAGTACCAAATTCTTTACTATAATAATGTTTGTATCCTAAAGAACGTTTATAGAACATCTCTGCATCTTTCTTTTTACCTAAAGCAGCTGCAAAACGAGACAATGCAAAATCGGCAATATAATATTCCAATGCATGAGAGACGGAATTGTCATACTGTTCACGAAGGGGTACATATCCTTTAGACATATAATCATCATTATCAGGACGCATCAAGTTTTCCGCCCCCGGTAACGTAGCAGATTTGTACATTGCCTCATAAGCCAAATCAACATCAAAGTCACGCAAACCTTTCATCCAGGTATCTACAATTACCGGAATACTCGGATCACCTTCCATTGTCAATGTTTCTCTGCCATATAATTCCCACTTAGGCAACCATCCATGTTCACGATACATATCAAGCATTGTACGTACCATTTCCATCTGACGTTCCGGATAAACCAAGGTTAGCAATTGATGAACATTACGGTAAGTATCCCAAAGAGAAAATACGGTATAGCGATCACCTTTGGTTGTCAGGATCTTATCACTTTCCATTGCCGGATATTCTCCGTTCACATCCTGCAAAATATTAGGATGAATCAGCAAATGATAAAGCGCTGTATAAAACACAGTCTTTTGGGCATCTGTACCACCTTCCACTGTTATGCGTGACAAGTCATCATTCCATTTGGAACGTGCTTCCGCATGGATCTTCTCAAAATCCTTTCCAGCCTGTTCACGATCCAGATTCAAACGGGCATTTTCTACGCTTACAAAAGAAACTCCCATTTGCACTTCTACCTGTTCACCTTCTTCTGTATCGAAGGAGAAATAAGTACCAATGTCATCTCCTGCTATTTCTTTTCCGTAACGAGTATAAAGTTTATACTTTCCCTGATCCTTATCCCATTCAGCCTCAACACCCATCATCGGACGCTGTTTCTTCCAATACCCTGTTGCAGAAGGATTCTTTTTAACCCGCAATACAAAGTAAATAGGGAATACAGCTTGAGGATTATAACAAAATGTACCAAGTAGTTTGACTCCTTCCACTTCGCTATCGCTTACACGACGAAGCATAGCGCCACTCTCATTCGTTAACCCCTCACCCAGATTCAGCAGGATGTGGCTTTTCCCTTTTGGGAAAGTAAACCGAGCAATACCGCTACGCGGAGTAGCCGAAACTTCTGTTTTTACATTATATTTAGTCAGATAATTAGAATAATAGCCCGGTGAGGCCTGTTCATCCTTATACTTACTACCATATTCTTTATAATCCACATTCAGTTCTCCGGTAGTAGGCATCAATAATAAAGAACCTAATTCCGGACAACCGACTCCACTCAAATTCACATGAGCATATCCGGTAAAGAAACAATTTGTATATTCATAAGGCGTAGACCACCATCGGGCATCTTTATCGTATGTGTTTTCGGAAGATCCCATCACATTGAAAGGAACCACAGACATCATACCATTGGGGCAAATCGCTCCCGGATTGGTCGTTCCGAAATTTGTAGTTCCGATAAAAGGATCCACATAATCTATCAAAAGACTTTTATCCGTATTAAGGGGAGGGCTCCCCCCTTCCCCCGCATAGGCGGAAAGAAGGGAAAAAGCAAGTGTGTAAGTTAATATAATACGTTTCATATCTTTATTAAATGATACTCGTTCGTTTCGTAAAATCGATAATCTCTTTTATATATCCGAAGGCCATACCTACCACAGTATCTGCCGCACCATAATAAACAGCAACACGTTCACCATCTTGCAAAGCAGCACAGGGGAATACTACATTAGGAACGTCACCCTGAAGTTCGTAAGGAGCAGCCGGACCTATCAGATATTCACGTGTACGGTAAAGAACTTTTTCCGGATGATCTTTATCCAATATGGCAGCTCCCATAGCGTAACGGAAACCATTACAAGTAGTGATTACACCATGATAGAACAGCAACCAGCCTTCATCTGTAAGGAAAGGAACTGAACCTGCACCAATCTTCGTACACTGCCAAGCGCTTTCCGGGAAAGGAGTCACTTTCATTACACAACGGTGTTCACCCCAATATTTCATATCCGGACTATAGCTGATGTATATATCGCCAAACGGAGTATGTCCATTATCACTGGGACGACTCAACATCGCATACTTGCCATCGATCTTCTGCGGGAAAAGTACACCATTACGATTGAAAGGCAAGAAAGCATTTTCGCACTGGAAAAACTCCTTAAAGTCAAAAGTATAGGCAATACCAATCGTAGGGCCATGATAGCCATTACACCAAGTCACCCAATAACGGTCTTCAATCCATGTAACACGAGGGTCGTATTTATATTCCGACTCAATCATTTCCGTGTTACCTGCTTTAAACTGAATAGGTTCATGATTGATATCCCAATGAATTCCGTCCTTACTAAAACCTGCAAAGATATTCATCTGTACAGCTTTGTTATCACAACGGAATACGCCTGCAAAACCATCCTCAAAAGGAACAACAGCACTATTGAAAATACTATTAGATGAAGGAATATGATAACGTCCGATAACTGGATTTTGTGAGTAACGCCACATAACGTCCGTACATCCGACAGGACGATCTTCCCAAGGAATTTGAATTTTATTCATAATCGTTGATTTTATATTATTTATTTTTTGAGTCATCATACGTGAAAGGTATGAAATAAGTAATCAGAAAAGCTGGAATAGTTGCGATTAACACATAGATAAAGAAATTACGATATCCTAATAAGTCACTAAGATAACCACTAACCATTCCCGGAAGCATCACTCCCAGATTCATGATTCCTGAAGCAAATGCGTAATGTGACATTTGATGTTTGCCTGGAGCAATCTGTTGCATCATAAACAACGTCAGTCCGACAAAACCAAAGCCATAACCAAAATATTCCATTGTTATACAAGTTCCGATCAGATATACATTAGTAGGCTGTGCAACTGCCAAAAAGGTATAGGCTACAAACGGAAGATTAAAAATACAGCAGAGAGTAAATAGTGTCTTTTTCAATCCGAACTTAGAGACATAAATACCTGCCAACAATGAGCCTAAAACGAAAGCAGCGGAACCAAAGATACCATTTAGCGTACCGATCTCTGTTAACGACAGTCCTAAGCCGCCTACATCTCTTGACGCACGTAAAAACAGCGGAGCTATTTTCATGATAAAGCCTTCTGCCAAACGATATAAAATAATAAAACAGATGTAATAAAGAATATGCTTTTTAGTAAAGAAGTTAGCAATGACTGCTACCAATTCGTGCCCAACCTCCGATGCAGTTTTCTTTGTTGTTGACGGAACCTGTGTAGAAGGTAACATTTTTATATGATAAATACCGATCAGTACCATTATTGCCGCAATTACGCCGAAAATAATCATCCATGCAGATGAATACGCTCCTTTGTTAGCATCTATCGAAGCACCTTCTATTGCTCCGAAGTGCTCTGCCAATGCTCCTGCCATAGCAACTAATCCTCCATTAGCAACCAATTTGGCTACATTATAAAAAGCACCCTGCACTCCGATATATTTTGCCTGATCTTCTTTGTTCAATTCAGCCATATATACACCATCACAAGCAATATCGTGCGTTGCTCCACTAAAAGCAATCACTGCCATCGTAGAGATACTTATGGCGAAAAAGTAATCGAAAAACAAAGAAAAGGCTACTACTCCAAACAATACACCACTCAATAATTCTGTAATCAATACGAAGAATTTTTTCGTCCGATACATTTCAAGAAAAGGGCTCCACAAAAATTTCAGTGTCCAAGGCATCATAATCAGAGAAGTCCAGAATGCAATTTGCGTATCCGAAATTCCAAGATCCTTAAACATGAAAACAGAAACCAGATTAATAGCAATAAAGGGAAGTCCCATTGCAAAATAAGCAGTAGGTACCCAGCAAGCCGGGTTAATAGTTTTTCGTTGAGAAGCAGTTTTATTCTGTTGCATAAATCATAGTATATAGATGAAAAAAAACGTTTTTCTGACCCATCTATATATAATACAACTAAAAGGGGGAAACTACTAACGTCTCCCCCCTACTTTTTTTATTTTATTATCACTTCGTCTATAAAAAACCACGAAGGATGGCCTACACCATAATGCCAGGTCGGACATTCTTTCGTTCCGGTGACTTCTACTTTCACATAACGAGTTTTTATCGGTTCGGCTGATTCAGCCTTGACTCCACGGAATTTTACCTCACCCGTACGTTCTTCCGGTAAATCAATCGTTCTCCAATGCGTATAATGTTCACCGTCTTCAGCGTATGAATAAACCACCTTTAGAGGAAAAAGAATCCAGGCCCCTATTTGATGAAGAAAATCTGTTTCCACACTATGTATCTCTTTCGCTTCGCCCAAATCTATAACGAATGCGCCATCGGTTCCTTCCCAACCAATCCAGCTATCAACAAAGGTTGCTCCACCAAACAAACCGTCAACCAATGCGTTTTTTCCTAATGCCGCATATTTTCCCGTAGGAGGAATTAGATAAGTAACTTTTGCACCCAAAGCCAAACTTTTTTCTTTCTGCGGCATGTAACGTTCCCTATACAATTTACAATAGTCTACCGGTGAATTGGAACGCTCATTCAATATAGGAACTTGAAACTCTTTCACGCGTTCCTCAAAAAGGTCTAACTTTTTATTGATATCTACTAAATCTTTTTCTGTCTCTGTTCGTGCAATCTCCAGTTCTGAATACTGAATTGGCAGGCGTGCCCGTTGAACTCGTTTTAAGAAATCTGGTTCTGCTGCAACAGCCTTTTCAGCCAAATCAAATAAATGATTATAACGACGCATCAAAGCAGGCTTTAGCATGCCATATTTATGTGATACGGGTGAATCATATATCCACAACCTCTGTCCACTACCAATTAATGCGCCTTCCATTATCTTTATGTACTGATAAAGATATGGCGCTGCTTTCCCATAATATCCATGCAGAAAATGTTGCATCAATGAGTCTACATTAACTTCTGGATTCCACATTAACTTTGACACTAAATAAGCGCGAAGTTCTGCAAAATCTCCTCCCCTGCTCCCTGCTATTTGAGAGAAATGCATGGTGGCATGATTCTTTTTGAAAAGACGGATATTGTCCTGTAAAATATGGAAATTAGGAAATGGAGCCAGATAATTATCAAAGTTAATACCGTAATCCCACACGAAAATATTATTGGTAATCTTAGACCATCCTTCCATGGCTTTCACAAACTCTTTTCCCGAAGCATTCTCCGTCAAAGTTACTTCACGGTCACAGTCAATATCACACAACATAATATTCACATTCGGCAAAGGTTTCACATGTTTCGGAGGATTCATAGTATATAGATAAGCCAATGTGGAAAATTCTTTATCCGGGAAACGGGCAGCCAACTTATTCAGAAAAGTGATGATACTTCCTGATAATGCTCCTTCATAATCATCAATTGCCTTACAAGCATCACACGTACAATTTGTATAATTACCATCATTCTGACTTACAGACATGATATGCTTATCTGGATTTGCTTTGAAAATAGAATCAACACGTTGAGCTACAATCTCAAAAACCTCCGGATTACTCAAACACCACTGACTGGCCTTTCCCGGGTGGCGTTTTCCTTTGAAGTAAGAATAATATTCCGGATGTTCTTTCCCATAAATGAATGAAGGCAGAAGCTTATCAAAAGTATGCACCCAATAACCGGCAGCAAACACTTCATTCGGTTCCTCTAAACGATTCCACCACTTATAAATAGAGTCTGTATGGATAGCATAACATTGTGTCTGACGGTAACGAAAGCCCGGATTCTCGACTTTATTAATGAAGGGTAAGTTCACCGTTTTTGAAGGGGTAAGAGAATATTCATTCTCTCCCCAATAATCGATACCCAAATATTGCTCCAATAAAGTAACAACCCCATATACAACACCGTTTTCTTTACCAGATATTTTTAGAATACCATCTTGAGTAGAAATAGAGAATCCATCCTCTGTTACTTCCGCCGAAGATTGACCACCAATGAGAATATCTCCTTTTCGAGGAGTTTTATCATTTTCAATAGGAAGTGCAACTCCCGAAATTTCAGTAAGAAAACGTTGTAAGAATTGCGCTGACGTCTTACTATTTGGCATCTTGTCCTGCACAATGATGCGAGCACTACTTTTGCCATCTTTTACGAGTGTTATTTGTGCTGAAACAGTACCACATACCACCAGCAAAACAGATAATAACCAATGTTTCATGTTTGTTAGAATTTAAGTTTATATGAGCATTTACTAGAAGTACAATTCAGGAGAATAAAGTTCTAATAAATTATGGATACTTTAACATATAAAAAAGAGGATATGCCTCTGCGACATATCCTCCTCTTTCAATGAATTATTAGCCTAAAACATTTTATTTATCAAATCGGATATTATGTTCCCACCTTTGAAGTGCACCATTAGATGTTGCATTGTGTCCGTTTCCTGTAGCATCTCTAAAGGAAGTGCCATCTCCTTCATCCATTGGCCAAAGGGCAATCAAATTAGGATTCTTAGGATTAACTTCAAAATACATATTGTTTGCGATCTCCGATTCTGTACGAGCTACTTTCCATAGGCGAACCTGACTCATAGCACAATTATTACGGAAATAGCTACCACTATCCACTATTTTCATAAAATCAAAGCGTACGCTTCCACCTTTCGGTGCAGGAGGATCAAAGAAGGTATCTTGTTTTCCATTTCTATAAATGGTAAGTGTTGTTCCATTATAAACGAAAGCCCAATGATACCAAGTGTTTGCTTCCAAATCACTGGCTGTTTGTTTTTGACCTCCCAAAGACTTTATCTGTAGATAATTGTAAGGCCTATTGGCATCTCCAAAACGGATATAGATTTCATGATCATTACTTCCGGAAGTGAAAATAGCCTGATTATTTATACTATAACCATCCATACGTACCCATGCTTCCAATGTCCATGCATCTACTGTAATTCCCCAATCCGTTTCAGGAAGTGTTGTTACATTTCCGGCATTACCACGTAATACAGGAACAGAAACATTCAAAGGCTTAGCTAATACATAAATAAATTTACTTTGAGCTTTTGATTTTACAATATTACCTTTTATAACATTTCCTAATGTAAGAGGAATGGCATAAGTAATACCATTAGTCACAAAATCATCCACATGAAGTCGATAATTGGCACTAATTTCACCTGCCGGAATCATCACTGTCGCATTCTTTGGAAGCATATCGGCTGGCAAGACTTCATATTCCGTACCGCTAGTTGCATTGTATTCAGCCAGTAATTCAGGAGAGAACTGGATTTCCACTTCCACATCTTCCATAACTTTTTGAGCTAAACGCACAACAACGTTAATGTCTGCACCATCATCCATGGTAACAGTAGTAGCATTGTTTGTACCAGCCGCATCTGTTATGTAAAGGCTGTTTGACTGTGCCTTGTATTCTGCATTCTCACATCCTATAAGAAAGAATGCTGACAATGCAATCATAAGACTTGATAAATAGATATATTTCATAATTTTCATTCTTATAAAATTCGTTTAATCATTATTCTTCGTTGGCAGCATTCATGCGATCATAGAAATTCCTATATATGTTTGTAATTCCCTGACGCAAGAAATAATATTCCGGTGAACCATCATAATCGCCCTTACCTTGTGCATAGTCAAAGCCTACACGATAAAGACCACATCCACCAATTAACTGGTCTATTTCATAAGGTTTTCCATTAACAGTATAAGTATTTTTATATACGTAGTTTGACATACCCAGGAATCCTCCTCCAGTATTAGCATACGATTCAAAATTCTCGGTAGCTATGGTTCTACGGACAATTTCATCCGGAGTAATAATCCCCTGTTGTATCCAATCATCCATATCACGCAACACGCCTGTCATTCTATAATCTGCCATTCCACCATAAGCTTGCAATACAAAATAGTCTACATAGTATGAAAGCCATTCTTTATCCATACCTGTTCGGATTCCAACCTCACCGTCAATCAAGAAAAGAAGGCGTTTCTCTGGCATAGGGCGATCTCCACGATCGCGGTTAGGATCCATAGCACCATGTCCAAACCAGTAGGAAAGTTCCTCGACAAAAATAGTTCTCTGTACTTTATTTGACCAAAGCGGACCAACTCCCATTCCACCACCAGGCTCATAATCCCAGTCATAACCATCATATCCACATTCAAGACAAGCTTTATAAATATCCTCTGCATAGGCTTTAATTGCAGGTCTCACCTTTTCCGGATCACTACTGGTTCCAGCTTCGTGATAAATTTCTTTATCTGGAAGGTCGTCGCCTATATTTTGAGAAAATAAGGTAACAACAACCTTTGTGCCTTTCACTTTTTGTACATATTCCATATCAGCCTTTCGCTCCGAAGTTAATTCAAATTTCGGATGCCCACCCCAGTTGGAAGCAATGGTTACAGAATCAGGTAGACCTCTCAAGCTATTTTCACCGGTAGGGGAAGTTCCTGTCCAATTGTCGAACCAAACGAACACTTGTGGAAGTCCCGGTGTTTCTTTCCACTTGCGCAAAGCAGCATAATACTCATCAGTTTTAATTGTTTGATTCAAATCAACATCATTAATAGATTCCACATCCGTACATCCAACGAAGAATATAGCGGCAAATGCAAATCCGAATGCATTTTTTATATGCTTTATATTCATATTCTATATTTTATCAGGTTAAAAATTAATTCTTTTTCGCCCACCACAAATCTGTAGCTCCGGTGTCCGGACCACCTAACATAGTTGCAATAGCTGCTTCTACATTGGCTGAGTTACTAGATTTTTCCGTTGTAGGATATGGTAAACGACGTACCATACGTTTACTATCAATATCACCGATATAACCAACAGAGCTTAGATTATCTCGCGCCGTAAACAATTCAGGATAACCAGTTCGGCGATAATCACACCACGCTTCGATTCCCAATGGATAGTTGGCAATCCATTTTTGAGTAATAATCTTCTGAAGTTTATTACTTCCGTTTTCCCATGCAACAGTAGGAACATCAGTAAATGAAATATTATTTTGAGAGTTCCATCGATCTGTATACCCTTGAGGAACAACTGTACTTGAAAGATAATCACCAATCTCTACGCCATATTGATTCATTGAAATTTGAATACCTTGTTCATAGTAACTCTTAGCTGCCGCTGTTCCACCTGCAATCCATCCTTGTAAAGCCGCTTCAGCTTTTAAGAAATAAGTCTCTGCCGCATAAAAAACTGGCATAGGAGAAGCATCTGTTACAGCTGGTTTAGAGTACCTTGCAGCACTACCTTCAACGCTTTTACTTGTATCTTTAATACCCATACGTACACCACGATACTCTCTATACGAAGTCGAAGTATTCATATATTTGCTGATACGTGGATCATTATATCCATTCATGTATGCAGAAAGTGTTGCATTGATAGCTAAATCACCCCAATCTGAAGCAATCCAAAATGGGTTATATGGCATAGATGGAAAAAAGGCATTATCATCATTAGATTCTATTACTCCGCCATCAATCGCTTCCGCCATCATTTGTTTGGCATATTCTGTATCTTCAGTATTAGAAGCGATACGTACGGCCATACGAAGTTTTAAAGAGTTAGCGTATTTGATCCATTTGCTAAAATCACCATTATATATGATATCATATTCGGCAACAGGTACCTCTTTTCCTTCATTTTCCTGAACAAATGCCGAAAGTACATTGATACTACGTGTCAAATCATCAAACATATTATGATAGAGTGTTTTCACATCGTCATATGCCACTTGGAATTCTCCTTTTCCCATTTCAGAGTAAGGGATAGGACCATAAATATCAGCTACACGAAGCATAACACCGACCCGCAGAATAGATGCCCACGCATAAATATATCCGGTACCTCCTGTAGATTCTTTTATTGTCTGGAAATTCGGATAAAACTCTGTAAACATATCTTTATAAGGAACATCTACCCAGTCAGCACTAGGATTGAATGTTCCAAAATTAGTACCATTCCAAGGAGCAGTTGTTGCAAAATACCCGCCATACTGCCCTACCATTTGTTCAGTGTGTTGACTGTTATTTTCCTGACAGGCATTCAATAAGCGAGTCATAGCCACAAACAACGTACCGACCCGTTCCGTCGGAGTCATATCTTCGGGATACACGTCTGTTGGATGTGTGTTTAATTCGTCAAAGTTTCCCGTACATGAAGCGAATAGCAGAGTAGTAGTGAAAGCTGCCACGCTTACAGTCTTAATTATATTGAATCTTTTCATCATTCGTTGCTTTATTAGAATTGTACTTTTATACTAAATCCCATGTTTCTCAAGCTAGGTTGCATGAAATAATCCACACCAGTATAGAATGTACTGGTAGATGACGCAACCAATTCAGGATCGAACGGTGCCTTACAATATATCATGCCCAGATTATTTCCGATTAAACCTAATGTTACATCAGCAATGTTATACAACCACTTTTTAGGGAGTGTATATTCAAGACTAACCTCCTGCAAACGAATATTGGTTGCTTCATATACATAGTGGTCACCTTCACCAGTACCAGCCGCTACTATGCCGAGATAATCCTTAGCGGATACATTTCTGTTATTGATGGTTACTCCTCCAGCCTGACGAAGTTGTGCGCTATATTCGGAAACACCACAACGATCAAGGAAAGCTTGTGTATTAGATACAACCAAACCACCAAAACGTCCGCTTAACAATATATTCAGACGTAAACCTTTATAAGTAAATGAGTTTCTCCATCCTAAATTAACCTTTGGAAGCAATGAACCGATTTTCTTATATTCGGTTTCCACCATACTTGGCAAACCTGTCTTGGCATCCAAATAGATATAACCATTATTATCGCGTTTAAAGTCACGGTTGATATACAGGTCTCCCATAGAACCACCTTCTGTCAGGCGTACTACCGGTGAAGTAGAGCCTCCTAATCTTGCTTTGTCTACATAAGGCATTTCAATCGGTTCTCCCGTAATTCTGTTTGTAACACCATCAGCCAATCTTTTAATTTTATTCTTATTATAAGTAAAAGTAAAATTACTGGACCAACCGAAATCACGCCACTCATTTTTATATCCTAAGGCCATCTCTATACCTTGGTTCTGTACACTACCTGCTTGGATGTTAACAGCCGTATACCCAGAACTTGCCGGAAGAGGCGCAGCGAATGTTTGGTTACGTGTATCAGAGTTGTAATAAGTAATATCAAAATTCAATGTATTCTTGAAGAAACGCATATTCAATCCCGCCTCATAAGATTTAGTAATTTCTGGTTTCAAATCAGAGTTTGGATACAAGGATTCTGCTTTATATTGGTCAAGCTGATCATCATAAACATAACGTACCTTTGTCAAATATGGATCATAGGCATTACCCACCGAAGTGAAAGAAAAACGTGCTTTTAAGAATGAGAACCATTCAGGCAAATCAATAACTTCACTCAAAATGCTTGAAAGACCAATAGAAGGATAGAAAAACGGTTTATTTCCTCTTTCTGAAAGAGCCAGAGAAGAATCCCAGTCAGCACGTCCGGTGAGACTTAAGTAGAGAAAACTTCTCCAGCCTATTTCCGCATTGGCAAAAACTGATTGTGTCTGACGCTTTAAACCATCAGCATTTACTTTATAATAACCACTGCGTGTAAGGTTTTCGATGGTAAAATGATTAGTTACATTGTTCAAGTCTCCATGTAAAGAAGTCAACTCCATACGAAGATCCTTAATAGAAGCACCCAAATTGGCCGTTACATTAAATTCATTGAACGTTTTATTGAAGTTCGCCAATACATCAGCATACACTTGTCTGTCTAGACGGTTTTCTTCTTTATATCGCCCTTTTGGACCAGCAAAATTACCGACCGTACCTGCGTGGAATTTTTCGGTGTATTTACTTTCGGTGTTATCGATGCTCACACGTCCTTGTACATTTAGCCCTTCAATGATATTATATTGTAGACTAGCAGCCAATTTATAACGTCTTCTATCGTTCTCACGATTCATACGATTCATAATCCAATAAGGATTTTGAGACGAAACACCGCCTAAATCACCATATGGCCAATACTGAGTATTTACACCCGACAAATCATCATAACGTTCGTATACAGCTACATCAGAAAAATCTTCGCCACGTGGGAACAAGTACAAAGAAGTAAGCGGGTTAAAATACTGCCCTTGCGATACCATATTCTTATCGTTTTGAATAATATAGTTAGCACTTGTATCCAAAATAAACTTATTATTCAAGAAGTTGGTAGTATTACGGAATGAGAAATTATATCTATCATAGTCATTATTGGGCATAATGCCTGTTGCATTAGTTGTGGCTACAGAGATATAGCTTTGACTCTTATCATTACCTGTAGAGAGAGAAAGTGCATTGGATACATTGCTTCCTGTATTAAAAAAATTTGCAGGATCGTATCTCTTATCAGTTTCTAATCCCCAGCTCATCATTTCACCTGTCATATTACCATAAGTGTTTTGAAACTTAGGCATCATCATAGGATCACTGAATGTGGTATTATTACTATAAGTCACGGTTGTCTTATCAGCACGTCCCTTCTTGGTAGTAATTAATACTACTCCATTAGCTCCTTCATATCCATACAATGCAGCTGCAGAAGGTCCTGTCAACAACGACATGCTCTCAATATCATCCGGATTAATGTCAGCTATTGATTCACTGCTCGGTTGTGTAGCCATAGCTCCATCACCCCCGGAAGAAGCACGATTATACATTGGAATACCATCAATCACATAGAGAGCGTTATTATTCTGCGTAATAGATTTAGCACCTCGCATTACAACCTTTACACCACCGCCTGGACCTGAAGCACTAGAATTAATCTGTACCCCTGCTGCTTTACCAGCCAGTGCTCCCATAAAGTTAGTACTCTTTACAGTTGTAAGTTCATCCCCTTTCACCTGTTGTACATTATACGTCAATGCTTTCTCTGACCGCTTGATACCCAATGCAGTAACAACTACTTCATCCAATACTTGCGTATCTTCTCCTAGGGTAACTTTCATGGGTTGTGCGTTGGTAAGTGTGATTGCTTGGGAGAAAATCAGTTTCATATACTTTCTCTAGATCCAATTCTTGTTAGATAAATAGATTAGATGTTCTATTTTTAAGATATCAGGCTAAATACAATTGAGCAAAATCAATGAATGAAAGAAAAAGTTAGTATGATTGCACATGAATATGCAGTAATTAAATTGTTTTTATTGATATATGCGGTATGAATATTCGATAAAAGACGTTTTCTCAGGAATGTTCCACACCGAGAATCACTTCGTTTCTCGGTGTGGAACATTTTGATTCTTTAAATGGAACCTAACAAATCATTTAAAGAATAATAATAACTTGTTTTATAGTAGTTGTTTTCTTCTAGTTAGTGCCGATAATACAAAGAACGGAATCTTTTCATTTGATTAATATTATCAATATTAGATATTATTCTATCACTACGCGGGCGATAAAAAGAATAATTTGCAATAATATTATCCTTTTTTATTTGAATTACGTTTGGCTAAAGTGGAAATCCCTGCGGTTTTCAAAACACTCCTGATAACAAGATGCATATTCTAAATTATAGGTAATCTGAATATGCGTTTTTTAATATTATACTCACTTTTATCCTATATCAATTATTGGTCCATTTTTCATTGTACATACAATTTGCATGCAAATGTATTAATCTAGAGATTAAAGTTAGTCAATAATTGAGCATTCCTTATTCTTTCCTCTTTTTCAAAGTATGCTAAATAGTGCTCGGTTACAGATAAGTTAGAGTGTCCCAAGCTTTCAGAAATATATGAGGTTTTCGCACCTCCACGTTTTAATACTGTAGCAAAAGAATGCCTTGCCGTGTAAGTCGTCAACTGAAAAACTCCAATGTCTTGGGCTATTTTTTTAAGTCTTCTGTTACATTTGGTTATAATACGCCGTACCAATCTAATCTTTTCAAAGGCATCTTCAGATCCTCTAGCATATTTAAAAATATACGTTTGCGGGCTTAATCTTGGATTACCCCATTTTTGAATAATATTCCACATTTCAGGAGTAATGATTGCATGTATCTCTTTGTTATGTTTGGTAGTTCGAGATGTCTTAGAGCGTACAAAGCATATTTCTCCATCCATAATATTTGAATACTGAAGAAATAATAAATCCATAAAATTAATGCCATTACATAAATAAGAAAACACCCAGAGATCCCTAAATTCTTCTATATCTTTTGTTTCACATTGATAAGACATTACTTTTTTTATTTCAGAAAGAGTAAGTGCTAATTTACGTCCACACCCTTCAGGAATTTCATATTTATTCTTTCCAAAAGGAAAAGATGATTCTTTTATGATACCATCATGTACAGCACGATTTAAGACACACTTTAAAGCTCGGAAATAAATACTTATGCTTGAATAGCTTTTACCTTCTGATATCCAAAATTTTTCACAACGTTTAAGCCAATCAATTGTAATGTTTTCCAAAGGTATAGTGGAACCTCCGAAATCTTCTAAACTTTTTAAAGCACTTTGATAATTTAAGTAAGTGTTTGCTTGTTCATTGGCTTCCAGTTCTTTCATTTTTAAGCGAAAAGCACTGCGCAAAGTCATATCATTCATCTGCCTTCCTAACCTGGCGCTTAATGTTTCAATACTAAATTCTCCTTTTTGTATCAGTTCGTTAACTTGTTGCTTAATAGTTGAAAAACTACTCTCTATATCTGATCGAATTTCTGCCAATAACCGGCTTTTTACTTTTAATAACCTTGCCCAATCTTCTTTTGACAATTCTTTCCCAGTTGAGTAATATTTTTGCTTTCTTCTATATACCACTTGAACTTTAACAGGAAATTGTCCACTCTTTTTTGCTCTTCTGGTATCTAATATGGTTAAAACCGAAATTCCATCTTTTGAATATTTGAACATAAAATGAATATTTATATCTATACAATAGGTAAAGCATACATATATTGTATGCAAAATGTATGCAAATGTAATAAATCAGCCTGATTTTAATAAATGCATAAGCTTCTATTTATCAAATATTTGAGTATTTATTTTTCAATTAGAAATCTACCTATTCTATTTTTTTGATAAAAAAAATCTTATCTTCGTTTAGTAAGGTTACAACATAAAATGTATTACTATTGAATAAGCGCTTATGGAATTTATTTTAAGTGTAACCTTTAAATTTATTAATTATGATAAACAGAGATACATGAAACCTTTGTGTGAAAACGGTAATCACATTTACCGCTTCTAATTACAAACTCTCTAAAAACTATTTCTAATTAAAAAGAATAAGATGAAAGAAATTATAAAACACAAGTTCTCACACTTGTTATTCTTCCTTTTGTTGGTTTCGTGTTTTGCTTCAGCTTATGGGCAAAAACGAACGATCACTCTTAATCTATCGAAAGTACCCTTGAACACTGCTTTGAAAGAAATTGAGAAACAAACTTCAATGTCAGTAGTCTATAACACAAATGATGTCGATATAAATCGTGTCATATCTATCAAGGTAACAAAAGAATCTTTGAATAATGTAATGAATCAGTTATTCAGAGGAGTTAATGTCAGTTTTTCAATAGTAGATAATCATATTGTACTTTCTGCGAAGAGTAATAAAGAAGAGCAGCAGAAAAAAACACCAATTACTGCAAGTGGTACTGTTACTGATTCAAAAGGAGAACCATTGATTGGAGTTAGTATTTTGGTAAAAGGAACTTCAAATGGTACTATCACTGATATGGATGGAAACTTCAAAATACAAGCAGCTAAAGGTGATGTACTTGAAGTATCCTATATCGGTTATGCCTCCCAAACAATCACGCTTGCCAACGCACAACCTATAAAAGTAACCTTAGGAGAAGATACGCAAGTATTGGACGAAGTAGTTGTTACTGCATTGGGTATCAAGCGTGCAACTAAGGCGTTAAGTTATAATGTACAAGAGGTAAAAGGTGACGAATTGACAGCTGTAAAGGACGCCAATTTTATGAATTCACTATCAGGAAAGGTTGCCGGTGTTCAAATTAATAGTGGTGCAACCGGTGCTGGTGGTGCCACACGTGTTGTTATGCGTGGTATGAAATCTCTGACTAAAGATAACAATGCATTGTATGTAATTGATGGTGTACCTATTTTTAATACAGGAAAAAGCGGTGGCGAAGGATTATTTGGAGAGATGGGAGGATCAGATGCTGTTGCTGACTTAAATCCGGATGATATTGCTAGTATTAGTATGATGACCGGTCCTTCTGCGGCAGCACTATATGGTTCTGCTGCGGCAAACGGTGTTGTTTTAATTACTACTAAAAAAGGCCAAACAGAGAAAACTACCATAACAGTATCCAACAGTACTACTTTCTCTAAAGCATATATTATGCCGGATATGCAGAACCGTTATGGTACAAGTTCTGGATTATTCAGCTGGGGAGAATTGACAAACCGTCGATATAACCCATCTGACTTCTTTGAAACAGGATCCAATGTTATCAATTCGGTAGCATTATCTACAGGAAATACCAAAAACCAGACCTATCTTTCTGCTTCTACAACTAACTCCGGTGGAATTCTTCCGAATAACTCCTATAACCGTTATAATTTTACGGCACGTAATACCACCCATTTCCTGAATGATAAACTTACTCTGGATATCGGTGCACAATATATCGTTCAGAACAACAAAAACATGGTTTCTCAAGGACAGTATTATAACCCTCTCCCATCACTGTATCTATTCCCTCGTGGAGACAACTTTGACGAAATTCGTTTGTATGAACGTTATAATACTAACTACGGCTATATGGAACAATATTGGCCTTATGGTGATGCAAGTTTGTCATTACAAAATCCATATTGGATACAAAATCGCATCAACCGTACTTCCAACAAGAAACGCTATATGATGAACGCTTCTTTGAAATGGCAGGCTACAGATTGGCTCAATGTTGTTGGTCGCGTCAATCTGGACAACTCCGACTACCGGAATAAAAACGAAAAATCTGCTTCTACATTAACAACATTCTGTGGTGTAAGCGGTGGTTTTGAAGATGCCATGCGTCAGGAACGTTCTTTATATGCCGATTTCCTGGCTAATATAGATAAAACATTTGGTGATTTTCATTTAACAGCCAATGTTGGTGCTTCCATATATCATACTTCAATGGATCAGTTATATATTGCAGGTGACCTGGTTATCCCCAACTTCTTCCAGATCAACAATATTAATTTCTCTGCCAACTATAAACCGGATCCTACCGGATATGAAGATGAAATTCAAAGTATTTTTGCCAGTGCTGAATTAAGTTGGAAAAATCAACTGTATCTAACTGTAACCGGACGTAATGACTGGGATTCAAAACTCGCATTCTCCAAACAAAAATCGTTCTTTTATCCGTCAGTCGGTTTATCGGCTTTATTATCAGAAATGGTTAAACTACCAGAGGTGATTTCTTATGCTAAAATACGCGGTTCGTATACAGTGGTAGCCTCTTCTTTCGATCGTTTCCTTACTAATCCGGGTTACGAATACAACAGCCAGACACATAACTGGGCGAATCCGACCGTATATCCGATGGACAATATGAAACCTGAAAAGACTAAATCCTGGGAAATCGGTTTGAACTTGAAATTCTGGGGAAATCGTTTTAATTTAGACGCTACTTACTATCGTTCTAACACACTGAACCAAACATTTAAGGTAGATATCCCCTCCTCTTCCGGATATAAACAAGCAATTGTACAAGCTGGTAACGTGCAAAATCAGGGTATTGAATTAGCTTTAGGATTCAGTGATAAATGGGCAGGATTCGGATGGTCTTCTAATGCAACCTTCACTCTAAACCGTAACAAGGTGAAACGACTGGCAAGCGGTAGCGTGAATCCTGTGACAGGAGAAGCTATCCAAATGGATGAAATGAATGTGGGTTGGTTAGGTAAAGAGAATGTAGCTCCTCGCGTCATCCTGACAGAAGGAGGTTCCATGACTGATATCTATGTATACAACCAACTGACAAAAGACAATAACGGTAATATAAAAATCGATCAGAATGGTAATCTGGGTATCACTTCATCAAACACTCCGGTAAAAGTAGGTAATCTGGATGCTGATTTCAACCTCGGATGGACCAATCATTTCACTTATAAAGGAATTGATTTAGGAGTTGTATTATCAGCCCGTGTAGGCGGATTAGCTTATTCGGCTACTCAAGGTATTTTAGATTATTATGGAGTATCCGAAACATCTGCAACAGCTCGTGATAATGGTGGCATACCTATTAATAACGGTAAAGTTAACGCCCAAAAGTATTACCAGACTATTGGTACGGGTGAAGGTGGCTATGGTCGTTATTATCTATATAGTGCAACCAATGTACGTTTGCAGGAATTGAGTCTAAACTATACACTTCCTAAAAGATGGTTTAAAAATGTAGCGAATGTTACTTTGGGTATTGTAGGACGTAATTTATGGATGATTTATTGTAAAGCCCCATTTGACCCGGAATTGTCTGCCTCTACCTCCAGTAACTATTATATGAATGTAGACTACTTTATGCAACCCAGCTTGCGTAACTTCGGTTTTAATGTGAAAGTTCAATTCTAAAAGAAAAAGCTAATGTTATGAGAAAATATTTAAGAAATATCACAGTCGGTGCCGCTCTGTTGTTACTGGCAGGAAGTTGTACCGATAAATTTGAGGAGTATAATACGAATCAATATCAAATTCATGATGCAGACCCTGCGACTTTGATGAAATCTATGATTGAAACAATTGTGAATATTCAGCAGAATGACTCTCAAATGCAAGATCAGATGGTGGGACAGTTAGGTGGCTATCTATGCTGTTCTAACACATGGAGTGGTACAAACTTCAGCACATTCAATCAGAGTGATGCCTGGAATGCTACCCCCTGGAACACTCCGTTTGAAAAAATATATGGAAACTTCTTCCAAATACAAGAAGCGACAAATTCTACGGGACATTATTATGCTTTTGCGTGTATGATACGTGCAATAACAATGCTTCGCGTTGCGGATTGTTATGGACCGATGCCTTACAGCCAAGTAAAGAAGGGTAATTTCTATGTATCTTATGATACCCAGGAACAGGTCTATACCAGTATATTAAGTGATTTAGCCAATGCAGCCGATGTTTTGTACAACTATTATGTAGAAACAAATGGTAATGCCCCATTGGGAGCCAATGATCCGGTTTTTGATGGAAATTATTCAGGTTGGGCTAAGCTAGCCAATTCAATGCGTTTACGTGTTGCAATGCGAATCAGCGGAACATGGCCTGGCATTGCTCAAGAGGCAGCTGAAGCAGCAGTAACACATAAAGCAGGATTGATTGAAAGTAATTCGGATAATGCTATGCTTTCTTGTGGCACGCAGAGTAATCCCTATCAACTGGCAGCTGTAAGTTGGGGTGATCTGCGTGTGAATGCAAATATTGTAGATTATATGAATGCATATGGCGATCCACGTATGCCGAAGTTCTTTAATAAGTCTACCCTTGCCGGGAAAACAGATAAATATGTAGGTATGCGTACTGGAGATGCTGATTTTAAAAAGGCAGATGCAGCAGGATTCTCTATTCCTGCATATACGGCAACTTCTAAATTAATGGTTTTCTGTGCTGCAGAGACAGCGTTTTTACGTGCAGAAGGAAAATTGCGTGGTTGGAATGTCGGTTCCAAAACAGCAAAAGCCTATTACGAAGATGGTATTAATTTATCAATGGAACAATATCAGGTTTCAGCCACTGAATACATGAAGATTGACGAGGCTCCTGTCGTATCACATGAAAGTGATGTTGTGCAAAATGCTACTGCTACAATTACCAATACTGTGAGTGTAATGTGGGATGACAGCGAGGCTGACAACGTAAATGGAAAGAATTTCCAACGTGTCATTACTCAAAAATGGATCGCCAATTATCCATTAGGATTGGAAGCATGGGCTGAATATCGCCGTACAGGTTATCCGGAACTTTATCCTTGTATCGACAATCTATCAGATTGTGGTGTGAGCAGCCAACGCGGTATGCGTCGTCTAAGTTTCCCTTATACAGAGGCACAAAACAATAAAGCCAATTATGATCTGGGAGTAGCAGAACTAGGCGGTGCTGATAACGAAGCTACTGACTTAAAGTGGGCTAAAAAGAACTAATTTATATAATGCATAAAAAGGACTTTTATGAAGAAAATTTATTTATTATACATTGTACTCATATCACTGGCAACGACCTCATTGATCGGTTGCAGTGACTGGACGGAGTCAGAAGCAAAAACTTTTCCCGAATCGATCGTATCGGATGAATATTATGCGGCCTTGCGTGCCTATAAACAGACAGATCACCAAGTTGCATTTGGTTGGTTTGGTGGCTGGAGTGGTGAAGGTGCCTATATGAAAAGTTCTTTAGCCGGTATTCCTGATAGTGTAGATATTGTTTCTATTTGGGGAAATTGGTCGAACATTACAGAAGCTCAAAAAAAAGATCTGGAATTTTGCCAACAAGTTAAAGGTACTCGTTTTACCATGTGTTTTATTATCAGAAGTGTAGGCGATCAAATTACTCCGCAGAATATTCGTGAAAATTGGGAAAATATGGGATTTTCATCCGAAAAAGAAGCTGTGAATGATTTTTGGGGATGGCCTTCCGATGAATCAAATAAGGAAGCAATAGAAGCATCCATTCGCAAATATGCAAGCGCCATTGCCGATACAGTAAACAAATATGGTTACGACGGCTTTGATATCGATTATGAACCTAATTTTGGCAACCCCGGTAATATCGTAGACGAAGACGATAGAATGTTTGCATTTGTTGATGAACTAGGCAAATATTTCGGTCCGAAATCAGGAACTGGTAAATTATTAGTTATCGATGGCGAACCACAGAGCATAACAGGTAGACCTGAAGTCGGGTTATATTTTGACTATTTTATCATTCAGGCTTACAATAATAGTAGTCCTGGCAGTGATTCTAAACTCGATAAACGTCTTATCACAGGCGGCGTAGCAGGTGCAGGACTTGTTCAGACGTATAGCAGTGTCATGTCTGAAGAACAAATCACGAAGATGACCATCATGACCGAGAATTTCGAGGCTACCGATGCTGCTATGGACGGTGGATATGATTACACTGATCGTTATGGTAACAAAATGAAATCTCTCGAAGGAATGGCACGCTGGCAACCAAGTAACGGATTCCGTAAAGGTGGTGCAGGAACCTATCATATGGAAGCAGAGTATGGAACTTCACCAGAATATAAAAATATACGCCGTGCTATTCAAATTATGAACCCGTCATCACATTCATTACTTAAAAATTAATGTAAACTATGAAACGTATGAATTATATAAAAATTTTATGCTTCTCCGCAGTCATAACAGGCTTAGGAAGTATAGTAAGTTGTGGAGATGCAAAATACGATACTTTAGATACACATGCTTATATTGAAGAAGCTCTTTCCAGTACAAGTCAGAAAGTAACAGTACAAGCTTCTGGAGAAAGCTTTACTACCTTAAATGTGCATCTAAGTAATCTTTCTTCTACTGATAATCACTATAAGCTGGTCACAGATCAATCAGTATTGGATGCTTATAACCATATAAATGGAACCGGATATATAATGTTGCCCGAAGGATATTATACATTACCGGAAACCATTACAGTGAAAGCCGGACAATATGCTACTGATGCCCTTTCTATTGCTTTGAAAGCTTTTAGCCAGGAAATGATGAAGTCAGGAGAATCATATGCACTGCCTGTAAAACTTGTATTGCAGGATGGAAGTATTTCACCGATGGAAAATACCGGAACCTTTGTTATTTTGGCAGAAAGTATTATCGAATTTTCAGCTCCAATGTTTGTTGGCGCTCCTAGTTTAAAAGCTAATAAATTCACAGAATCTCCCGAAACGTATTCACAATATACGATAGAGGTTCGTTTTCAGGTAGCCAACACAGCTGACCGTGACCGTGCAGTCTTTAAGAACGGAGGAGATGATGCAAACTTCATCCTTTTACGTTTTGAGGATCCTCAAAGTGACAATGAAAATTATAAGGCACATTCATTAGTACAGATTGTAGGACGTAACCGGCTTTATTTGAATCCAAGTAATTCTTTCAAGCCAAACGAATGGCAACATTTAGCATTGGTCTGTGATGGTTCCAACTATCGACTTTACATAAACGGAGTTGATTCGGGTGTGTTGAGTATACCAACAGGAGCTACAACTTTCTCTGATGTAAATTGGTTCTGCTTAGGTGATGATTCTTATAGTAGATGGGGAAACTGTAAAATTTTGATGAGTGAAGCACGTATTTGGTCCGTAGTTCGTTCCGCTTCTCAAATTCAGAATAACATGACGCAAGTTAGCCCTAAATCTGTAGGTTTGGAAGCTTATTGGCGATTCAATGAAGGACAAGGTAATGTGTTCGAAGATGCAACCGGTAAAGGTCATACTTTGACAACTTCTGCTACTCCTACCTGGATTGACGGTATTTTATCTACAGATAAGGCTACTGAATGGAAATAGTAAAAATTAAATTGTATATGTATATGAAAAATATATTTCAATCACTATCAATAGCAACTCTACTCGGCTTGTTTGTCCCATTCATTTCGTCCTGTAGTGATGATGAAGAAGTTTTTAACGAGTGGAATGCTACGTATGTGTCTCTACAGAGAAATGACTATTTATCGGGGAATGTAAAAAAGTTCAATCTGACTCATGATGCGAATGGAATCGGAGGAGATGAAATTAAGATGGCTTTTACTGTAAAAACACAGAAAGCAGTCTCTACAGATATGGTTATCGCATTAAGTGCAAAAAGTGAAACAGAAGGGCTTGATGCAAGCCAGATCGTTTTAAGTTCCTCACAGGTTACTCTCAAAGAAGGACAGATGACTTCTGAAGAAATCACTGCAACGGTCGATCCAACGATATTCGCCAGTATCATGGAAAAAACAAGTTTCTCTTTCAGTGTATCAATCAGTAATGTAACTACCAATGATAAGAACACTGTCATTAGCAGTAATTTAAGTATCTTACCTGTCATCATTAATAAAGCTGCCTACTGTAATCTAAAAAGTGGTACTCCTAGCAATAGCCAACTTATCAGTAATCGTGCAGGTTGGATTGTTAATGTGGAAGAAGGAGTAGACGGCGCACCTAATAATTTAATTGATGGCAAGACTGGAACTGACGTTGCTCTAAATAATAAAGGCTTCTGGTTCACCGTTGATTTAGGAGAAACTAAGGTTTTAACAGGCATCAAAACGAATCACTGGGGAAATGCATATGCTCCTAGAGAAGTGGAAATATTACAGTCTGAAAATGGTATGACATGGAAATCATTAAGTTCATTAGCAATACCCGGTAGTAGTACACAAAACATCACGTTCATCTCTCCTATTACTACGCGATATCTAAAATATCAGATTATCACTATCTCTACAAACGGTCGTACGGATGTTACAGAATTTAATGTTTACGAACCCAAAAGTGAATAAACATAATGAATAGGTAACATAGAAATGATAAAATAGAGGGTAATCCAATGGATTACCCTCTATTTTAGAAACATACTTCACAAACATACTTCCAGACTATCAATCTATCTCCCAAAAGAATACTCCAGATCTCTACTTGTTAGTTCATCTTCGTACATCTTTCTTATGACTTATGGTTTTGAATTAAATTTCTCCTACTGAATCTTTACGCTATCATCCGGTTTCAGCCGTTTCAGTCTTGTTCGTAAACGCCTTGATAAAGAGCGACATTGACATGTCGGGTTAAAGTCGTCGACATGCCGGGTTAGTAAATCAGAGTCTCTATTCGCATAAAACGAAGGCCATGTTTCACTCAAACAGCGGCTCTATTGAAGGTAAATAGAGACTCTAAAAAAGAGACTATTTACATCTCCTTTTTGTTTTCAGGTTCGCGTTCAGCCAAAAGCACCGATGAAAAGGAACTTTTTAAGTAGACTGAAAGCTGAATGCGGTTTTTAACTAATTCTATTTAGATGGGCTCATCACGGTGAAGTTTGTTCAAAACTGCACCAAAACAAAATTTTCGATCAAACACTTGTTTCTCTAATGATCTAAGAAAGCCATAAAGGAAAGGGGGATTCTTAATGAGTTAAGAATCCCCCTGTAAAAAGACTTATGTTTATATCTTATTTCTTCATCACCCGAATAATCCGTCCGTCTTTCTTATAAGAAAAATGATTTGTATGCATCAAAACATTCAATATTTCATCAGCAGTGCTATCAGTAGAGAATTCACCGGTAAACCGTTCTGATTTCAAAGCATCATCCTTATAGATAAATTTAATATCATACAACTTCTCCATAATATTGGTTATTTCCAATAAAGAATGTTGTTTGAATTCCAACTTACCTTTCATCCACAGGAGCACATCCGTAGGCTGGTTATATTCAATCAACTCTGCCTGATAAGTATCCGTATTCACATTCAATGTCTGTCCCGGTTTCAGTAAATAGCCATTCTCTTCCGTTCGTGGAGAATCCACCCGCACCAAACCTTGAAGCAAGGTAGTCACTACCCTATTCTCTTCTTCACGCGCACGCACATTAAATTTCGTACCAAGCACACAAGTCTTGATTTGTTTACTGTTTACGATAAATGGAGCATGTTTATCATGGGAAACCTCGAAATAAGCTTCACCCGACAAATCGATTTGGCGATCCGAACTCCAGAAAGAATTATGATAAACTAATTTAGAAGATGCATTCAGCCATACCCTACTACCATCCGGCAGTACAGTCTGTGCTCTCTGTCCGGCAGCAGTTATCACCTCATAATCTGAAAGTTTATCGGAAAGTAATCCCCAGGCAATTCCACCGGCAAAAACAAGTCCGGTAAGAAAAGCAGCAGCCACAGTAGCATAACGCCCCCAACGGATTGAGATATTTTTCTGTTTAGTATTTCTCTCCTTTTCTCTGATAGCCGACTTAAATTTATCTAATGACGCCTCTGTATCTACAGCATTCATCACCGCTATACGTTCACCTACAAAAAGAGTATAATAAAGTTGCTCTAAAGTTTTCCGATTCCCCGGTTCTTCCTCGCACCAAGTTTCCACCCGGGCAGCTTCTTCATCATTACATTCACCCTGCAGATAATTCAACAAGATAGTTTCATCCATGCTCATTTGACCTTTTACAATAAAAAAACTATAAAACCTTTGTAGTAATACAGTTGTGAGTACAAATATACTAAACGAAAAAAGAAAAAAATATTTTTTCTCGCATTTTTATTTCATTTATCTACTTCTTTCATTATTTTTGTCTTACATAAATTAAAAGAGAATGTCACAATCTTCGATATATTTGGATATTAATAATAATAAGTCCGTTATTACTGCCCTAAAAGCAGGAGAAGAAAAAGTTTTTGACGTCGTCTACAGACATTATTTCCGTAGGCTATGTGCTTTTTGTTCTCAATACGTAAGTGAGCAGGAAGAAATAGAGGAGATTGTGCAGGAAACAATGATGTGGCTGTGGGAAAACCGTTGTACTCTGATGGAAGAACTGACACTCAAAACTCTTCTTTTTACGATTGTCAAGAACAAAGCCCTCAACCGTCTTTCCCATTTTGAAATTAAACGAAAAGTACATCAGGAAATCGTTGATAAATATGATAGTGAGCTCAATAACCCGGACTTCTATTTGAGTGATGAGCTTTTCCGTCTATATGAAGAAGCACTAAAAAGACTTCCGAAAGAATATCTCGAAGCCTACGAGATGAACCGTAATCAACATCTGACGCATAAAGAAATTGCCGAGAAACTGAATGTATCTCCACAAACGATTAATTACAGGATTGGACAAGCTTTAAAGCTATTACGAGTAGCTTTAAAAGACTATCTACCTTTATTCATACTTATTTTCGGACCTAACTTTTTCGAACAATCATGAAATCAAACTTCGTATTTAGTAGTTCAAGCCTGTTTATCGGACTTTTTCTTTTCTTCTTCACAGAAAATGTATATTCACAAGAATCTGCTGACAACTGGACTCTTAAACAAGCCCGCCAATGGACACAGAAGCAAAAATGGGCGAACGGGCTGAAGGCAATGCCTCATAAGACAACCGATTATCAGGAGTTTGCCTCACAATATCACAAGAACAAGAAAGTGTGGGACAAGACTTTCCAATGGCTAGCTACCCACGACCTCGTAAATATGCCTGCCGGACGATACGAAGTAGATGGTGAACATTGCTACATCAATGTGCAGGATGCAACAACACAAGATGTCAGTAAACGTAAAATTGAAGCACACCGCCACGGCATCGATCTGCAATATGTAGTAAAAGGTACCGAACGTTTCGGAATTACTTCAGCCGAATATGCGGAGCCTATCACCGAATATAAACCGGATGTTACTTTCTACAAAGCCAAAAAAATAAAATATGTAGATTCCACTCCGGACACATTCTTCATGTTCTTCCCTAAAAACTTCCATCAGGCATTAGTAAAAGCCGGGAAAGAACCGGAAGAGATACGAGTAATCGTTGCTAAAATCGAATATATCCCTTAAACAAAAACATGAGTGAACTTTTAGTCTATAAAGCCTCTGCAGGTTCGGGTAAAACATTTACCCTGGCCGTGGAATACATCAAACTATTAATTTTCAATCCCCGTGCCTACCGGCAAATTCTCGCTGTTACCTTTACCAATAAGGCAACAGCAGAAATGAAGGAACGTATTCTTAGTCAGCTTTACGGCATACAGATAGGTGATAAAGATTCGGAAGCCTATCTCAACCGTATCAAAGAAGAGACTGGAAAAACCGAACAGGAGATACGGGAAGCGGCAGGTGTCGCCCTTAACTATATGCTGCATGATTACAGCCGGTTCAGGGTAGAGACTATTGACTCATTTTTCCAATCTGTCATGCGTAATCTCGCACGGGAACTGGAACTTAGCCCGAATCTGAATATCGAGTTAAACAATACCGAAGTTCTTAGTGACGCCGTAGATAGTATGATCGAGAAGTTAGGTCCCACTTCCCCTGTCCTCGCATGGTTATTAGACTATATCAACGAACGAATTGCCGATGATAAACGATGGAATGTATCAGACGAAGTTAAAAGTTTCGGACGCAATATTTTCGATGAAGGCTATATTGAAAAAGGAGAAGGACTTCGGCAACGACTGCGTAATCCGAACACCATCAAAGAATACCGCAAACAACTGAAAGCTCTGGAAACGGAAATACTGGAGCAAATGAAAGGATTCTACGACCAATTCGAAGGAGAACTGGATGGTCACGCATTAACTGCTGATGATCTGAAAAACGGTTCACGGGGAATCGGAAGTTATTTCCGTAAACTGAATAATGGCGTTTTAAGCAATGATATCCGTAATGCCACAGTAGAGAAATGTCTGGAAGATGCCAAAAATTGGGCAACCAAGACTTCTCCCCGTTATGCGGATATCATCAACCTGGCTAATTCCAGCCTTATACAAATTCTGGAAGATGCTGAAAAGTTGCGTTCCAAGAATAATTTGTTACTGAATAGTTGCCGGTTATCTTTGCAACATCTCAATAAAGTGCAACTTCTCGCCAATATCGACGAAGAAGTACGTCAGTTGAACCACGACAACAACCGTTTTCTGTTGTCAGACACGAACGCCCTGCTTCACCAACTGGTGAAAGACGGTGACTCCTCTTTTGTATTCGAAAAGATAGGGACAAATATCCATAATGTCATGATAGACGAGTTTCAGGATACCAGCCGAATGCAATGGGGCAACTTCAAACTGCTTTTGCTCGAAGGGCTGTCTCAAGGAGCAGACAGTTTGATTGTAGGAGACGTCAAACAGTCCATTTATCGTTGGCGGAATGGTGATTGGGGAATTCTCAACAGCCTGAATGACCACATCGAGCATTTCCCGATCCGCGTCAAGACGTTAGCCACCAATCGGAGAAGTGAAACGAATGTCATCCGGTTTAACAATCGAATCTTCACAGCTGCTGCCAACTATCTGAACGGAGTGTATAAACAGCAATTAGGCAAAGATTGTGAGGATTTACAGAAAGCCTATGCCGACGTTGTGCAGGAATCTCCCCGAAGTACAGAAAAAGGATACGTTAAAGTCTCTTTTCTCGAACCCGACGAAGAACATGACTATACCGAGCAGACACTTATTAGCCTGGGAGCAGAAGTGGAAAACCTCCTCGCCTCCGGAGTACAGCTTAATGACATCGCCATCTTAGTACGAAAAAATAAAAGTATTCCCCGTATTGCCGATTACTTTGATAAGGAGCTACACTACAAAGTGGTATCAGACGAAGCCTTTCGCCTGGACGCCTCTCTTGCCATTTGTATGATGTTGGACGCCTTGCGATTTCTTTCCGACGAAAACAATAAAATAGCACGTGCCCAGCTGGCCATAGCCTATCAAAACGAAGTTTTACAAAAAGGATTGGATTGGAATACCCTCCTACTCCTCCCTGCCGAGAATTATCTTCCCGCCGCTTTTCTTGAAAAGATAAAAGAATTAAGGCTAATGCCTCTCTATGAGCTATTGGAAGAGCTTTTCAGTATATTCGAGATGAATCTTATCAAAGACCAGGATGCCTACTTATTCGCATTCTTCGATGCTGTCACTGACTATCTACAAAGTAACTCTTCCGAACTCGACGGATTCATCCGGTATTGGAATGAAACGTTATGCAGTAAAACAATTCCAAGCGGAGAAGTAGAAGGAATCCGGATTTTCTCCATACACAAATCCAAAGGATTGGAATTCCATACCGTGCTCCTCCCTTTCTGCGACTGGAAACTGGAGAATGAGACCAATAACCAACTTGTATGGTGTACCCCGCAAGCAGCACCATTCGACGCGTTGGATATTCTCCCTATCAACTACTCCACCCAAATGGCAGAATCTATTTATGGAAACGACTACCTGCAAGAGCGTCTCCAACTTTGGGTAGATAACCTCAATCTGTTATACGTTGCTTTTACCCGTGCAGGAAAAAACCTTATTATCTGGAGCAGAAAAAATCAAAAAGGTACCATGTCCGAACTGTTGGCAAACACTCTCCCAATCGTAGCTAAGGAAGAAGGTATTGATTGGGAAGAAGACTGTTACGAACAAGGACAACTATGTCCGTCAGAAAAAGAAAGAACAAAGACATCGACCAACAAGCTAACCCAGAAACCGGAAAAGCTCCCTATCCGGATGGAATCCATGCGCCATGATATTGAGTTTCGTCAGTCCAACCGTTCAGCGGACTTCATCCAGGGAATTGAGGAAGAAGACTCGGACGACCGCTTTATCAACCGCGGGCGTATGTTACACACCCTGTTTTCTGTTATCGAAACAGCAGAAGATATAGATCCGGCCATCGAACGACTTATTTTTGAAGGAGTGATCAGAAATGATGAGAAAGAAAAAGTAGCCCGCGAAGTTGCAACGAAGGCTTTTTCTTCTCCTGAAATTCAAGATTGGTATTCCGGGAAGTGGACATTATTTAATGAGTGCGCCATTATCTATAAAGAAAAAGGAGTGCTGCAAACCCGTCGCCCGGACCGCGTAATGATGAAAGACAACCAAGTTGTTGTAGTTGATTTCAAATTTGGTAAGGAAAACCCTAAATATAATAAACAGGTAAAAGGCTACATGCAGCTACTTACCAAGATGGGATATAAGAATATCACCGGTTACTTGTGGTATGTGGATGAAGAAAAAATAGAAAAAGTATGAAAGCAGTTCCCCTCATCGGCATCGCCCGCCATCGACTAACAATTGACGGTGAAGGAGTTACAACACTAGTTGCATTTCACGGCTGCCCATTGCGTTGCAAATACTGTCTCAACCCGACATCTTTGCAGCCTAACGGTGTTTGGGAGAGCTATAATTGTAACCAGCTCTACGAGGAAGTACGCAAAGATGAACTTTACTTTTTGGCGAGTTGCGGCGGAGTCACATTTGGAGGTGGAGAACCTTTATTACAAAGCGAATTTATCAGGCAATTCCGCCAACTCTGTGGCCCGGAATGGAGAATCACTGTCGAAACCTCTCTCAATGTTCCGCAACAGAATGTAGAAGAACTGATTTCTATTATAGATAATTACATAATCGACATCAAAGATATGAATAATGACATCTATCAGCGATATACCGGAAAGAATAATGAAAACGTCTTAGGTAATTTACGGTATTTAATCGGGCAAGACAAAACCAAGCAAATCGTTATTCGGACACCACTCATCCCCTCCTATAATACGGAGAAGGATATTGACCAAAGCATAGAACTTCTGAAAGAAATGGGAATTACCCAGTTCGACCGGTTCACTTATAAAACCCCTAATGATTAATGACATGGTACGAGGAAAACAAACTTGCAAAATTTTAAAAGAGATTCGTCGGCAGATAGCTGAAGCGAATGATATTGAATTCATCACCTCTGAATGTCAGTATCAGGGAGACTGTTTGGGCACTTGTCCCAAATGCGAAGCGGAAGTTCGTTATTTGGAGCAGCAGCTTGAACGAAAACAGATAGCGGGAAAAGCAATCACAGTATTAGGCATATCTGCAGGGCTGATAGCCATGACTCCAATGACTTCATGCACTAATTCGGCTAATAAAGGAATGAATAAAGAAGTGTCTAGTGATACAACTTCCTATGAAAATCTCATTATGGGAGAGCCTGTCCCCACTCCGGCAGAAGACACCATCATTGCCTCCATAAAAGATGCACCACCTCCCCCGCCACCAGCGCCAACACCCGATGATGTGCTAGAAGGAGATATTTGTGAAGAACCACCTGTAGTAGTTGGATTTGTTGCCCCCGATATATCAAATACTTCACTGTCGGCTAGTGATACACTGGAAGTAGCTCCGGTTATGCCGGAATTCCCGGGAGGTCAACAAGCATTAATACAATTCCTTGGAAAAAAAATAAAGTATCCGACAGTCGCTCAAGGAGAGATGGGACCACAGGGACGTGTTATTATCCGGTTTGTTGTTGATAAGGAAGGAAATGTAGTCAACCCCAAAGTTGTACGCAGCGTAGATCCTTACTTGGATAAAGAAGCATTGCGCATCATCAACCAAATGCCCAAATGGAAGCCGGGAGAACTGGAAGATGGTACTAAAGTAGCCGTTTATTTCACCGTTCCAGTTATGTTCCGGGCACAATAAATATATGAATTAGAAAAAACTTAATCAATATGCAATCATTTCTCCAACTAGTCGCTCACGATTTATATGCCAAAATAGGAAATAACCTGTCACGTACAGCACTCATTTTCCCCAATAAACGTGCTAACTTGTTTTTCAATGAATATTTGGCAGGAGAATCCGATCAACCGATCTGGTCACCAGCCGCCATGAGTATCAGCGACCTGTTTCAGAAACTATCAGTACAAAAAAGCGGTGACCCTATTCGATTGGTTTGTGAGCTTTATAAAGTATTCAAAGAGGAAACACAGAGTCAGGAAACATTGGATGATTTCTACTTCTGGGGAGAGTTGTTGATTAGTGATTTTGATGATGTGGATAAGAATATGGTTGATGCCGACAAACTATTCAGTAATCTGCAAGATCTGAAGAACCTGATGGACGACTATGAATTCCTCGACAAAGAACAGGAAGAAGCCATTCAACAGTTTTTTCAGAATTTCTCCATTGAAAGACGAACCGAACTCAAAGAGAAATTTATTTCCCTTTGGGACAAACTAGGCACTATCTACCATCATTACCGGGAAAACCTGACAGAGCTAGGCATCGCATACGAAGGCATGCTCTACCGGAATGTGATTGAGCAACTCGATACCGATCAACTCAAATACGACAAATACATATTTGTCGGTTTCAATGTACTGAACAAAGTAGAAAACGAATTTTTCAGAAAGCTGAAAGATGCAGGCAAAGCACTTTTTTATTGGGACTACGATATTTTCTACACCCAACAAATCAGAAAACATGAAGCCGGAGAATTTCTGAAACGTAATCTGGGGGAATTTCCGAACGAACTTCCGGAAAGCTTTTTCGATACCTTCAAAGAACCGAAAAAAATACGTTATATTTCCGCTTCCACCGAGAATGCACAAGCCCGTTTCCTCCCCGAATGGATCAAAATGATTACGGACAATCATTCACAAATCGCTGAAGAAAAGGAAAAAGAAAATGCCGTAGTACTTTGTAATGAAGCCCTGCTGCTCCCTGTACTTCATTCCATTCCGCAGGAAGTGAAGAATGTCAATATCACCATGGGATTCCCATTGGCTCAAACTCCTATTTACAGTTTTATCAATGCCGCTATGGAGCTACAAACCAACGGTTACCGCTCCGATACCGGCCGATTCACTTACGAGGCGGTATCAGCCATATTGAAACATCCCTATACCCGGCAAATCTCATCCCATGCCGGTCCACTGGAACGCGAACTAACCAAAACAAACCGCTTCTATCCACTTCCATCGGAACTGAAGCAAGATGATTTCCTGGCTACCCTCTTCACTCCCCGTAATGGCATTAAAGAGCTATGCGATTATCTGATTGAATTAATCAAAGATATTTCAACCATTTATCGCAAAGAAGGGGAATACAATGATATTTTCAATCAACTTTATAGAGAATCCCTCTTCCAAAGCCACACCAAAATCAACCGTCTCTACAGTTTGATTGAAAGCGGAGAACTAAGTATACGCACCGACACCCTGAAACGACTGATTACCAAAGCATTGACAGCTTCCAATATTCCTTTCCACGGAGAACCCGCTATCGGAATGCAAGTTATGGGAGTACTGGAAACACGTAATCTGGACTTCCGAAATCTCATCATATTATCTCTCAACGAAGGACAACTCCCCAAATCCGGAGGAGAATCTTCTTTTATTCCCTATAACCTCCGGAAAGCTTTTGGCATGACCACTATCGAACATAAGAATGCAGTGTATGCCTACTACTTCTATCGCCTGATACAGCGGGCAGAAAATATCACTCTGCTCTACAATACTTCCTCGGACGGTCTCAACCGTGGAGAAGAGTCCCGCTTCATGCTACAATTACTCGTGGAAGGTCCGCATGATATCACTCGTGAGTATCTGGAAGCCGGACAATCTCCGCAAAGTATCCAAGAGATACAGATAGAAAAAACACCTGAAGTACTAAGACGAATTTATCGTACTTACGATAGCACTAATCCTTCATCGGTAATTCTCTCCCCTTCCGCCCTCAATGCTTATCTTGATTGCCGGTTGAGATTCTATTACCGTTACGTAGCGGGATTAAAAACACCGGATGAAGTCAGTGCAGAAATTGATTCAGCTTTGTTTGGAACCATTTTCCATCTCTCTGCCCAATTGGCATACACCGATCTGACTGCCAATGGAAAAATGATACAGAAAGAAGATATTGAACGCTTATTACGTAATGAAGTAAAGTTGCAAAGCTATGTCGATCAAGCCTTCAAGGAAGAATTATTCAAGGTCGCTCCCGAAGAAAAGCCCGAATATAACGGCATACAGCTTATCAACTCCAAAGTAATTGTTTCCTATCTGAAACAATTGCTCCGCAACGACCTTCAATATACTCCTTTTGAAATGGTCGCCATGGAAAAGAAGGTTTCAGAAGAGATAACCATACAAACGGGACAAGGACCGTTCACTCTCCGCCTGGGTGGGACAATCGACCGTATGGATGCTAAGGAAAGTACCCTGCGGATTGTTGACTACAAAACAGGAGGAAGCCCTAAGATTCCAGCCAACATCGAGCAACTGTTTACGCCATCAGAAACACGCCCGAACTATATCTTCCAGACTTTCCTGTATGCCGCTATCATGAGCCGGAAGCAATCATTAATGGTAGCTCCTGCCCTGCTCTACATTCATCGGGCAGCATCGGAAAGCTATTCGCCTGTTATTGAAATGGGAGAACCCCGCAAACCGAAAATACCGGTAAACAACTTCGCCTTTTTTGAAGATGAATTCCGTGAACGCTTACAGGCATTATTAGAAGAGATCTTTAATGAAAAAGAGCCTTTCATGCAGACAGAGGACACTAAAAAGTGTTCGTATTGCGATTTTAAAGCTATCTGCAAGCGATAGATTAAATTAAAAATTCAGGCACGAATTAGACGGATCACGGTTTTCCCAATTATCTTAAACCGTATAATTCCGTGTAATCCGTGCCTGAATAAAATATAAAGAAGTTTCAACGCATCCTTTAACAGAGACAAAAACGCATTGAATCAATTATTTTTCGAGCAATGGAATTGAGAAACTAAATGTAGATCCGTCTCCCTTCTTTGAAGTAAACCACAGTTTACCACCATTCTTGACAACAAAGTCCTGACACAATAATAATCCGAGTCCCGAACCTTCCTCATTGTTTGTACCGAAGGTACTGAAATGAGTATCAGTGTGCAACAACTTCTTCTGATTTTCGTCATCAATACCGCAACCACTATCTTTCACACTTACGATTGCCATACCATCTTCCTCTGTCAGTGACACCACTACTTCCGAACCTTCATTGCTAAACTTAATCGCATTGCTGATCAAATTACGAATCACTGTCTTAATCATGTCAATATCAGCACGAACAGCCACATTCTCTACAGGCACATCTTGTACTATCTTAATATTTTTCAGGCTGGCCACCATCGTAAAGATTTCACTTACGCCCTCTACGACTTCCACCATATTAATATCCTGATAAACCACTTTCAGCTTACCAATCTGGCTCTTCGTCCATTTCAGCAGATTATCAAGCAATGAGAATACATCTTCTGTTGTCTGATTAGCCATCGTTAGCAATTCATACATCTCATCACCGATTGTATCACTCGGCAAATTCAGAATCAGCATGTTCAATACCATCTTGATAGATCCCATTGGTGAACGCAAGTCATGTGCAATCACAGAATAGAGTTTGTCGCGTCCCATGATCGTCTTACGCAACTCTTCCGTTTGTGCAACAATGATTCTTTTCGCTGCAACCAACGAAATCTGGTGCGTCACACGAATAATCAATTCTTCTTTATTGAATGGCTTTGAAATAAAGTCATTACCACCCACCTGAAATCCTTTTACGATATCCGCCGTACTGTTTAGAGCAGTCAGGAAGATAATGGGAATTTCAGCCATTTCGGGGTCCGCTTTCATTTGTTGAGCTACCTCAAAGCCACTGATATCCGGCATCATTACATCCAGTAATACAAGATCCGGATTTTCCTTCTTCACTTGTTCCAACGCCTGCGTTCCATTACCGGCAGTCACAATTTTGAATTTCTCGTTAGTCAAAAGTACCTTTAATAAAAGGACGTTTGAAATCACATCGTCCACAATAAGGACTTTATATTCAGAAGGATTAATTTCCATATTCATAATTTTCTTTTTTTATGCTTCAGACATTTTTAAAATATTCAATCATACGCTTCAACCCCTCTTCAAGTTCAACAGTAGGCTGCCAGCCCAATTTCTCTTTAGCCAATGTAATATCCGGTTGGCGTTGCTTCGGATCATCATCCGGTAAAGACTTAAATACAATCTTCGAAGATGAACCGGTCATACTAATGATCCTTTCCGCCAATTCCAATACCGGAAATTCATTCGGATTCCCCAGGTTTATAGGACCTGTAAACTCGTCCTCCGTATTCATCATTCTTATCATTCCTTCAATCAAATCATCAATATACTGGAAGCTGCGCGTCTGCTTCCCATCACCATATATCGTTATATCTTCATTATTCAACGCTTGAAGAATAAAATTAGAAACAACCCGTCCGTCATTCGGCAACATTCGCGGACCATACGTATTAAAAATACGGATAATCTTCACACGCACATTGTTCTGACGGTGATAATCCATAAATAACGTTTCTGCACAACGCTTTCCCTCATCATAGCAAGACCGGTATCCCACCGGATTCACATTTCCCCAATAGCTTTCCGGTTGCGGATGAACGATTGGATCTCCATATACCTCGCTCGTAGAAGCTTGCAGAATCTTGGCATCCAGTCTCATTGCCAATCCCAGCATATTAATAGCTCCCATCACAGATGTTTTGGCAGTTTGAATCGGGTCATGTTGATAATGAATGGGAGATGCCGGACAGGCCAAATTATAGATTTCATCTACTTCAGCCGAATAAGGATAAGTGACATCATGCCTCACCACCTCAAAATGATGATTATCCATCAAGTGAATGATATTATCTTTCGAACCCGTAAAAAAATTATCCAGGCATATCACGTCATGACCTTCGTTTATAAGCCGTGTACAGAGATGAGAGCCTATAAAACCGGCTCCGCCACTTACCAATATTCTTTTCATTCTAAATATTTCTATTGTTTACTAAAGAGACGCTGTCTCTTCGTTTTGTTTATGGTCACAAATGTAACCGATTTGCTTAAAATAAACAATTTTCGGAGAGGATATTTTAAAAAAAAGAAGATTTAAATAGTTTCAATTTCCGAAACAACTTGCCACTGACAAATGTTTATAATAAAAAAGTATTATTTATTAGAACTATTATGATGACAAATAATCCAAATGCAAACCTCATAGAAGCGATGAAGGAAAAGCTCCCGCTCAAAGGGCAACTGGCAGATATGTTAATGGACACGCTATACATAGGAAAAGAGGCAGTATATAGAAGATTGCGCGGTGAAGTACCTTTCACCTTGCAAGAGTCGGCTCTTATTTCAAGAAAACTGGGTATATCGTTAGACAAAATTATAGGACTAAGTTTCAAATCGAACGCCATGTTCAATATAAACATTGTAGATTATGACGACCCGTTCGAGAGTTACTACAATATCCTTGAAAAATATGTCTCGCTGATTAATACGATGCCGGATGACCCGAATTCTGTAATGGGAACTTCCGCCAACATTATTCCACAGACTCTCTATCTGAAACATGAGCTTCTGGCAAAATTCCGTTTATTCAAATGGATGTACCAGAATAAATATATTGATTGCAAGAGTTTCGAAGAGTTGGATATTCCACCGAAACTGGTCAATATCCAAAAAGACTATGTAGCAATGACACGTCATATCCACTCCATAGACTATATATGGGATAATATGATTTTCCAGCATCTCATCAACGATATTCAATACTTCGCCAGCATCCATCTCATTTCCGACGAAACAAAAGAAGAAATCAAAAAAGAATTATTCTTATTGGCGGATGAACTGGAAGAACTGGCTATCAACGGTAAAACAGCCGACGGCAATCGTGTACGCATCTATGTGTCGAATATCAACTTCGAGGCAACATATAGTTATGTAGACACCAATAACCTGCAACTGAGCCTCATACGTATTTATTCTATCAACTCCATTACCACGATGGACAACGAAATTTTCTGTACCTTGAAAGAATGGATTCAATCTCTGAAAAAGTTCTCCACTTTGATATCCGAAAGCGGCGAAATGCAGCGTATTCAATTCTTCAAGCAACAGCGAGAAATTATTGACGCTCTTTAATTTTATTTTCGCAGATTAGAACTTCAAAAAAAATTAAGTTCCAATAAATGAAAGTAGATAAGAATCTTATCTACTTTTTTTCATTCCCTGTTCCCATCCTACCCACTTGATTCCCAATCAGAAAAAGACCTGTACGCTCATCTCTGTTTTACCACACAAATCTTTCAAACACAAGACGTAATTTTGCATAGAATGTATCACAGAGATTATTAACATTAAAATTAAAGGAACAAACAATGAAAAACGGTATTCTAAACGAATTAATATCTACAATGAGGGAGCGAATTCCTCAAGATATGAATCTGGCCAATACTTTGGCTGATATTTTATGCATGGGAAAGGAAGCTGTCTATCGCAGATTGAGGGGTGAGGTGTCTTTTACAATAGACGAAGTAGCGCTGCTTTCTCAAAAACTCGGTATTTCTATCGACCAGATTGTCGGTAGCCATGTATCTAATAAAGTTACTTTCGACCTGAACTTGCTTCATGCTTCCAGTGCGCTGGAAAGTTATTACGAAATAATCAACCGTTATCTGCAAATTTTCGACTATGTGAAAACAGATAATACGACGGAGGTGTATACTGCATCCAATTCCCTGCCCTTTACACTTTATTCTTCCTATGAGAATTTGTCTAAATTTCGTCTTTGCCGATGGATGTATCAGAATGGAGATATAAAGACGCCACATTCTTTGGAAGAGATGTCTGTGGATGAACGGATCGTCAATGTGCATAAGAAGCTGAGTGAAAGTATAAGACAGTGTCCAAAAACGTTTTTCATCTGGGACACAAATATCTTTTATTCTTTTGTGAAAGAGATCAAGTACTTTGCCAGTCTGAATCTGATAAGCAAGGACGATGTCATGCATTTGAAGGAAGAGCTTCTTCAGTTACTTGGCGTGGTAGAACATCTGTCCATAAAAGGAGAGTTCAGCGAAAACAAGAAAGTATCTTTCTATCTGTCCAATATCAGTTTCGAAGCCACTTACAGTTATATCGAGAAACATGATTACCAAGTCAGCCTGCTGCGGGTATATTCTATCAATTCGATGGATTCGCAAAGCTCGTATATCTGCCAGATGCAACGCAATTGGATTCAATCGTTGAAGCGCCACTCTATTCTAGTTTCAGAAAGTGGAGAAGCACAGCGTATCGCTTTTTTACAAAAGCAATTGGAAGTTATCAATACGTTGTAAACAATTGTAGATTTTAGGATATAAAGGAAAGGGGGAAAAGACGAGCTGTATCAGAATGTTGTTTATCTTCATTCTGATACAGCTCTTTTCTTTTAGCTTTTATTCTATTGTGCGCACACAACGATACCAAGCCCAATCTGTGGATTCTCCAGTAGTCCATGCGCCGAATTCTCCATTATTATGTCCGACCACCCAATAGCCGCCATCGCGTGAAGTCAATGTCCAATGTACAGCGCTAATCTTCTCGAATCCGCTCCCTGTCCAAGTAGTCGAACCACCGAAACCTTGGTTTTCAATGCTGGTAACGGCCCCTCCCATACTGAGCACCAGATACATCTCACGCTGGGTAGGCAGACGCCAGCCACTCCCTTTGTTTTCGCATGCCGCTTTTGCTTCCGACCAAGTTTTACCATTACTACTGGTATTTTCAATCTGAAACTTAGGAGCAATCTTATTCATCGCGTCACTTGTACCCGGAGTTTCACCTGAAGCAAATAATACCGAAGGATCCGTTCCTCCACTGGCATCACGAGAGACAATAGTGACCCCCGAGGATTCTACCGTTAGATAAGGGTACTTCTTTCCACTATTTGTATTATTCCTCACGCAACGGAAATAATTATTCTTGCTAATAGATTCGGAATCCAAAAAACCTGCCGACATCTCCATCCAAAAACGGGTAGCAGAGCCTTTAGCCTCATAGTATGATGAAGTCCAGTAATTACCGGTCCAGTTTTGATACCACCCATATATATTCTGGCTATCATGATTATTATAATTCTCTGCATTGCCACCCAAAGCATTTTCATAAGCGAATGACAGCAACAGTTCACTGGCAGTAGGCAGACGCCAACCATCGCCTATATTCCTACAGATATCCTCCGCATCGGCTACATTTTCCAACCGTCCCACACTTTGCTTCGTCTCGCCTATTTCCTTATAATATAGCCTGTTATCAAACCGAAGTGGATAAAGATAGAAAAGAGGTTCCCCTGCAGTTGTGTAAGATTTGGTTTCGGATACCATCTGAAGGTCAATCGTACGATAAAACGGGAATTCTTCATCCGACACAGTATGCATTACATTTCTGAACGTGATTCTTATCGTTCCACTTTTTCCCTCTTTCCACTTGCCAGGGTGAAGCTTCAGCCTAAAATCGTATCCGTGGCCAACCACATCATTACCCTTTCCGTCATTATAGCCTATGATAGACTCAAGATACATCTTGTCGTCCGCATTCTTTCTGCCTATAATTACATCATTATCCGAATCGGTCCGAATCAGTCCGGTACCATCATCGTTCGTTATATTCAATTCCTCAATATCCATAATTTCCCAATTGTTATTGACAAACAATTGCAAGTATTGCTCCGCACCCAGATTGACTTTATAAGTACGGCTATTGACTGTAGTGGGAATATATCGGAATGAGAATTCCAACTCCCCTTGATTGATGGGGAATTGTACATGAGTGAGGTATCCCTCCTTATCGTACAGGCCGAATAAGATGAAATCCCAACGCCACCACCAACCTTCACCATCTTCAACAGTACCATCACCTGCTCTTCGCGGATTAGGCTGTATGGTAAACGCCTGCACCCTTTCACTGAATGGTACCGTATTCGTCCTGTCTAATTGAGGAATTAAACCGCCGGCATTATATTGGATCATACCGATATCGTTAGCGTCAAAAAGTTTACCTTCTATCTTATCCACGGAAAACATGACATACACCGTCTGCGGTTCGAGAGGGAGTTCGTCACCATCGGGATTTCTAATCGGGAAAAAAAGACCTCTCTCCAACACATTTCCGTATGCATCGACAAATTTGATAATTCCCGGATCTATCGTATACTGCGTCACTTCAATATTGTGAGTCAAGCGCCCTGCCGTCAACGTAACAGTAGCCTTACGCTCAACACCTATATTATCATTATTAAAATAAGGAATCTTCAATTTGAGTTGGGTATCATCGTTCGCAACGCCCGACGCCGCATCGGCTCCACCTTCAAATTTGAGCCAGTCGCTCCCTGCAGTAACGGTGGCCTTCCAACCGCCGGGATTGTCAGTAAAAACGTCTATGGCATAACTATTATTCTGGTATTGAGTTACAGCGACCTCCGATTCACCCACTCCGAGCATATATTGCCCATTGTAGACTACATCTTTGACCTTATCACGGTCATAGTGTATCAATCGGAATTTCAGGTTGGACATGACTGTATAAGATGCCAACGCCTCGCTAAAACTTTTATAACCGATTCCCAACGCCTTAGTAATGGTAATGATGTATTTATGGTTTCGCTTCAAGGACAAATATTCCACCTGCTCTCCTGTATTTCCGGTTTTGGTAAAATCCACCCGGTAAAATGTCGATTCGCCCGTACCGATTCTTCCTTTCACAATCAGGCAAGTAGCATTCTTACGGCTCGCTTCTCCATCTTGTCCCACACCACCGACATCCTCTGCTGCTATAGATTCAAATGTATAAATCTCCCCTTCGTAGGGTGTGTTGCCATTTACGGAGTAAAGAATTGCATCCCCTTCTTCCGTCATTTTACCACTGTTCACAGGGAGAACCGGAGTATCCGGAGCCGGGTCAGTAACCTGCCCGTTCGTGTTCCATGCCGGAGCAATGTATCCGGTGGTATTGTAATTAGCCAGGTAAACCTCTTCGACCGTGAAATTCGAAGTGGCACTGTTATTACGGATATCGATGCGCGCCAGCATACGTTTCATATTTATGCCAGTTATCGGATCCATCGAAGGAGTGATTTTGCTTATTACCTTCTCCCCGTACATCGGAATCCGCGTATACCCATCAGTCGTCGAACCGTCTGCCAGCCATTTGCCGGTCTGGGCGTGGAGCATCTTTTCCATTGCCTCAACCTTGGTGGTCGTTCCCTTTATGAAGCCCGGCACAATATTATCAAGTTCCTTATTTGCCACAACCACGATGCAAGTAGATGCGGTAGTGGGAGAAAGCACAGCAGAGAAACTCACAGTGGAATTGTCAGCCAAGTCCTGAGTAACTCCTGTAGCGCTGACGCATTCCAGGTATACCGCCGGTGTTTTTGACATATCAAAAACAAGAATATCCACCGTTTCTATTTCGTCTTCTTTCTTTGCTGTTCCCGTTCCAGTCATCGTACGCGAAGATACGGACGGGAGGTTTACATCGGGAACCGTTAATGTAAACCGGATACCGTTTCCTGTTGGAGAAGGTGTCGACCCTAATTCTTCCTGTACGCATCCGGTAAGCCATACCGTCATTAACAAAACAGGCAAAAGATAGCACCTTCTTATGATTGAAATCCCATATTGCATATTTCTATTTCCTTTCCTTAAACTTTAATATTGCATATTCGCCATTATGGCGCGGTCAATGTCACCGCTATTGGCAGATTATCACCATTCGTATTGGTTAGTGTGAGTGTAGCCGTATCACCGGACACAGCATCGGCTCTAAAGTAGAAGTAAACCACATCACCACTCACGCCACTTGTTTCGAGCATTGTCTCACTGTTAAGCAGAATTTTATCCGGATCCTGTATCTGGGTTATCTTCCACTCCCACGTTCCCGGGTTGCCCGAAGTAAAGACAAGCTTGTGACGTTGCATATTTCCGGTTCCACCATCACTGCCGTCCAATTCTACGTTCGAGGTCAACCACTCTCCGTCTTCTTTCCACTGGCTCAACAGTACATGATGCCGCAGATTACCGGCATTGATATAAAAGCCTGTTTCCCGCTTAGTTCCGGTTCCGGAGTTAAATCCGGGCATCACAACCTGGATATTATAGGTATATACACCTCCCGAAAAGGATGTCTCGGCCATATTAACCGTTGCCCACGTATCCATAGTACTTTTGTTTAATGACGCACCCGGCAGATAGCCCGTATCCGGATTGGCATCATAATTCGTTTTCGCTTCTATATTGACAGTGACACCATCACCAGCCGTCTGTACCTTGGTCTGCGATAACTTGAGATAATACTGTTTGTCGAAAATCACATTCACCGGGCTTTCCGTCCATTCAAGCGGCGTGGCTGAAAGCTGATAGGTTTCGTTGGATATCGTAAGATTGTAGTTGATGTACTCGCCTGACTCCCAGGAGTGCGGGTTCTTGGCGATAATATCACTGAACAGGAATTCCCGGTCGCCAAAGTTGGTGGTAACAACGATTTTGGCGGTTGCGGAGAAAGCGTCGGTCGGCAACATGAGGAATGTATCCCCCATCAAGGTGGCATCTTCGGTCACCGTTTTGTTATCGGTGAGAGTAGAAACGACCTTCCCGGTGGCGACATCGCTCCAGACAAACTTCGGTTTGCCGTTTTTCGTCGTGGTGGTCGGAATTTCAGTCATGGCAAGTTTACCGCTTTTTCCCACATTCTGGAATTCTATTTTCTCGATAGTCACCTCATCCGGTACAGGAGCTACTTTCTTGAATGTAAAGGTAACCTTAGTCAATGTGTGGTAGAAGTGTATATTCACACCCTCAACCCATACAGGGCCCGATATAGCCGCCAGTACATCGACATGATTGGCGGCGGATGCATTCGCTGTATAATTCAGCACCATTTCTCCGGGATCAGTGAAACTCGCAGTCGGCGCATTCGCATCGTTGTACGGATACCAGGAGAAGAATTTCATGCTCGCATTCAGCAATCCGGGCCAATATTGCAACGGCGAGATGGTGGCTGTCAGGTCGGCGTTAACCGTGGCACTTGCATTGAAGTATGGTTGGGGAACGGAAGCATTGGGAGTCAGTGAGCCGTAAAGACCGAAAGTCTCTTCTTTCAGATCAGTATTCGAAGAGATTGCCGCACCACGAGTGTAGACATAGCCGCCTTCTCCGATACGTTGCACAACAATTAATTCCTTATCACACGTCATCTCTTCTCTGACACACGAAAAGAGGACAGCCGAAAGGACAGCCATTGCCATAATCATCTTAATATTATTTATAGTCTTTATCATCTTACTTCTTTTCCGAAATTAAAAACAATCAACGAAAGATATTACAAGTCCATATCCAGATCAATGTCTTGTCTTTCACCCCAATCTTCTACGCTTATCGTCAGTATTTGAATACCTATTTTTCCTACGCGTGCCGTTACCTGATACACATTGTTCCGACGGATCTCTGTAAAAGGTTGCGCTGTCGGACTGCCTGTACCGTCAACCTTTGTTACGCTTTCAATTACTTTCTCGGTTATTCCGGTGACGTCCGAAGGGCCTTTCGGGACATTAGCCATACTGATAGACAGTCGGTCGGAATAATCCGACTTGAATAGACGTTCGGCTGTGTAGAACGAGCAAAGCAACTTCCGGTTTTCAGCTCCGGGAGCAGATGAATATGCCCAAGTTTCTGTAGTCGCAGCCGTCCAGCTATGCGTTAACAAATTGCTTTCCGACACGTCTTCCTTCACTTTTCCGTAGTTTTTTGAAGAGTCGGCGTTATCACGCGTACCGTTATCCACGTTTCCCATCACGAAATAGCTATCGTAGGAGAAATTGTGCAAGGTGACACTAGTGCTTCCGGCAATATATCCGGTCACCGCCCCACCGTCTATAGCTTCGATAAAGACATCTACCCGGGCTACGGCACGTTCGATCACCATTTGTACTGTTTTGGTTTCATCAGGTGCTATGGATATATCCCGGATCACTCCTGTCATAGGCATTCCGGTTGCCGAAATAATCTGCCCGTCACTATTCAGTATGCTGGAGATATCGTAAATCATCTCCTGCAACGTCAAAAGATTGGCTATACCGTCAAGTTTGCTTGTGAGGCTCTGCGGTTCGTTGGCAATAACTACGACCAGGATATCATTACTGGACGTCACTTCGAGAAGTTGTGCATCTATATCAGTAGCTGTCTCCGGAGTACTCAACAGGATGTGTTCATTCACATCCAGCCTCACGCCACCGGGCGTGCTGCCGAATACGATAAACCGCATGGAGTTTATCTTCTCCTGTTGTTCCACATCCCCATTGTTCACCAAGTCGATGCTAAGTTGCGCCCGGGTAGTATGGGCAGGCAACTCATAAGCCACATCAGCTTCTCTACTACATGAGAACAAAAGGATGGTGGATGCCAGACAAATGATATGTAATAGCTTTTTTCTCATTCTTAAACTTCCATCCCGTGGAGCCAATGAATCCAGTTCCCCACGACAATACCAATTTGAAGGAATCCTCCTCCGTTTTTTTCAACAACTGTAAATATCAGGTTCCATTCACTCTGCCTGTCAAGATATTCCTGAAAGGGAAGCTCCGTTCCGTCGTAACGGGAAACCGGCCGTGCAATACTCAAGAGTGTCATCAGATTATAGCTCCAGACTTCAGCTTCGGTATTCGCATCCCTTATAATAAATTTATAATCCCATCCACTCCTGTTGAGCAAACGCATCGTGTTCAGGCGTGCGGACATAACCACGTCGGATATTTCACCCGGACCTGTATAGTAAGGCACATAAGTAACCGGCCCTTGTCCTGCGGGTTCGTTTTCCCAGGAATAAACTGCATTTTCCGGCGCCTGAATTTCAAATGTATATTGTGTGCCATCCACTTTATTTTCCTCATATCCCATTAACGCGAGATTAAACCGATTGGTGTCACGTATCAGGTTCACCGGATAAATTTTATGGTCGGTACTGGATGGCAGGTGGTCCACTTCTACAACCTCTCCGAAGTAAAGATGCTGAAACTCGAAATTAACAACATCCGTCTCTCGCTTCAGGGATACAATGACCTGTTGGAGGGTGCTAGTTCCCGGTGCCAGTTTATTACCTGCATTGTCCGAAAGACGGAATCTGTCAGACAGACTTCCGACGGTCAGTACTTTATAACTTCCGAAATCGAGCTCGTCGGTCAACGACATCCGGTTTCCACCCACCAGCGCAGCAACCTCGGCACTTTTGGTGAAAAGCAATTTATCATCGCTGTCGAACACAAGTACATCCACCGATTTAACCTGCGGATTAAATGCATCCGCATATTCCATATTGTAGTCGAATACAAATTCCAACCAAAGCTCGCACCGTGGAAGGTCTTCGCGTATACTGTCGCACGAAGCCATACATAGCATCGAAGCAACGATAAGGAACAGCGATTTAGTTTTTCCGAACATATCTTTTTCTTTTAGGAGGCAACCCTATCGGTTTGCCATTTTATATTGTCAGAGATCTCTATTTTGTGACCTCCGGTTATTTCCTCTTTTAGGGGCGCGCTTTGCATTTCATTGCATCTCGGATGCGCCGGTATATTTCAGTGCTGTTTTTGGGAAGCCTGTCACCGGCTTGTTTTTACTTTTTTCGGCGGTCTGTTCCGCACAGAATATCTATTAAAAAAAGTACAGGGCAGGCAGTCCGCACTGCCCTGTTTTCTTTGAAAGTAAAGAGTTTCTTTAGATTTCGAAATTTGTAGTCCAGTATATCCACGGAGCAACTTTAATCTCAAAGTGGAGATAAGCACCTTTCTTATCGATATCTTCTTCTTCATCCGGATCTTCGGGTCCACCACCAGGATACCACGGTGTACCGTTACCATTTACCTTTGTCAGCGTAAGCGTATAATAGTTATTACGTACTACACCGTATTTTCCATACTCCATATAAGAGTTGGCTGCATTGTCATGACGAATCTCATAGTAGTAATAGTTGAGACTCTTTGGATACCAATAGATGCAACCTTCTTTTTTACACAGTTCACCACCATTCTTAATGTTGTTGTCATCAAGAATAGTCTGTGTAAGAAGAGCAAAACTACCCGGATCATTGGTGGTAAGTTCAGATTGTATCTGAGTATAGAACAGTTCGCATGCTGTAACCAAGAGTTTCTCCTGGGCGGTCATAGGGTCTGAGTTTGTTTGTTTAGCTTTAGCAGGTGTATAAGCAGCCAGCAAGTCAGCAAAACTTTTGAAGTTTACAGAGTTAGTTCCGTTAGGAAGACGATACCAGTCATCTCCCAAAGTAAATTCACCGGACTTCCAAGGTGCATACTGTCCCTTAAGTACCAGACGCGTAGCCGCACCGAACTTCTGATATCCTTCAGCCATCGTATTCTCGATACAGTATTTATAATTATCACCCGCATCTGCACTTTCAGCAACCCACTCTACCTTAGGTTCGCGGTTAGCATCAAGTGTATTCTTAACAATGCCTGTAAGATATTCAGTTCCACCTGCAGTCGTAAAGTTCGGGTCAACTGTATAGAAGTTACTTTTGTAGAATCCGGTAGTATGAGATGACGCTGTGGTAGTCTTCTTTGCAAAAGGATAGAACAGAGAGTTATAGTAGTCTATAGTCCAGTTTCCAAAATCAAATTGTCCAAGACTTGCATTTGTTCCATCTTCAAAAGGTCCAACTGCTAATGGACTGCCAATCATAACTTCCAACTTTGCAGCAAGGCGTTCTATCTCAAGAGTAGCCGGATTACTTTTCGCTGCATTCTGAGCTTGCGCTTCCGATTTATAGTCACTGACCAAAACAATCTTGTCCGATACATCGAGCAGACATTCATCTTTCCATGCATGATTGGATGGATCCGAATCGGAATCATCGTAGAATCCGACATTAATCATTGCACAACCATTGGAGTGTACAACCTCCTCTACCAGATAAGCATTGTTGGGCTTAGTATTGTTTTCAGGAACTGTAACCATTGCATTGATGGTAGCATAGGTTGCACCCTCTGAAAGGTTATCCAAGCGATCCTTTAATTGGTAACCCGGATTGGCTATAACAAGCAAATACTTAGTATTCGGATCCACTTTAACCGGAGTATTCGGAGTCGTAACTCCACTATTTGTTCCGAAAGAACCTGATCCCAATACCGTGGCATACTTAGTTGCCTTTTCATCCTTAGTCACCACCTTACCCGCATCGAACGTAATCACATAAAGCTCATTAATCGCGCTTTCTGCAGGCAAAGCCGGCTGTTCACCAGAAGCACGTGAACCAGGCACTTTTGGATTAGTCAGACTAATTGATACGTAAGCTACATCATAACCTGCTCCCCCTTCAACCTCCGGATTTTCCTCCAGATTCTCATTTGAACAACTTGCTAATGCCACAACGGCCAGCAACGAAACTAAAATTGATTTAATCTTTAGCATAATACAAAAAATTATTAGAATTAATACATATATAATTTCCCACTTAATTAGTAAGTTTTACTTACCATTTTTTCTCATCTCGGCAGCATTAGCCTTCTTCCTGACTAATTCTTCCAGATTGCCCCTAGCTGCATCCAGACCTAACTGCTCTGCGACCTTCAAATACTTCTTCGATAATTCATAATCTCCCTTCATTAACATTAATATTCCCATAGCATTATTATATTCCGGCAAATTCTTATTCGAATTCACCATACCCAGATAACGTTCGGCCGAAACCAAGTCATTGCGTGATAAAGCGGCAGTAGCAGCATTTATATTTGCAATCTCACTCTGCGGATACATCCGTACAGCCGTTTCGAACACATCAATAAACTCTTGCGAGCCTGTCGGATAGGTATTAGCCACCAGAAACATTTCATTCAAGCTCAAATTCTGCGGACGCGTCTTGATAATCTCTTTCGCTTCCTCCACACTAAAATTCCTCACTTCGTAATTCACTTTGCAGATAGCCACACGCAAACTTGGAAAAATATACTTCAACAAGTATCGGTAAGGTGTTCCTCCGTGAAGTTGCATCAGTTTTGTTTCTCTTCCTTTTTCAATAGGTATATTCCTGATAATATCCAGCACTTCGTCTTTATATTCCAATTCGATTGTTTCAAGCGCCTTCTCCAGTCCGTCCCAGTTTTCACCTCCAAAGACAATGTAGTATTGGTTTCTCGGAAAATCGTATCTGTGTGCCAGATAATCCCGAAGCGCCATGGCACGCCCTTCAGACAGACGTTTGTTCGCTGCCAATGTTCCTTCCGGAGAAGCATAACCGATAATATCCAGACGGTTCACTTTCACATTCGGATCGGACTTCAGCTCATCGATCATCTTGCGGATTTTAGCTAGTTCCTGAGGATTATTCATGTATTCGGGACGAATATTGACTTTATTCACCTCGAAATCCAGAAAACATTCTGCTTGAATATCCCGTTGTTTGATTTCTTCCGCTTTCGGTTGCAGATAAGCAAACTGAGGAACCGCTACGTAAGGCGTCCATACACGTTCCAACGTCACTTTGCCAAACTCCTCTATGTTCATCAATGCCGTTTCGCCGCAACCACATTCATCACGCTGCACGTCCAAGCGCGCATCCTTCATCCATGATTCGAACGGAACCAGATATTGATACCGAATCGTATCATTTCTTAGTTTTCCAGCTTTTTCCACTATATATGGCTTCTCGTAGTTTCTTTTCTCTTTGGCGCTCATCAACGCAAGCTCACGCTCATACGCCAGATACTCGTCACGACCTTTAATAGAAACTTTCGGAAGATTCTGAGTACGTCCGGGAGTCACCAGCCGCGGAATAAAATCCATTCCCCGGGCAGATTTCACTTTCACATTATTCAAAACAAAATCTATATCGACATGAATAAAATCACCTTTCTGTTCCAACCGCACCGGATTCACAGTAATGACACCTTCGTAAGAGCGGGATTGAGCCATAGCTGTGTTTATATTCAGGCTGCAAACCACCAACATACACACAAGGAAACCTATTTTTCTTATTATCATACTCCTCATTATTTAATTACATAAATAAGTGACACACTTGCTTTAGTAGGCCCGAAATAGTTTTTGCTGCTTTCCTTTAGTCTCGTACCACAAGTAGCGCAAGGATACTTGTCATATACAATGTGCGCATATCCCACTCCGACAGATGTTTCTATACTCCAGCGTTTTTTCAGAATCCACGAATATCCTACGGAAAAGCCACCACCATAAAGATATCCTTGATAACGCGTATGCTACATATTGTCACTGATAAAAGACCAGTCGGGCCATCCCCCTACATTGAAATCGGCATAATGTCCATGCATTCCGACAAACATACGGCGAAAACTCTCACAAAACCAGTAACGGACTTCAGGTTGTATTCCCCAATGACGGAGGCGTTTGCCGTCGGAAAGTTTCCACGGATTATAATTGACCGGAATATCCAGCGTCCATTTACGCGCCAGTCCGATCTCCAGTCCCAGATTCATGGTAGTAGTAGCGTCATATAGCAGATTGCTTTTCAGCGCAACCTTCTGGGCATGCCCCTCGGAAATGGCACATCCGAGCATGAATAATATGAGTATAGCAACTTTCTTCATTTATATCACATTTACTGTTGTTTATTGCCCCAATTGAGTAACATCTATTTTTATGCGTTGCACATTACTGATGCCCGTTTTAACGGAAGACACCATTGTTGTGAGATGTACGATTCCGTTTCTGGAATCCGCCTCTACATTGGGCAATACCTTAATATAGATCTTACCGTCTTCAACGATAATGCGTTCTTCTCCTGTATGTCCCTCCGGCATTACGGAAGAATACAGACGAATCCAATTTTTAGCACTTTCATCCACTTCGCCCGTAAGGCAGAAATAATCGATTTCATACACCTCCGAATTTAAATTTCCAGTAGGCATGAGCTGAAGTGTACTTCCCGTAGCAGGAACAGCTTCCCTTTGTCTAATATGAACTTCTTTTTCCAAATTTCCTGTTTTTAATGTTATAAATTCATGGGGATAGTTTCTTGAGTGTCACTATAAGACAGAGAGCCAAGCAAAGGATTGCTCAACGGCTTAGTCAACAACCTGGCATATATATCCGCACAAGTTGTCACCTTCGATGTTAATTGAAAGAGAGTGCCGGTCACATTCGACCCCTGCACACACATCACAGATAATAAAAAAATCAAATATAAAATACTGATTGTAAGTTTTGTTATTTCTCTCATTAATTCTCTAATATACTTTCTTCTACTTCTTGTATATCTCTCTTATTTCTCTTTTTGCTTTTCTCTCAGGACAATATTTTTGTCCAAATCTCATATTGCAAATTTCGGAATATTAAAGGAGATACAAAATTGTATTCATTTCTGTTACAGAGAATCAACTTAGAATAAAGAGGCTAATTATGCAGGTAGCGAACAAGAGGGTTACGAAATTCACAACAAAAATATTTAATATCCTCATTTCTTTCGATATGCGAACATTAAAAAAATCCCAAGTTTCTCTCATAAAAACTTGGACAATGGAGGGAAGTTATGGTTTTCTGTGTCATTTAGACACAACTTAGGCACAAATTAGACAAAAGACATAGCTATTTTATACAACAAAATAGCCCAATAACTTGTATAATTTGTGCCTAAATGACAAAAAGTTCAATTTCTATATGTATATATAGTTATCAAATTATAAGGTTTTACGCTCAGTTTCCGTAGGTGCCACCTCATCAGGAATACTGAATTCGCGATTAGCAAACAGATCAGCAAGACCTGAAATTTGTTTCAGGCGCAACAATTCATCACGATCCATACCAATATTTTTCATTATCCATTGATCGGACATACCTGCCTTGTCAAGTTCCGCAACAATATTGCACATCAATTCAATGTTATGCATTCCACGCGCACGGTTGTGCCGGATGGTCGAACTCATACGGTTAGACAGGTCTTTGTCTATCACCACAATCGGCAATAAGCCGTTTTCACGCTTATAGATTCGTTGGGAAGTTTTCAATACCGTATAGCGATGGTAGCCGTCCACCAGTATATAATGGTCTTCATCTTTATTGTAGTAACATACACATGGCATCGTAAAGCCATCTTCCCAAATAGAAAGTTCCAGCAACTTCATTTCAGGCGGTGCAACGACATTCGGATTATAATCGTTCGCATATACTTTTTCTACGGGTACCGCTTTTACCTCGTAAACAGGGCTTTTATCTACACTCATGATACTATGATTCTATATTGTTCCATAATTTGACTCCTCTTACTCATCTCCTCCTTCGTAGGTGAGAATCCCATATATTTGCAGGCATGGTCATTTTTAAGAATACAAACACACATTCGCTTATACGTGGGTATTTCTTTGAATTCCGGAATGTCGATATCATCCTGATATTCCATACGTACCGGTTTTTTCAACGTTTTGTAGTTACTGTTGTCCATAACGATAATCGGTACTTTCGCATCAATCAACTTTTGGATGGTAGCATCACTTAGGCATCCACCTTTTGTCCGCCAGAAATTCACACTCACTGATAGTTTACGGAGATAGTTTTTCCTCGCCCGTTCCGGCAAAGTGGACAACAAGAAATACATAAACTCACGCCATGTATATCCTTCGGGAAGTTTCACCGACTGCCATCCCATCGCATGAGTACCGCCATACATACCGGTAAAGTTCACACCGTTCACCCTTCCGACCATTTTACCCCAGGTATTGGGATCTAGCACCCGGTAAAGTTGCAGGCTCTCTTGCGCTTCGTTAATAAAAGGACTTGCTACACGCTGACGCTCCAAATTGACTCCAGCACGATAGTAAAGATCATATAAAGTATTATAATCCCACTGGAATTTTCCATTGGCCGTCCATACATCCGTTGTCTTCCAGTCGAATATAGGATAGGCATTATAAATATCATTCCCTACTTTTGAAGTCCATTTGTATTTATGATACATCTGGAATTTACGGCTCATATAGATACATCTCCACCGGTTGAAACTCTCCTGTGTACGGATTCCGATCAGACAACAAGTGCGCACTGCGTCATTTTTGTTGTGTATCCATTGCGCAAAACGCATCTGGAATTCATAATCCCACATGGTTGTATTATAAAAAGGAAAATCATCTTTGGTCATTGCCTTTTTAGGCATGGAACGAACCCATATATTCTTTTTATTATCTTCCCAGGGACGCCAAAAGGATTGATACATCGAGGTACAGGTAGCCACACGGAAAGGAATACATACCCGGTACACATCCAGAATATCCTTGTTAGCTTCCAGCATCCGGTCCACATAGTCGATGGTCATTTTATACTGGATTTCATAATCCATGTGAAAAACTCCCAAACGTACCTTCAGGTTATTCTTCCGGATATAATCGATACACATATTCAGCAGTACCCCGCTGTCTTTACCTCCGGAGAATGACACATATATATTATCAAATTCATTAAATATAACTTTCAGTCGTTCTTGTGCTAATTCATATACATTCTTTGTGCCTGCTATTTTCTTTTTCGCCATAAGTTATCTATACATTTTTACATACCGTGTCCATTTCTTGTCCATCGATACAAATTCAAACTTTTCAAATGTTTCTTTATCTTGTACCAGTGTGACCGAATTGAGCAACCAACTCTCAGGCCCGAATTCCGCAATGACGGCAGGCAACAAATGCGACAGGATTTCCTCCCGTCCGGCGTCTTCTGCCTTTACATAATAATTATTGATTACAGCTTTCTTCCGGCTTTTCTGTTCCACCGGCACGAAGCCCACCACTTCTTTATCTTCAATCGCAATAAACCACACATACTCTTCGCCCGTCTTGAAAGGGTAATTATTGTTTGCGCGTATCACTTCGGGATCCATCACCATCGGCGCCAGAAGCCGATATAAATGTTTGTCTTTTCCTTTTAATCGTATTATCTGCATCATATCATTCAAAAATGGACACACAAAAATAAGGAAAAAATATCAAATTCGTCATTTCTGTTCCTAAAACATTTGTTTTTCATGTTATTATCTCTATATTTCGATATTTTTGAAATCACCCGTCCGTCATTCCTCTCTCACGTTTAAAGTAAGTCAGTATGGTGGCAAAGCTTAGATATTCCCGCCCGGGAGTATGCGACCGGCTTTGAAATTGATAACGGGCAAAGATGACTTCACATGCCAGTTTATATTTAAAATGCAGCTTTAAGCGGTGCTGTAAAAACTCAAACACCCGACAGAGATATGCAAACACGTCTCCCACTTTGTCATTGGGAATCACTCGTGGCTCACGATGCGTATCCGATATGTGTTCCATTTCACTAAGAACATATTCCAGCTGCTCTATTTCCTCGCTAGTGTTTTGCATTGTACATTTCATTTGTTCTATTTTCTCTTCCTGACGAATGTACTGTTCACGCTTTCGTTGTAAACGTTCTTTTATGTTCTCTATTCCTTTTGACATTATAAAATTTAGTTATATATAAACGGTTTGACCTTACTGATTATTAACCGGGAAAATGCCATATAAAATCTAATCTTACATGCAAATATAGAGAAGATTGTTTAAATAATTAGATTTTTATTTAAAAATATTCATACTTATAACACATTTAAATTACCAGCATCATAAAATCGGTTTTTCCTTCCAATGAAACGAATCGTACTTTTGCGGAATATTTAAATATTTTAAACAATGGATAATCAATCTTTTGACTGGCTGCTTCATGGCTGCCATGCACTGTCCGAAGTGGCAGTAGCTTATTTTCCGAACTATCAGTATAATTGTTCAGCGGTGAAAGCGTTCCGGCGGATCATCAAAGAACATGCAGTATTACTGAACCAACTCACGGAAGCGGGATTCACCCCGCATACCACAACGCTCACTCCTCAGCAAATTGCGATTATTGTAAGGTTCTGGGGAACGCCTGCATTAGTATACGAAATGATAAAAAAGAATTCATATCTTGCTGTCCCGAAAATGGGGAAAAAGATATAATGTATTTTAATACATTCTTTTTTTTCATTTATATATTAATGGATGAAGGGGTGGTCGAAGTGCTAATATAGGCATGCCGGCCTCCCCTTTTAACAGGGCGTTTGAGCAAGAGTAGAAGAAGGCAGACAGAGAGGTCCAAAAATATAGGTAATAATCAGGGGTATTGGACACATGAGCCAATATTAAAATATTTAGCCGTTCATAACCGTAAAATTGTACATCTCAACCAACCGGACTACCTTCGCACCAAATTAAAACAATATAAAGTATGATTAAATCTACAGCAGAAATGCTTAAAAAGGGATATCTCCTCTTCCCTAAAGTCTTATTCGAGGAGCAAATAAAAGTGACTAAAGGTGCAACAGGATATTTCGACGCGTTTATTTTGGTATTAACGCATGTCAATTATAGTACTGTGGAATGTCGCATCCACCAGTACACATTTCAATGCCGGCGGGGTGAATCTGTAATGTCCATGGTTCATTGGGCAGAATTATTCGGTTGGAAACGCAGTCGCACGCGGTATTTCTTCAATAAAATGTACGATGAAGGTATTATCGAAAGATTGTCTAATCCATATATCACTCACATCCGCATACCCGACTACGATCTGTTGGTCGGACAGAAACGTCGGGAAAGTGTCCGTGCCGAAGCTGACGGTATCACCTTCGATGCGTTTTGGGAAAAATATCATGATATTACCCGGAAGCCTAAAACCAATGTCGGCCGTGCTCGTCGGGAATGGAACAAGTTATCTGTCAACGAACGTTGTCTCAGTCTTAGTCACATCGATGAATATTATGATAATCTGGCGGATATCAAGTACTGTATGCAGGCTGCCTCCTATTTGTCAAATAAGGCATTTATGAATGAATATGACTATTAGAAAAGAAAATGAGTGAGATAACAAACCCACAGGACGCCGAACTCGAAGAAGTCGTGCTCGGCGCCTGCCTGCTGGAAAGCAAAGCTATTACACTGGTTGCCGACATATTACGGCCGGAAGTATTTTACACTGAAACGAACCGTGAGATTTATGCTGTCTTGCAGGGTATGTACCATGCCGGGCAAGTAATTGATATCATGACCATAAAAGAAGAACTTGCCCGGCATGGCAAGCTCGAATTTATAGGAGGGCTTTATACACTGGTGCGTATCAGTTCACGCGTAGTGTCGAGTGCTCACCTAGAATATCATGCCCGGATTCTCAAACAGAAATATATCCGTCGTGAAACGATTTTAGGATCTCACAAACTGCTGGCACTGGCTGCCGACGAAACGACTGATATAGACGATACCTTGGCAGACGCCCATTCCCTCCTCGATCGTTTGGAAAAGGAATGTGGTACTACCGAGCATCTTCGTTCTATGCTGCAACTTATGGAGGATACCATTAAACTAATAGAAGTCCGTACAGCCTCCAACAAGAATGGTGTCACAGGGTTGCCAACCGGATTTACTGATCTTGACCGCCTGACATGCGGCTGGCAAGCAGGTGACATGATTGTTATAGCTGCCCGTCCTGCAGTAGGGAAAACGGCATTCGCCCTACATTTGGCACGCACCGCTGCTTCGGCGGGATATCACATTGCTGTATATAGTCTTGAAATGCAAGGTGAACGTTTGGGAGACCGCTGGCTACTGGCTGCCACTACGGGAGTTAACCCCGATCATCTCCTCAGCGGACAATTAACTCCCAGCGAATTACGGCAAATACACGAGGCATCAACAGAGTTGTCTCATCTACCTATTCATATCGATGATAATCCGTCGGTGAGTATGGATTACGTTCGTTCTTCTGCTAAACTGCTACAAAGTAAAGGAAAATGTGACGGTGTCATCATCGACTACCTGCAACTGTGTGACATGAAAACAGACCAACACAACCGCAACCGAGAGCAGGAAGTAGCCCAAGCTAGCCGCAAAGCCAAGATGATGGCAAAAGAATTGCATATCCCTGTGATACTACTCAGTCAATTAAATCGTAATGTAGAGGGGCATCCCGACAACCGTCCCAGTTTGAGTGACCTTCGCGAAAGTGGGGCTATCGAACAAGATGCTGATTTAGTACTGATGCTTTCCCGCCCTGCTCTCTCCGGACGTGCGACAGACCGCAAAAGCACCTACTCTACAGATGGATTGGGTGTGATGGGTATTGTGAAACACCGCAACGGAATGACTGGTGAGCTTTATTTCAGACATGATCCGAGTATGACGAAACTGGAGGATTACGTACCCGGAATAGATTGGATGAAGAAGAATACAACTACCTGAACGGTATAATAAGACAGTGTTTTACAAGAGCTAAAGCTTAGCTTTAGAGGTCGTAAAGCGATGCTTTAGGTTATGAAAAGCAATGCTTTACGATCTCTTCTTTTTTTAAAGTTTCAACAATCTTATCCCGTGTCTTATGGTTCTCCCAATGCGTCTATAATCACTCTTACCTCCAAAGGTGTGAAAGAACGGCAGTTGGGCTGATAACCCAGGTCATACAGGCGTTGTAGAAGTCCCGGACATAACAGGATCCATTTCTTCATTTTTCGATAAGCAGCGATGTCGGTTAGTTCGGGAGAATAAAGTGAGGCAAGTTCCATACGGCCATACGCACGTATTGTGAATTCTTTCATGATAAATAAGCTTTGATTTATATCTACAAAATTAACAAAATATTTTCACATATGCAATACTTTTTCAATGAATAACTGACTATTATCATGCATTACTGACAGGTACAAATTGAATAACCGATATGCCCATCTTTATGCCAAAACAAGTTGCTCGCAAACTTCTTGGTTACCAATATTGGAATAGCACTCATGATGCTGTATCAATCAAGTATTTACGACAGTCTCTCACCTTAAACAAAAATCGTCTATTAAAAAGTCAGACAAAATTTGGTCAAATATTCCTTTTTATTAATTAAAAAGGCTACAGTTTCACAAACTAATATTGGATTTCAGTCTCTTTTCCATATATTTGCGCCCGCATTTTTATTATTGGATCAACCTCCTTATTCAATTTACCAAACTAGATAAAACAAATGGAAAATATAAACGCAGTAATTACAGGAGTCGGAGGATATGTACCCGATTATATCTTGACCAATGATGAGATTTCAAAAATGGTAGATACCACCGATGAATGGATTATGGGGCGTATTGGTATTAAGGAAAGGCGTATTCTGAAAGATGAAGGACTGGGAACTTCTTACATAGCTCGTAAAGCTGTCAAACAACTGATAAAACGCACCCATACAAATCCGGATGATATTGATCTGGTAATTGTAGCTACAACAACTCCTGATTACCGCCTTCCTTCCACTGCTTCTATTTTATGTGAGAGACTGGAACTGAAAAGAGCTTTTGCTTTCGACATACAGGCCGTTTGCAGTGGTTTTTTATATGCATTGGAAACAGGAGCTAACTTTATCCGTTCCGGAAATTACAAGAAAGTGGTGGTGGTAGGTGCTGAAAAGATGTCGTCAATAATAAACTATACCGATCGGGCAACATGTCCTATTTTCGGCGATGGCGGAGCAGCCGTCATGCTTGAACCTACTACTGAAGATTTGGGTATTATGGATGCTGTGTTAAGGACAGATGGTAAAGGATTACCTTTTTTACATATTAAAGCCGGTGGTTCCGTATGCACCCTTTCTTATTATTCATTGGATAATCAAATGCACTACATCTATCAGGAAGGACGCACTGTATTCAAATACGCGGTATCTAACATGGCAGATGCCTGTGAATCTATTATTGCAAGAAACCATCTAAGCAAAGACAATATCGACTGGGTGATTCCCCATCAAGCTAATCAACGCATTATCACTGCTGTAACACAACGTTTGGAAGTTCCCGCCGAAAAGGTCATGGTTAATATTGAACGATACGGCAATACCAGTGCAGGCACTCTCCCACTCTGCCTTTGGGATTTTGAAGATAAACTCAAAAAAGGAGATAACCTAATTCTCACTGCATTCGGAGCAGGATTTGCCTGGGGAGCTATTTATATAAAATGGGGATATGATGGAAAAAACAGATAGCGATTAATCGCTATCTTCCAAATAAAAAATCCTCTGATTTACTAGAAACCAGAGGATTTTTTTATTTGGAAAGTGCGGTGCGTACGGGACTCGAACCCGTGACCCCATGCGTGACAGGCATGTATTCTAACCAACTGAACTAACGCACCAAAATATTCACTAAAGCATCTCTCTCGATTGCGGATGCAAAGGTAGATATTTTTTTGAAACCTGCAATAGCTTCAGTATCTTTTTTCTGAAAAAGTGGATTTATTAAGAATTATCGTGTACATTTGCAGCTACTAATAAAATAGAAAATAGAATGAAAAATACACCAATTGAACGACATCTGATTGATGAAACTATAAATGAGTTTCAAATTGTCGATTTTTCAAAAGCTACCATTCGGGAAGTGAAAGCTATTGCTTCAAAAGCAGAAGCTGCATCGGGAGTTGAATTTATTAAAATGGAAATGGGCGTTCCGGGGCTCCCTCCTTCCGCAGTAGGTGTGAAAGCAGAGATTGAAGCGTTACAAAATGGCATTGCCAGCCTATACCCCGATATCAACGGATTGCCGGAACTGAAAAAAGAGGCGTCCAACTTTATCAAAGCATTTATCAACGTGGATTTAAATCCGGAGGGATGCGTACCTGTCACCGGCTCAATGCAAGGCACATTCGCTTCATTCCTCACTTGCAGCCAATGCGACGAAAAGAAAGATACGATTTTATTCATCGATCCCGGATTTCCGGTACAGAAGCAGCAGTTGGTAGTAATGGGACAAAAGTTCGAAACGTTTGATGTATATGACTACCGCGGAGACAAACTGAAAGAGAAACTGGAAAGCTATCTGAAAAAAGGAAATATATCAGCTATCATTTATTCGAATCCCAATAACCCCAGTTGGATTTGCCTGAAAGAGGAAGAATTGCAGATTATCGGTGAATTGGCAACGCAGTATGATGTGATTGTTTTGGAAGACTTGGCTTATTTTGCCATGGACTTCCGGCAGGATTTGAGCAAACCATACCAACCTCCTTTCCAGCCATCAGTAGCCCATTATACAGATAATTATGTATTGTTGATTTCCGGTTCGAAAGCATTCAGCTACGCCGGACAGCGTATTGGCGTAAGCTGTATCTCTGATAAATTATACCACCGAAGCTATCCGGGACTGACCAAACGATATGGTGGCGGTACCTTTGGAACTGTTTTCATCCATCGCGTACTTTATGCACTTTCATCAGGAACAAGTCATTCCGCACAATTCGCCATGGCTGCCATGCTGAAAGCTGCCAACGAAGGACAATATAACTTCCTCAACGAAGTGAAGATCTATGGTGAGCGAGCACAAAAATTGAAAGAAATCTTCCTCCGTCACGGTTTCCACCTGGTATATGACAACGACTTGGGCGACCCGATTGCGGACGGATTCTATTTTACCATCGGATATCCGGGAATGACCAGCGGCGAACTGGCCAAAGAACTGATGTACTACGGAGTAAGCGCGATCTCATTGGTTACAACAGGAAGCCATCAGGAAGGTTTGCGCGCGTGTACCTCTTTTATTAAAGACCATCAGTATGCGCAACTGGACGAAAGAATGAAACTATTTGCAGAAAATCATCCGATAGCCTGATTATCTGACATAAGATATTCATAAAAGCCATTCTTTAAATGAAAAAAAACGGAAATAACGATTGTTATTCCGTTTTTTTTCTTACATTAGTGGCATGAATATCGACTCTGACATATTTAAGATTCAATCGAATAATGTGTTACCATCAAGAGGAAGGATTTTAATATCTGAACCTTTTCTGCGTGACGCAACGTTTGGCAGGTCCGTAATTTTACTGGTCGATCATACGGACGAAGGAAGTATGGGATTGGTTATCAACAAACAACTGCCATTATTCCTGAACGATATCATCATGGAATTTAAATATCTGGACGAGATTCCTCTATACAAGGGTGGACCGATTGCCACTGATACTTTATTTTACCTCCATACACTATCAGACATCCCCGGCTCTATCTCTATCAGCAAAGGACTTTATCTGAATGGAGATTTTGATGAAATAAAGAAATATATATTACAAGGGAATAAAATCAGCGAATGTATCCGTTTCTTCCTGGGGTATTCCGGATGGGACAGCGAACAGTTAAATAACGAAATCAGAGAAAACACATGGCTGGTGTCTGAAGAAGAAAAATCATATCTGATGAAAAACAATATCAAGGATATGTGGCGGACTGCTTTAGAGAAGCTAGGCAGCAAGTACGAAACGTGGTCACGCTTCCCACAAGTGCCTACTCTCAACTAATATTTTATTTCTTAGGATTCAAACATTGGAGAAGCAATGCATCTTTGTAGCAGCCCTCCACTTGCAGCCAGTTTTTCAATAATCCGCATTGAACGAAGCCACAAGACGTGAACAGCTTTACACAAACGTCATTATCTGTCGTGACATGTGCATAAAGCTGACTTAAAGACAGAAAATCAAAAGCATATTCACAAAGCAGCTTCAATGCGTCGGTGGCATACCCTTGCTGCCGATAATCCTTATGCACGGCAATTCCTACTTCTCCCCGCGAATGAAGGGGAACGAAATCCGTAATATCAATCGTACCAAGGATACACTGGTCGGATTTGCGTACCATCATCAAACGTAATTGCTTATCCGCAAACACATCACACTGCGAACCTTCAATATATTGGCGCAATACGTAACGGGAGTATGGAACTGTAAAGTTACTGATGTCCCACATCGAAGGATCATTTTCCATCTCATACATTATATCCATATCTTCCGGTTCTACCGCACGAAGATAGATACGATCGTTCATCAAGAAGGACTGTCTCATAGCTTTTCTTCTTTTGCAATGTGAAGTTCGTTACGCAATCTCTTCTCACTGGGCAGGCAGAAAAGTGACGCCGTGAGGCCAATCAGCATACAGAGGTTACCCGTGCTGCTCAACGTCAGGTAGTAACACAAAAGGTTCACCACAATAGCTACTTCAAGCACTCCCAAGCGAACAATGTTCCATTGCACATATCGCTTCAAGGCAAGTGTGATAGTCATGTGATCTATCTTTTTCTTAAGCACCAAGCTATATAATTTGAGAGAAAGAGGCACACACAAAGCAGTAAGCAAAATGCCGACCGTCTCAAAATAGTAGATAGCCGGTGCGTTATCTACCAAACCTCCTACGGGAAAGAGTTCAAACTCTCCTGCCCCAAGCAAAAATGCCGGGAGCACCCAAAAGAAAACATAACTGATATTCAAATTTCTGACAGCTCGTTTTATCTGTTCTTCCATGTTCGTTCTTAAATAATTAATAATGATTATACAGTTCCGGTAAAAAGCGTCCGGTTCACAATGCTGCGTCCTAAAGTTACTTCATCGGCATATTCAAGTTCATCACCAACCGATATGCCACGGGCTATCACACTTAGTTTAACCCCTAGTTTATCCAGCTTGCGATAGATGTAGAAGTTGGTAGTATCGCCCTCCATCGTGGTGCTCAACGCCAAAATAACTTCTTTGATTCCACCTTCAGCCACCCGCTGCACCAGGCTTTCAATTTGAAGGTCACTCGGTCCGACTCCGTCCATTGGAGAAATGACTCCTCCCAAAACGTGATAAAGCCCGCGATACTGCTGGGTTGCCTCTACCGCCATTACATCACGGATATTTTCCACCACACAGACAGTGGAAGCATCCCGTTGCGGATTAGCACAAATCTGGCAAGTTTCAGTATCGGATATATTATGACACACTTTGCAGTATTTCACCTCACGTTTCAATGTTATGATAGAATTTCCGAATGCTTCCACCGTAGCCGTATCCTGACGGAGCAGATGCAGAACTAGCCTCATAGCCGTCTTACGCCCGATACCCGGAAGTTTGGAAAATTCGCCGACTGCCTTTTCAAGCAGTATAGAAGGATATTGTTGGTTCATAGATAATATTTGCTGTTCTATCGATAAAACCTTGCAAAGATACAGATTATTGTTTTTAATACCTACAAAAATTGCTACCTTTGCATCTGTTATGATGATACTTGTCACTATTCTTTGCTACTTCGCGGTATTATTACTAATAGCCCGTATCACCGGACGTAAGGGAGGATCAAATGCAGCATTCTTCAAGGGAGAGAACCAATCACCTTGGTACATAGTCTCTTTTGGAATGATTGGCGCCTCTATCTCCGGAGTCACTTTCGTCTCTGTACCGGGAATGGTGCGCGGAATGGATATGACGTATATGCAAACGGTACTCGGATTTTTCTTCGGATACATGGCTGTAGCCCATATCTTACTTCCTTTATATTATAAATTGAATCTGACAAGTATCTACGGATACCTCGGCACCCGCATCGGAGTGCGCGCCTATCGCACCGGTTCCTTTTTCTTTCTGCTGTCACGCATGTTGGGAACCGCAGCCAAACTTTATCTGGTATGCCTCATTCTCCATACGTATGTATTTCAGGAAATGCACGTTCCCTTTTGGCTGATTGCTGTCGGTTCGGTTGCATTGGTATGGATATATACTCATAAAAGCGGAATAAAGACTATCGTGTGGACAGATACCTTACAAACATTTTGCCTGATTGCCGCTCTGATTTTTATCATCTATTTTACGATCCAAAGATTAGACCTTAATTTCAGCGGCATTGTGCAAACAATCCAAAACAGCGAACACAGCCGTATTTTTGTATTTGACGACTGGATATCCCGACAGAACTTCTTCAAACAGTTTTTCAGTGGTATCTTCATCGTCATCGTAATGACCGGACTGGATCAGGATATGATGCAAAAGAATCTTTCTTGCCGGAACCTCCGGGAAGCACAAAAAAACATGTACTGCTACGGTTTCTCATTCATTCCGCTAAATTTCCTTTTTCTATGCTTGGGAATTCTATTGATAGCGCTAGCGGGACAGATGCAACTCGAACTGCCAGCCATGAATGATGATATACTGCCCATGTTTGCAGCCCAAGGTTATCTGGGACAATCCGTATTGGTACTTTTTACAATCGGCATTATCGCAGCAGCTTTCAGCAACTCGGATTCCGCCCTGACAGCCATGACAACCAGTGTATGCGTAGATCTGCTAAATACGGAAAAAGACACAGAAGAAACGGCACGTCGCAAAAGAGATAAAGTGCATTTATCGTTATCAGTCTTATTGGCATTCTTCATCTGCCTGGTAGAGATACTCAATAATAAGAGCGTTATTGACGCCATATATATCATCGCCTCCTACACATACGGCCCCCTGCTCGGAATGTTTGCTTTCGGACTTTTTACACGCAGGCAAACGAACGACCGGTGGGTTCCTCTCATAGCCATCTTTTCACCCCTGCTCTGCTATCTTGCCGACTGGTGGATTGGAAAAGAAACCGGATATAAATTCGGTTATGAATTGCTAATGTTAAATGGAACGCTTACCTTTGCGGGGTTAATCTGTATGTCTAAAAAAGGGAAAAACGATGTTACAAAGAAATAAATGACAAGAAAATGGAAATAACAAGTGCTGAATTTGTGATTAGCAATACGGACGTGAAGAAATGCCCGGCCGGCATTTTCCCGGAATATGCCTTTATAGGCCGTTCGAATGTGGGAAAATCGAGTCTTATCAATATGTTGACCAGCCGTAAAGGTCTGGCCATGACCTCTTCTACTCCGGGAAAAACGATGTTAATCAACCACTTCCTTATCAATAAGAATTGGTATCTCGTCGACCTTCCGGGATATGGCTATGCCCGACGCGGACAAAAAGGGAAAAACCAGATACGCACCATAATCGAAGATTATATCTTGGAACGGGAGCAAATGACCAACCTCTTTGTCCTGATAGACAGCCGGCTGGAACCTCAAAAAATAGACCTCGAGTTTATGGAATGGCTGGGCGAGAACGGTATCCCCTTCTCTATCATCTTTACCAAAGCCGACAAGCTAAAAGGTGGACGTTTAAAAATGAATATCAATGCCTATTTACGTGAGTTGGGCAAACAATGGGAAGAGCTCCCTCCTCACTTCGTATCTTCCTCGGAAGACCGCACAGGACGTATTGATATACTCAACTACATAGAAAACATAAACAAGGATCTCAATGTTAAATGAAAGAAGAATGAAAATGAAAAAGAGTTTTTTATCTATTGCCTTTATGGCAGTATTTATGCTAATGGCAACTAACAGCCAGGCGCAATCATGGTCCGACTTATTAAATAAGGACAACATTTCAAAAGTAGTAAATGCCATCACCGGAACCACCGAATCTATCGACATGACCGGAACATGGAGCTACAAAGGTTCGGCGGTAGAGTTCGAATCGGATAACTTACTAATGAAAGCAGGCGGAGCTGCCGCAGCCACTATGGCTGAAAATAAGCTGAACGAACAATTAAGCAAAATAGGTATTAAAGACGGCCAAATGAGCTTCACTTTCAATGCCGACAGTACTTTCACCAGCACGGTGGGCAAGAAAACATTGAAAGGCACTTACTCCTACAATGCTTCAACCAAACAAGTTGATTTGAAGTATTTGAAACTTCTGAATCTGCACGCTAAAGTAAATTGCAGTTCCAGCTCACTGGAGTTACTGTTCAACTCGGACAAACTGTTGAAACTAATGGCTTTCATCGGTAGCAAAAGTAGCAGTACCGCACTGAAAACAGTTAGTTCACTGGCCGAAAATTACGATGGAATGATGCTCGGATTCCAACTCTCAAAATAGCAAAAGAGAATCGTTTAATACTATTTCGCACTCCATAAAGTATATTTTAGGGGAAAAGCATTATCTTTGTCGTTTGTAATCAAAAAGAGAAGGAAAAATGAAAAAGATACTTTTTTTAATGACCCTGTTAGTAATGGGCGTAAGCTTTGCATTTGCACAAACAAATGCAGATATCAAGTTTGACAAAACAACTCACGATTTCGGTAAGTTTTCTGAAAACAGCCCGGTTGTCAGTTGCACATTTACCTTTACTAATATCGGCGATGCCCCGCTGGTGATCCATCAGGCTGTAGCCTCTTGCGGCTGTACAGTACCCGAATATACAAAGGAGCCCATCATGCCGGGCAAAAAGGGAACAATCAAGGTGACTTATAACGGAACAGGCAAATATCCGGGACATTTCAAAAAATCAATCACCTTGCGTACCAACGCCAAAACAGAGATGGTAAGATTGTATATCGAAGGCGATATGACGGCAAAAGATGCAAAGTAGGAAAAAATAGACTATTACATAAAGGAGAATCTTTCGGTTCTCCTTTTTTTTTGTTTACTTTGAGGACGGAAATGTAAATTAACACATTAGCAAATTATAAAAACTATGAAACAAGAAGAAGACAAATTCACCGGGTTACCCGAGAATGCGTTCAGAGAGTTGAAACCCGGGGAAGTGTACAACCCGTTGATGGGTCCCTCTAAAAATTATCCGGAAGTTAATATCTGGTCAGTAGCATGGGGTATTGCCATGGCAATCCTTTTTTCGGCCGCCGCTGCCTATCTGGGGTTGAAGGTCGGACAGGTATTTGAAGCAGCTATTCCAATTGCGATCATTGCCGTAGGAGTTTCCGGAGCTGCCAAAAGAAAAAATGCGTTGGGCGAAAATGTGATTATCCAGTCTATTGGAGCTTGTTCCGGAGTAATCGTTGCCGGAGCGATCTTCACCCTCCCCGCTCTTTATATTCTCCAAGCTAAATATCCCGAGATGACGGTTACCTTCATGCAGGTATTCATCAGCTCTTTATTGGGTGGCGTATTGGGTATTCTATTCCTGATTCCTTTCCGTAAATACTTCGTCAGCGACATGCATGGAAAATATCCTTTCCCGGAAGCAACAGCCACTACACAGGTGTTGATCTCCGGCGAAAAAGGCGGCAGCCAGGCCAAACCGTTATTGATGGCAGGTATGATCGGCGGATTATATGACTTCATCGTAGCGACATTCGGATGGTGGAACGAGAATTTTACTACCCGTGTTTGCAGTGCCGGAGAAATGCTGGCAGAAAAGGCAAAATTAGTATTCAAGGTAAACACCGGTGCCGCTGTGCTTGGTTTGGGATATATCGTCGGACTGAAATATGCTTCCATCATTTGTGCCGGTTCACTGGCTGTGTGGTGGATTATCATTCCGGGAATGTCTGCTATCTGGGGTGACAGTGTACTGAATGCATGGAATCCGGAAATTACCTCTACCGTAGGTATGATGAGTCCGGAAGAAATATTCAAATATTATGCCAAGAGCATCGGTATCGGCGGTATCGCTATGGCGGGTGTGATCGGTATTATCCGTTCCTGGAGCATCATCAAGAGCGCTGTCGGGCTGGCAGCCAAAGAGATGGGCGGTAAAGGGAACGTAGAGAAAAGCATTATCCGTACACAACGGGATCTTTCCATGAAGATTATCGCTATCGGTTCTATCATCACACTGATATTAATCGTATTATTCTTCTATCTCGATGTCATGCAAGGGAATCTGTTGCATACATTGGTAGCCATTGTTTTGGTTGCCGGCATCTCTTTCCTGTTCACCACAGTAGCAGCTAATGCCATTGCGATTGTTGGTACTAATCCGGTTTCGGGAATGACATTGATGACACTGATATTGGCTTCCGTAGTGATGGTAGCTGTCGGACTGAAAGGTCCTTCGGGCATGGTTGCCGCATTGGTTATGGGTGGTGTAGTATGCACCGCGCTGTCGATGGCAGGAGGTTTTATCACCGACTTGAAGATTGGTTACTGGCTCGGAAGTACGCCTGCCAAACAGGAAACATGGAAGTTCTTGGGAACAATCGTATCGGCTGCAACAGTAGGCGGTGTAATGATTATCCTGAATAAAACATACGGATTTACAAGTGGCGCACTGGCTGCTCCGCAAGCAAATGCGATGGCGGCCGTGATCGAACCACTAATGAGCGGTGTAGGTGCACCCTGGTTGTTATATGGTATTGGGGCTGTCTTAGCTATTATTCTGACTCTTTGTAAAATTCCTGCATTAGCTTTCGCATTGGGTATGTTTATTCCATTGGAACTGAATGTGCCGCTGGTAGTGGGTGGAGCAGTGAATTGGTTTGTTACAACACGTAGCAAAGATGCATCTCTGAATACGGAAAGAGGTGAAAAAGGAACTTTACTGGCATCCGGTTTCATTGCCGGAGGTGCATTGATGGGAGTAATCAGTGCCGCGATGCGCTTTGGTGGAATCAATCTGGTTAATGAGGCATGGTTGAACAATACTTGGTCAGAAGTGTTGGCATTAGGAGCGTATGCCTTACTGATTCTTTACTTTATAAAGGCTTCAATGAAAGTTAAATAAATCATTATGAGGAGACTATTATCCATTATAGTATCACTTGTAACTGCCATATCATTTGCGCAGCAGCCCGTCGAGCTACCTTTGTGGCCCGACGGTGCTCCCAACTCCAGTGGACTAACCGGAGAGGAGCAGGAAACGCGTCCTCATTTTGTCACGAATGTCACGCATCCCACCCTGACGGTCTACCACCCGGAAAAGCCGAATGGAATGGCTATTATCATGTGTCCCGGAGGCGGGTATCGTGGACTAGGTATGGATGGAGAGGGGTATGATATGGCTCCCTGGTTCTGCGGACAAGGTATTACCTATATAGTATTAAAATACCGGATGCCGAACGGACATTGGGAAGTCCCCGTATCAGACGCCGAACAAGCCATTCGCATGGTACGCCAACATGCCAAAGAATGGAATGTTAATCCTTACAAGGTAGGATTAATGGGAGCCTCTGCGGGAGGGCATTTAACTGCTACACTCGCCACTCACTACAATTCGGAAACACGTCCGGACTTTCAGATATTACTTTATCCGGTAGTTACGATGATGCAAGTCACCCGGGGAAATACAAGAACTGCATTGCTCGGCAAAAATCCAACAATGGAACAAATACAGAAGTTTTCCGCCGAATTGCAAGTAACGCCCGATACTCCACAAGCATTTATCGCTCTTACCTCCGACGACCCTTCCGTAGCACCTTACCACGGAGTAAACTATTACCTTGCTTTACAGAAAAACAAGGTTCCGGCAACTCTCCATGTTTATCCTACCGGAGGACATGGCTGGGGATTTCAGGATCATTTTAAATATAAGCAACAATGGACACAGGAATTGGAGAAATGGTTGCGCGACGGCGTTGTATTCCCGGAAAACCCCGAACCCATGTTACGAATCGGGAAATCTTACCTGGGAACTAAATACGTGGCTAACACATTAGATCAAGACGGAGAAGAATCATTAGTGATCCGGACTGATGCCGTAGATTGCCTCACTTTCGTAGAATACACGTTGGCACAGGCACTCGGCTCTTCCTTTGCCGACAATCTGCAAAAAATACGTTATCGGGACGGCATCATCAACGGTTATCCTTCCCGGTTGCATTATACTTCCGAATGGATAGAGAACGGAATCCGCCACGGATTCCTCACCGATATTACTGCCAAAAACAGTGCGCATACCCAGAAAATCTCTCTTTCGTATATGTCTACCCATCCCAAGCAATATAAAAAATTGGCTGATTCGCCGGAAAATGTACGACAAATGGCCGAATATGAAAAAGCAATCTCCGGAAAAGTCGTACATTGGTTGCCGAAAAGCGAACTGCCGGAAGCCGGATTGCCCTGGATCATGAATGGAGACATTATTGCTATTACAACGAAGATGCCCGGACTGGACATTGCTCATGTGGGAATAGCAGAATATAAAGAGGGAAAACTGCACCTGCTGCACGCTTCTTCTACATTGGGAAAAGTAGTTGTCAGCGACGAACCTCTCAATCACATGCTAAACAACAATAAATCGTGGACAGGCATACGTGTTGTCCGGATGTCTCACTCTAAAAATAACTGATTATGAAACGAGTAAAACATTTCCTTCTCGCCTCGTGCTTATTCCCCACTTTGCTGGGAGCACAAGAAATGGCAAGCGCCTATTTTCTGGAACTTACTCCAGACGCCCAATCGGCAGGTATGGCAGGTACAGGATTAGCTACCACCGATAACGGTAGTACAGCTATTTTTCATAATGCTTCTACCATCGCTTTCTCACAAGAAGTGATGGGTGCGAGTTATTCATACGCTAAGATCAACCAAGATTATGCGCTACATAGCGCCTCTCTTTTCTACCGGATCGGAAGGGAAGGCATACATGGATTTGCTGTAGGTTTCCGGCATTTCAAAGATCCCAAGGTGCTCGATTACCGCCCTCACGTATGGGACTTAGAAGCTGCTTATTTCAGAAATGTAGCCAAAAATCTGTCTCTTTCATTAACGTTCAGATACCTGCAAGCCAAAGCCGCGGAAAGCGCAGACAGCAAGAATAGCGTTTGTCTGGACTTCGGCGCGACCTACTATCGCAATATGGCTCTATTGGACGAAATGGCTTCCTGGAGCATTGGTTTCCAAGCTGCCAACTTAGGCAAAAAGCTGGACGGACAAAAGTTACCCGCCAGATTAGGATTGGGAGGTACAATCGACCTGCCATTCAGCATAGAAAACCGTTTGCAGGTGGCTCTCGACTTCAACTATCTGCTCCCCTCTGAAATCCGTCATCTCCAGGCTGGCATAGGAGCCGAATATAATTTCCTGAAATATGCTGTTGTCCGTGCGGGATATCATTTCGGAGACAAAGACAAAGGAGTAGGCAACTACGGCACTCTAGGCTGCGGAATAAACTTCTGGCCGATACGTGCAGACTTCTCATACGCCTTGGCTGATAAAGATTGCTTTATGCGCCGCACCTGGCAACTGGGAGTTGGAATAGTTTTCTAAGCTCCTCTTCGAGGCGTTGCTTCACTTCGTCCATCGGCACATCGTGCTTTAGTTCCTGACGAAGAGAAGTGACGCCTTTATCTATAAATCCGCAAGGGTGGATATAACTGAAATAACGTAAATCGGTATTCACATTCAAAGCCAGTCCATGCATCGTGACATAATGGCTGCTCCTCACTCCGATAGCACAAATCTTACGCGCACGAGGCGTATCACCTTCCAACCAGACTCCTGTCGCTTTCTCCAAACGTCCGGCCTCAATGCCATAAAAAGCACATACCCGAATCACCGCTTCTTCCAGCAAATGAACGTACTCTTTCAATCCTAACTGAAATTCTTCCAGGTTTAATATCGGATAACATACCAATTGTCCCGGACCATGATAAGTAATGTCCCCTCCCCGATCAATATGATAAAGGGTGGCATCAATTGCTTTCAGTTGTTCATCACTCAACAGCATATTATTTTCTTTCCCGCTACGTCCTAATGTATAAACATGGGGATGTTCGCACATCACAATACGGTTTTCATAACTCTCGCCCTGAACTTTTGCCCGGACAATGTTATCAAACCATTCTGTCTGCCGTTGCCATGCTTCGGCGTATGGTATCAAATTCCAATCAATAAAAAATGTTTTCATAAAAACAAAGGTAAGAAATAAAAAGAAAATGCGTACATTTGTTGGCCCAATATAACAAACACAACTATGAAAATGGACTTTCCACAGGTAGACTTGCCTACCGAAGTATTAGCATGGACGAATGTAACAGAAGACATTCTCAATATTTACAAGCAATCTTGCCGGTTGCAAGCATGTATTGTTGCCATCTGTACCGAAGGTTCGATGAAAGCCTCCATCAATCTGCTTGATTATGAGATTCGTCCTAATGACCTGATAACTCTGTTACCAGGAACAATCATTCAGTTTCGGGAGAGAACAGAAAAGGTATGCCTTTGCTTTGCCGGCTTTTCCGCACATTGCGCCGGACGAATCAATCTCATGAAGAATATTGGTAACGCATATCCCAAACTGATAGAACAGCCGGTGGTTCCTCTTAATGAAGAGGTAGCCAGTTATCTGAAAGACTATTTTGCTCTATTATCACGGGCCAGTTGCAATGAGAACTTCGAAATGGATTCTGAATTGGTCGAATTGTCTCTTCAGACCATCCTGACAAGCATACGACTGATATATCATAAATTTCCGGGCGAAAACAGCAGTTCGAACCGCAAAAAGGAAATCTGCCGGGAACTGATTCAAGCCATCACCGAAAATTATAAAAATGAACGTCGTGCACAGTTCTACGCAGATAAATTAGGTATATCTCTTCAACATCTAAGCACGACTGTGAGACAAGTGACAGGTAAAAGTGTTTTGGATACCATTGCTTATATCGTTATCATGGATGCTAAAGCCAAACTGAAAGGTACCAATATGACTATCCAAGAGATAGCATATTCTCTAAACTTCCCCAGTGCCTCTTTCTTTGGCAAATATTTCAGACGATATGTAGGAATGACACCATTGGACTTTAGAAACAGATAATTTTCACGAAGAACGATAGAAAACATAAATGGTGAGTTGCAAAACAATGAACGGTGAATAAATTGCGCATTATCCACAAAGTATTCACCGTCTATTATTTACAGTTCGCTGTTCATAAATAACAGCTTGCCATTCATCGTTTACAGCTTACAGGTTCCTGTCTTTTTATAGTTCGTTTCTTATTTTCGTCCCAAACTCAACGAATTGAGCACTACGCTCACACTGGAGAACGCCATTGCGGCACTTGCCAGCATCGGATTCAACAGCAAACCATTCAGCGGGAACAAGATACCGGCAGCAATAGGAATACCAATCAGGTTGTAAATAAACGCCCAGAAAAGATTCTGATGAATCAGTTTGACCGTCTGCTTTGACAACTGGAAGGCTTTAGGAAGCAGCAACAAGTCCGATGTCATCAAAGTCACCATAGCCACGTCCATAGCAATATCAGTTCCTTTTCCCATAGCAATGCTGACGTCAGCCAATGCCAGTGCCTGCGAATCATTGATACCATCGCCCACCATCGCAACCTTCTTTCCCTGCATTTGAAGCTCACGTACAAATTCGGCCTTATCGTCCGGTAGAGCGTCGGCAACAAAACGTTCGATTCCTAAACGGGAAGAAACGGCTAGTGCAGTCCGTTGCCCGTCACCCGTCAGCATACAGATGTCAATCCCTTGACGTTTCAGTTCCTTCACTGCTTCGGCAGAAGTAGCCTTTATCGGGTCGGAAACAGCAATGATAGCCAACAACTCGTTTTCACGTCCAAAGTAAATGATGCCGTTACCGTCCGATTCATAGTGAACCAGCATTTCAGCCATCACATCGTTTACTGTCGCACTGAAATCTTTCAGGAGTTTATGACTGCCTACCCAGTAAGTATGTCCCTCATACGAGGCTTTGATTCCTTTTCCCGTAATGCTTTCAAAGCTATCCAACGCGGCAGGTTTTATTTTTTCTTCGTCCTGAAGCGCAGAGACAATAGCGCCGGCAAGCGGATGCTCCGATTTCATTTCCGCAGCTAAAAGTACATCTTTGAAATGTGGTTCCTGCGACTGCGCCCATAACCATCCGGTAGCTGTAGGATGTCCTTCAGTCAGTGTTCCCGTTTTATCCAGAACAACGACATCTACTTTGCGCATTTGTTCCAAAGCCACTGCATCTTTAATCAGAATATGCTGGCTGGCAGCTTTACCTATACCCACCATCAACGCAGTAGGTGTAGCAAGCCCCAAAGCACATGGACAAGCAATGACAAGAACAGAAACAGCCGACAAAATACCATAAGAAATATATTCACTACCACCAATGGTAACCCACAATACAAATGTCAGAATGGCAATGCCCAATACGACAGGTACAAAAATCCCCGTAATACGATCGACAATGCGTTGCACGGGAGCTTTGCTGCCCTGTGCTTCCTGCACCATAGCGATAATACGGGCAAGCACGGTTTCACTGCCTACCTGTGCGGCACGAATGATAAATGAGCCACGCTGGTTGATCGTTCCCGCCAATACTTTATCACCTTTCTTCTTTTCTACCGGAACCGGTTCACCGCTAATCATACTTTCATCGACATACGAGTCGCCTTCGGAAAGCTGACCGTCCACAGGTATTTGCTCTCCCGGGCGTACAACCACCAAATCACCTACCTGAAGTTTTTCAATCAGGATCTCCTCCTCCACTCCATTGCGCAGAACACGAGCCGCTTTAGGCTGCATTCCCATCAACTTACGGATAGCTGTCGAGGTATTTCCTTTGGCACGTTCCTCCATCAACTTTCCGGTAAGGACGAAAGCGATAATCACCGCAGAAGCCTCATAATAGACATGCGGTTCCAATCCGCGGTCATACCAGAATTCGGGGAAGAAAGTGTTGAACAGACTGAACAGAAAAGCAATGGAAGTACTAAGCGCAACCAAAGTATCCATATTACTCCGTCCTAATTTAGCCTGTTTCCAGGCTCCGGTGAAGAAACCACCTCCGAAAAAGACCATAACAGGGATAGCAAGTACCATTTGAATCTCATTAGAATATGGCACATGCATCAGTATCATGGAATATACCAATAACGGTACTACCAAAATCCACGCACCAATCACCTTCCACTTCAAACGAGTGTAACGCTTATGCTGTTCCTCTTCCCGACGTTCTTCTTTGTGGGCTTCTTCCACAATCAGATCATAACCTGCCGCAAGCACAGCCGCACGAATCTCTCCGGGAGTCAGCTGCTCTTTCTCATAAGAAACGGTCAATGTATTGGTAGCAAAATTAACGGAAGCCTCAATGACTCCCGGCAATTTTTTTACTGTTCTTTCTACATTATTGGCACATCCTGCACAATGCATATTAAGCACAGGAAATGCCTTTTTTGTTGTGTTACCCATATAATTATTGTTTACGGCCTTCCCCTCCTCTCGAAAAAGAAGTTGGGGAAGAACCCTTGTTTGTTTATAGAAACAAGCTAATACAGGTATTTGTTCAATTACTTCTTATCAGCCTTCTGATCGTCTTTCTTTGTTTCTTTTACAAATTCGGCTTCATAACTGAACTTATTAAACCCTGCCTGCAACGTCTTTACATTCGTTTTTTCAGCGTCATACGTAATGGTTACCATTTTCGTTTTTACTTCGGTCGAAATATCCTTCAACCCTTTCTCAAAACGCATATTGTCCTTTACTTTCTTTTCGCATTTCTCACAGTGCATCTGTGACACTTTAAATACAACAACACGAATATCTTTTGCCAATACAGCTGTTACACTCAAAAGAGCCACCACGCAAGTAGCCATCCATCTTTTTGTTCTCATTTTTCTTATCAGTTTTAAATTAATATTCTTTATTATGCAATCGTTTCTTTCATTCGCTATTTCCCGTTTTTACTCGCTATTTCTAGCTAAGTTAAAACGTATTCCGATATATCCTTTTGCTCCGTGCACCGGTCCCCAAATCATGGTAGAATCAAAGTTGTTCCCCCAGGGATTTGCCGCATCGATAATCGGATTCTTTTGTTTGAAGTTTGTCAGGTTCTCGCCTCCTACGTAGATAGACCAGCGGCGGAAGTAACGGGTCACCTGCAAGCTCAACTGCTCAAAACTGCCATAACGACGTTCCCAAGACAACTGTCCGTCTCCCAACTCATAAGGAGTAGGCATCCTGCCACCGCCATTCAGTTGCAGTGTGGCGTCAAACTGCCATATTCCCAGCGGAGTTTGGTAAGAAGCCGTGAGTAGTCCTTTATATTTGCTAGTCAGCGGTTTCTCCATTCGTTCACCTTTGTAGGTCGTTTTTGCATCTGTGAGCCGGTAAGCACCTGTCAGGGTGAATCCTTTGAAGAAAGGATAACTTGCTTCCACTTGGAACACATGCGAATAAGAGCGTCCATCCAATTTGTAGAAAGCTACTTCATGGGGGTTGCTATCCATATCCACTATCACTTGTTTCAGGAAATCCGTATAATAGTATTCTGCATTCACATTCAGCGTTTTGCCGAATATAGGGATATAAGTAGAGACGCTGGCACCGTAGTTCCATGCTTCTTCCATATCCAGGTTCTTTGCTATTTCCACCTTACGACTGCTGGAAAGCAGGTAGTTGTTTTCCGCCAACACATGATTGGTACGATATCCTTTTCCGGCAGAAAGACGGAAATTCACATAATCATTCGGGTTGTACTTAAGATGCGCACGCGGAGTCACGAAGAAACCATGTTCGTTACTGTAATCACCACGCAGACCGGCCATTACCATCCATTTATCATTCAGGTTCAACGTATATTGCACGTAAGCACCGGGAACAGCTTCCTTTTCAAAGGCTTTGAGAGGATTGTCCGTTGTATTTTCCAAACGGTAATGTTGGTCATAAGCGTCATAATTGAAACTCAATCCTGCGGAAAAACTATTTTGCGGATTAAATTCTGTTTCAAACATCAGCGAAGCATAGACGTTGGTTTGATCCACATTATACAGTTTGCGTCCATACGTAGCATCCTGATTGTGTAAAGTGGTGGAAAGAATCAAAGCCAGGTTCGTATTCTTCTCCTTATTAAAGATATAGGCATTCTTGGTGAAGAATTCATAGCGTTCTGTATCGATCCCTACTTTATACAGGTCACCGGAGTGCATTGTCCCTCCGTGATTGGCCTGTCCGCTGGTACGTGTTTCAGAAAGGGCTTTGATACCTGCCTGGAAAACATAATGGTCGCCCATATATGCCCACCGGTTCCACACATTATATTGTTCTACCTGCGGAATATCCACAAATCCGTCATCGTTGCCATCATGTGCCTTAGTCTCATTTTCGTAATGTGCCAGCAGAGAAGTGCTCCATCGTTTGGAAAGTTTCAATGTAGCGTCCGCATTGGCTTCATACCGGTTGGTAGTGCTTGCAAAAAGATTGGCAGACACCCAATCGGCTTCCGGCAACTGCGGTTTCTTAAATTCTACGTTTATCTGTCCCGTGATGGCTTCATAACCATTCTTCACCGAAGATGTTCCTTTGGAAACCTGTATACTCTGCATCCACGGACCGGGGACATATCCCAATCCATAAGGAGCGGCGGCTCCCCGATAATTCGGGATGTTTTCCGTCAACATCTGCACATAAGTGCCAGACAGCCCCAACAATTTAATTTGTTTGGCTCCTGTTGCCGCATCGGAATAACTCACATCTACTGAAGGGTTCGTCACAAAACTTTCACCCAGGTTACAACAAGCGGCTCTACTCAATTCGGCACTGCTTATCATGTCTTCGTTCATTACGCTACTGCGCAATTTCATCGTTCCCAGTTTACGAGTGACAATATTCACTTCATTCAGTTCCACTCCATCACGAAGCACAATATCCAGTTGTTGATTTTTACTGCTCACATGAATCGTGTCGTTCTGAAAACCGATAAAGCTGACAATCAGCATGTGGCTTTTGGAAGGTTTAGTGATAGAAAAACTACCATCCTCTTTGGTTGTCACTCCTTGTCCTGTATTCATCCAGAACACATTGGCACCCGGAATAGCCTCCCCGGTACTATCTTTCACTGTTCCCCGTACTTGCGCATATATATTGCCGGCAAATAACAGGAACAGTCCTATTATCATATATTTCATTCTTTCTAAAGTTACTTTCGAGATACAAAATTAATTCATTTCTCATGCAACTTAGTTGCATTCAGTGTTGCTTTACTTTCATGTTCTATTGAAAGCAAAGGATTAAATAAGAAAGAAATAGTGGCTAAATAATGTAAGTGGAATATAACGCCAGCATCTGCCTCGAGCAGAGAGGTGGCGGAGAGGTCAGACTATCAAATTCTACCGGTTTATCCGCATAGGTCGGAGTCAACAGATAGCAGAAATGCTCACATAAAAGATCGACTGCCAAAACTGATACGGTCAGTTCGGTAGTATGTTTCATCAGGTCGAGCTTATAAATCGTAGCCGTACAACCTTTTTCTTTGCAGTTTTTCTTTGAATCGCAAGTATGAGACTTTTTACACTTCGGACAGCCTGTATCACAGCAGCTCTGCACTGTCTCACAACGGGCACAGCAATAACGCACAATAGAGACTCCGCCTCCTGAATAGATAATCAGAAGAGAAAGGATTAGTGCTGTTATGTAGGCTAGTCTTTTCATTTCAGAGGACAAAGATAAGAATAAAAACAAATTTTCCTATCTATTTTCGTAATTAAGATTCAATCATCATTCAAAACGGTAGATTTACGTGCATTTCTTACCGGTTATTCTCCCAATAACCTCGTATTCCATCACCAGTATATTGAATACCAATACATTGCAGACATATTTCCCGTTCATTATTTGGCTATTTTAGGGTCATATCAGCACTATTAACTCTTTTTACTCAACAATAAAACCTATCTTTGCCACGAATAAATTCACTGTTTTTTTAAGTAAACGCTATGCTTACATATCTACTCCTCATTATTACTTTTTATCTGGCAGGGAATACCTATATATTTATCAGAGCGACGCAGGCTCTGAAAGTAAAACCGCTTGGAGTAAAAATACTCTTAACCGTTTTATTTTGGACATGTGCCCTATCTTTCTTCGGCACGATGCTAGCCCGTAACCTGGAAATGCCAGTTTTTATCTCCCATTCGATGTACATCATTGGAACAAGTTGGCTGATATTTACCCTATACATGGCATTGTTCCTGCTATTGTTTGATATATTGAAATTATTCAAGGTGGTCTGCAAATATCGGTTTTATCTATCTTTTGCGTTCACATTGGGATTGTTGGGATATGGGGTGTACAACTATTATCATCCGGAAACTAATGTTGTCAGTATTTTAACTAATAAACAAAATGAAGATACTTCTCACGCAGTTAAAATCGTCGCGATAAGCGATGTTCATCTGGGAAACGGCACAGGAAAAGCCTCACTGAAGAAGTATGTGGAAATGATAAATGCACAGCATCCCGACTTGATACTGATTAGTGGCGACTTGATTGATAACAGTGTTGTACCTCTTTATACAGAGAATATGGCGGAAGAACTGGCCGAGTTGAAAGCTCCTATGGGCATCTACATGGTTCTTGGTAATCACGAATACATTAGTGGAATCGATGAAAGTATCCGGTATATAAAGAATACTCAAATACAACTTTTGCGTGATTCAGTAGTGACACTCCCCAACGGCATACAACTGATAGGCCGCGATGACCATCACAACCGCAAACGCCGTTCCCTGCAAGAACTTATGGCGAATATCGATAAAAACAAACCTATCATCTTGCTAGATCATCAGCCCTTCAAGCTGAAAGAAACAGAAGCGGCCGGCATCGACTTGCAATTCAGCGGACATACACATCACGGACAAGTATGGCCTATTAATTGGGTGACTAATTATATATTCGAGCAAAGTCACGGCTACCGTCAATGGGGAAACAGCCACGTGTACGTGTCTTCCGGATTGTCTCTTTGGGGGCCGCCTTTCAGAATAGGAACGCATAGCGAAATGGTTGTTTTTAACTTCCAATGAATAATATGCAGTTTTGTCACATATGTTACAGTTTCTAAATGGACGTAGATACCCTCATCGAATTTCTGAAAATGAAAGGGAAATTTATGCCTGCTGAAGATGGATTCACCGTGGATATCACTAAAGTTTGCAAGCATTGATGAGTGGATGGTATCCGGTAATCCTGTTTTAGAGGATAAATAGCTGCAAATTTTTCTGTTTTTATTAGCCCGATTCACGAATTTCATCTATATTTGTCAATAGTGAATGATAAAACAAATGTTGAATTTATAGAAAAAACGGGTATGAAAAAACAATATGTCAGTCTGCTTGCAATTATTCTTTCGGTAAGCGGCTTTTTGTTTTCTTGTCATGACAAGATGAACAAAAACACAGGTGCGTTACAGTTTGATAGCATTCAAGTGAATGAGACAGCACACCTCTTCAGTGATACAGCCAAACCGGCCTGCAATATCATTATAAATTTTGCTTATCCGGTAAAATCATCGGATGATATGCTGAAAGACAGTTTGAATTCTTATTTCATTTCGGCCTGCTTCGGTGATAAATACATCAGCGAAAAGCCGGAAGAAGTTGTAAAGCAATATACCGAGAACTATATCAGCGAATACCGCCGCGACCTCGAACCGATGTATGCCGAGGACGAGAAAGACAAAGAAGACGAATCTTCCATCGGGGCTTGGTATTCTTATTATAAAGGTATAGAGAGTCACGTACAACTGTATGATAAAGATCTGCTTGTATATCGTATCGACTACAACGAATATACCGGAGGTGCACATGGCATTTACATGGCTACTTTCCTGAACATGGACCTCACCCTGATGCGTCCGCTCCGTCTTGATGATATTTTTGTCGGAGACTACAAAGACGCATTGACCGACCTGATCTGGAACCAGCTCATGGCGGACAATAAAGTGAACACTCACGAAGCATTGGAAGACATGGGATATGCTTCCACCGGGGACATCGCTCCGACAGAGAATTTCTATCTAAGTAAAGAAGGAATCACCTTCTATTATAATGTATACGATATCACTCCTTATTCTATGGGACCTGTAAAGGTAACAATCCCATTTTCTATGATGGAGCATTTACTAGGCAGTAACCCAATTCTGGGAGAACTGAAAAATTAAATTTCATAAAAAGCTGAACACCAATGAATATCCTATTGTTATCACTCCCGTGTGACAGAATAGGATATTCATCCACATCTATCATTCAAAACTTATAACTCAAAACTCAAACAGTGGAAATCATACTGAAATATTTTCCTGATCTGACGGAAGAGCAGCGCAAACAGTTTGCAGCTCTATACGACCTCTACATTGACTGGAATTCTAAAATCAACGTAATCTCCCGCAAGGACATCGAGAATTTATATGAGCATCACGTGCTCCATTCGTTAGGCATTGCCAAAACAATCCAATTTCGCCCCGGAACCAGCATTATGGACCTGGGTACAGGAGGAGGTTTCCCCGGTATTCCTTTAGCCATCTTATTTCCCGAAGTAACATTTCACCTCGTGGACAGTATCGGCAAAAAAGTACGGGTAGCAACCGAAGTGGCAAACGCTATCGGATTGAAAAATGTAACATTCCGTCATGCCCGCGCAGAAGAGGAGAAACGAACGTTCGACTTTGTTGTCAGCCGTGCCGTAATGCCTTTGGCGGATTTGATTAAGATTATCAAAAAGAATATCTCTTCAAAACAACAGAATGCATTACCCAACGGATTGATCTGTCTCAAAGGTGGCGAACTGGAGCATGAAACGATGCCGTTCAAGCATAAAACGGTCATTCATAACTTGAGCGATAGTTTCGAAGAAGAGTTCTTTCAAACCAAAAAAGTGGTATATGTTCCGATTTAAACAAGACTATATGTTCTGATAGATGATAAATCATAAAGAAACCATGAAAATAAAGAGATTTGAATTTAATATGTTTCCCGTAAACTGCTACGTATTATGGGACGACACTAAAGAAGCAGTCGTAATCGATCCCGGCTGTTTTTATGAAGAGGAAAAGCAGGCTCTGAAAAAGTTCATTCTTACCAATGAGCTGAATGTAAAGCATTTGCTGAATACTCATCTGCACCTGGATCATATCTTCGGAAATCCGTTCATGCTGAAAGAATTCGGATTATCGGCAGAAGCAAACAAAGCGGATGAGTACTGGATTGACGAAGCACCGAAACAAAGCAGAATGTTTGGTTTTCAGTTGCAGGAAGAGCCTGTACCACTGGGCAAATACCTGCATGACGGAGATATTATCACTTTCGGACATACCAAACTGGAAGCGATACACGTGCCCGGACATTCACCCGGTAGCTTGGTGTACTATTGCAAGGAAGACAACTGCATGTTCTCCGGCGATGTCCTGTTTCAGGGTAGCATCGGTCGTGCCGATCTCACAGGAGGCAACTTCGATGAACTGATAGAGCACATTTGCAGCCGTCTGTTTGTTCTCCCCAACGAAACTGTCGTTTACCCCGGACACGGTGCTCCTACGACGATCGGAATGGAGAAAGCTGAAAACCCATTTTTTAGATAAGAGAAGATTTAATGAGTTATGAATTCTGATTTATGATTTATGATTTGCCGTGCGGATGAAGTAGGTGTTGCGGCTGATTGAGGTTTATAAATCGGGAAAACATAAGAAAGCATAAATAAGAAAGCATAAATCAGAACTCATAATTCATAAATCATAAATCATAAATCATTAAGACATGAAAACCGATTTGTTAGCTAGCCGTCACATCGGCATCAATGAACAAGATACTGCCATCATGCTCCGCAAAATTGGCGTGAACTCACTGGACGAACTGATTGATAAAACAATTCCCGCCAATATACGGCTAAAAGAGCCGCTGGCATTGACTAGTCCGCTGACGGAATACGAATTTGGAAAACATATCGCCGAACTGGCAAATAAAAATAAACTATATACTACGTATATCGGTTTGGGATGGTACAACACGATTACCCCGGCTGTTATCCAGCGGAATGTATTCGAAAACCCGGTATGGTACACTTCTTACACTCCTTATCAGACAGAAGTGTCGCAAGGACGTCTGGAAGCGTTGATGAATTTCCAGACAGCCGTGTGCGACCTTACTGCCATGCCACTTGCCAACTGTTCACTTCTGGACGAAGCAACTGCCGCTGCCGAAGCCGTGAGCATGATGTATGCCATACGTTCCCGTGCGCAACAGAAAGCCAATGCGAACGTAGTTTTTGTAGACGAGAATATTTTCCCACAAACATTGGCTGTTATGACTACACGCGCCGTGCCGCAAGGCATCGAACTGCGTGTAGGTAAATATAAGGATTTTGAACCTTCACCGGAAGTGTTTGCCTGCGTTCTACAATATCCAAACTCGAATGGAAACGCAGAGGATTATTCCGAATTTACAGAAAAAGCTCATGCCGCAGATTGCAAGGTAGCTGTCGCCGCCGATATTTTAAGTCTTGCCCTGCTGACTCCTCCGGGAGAATGGGGAGCAGATATTGTATTCGGAACCACACAACGTTTAGGTACTCCAATGTTCTATGGTGGTCCGTCGGCTGCTTTCTTTGCTACCAGAGACGAATACAAACGGAATATGCCGGGACGAATCATCGGATGGTCTAAAGATAAATATGGCAAACTTTGCTATCGGATGGCTTTGCAGACACGTGAACAGCATATCAAGCGGGAAAAAGCAACTTCAAACATTTGTACCGCACAAGCATTATTAGCTACCATGGCAGGCTTTTACGCTGTTTATCACGGTCAGGAGGGTATCACTACAATTGCGTCGCGCATCCACAGTATCACTGTATTTCTTGAAAAGCAACTGAAGAAATGTGGATACACACAAGTCAACGTTCAATATTTTGATACCTTACGTTTTGAGTTGCCCGAACACGTTTCGGCACAACAAATCCGTACCATAGCGCTTAGTAAAGAAGTAAATCTGCGTTATTATGAAAATGGTGATGTCGGTTTCAGTATTGATGAAACAACAGATGTGGCAGCTGCCAATGTATTGCTCTCTATCTTTGCCATCGCTGCCGGAAAAGACTATCAGAAGGTAGACGATATCCCGGAAAAAAGCAATATCGACAAGGCTTTGAAACGGACAACTCCTTTCCTGACGCACGAAGTATTCAGCAAATATCACACGGAAACAGAGATGATGCGTTATATCAAACGTTTGGATCGCAAAGATATTTCTCTTGCACAATCGATGATTTCTCTCGGTTCATGCACCATGAAGCTGAATGCAGCTGCGGAAATGTTGCCTTTAAGTCGTCCCGAATTTATGGGTATGCACCCGCTGGTTCCGGAAGATCAGGCAGAGGGATATCGGGAATTAATTAAGAATCTAAGTGAAGATCTGAAAGTTATCACCGGATTTGCAGGGGTGAGCCTGCAACCCAATTCAGGTGCTGCGGGAGAATATGCAGGACTTCGTGTAATCCGTGCTTATCTCGAAAGTATCGGTCAGGGACATCGGAACAAAGTCCTGATTCCAGCTTCGGCTCACGGAACAAATCCTGCGTCAGCTATACAGGCCGGATTTGTGACCGTCACCTGTGCCTGTGACGAACAAGGAAATGTAGAAATGGATGATCTGCGTGCCAAGGCTGAAGAAAATAGGGATGAATTGGCAGCGCTGATGATTACTTATCCTTCTACACATGGTATCTTCGAAACAGAAATAAAGGAAATTTGCGACATCATTCATGCCTGTGGCGCACAAGTATATATGGATGGAGCCAATATGAATGCCCAAGTGGGATTGACCAATCCGGGATTCATCGGTGCGGATGTCTGCCACTTGAATCTTCATAAAACATTCGCTTCCCCTCATGGTGGCGGAGGTCCGGGAGTAGGTCCTATCTGCGTGGCCGAACATCTGGTTCCTTTCCTTCCCGGACATGGAATCTTCGGCAATTCGCAGAATCAAGTATCAGCTGCTCCATTCGGTAGTGCAGGTATTTTGCCTATCACGTATGGATATATCCGCATGATGGGTGCAGAGGGATTGACGCAAGCTACTAAGATCGCCATCCTGAATGCTAATTATCTGGCTACTTGTCTGAAAGATACGTACGGAGTTGTCTATCGGGGAGCCAATGGTTTCGTAGGACACGAAATGATTCTGGAGTGTCGGAAAGTACATGAAGAAGCAGGCATCTCGGAAAATGATATTGCCAAACGTTTGATGGATTATGGTTATCATGCTCCTACCCTCTCCTTCCCTGTTCACGGTACGTTGATGATTGAACCGACAGAAAGCGAGAGTTTGGCAGAACTGGACAATTTCGTAGATGTCATGCTGAATATCTGGAAGGAGATTCAGGAAGTGAAGAATGGCGAAGCTGATAAGGATGATAATGTGTTGATTAATGCTCCGCATCCGGAATACGAGATTGTTAGTGATCGTTGGGAACATTCGTACACACGCGAAAAAGCGGCTTATCCGATAGAAAGTGTACGTGATAACAAATTCTGGATCAATGTAGCTCGTGTAGATAATACATTGGGCGACCGTAAGTTACTACCAACTCGTTATGGCACTTTTGAATAAAGGTGATTTATTGTAGAAATCAATTCATTAGAAAAGATTTTTAGAAGCATCTCAATAAGAAATAATCCCGGGGCTCAATGAATGTAAGCCCCGGGATTATTTTTATCAGCCCAGGACTGAATAAACAAAAGCCCTGGGGATGCATCAATTATCCCCAAGGCTCATATTTCGTGATATGGAATGTTAATCCAACTACAATTCTGAATATTTTTTCTACTTGACAATCGTTACCGTATCAGCTTTCACCTTTTTCTCTTTCATTGGAATCTTCGAATCAGCATACCCCAAAGCTACGCAACCATAGACCTTATGATTGGCAGGAACACCTAAAGAGATAATATATTCACGCACTTCAGGATCATCACACGTTGTGCCCAACTGATTGATCCAGCAAGAGCCGATTCCTAAAGAATGAGCAGCCAGAAACATATTTTCTATTGCACAAGCACAATCCATACCAGCCCACCATTGTGTAGGTTCATTGGATACAATCACCAAAGTCGGAGCATGATAATAACAACAATAGGTCTTGCTATGCCCACGCTCTTGCAAACGGGAATCATCGCTTTTTGCAAAAGCTCCTTTAATGCGCTCATTCAGTTCTGTCAATTTATCTACATTTTGAATAGCAGTAAAGTGCCATGTTTCCAAATGCATTCCACTGGGTGCATAAGTTGCAGCTTCCAGAATAGCCTGCAAATCTTCTTCTGAAACTTGCTGACTAGTATAAGCCCGTACACTACGACGTGCTTTAATGTTCTCTAAAACTTCATTCGTTTTCATGGATAACAAGTTTTTTATATATATCGAATCAAAATTTCACCACAGAATTCTAATTTATCATTTACCTTTTAACTAGCCCAATCTTTGCATTCAGTTTGAAATAATAGACTCCATTCTCTCTCTCCAAAAATCCGTATTTATCCTTCTCCAAAGATCCTTTTTCCAAACGGGTATTTTGAAACAAAAAGTCTTCCATTACTTGCTTTTCTGATTTATGATAACAGAGCACCTCTCCACTTCCGCCCACCAACAGAATACCTTCCACAGCCGAATCCAATCCATTATAAATCTTTGCGGGACGCATACCTAAAGCTAATGCCATCAAGAACTGCTTCATCTTAAACTCATAAAACTTGTGCTTGTTTATCAGTTCATCTTTAATCTTTAACGGATTCATTTGTTTGATAACTTCCGTCAGCTCGCTAATGCGAGAGATACCATCCAAATGCATAATACGAACCATTTCTGTCAAAACACGTGGAAAATGCAGGTCAATCATTAGAAGATTGCTACGGAATACCCGGTCGGCTACATCAGAATATTTAAGTACACCGCCCAATCGTTCGATCATCATCATTCGCTCGGCAACCTCATTGGGAGATTCAGGCAAAGCATTGATTTTATTCACTGTGGGAGTGGCAAATTTGACTCCACTCTGTTCCAGTTTTAGATTTGCAGCACGTCCTCCGTCCAGTAACGGATTCATTACACCCAACCGTGAACGAACATTAAAACCTCTCAACGGAGCTTCCGGATGCCAAAATGCAATGGAGAAATCAGTACGATCTTCTGTTTTTGCTTCCAAATCGAAAATGGCTGCTTCATCTAAAAACTCTTCTACTCCTTCCGGAGAGGTTACGTCATCTTCCGAAGAAGATTTCACAGCCCGCAATATCAAATCAGCTACAATACCAAAGTCTTCGCGAGGCATGGATTTAGTTCCGCTCTCTGCTTCTATACGAATCGTATCTTCCTCAATATAATATTGACGTGTTCCATCATGTTCTTCCCGTTGAATCATTGCAATAGGCCAAGATGTTTCTCCCGCCTTTGCGTCTGCTGTGCCTAGCACTACTTTTCCGTCTGTCAGGAGACGAAAGAAAGAATAGAGTTCGCACCATTCTTTTTTGGTTGCTTCGAATGCCATATATCTTTGTTCTTCTTTATTTTACTAATGTTCTTTTTATCCTAATTTTACTAAGAATATTTCTATCTTCACAATGAATTGCTTACTGATTAATAACCTGCGGTAAGGTTGCAGGCAACGCAACAGGAGGTACTATATGAGTTACCTCCTCCAAAGGAGGAAGCTTGCCTACTTGTGCAAACAGGGAGTTTCGAATCCATTCTTTAGGAGTGACTATGATAAATCGTCCCGTCCAGCAACCATCAAAATAGGAAGGATTGCCCGGCTGTTTCTTTATTGGATAGCAGATATTTTCTCCTTTACTCCGCATCTCCGGCGAACGTCCGGGATCATTTACCCACACATGTTTATCGTCAATGCCACGAAGCACCATCCAGTGCCCTCTCGGACCGGGACGCAAACCACGAACTGCTCCTGTATATCTCACATTCACAAGCACAGGTATACCACGATCAATATAATCTTTCAATACCCGGTAATCCTTCTGCTGGAAATGTTCGGCACTTATCATATTTTCATAATAACGTGTCAAAGAATCAATTTCAAAAGAATAATATCCTCCCTGTCCTATCGATGTACGACGACGGAAAGGGGCACGTTTTTTCAGAAAGTAGTTGCGTTGATATTCTATCAGTTTTTTTTCTGCATCCTGGGCTGTACGTTGTGTATCGGTCGTCATACCTTTAAAGTAGTCAAAGACCATTAACGAAGAAGCCAGAGAACAATGCGAGTAAGGACATCCCGTGATTTTCTGCGAATACCACGGAACAGGGATATTATTAGGAGCGAGCTTTTGAGTCTCCTGTGCTTGTACTTGCGTCTGAACACTTATCAAAGCAAAGAAGCTTAAAAACAAATTGAAAATTATATGATATTTATTTCTCATGCAATATTTTAAATATCTTACTTACAATACATTCTCATCATCAAGAATCCGCGCTGTCTCCACCTTTTCCAAACGAGCACGCAATTTAGGCATCATTGAACGACGAATACGCAACGTCATACTACAATCCATGTCATACGACTGATTGAGAATTTCCGGTTCCTCCTCTTTCACAATGCGCATCACGTCATTCATGAAAGGATATTCAAACATTACCGTCACGTCTTCATCTACTGTCTTTTCTATAATTGTAGCGGCAGCAATAGCTTCAGCAGCGGCAGCCTTGTAAGCCACGATCAATCCGCTTGTCCCTAACTTGATTCCTCCAAAATAACGGACTACTATAATCAGGATATCCGTCAGTTCATTTGAATTTATCTGTCCGAGAATGGGTTTTCCCGCTGTTCCGGAAGGTTCTCCATTGTCAGTGGCACGGAAATCCTTTCGTGCAGCTCCCAACATATAGGCATAACATACGTGTCGTGCGTCATAATACTTTTTCTGATACGTTTCAAGATGTATTTTTATCTCATCGAGAGTACGCACAGGAAGGGCTATAGCAATGAACTTGCTTCGTTTTTCCGTATAAATACCTTCGGAAGGTTCAATGATGGTTTTATAAGTATCTTCAGCAGTCATGCTGCAAAGATACGGCTTTAATAAGAAAAGTCAATCTATCGTTTGGAAATATTAATGTTCCACTTATCGATGAGATGTAGCTGGGAATATAAAAATCTTTGTTGGCAGATTTTCATCTACAAGATAGTGACGCTATCCAATAAAAATAGTGACGGTATACCACAAGGATACCGTCACTATCCCGTGCATATACCGTCACTATTTTTTTATCTTAATCGGGTGTTACATTTATTGATATAGCTTACATCAGCAACGTCTTTTTTGCATCATCCGATAGAATTCCCTAATCCAATTTATGAATTACCAACCCCGAACGAAGTTTAGGTTCAAACCAAGTTGTCTTCGGTGGCATGATATTACCTGTATCTGCAATATCCATCAATTGTTTCATAGATACGGGATAAAGAGCCAGAGCCACTTTCATTTCACCGCTATCCACACGCTTCTTGAGTTCTCCCAATCCACGGATGCCGCCCACAAAATCAATACGCTTGTCCGAACGCAAATCCTTTATACCCAAAACTTCATCCAAAATCAGGTTGGAAGAAATGGTAACATCAAGCACGCCAATAGGGTCGTTATCATTGTATGTACCTGTCTTGGCTGTCAGACTGTACCATTTACCACCCAGATAGAGTGAGAAGTTATGTAAGCCGGATGGTTTATAGATATCCGCACCCTTCTCTTCTACTATAAAGTTTTTATCAAGTGCAGCCAGGAATTGCTCGGGAGTCAAACCATTGAGATCTTTCACTACACGATTATAATCGATGATGGTTAGCTGGTTTGCAGGGAAGCAAACAGCCATGAAGTAATTATATTCTTCATCACCCCGATGATTCGGATTTTGCTTTGCTTTCTCTGCTCCCACCAGTGCAGCAGCGGCAGAACGGTGATGTCCGTCGGCAATATAAAGAGCCGGCATTTTAGCAAATTCAGCAGTAATGGTAGCAATATCCTCATCTTGATCGACAATCCAGAAAGTATGTCCAAAACCATCCCCCGGAGCGATGAAGTCATAAACAGGCTTGCTTGCCGTATACTTCTTGATAATAACATCCAACTTCTCATTATCCGGATAAGCAAAGAAAACAGGCTCAATGTTAGCGTTGTTCACACGGACATGCTTCATACGGTCTTCTTCCTTGTCACGACGGGTAAGCTCATGTTTTTTGATAATCCCATTCATATAATCGGGAACGTATGCGCCAACTACCAATCCGTATTGTGTTTTCCCGTTCATCGTTTGGGCATAGATATAATAATTTTCCTTATTATCCTGCACTAACCAACCTTTGTCCTGGAACAGTTGGAAATTCTCGGCAGCTTTAGCATACACTTGTTCGTCGTGTTCGTCCGTACCGACAGGGAAATCTATTTCCGGTTTAATAATATGATAAAGAGACTTTTCGTTACCTTCCGCTTCTGCGCGGGCTTCTTCTGAATTCAATACATCATAAGGACGTGAAGCGACCTGTTCTACGAGGTCTTGCGGAGGACGAATGCCCTTGAAAGGTTTAATTATTGCCATGATATTAGTATTTTATATGTAAAAAATTAAAGCCACAGACTTATTGAAAATCTGTGGCTCAAATATACTACTTATTTCTAAAAGAATCTTATTTGTTTACTCTAAATTTCTCGCAACCATCTTTCAGGAAGCCTACAATTTGTTGAGCGGCAGCAATACCGGCATTGATATTTGCTTCAGCAGTTTGAGCACCCATCTTCTTTGGAGTTGAAAAATAACGTCCGGCAAATTTCTCTGCAAATTCTGCGTTAGCAACAGGCATAATATCTGTGATATATTTAAAGTCTGCACGCTCTTCCATCAATTTAATCAGTTCTGCTTCGTTGATAACTTCCTTACGGGCAGTGTTTACCAACATAGCACCTTTCGGCATATCTTTTAACAGAGCATAATTGATAGAATTTTTCGTTTCGGCAGTTGCCGGTATATGAAGAGATACCACCTGACAAGTCTTATACAGTTCTTCTGCCGAATCAAGTGCTTTCACACCATCTTTTTCGATTGCTTCTTTCGGGCAGAATGCGTCGTAAGCATACACTTCCATTCCGAAACCTTTGGCAACACGGGCTACATTACGACCTACGTTTCCATAAGCATGGATACCCAGTTTCTTGCCCATCAATTCTGTACCGGAAGTTCCGTTATAGAAATTACGGACAGCATATACCATCATACCCAAAGCAAGTTCGGCAACAGCATTAGAGTTTTGTCCCGGAGTGTTCATCACACATACGTTGTGAGCAGTGGCAGCAGCCAAGTCAACGTTGTCATATCCTGCACCAGCACGTACTACGATTTTCAATTCTTTGGCAGCATCAAGCACCTCTGCATCAATAATATCGCTACGGATAATGATAGCATTAGCATCTTTCACTGCATCCAGCAATTGAGCCTTTTCTGTATATTTCTCAAGTAAAGCAAGCTCGAATCCAGCTGCTTCTATTTCTTTACGGATACCGTCTACTGCAACTTTTGCAAACGGTTTGTCAGTAGCTATAAGTACTTTCATAATCTAATTCTATTTATAAAGGCTCACCACAGATTACGCAGATTTTCACAGATTATAGAATTTAGGAATCTGTGCTAGTCTGTGTAATCTGTGGTGAAAATATTATTAATGAAGTTTTTCAAATTCCTGCATGCAGTCAATCAAAGCTTGTACGCTTTCTTTCGGTAAAGCATTGTAGCAAGATGCACGGAAACCACCTACAGAACGGTGTCCCTTGATACCTACCATACCTCTTTCGGTAGCAAACTTCATGAAGTCAGCTTCAAGGTCTTTGTATTCGGGAGCCATCACGAAACAGATGTTCATGCGTGAACGGTCTTCTTTGGCAGCAGTCCCCACGAACATTTTGTTACGGTCGATTTCAGCATACAACATATCCGCTTTTTCAATGGCACGACGTTCCATTTCTTTCACACCACCTTGTGCTTTGATCCAACGAAGGTTTAGCAATGCAGCATAGATGGGCACTACCGGAGGAGTATTGAACATAGAACCATTATCAATGTGTGTCTGATAATTCAGCATTGACGGAATGTAACGAGAAACCTTACCTACAGCATCATTCTTAACAATAACGAATGTAACACCTGCAGGAGCCAGATTCTTTTGTGCACCACCATAAATACAGATATATTTAGAAACGTCAATCGGACGTGAGAAAATATCAGAAGACATATCGGCAACCATCGGAACCGGAGAATCGAGGTCTTTCTTCAATTCTGTACCGTAAATCGTGTTGTTAGTAGTGATGTGGAAATAATCTGCGTCTGTCGGGATTGTGTAATCTTTTGGGATATAAGTATATGTAGCTTCAGCAGAGGAAGCAACTTCTACAACTTCACCAAACCCTTTAGCTTCTTTCATTGCTTTCTTAGCCCACACACCAGTGTTCAGGTAAGCAGCTTTTTTTTCCAGGAAGTTATAAGGAACCATGCAGAACTCCATACTAGCACCTCCACCCAGGAACAGTACCGAATAGCCTTCGGGGATATTGAGTAATTCCTTGAATAATGCCTCTGCTTCGTCAACCACAGGTTGGAAGTCTTTGGCACGGTGGCTGATTTCCATCAAAGAGAGACCAGAGCCGTTGAAATCTAAAATAGCCTTCGCTGTATCCTCTATCACCTCACGCGGAAGAATGGAAGGTCCTGCATTGAAATTATGCTTTTTCATTTGAAGTTTGTTTTTGGTTTAACAATTTCGTTACTTTTGTCTTTTGACCTTGCGAATTTACGAATTTATTCCCATCGCACAAATCTTTCCTTATAAAAATACTGTTTTAAAGCAGATTTTCCTTTCTTTTTATTGGTTTATACAGGATATATACACCATATTGTTATCTATAGATGTCAAGTATGGGATAAAAGTCGAGATTGAAATAGAACCGGAGATATTGATGATAAAACAAAAGATTAATGCAATAAAAATGAATATTTATAAACTGCAACAGTGAATTCAGCTTAGATTAACAGGGAAATAAAGTGGAAAGTAAAATATCTTTGGAAATAAAGTAATCATCCCTATGCTCAATGACTAGTGAACATAGGGACGATTGTACATAATAAAAGAGGACTTTAAGAGTTCTATATTACAAAAAAAAGAGTTTTACTTCGCTTCCTCAATAATAGTCTTCATTCCTTTTATTTTCTCTCCTTGAATCAGATTCAGGAGTTGCTTCACCTTAGCCCGGCGAACGGCAACGAAAGCATAATGTTCTTTGACATCAATCGCTCCGACATCTTCGCGAGTCAGATTTCCTTTTTTATATAAGAATCCGGCAATATCGATCCGACTAAGTTTCTCCTTCTTTCCTTTACCTATATATATAGTAGCCCAGAGCGATTTCGGAGGCCGGGGAGGGTTTTCAGGCAACGCCACTGTTTCCATTTCTTCCGGGATATAAGAAGGAAGTTTCTCTTCGGCATGAAGAATCAGATAAGACGTTCCGGTCGCATCCCAACGCGCTGTACGTCCGTTGCGGTGCGTAAAGGCTTCTTCATTGACCGGCAAATGATAATGGATGATATGTCCGACTTCCGGAATATCCAGTCCACGGGCTGCCAGATCGGTAGAAATCAATACATGACAACTGCCATTACGGAACTTGTAAAGCGCACGTTCACGGTCCGGCTGTTCCATACCACCATGAAAACGTTCTGCGAGTAGTTTTTTATCCGCCAATAACTGATGTACACGGTCCACCGCATCCCGATGATTACAAAACACGATGCTCGAACTGCTCCCCAATGTACAAAGCAGGTTATATAAAGTATCAATCTTATCTTTGGAAGGTGAAAGCACCTTCATCAATTTCAAGCGCGACTCTTGTTCTTCAGAATCGTCCGAAAGGAAGTTCAACTTAACTGTGCGGTTCAATCCTGTAAATTCGGGAATCTCTGCCGCATCAGTAGCTGAAAGCAACATACGTTTTTTTAATCCCGGAAGCTGGGTGATAATCTCTGCCATTTCATCGTGGAAACCAAACTCCAACGATTTGTCGAACTCGTCGATAATTAAAGTTTCAATGGTTTCGGGATTGAAATTTCCTTTAGACAGATGGTCGGTGATACGTCCCGGAGTACCAATGATGATAGCAGGATGATTGCCCAATATACTTTTCTTTTCTTCGGCGATAGGATGCCCACCGTAACAACAGCAGGTTTTCCAGGAAGTCCCCATTGCTTTGAATACAGAATCTATCTGTAAGGCCAGCTCACGCGAAGGAACGAGAATCAAAACCTGCACGCTGTCATCGTTCGGTTTTAGAGTAAGGAGTAAAGGTAACAGATAGGCCAACGTCTTGCCCGATCCTGTCGGTGACAACAGTATAACGTCTTTTCTTCCGGTAGCTTGTTCAAGTGATGCTTCCTGCATCGGATTCAGCTCCTCAATCTTCAAATTGCGGAGAGCCGACTGTATAATTTCATTTTTCTCTAACATGGAGGCAAAGATACAAAAAGGAAAGAGTACGGAGATAAAAAAACAATCAAACTTTAGCCATGCCGGTCAATATATAATAACCTTTCAGATTATTCTCTTTCATGTAAATGGTTACTTCTGCCCTACAAGCTGTAACCAAGGCATATCCCGTTAAACTTGAACTCATAGCTTTGACAAATGAATACTCTGTATCATTGTGAATAAAAGATATACGATGATATTCCATAACCTATTGTACTTTAATAATTCTATTGTGTAGCCAAATATACGAATATAATAGATAAGTACGGATAAAAAAGGAGAACTATCTTTAAAACAGACATAAAATAGATACAAACCATAACGGAAAGACATTATGAGATAATAGTAAAAAAAGCGGGAAATCGAAGAAGCATTACTGCTTTTCAGATTTCCCGCTCTGTGTTTATGTAACCTTTCCGGTCATTGTTCCGACCGGTTTGTTCTCTTCTGCGAATTATCCTCCGAAGTTGTCGAACATCAGGTTCTGTGCCGGAACGCCAAGATCGTCGAGCATCTTCTCAACAGCTTTCGACATCGGACCAGGACCACACATATAGTATTCAATATCTTCAGGAGCTTCGTGATTCTTCAGGTAAGTTTCGTAAATTACGTTGTGAACGAATCCCGGAGTGTACTTCACGCCTGCAGCATCAGCAGCAGGGTCCGGACGGTCGAGAGCCAAATGGAAAGTGAAATTCGGGAAGTCCTTTTCGATTTGCAAGAAATCTTCCAGATAGAACACTTCGTTCAGCGCACGGGCACCGTAGAAGTAAGACATCTTACGGTCAGTAGTATGCAATGTCTTGGTCAAGTGCATGATTTGCGCACGCAACGGAGCCATACCGGCACCACCACCAATCCACATCATTTCCTTCTTAGAATCGAAGATTGGGTGGAAGTCTCCGTAAGGACCGCTCATTATTACCTTGTCACCCGGTTTCAGAGTAAAGATATAAGAAGAAGCGATACCCGGCATTACGTCCATAAATCCAGGACCTTGTTCTTTCGGTTTGAACGGCGGAGTAGCGATACGTACTGTCAACATGATACGGTCACCTTCGGCAGGATAGTTGGCCATAGAGTAAGCACGGATTGTTTCCTCGTCGTTCTTACACTTCAGACCCAGCAAACCAAATTTCTCCCATGCAGGAAGATATTCATCACCAATCAAGCTCTTATCAATGTCCTTGTCATAGTCCATTGAGAATTTAGGAATCTTAATCTGTGCGTAAGAACCCGGGATAAAGTCCATGTGTTCGCCTTTAGGCAGAGCAACGATGAACTCTTTGATAAATGTAGCCACGTTCTTGTTGGAGATTACTTCGCACTCCCACTCTTTCACGCCAAGTACAGATTCGTCAATCTTGATTGACATATCGCCTTTCACTTTCACCTGACAGCCCAGACGCCAGTGGTCTTGCTGCTGTTTGCGACTGAAGTGAGGAACCTCAGAAGGTAGGATTTCGCCGCCTCCTTCGAGTACTTGGCATTTGCACTGTCCGCAAGATCCCTTACCACCACAAGCAGATGACAGGAATATCCCATTTACAGACAGCGTATTCAACAAAGTAGAACCGGAAGCCACTTCCAATTCCTTTTCGCCGTTGATTGTCAGTTTTACGTTTCCTGATGGTACCAGGAAATTCTTAGCAACCAACAAGATTACAACAAGCAACAGAATAACCACAAGGAATACCCCAATGCTCGCTAATATTAAATTCATATCCATTGTCTTATTCCTTTCTTTTTAGATGTTCAAACCAGAGAAACACATAAATGCGATTGCCATCAGACCTACTGTGATAAATGTGATACCCAAGCCCTTCAATGGAGCAGGTACGTCAGAGTAAGCCATTTTCTCGCGGATAGCAGCCAGACCTACGATAGCCAGCAACCAACCGATACCAGAGCCTAATGCATAAGAAAGGGCATCCCAAATATCACCAATGTATTTCGGATCACTCGGACCCAGATTGATACGTTGTTGCATAAACAGAGAGGCACCCATGATCGCACAGTTAACAGCAATCAACGGCAGGAAGATACCCAGCGAAGCGTACAGTGACGGAGTGAAGCGTTCTACCACCATCTCCACCAATTGCACGATACCGGCAATTACGGCAATGAAAAGAATAAAACTCAAGAAGCTAAGGTCGACACCTTCAATGATAGCATTGGCAGCCAGCACCTTAGTTTGCAACAGGTAGTTGACCGGAAGCGTCACCAGCAACACGAAAGTCACGGCGATACCCAGTCCTACGGCAGTCTTCACATTCTTCGAAACAGCCAAGTATGAACACATACCCAAGAAGAATGCGAATATCATGTTGTCCACAAAGATAGAGCGGACGAATAAACTTAATAAATGTTCCATAATTCTTTTTGATTTATGATTTATGATTTATAATTTATGATTCAGCAGACTTATCATGCGACTATGACTATAAAGCTAGACATAAATCATAATTCAGAAATCAGAAATAATTAATTACTTTGTTCTTGCAATTCTTTATGACGTGCACGTTGATACCAGATAATGCATGCTACGATAATCAATGCCATCGGCGGCATCAACATCAAGCCGTTGTTTACGTATCCGATATTTTGAATCGGTTCATAATTCAGGATATTGAAACCAAGCAATGTTCCCGAGCCAAACAGTTCGCGGAAGAAAGCAACGATAATCAGAATCTTGGCATAGCCTAAACCATTACCTACACCATCCAAGAAAGACTCCCAAGGACCGTTCTGCATGGCAAATGCTTCCAGACGTCCCATCAAGATACAGTTGGTGATAATCAAACCTACATAAACAGAGAGCTGTACGCTTACGTCGTAAGCAAACGCTTTCAGGATTTCACTTACGATAGTTACCAAAGCAGCTACCACAACCAACTGAACGATGATGCGGATGCGGTTAGGAATCGTCTTACGCAACAGTGAAATAACAACGTTGGCAAATGCAGTAATCACCGTTACTGAAAGTCCCATCACGATGGCAGGCTCCAGCTTTGCAGTAACAGCAAGTGCAGAACAGATACCGAGCACCTGTACGGTTACCGGATTATCAATTCCCAGCGGAGCAGAGAATACTTCTTTATTTTTCTTTGAAAACAGTTGTCCCATATTCTATCTTTCTCCTCCTTATTATTTAGTTAAAAAACTCAAGTAACTATTCAGGCAAGACTTCAACATGGCATCTACACCTACTGAAGTGATTGTACCACCGGAGATACCATCCACTTGGTAATCAGGTTTCTCTACCTTGCCATTTTTTACGACTCCCAAAGTGATAGCTCCATTTTCCAAAGTCTTCTTACCTACAAATTCATTTTGGAAATGGTCGGTTGCAATTTCAGCACCCAGCCCCGGAGTTTCACTAGCGTGTGAGAAGTAAGTACCGTAAACGGTATCTTTATCTTCGTTCAGTGCAACATATCCCCAGATAGCGCCCCAAAGACCGGCACCGTAAACAGGAACTACATATTTAGTCTGACCGTCCACTTCGCATACAAACACGTGCAGACGTTGTTGTTCTTTTGCTTCTTTCTCGTAGTTGGTAGCAAATTCGCCCGTATTTTCGGTCAGCGTACCGTCTACGTTCATCAGCATATCCCCTTTCACATATTTCTGATATTCAGCATCCGCATCTTCCACATTCTTAATGTTCAATGCAGCGAGGATTTGTTTCTTAGTGTCCAACTGCACATTCTTGTCTTGTGTAGATTTCAGTGAAGAACTAACGAATGCCAGCAGGAATGCTACGATAATAACCATTACCGAAGCATAAATGATAGTATAACTATTACTATTCGTATTCATTTTCTTTCGGTATTTATTGGTTAGACTTGATAGTGCGTTTCTCGCGACGGCTGATATTGCTTTGTACTACACAGTAGTCAATCAGCGGAGCGAAGATGTTCATCAGCAGGATGGCAAGCATCATACCTTCCGGATAACCCGGATTCAGTACGCGGATAACGATAGCCATCACACCGATCAGGAATCCAAAGATATATTTACCTCTTTCTGTACGTGCGGAAGTCACAGGGTCAGTAGCCATAAATACAGCACCGAAGCAGAAACCGCCGAGAACGAGGTGTTCGTACCAAGGCATTTGAGCCATTGTGTTGTTTTCCATGCCGATTGAGTTGAATACCCATGCCATGAATGCGCCACCTACGAATACGGAAATCATTGTCTTCCAGCTTGCAACACCTGTCCAAAGCAGGATAACGGCACCAATCAGGATAGCGATTACGCTGGTTTCACCAATAGAACCCGGAATCAGACCTGTAATCATATCCATGTTGAACGCAGGAACACTACCTGTTGTAGCAGCCTGTCCCAGTGGAGTGGCAACGGTGAGTCCGTCTACGCTTTGTCCTAAACCGAAGATGCTGTCTCCTGACACCCAAACAGCATCACCGGACATCTTGGTCGGGTATGCGAAGAACAGGAATGCACGAGTAATCAACGCAACGTTGAATACGTTCATACCTGTACCACCGAATACTTCTTTTGCGAAGATAACAGAGAATGCAGTAGCTACGGCAAGAATCCACAGCGGACAGTCTACCGGAACGATCATCGGGATCAGGATACCGGAAACAAGGAATCCTTCCTGGATTTCTTCTTTCTTCCATTGAGCTACGACGAACTCAATGCCAAGACCTACTACGTATGATACGATTATTTTAGGCAGTACTGCCAGGAATCCGTAGATAAACATTTCGATGAAGCTGCCAGTAGCACCTGTATGAGTGAAATGCTGGTAACCTACGTTGTACATACCGAACAGCAAAGCCGGTATTAACGAAATAACCACAATCGACATGATGCGCTTGCTATCGATTGCGTCATGTATGTGCGTTCCCGTTTTCGCAGTCTTGCTAGGCACGAACAGGAATGTTTCGAAGCCGTCAAACACCGACTGGAATGCGTGGAATTTGCCGCCCTCCTCAAAGTTCGGCTTTATCTTATCGAGATAATTTCTTAACGCTTTCATTTATTTAATTGAAAATTGAAAGTTGAGAGTTGAAAATTGGCTGTACTGGGTTTATGCTGTATCCACAGAGAGCCGTTTCGCAAGATTTCAACTATCGCTTATTTTAATTTTTATTATTTAATCTCTTATTCGATTACGCCATTTCTGAACGGAGCATATCGAGTCCGGCACGAACGATGCGTTGCAGTTCCATCTTTGAAGAGCAGACGAATTCGCAAAGGGCGAAGTCTTCGGGAGCTACTTCGTAGATGCCGAGTGCTTCCATACGGTCGATGTCACCGGCGATAATTGCTTTAATCAGATATTCGGGCAGAATGTCCATTGGGAATACCTTATCGTATTCACCCGACATAATCATGTGACGTTCGCCACCTTTGATACGGGCATCCAACGTATATTCCTTCTTACCCATCAACCAGCTGAAATAAGAACGATTGGCACTGAACTGGTTGAAACGCGGCATGATCCATCCAAGCATTTCGTGAATGTCGTCACCTTCGGGGATAACAGTCAATTGGCTATGGAATGCGCCCAAGAATCCGTTCGGAGATACTTGCTTTCCTGTCAGCACGTTACCGCTGATGTAGCGTAAATCTTTGTCTTTTGTTACATTGTCGGCAAACACGTTGGTGAGCAATGCACCTACCTGTAGTTTGCAGTATGCAGGTTTCAACACTTCGGAACCTGTCACAGCTACTGTACGGGTGAAATCTACATGGCCTGTATTGAAGAGGCGACCGATGAAGATTACGGCTTGCGGATCAATAGTCCATACCGTTTCGCCCTTGGATACGGGGTCGAGGTGGTTGATCTGAACGCCTACATTACCTGCAGGGTTCGGTCCGTCGAATGCGGTGATTGTAACGTTCTTAGCCTGTGTCAGTGCAGCAGCGTTCTGTTTCACACTGATGTTCAGGTAGGTTTTTGCCAGTTTGGCAAGAGCATCAAGCCCTGTCTGGAAGTTTGCTTCTTCGCCTTTGAGGGCGAACTCGAAATCTGGAGCCAATGGATTGGTATCGAATGCGGAGATGAAGATTCCTTTCGGGGTTACCGTCGGATCTGCAATGATGTCATAAGGACGCTGTTTGATAAACGCGAAAAGTCCGGCTTCTAACAGAGCGGATTTCACAGCTTCAGCATCCATCGAAGCAACATTCTTTTTCCCAAAATCTTCATAGTCCTGCTCTGCAGCAGCTTCTACTACGATGTTCAATACCTTACGACGAGCACCACGTTCTACACTCGTCACCACGCCGCTCACCGGCGAAACAAATTTCACTTCAGGATGATACTTGTCGATAAACAAGGGTCCACCAGCCATTACATATTCCTGCTCTTTCACAACTACCTTAGGCGTCACTCCAGGAAAGTCATCGGGTACAAGTGCGTAGAATCCCGGTTCTTTTACTGTTGCGTACGTTTCAGCAGCTTTTCCTTTCAGGTTTATGTCAAGGCCTTTACGTAACTTTATTACATTTGCCATGCTATATAAAATAATGGTTTCATAAATTTGCCGCAAAAGTAATAAATAAGATTGGGATTCGGGAGGAAAAAAGAAAGGAATTACGGATATATTTCCGTAATTCCTTTCGTGTTCGTACACGTAAATCATCTTTCTCGTAATCATCTTTCTTTTGTCTTGAAACAAAAGAAAGAAGCAAAGAAAAATTCAAGGCTGACTTTTTTCTCCTACTCGCTTCCTTCACTTCGCTAAAGGGCAGAAACTCGCTACGCTCAAACAGTCTGCCCTTCTTAACGCTACGTTACGGGCGCTCGCCTGACGGAGAAAAAAGTAGGCCGGAGAAAGCCGCCGGCTGGTTCGCTGTATGATGTTCGTGAGGGGTATTAGGAAGGAACTCTCTGTATCTTTCTATTTTTCTATCTCTACTATCTCTATTATCTCGTATTCTATATCTCTATTATATATTATTCAGCTTTGCTATATTTAGTCGTATAACGTCTACGGCTTTTATATAACAAAGCATTTTTATTAGTAGCATTTGTAATATGTAAAGTTCTTTAGATAATGTGCTTTTTATGCTGAAAGTTCTTCATGCTGCAAAACCTCTTATTTAGCGAAGTTTTGTATGCTATGAATCCTTCCACACTGCAGAACTAAAACCTTTTATTTAGCAAAGTTTTCCATGCTATCCGTCCTTTAAAACAATGCAATCCTCCGTATACCAAAGGCCGCCACGCCGCACGGGTTCCCCGGCCTCGTTTTTCCGGCGTCAAGCGCAGGTGTTTCCTTCGGCGTTAAGAAGGGCAGACTGTTTGAGCGTAGCGAGTTTCTGCCCTTTAGCCGGAGGAAGCACCGGAGTAGCCGGAAAAACGCAGCCTTGATTCTTTCTTTTTGGTTCTTTTTCTTTCGTATCAAGACGAAAGAAAAAGAACTATTCAGCAAACATAGGATCCCAAGCAGGAAGTCGGATAGGCTTCTGTTTCAACACCTCGAGAGCTTTTTTCGATGCATATTTCGTTTCTACTACTAGGCGGAACATATATTCGTTAAACCAATCATCTGTCATAATGAGATAACCCTGATAACCGGCGGCGGGTCCCCAACTATTTTCAACCATCCATTTCGTCGGTTTTCCATTTTTGTCAAGATCGACAGCCATAAGAGTCATGGCGTGACTGGAGCCACTAGCAAAACTTTGGATACGTTGCTTCTTGTTCATGCCAAAAGAAGTACCCATAAGAGATTCGTAGTCGTAGTTTTTGACATCCAGCAGACCACGGTCAGAGTTTAGAAACTTACCTACATCGCAAGAAAAATACATCATCGTGCTATCCTTGAGAGAAGAAATAGCCATTTCTTTGATATCCTCGATGGGAAGATTGACATAAGTCCAGTTTTTGCCGTCGTAACGGTGGCGGTCGTAATCTATCTCATAACACTTATAATATTCACGACTCGGATCGTTCATTAACATGACATAATTATCAATCAGTTTTTCGTCACCATACTTTTTCAGGAAAGAAAGCGGAGTGTAAGTTTCGGTAGACACAGGCTCACCCTTAGCGTTATATTCAGTCCAGGTAAATTCAGTAGGAGGAACACCGAGATTCAACACTAACATGCGGTAGATGGTGCTCAACATCTCTGTTTTTGTTTTCTCAAGGGCAGCAGGCTTGACACCTTGCGCGGCAAGATCACGGAGTTGAAGCCCCTGTTCACGAAGTTTCAGGGCGATCAGACCTGCCATACGGGAGGTATTTTCACTACTGTTGGTTTCCGGCATCACATCTTTGGGAACAAGCCCGTATTTACTGACAATATCGGCTACACCGGTGAATGTTCCACCGTCACTCAAAGGATTACGGAAGAGCCATTCCACCATTTTATCATCCATCGGCTTACTGCTGGTGTCGATAATACCTTGTAGAAAGAGGTTGGCTTTCTCCAGTTGGTCGAAGAAGAAAGGATAAGTTTGCGAGAATTCGAAGGAACCGAGGTTATGCTTGGCGATCGCTTTGGCACGCATCACATTCAAACCTGTAAAAAGCCAGCAACGACCAGAAGATTTTTGGTCGGTGATACCTTTAGAAGACACTTTGATAGAAAAATGCGTATCCATGCCTTTCAGATTATCCTGGTTGAGAGCCAGTTTACGGATGTCGTTGTTGCCGATGGCGTTGCGGATAGCCTTGTCGGTGGGAGTGTTTGCATAACTCTGCTTGATTTGTTGCATCATGGAGTCGCTGATGCCACCTTTCAGTTCTTGCGCTTGTGTAGAATAAGAAAAAGCACATAAAACAAAAATTGATAAAATCTGTTTATTCATTTGATATAAATAATTAATTAATAGGCTGACGGATCATAATATGCTAACAAATATTGTTTTGGTGTATGGGGGTAAATCATGCAGTTTTATTTATCAGCATATCGAGAAACATCTTATTCCGCAAAAATACGATTCTTTTTTAGATTTATTATCTAAGAACATCAAAACTAATCGGAATAAAATAGTTTTCTTTGCAGTCGAATTCCTCAGAGAGAAATATGAAGAAATATATAATAGGAATATTGATGATGCTTCCATCCATCAATATGATGTCAGCTACGGCTGATAGTACGGCAGTAAAAAGCGATGAACTGCAAATGTCTACAACTTCTATCAGTGATACTACTCCTACAGAAATTGAAGGCACCCCATCAGACACCATTCCTGCCCTTTCCAAGCGCGAGTTGCGTCGCCAGCGCGTGGCAAATCGGAATTTGCACTATAACATATTAGGTGGTCCCAGTTATACGCCGGACTTCGGTTTGTTAGTAGGCGGTAGCGCACTGATGACGTTTCGGATGAATCCGAGTGATACCACTCAACGGCGTTCAGTAGTGCCAATGGCCATCGCCTTGATGTTCAAGGGCGGCTTGAATCTGATGACGAAACCACAGCTCTTCTTTAAAGGCGACCGTTTCCGTATCTTCGGAACCTTCTCTTATAAAAATACAATCGAGAATTTTTATGGCATCGGATATTCCACCAATAAAGATTACGAACGTGGAGAAGATACCAGTGAATACCGTTATAGCGGCATTCAAGTAAACCCCTGGTTCTTGTTCCGTTTGGGAGAAAGTAATTTCTTTGCAGGCCCTCAAGTCGATTTGAACTATGACAAGATAACTAAACCGGCTGCCGGGATGGTTAATGAGCCCTCGTACATTGCGGCAGGAGGTACGGAGCACGGATACAAAAATTTCAGTTCGGGACTCGGCTTCCTATTGACGTATGACACACGTGATATTCCCGCCAATGCTTATAACGGAACTTACCTTGACTTCCGGGGAATGATGTACAATAAAACGTTCGGCAGTGATAATAACTTTTACCGTTTGGAAATCGATTACCGCCAATACAAAACAGTAGGACGCCGCAAAGTGATAGCCTGGACAGTGCAAAGCAAAAACGCATTCGGAGATGTACCCCTAACAAAATATGTACTTAGTGGAACCCCCTTCGATCTTCGCGGTTACTACATGGGACAGTTTCGCGACAAGTCCTCGCATGTCATGATGGCCGAATACCGCCAGATGATAAATACGGACAAAAGCACTTGGATAAAAAAGATGTTAAGTCATATAGGATATGTAGCCTGGGGAGGATGCGGTTTCATGGGACCCACTCCGGGCAAGATAGAAGGTGTGCTTCCCAACCTCGGATTGGGATTACGTATCGAAGTTCAACCCCGTATGAATGTACGCCTTGATTTCGGCAGAGACATGGTGAACAAGCAGAATTTGTTCTACTTCAACATGACAGAAGCCTTTTGACGCCATTTACGCGACAAATTGTGCACAATTTACAAGAAAGATTGTAAAATAGATAATAAAAGACTGCACATAAATGAAATTAATCCTTATATTTGCGCAAGCTATAACACAGCAAGAGCAAATAATAGGATTTTTTTATGAAGCAATTTATATATTTTTTTTCGGGGTTATTACTTCTGTTCATCTCTACCACCCGTGTAGTTGCACAAGAAGTGTCTGACTATTCTCAACTAAGTGAAGAAGATTATAGTAAAATAGTTCTCCCCCCACTATCAGTTTTATTCGAAAATGCCAAGAACAGCCCCATTTATGAGATGGCGGACGTAAAGGCGAGAATTGAGCGCAAATTACTCCAAAAAGAGAAATGGTCATTTCTAGGTTTCTTCAGTTTACGGGGGAGCTATCAATACGGAATGTTCGGTAATGAGTCCACCTATACGGACGTGGCAGTCGCCCCATATCTTACCTACTCCACTCAAGCGCAAAATGGTTACACAGTAGGTGCAGGTCTAAGTATTCCATTGAACGATTTATTCGACCTCAAAGGACGTGTCAGTCGGCAAAGACTCACACTGCGGAGTGCGGAACTAGAACGAGAAATGAAGTATGACGAAATCAAAAAAAGTATTATTGAAATGTACACAATGGCAATTTCGCAGATGAAAGTTCTTCAAATGAGGAGTGAAAGTTTGGTGCTAGCTAATGTGCAATACGAAATTTCTGAAAAGAACTTTGCCAATGGTACTATTGAGTCTACCGATTTATCTACAGATAAGGAAAGGCAATCTCAAGCCCGTGAGGCATATGAGAATAGCAAGTTCGAATTAACAAAGAGTTTAATGATACTCGAAGTTATTTCACGCACTCCCATCATACGAAAATAAAAGATTAAGATATGAACTATATCATTTCTATCATACGAGCCCTATTTCGTCATCGCTGGCTGATATTACTAGGAACCACTTTCTTCACATTGCTGGTTATTTACTACACACGACATATGCAAGGAGGATATGATGTAAAAGCCACATTATACACAGGGGTAGCTTCAGGTTATAATCTAGAAAGTGACAAACGCACAGACTGGGCAACAGTACAAAACTCAATGGACAATTTGATCAGCATCATGCAGGCCGAAAGTACGTTGAAGAGAGTATGTCTACGATTATTTGCGCGAATTCTTATTCAGGGTAACCCGGATAAAGAAAATAACGGTATTACCGCTTCCAGCTATAACTATACCTACAATCACTTGAAAAATAGTCCGAATGGAGCTGAAATTCTAAAACTAATCGACAAGTCGAGTGAAGATAAGACAGTAGCTAATCTGGAAAAATATATGCGTCCACATAGAGATAACTATATCTATGGATTATTTTACTACAATCACCCTTTTTATAGCTATAATGCCCTGAAAAACATCAAAGTACAGCGTCGATTGACCAGTGATTTGTTGGATATCAGCTATTCATCCGGTGATCCAGGCATCGTCTACAATACAGTGAGTATCTTAATGGACGAATTTGTAGAAGAATATCGTCGCATTCGTTATGGAGAGACGGACAAAGTAATCAAATACTTTGAAGAAGAGTTGAAGCGCATCGGAAAGAAACTAAACTTAGAAGAAGAAGACCTAACAAAGTATAATGTAGAAAAACGCATTATCAACTACATTGACGAGACCAAAGAAATAGCCGCCATCAGTAAAGAATACGAGCTGAGAGAGCAAGACGCACTTTTTGCTTTTAATAGTAGCAAATCCATGCTTGAAGAACTAGAAAAGCATATGGACAGTAATGCAAAACAGGTGCTCAAGAACATGGAATTTGTAGACAAACTGAGAGAAGCTTCCAGCATTACCGGCAGAATATCGGAGGCTGAAGCGATGACTGTTTCCTCAAAAACAGACGATCAGACCTTGATAAATGAAAAGAAACGGCTCTCTGAAATCAAACAAGAATTAAATGACTTAACATCCTCCTATATCGGCCATAAATATACCAAAGAGGGCGCTTCGAGAACCAATATCATCGACCAATGGCTGGAACAAACGCTACTATACGAGAAAGCCAAAGCTGAATTACAGATTGTACAGAATGCACGCAGTGAATTGAATGACCGATATGTTTTTTTCGCACCGGTAGGTACTACCATCAAGCAAAAAGAGCGCATGATAAATTTCACCGAACGCAACTACCTCACTGTACTTCAAAGTTATAATGAAGCCTTACTGAGAAAGAAAAATCTAGAAATGACTTCTGCCACTTTGAAAGTACTCAACGAGCCGACTTATCCGATTTCGTCCAACTCAACCAATCGGAAACAGATTGTTATAGCTGCCTGTGCAGTCAGTTTTCTCATCATAGTCGCTTTGTTGTTACTAGTCGAAATGCTTGACAGAACTTTACGAGATGCCAGCCGTACCAGGCGAGTCACCGGGTTTAAGGTAATAGGCGCTATTCCCAATACAAGCCCCTCTCGCTATGGAGGTCTGACCAAGACTTATGTTCAGCTTTCCGTAAAAGAATTGAGCAATTCGCTACTTCGCTTCCTGACTAAGCGCAAGTCTCCCGGCGTATTCATCATCAACCTTTTCAGCACCAGTGACAATTCCGGAGAAGAAGAATTGGGAAATTTAATCTGTGGATATATGCAAAGCCGGATGTTAAATGCCAGGTTTATCACCTATGGAGTAGATTTTAATACAGACTCGACCCAATTTCTGCTAGCCAAGAGTATTACAGACTTTTACACTTTGCAAGGAGAAGATGTGCTGATAGTTGCTTATCCGCCATTATCGACCAGCAATATTCCGAGTGCTCTGTTACATGATGCCAACGCCAATATTCTAGTAGCTTCGGCAGACCGTGGCTGGAAAACTATTGATAAACAGCTTTGCGAACAACTTACGCAGCAACTGAGTAAGACGGATGTCCCATTCCGTATATGCCTCACAAATGCGAACCGTGACGCAGTAGAAGACTTTACCGGACAACTTCCACCCCATACATTACTGCGTAGAATCGGCTATCGTCTCAGTCAGTTATCATTAACAGAAAAAATCATATTCAATCTCAGAAGAAAAGCCAAAGAAGCAGCAGACGAGGACGATGACGAATAAAGTAACCGCTTTCCACCTCCTGCTTGCCGCACAGTTCGCGCTAATCGCAGCAAGTATGTTCGTAAACATCAAGATAGGATTATTCTCAATGGTGCTTATCTTATTGTTTACTACGATCTGTCTGATACAACTCGGCAATGACGAGCGCACTAACTGGAAACCCGGACAAAATATAATGACCTATTTCTTCATTGTCTGGTTATTGTTTTATATACTGGAAATACTGAATCCAAACAATGTTATGGCAGCCTGGAATATTAACCTCACTCCATACGCTCTCACCCCCTTGATCTGTGCATTCGTCGTTCCGATCGTAATACGTACCAAAAAAGATATTGAACTATTATTAATTATATGGTCAATATTTGTTTTGATATTCACCCTAAAAGGTTATTGGCAGAAGAATCATGGATTCAGTTCTAAAGATCTTTATTTCTTACACGTAGTGGGAGGTGCACGTACTCACATTATCTGGTCAGGCATTCGCTATTTCTCTTGTTTCTCTGATGCAGCCAATTATGGTGTTCATGCTGCCATGTCTACTGTGACCTTTGCCATTGCCTCATTCTTTGTTGACTCCAGATGGAAACGCATCTACTTCCTTTTTATTGCTTTTTGCGGCATTTATGGAATGGGAATCTCCGGAACACGCTCTGCCATGGGCGTTCTTATGGGTGGCATGCTGATGATAACCGTCATAGCAAAGAATTGGAAAGCATTACTGGGAGGTATATTCATATCTATCAGCATTTTCGCATTTTTCTATTATACCAACATCGGGAGCGGAAACCAATACATTCACAAAATGCGTTCCTCTTTCCATCCTACCGAAGATGCTTCATACCTCGTACGTGTCGAAAACAGGATGCGAATGAAAGAATTGATGGCAAAGAAGCCTATCGGATATGGTGTTGGGCTTTCAACCGGAAATTTCGAACCGAAAGAGCAAATGCCCTATCCTCCGGATTCATGGTTAGTCGGCGTATGGGTAGAAACAGGAATTGTCGGACTCATTCTTTATCTGGGTATACATGGCATTCTATTCGCTTGGTGCTCATGGCTACTGATGTTTAAAGTACGCAATAAGAGCTTGCGCGGATTAGTGGCAGCCTGGCTTTGTATGGATGCCGGTTATTTCATAGCGGCCTATGTCAACGACGTAATGCAGTATCCCAATCCATTGACTGTATATATAGGATTCGCACTCTGTTTTGCCGCTCCTCATATAGACAAGCGCATCAGTGAAGAAGAGAAAGAAAAAGAACTAGTAGCCACTCAAAAAAACTGACGAACAAATATGACAAACAATATTCCAGACATATCATTTATCACAATCTGCTACAACGGATTCAAAGACACATGCGAACTAATAGAATCACTACAGAATAAAATACATTCTGTAAGTTATGAAATCATCGTCGTAGACAATGCTTCACATGAAAACGAAGCAGCTAAAATACATCAACTGTATCCCACCGTTGTCGCTATCCGCAGCAATGAGAACAGTGGTTTTTCCGGTGGAAATAATATCGGCATCCAGGTAGCAAAAGGTAAATACATATTCCTTATTAATAATGATACATATATTGAATCAGACCATATCGCCTATCTCGTAGAACGCCTTGAAAGTCGACCGGAGATTGGAGGTGTATCCCCCAAGATACGCTTTGCATTTCCACCCCAGCATATACAATTTGCCGGATTCACTCCCTTGTCGCAAATCACCCTACGTAACCATATGCTGGGCTTCGATTGTCCAGACGATGGAACATTCGACACTCCCCACACCACCCCCTATCTGCATGGGGCAGCAATGATGTTTAAACGGGAAGTCATTGAAAAAGTAGGAATGATGCCCGAGATATTTTTTCTCTACTATGAAGAACTAGACTGGAGCACAAGCATGACCCGTGCCGGATATGAACTGTGGTACGATCCCTGCTGTACCATTTTTCATAAAGAAAGCCAGAGCACTGGGCAACTTAGTAAATTGCGTACTTATTATCTGACACGCAACCGCCTGTTCTATGCCCGGCGCAATCTGAAAGGGTTCAACCGCATCGCCTCCATTATTTATCAGAGCACCGTAGCTGCTACAAAGAATAGTTTGGCTTTCATACTCAAAGGGCGTTTCGACTTGGCGGCAGCCATATTCTATGGAGTAAACTCCGGACTTCTTCGCCCGTCATCCGACAAAAAGAGCGTTGTCTCACCCGATAAATAAAACGTTGTGTCATAAATTCCAAATACTATGAATATCGTCGACTGGATTCTTTTTGTACTTTTCGCGCTTTGCGTATGTTATCTGTTGCTATACGCCATTGCTTCCAAGTTCTACCGGGTCCCTGAATTTCCGGAAGCCCGCACCCTACGACGTTTCGTCATACTCTTCCCGGCTTATAAAGAAGACCGGGTAATCGTCTCTTCCGTACGCAGTTTCCTGAGACAGGAATATCCGAAAGAAATGTTTGATATCATCGTTATCTCCGACCAGATGCAGTCTGCCACCAACGAGCTCTTGCGTTCCTTGCCTATCCGATTGTTGATAGCCGACTATAAAGACAGCTCCAAAGCCAAAGCACTGACAATGGCAATGGATGCCATTGACGGAATACCCTACGATGTAGTAGTTATCATGGACGCCGATAATCTGACTTCCCCGCACTTCCTGACAGCGGTAAACCGTGCATTCGACAGCGGTGTGCGGTGCATACAAGCCCACCGAACCGGCCAAAATCTGAATACTGACATTTCTGTTCTGGATGGCATCAGCGAAGAAATTAATAATGGCATCTTCCGCAGCGGACACAATGCACTAGGACTTTCAGCCGCATTATCCGGTTCAGGAATGGCTTTTGAAGCCGACTGGTTCCGGAAAAACGTCCGACTTCTTGAAACGGCAGGCGAAGACAAGGAATTAGAAGTACTTCTTCTGCAACAGCGCATTCACACCACCTACCTACCGGAAATACCAATTTATGACGAAAAAACGCAGAAAGAAGAAGCCATCAGCAATCAGCGAAAACGCTGGATAGCTGCACAATTCGGCATTCTCCGCAGTTCATTGTCCGGATTACAGAAAGCAATCCGCCAAGGTAACATTGACTACTGCGACAAGATAATTCAATGGATGCTACCCCCAAGACTGATCCAAATAGCAGGTGTTTTCGGACTGACATTTATTTTCACAGCCATCGGTATCTGGCTAAGTCTGAAAGGCGATTCCGGAAACGAATGGATGATAGCCATAAAATGGTGGATATTATCCATAGCCCAGATAGTAGCAATGATATTGCCCATACCTGGAAATCTGCTAAACAAACGATTGGGTAAAGCAATTATAAAAATCCCAATACTGGCACTCACTACCATCGGCAATTTGTTCAAGTTGAAAGGAGCTTATAAAAAATTTATCCATACAGAACATGGAGAAGGCCATTTTTAAAGAAAATTTTCTTGAAAAGCAAGAGAATATTTATAAAAAAATGAGACTCCCTAGAAACAAAAAACTTATATAAAAGAGAAAACATCACCACCACTAAAAAAGAAAGAATATGAAAATAGCCATTGAAGCACAGCGCATTTTCCGCCCCAACAAGCATGGAATGGATTTTGTTGCTCTTGAAACAATTCGGGAACTACAAAAAATGGATCATGAAAATGAATATTTCATTTTTGTCAGTCCCGGTGAAGACAAGTGTCTGGAAAGTTCCGATAACGTACATATCATCGAGCTGAAATGCCCTACTTATCCATTGTGGGAACAGGTAGCACTCCCGCGTGCAGTAAAAAGCATCAAGCCCGATTTGCTGCATTGCACCAGCAACACGGCTCCTCTACACTGCCCTGTGCCTCTGGTTCTAACATTGCACGATATAATCTATCTGGAAAAGCGCCAGTCGTCCAGCCTGTCGTGGTATCAAGAGATGGGATGGCATTATCGCCGGTTAGTCGTTCCGCGCATACTCCCCAAGTGCGAGAAAATTATTACCGTTTCGCAGTTCGAACGGAAACGGATTCTTGAAGCGTTACATCTGCCGGAAAAGCAATTAGTAGCTGTATATAACGGGTTCAACAGTCATTTCCATTTGCAGCCCAAAGCTCCGGAAATTACCCGGAAATATATCGATGCAGACGAATATCTGTTTTTTCTAGGAAACACGGATCCGAAAAAGAATACTCCGAGAGTACTGAAAGCGTACAGCGGATATTTGAAAAAATCGGCAAAGAAGTTACCATTACTGATTGCCGACCTTAAAGAAGATGCCATTGACCGGATATTGGAAGAAGAAAAGATGATGGATATCAAAAGTTATCTCAGCTTCCCCGGCTACATTGAGAATACCGACCTTGCAGCGCTCTACAGTGGTGCATTCGCATTTCTATATCCCTCACTTCGCGAAAGTTTCGGTATCCCGATGCTGGAAGCGATGGCTTGCGGAACACCAATCATTGCAGGAAATACTTCAGCAATGCCCGAAATTGCAGGTGATGGGGCTTTATTGGTTGATCCATTCAGTCCCGAAGATATCACAGCAAAAATCTTGAAACTAGAAAATGACGGGACATTCTACCAGCAACAAGTGGAATACGGGCTTAAGCGCAGCCAGATGTTTTCGTGGAGAAACACAGCAGAATCGTTATTGAGTATATATAAGGAACTTTCTTTATCAAACATCTGCCCCGTGTCTAAGTAAAACTCACCGGAAAATAACCTAAGAAATGATAAAACGAGAAAAGACTTGTGACAAGTATTTATGTACTCGGTCACAAGTCTTTCTATAGAGTACATTACATTTTTGAGCAGAATTCTTTCACTTCGAAGCACGGACACGCTTTAATCCACTCTTCGGGTTCGATCTCTCCGTTTCCGTTCAGGTCCGGACTTAGATCCCGATGTCCGCACACCCGGCAACCGGGATAGTCGCGCAGGAGTGCAAGGATCAGCACCCGCATCGAATGAATCTGCCATTCGGTACGTGTATCGGCGGGATGACCGTGGCAGTCAAGTCCGCCCTCATAACAAATGCCAATACTGTTCTGGTTGTGTCCTTTTGCGTGCGCACCGATTCGTTCAATCTCACGGGTGGTCTTTATATCTCCATTTTTACGGATATAAAAATGATACCCCGTCCCGTTGAAACCACGCCGACGGTGGCACACTTCCAAATCATCTTCCGTAAAATCCCTGTCCGCCCTTGTGGCGGAACAGTGGATCACAATCAAGTTGATGGTTCGCATAAATTCATCCCTCCGTTTCAGTGACCATCTGTACTCGTTGCACACATTCCTTGCTACTACACTGCAGAGCCGCAGCTTGCGTCAGCTGTCCTCTCAACGAGAAAATCTCCGCGTGCATCTCTTTCACTTTCGAACTAAGGTCGAAATAATCCTTCAACACTTTCTCCAACTGCTGCATCAGAAAAGTATACTGGTCTTTCACTAGTTCACTGAACTCTTTCACTTCTTGCGCCATCATCTGGCGCTTCTTGCGGCTACTGCCCAGAAAAGGCAGAATCGTCATGATGATTTCGATAATTTTATCTAACATTTTAATAGATTGAGATGATAAATTAATAAATTGAGAACAGAGTCAATCAAAGCGGTTTATGCTGCCGGATCCGGAGCTTCTCCTCCACCGCTACCACCACCGGGTTCTCCCCCATCGCCTTTACCATCATCATCGGAGCCGTCACCGCCGTTTCCTCCGGCAGCGGACTTCTTCTCCGTATACAATTCGAACATCATGTTATTATCCCCGCCACGAGTAGTTGCCGTGCTGTCATTGGCAAGACGCAATGAGTTGTCGACTTTGAAACGGAGATTGATGCGAGTGATATTTTTCACCGTACAATCCTTTTCCTGTTCCACACCCGGACAGGTCAGCGTGGTATAAAAAATACCCAGTCCATCCACTTTCACCTTATTCCCTGCCACAAGCACTTTTTTCATCGCACGGACAAAGGATTTCATCACATGCGACACGTCTTCCACCGAAAGCGACCCGATAGACTCGATTTCCTGTGCCAGTGAATCAATTGAATAGATTTTCGACTCTCCAGCCTTAGGCTTGAGAAGATACATCATCGGTGATTTATCATCACCGAGCCGTTTTCTGCGCTTGTAGCGCACAACTGTAACTGTTGCCATATTTAAAAATTGTTTCTACGAAAAGAAGTACATTCTCCCTTTCTGTTGATGAAACAAAGATACGACAACACATTGACGACTTACCGGATTGCACCGGACTACACCGGATTATGCCGGATTAAAACGGATTACACCGAATTATACCGAAATATGTGGAAATATGTAGGAATATGTAAGATTATTCCCTAGTTTTCAATGATCCATTCTCCAATAGTTCGCGTACTACTGTCGAAATTAACTCCCACTTTGATAACTTTCCGATGATCTGCCTGATAAGGAATCGCATACTGCTTACTATTGATCTGTGCCAACGCTTCTTCAGGAGTACCGTCTACTTTGAATTCAAATACATAGATAGCCTCCTGCATCTTTATCACAACATCAGCCCTGCCAACAGCGCTCTTTACTTCTGCATCCACATATTGCCCCATCAACCGGAACAGGAGGTAGAAGATGGTCTGATAGTGTTTCTCCTCCTTATTATTCATATCATTGGGGATAGAGGCGAAAAATGATTTGATCCGCTCCATACATTGATCCAGATTGCCGACCCGTAAGTCTTTGATAAACGATACTACATAAAATGTATTCTCGCGAGCAGGCAAATGCACATAAGCCGGCATTAATGATTCGATAAAGCCTTTCCGAACTTCTTTGTTAGGATAAGCCAACGTATAGATCTGAAAATCCCGATCATATTCTTTAATAGTGAGATAACCGCTTTGGTAAAGTACCGGAAGCGGGTCTGTAATGACATTGGTAGGTGCATCAAACTGCTCGGCAGTAGCCGAAACGCCATCCAGTTGACGAATATCGAAATCGCTTTGCTGCAAGATGTCTATCAGGAAAGTGGGAGTGCCGGTAGAGAACCAGAAATTGGCATATTTCTTTTGAGCAAATGCATTAAACAAACTAAACGGATTGTAAATGTCTTCACTATTTTCACTGAAATGATACCCATCATACTGTTGTTTCAAATGTATACACGCTTCATCATACGTTTCACCGTTCGCCTCGGCCATCCTTCTTATATCTTCTTCCAACTGTGTACGCAATTCATTTTCCGTTATACCGCAAATGGCACTATAAGCATCTTGCATACTTATGTTCTGAAGATTGTTCAATTCACTAAAGATGCTCATCTGACTAAATTTACTGATACCGGTCAGAAAAAGAAAACGAAGATATTCTCCCTGCGCTTTCAACGGACTGAAAAAGTCGCGCATGATGCCACGTATTTCAGCTTGCAACTCCTCATTGTTGTTGCTATCCAACATAGGAGAATCATATTCGTCTACAAGTAACACAACCTGACGCCCGCTCTGCTCGTAAGCACGTTTGATAATACCTTTCAGACGGAGACTGAAAGTGTCTTCGCTCGTGTCACATCCGTAAATTCGTTCCCATTCCACCAAGCGATTGTTGATAGCGGAGCGCAGCATCCCCGCATTCATATACTTACTGATACTGAAATCAATATGCAACACGGGATAAACCGTCCAGTCTTTCTCCAACTGTTCCATCATCAGCCCCTTGAACAGGTCTTTTTTACCAGAGAAATAGGCTTCAAGAGTGGAAACTAACAGACTCTTTCCAAAGCGTCGGGGACGGCTAAGAAAATAAGTCGTATGTGTATTTACCAAACGATAAATCAACTCTGTCTTATCAATATACACACAATTATCATTGCGTAGTCTCTCGAAACTCTGTATCCCTATCGGATAACGCCTGAATATTCCTTCCATCCTTTTTCTATGCTTTTAACGTGAAACGTAAACAAAGATACGATAAATTTCAAGAATCGGTATTCTATTAGTATCAATTCTTTTATGAATACACCCGAACATCCGTTCTCAAAACTTGCCTATTCCACTAAAAATGAGTAACTTTACTTCAAATACAGCAACCTAAAAGCACAACTATAAATGAAAACAAAAAACAAGATTCTCCCCGAACAAGAAGAAGAAAAAACATTCCAATACCGCACCTATGGGAAAGGCGAACTTGCCTTGTTGTACCTCCCCAATATCCTGCAACAAAGCGCAGTAGACCGATTCAACGAATGGATTGAAGCTGCACCCGGACTAAAAGAACGGCTCCTGGCCACCGGCATGAATCCACGCGCCAGATACTACACTCCCGCACAAGTAAGGCTCATCGTCGAAGTACTCCAAGAACCCTAATTGAAGTATTAAGTATTAGGTATCAAGTATGGTAAACGCATCGCAACAATGGATAACATCATAATACTTAATACTTGATACTTAATACCTAATACTTTAAAACAGCTCTTTTTCAGGTAGCCAGCAGGAGTTGTCGAACATTGTATTTCGGACACGCTGGTCAGCGGAGAGAGAAGGGTCGTGAGATTCTTCACAGGGCAGGTATCGTCCGCTTACGGGATCGTAGACAAAGGATGCCATTCCACCGACACCAAGATGCTTGAATTTCACCTTGTCCACGTATACGCGTGTGACACCAACCTCCTTGTCACGTTCCACAATGATACCGTAATCCGCTTTGTTATAGAAATCGGCAGAGCCGTTGATGTCGTACATTTCCACACGAGGGGTAATGCCCGTGACAGGATTACGGTTCATTTTACGAGGATGGACTACGACCACGAGCAGGCAATTATGTTGCACGGCAAATTCTGTAAATTTATTCAACAGGTTAGAAATATATTGCGTTTCCGTCTGTCCCGGTTGCGGGTTGTGGTCGAAACGGTTGAGCGGGTCGAAGACAATGATGCGGCAGCCACGGCGGACAACGAGTTCATGAGCCTTGGCCAGTACACGATCCGGAGAAACATTACCTTTCAGAGAGATATGAGAGACATTTTCAGTCAGAAAATCTTCCGAGTTCGCAAGGAGTCCCTCCGTCATGCCACAGCCGTTTTGAAAACGGTGTCCGGTGAGTTTCTCAATCAGTTTGCGGAGATGATAGACGATAGGGGTATTTTCCGGGCTAAAGAACCCGATTTTCCATTGATGCCGCAGGCAGAGACGCAACACCAATTCGTCCACCCACTCGGATTTTCCTGCACCGGGAACTCCGGTGACGTAGACACTTCGCCCACGTTCATACGTGCAGATCTTATCCATCTCCTCCCATCCCGTTTCCGCTCCGGGACCGAAGCCGTTGTCGAAAAGAGCCCGCAGATCGTCATGCAAGTCGGCAGCGGTGAAGATCCCTTCGAGCGGAACTTCTGCTGCCTGTTCGATGGCGATACGGAGACTGGCGATACCATATTTGCAGAGATGCTCGTTGGCATCTTTACACTCCGGACCGTAAGTCACCACCCGGCAGCGTTCAGCTCCCAGCCGGTTGATGAGTTCATTGCGCAACCGGATTCCGGCAGAATCAGCATCAACGGCAATGATGATTTCTTCCAGGTCCTCGAAGTGCGTCTCCATAAAACGGTCGAGCCAGGAGAGGTTCGAATTGGCTCCGGCCGGCACGGAGATGGCGCTTTTGAATCCGGCGGCGATGGAAGAAGCAGCATCCAGTTCCCCCTCGTGGATGATGCAGGAGGTTTGCCCCAGGATGGAGTCGATGTTGTAGGGAATCAGTTCGGCACCCTGCACCATTTTGAAAAGTTTCGGGAGAGCGCGAAATTTGGTGTTTATCAGTTGTTCCCCTTCAAAATAGTTGAAGCAGATGCAACGTTCCTTTTTGCCGGATTGCGGCATAAATTCTTCCTGTTCGGTGATGCGTAGGGCGGCTATGACGGACTGCGGGATGCAACGCGTCTCCACCAGCCAACGCTCCGTGTCTTCGGAAAGCGTGGTTTTCGAGGCATCAAACACTGGACGCTGAAAATGCTGCGGAATGGCTGCTGCACGACGCTTGCGGGCTGCCACACGTTCGGCATTCTTGCGCTCTTCCACATCATCGGGAACATAAAAATCAGCGCCACAATGATAACAGTGACAGTGGCCCGTGTCGACGTTGACACGTAGCGAACGGTCGCGCTTATTCTTGCGGGTAGGAAGACATTTTTTACAAATCGTCTTGAGGACTCCACTCGATTTACCGTGGATGTCGACATCATAGTTGGCAAAATTTCTCATATTTTTTTCCTTTTTTCTAATTAAAAAATAGTTTAAAATAATCATTCACACGCAGAGGACTTACCTGCCGGACGAGTGTCTGCCACCTGCCGGACGAACTTCCGTTACCTACTAGACGAACATCAACAACCTGCCGGACGAAGCCAGTCATCTGCCAGATTAATGCGCCCATCTTTTCTTCACATCATCCCACACCGCCGATGCATCGGGACGTGGCGGCGCATCAGCCGGAATAAGATGTCCCAGATACGTTCGCCGCCCGTCGACGACGCTTTCAAAGCGGTTCACATCCTTGTCGACCGTATTCTCAAGCTCTTTCAGCAAGGTTTCCCTCAACGTGCGGCAAGTAACGGAACCGGCCGCGATATAATTTGAAAAATACCGTTTCACGTCCTCCGGGAAAAGCAGTCCGGCTCCTTTATCATAAAGGCGGATATGTTTTTTGAAAATTTCCAGAATAAGTTTTTGATGGTCTACAAAAAGCTTTCCCAAACCGGAATGCTGCCCGGCCAATTCCATATATGACTGGAAAGTAGAAAGTTGGTCCACCAACTTTTCCCAAGGCAACACGGGTTGTAACGGACCATGATTGCCTTCATCCGCCAAACGGCTCACAAGAGACGACGGTGTTTCTACATTACTCCTATTATTGTTTACAACAGAAACACTTCCTTTACTCTCCTCTTCTTTACTCTCCTCTTCTCTCCTCTTCTGGTTTTCAGTGGGTTTTCTCCCTTTACTGACGGGCGTTTCAGCACTTTTTGCCACCTTTTTCGGACGCCCTCCTTTCTTACCGTTTTCGATGTCCATTTTCCGCTTCTCTTCCAAGCTTTTCATCACCCTATCCAAGTAAGAAGAACGAAACATCTGTCGTTCCTCATCCAGTTCGAAGAGATCGAATTCGCGAAGTACCCGCTCCACCGCAACTTCATCCACATCATACCGCCGGGCCATGGCCTTCAGTAAAACCGGTTTGCACGACGCCTCATAAGCATCTTTAGTGCGCAGATGCAACAGCAACATCACGTAAATTCCGAGTGCTTCCGCGGCATTCATCTCTGACATCATACAGGCAATATTGTCGTCATTCAACAAATTTACCTCCAAATTGAAATACTGATCTTTCTTCATTTTCATTTATCATTTATTATTCCACATTTAATACTTCCGGGGCGCAAAGGTGCAAAATGTATTTTATTCCAGCTATCGCAAAAATGAGAGAGGGATTATATATTTTTTATCCGACCTTTGCCAAAAATTATTAATAATCCCAAACAATATGGACACAAAACGCAACCAAACGTTGGAAGAAATAGAAGAAAATAAAATAGTGAACGAGCATTACCAGAACAGAGTAATGCTGATAAAAAAGCTCTTGAAAACGTCACGGCTAGCCACAGTAGACCTCTGCGTGCATATCGACATCAGTGAAGCCTCCTACTACCGTTACATAAATTTCACCAGCTATATGAAAGCAGACATTTTCATACATGCTTGTCTCTTCCTCAAGCAATATATTGAAAGTCACCACATTCCTTATACCCAAGAAGAAAAACGGCTTATAAAAACATTAGACCTGTTTCAGATTTCCTCAAATAGCAACTTAAACTGCAATTAAAACACAGAAAAGGAGAAACTTATCATAAGTTTTATTACATTTGCAATGTAATAAAGGTCTTTAAAACTTAAAAAATGAGTGATAGCGAAACAGACAGCCCATCAATAAAAGCACTGATCGTTTTCAGAGAAAACGGAGAAACCGACAATCTATTTGTTCCTATCTTATGCGATGCTATCAGAATGGCTGGAATCAATGTAAGATACTCCCAAAAAGAATTCTGGGAATCGGATACGACTTATGACATCATCCATTTCCAATGGCCGGAAGAACTGGTGGGATGGACATGCAAAGACCCCGACGTCATCCGCCGCCTGAAAGAACGCATTGATTTTTTCCGCTCGCGAGGAACTCATTTCATATACACACGGCACAACATTCACCCCCACTATGCAAATGATATCATCAGCCGGGTCTACGACATAATCGAATCGGAGAGTGACACCGTAGTGCACATGGGACATTACAGCCAGACAGAATTCATACAAAAATATCCCGACAGCAGGAACGTCATCATCCCGTACCACATCTACCAATACACCTACAAAGAAGATATCAGCATAGAGCGCGCGCGCCAATATCTGAACCTGCCACAAGAAGCATTCGTCGTCACCGCCTTCGGGAAATTCCGCAACCGGGAAGAAAGACGTATGCTGCTCGGAGCGTTCCGCGACTGGGACAAAGAACGGAAACTACTGATAGCCCCTCGCTTATGCCCCTTTTCAAGGCGCAATAACTATGGCGGAAATATCCTCAAACGATGGGCTTCCCGAATTGGCTACTATGTCCTCATGCCGTTGTTAAACCGTATGTTCAGACTACAAGCGGGAGCCAACGACGAACCGATAGACGAGTGCGACCTCCCTTATTATATGTCTGCCTCTGACGTGATATTCATCCAAGAAAGAAATGCACTAAACTCCGTAAATATTCCTCTTGCTTTTCTTTTCCACAAGATAGTCGTAGGACCAAATACCGGCAATATAGGCGAACTATTAAAAAACACAGGCAATCCGACTTTCAATCCGAATCATAAAGCCGATATCATACGGGCACTGAAAATGGCCTGGCAGTTATCTACTTGGGGAAAAGGAGAAATGAACTATACCTATGCACTAGAAAACATGAGTATAGATAAAGTGGGCAAACAATATGCCGAAGTATATAGAGATTTGAACAGCAGATTGTAATGCTGCTGCCAGTATCAATAATTTATCAGAATACGAAATGCATGAAATATAATGAAATAAAAGTCAGTGTCGTCATTCCTGTCTATAACACTGAAAAATATGTTCGTCAAGCAGTAGAAAGCGTGATGTATCAAAGCTTGAAAGAACTGGAAATAATAGTTGTAGATGACGGATCAACAGACAAAAGTTTAAGTATAGTAGAAAAACTGGGTGACACTGACAAACGTATACAAATATATACACAAGCGAATCAGGGACAATCAATTGCGCGTAACAGAGGGATCTCACACGCACACGGAGAATATATCTATTTTATGGATAGCGACGATCTGCTGGAAGAAGATGCTTTGGAATTGTGTTATCATAAATGCAAAGAAGAAAAACTTGATTTTGTATTTTTTGATGCTTTAGTTTTCTTTGAAAACAACGTTGAAAATGCTCCAACACTGAATTACAAACATACAGAGAAATTAGAAGACAAAATCTATACCGGCCAGGAAGCACTTGAAATTCAATTACAGAATAAAGAATATACTCCTTCCGTTTGCCTGCACTTTATTCATAGAAACGTGATAGAAAAACATAATCTATCATTTTATCCCGAAATCGTACACGAAGACCAACTGTTTACTACCTTGCTTTATCTACAAAGCACGAAAGCAGCTTGCATTAAACGAACTTTTTTTCATCGTCGTATGAGAAAAGATTCTACAATGACGAGTAAATTCGCAATGCGGAACATAAAAGGATATCTTGTCGTCACAGAAGAGATTCTTAGCTTTAGAAGACAGACTACCGAAGATAAAAATAAAGAAATTATTGATTTATATTTATCTCAAATGCTTGACGCTGCCATGTGGCAAGCACATTCACTAAAATTACCGGAGCGGATCAAACTCGCACGGTTGTGCCTGCAAAAATATAAAAAGTATGTATCGACAAAAACGATAGGGGCATTACTTTTCAAATTCCTATTTATAAACCATAAAAAAACGGTCGACAATGGCTAGCAACATTAAAAATCAACTCTTTTCAGGAGTGTTCTATACCGCACTGGCCAAATACAGCGGCATTGTCATTTCTCTTGTAATAGCAGGAATACTGGCCCGCCTCCTATCTCCGGACGACTTCGGAATCGTAGCCGTTGCCACCGTAATCATCGCTTTTTTCAGCCTCCTCACCGATATGGGAATATCTCCCGCTATCATACAGCACAAATCACTGACAAAAGATGAACTATCAACTATTTTCTCGTTTACCGTATGGACCGGCATCGGAATCAGCATCTTGTTTTTTGCAGCTTCATGGATGATTGCCGACTATTACGAAAGCGAAATCCTGCGGACACTGTGTCAACTGCTGTCCGTTAATCTATTCTTTGCCTCCGCCACCATCGTGCCGGGAGCACTATTCTATCGGAACAAGGAATTCAAATTCATCGCTATCCGTAGTTTCGTTATCCAGATTTCCGCAGGTGCGGCAGCCGTGACTGCCGCCCTCTGCGGAGCAGGATTATATGCACTGATTATCAACCCAATAATATCCAGCATACTCATATTCGTCATCTCCTACCAGCGCTATCCGCAACGACTGCGTTTCACGCTGGGGCTGACGGCGCTCCGGAAGATATTCTCCTATTCCGCCTACCAGTTTCTATTCAACGTCATCAACTACTTCAGCCGCAATCTGGACAAATTACTGATTGGCAAATACATGAGTATGTCCGACCTCGGATATTACGAAAAATCCTATCGCCTGATGATGCTTCCCTTGCAAAACATCACCCAGGTCATCACTCCTGTAATGCACCCCATCTTCAGTGATTTCCAAAATGACAAAGCAAAACTAGCCACCTCTTATGAACGTATTCTCCGATTCCTCGCTTTCATCGGATTGCCTCTTAGCGTGCTGCTCTTCTTTACAGCAGAGGAAGTAACGTTGATTATTTTTGGAGTCCAATGGCTGCCCTCCGTACCCGTTTTTCGGCTACTCTCCCTGTCCGTAGGAATTCAGATCATACTCTCCTCGTCCGGTTCCATCTTTCAGGCGGCAGGCGATACACGGAGCTTATTTGTATGCGGAGTGTTCTCGTCTGTGCTCAACGTGACAGGCATACTGCTCGGAATCTTCTATTTCGGAACGCTGACAGCAGTGGCTAGTTGCATTGTGGTGACGTTCTCCATCAACTTTATACAATGTTACTGGCAAATGTACCGGATAACCTTCCGTCGAAGTGCGTGGCCATTCATTCGTCAGCTTATTTCTCCGTTCATCATTAGCATTTTGATAGCATTAGCCCTCATTCCCATGCAGTATGCACTGGAAGGGATGAATATTTTTGTGACAATTATAGCCAAAAGTATCGTTAGTTTTATTATCTTTGGCATTTATATACAAATGACGCATGAGTATGACATTATCGGCAAAGTGCGAAGCATCCTGTGTAAGAGATAATAAAAAGAACAGAATAAACAATATATAGAGATTTGAGCAACCAATGAAAGCCTTATTCCTTATATTCCACGGCTTCGACAAAGCCAACGGAATTAGCAAAAAAATACACTATCAGGTAAAAGCCCTCAAAGAATGTGGGTTAGATGTTCGTTTATGTTATTATGACATAAGCCCTTCCGGTGAACGCCGCTGGATGGCAGACAATGCAGTGATTGCTGAATTGGGACAAGGAGTGTTTGCGAAAATTCGGAAACGGTTGGGCCTAAACTGCATAGCAAACTACGTACTTCGCGAAAATATACATTTTGTCTACATCCGTTCATATCATAATGCAAACCCTTTCACCATAAATATGGTGAAACGTATGAAGAAAAAAGGAGCAAAAGTGGTCATGGAGATACCGACTTTTCCTTACGATCAAGAGTACATCACATGGCCTATGAAATTCAAAAGGCTCACAGATCGTTGTTTTCGTCATCGCCTGGCCTCTTTCCTTAATGGAATAGTCACCTTTTCAAACGCTAAAAATATCTTTGGCGAACGAACAATCCGCATATCTAACGGAATTGATTTTGATGCCATTCCTATGAAGAAACAAATGAATGACACGACACATGAGCTACATTTAATAGGAGTAGCTGAAGTACACTATTGGCATGGATTCGATCGACTTATCCGTGGATTAGCTGAATATTATTGTACGAATCCTGACTACAAAGTTTATTTTCATATCGTGGGACCATTATCCGGCGAACGTGAAAAGCAAGAAATCCTTCCCGTCATTCGTGATAATAAACTAGAATCTTATGTTATCCTCCATGGACCACAGCATGATCAGCAACTTGACGCCATGTTTGAGCAGGCAGATTTTGCTATCGGTAGTTTAGGCCGACACCGCAGTGGTATCACACATATCAAAACTTTAAAAAATCGCGAATATGCTGCACGAGGATTGGCATTTACTTATTCAGAAATCGACGAAGATTTTGATAAGATGCCTTACATTTGGAAAGCACCACCAGATGAATCACCTATTAATATTCAACAGTTAATCAGCTTTCAAAAGTCTCTGACTATGACTCCGCAGAATATTAGAGAATCTATCCGTCCATTGTCCTGGACAGCGCAAATGAAAAAAGTCATCGATGAATTGGACATCAGACCACAGCATACAATACTTGAAAAGTAATCCGATGAATAAAAAAGTAAAAATAGCCTATTGCATCCCCTCGCTCTATTATCCTAGTGGAATGGAACGTGTACTTACACTAAAAGCAAACTATTTTGCAGAACATTTAGGGTATGACATACACATCATATTGACCGATGGAAAAGGAAAAGAACCTTACTATAAATTGTATCCATCCATCACCACCCATCAGCTCGACATCAACTATGACGAATTGTATGGCCTTTCCTTACCGAAACGAATTCACCGATATTGGAGCAAACAGAAATTGTTTAAAAAAAGGCTGGAGACATGCCTCAATGAGATTGAACCGGACATTACCATCTCTCTCTTACGACGTGATATAAACTTCATCAATAAGATGAAAGACAAAAGCATTAAGCTTGGAGAAATCCACTTCAACAAGTCCAATTACCGGGAATTCAGCGACAACTGTCTTCCTGGTATCATTCAGCGTGCCGTCAAGCAATACTGGATGTGGCAACTCATCAGGCAGGTGCGACAACTCAAAAGTTTTGTCGTCCTTAGCCATGAAGATGCTGCCGAATGGACAGAGCTCAATAATGTAACCGTAATCTACAATCCACTCCCGTTTTTGCCGGAACAACAATCGGATAACACCCCCAAACAGGTCATTGCCGTAGGCAGATATGTCCCTCAAAAAGGATTTGACCGTTTAATATCTGCTTGGAGCATTGTCAATAAAAAACACCCGGACTGGATTCTCCGTATCTATGGTGATGGTATGCGGGAACAACTTCAGAACCAAATCTACGAACTAGGAATTAGCCCCAGTTGTATTCTGGAGCATAGCACACCGGATATTGTCGATAAGTACTGTAAAAGTTCTATCTTCGTCCTTTCTTCGCGTTATGAGGGATTTGGCATGGTTATTATAGAAGCAATGGCATGTGGAGTACCTCCCGTCTCATTTACATGCCCCTGCGGACCGCGTGATATCATCAGCGACGGAATAAACGGACTATTAGTAGAAAACGGTAATATAGAGGGATTAGCAGAGAAAATCTGCTATCTGATAGAAAACGAAAATGTACGACGAGAAATGGGACGGCAAGCTCGAATGGATATAGAACGTTTCAGGATCGAACCAATCGCAGAACAATGGAAAACATTGTTTGAAAGTATCATTGAAAAAAATAAAGATTTATGAAATGGTATACTAAATATCTGCAAGTTTACGAACAACCTTTCGATTCAGCACCAAAGGAAGCAGTAGATTTCGTAAAAACTAAATTGCAGAAATTATCGGAAAACAAACAACCCTTAGCATCTGTCATTCTCATCTGCTATAATGAAGAAAAGCGTTTGCTAAGTTGCTTATGGTCGCTTTGTGACAACATCTGTGACTTTCCGATTGAAATTCTGGCTGTCAACAACAATTCTTCCGATCGAACTGAAAGTGTGCTCCAACAGTTGGGAGTCACTTATTTCAATGAGCTTAAGAAAGGACCGGGACATGCCCGCCAATGCGGATTAAACCAAGCAAAAGGAACATACCATATCTGTATTGACACCGATACCATGTACCCGAACAATTACATCAAGACACATGTAAAAAAACTAATGCAACCAAACGTAGTCTGCACGTTCAGCCTTTGGAGCTTTATTCCTGATGAGCAACACTCTAAATGGGGATTATGGTGGTATGAATCATTAAGAGACTTTTACCTGCGCATTCAAGCCATACAGCGTCCGGAACTTTGTGTACGCGGCATGACATTCGCATTCAAAACAGAATTAGGCAAGCAGTTAGGATTCCGCACAGATATCATTCGTGGTGAAGACGGCTCACTGGCTTTAGCGATGAAACCTTACGGAAAACTCGTCTTTATCCATTCTTCAAAAGCACGGGTTATAACCGGATATGGAACAGTAGGAGCAGATGGAGGACTGTTTAAAAGCTTCAAAGTGCGTTTTATCAAAGGATTAAAAGGTATTGGAGGATTATTCACCAGAAAGAAAAAATATAAAGATAAAGACAATAATTTAATCAAATAAGCAAATGAAAATAATAAGAAAAATTATTCTAGTTGTTATTTGTGTAATATTAGTTGACTATATATACCAGTATAATCAATTTCAAAAGTATAATCAGGCTCCATTAATTATCAAGACTCCGGAAGGTAGTAACCAACCCTATCACCCATCAGTAATATACATTCCGGAAGGATGGAATGGATATAAATACTGGATGGCGGAAACTCCATATCCCTTAGGTGAGGATGGTGATTGGAAAGGATTGCCTCCATATAGAGAACGATGGGAAAATCCATGTGTGCATGTATCTAAAGACGGAATACATTGGAACGATTTTGAGGACTCTCAAAATCCAATAGATGATTTAGACGAAAACAATATTATAAATAAAGATTATTTTTCAGACCCACATTTAGTCTTTTATAAAGATACTTTAGAGTGCTGGTACCGCATCAGCCATCAAAAAAATAATGCTACTTATATATTACGCAAATATACTCTCAATGGAAAAGACTGGTCTCCCCGAGAGGTGATGATAAATCTACAAGATACCTCTATCATAAAAAATGAAACAGGTAATATGGTTATAAGCCCTGCGATACATAAAGGTACTAATGGATATGTAATGTGGTATGTGAACAGTATAGAAAAGCCAAGAGAAATCTGTAGAAGTTTTTCTACAGATGGGAAAAAGTGGAGCAAAAAAGAAACATGTCATCTACCTGACAATTCTGTTACCCCTTGGCATATTGATTTAGCATATATAGACAAAATATATTATCTAGTTATATATGATTATGATACTAATAACCTAGTATTATACTCCAGTTCCGACGGCTTATCATTTAACAACAAAAAATATATATTATCCAAAGCTCCAATGCTGGGTTCTTTTTATTCCTATGGTTTATATCGAAGTTCACTTATTAAGGACAATGAAAAATATAAGCTATATTTTAGTGCTTTTGAGAAAAAAACTGCTATAGGACTAATGGAAGGAAATTCAATAAGTACATTACATGCTACTTCTGCAGAGGGAAATTTTATATCTTTCTGCAAATTTCCAATTGTATATTTGAGGAATAAAAAACAGTCGCTAAAGGAATTATTTCAATAGCATAGTTGAAAACAAACAATATAATTATGATTGGCGGCACCTTAAGCGTATTTAAAAGTATTTGCAGACAAAATAGTGAGATAGAAATATGAATATAAAATTATTAATCAAACAATTTACATTCCCCTTGTCGTTAATATTACTATGCTATATTAATTTACAATACATGCACTACTCAATTCTTATTGATAAATATTCTCTTACTCCATTCTCATATCTGGAGAATATCATTCATGCTTTTATCGATATATGCCTATTATTCTTTATTCCACTTTATCTAATTGGAAAAAAGACTTATTTATTTTTCATTCCATATACTATCATTACAATACTGGTAATTGTAAATGTATCTTATAGTAGATTCTTCTACACATATATGCCTCCAATATTATATGGAGAATTCAACAATCTTGACGGACTATCAGCTAACGTATTTGCAACTATTAGGTTCTCTGACATTACAATACTAATAACAACTCTTGCAAGTATCTTATCTTATAAACAATTTCATAGAGCTTATTCTGAAATAAGAAGAAAGACACGAAGAATCTTTTCCCTTTACATATTAGGAATTGCATTTATTTTATTAGGAGGATTAATAGCTACAGCAACAATACATTGGTCATCATTAAACTACAAGTATGTTCACCCTTTTAAAAATAGTCCAACAGAAAGTATATTCAAATTCGGAATAATTTATGGGACCATTATACAATGTGCATCAAACAACAAACAAGACTGTAACCCAGAGGAAGTGGCAAAACTGGAACCATTCTTTTACGAATCAAAATATAGTATTGAATATCCACCAAAAGAAAATATTATTCTCATTATAGTAGAATCCCTTCTTTCGTTCCCTACAGATCTAAAAATAAATGGAATAGAAATTACTCCTACCCTCAACAAATTAGTAGAAAAAGGAGCATACTACAATAATAACATGACTTCTCTGATACAATTAGGCGAATCGAGCGACGGACAATTCACATACCTCAACGGACTTATACCCAAAACAAAAGGTGTTACCATTTACGATTATTTTAATAATACTTTCGTGTCCTTGCCCAAACTTTTAAAGAAACAAAAACCTGGAATCGAATGTAGAATGGTTATTCCTACTTCATCTAAAACATGGAGACAAGATGGAGTATGTATCCAATATGGGTTTGATAAACTCCATTCACGAAAGGAATATACATTGAGTAATTATAAAGAAAATTGGTTAAATGATAAGCTTCTTTTTGAATATGCAGCAAGCATAGACAAAAATAGCAAACAACCTTTTTTCTCACTTATCCTCACATCATCAACGCATTCTCCATATACCAAAGCAGTTGAAGACTACCTCATTCCATTCCCTGACACATATTCAGAAGAATTAAAAAATTATCTATCTAATGTGCATTATATGGATAAATACTTAGGTAAGTATTTGAATTTCTTAAAAGAAAATCATCTTTACCACAATTCTCTAATTATAATAGCCAGTGACCATTCCATTTCAAATGACTGGCTTAAATCCAAAGAAGAAGATAATGTTTCTTTTCAAATCCCATTGTATATTGTAAACTCTCCACAAAAGATCGACAAAACAAGCGATTATGTTATCACGCAAGCTGATTTATTTCCAACCCTTCTTGATTTGGGGGGTATTCATTCTGAATGGAGAGGAGTAGGAAATAGCTTACTTTGCCCTGATTCCATTTTGAACACCGAAAGAGAAAAAAAACGAATAATATATAGAGAAAAAATTTCTGATATTATATTAGATAGTGATTATTTTAAAGGAAAGAAAATATCTAAATAAATACAGCTATGAACGAAATCATCACTCTTTGTCTTGAAATAATTTTCTGGTTTGCCTTGTTCATTGTGTTCTACACATATCTGGGCTACGGAATTGTGCTTTACGTTCTCGTCAAGTTGAAAGAACTTTTCGTGAAGCCTGTGAAGCGTTCGTTGCCGGCATCGGACGCTGGTTTGCCGGAAGTGACTCTCTTCATTACAGCATTCAATGAAGAAGATGTTATAGACGAAAAGATGGAGAACAGTCTTGAACTGGACTACCCTGCGGACAAACTGCATATCGTATGGGTGACAGACGGAAGCAACGACGGTACGAACGAACGACTGCAAACCCGTTGGCAGGGGAAAGCGACCGTATATTTCCAACCGCTCCGGCAAGGTAAGACGGCTGCAATGACACGTGGAATGACGTTGGTGGACACTCCACTCGTTGTTTTTACGGATGCCAACACCATGGTAAACCGGGAAGCCATACGGGAAATCGTGCTTGCTTTCCAAGACCCGAAAGTGGGCTGCGTGGCCGGCGAAAAACGGATCGCCGTACAGACCAAAGACGGAGCCGCTGCCGGTGGGGAAGGTATTTACTGGAAATACGAATCAACACTGAAAGCACTTGACGCCCGCCTCTACTCTGCTGTAGGAGCAGCAGGCGAACTATTTGCCGTGCGTCGTGAACTATTCGAAGCAATGGAACCGGATACGTTGCTCGATGATTTTATTCTTTCGCTCCGGATCACCATGAAAGGTTATACCATTGCTTATTGCACCAATGCTTACGCCATCGAAAGCGGTTCGGCAGATATGCGCGAAGAAGAAAAGCGGAAAGTGCGCATCGCTGCGGGAGGATTGCAGTCTATCTGGCGACTTCGTCCGTTGCTGAATCCTTTCCGCTACGGGATACTTAGCTTTCAATATACGTCTCACCGGGTATTGCGATGGTCTATTACTCCGTTCCTGTTGTTCGCTCTCTTCCCGCTGAATATTGCAATTCTGCTGTTGGGCGGTTCCACGATATTCTACGGAATGCTGCTTGCCATGCAGGTTCTTTTTTACGGATTGGGATATTGGGGATATTATCTATCCACCAAACAGATAAAAAACAAGTTGCTTTTTATCCCCTACTATTTCCTATTTATGAATGTCAATGTGCTGAAAGGCATCCGTTATCTGAAAAAGAAAAAAGGAAGCGGAGCCTGGGAAAAAGCGAAACGCGCTGAAAAGTAAAACAAATGCTATTATCTTTTGTTATCCTTACTATAAGACATTAGTCTCTATCATCTAATAAAAAACAGACATGAACAGAATATTACATGATGCGAATAACGCACAAAGAATATTGAAACTGACGGCAGATACAATGCTATTGGTTGACAGGCACGGAGTCTGCGTAGACATTGAGCCTCATTGTGATCTATGGTTTCTGCAAGAGGATATACTTTTAGGAAAAAATATATTTGAGCTTTTACCAGAATATACGAGAGAGAGGGTGATGCCCATCTTCCAGATTGTACTCGAAGAACAAAGAAGCATCAGCAAGAACTTCAAGTTGGTGCTGAAAGACGAAACTTTTTACTTCAAATGCCTCATGTTCCCTTATGACGGTATGGTGCTTTGTCAATATCGCGACATCACGCAAAGAAGCAACGTAAAAAGACAGTTGGAACAAGCAAATCTCACCCTGCGGGCTATTCAAAAGGTAGCCCAGATAGGACAATGGACGTACAATACGAAACAGAATATTTTTCATTATCTTGGATATACCGGTGTTTTGTGCGAGGAAAATGTGCAAAACCTTGCCATTGAGAAATATGTGGAACTGATTGTAGAAGAAGACCGTCAGAGTTTTATGGAATGGTGTCGGGTGAACGAAAGGGAGCTCAACATGGAGAGCATCAGCTACCGGGTCCGCCTGAACGGAGAAATCTTCTATATGCGTATCCAGACTTATCTGCGTGAACAGCGCTCCGACGGTAGTTTCAACATCGAAGGCTATATCCAGAACATCACAGACATACAGCATCGCAGAAATGACATCAATACACTGACTCATGCCATCAACAACGCCAAAGAAAGTATCTTTGCCGCCAAGCCCGATGGCACGATTATCTTCGCCAACCGTCGTTTCCTATACAATCATGGTATTTCAGAAAACGAAGACATCAGTCAATTAAAGATTTACAATGTCGCCGCAGATATGCCTACACAAGAGGCTTGGAACGAACGTTGCAAAGATGTCATACACGGTGGCAGCAGTAACTTTGTGGCCCATCACCCATCTAAAATCAATAAAGGAATATTGGCTTATGAAGGTACGATGTACAACGTGACCAATGATTCCGGAGAAGAAAGTTACTGGTCGTTTGCCCATGATATTTCCGAGAGGATTCGGTACGAAGCCCAAATCAAACGGCTCAACCAAATCATGGATACAACCATCAACAATCTCCCTGCCGGGATTGTAGTGAAGGAAATCAACAACGACTTCCGATACATTTACCGGAATCGGGAGGCCTACAACCGCGATCTTTATAAGAACGACCCTGTCGGCAAGAATGACTTCGATTTCTACCCGCCTATCGTAGCCGAAAAGAAGAGACAAGAAGATATCCAGGTGGCTACCACCGGAAAAGGTCTGCACTGGACTGCTGAAGGAAAGGACAGAAACGGAAACATGATTATCCTCGACAAACGGAAAATCCGGGTGGACGGTGACGAATTATCTTCGCCTATCATCGTCAGCATCGAATGGGACATCACGGAGCTGGAAATAATAAAACGGGAACTTCAATCGTCGAAAGAGAAAGCGGAAATGTCTGATAGCCTGAAGTCGGCCTTCCTCGCCAATATGAGTCATGAAATACGTACGCCGCTGAATGCTATCGTAGGTTTCTCGCATCTCATTGCCGAAAGCGATGATGCGGAAGAACGGAAGACGTATTATAACATCGTAAACGCGAACAACGAACGTCTCCTGCAACTTATCAACGAGATTCTCGACCTCTCGAAGATTGAATCGGGAACCATCGAGTTTTCCTTCGGACCGGCTAGTCTCCATAATCTCTGCCGGGAAGTGCACGATGCTCATATATTCCGTACTCCGCAAGGAGTAAGCCTTGTCTATGAATCCTCGGACGAAAGTCTGATGATTGAAACGGACAAGAACCGGGTATTCCAGGTGATTTCAAATCTGATTGGAAATGCTGTCAAGTTTACGAAGGAAGGAAGTATCAGTTATGGTTACAAACTGGTGGACAATCAGATTGTATTCCACGTAACGGATACCGGAACAGGAATTGAACCGGAGAAAGTGGGGCGTGTGTTCGAGCGTTTTGCAAAGCTGAACAATCATGCGCAGGGCACAGGATTGGGGTTATCTATCTGTAAGTCTATTGTTGAACGGCTCGGTGGAAAGATTTCCGTCAACTCCGAATTTGGCAAGGGGACGACGTTTACATTTACTTTACCATACACGATTGCAAATCCTGCAAATGTGGATTCTTCAAAGAAAGAGAATGGTGAAGGGAACATTGCTGGAATAGCATCTGCCGGGAAAACTGCAGATTCGAGTGTTGACAGTTCTGCAAATACACGGCACGCCTGTATTTTGGTTGCCGAAGATACGGACAGTAACTTCGACTTATTGGAGGCTATTCTAGGTAAAGACCATCAGCTTATACGTGCGCATGACGGAATGGAAGCTGTCACGATGTTCGATGAGGTGAAACCGGATCTTATCTTGATGGATATCAAGATGCCGAATCTGGACGGACTGGAAGCTACAAAAATCATCCGTGAACTGTCTGCCACTGTTCCTATTATTGCTCAAAGTGCCTTTGCATACGAACAGGACAGGAAAGCGGCTGAAGAAGCGGGGTGCAATGATTTTATAGCTAAACCAATAGCGGATGATAAATTGAAAGCAATGATTCATAAATGGTTGCTTCCTTCGTAGAGAGCTTAATCCCTCATGATACAACCAGCAAATAATTTAGATTAAATGAAAGCCTTTTACAGACTGTTTTATTACATATCCATCGTGCTGACCAGTATTTTGGCAGGAGTTACCATTGCGGGTGCTTTCGTAGGCAATGCCGCACCGGATAGTTTCAAATTTATGCCTTTCATCGGTTTGATACTGCCGATACTTTTATTGGCTAATCTTGCTTCTGCTATCTACTGGACGATTCGTTGGCGGTGCTGGGTTTTCATCCCTCTGATTGCTATATTCAGCAATTGGGGATATATGAGCTGTGTATTACAATCGCCTTTTTTCAGTCCGGCTTCGTCACCGATGGTTAAAATGAATGTATATACTCCGGGAGTGTTGACGGTTGCTACTTACAACGTCGATGCCTTTAACCACGAGCATACCGGCTACTCATGCAAGGAGATTGCTTCTTACATGAGAAATCTGCAAGCAGATATTCTCTGTTTTCAAGAATTTGGCATTAACGATGAGTTTGGCATCGATAGTATATCCGCAGCTCTTTCTAATTGGCCGTATCACTATATTCCTTCTTCGCCCGAAGGGAAGAATCTGTTGCAACTGGCTGTTTTCAGCCGTTATCCTATCAAGGAGGAGCATCTTATCATCTATCCTGATTCGAAAAATTGCAGTCTTGCATGTGATATTGAAATCAATGGTCGCACCATCCGCCTGTTCAACAATCATCTCCAAACAACAGAAGTAAGCCAGAATAAACGCAAACTGGAAAAGGGACTTCGTACGGATGATTCCCAAAGAGTGGAACATGCTGCCCTGGGACTTATCGACGGCTTACATGAGAATTTCCAGAAACGGGCCGTACAAGCTGATCTTCTCAAGCAACTGATAGCCGCCTCCCCCTATCCTACTCTAGTCTGCGGTGACTTTAACTCTCTGCCGTCTTCGTATGTTTATCATACTATAAAAGGTGATAAGTTGCAGGATGGTTTTCAGAGGAGCGGGCATGGGTATATGTATACTTTCAAGTACTTCAAGCATCTGTTGAGAATCGACTATATTCTCCATTCACCGGAACTGAATAGCACGGATTACTTCTCGCCGGATCTTAATTATAGCGATCATAATCCGGTGGTGATGAGGATGAAATAAAAAAGATGCTCCGTTTATTGAACGAAGCATCTTTTTATATAAATATTCTAGAATGTAAACTTAACGCCTAACTGCATCTGCCATGCACTACCTGTAGAAGCAGTATAATCCCATTTAGAATTTTTCTGGAACACCTCGCGAGAAGATGCATTCATCTGATAAGTAAGAGGTTCTCCTACCTTACTTGCTGTTTTTAACAACCTTACATTATCATAACTCTGCAAACCGCAAGAGCGATAAGCCCCCCACTTCGAATTTAATAAGTTACCAATATTCAACATATCAAGACTTACTTGAATACCGTACTTACGGCTACCAATCTTAGCATAAAAATCCTGTGCTATCTTCATGTCAAAACGGTGAATCCACGGTTCTAAAGAAGAAGCACGTTCTACATACTGCCCCTTGTGATCATTCAAATAAGAGTCATTATTTACATAGTTCCAAAAATCTTCTTGTTGGTCTACCGCCGAATAAGTCACATTATTTTGTTTATCTTTAATATCCACAAATGTCATTTCTTCTTTAGAAGCAGGCACATACATCAAATCGGAATAGTTTCCGTCACCGTTCATATCATTAGAATAGGTATAAGAAAAACGTCCTTGTTGGTAACCTGTATAGAACAAAGAAACAGTCGTTTTCATATTCGCATAAGCAACTTCATAAGAAGCATTAGCTATCAAACGATGCGGGGTAGAAAATAAAGAATAAGAGACACCCGGATCATTCAATGAATTAACTGCAACATTATTCTGCCATACTGAAGCCGCCGATGAACCTGGATTTGCCGTCATATCTTTAGCCATTGTATAAGTGTACCCAAATGAACCTGTAAAGCCAAAATCAAATTTCTTCGTTAATACTGCATTAAAAGAATATTGATAACCTTTTTCATCCCCATTAGTCAACTGTATAACGGTTTTCGTCTTAGGATTGTCATAGTAATTATTCTTAGTCCAATATACACGTCCCGGTTGTTCATTATAGGTTCCAGAAGGGGCCTTTTCGTTCATATTCTTCTGAACAACATTATATATATCACGTGTATACATAGCACCAACAGAAAGCATAAATCCATAAGGTAACTGAAACTCTGCATTTACATTACTACGCCAAACTTGAGGCATTTTAAAATTCGGATCCACATAAGCTATAGCACCGGGGACCTCATTTCCCGGAGTTGATGGAAACATATCCGGATTTTGGGTAAGAGTTTCTTTATAATTTGGATTAAAAGCAAAGTTTGCCGGTAATTCCGAAGTCTCAAATTCGACCATATTTTGCATCTGACCTGCATTTGTCGGTTGGTTAGTGAACCATACAAATGGTAATAACCCTGTAAACAAGCCTGTACCTCCAGTCAAAACAATAGAACGGTCACCTTTTATATCCCAATTAAATCCTAAACGAGGAGATATTAACAATTTACTTTTCGGCCATTCGGATACGTCAACATTCGTTCCATTAAATGACTGTTCTTTGATAGCCGCATTCCCTAACAAATCATCAAAATATAACGGTAAATCAAAGCGTAATCCATATGTCAATTTTAAATTAGGTGTAATAGAATATTCATCTTGTGCATAAGCTCCCAACATACCAAATGTCAGTTCAGCTCCCGGAGCGTCTTTTCCATTATATCCATAAGTAATGCCATACAGCATCGGTTTTTCTCCCGTCATAAAATCGTCCATTGAAGCATAACGATAATATCCATAAGGAGCACGTAAATATGAATTCATGAAATACTGTCTTTCAAATGTTGCACCGGCAGTTATCAAATGGTTTCCTTTATTAATAGTTACATTGTCAGTAACACTAAATACATTATTCTCGACATCATTAAAAGGAGTAAACAATTCTGTACCCAATGTCATATACTGCTTACCGTCCTTGTAAATATCAACCATTGGAAACGCATCTCCCTTAGTTGTACGAGAATCTCGGATATGGGTATAAGTCACTAATAATTTGTTTTGTACTGAAGAAGAAAAATTGCTATTCAACTCACCGGAAAGAGACGTTACAATATTTCTAAAACCATAGTTGGAATTTCCAAATGCAAATGCATCAACCCCATAACGGTTTGAATTAGCTTTAGTGATTACCGAAGAGGTTGAACTAATACTAGCATCATTTTCTGATTTCACTGTGTTAAAACGTAATGACAGTTTATGACTTTTATTAATATTCCAATCCAAACGAGCCATAAGCTTCCAATTTTTACTCTCGAAATCATCAAATTTATCATAACTTCCCGGATCATATCCATATTTATCCTTTACAAAATCACTTATTGTCTTCAAATCCTTTATCCAAGTTCTAGAAATATGATTTTGATTATCCCCACTTCCACCTTCTTCTTGACTAGGAGTCCACAAAATACCAGGGCTAGTACTATTTTCTAATTCTCCATTTACAAAAAAGAATAGTTTATTTTTTATTATCGGAGCTCCTAATGTAAAGCCATACAAACTGGATTTATAACTTTCCACATTAGGAACGTCAACATCGTTAATAGATTTTCCTATAAAATTCTTTGGTTTCTGATATGTATAAACTGTTCCCTTTAATTCGTTTGTACCACTCTTGGTTACAGCATTAATAGAAGCTCCCGTAAAATTGGAATACGTAACACTATAAGGAGAAACATTAACGCTAATTTCATCAATTGCATCAAGTGAAATAGGCTGCGCATCTCCACCCGGCAAATTATTAGTACTCAAACCAAAATTATTGTTCAAAGCTGCACCATCCACAGTTATTGTATTATAACGTCCATCACGTCCGGCAAAAGAATTACTGCCACCCGCATAAGGAGAAAGTTTAGTAAAGTCAGTAATACTACGATTAATAGTAGGCAATGTCGTTAACTGACGCTCACTCACATTCGTTACAGTCCCCATCTTCTCTACTGTTTTCTGTGCTGTTACTATAACTTCATCCAATAATTCAGAACTTTCCTTTAAAACTACATTTAAAGTGTATACTTCTCCTAACGATAAATTTACACCTTTATAAATAGCAGTCTGATAACCAACATAAGAAACTTCAACTTTGTAAGGACCACCGGTACGCATACCTTGCAAATTAAATTGACCACTGATATTAGTCACTGTACCATAACGTGTACCTGACGGCTCGTGGATTGCAACCACAGTCGCTCCAATGATAGGTTCATCTTGTGCTGTAACCTTACCACTCATACTAGAAGTGGTAACCTGCGCACTAACGGTAGCAATGACCATGAGCATCGCCGCTACTAAAAAAGATCGCATTCTCTTTAACATAAATGTAGTTGATTAGTTAATATAAATTGTTTGCTTTTAAAAACTGTGCACAAATATAATTAATAATATTTAGAACTACATTACGATTATACTACAATTTTTTAAGAGAGATAAACGTTTTCCCTTGTTATAAAACGATAAAGGCTCTACAATATTTGCAGAGCCTTTTATTTTGAAACAGAAAGCATTATAAATGCTTCAATCTATTACTTTATACTAGTCAGTCATTAACTTTCTATAACGAACGCGTTTTGGTTCTTCATTTCCCAAACGTTTCATTTTGTTTTCTTCATATTCTGAATATGAACCTTCGAAGTAGAATACATTGGAGTCTCCTTCAAAAGCAAGGATATGTGTACAGATACGGTCGAGGAACCAACGGTCGTGCGAGATAACTACTGCACAGCCGGCGAAATCTTCCAAACCTTCTTCCAAAGCACGCAGAGTGTTTACGTCGATATCATTGGTAGGCTCATCGAGCAACAGTACATTACCTTCTTCTTTCAAAGCCATCGCCAAGTGTAAACGGTTTCTTTCACCACCGGACAATACACCGCAGAGTTTTTCCTGATCGCCTCCGGAGAAATTGAAACGGGAAAGGTATGCACGCGCATTCACGTCACGTCCACCCATGCGGATCAACTCATTACCACCGGAAATTACCTGATATACGCTCTTATTCGGATCAATATCTCTGTGTTGCTGGTCTACATACGCCACCTTTACAGTCTCTCCTACTTCAAATTCTCCTTTATCCACTGTTTCCAATCCCATAATCAGGCGGAACAATGTCGTCTTTCCCGCACCATTAGGACCAATCACACCGACAATACCATTAGGAGGAAGCATAAAGTTCAAATCGTCAAACAACAATTTATCACCGTATGCTTTAGCCACATGTTTGGCTTCAATGACCTTATTACCTAGACGGGGACCATTCGGAATAAAGATTTCAAGTTTCTCTTCTTTCTCCTTCACGTCCTCATTCAGCAATTTGTCATAAGAGTTAAGACGTGCCTTACCTTTCGCCTGACGGGCTTTCGGAGCCATGCGTACCCATTCCAACTCACGTTCCAGTGTTTTACGACGTTTGCTGGCGGTCTTTTCTTCCATTTCCATACGTTTGGTCTTTTGTTCCAACCAGGAAGAGTAGTTACCTTTCCAGGGGATACCTTCACCACGATCCAGTTCAAGAATCCATCCGGCAACGTGATCGAGGAAGTAACGGTCGTGCGTCACAGCAATAACCGTACCTTCATATTGTTGTAGATGTTGTTCCAACCAATCGATAGACTCTGCATCCAAGTGGTTGGTAGGTTCGTCCAGCAAAAGCACATCCGGTTTCTGCAGCAACAAACGGCAAAGAGCTACCCGGCGACGTTCACCTCCGGAGAGATTTTCTACCGGCTGATCTTCAGGCGGACAACGGAGAGCATCCATCGCACGCTCCAACTTGCTATCCAGATTCCATGCATCAGTTGCATCAATGATATCTTGCAATTCACCCTGGCGAGCAAAAAGAGCATCCATCTTATCCTGATCCTCATAATACTCCGGTAAACCAAATTTCTGATTGATCTCTTCGTATTCTGTCAGTGCGTCAACAATGGGTTGCACACCTTCCATCACTACTTCTTTTACTGTCTTTGTGTTGTCTAAATAAGGTTCCTGTGCCAAATACCCCACGGAATATCCCGGAGAAAACACCACTTCTCCCTGAAAGGATTTCTCCAAACCGGCGATGATCTTCAATAACGTTGATTTACCAGAACCGTTCAAACCGATAATACCGATTTTCGCTCCATAGAAAAACGACAGGTAAATGTCTTTCAGCACATTCTTATTAGGAGTGAATGCTTTGCTCACTCCTACCATTGAGAAGATAATTTTTTTATCGTCAGCAGCCATAATGTATGATTATATATTGTTGATAATGGCACAAAGATAAGAAAAATGTTTGAATTCTTTTGGAGTTATAAAAAAATGTTCTACCTTTGCACCCGCATTCGAAAGAAAGCACTGTAGGATTGATTCGCTAGCTCAGCAGGTAGAGCACAACACTTTTAATGTTGGGGTCCTGGGTTCGAGCCCCAGGCGGATCACAAAACATAAAATTAATCCCTTGATAATCAGTCGTTATCAAGGGATTTTTCTTTTAATGTTCTTCACATATACTTATTCAACAAGCATAGAGCGACACGGTAATTCGATTATAAAAGTAGTACCTATCCCCAGTTGGGAATCGACTAATATCCGCCCGTTCATCTTCTCGACGATCAATTTGCAGATAGGTAAGCCCAGACCGGCCCCTTGAGCAAAGGAATCCAACTTTTCAAACCTTTCGAATATCTTTTCAAGCATATTCTGTGGGATGCCCCGACCGGTATCTTTAACACCGATTCTGACAGATTGGTGATCTACCTCATAGAAGACTTCCACGTGTCCGGTGGTAGTGTTCTTTAAGGCATTCGAAAGGAAATTACTCAAGATCTGTTTGATACGCAATTTGTCCAGTTCTACCAGAGAATCATGTGCCGGATAGTTAGTCAGAAGTTCAACGCCGGATGGTACTTGATGAGCATACTCCGCTACACTCTCGTCAAGAAGCTCGGTAAGGTTAACCCAGTCCGGACGCAATTCCAGATAACCGGATTCTATTTTAGAAAGATCAATTACATCATTAATCAGATTTAATAATAGTTTGTTGTTATGTCCAATCAGAGAATTATATAGTTCCTTTTCCGCTGCACTTTCCGTACTAGTCAACAGGCTTGAAAAGCCGACAATAGCATTTAAAGGAGTACGGATTTCGTGACTCATATTAGCCAGGAAAGCAGACTTTAACCGATCGGACGCTTCAGCTTTATCACGTGCCTTGACAAGCATTTCTTCTGTCCTTTTCAGTTCTGTGATATCATAATTGATGCTGATAATCTCGATAATCCGGTCCTGCGGGGCATATTTCTTTACTAACAGATTGACATGCGTCCATGTGTATGTGCCATCCTCCCTAAGGACACGCATCTCTTTGCTAAGTTGGGTAGTAAGTCCCTTTCGTGCGTCGTCCAAAAACCGAATCAACAAGGCACGGTCATCGGGATGGAAATGCCGGTACGTACCAAAGATGTCGGACAACGGAGTTTCATCCGCTTCACCCACATTTCTGTACCAGCTTTTTTGGGCATAGCCGTGTCCACTCAAAATATTGAAATGAGCATAACCGACCTTGGCATAATCACCGACCAATTCAAAAAACTCCTCAAACTCCTGAATCTTATTATAGGCTACCGTTGTTTCTGTCTTATCCGCATTAATCAATAGATAGTTTATTGGCTGATGCTCACTATTATATAATGTAGTCACTTTAGTCATCAGATCAATCGTACCCAGTTTTTGGGTATTCTGATAATACGATCCGACCTTCGAGAAGTCATAACGGAAAGTAAAGTCGGCGTCTTCATTTTTCTTCAGCCGTTCTTTCATTTCTTTCGGAAAAATAGGATTATCAAAAATATTGATACCCAATACGTCTTCTTTCTTCTCTATATGAAACATTTCTAATTCCTTATCGTTCAGATCCACCAATACCCCATCCATATCGTATAATTCGATACCAATAGGCAAATACTTGAAAATGTTAGATAAGAGACGCTCACTGTATTGCAAAGCTTGGTAAGCAGATGCCATATCAGGACCATCTTGCACTTCAGATATACCATAGACGATTTCGTTTCCGTCTTCATCCGTTTCTTGAAAGCATACCTTGCTACGTACCCAAACAGATCCTTTCACCGTATCAAGCAAATACACCACCTCCGGCCGTTGATACACACCATAAGAATGAACAGTTGTAGAAAGTTGTTCCTCTTTCTGAATACGTTTATTGAAATCTTCAAAACTAATAACTCCGGTCTGATCCAGACCTAATAACTCTACTATAAAGTCAGAACATTCATAATTCGCAGTTGATAAATTGGCTTTCCACCATCCCATATTAGCGTTAGCCATCAACTGCGAGAAAAAGGTAAAATCTTGTAGTCTATTCATAACGCTATTTATCATTTTATTATTTTTCGGGCGCAAAATACAGATTGGTAACAAATCTAACTTTCAGAAAGACACTTTTTTAGCATATTATAAGAAGATTATTTGTGATTAAACTAAAAAATTTCCGGTTAAAACTTTCTCTAAAAGAGATTATCTCAACCGGAAATTTTACAATCGTCAAGTTCCTTATTTTACTTTTTCAAGGACTGATAAACAGCTTTTGCCATCACTTTAGCCCCTTCTTCATTCGGATGGATCTTATCCGGAAACAACTGGGGCATTCCGTCCATTGCTGCGTGAAGATCGATGACAGACAAGTTATTTTTCTTGGCAACCTTCTTTATCATCGGAATGATTTGTTTAGAGATGATATCATCGTTGATATTATCACCGGTCTGATAGGCTTTAGAAGGATAACAAAGATAAATCTTCGGTTGAGCTGGCAACGCTTTGAAAGCATCGACCATTGTTTGCAGATCTTTCGTGAAGTCGGCCTTATATTTCCAGTTGAATGATTTACTGTCATTCGTACCCAACTTGATAACAACGATATTAGGATTGAAAGCCAGCGCATCCTGATAAGCTTTTTCATTCATATAAGGATGATCGCCCTTGTTCAGCAGAGTGCGGGCACTGACTCCGAAATTCTTTACCCAATAAGCCTCTCCCAACATACGACTCAACACAGCCGGATAACTGTCACGATCACGATTCTTGATACGTGCTCCATACGTAATACTATTTCCAATGCAAGCTACACGGATAGCATCTTTATGAGGTACTTTGAAACTACGGAGCCAAGACGTCAGTTCGTCCAACATTTCATTCTTATAGAGGAAACCCTCGCGAATTCCCCATCCATGTCCACCGGAAGGATAAATATGAAGCACTGAAGGAACATTGTTCTTGTTCAGCGCCAAATAATAATTAACTCCGTTAGCAGGCGGAACGACTTTATCATCATCACTATATACGATAAAAGCACGTGGTGTATCTTTCGTCACTTGCTTTTCATTAGAATATTCAAGTTCCAATTCAGCAGAAGCATCTTTTCCCAAAAGGTTGTCGTGAGAGCCCCTATGGGTATAAGATTTATCCATCGTAATCACAGGATAAAAAAGAATCTGAAAGTTCGGACGAAGTTCGGGCTTAGCATGAGTGGCAATGGTAGAAGCCAGATGTCCACCGGCAGAAGAGCCCATGATACCAATGTCATTCGGGTTCAAATTCCAGACATTGGCACTGTCACGCACCAATTTCATTGCTGCTTCAGCATCCGAAATGGGTAATGTACGATCACCGTTCGGCATCCGGTATTTTAGCACAATCAATGCAATACCTTGTTTATTGAAATAGGGCGCCCAATCACAGCCTTCGTGTTCGAATGCCAAATGTGAATATCCACCTCCCGGACACGCAACCACAGCACGTCCTGTAGCCAGTTCCGGCGCAGGAAGAAATACGCGAAGTGAAGGTTGTTCAATATCAAAAGGTTTCGGAGCATTTTGCGCTACCACTCGTGAACCAGCAAAAAAGAGAAGCAGCAAGATAAAAATAGTAGAGAATTTCTGTTTCATAGTATCTATGTACTTTGATTAATGAATAATTAGATGCGCGAAGATAGTAATTTTGCGTATCTTTGCAGCTCATTTTGATTAGAAAAATTATATGCAAGGAATAAAGAATCTGACACAAGGCCCTATCAATCGTCAACTGTTTAATCTGGCAATGCCGATCATGGCAACGTCGTTTATCCAAATGGCATATAGCCTCACAGATATGGCGTGGGTAGGACGACTGGGAAGTGAAGCCGTAGCCGCCATCGGTTCTGTCGGAATCCTGACCTGGATGTCCGGTTCTATCTCCTTATTAAATAAGGTGGGATCTGAAGTGAGTGTCGGACAATCCATCGGTGCGCAAAGCCAGGAAGATGCCCGCAGTTTCGCGTCTCATAACATCACGATTGCTTTGATTATTTCCATCTGTTGGGGCACACTCCTTTTTATATTTGCAGAACCTATCATACGCATCTATGAACTCGAGGATCATATTACGGCCAATGCCATCCAATATCTGCGGATTGTTTCTACCGGATTACCTTTCGTTTTCCTCTCCGCCGCCTTCACCGGAATTTATAATGCGGCAGGGCGCAGTAAAGTCCCGTTCTTCATCAGCGGCACAGGATTGATACTGAATATCATTCTGGACCCACTCTTCATTTTTGGTTTCGGGCTGGGAACCAACGGTGCGGCATACGCTACCTGGATTGCGGAAGCAAGTGTTTTCCTGATTTTCGTCTATCAGTTGCGTTGCCGGGATGCCCTGCTTGGCGGCTTCCCTTTCTTCACGCAGCTAAAGAAAAAATATACACGGAGAATCTTTAAACTGGGATTGCCCGTGGCTACTTTGAATACGCTATTTGCTTTCGTCAATATGTTCCTTTGCCGCACCGCCTCGGAACAGGGAGGACACATCGGACTGATGACTTTCACCACCGGAGGGCAAATTGAAGCAATCACCTGGAATACCTCACAGGGATTCTCCACCGCACTAAGTGCCTTCATCGCCCAAAACTACGCCGCCGGACGAGTGGAACGGGTACTTAGAGCTTGGTATACGACTTTATGGATGACGGGAATCTTCGGAACATTCTGTACATTGCTATTCGTGTTCTTCGGGAATGAAGTTTTTGCCATATTCGTCCCCGAACAGGCGGCCTACGAAGCCGGAGGTGTATTCCTCCGTATCGACGGATATTCGCAGCTTTTTATGATGCTCGAAATCACCATGCAGGGAGTATTCTACGGCATCGGACGCACCATCCCTCCTGCCATTATCAGCATCAGTTGCAACTATATGCGTATTCCGCTTGCCATCCTGTTTGTACGGATGGGTATGGGAGTGGAAGGAATCTGGTGGGCAGTCTGCATCACCACGGTTGCCAAAGGGTTAATTCTTTTGAGTTGGTTCATTATTATTAAAAAGAAGTGTTTGAGTATTCCTTCAACGATAAAAGGATAATTATCATTTCCCTTTATTAACAAACAAAGGGGCTCTTCCGAGTTATTTTAACTTAAAAAGTACACGCTTGCCAAATAATATGTATCTTTGCATTGTTATTAATAATGCGAAGTGATTCGTATAAAAACATTTTTTATAAACCAATTAAAAAACATCAACATTATGAACAAGATGAAATTTATGGTTCTCTTCATGAGTATTGCCATGATATTTGGTAGCTGTGGAAGTATGAACAACACTGGTAAAGGTGCTGCTATCGGTGGTGGTTCGGGCGCTGCACTAGGTGCGATCCTGGGAGGTGTTATCGGTAAAGGTAAAGGTGCTGCTATCGGTGCTGCTATTGGTACGGCAGTAGGTGCAGGTACAGGTGCTCTTATCGGTAAAAAGATGGACAAAGCAGCAGCAGAAGCAAAACAAATTGAAGGCGCACAAGTAGAACAGATAACAGACAACAACGGATTGCAAGCCGTGAAAGTAACATTCGACTCGGGTATTCTTTTCACTACCGGTAATGCAAATCTAAGTGCTGCTGCTAAATCTGCTTTAAGCAAGTTTGCCAACAATGTGCTCAACCAGAACCGGGATATGGACGTGTCTATCTACGGATATACCGACAACCAGGGCTGGAAAAACAGTACTGCTGCACAAAGCCAGCAAAAGAACCTGAACTTATCACAAGAACGTGCGCAAAGCGTGTCCAGTTACTTGTTGAGTTGCGGTGTTTCCACCAATCAAATCAAGAGTGTACAAGGAATGGGTGAAAGCGATCCCGTTGCAAGCAATGACACTGCTGCCGGTCGCGAACAAAACCGTCGTGTAGAAGTATACATGTACGCAAGTGAACAAATGATTAGAGATGCACAAGCAGCTACTCATTAAAAAATTACTGCGCTACACGCGCAACCTGCTGATTTTCTTCTTTACATCAACACTACTGGCAGTGATTATTTATCGTTTCATGCCGGTTTATGTAACTCCATTGATGGTTATCCGAAGCGTTCAGCAAGTTTTTTCAGGAGATAAACCCACGTGGAAGCACACGTGGGTTTCTTTTGATAAGATATCTCCCAACCTGCCGATGGCGGTCATAGCCTCCGAAGACAACCGTTTTGCCGAACACAACGGGTTCGACCTCGTAGAAATCAAGAAAGCGATGAAAGAAAACGAAACACGCAAACGGAAACGGGGAGCAAGCACCATCAGTCAGCAGACAGCCAAGAATGTGTTCTTATGGCCGCAATCGTCGTGGGTACGCAAAGGGCTCGAAGTCTACTTTACGTTTCTCATCGAACTCTTCTGGTCGAAAGAGCGAATCATGGAAGTCTATCTCAACTCTATAGAAATGGGAAATGGCATCTACGGCGCACAAGCAACCGCAAAAAATAAGTTCGGAACAACAGCCGACAAACTGACCCGGGGACAATGTGCACTCATCGCCGCCACCCTCCCCAACCCGATACGATTTAACTCGGCGAAACCTTCGTCATACATACTAAAACGACAAAGTCAGATATTACGGCTAATGAATCTGGTTCCTAAATTCCCACCGGAAGAGAAGGCCGTTGAAAAGAAAAAAAGCAAAAAAAAGAAAAGCAAATAACAAGAAAGAATTTATAACCTAGTTTAATTTACGATTAGACGAATAGGTGATTTACGATTAGACAATTTACGATGTACGATTGAAATAACTTTTGGAATTATAAGTACTTATCTTTGCATAAGTATCTCCTCATTCACAATTCAAATTTCAATCGTACATCGTAAATCGTTTAATCGTAAATAAAATTAGGTTATAAAAAAGGAAGGAGCAATGAGAATCTATCTCTTTGCTCCTTCTGCTAATAAGCTTGTTTGTATGCGCTATCCTCATTTATACAAAATCTTTCAATTCCTGTTGTAAACGTTGACGTGTGAAGAATATGCGGCTCTTCACTGTGCCTAATGGTAATCCTAATTTCTCTGCGATTTCGCGGTATTTAAAACCAGATACGTGCATAGAGAAAGGAATCTTATACTCCCGGGGGAGTGCGTTGACGATGCGGTGCATTTCTTTCAGGTCGTAAGCACCTTCCGTACTTTCAAATCCTGAATCTTGTGGCAGATTTAAGTGATAATAATTATCGGTTGTGTCAACAAAAGTTTGATCGCGTACTATTTTACGGTAGTTATTTATAAAGATGTTACGCATGATAGTGTACATCCATCCTTTGAAATTTGTATCCGGAACATATTTCTCCTCATTGTCTAATGCTTTTAAAGATGTTTCCTGCAATAAGTCATTTGCTTCTTCACGGTTGGCCGTCAATTTATAAGCAAAACGAAGCAACTCTTCCTGTACTCCAATTAAATCTTTTCTGAAACTTAAACTTTTCATACTTTAATGGTTTTATGGTTAATATTCGTTTTTCTCGATGTTTGCAAGTTTAAAGGTATTTTGCTTATCAAGCAGGGTAGAATCCGTTATTTTTTAGGGGGACATTCTATCAAATGACAGATTTCAGGTGCTTTCTGATAGTTTTTAGGTGGTATTTGCGAAATTTATCCCCTACTGCTTGGTTAAAAGAACCAAATAGATTACTTTTGATTTTATATTATTAAATAAAACAAAAAGCTATGACCATACTTATTATTGTAGGGATTATTGTATTGCTGGGCATCATTTTTGCTTCCATGTACAACTCATTAGTGAAATTGAGAAACAATCGTGAAAACGCGTTCGCCGACATCGATGTACAATTGAAACAACGCCATGATCTCATTCCCCAACTGGTAGACACCGTGAAAGGATATGCCGCACACGAAAAGGAAACGCTCGAACGGGTGATTCAGGCACGTAACGGTGCAGTGGGCGCAAAAACGATTGATGATAAGATAGCTGCCGAAAACCAGTTAAGCTCTGCTCTTGCAGGATTGAAAATCACTCTCGAGGCTTATCCCGATTTGAAAGCTAATCAGAATTTCCTGCAATTACAGGAAGAAATTGCTGATGTAGAGAATAAACTGGCTGCTGTCCGCCGTTACTTCAACTCGGCAACTAAAGAATATAATAACGCCGTACAGACATTCCCATCGAATATAGTAGCAGGAATGACCGGATTCCAAAGAGAAATCATGTTCGACCTGGGGAAGAATGAACGTGCGAATCTGGATCAGGCACCTAAAATAAGTTTCTAAACTCTTTATTCACACCGTCCACTCAATTACAAAAGTTGAACACGCATGCAATACGTCGGAATCCAAACACAGCAGAGCCGGAATAATCTGCGCTCTGCGTTTCTACTGTTCCTGTTTCCCTGTCTCGTGGCAGCACTCCTCTATTTATCCTGCTACCTGTTGGTTCTTTTGGGATACGGAAAGAGTATGGAAATAGAAATAATGCCAATGGTCAATCATTTCTTTCTCTCTTCGTTGCCATACACCATGGGAATCGTAATCATCTGGTTTCTGATTGCCTACTGGACCAACACAAGCATTATCAATTCTGCCACCGGTTCCAAACCGCTGGATCGTATAGAGAATAAGCGCGTTTACAACCTGGTGGAAAACCTATGTATGTCGCAAGGCATGAAGATGCCGAAAATCAATATCATCTATGACAGTTCTCTGAATGCATTTGCAAGCGGCATCAATGAACGTACATACACTGTTACCCTCTCGGAAGGTATCATCAAAAAACTGAATGATGAAGAACTGGAAGCAGTGATTGCGCATGAGCTAAGTCATATCCGCAACCGTGACGTGCGCTTGCTGATAATATCCATCGTCTTTGTCGGTATCTTCTCCATGCTGACAGAAATCACATTATATACCATCACGCACATACGTGTACGCAGCAACAGCAAAGGTAGTGGCGGCATTTTTCTTTTCATTCTACTCGCTTTAGTGATAGCTGCCATCGGTTATCTTTTCTCAAGCCTGATGCGTTTTGCCATTTCACGCAAACGCGAATACATGGCAGACGCGGGATCGGCAGAAATGACGAAGAATCCGTTGGCACTGGCCAGCGCTCTCCGCAAAATATCGGCAGATCCTGCCATCGAGGCAGTAGAAAGGAAAGACGTGGCGCAATTATTTATACAGAATCCTAAAAAGAAATCGAAAAGTATATTCAGCGGAATCAACGGATTGTTTGCCACTCATCCTCCCATTGAAAAACGAATTGAAATACTGGAACAGTTCTAAAAGCCTGTTCTAATTTTCTTCCCAAGCGTTTTTATTCAAAAGTTGATTATGCCCTTAATTGGTCTAAACTTATAAATAACAGGGATTTCTTTTTAATTTTCATTAAAGGAAACAGAACTATCCCTGTCTTTTTCTTACATTTGGTTGTTATACATATATACATCAACCTAAATACAACTGATATGAGAACGAAGAAACAAATCTTTATGCTGTTACTAGCCTTACTAGTGGGCATCCCTACCCTTTCGGCTCAAAGTAAAAAGGAAAAGAAAGAACAGAAGAAAGAAACTGTAAAGAAGCTGATTGAATCTGAAAACTACAAGATAGATGTCAACACCGCCATGCCGATGCGCGGACGCTCCGTCCCTTTGACATCTTCCTACTCACTGGAAATCAGAAACGATTCGGTCATTTCTTATCTGCCTTATTATGGACGGGCTTACAGCATCCCCTATGGCGGAGGCGACGGGCTAAATTTTAAAGCTGTGCTCAAAGAATACAGTATGGAAATGGATAAGAAAGGAAATGCCGTCATCGAGTTTATCGCACGCAATCCCGAAGACAGGTATGAATACAGAGTCAAAGTATTCCCCAATGGTTCGGCAAGCATTGATGTCAATATGCAAAACCGTCAGTCCATTAGTTTTCAGGGGGAGCTGTATATAAAGGAAGAGAAGTAAGAAACAGAAAACAAGTAAGAAGAACGGGCTAAATATTTTTGTATTATTAGGCGTGGATTGCACGGATTACACGGTTGTTAGAATGATGATTACCATACAGCAACCGTGTAATCCGTGCCTAATTTTATAATATAAACTATTAATTCTTAGCTATCCGATAGAAACAATATGAACACATTCACTCGGGCAATATCTTTTTTATTCTTCCGGCTCTTCCCCACCTTTTAATATAGGCAGGCAAATGTGATATTTCACAGCTAAGATACGAGTCAGAAATACGGCTGATCCGCCAATCAACTGACAAGCGTAGGACTCCATACCTGCGAGATCGCAAATCCAATATGCAATACCGCCTACCACGCAAGCCATTGCGTAAATCTCCTTTCGGAAGATAAGAGGTATTTCATTGATAAATACGTCACGAATGACCCCACCGGCCGCTCCCGTAATGCTACCCATGATAATCGCCACCCAGAAAGGATACCCCAAAGCAATGCTCTTGCCTACACCTACCACGGTAAACAGTGCCAGACCGATGGTATCAAAAATGAAGAAAGTATTATTGAGCCGGATGAGCCAGCGTCCGAAACAGATGACCCATAACAAAGCCAGTCCTGTACAAATCAGATAGATAGGGTCAGTCATCCATCCCGGTGTCACGTCGAGCAGTACATCACGGATGGTACCGCCGCCGATAGCCGTAGCAAGTCCTACCACATAAGCACCGAACCAGTCGAAACGTTTCGCCGAAGCTAGCCGGATACCACTAATAGCAAAGGCAAATGTGCCTATAAAATCAAGAATTTGAACGAATGTGGGCATATATTTGTTATTTTGTATGCAAAGTAACGAATAAATTCCGTAAGAAAATGTACTTTTGCTTCACGAATTAAACCGAATAAGGTAGAAACAATATGAAAATAACAATTGTTGCGGGGGCACGCCCCAATTTTATGAAGATAGCTCCCATTACACGCGCTATTGAAGCCGCACGGGCGCTGGGTAAAAGTATCTCTTACCGACTGGTTTATACAGGGAGGAAAGATGATACAAGTCTGGATGCTTCTCTCTTTTCGGATCTCGATATGAAAGCTCCCGATGTGTATCTGGGAGTGGAAAGCAGTAATCCAACGAGTTTGACAGCCGGAATCATGGTAGCCTTCGAACAAGAACTGACGGAAAATCCGGCACACGTAGTCCTTGTGGTAGACGACTTGACCGCAACCATGAGTTGTGCCATCGTTGCCAAGAAACAAGGCATCAAGGTAGCACATCTCGTAGCCGGAACCCGTTCTTTCGATATGAAAATGCCGAAAGAAGTCAACCGTATGATTACAGACGGACTATCCGACTATCTGTTCACAGCCGGCATGGTTGCCAACCGCAACCTGAACCAGACGGGAACGGAAAGCGAAAACGTATACTATGTAGGTAACATTCTGATTGATGCCATCCGCTATAACCGGAACCGCTTGCTCAAACCGATATGGTTCTCCGTCTTGGGACTGCAAGAAGGAAATTATCTCCTATTTACTCTCAACCGTCGTGTATTACTCGGCAATAAGGAGAATCTGCGTCAGTTGATGAAAACAATCATCGACAAGTCCGCCGGTATGCCTATCGTTGCACCGCTACATACCTACGTACGTAATGCCATTAAAGAGTTGGACATCGAAGCTCCGAATCTCCATATCATGCCGCCGCAAAACTACCTGTTCTTCGGTTATCTGATAAACAAGGCGAAAGGAATCATAACAGATTCGGGAAACGTAGCCGAAGAAGCGACCTTCCTGGGTATTCCTTGTATCACACTCAACACGTATGCCGAACATCCGGAAACGTGGCGCATGGGAACCAACGAACTTGTCGGAGAAGATCCTGCCCTGCTTGCCAAAACCATGGATACACTGATGCACGGTGAATGGAAACGTGGCGAACTTCCCGAACGTTGGGACGGACGTACCGCAGAGCGTATTGTACAGATACTTACGAGCAAATAACATTTACCCGGCATGTTCCATTCCGTTTCCCGGCATGGGACTGTTAGTTTCACGCCTTGAAACTAATAGTTTCACACCGAGAAACAAAGTGTTTCACACCGAGAAACCAACAGTTTCATGCCGGGAAACAAAAAGTTTCAAGGGTCGAAACAAAAAGTACCCTACAACGGGAGCAAAGGTTTCAAATACCGAAACCGGGAGAACGAAATGCGGAAACGGCCTTATCAAAAGGATTAACAGCGGGATGTTCCTTGAATTATCGGACGATATATGCTTGTAAACAACAAAAAACGATGGGTAAAAAAAGTTATATATTCTGTTATCCTTAGAGTTATTTGTTAACTTTGCAACCCTACTACAAACGTTATGATACAACGATATAACAAAATACTTATACTGTTCTTACTCGTATTGGTAGCTTCCAATGCTTTTGCACAGCAAATTAAAGGGGTAGTCACTGATTCGGTTACCCACGAGCCATTGATGTATATCTCTGTTTACTACCAGGAAAAGAGAGATATGGGTACCATCACCAATATTGACGGAGAATACAGTCTTGACACCCGCAGAAACGGAGGAACACTGGTATTCTCCGCTGTAGGTTATATCAGTAAAACGGTTCGGGTTGGTTCCAACAATCAGACAGTGAACGTTAAGTTAGCTCCGGATAATGTACTCCTGAACGAGGTTGTCGTGAAACCTCAAAAGGAGAAATATTCCCGCAAAAACAATCCGGCAGTGGAATTCATGAAGAAGGTAATCGAACACAAAAAGGCACAAGTCCTCGAAGTGAACGAGTACTATCAGTACGACAAGTACGAGAAGATGAAAATGTCTATCAACGACCTCACACCGGAAAAGCTCGAAAAAGGTATCTACAAAAAATATTCATTCTTAAGAGACCAAGTGGAAGTGTCGGAAACAACCAATAAGTTGATTCTCCCTATTTCCGTACAGGAAACGTCCTCGCAAACCATCTACCGCAAAAATCCCGAAAACAAGAAAACGATTATCAAAGGAAAGAACTCCAATGGTATAGAAGAATTTTTCTCTACGGGAGATATGCTCGGCACCGTACTGAAAGACGTATTTGCCGACATCAATATCTACGATGATGATATCCGGTTGCTTCAGCAGCGTTTCGTCAGTCCGATCGGTAACAATGCCATCTCATTTTATAAATATTATCTGATGGACACATTGATGGTAAACAAACGCGAATGTGTCCACCTCACTTTTGTTCCGCAAAACTCGCAGGACTTCGGATTCACCGGCCATCTGTATGTATTGAACGATTCTACATACGCCGTTCAGAAATGTACGATGAACCTGCCTAAAAAAACCGGAGTCAACTTTGTCAACCGCATGGACATCACGCAACAGTATGAACAACTGCCCAACGGCAACTGGGTATTGGCGGATGATGACATGACCGTAGACCTTTCCTGGAATTCCAACAAAACAGCAGGTGGATTGCAGGTGGAACGAACCACGAAATATAGTAACTATAAATTCGATCCTATCGAACAACGACTGTTCCGGTTGAAAGGCAGCGTGATAAAAGAAGCGGATATGCTCTCGAAAAGCGATGAGTACTGGGCGAGTGTCCGTCAAGTACCATTGACAAAGAAAGAAAGTTCGATGGACGTATTCGTCAACCGTCTCGAACAGATTCCGGGATTCAAATACATCATCTTCGGAGCGAAAGCACTGATTGAGAACTTTGTAGAGACAGGAAGCAAAGAGCATCCGAGTAAAGTGGACATCGGCCCTATCAACACCATGATTTCGAGCAATTACATTGATGGTACCCGTTTCCGGTTGAGCGGTATGACTACGGCTCATTTCGACAAGCACTGGTTCTTGAGCGGATACGGAGCGTACGGTCTGAAAGACGAACGCTGGAAATATAGCGGTACGGTGACTTATTCGTTCAACAAACGCGATTATGTGGTCTGGGAGTTCCCGAAACATTATCTTTCGGCAACGTACAGTTATGATGTAATGTCTCCGATGGACAAATTCCTGTTTACGGATAAAGATAATATCTTCCTGTCGGTCAAAACAACGACAGTAGACCAAATGTCGTATATGCGCGACGCCACCATTAATTATGAACTCGAAACGCTGACCGGTTTCGGAGTGAAAGCCATGTTGCGCCACCGTAACGACGAGCCTACCGGCAAACTGGAATATCTGCGCAATGATGCCGCACAAACCCGTGTGCACGATGTCACGACTTCCGAAGCAAGTCTGACGCTGCGCTATGCGCCGGGCGAATCATTTGTCAACTCCAAGCAACGCCGCGTGCCTGTGTCGCTGGACGCTCCTATCTTTACGCTCACTCATGCTATGGGTTTCAAAGGAGTATTGGGCGGGGATTATAACTTTAACCGCACGGAAGCAAGTGTGTGGAAACGTTTATGGCTCCCGGCTTCCTGGGGAAAGATTGATTGCAGCGTGAAAGCAGGTGCAGAATGGAACACAGTTCCTTTCCCGTTGTTAATCCTGCCGGAAGCCAACTTGTCCTACATCACCCAGCGCGAAACGTTCAACTTGATTAATAACATGGAATTCCTGAACGACCGTTATGCTTCCATGTCATTATCCTACGACATGAATGGAAAACTCTTCAACCGTATTCCTCTTATCAAGAACCTGAAATGGAGGGAAATGTTCCGTGTACGTGCTTTGTGGGGAACATTGACGGACAAGAATAATCCGTTCAAAAGCAACAATCCCGATTTGTTCCGTTTCCCGACACGCGACGGTAAGTTCACCAGTTTCGTGATGGACCCGAAAGTGCCGTATGTCGAAGCAAGTGTAGGTATTTACAACATTTTCAAGTTGCTGCACGTTGAGTATGTACATCGTTTCACTTATCGTGATAATCCGGGTATCAACAAAAACGGTATCCGCTTCATGGTATTAATGGTATTCTAAAAAATTATGCAACCACTAGCAGAACGGTTACGGCCAAAGACTTTGGATGATTATATCGGTCAGAAACATTTAGTTGGACCGGGGGCTATCTTGCGGAAAATGATTGACGCAGGACGCATCTCTTCGTTTATTCTCTGGGGACCTCCCGGAGTGGGTAAAACAACCCTTGCGCAAATCATTGCCAACAAACTGGAAACCCCTTTCTATACGTTAAGTGCCGTGACTTCCGGTGTGAAGGATGTGCGCGAAGTGATAGAACGTGCCAAGAGCAACCGCTTCTTTTCACAGTCCAGCCCGATTCTGTTTATCGATGAAATCCATCGGTTCAGCAAGTCGCAGCAGGATTCTCTGTTGGGAGCGGTAGAGAACGGAACAGTCACGCTGATTGGCGCAACAACGGAGAATCCGTCGTTTGAGGTCATCCGCCCTCTCCTGTCCCGCTGCCAGCTTTATGTGCTCAAATCTTTGGAGAAAGAAGATTTATTGGAACTTCTGCAACGTGCCATCACCACGGATGCCGTATTGAAAGAGCGCAAAATTGAATTGAAAGAAACAACAGCCATGTTGCGCTTCTCCGGTGGAGACGCCCGCAAGCTGCTTAATATATTGGAACTCGTTGTGCAATCGGAAACGGAAGAGACTGTCGTCATCACCGATGAAATGGTGACCGAACGGTTGCAACAAAATCCGCTGGCATACGACAAGGATGGAGAGATGCATTATGACATTATCTCCGCTTTCATCAAGTCTATTCGTGGCAGTGATCCCGACGGAGCGATCTACTGGCTGGCCCGTATGGTGGAAGGAGGCGAAGATCCTGCTTTCATTGCCCGCCGACTGGTGATTTCGGCTGCCGAGGACATTGGTTTGGCAAACCCGAACGCACTGCTTCTCGCTAACGCCTGCTTTGAAACATTGATGAAAATCGGCTGGCCCGAAGGACGGATTCCTTTGGCTGAAACAACGATTTATCTAGCTACCAGTCCGAAGAGTAATTCGGCATACAGCGCGATCAATGACGCACTGGAGTTAGTCCGTTCAACCGGCAATCTGCCTGTCCCCTTGCATCTGCGCAATGCTCCGACCAAACTGATGAAGCAACTGGGCTACGGACAGGAATATAAATATGCACACAGCTATGAAGGTAACTTTGTCAAACAGCAATTCCTCCCGGACGAACTGAAAGACAAACGGATATGGCAACCGCAAAACAATCCGGCAGAGCAGAAGCATGCCGAACGGATGATACAGTTGTGGGGAGACAAATTCAAGAAATGATATTTTCAGGCATAGATTACACGGATTACGCAGATGCTTCATGCAAAGCATATTTTAAGAAAACGTGAAATCCGTGTAATTCGCGCCTATAATATCAATATATTGTTAAGAAAACACGTATAACTTATTATTAATATTGAAATTGAAATGAAGATTGTAGTTTTAGACGGCTTTGCCGCCAATCCCGGAGATTTATCCTGGGAAGGTATGAAAGTTCTTGGAGAATGTACAATTTATGATCGTACAGCTCCGGAAGAGGTATTAGAACGTGCAGCCGGTGCAGAAGCAATTCTGACTAACAAAGTAATCATCAATGCAGACCACATGGCTGCACTGCCCGAACTGAAATATATCGGTGTATTGGCTACCGGATACAACGTGGTAAACACAGCTGCTGCCAAAGAACGGGGAATCGTCGTTACTAATATTCCTTCATACAGCACCGCTTCCGTTGCTCAAATGGTATTTTCGCATATCCTGAACATCACTCAACAAGTGCAACACCACTCCGAAGAAGTGCACAAAGGCCGTTGGACAAACAACAAAGATTTCTGTTTTTGGGACACTCCGTTGATGGAACTTCGGGATAAGAAAATCGGTCTGGTAGGATTGGGAAACACCGGATATACCACAGCGCGTGTTGCTATCGGATTCGGTATGCAAGTGTACGCATTGACTTCTAAATCTCACTTCCAGTTGCCACCGGAAATCAAAAAGATGGATTTGGATCAATTGTTCAGCGAATGCGATATTATCAGTTTGCACTGCCCGCTTACACCGGATACACGCGAAATGGTGAATGCACGCCGTCTTGCCATGATGAAGCCGACAGCCATCTTAATCAATACCGGTCGCGGACCGCTTATCAACGAACAAGATCTTGCAGATGCTTTGAACAGCGGTAAGATTTATGCAGCCGGCGTAGACGTGCTTTCTACCGAACCGCCTTGTGCCGACAATCCATTGCTGACAGCAAAGAACTGCTACATCACTCCGCACATTGCCTGGGCAACCATAGAGGCTCGCGAACGTCTGATGAATATTGCAATCAGCAATCTTCAGGCTTACATTTCTGGCAAACCGGAGAATGTAGTCAATAAATAATTAGCATTAGTGTAATTCATAACGAGGGTGTCATAATGCCCGAAGTGTTTAGGCACACACGTTAAGTATAAAATATATAAAAAGCTCCCCTTATTTTATCTCTCTACCATGACTTAGAGTGATGTTAAATAAGGGGAGTTTATTTGTTCCGACTAGAATCTCTATTTCGAAATTCTATATGGACAATGTATGAGTGTATGGACAAAGTTATTAGTACACAGACAAAAGACTAATATGCAAATGATATATTAGTATGAGTGTCCTCCTTCATCCATTTCTTTCTCGGTAATCTTATGTCGGTCGATACTACGCCAAGCGTAGAAAATATAAGCAATCACGAACGGAACAAGAATGGAAACATAAGCCATTGTCTTCAGTGTAAATTCACTGGAGCAGCTATTGGCTAATGTCAATGAGCTTTGCAGGTCGGTATATGACGGATAATAGGCAGTATTGTTGTACCCTGCTACCAGTAGCAAAGATAAAACAGTCAGTACCGTACCGATTCCTGCAAACCAGATACCTTTATCAAAAGTCTTTTTAAGCAATGTCTTTCCGATACCGAAAAGAACCAGTACCACCCCAATCAGGAATAAAACCAGCACTACCGGCATTTCGATAAAGTTTGTGAGATACTTGTATGGCTGCATATAAATCTCCTGTGTTTCCGGGTTAACGGCAAAGCCTTCGGACACCAATGTACGAATGACAAACGACAAAAAGAATACAAGGAACAAGACTGTGTTATTGCGTACTGCACGACGACATTTGTCAGTCAGTTCTTTGTCATCAATATTATTAATGAAATAGAGTGCTCCCAATACACGAGCAAGGAAGAAGACAGCCAATCCGAGAATTACATTCCAGATATTCGTCAACGCATCCAATCCGTGCCAGCCATTTCCCCAATGACTGATTACCGGCATAATAGTGTCTGTCATATTGGCCTTATTAATATAGAAATCAGAACCGGTGAAGAAAGTAGCCACCGCCCCGCCAAGTAACACAGGACCCACTACCCCATTAATCACCAAGAAAGTCTGATATGTCTTTTTACCTAACAGATTTCCTGCCTTACTTTGAAACTCATAACTGACAGCCTGCAATACAAAACTGAAAAGTATAATCATCCAAAGCCAATAAGCACCACCGAAACTGGTACTGTAGAACAACGGAAAAGAAGCAAAGAAAGCTCCTCCAAACGTCACCAACGTAGTAAACGTAAACTCCCACTTACGCCCGGTAGAATTCACCATCATCTTACGATGCTCTTCGGTTTTACCCAGACAGAACAATAATGAATTACCTCCCTGCACAAACAATAAGAACACGAGTATGGCCCCCAGCAAGGAAACGACAAGCCACCAATATTGTTGCAAAAATATATACATAAAATTCAAGTATTAAGTAATAAGTATTAAGTATTATGCGTCCGGTCCTTTCTTGATAGCTTTCACCATAATTCCGACACCTGCAATCAGCATCACTGTAAACAGGAGCAGGAAGATAAAGAACGTAGTTTGCACGGAGCTTACATCCAGTTTGGAGATAGCAGCCATCGTAGGCAACATATCGCGGATAGCCCACGGCTGACGACCACATTCGGCAACCACCCATCCGGCTTGTCCGGCGATGTAACCCAAAGGAATTGTCAGCAGAGCAATCCAGTGCATCCAGCGCATCTTACTCAAATCCTTTTTATAGATAAAGAAAAGAACGACTATAAAGAACAAGATGAAATATCCGCCCAAGATTACCATTATACGGAATGCGTAGAAGTTGAGAGGAACATTCGGAACCAGTTGGTTCACGTCTTTGATATATCCGTAGCCGAAATAGGGAATATTTTCCTGCAATACATTATATGCAATCTTCGCATCTTCCTCGTGTCCGGCACTCTTTGCTGCACGATAGGCAGCCAATGCGCCGATAGCCGTTTTACCACGTTCTATCTTCTCGGCAGCAGAGAGAGCCTTCGATCCGTCTTTCAACTGATACCCACCTTCGATGATATTCGTAATGCCCGGAACGTAGCCGTCCACATTACGTTCGGCAAGGAAAGAAAGCATACTCGGGATTTCAAAACGGAAGAGGAAAGGATCTTTCCCATCGTTGTAAGTCTTCTTTTCAGGATTCAATACTCCTATTCCGACCAGACCGACATTCGTTCCGCCTTCATACAGACCTTCCACTGCTGCCAGTTTCATCGGTTGTGTCTGGGCAATCTGATAACCGGAACCGTCACCCGTCCAAACAGAAAGCAACGATGCTACCAATCCGAAGATTGCACCAATCTTGATGCTGGCCAGTGCAAACTCACGATTTCGTTTCTTCAACAAGTACCAACAACTGATACCGACCACAAAAATAGCACCCAACACCCAGCCGGACAATACCGTGTGGAAGAACTTATTGACTGCTACAGGCGAGGTAGCCACCGCCCAAAAATCAACCATCTCATTACGGACAGTGTCAGGATTGAATTCCATGCCTACCGGATGCTGCATCCATGCGTTGGCAACGAGAATCCACCAAGCGGAAATCGTAGCTCCCAATCCCGTCAACCAGGTGGAAGTCAAGTGGAAACGTTTACTTACTTTTCCCCATCCGAAGAACATGACCGCAATAAACGTAGCTTCCATAAAGAATGCCAAAATACCTTCAATAGCCAACGGAGCACCGAAGATATCCCCTACAAACCACGAATAATTGCTCCAGTTCGTACCGAATTCAAACTCCAGAATCAAACCCGTTGCCACACCGATGGCAAAGTTAATACCGAAAAGTTTCATCCAAAACTGGGCAGTCTTTTTCCAAAATTCGTTGCCTGTTTTATAATACAGCGTCTCCATGATTCCCATCACCACTGCCAGTCCGAGTGTGAGGGGAACAAAAATCCAGTGGTACATGGCTGTCATCGCAAATTGGGCTCTCGACCAATCGATCAGCGAGGTGTCAATACTTTCAATCATAATCCTATGTAGTTTAAGAGTTAAAAATCAGTAGATTTATCGGGGATGGCACGTTCTATCAGTTCGTTTCCCACGTATGTACCTTTGTCGGCATCCGTTGGGTGGTCGCCGAGGAAATCAGGGAAAAAGAACATTTTGAGGATGAAGAACATGACGAATAATTTCAGCAAAATAATAACCCATAGAGTACGTCCTAAGGTCATACTACGGAAGCCCTCCAAATAGAAATTCCAGATCGTAAGCAGTGTATTCTTCATATGTTTACGTTATAATTTGTAATGAGTACAAATATACATTTTTTATAATTAAAACAAACAAGTAGTCAAAAAAGTTGCAAGATTTGTCGTGTTTTTCTTCAAAAACCTACCTATCGACAGAAAAAAATCATTTAACGGCGAAATAACGTCATCCGTCTATCGTTTTTGCGGCATATATAATATGTACGTACCTTCGCTAACAGTAAATCAATAGAAGTATGAATATGATAAATGTAAGAAGATTGACAGTGATGACATTTCTTGGAGCAAGTATGCTGTCCGGCATATCTGCCCAGGTTTCTCCGCTGCAAGTCGATACGCTGAAAGAAACGAAAATCCCGGATCAATGGGACTTGCAGTCATGCATCGACTATGCAAAGGAGCAGAACATTACAATTCGCAAGAACCGGATCACTGCGGCCAGTACGCAGATTGATGTGAAGACAGCTAAAGCTGCCATGTTCCCCAGTCTTTCGTTTTCTACCGGCCAACAGGTGGTGAATCGTCCGTATCAGGAGACGAGTAGCCGGGTGAGCGGTAGCGAGATTATCAGTAGCAACAGCAAAACGAGCTACAACGGTAATTATGGACTGAATGCTTCGTGGACTCTATATAATGGTAATAAACGACTAAAAACGATCCAACAGGAAAAGTTGAATAATCAGATGGCCGAGCTGGATGTGGCGACTTCCGAAAATAATATTCAGGAGTCTATCGCCCAAGTATATATCCAGATTCTTTATGCAGCCGAATCTGTGAAAGTAAACGAAAACACCCTGCAAGTTTCCATTGCGCAGCGCGACCGAGGACAGGAACTTCTGAATGCCGGAAGTATTGCCAAAAGCGACCTCGCGCAACTGGAAGCACAGGTGAGCACCGACCGATACCAACTTGTCACAGCGCAAGCCACTCTTGAAGATTACAAATTGCAACTGAAACAACTGCTCGAACTGGATGGGGAGAATGAAATGAACATCTACCTCCCTGCCCTGTCCGACGAAAATGTACTGGCTCCGCTGCCTACCAAAAGAGATGTGTACATCAGCGCATTGAGCCTTCGTCCGGAGATTGAAGCGAGCAAACTGAATGTAGAAGCTTCTGAACTGGGTATCAATATCGCTAAATCGAGCTATTTCCCTACCATCAGCCTTAGCGCAGGAATCGGAACCAACCATACCAGCGGCAGCGATTTCACCTTCGGAGAACAAGTGAAGAACGGATGGAACAACTCTATCGGACTGTCTGTCAGTGTACCTATCTTCAATAACCGTCAAACGAAAAGTGCCGTACAAAAAGCTAAATTGCAGTACGAAACGAGCATGTTATCCTTGCTTGACGAACAAAAGGCACTGTACAAAACCATTGAAAGCCTTTGGTTGGATGCCAATAGCGCGCAACAGCGTTATGCTGCCGCAAACGAAAAGCTGAAAAGTACACAAATCAGCTATGAGTTGATTAGCGAACAGTTTAATCTGGGAATGAAGAATACCGTAGAACTCCTTACTGAAAAGAATAATTTGCTGCAAGCACAGCAGGAACAGCTTCAGGCTAAATATATGGCTATACTGAATACGCAGTTGCTGAAATTCTATCAGGGAGATCAATTAGCTTTATAAAGAGTATAAAATCAGCATTATAAATAAGTAAAAGCATAATAAACGAATGAAAACGAAAAAGATTATTCTAATCGCCGTAGTAGTCGTTGTGGTAGTGGGTGCAGGAATCTGGTTCTTTGCAGGTTCCCCGGCCAAACACAAAGTGACGTACGCCACCGCTACTGTCAGTAAAGGCGATATTTCAAATTCGGTGACTGCTACAGGGACCATCGAACCGGTGACGGAAGTAGAAGTCGGTACGCAGGTGTCCGGTATCATCGACAAAATTTACGTAGACTACAACTCGGAAGTAACCAAAGGACAGCTGATAGCTGAAATGGACCGCATCACATTGCAAAGTGAACTGGCCTCACAGCAGGCAACTTACGATGGTGCGAAAGCCGAATATGAATATCAGAAGAAAAATTATGAACGCAGCAAAGGCTTGCACGAAAAGTCACTGATTAGTGATACTGACTTCGAACAGGCTCTCTACAATTATCAGAAAGCGAAAAGCAGCTATGACAGCAGCAAGGCATCGCTCGCGAAAGCGGAACGTAACCTGTCTTACGCTACCATTACTTCACCGATTGACGGAGTTGTTATCAGCCGTGATGTAGAAGCAGGACAAACCGTTGCTTCCGGATTCGAAACTCCGACCCTGTTCACCATTGCTGCCGACCTGACACAGATGCAGGTAGTAGCTGATGTGGATGAAGCGGATATAGGCGGTGTAGTGGAAGGTCAGCGTGCCAGCTTCACGGTAGATGCTTATCCGAATGATGTATTCGAAGGTGTGGTTACACAGATTCGTTTGGGCGACGCAAGCAGTACGAGTAGCACGAGCAGCACTACCACCGTAGTTACCTACGAGGTAGTCATCTCTGCCCCCAACCCCGACTTGAAACTAAAACCGCGTTTGACGGCTAACGTAACGATCTATATTCTTGATAAAAAAGATGTACTGTCTGTTCCGAACAAAGCCTTGCGATTCACACCGGAAAAACCGTTAATCGGCAATAATGATATCGTGAAAGATTGCGAAGGCGAACACAAACTTTGGACTCGCGAAGGAACTACATTCACCGCTCATCCGGTAGAAGTGGGAATCAGCAACGGCATATCCACCGAAATTATCAGTGGTATTCCTGAAGGGACAAAGGTGGTAACAGAAGCTACTATAGGTGTAATGCCCGGTGAAAACATGGGACCTGAAGGAAATATGGAAAATGGCGGAGAAAGAAGTCCGTTCATGCCAGGCCCTCCGGGAAGTAAGAAGAAAAAATAATTATTCAATGTGCCAATAACGAATTGGCGCATTAGCACATTATTTACGATGAAAAAAGTAATTGAAATACAAAATATCAAACGTAACTTTCAGGTAGGCGACGAGACCGTTCACGCATTGCGGGGCGTTTCGTTCAATATCAATGAAGGGGAGTTTGTCACCATCATGGGTACTTCCGGTTCGGGAAAATCCACGCTGCTTAATATATTAGGCTGCCTGGACACCCCGACAAGCGGAGAGTATCTGCTCGACGATATTCCAGTACGTACGATGAGCAAGCCTCAACGTGCGGTACTAAGAAACCGGAAGATTGGATTCGTGTTCCAAAGCTACAACCTGTTACCTAAAACAACGGCTGTGGAAAATGTGGAACTACCGCTGATGTATAACTCTGCCGTCAGTGCTTCCGAACGTCGTCGTCGCGCTATCGAGTCTTTACAGGCCGTAGGATTGGGGGATCGTCTGGAACACAAATCCAACCAGATGTCCGGCGGACAGATGCAACGGGTGGCCATTGCACGTGCATTGGTCAACAACCCGGCAGTGATTCTTGCCGACGAAGCGACCGGAAACCTCGATAGCCGTACCTCTTTTGAGATACTCGTACTGTTTCAGAAACTTCATGCAGAGGGACGTACGATTATCTTTGTGACACATAATCCCGAACTTTCGCAATATAGCAGCCGGAATATCCGTCTGCGTGACGGGCAGGTTATCGAGGATACTGCCAATCCGAAAATTCTGTCTGCCGCCGAAGCACTGGCGGCATTGCCGAAGAATGACGAGGATTAATTAATGTGATAAGGAGTAATGAAGTTATAAGAAGCAATTCATGTGATAAGGAACAATGAAGTTATAAGATGATATGCTTAGAGCATCACGCCAACATTTTACAGTCTCATAACTTTATAACCTTATAATAGCCTTATACCTTCAGAACCCCATTAATAACTCCATAACTTTATAAACATGAATGGAACTAATTTATTTAAGATAGCTCTCCGGGCATTGGCGAACAATAAGCTGCGTGCTTTTCTAACCATGCTCGGTATCATTATCGGTGTTGCTTCCGTCATCACGATGCTGGCTATCGGACAAGGTTCGAAGAAAAGCATCCAGCAGCAGATTTCCGAGATGGGATCGAACATGATTATGATTCATCCGGGAGCCGATATGCGTGGAGGTGTCCGGCAGGACCCGTCTGCGATGCAGACTTTGAAACTTGCCGACTACGAGGCCTTGCGCGATGAGACAAGTTTCCTGTCTGCCATCAGTCCCAATGTTTCGTCATCGGGACAGCTTATTGCCGGTAACAACAACTATCCGGCTTCGGTGAACGGTGTCGGAACAGAATATCTCGATATTCGCCAACTGACTGTTGAGAATGGAGAGATGTTCACAGAAGCCGACATACAGAGTTCGGCCAAAGTGTGCGTGATCGGAAAGACCATAGTCGACAATCTTTTTCCGGACGGAAGTGATCCGGTAGGTAAGATTATCCGTTTCAGCAAGATACCTTTCCGTGTGGTAGGTGTGCTCAAAGCAAAAGGGTACAACTCTATGGGACAAGACCAGGATGCTGTAGTGCTTGCGCCATATACCACCGTAATGAAACGTCTGCTTGCCGTTACGTATTTGCAGGGAGTGTTTGCCTCTGCCCTCACCGAAGATATGACGGACTATGCAACTGACGAAATCAGTACAATCCTCCGCCGCAACCATAAACTGAAGGCTTCAGATAACGATGATTTCACCATCCGCACCCAACAGGAATTGAGCACGATGCTCAACTCAACCACCGATTTGATGACTACCCTGCTTGCTTGCATCGCAGGTATTTCGCTGGTAGTGGGTGGTATCGGGATTATGAATATCATGTATGTATCCGTTACGGAGCGTACCCGTGAAATCGGTCTGCGTATGTCTGTCGGCGCACGCGGGGTCGACATTCTAAGTCAATTCCTCATCGAAGCCATCATGATTAGTATCACGGGAGGTATCATCGGAGTGATTATCGGCTGCGGAGCCAGTTGGATTGTCAAGAGTGTAGCGCATTGGCCTATCTATATCCAGCCGTGGAGCGTATTCCTCTCCTTCGCAGTATGTACAGTTACAGGGGTCTTCTTCGGATGGTATCCGGCTAAAAAAGCAGCAGATTTAGATCCGATAGAAGCCATCAGATACGAATAAAATGGATAATTACCAATAAAAGAATTATCTTTGTCTTTATGAAACAAACCTTTACATCCGCACGTCGTCCCCTGGAAGTACTGATACATATTATCAGCTGGGGGATTATGTTCGGTTTCCCGTTCTTCTTCGTCGAACGTGGGAACGGGAACATCAACTGGATGGCTTATACACGCCATCTTGCCGTACCACTCTCTTTCATGATTGTGTTCTACGTGAATTATTTCATTCTTGTGCCGCGCTATCTTTTCCAAAGTCAGGCCAAAAGATATGTGGTCTACAATATTATCTTTTTATGTGCCATCGGTGTGTTGCTTCATCTCTGGCAAAGTCTGACGTTCGATCCATCATTTGCTCCCAAATCAAAAAGACCGGGGATGCCTCCGGGATGGTTGTTTTTCCTTAGAGATATGTTGAGTCTCGTATTCACTATCGGACTAAGTGCCGCTATCCGCATGAGTGCCCGATGGACACAGAATGAAGCTGCCCGAAAAGAGGCGGAACGGAACCGTGCGGAAGCGGAACTGAAGAACCTGCGGAACCAACTGAACCCTCACTTTCTGCTGAATACGCTGAATAATATCTATGCACTGATTGCATTTGATTCGGACAAGGCGCAACAGGCAGTTCAGGAGTTGAGCAAACTGCTTCGCTATGTGTTATATGATAACCAGCAGACATACGTTCCTCTCTGTAAGGAGGTCGATTTTATCCGCAATTATATCGAACTGATGCGCATCCGTCTGTCCGCCAACGTGCAGATGATTACTAAATTCGATATTCAGCCCGACAGTCAGACGCTCATTGCCCCGCTTATCTTTATCTCTTTGATAGAGAACGCTTTCAAGCATGGCATCTCCCCTACTGAATCGAGTTTCATCAGTATTCATATTTTGGAGAATGACAACGAAGTGGTGTGTGAAATCCGCAATAGTAATCATCCTAAGACAGTGGAGGATAAGAGTGGATCGGGCGTGGGATTGGAACAAGTCAGCCGCCGGTTGGAGATACTTTATCCCGGAGCTTATACGTGGTTGAAAGGCGTCTCAAAAGATGAAAAGGTATACGAATCGAGATTGAGTATCAAGATTAGAGAGTAGAAAGAAAGACGTTCAGTATAAAACGTCAAGTACCAATGTTTAGTATAAAGCGTCAAGTACAAGATTTTGGATATAAAACTTTAGATATAAAATAGTATGATGTTACGTTGCGCAATCGTTGACGATGAGCCTTTAGCTCTTAGCCTGTTAGAGAGTTATGTGAATAAGACTCCGTTCCTGCAACTTGCAGGAAAGTATTCCAGTGCGGTTCAGGCGATGAAAGAATTGCCGGGCGAAGAGGTCGACCTCCTGTTTCTGGACATTCAGATGCCGGAGCTTAACGGTCTGGAGTTCTCGAAGATGGTAGATCCGCATACGCGCATTGTATTTACCACTGCTTTCGGACAGTATGCCATCGACGGTTATCGTGTCAACGCACTCGATTACCTGCTGAAACCAATCTCATACGTTGATTTCCTGCAAGCTGCCAACAAAGCTCTCCAATGGTTCGAACTCGTGCAGAAACCGGAAGAGATAGACAGTATCTTTGTGAAAAGTGACTACAAACTAGTACAAGTGGACTTGAAGAAAATCATGTATATCGAAGGACTGAAAGATTACATCAAAATATATACGGAAGACGCTCCCAAACCTATCCTGTCACTGATGAGTATGAAAGCCATGGAAGAGCTCTTGCCATCCAGTCGTTTCATACGTGTGCACCGCTCCTTCATCGTACAGAAAGATAAAATACGTGTGATTGACCGCGGACGTATCGTGTTTGACAAGACATATATTCCTATCAGCGATAGTTACAAGCAAGTTTTTCAGACTTTTCTTGACGAAAGGAGCTGATTATTCATTATTTTATCGGTAAAAAAGTGATTTTTGTCGATTATAGTTTGCCAAAACCCGTTTTATATCTACCTTTGCAAAGAACAGAAAGGGATTGTGAAATTCCAAGAATAGAATAGTTTAGTTAAGTCTAGTTTAGTTTTTGTGTTGATAGCTCCCTCGTCGGCGGACGAACTAGGGAGCTATTTTTATATATTACAGGAATATTATTGCACAAAATATACATATTTTCCATAACTTTGCAGCGATAAAGTCTCACACAAATGGAATATAGCGTAGAAGAACTAAAAAATGCATTAATTGAGAGATGCGAAAAAGAGGGTATTCTATATGCAACGGTGGCAATGGATAGACGTACCAAAGAGATGATTCTTCCTGATACTTTAGAAGGAGCCCTGAAACATCCGGAATACTTTGTATGTACCTGCAGGAGAGTGAAAGATCAATATATAGTGGAGGAGATTACCAAAGTGTAATCCTCCTCCAATCTTTTATTCTTATTTTTCTTTTTTTATTCGCCCAATTCTCCCAGCAAATCGTAGGAAGGAGCAAAGAAAAGCGTTCCTGTTACAGTTGTGCTGAAGTCAAGCAAACGATCGGTATTCCCTACCGGATTGCCGATGAACATACTTACCAACATCTGCCGGGTCGTACTGAACGTACTTGCATAACCGATGAAGTATGTGCCATATTCTCCCTTGGACGTATTGGCAAATGGCATGTTGGCACGTACAATTTTCAGGTCATCACCAATATTAGTGACGGCATTATGCGCATTTTGAGGTTTCTCCTCGTCAGAAAGCTCGACATCGTTAAACTTACGACGACCGATCACTTTCTCCTGTTCTTCCACAGGCAAAGCATTCCATGCAACCATATCGTGAATGTACTTCTGTACAAAAACATAACTTCCTCCTGCAAAATCAGCATCCTCCTCTCCTACCACCGCAAAATGATAAGGATTCTCATCAACTGCCGGATTCTCTGTTCCGTCTACAAAGCCGATAATGGCCTTGCCGTCCATATACCTGAAACCGTGAGTTTCATCGACAGGTTCAACTACGCCCTGGAGCTTCTCGTCAATGATGGAAGCAAACTCAAAACACAACCCCATCTGTTTTGCACGGATATGAAACAAGATGTCGCCCGGAGTAGAAACTGCCGTGTGCTTTCCGCCTTTGATCTCTTCAAAAGTGTTCAGTTCTTTCGGCTTTCCCTTTTCCGGGAAAAGACGACTCCAGGCATCGGCGCCAAAGCCCATCGTACAACTGAACATCAGTTCGGGGAAACGATTACGCATGCTGCGAATCATGGCCGAGAAATTAGCACATACATCTTTTACTTTATCAAGAGTTTCGGGAGTATCTTTTAGAGTATAAACAATAAAAATGACATTTTCACCTTGTTTCCCGGCTACGTCCTGCGGGATATTACCTCCAAATGAATTTTGATAAGGATTCATATTTTTCTTTTTTCTGTTAGTTTCGTCAACGAAACAGTTCTAGTTCATCTTTTTATTACTATCGTCAATATATGCGGCAGCCGCTTTATCCACAAATAGCTCTACATTCTGCGCGTGATGAGCTATATAGGCTGCGGGACCAGTGTCTCCCGAATGACAGATTTCTTCTACTACGTCGACTTTATTTTTTCCGGTAATCAGGAAAATGACATAGCGGGCATTCTGAATGGGGTATCCCGTCATTGCGATGCGCTTCTGCCCGTTACGTGGATGGGCGCTGACTACATAAATAGAGTTTGAAGTCAGCAAATCTTCTTGTCCGGGAAAGATGGAAGACGTGTGTCCGTCGTCTCCGGCCCCCAACAGTACAATATCAAATTCGGGCCAGCCACGCTTTTGCGGCACTTGCTGCCGGACTAACTCCGAATAGCGAACCGCTTCTTTCGCAGGCTTCGCCTCTCCACGAATACGGAATACATTTTCATACAAAATAGGAGTCAAACCCAAAAGAAGGTTGCGCATCATTCCGTAATTACTGTCCGAATCATCGGGAGGCACACAACGTTCATCCACCCAATAAATCCGCATACGATCCCACGGGGTAATATCCATGTATTCATTCGCCCACAAATCGAACATCAGAGCAGGTGTGTTGCCACCGCTGACTGCGATATTGAACACTCTGTCCGGCTCTTCATTCATGATTTCCACCAAGCGGAGTATCAATGCTCGTGAAGTTTCAATAGATGAGGGAAAAACTGATAGTTTCATAATTCACAATATTGATCTGTATTCGTCAAATTCTTACAAGGATTCGTCCAGTCGGCCCCATGTTCATGCATCATCGCTTCGCTTTCCAAAGGTCCCCACGTACCTGCGGGATAACCGTAGAGAGGTGCGTCGGGGTTGTCTTTCCAATAACGGAGTACCGGATCGAAAAATTTCCATGAGGCTTCTACTGCGTCACTTCGAGTAAATAAAGTCGGATCACCCTGGATGCAGTCGTCTATCAGACGGGCATAAGCGTCGCCACTGGGTACGCCGCCCAACTGCGCATAACTGAAATCCATCGTCACCTGACGCACTTCAAAACCTGCACCGGGGACTTTCATTCCGATTTTGAGCACTATTCCTTCATTCGGTTGCAAACGAAGAATCAATTTATTAGCCCGCGGACAGTTGCCACCGGCACAATGAAACATCTGATGAGGTGTCTCACGGAAATGAACGACGATTTCCGTTACTTTCGTCGGCATTTGTTTACCTGTACGAATGTAGAACGGAACGCCACTCCAGCGCCAGTTGCTAATGCCCAGTTTCATGGCAATATAAGTATCCGTACGCGAATCGGGAGCCACTCCTTTTTCTTCACGGTAGCCTTTTTTATTGCCGGAGGCTGTATATTGTCCACGAACGATATGTTCGTTCAAATCCACTTCATTCAACGGGGTGAGAGATTCGTAGACCTTCACCACTTCGTTGCGGAAATTGTCCGCGTTGAAAACAGCGGGCGGTTCCATAGCCGTAAGGGCTACGAGCTGTATCAGGTGATTTTGCACCATATCCCGCAGTGCACCTGCCGTTTCATAGAATCCGCCACGTTGTTCGATACCCAGATTTTCTACGGCTGTGATTTCTACGTAGTCGATATAGTTACGGTTCCAAAGAGGTTCGAAGATACCGTTGGCAAAACGGAAAGCCAGTACATTCTGGGCTGTTTCCTTACCGAGAAAATGGTCGATACGGTAAATTTGATGCTCATTGAATACAGAGGCATACGTTTTATTCAGTTCACGTGCCGATTCGAGATCATAACCGAAAGGTTTCTCGACGATGATACGTGAATGGGGAGTGTTGAGTCCGGCAGCTTTGAGGTACAAGGGCACTACTCCGTACAGTGACGGCGGAGTGGCTAGGTAGAACAGCAGGTTGTCCGGGTCTACCTCACCGGTCAAGTCGACCAGACGTTGGCGGAGTTGCGGGTAACCTTCTTCTTTTGCCGGGTCCATCGGTAAATAGTAGAGATGGGAGACAAACGAAGCCATCAGAGCTGTGTCCTGTTCTTCGGACTTTACGAACTGTTGCAGTTCTTCTAAGATATAGGAACGGTAGTTATCGTCAGAGTAGACCGTACGCCCGATACCCAATATAGAATACTCTCCGGTCAACCGCTTTTCACGGTAGAGGGAGTAAAGGGCGGGCATCAGCTTACGCTTGGTCAGATCACCCGACGCACCGAAAATTATCATTGCAAATTTATCCATTTTTCAAGAGTTGTTTTAATTTCTGTTTTGAGATGATAAATGATAATTTTGCGGGGTGCCCTGAAAGGGCTTAATTATATAGCGTAGGGCAACGCCGTACGTAAAAGCGACAATCTGAATTTGCGCCCTGAAAGGGCATAATTGTATACAGTTCCGCCCTTTCAGGGCTTGTGGCTGGTGTGTTTTTTTCGTAGGGCGTTGCCCTACGCTATATAATTAAGCCCTTTCAGGGCACCCCAATAAATATATAATTGTAAGGCTTTCAGCCTAACCGATAAATTCTCATTTAACCGATAAATTCCCATTTATCATTTCAAATTCCCATTTATCATTTCAAAACTGTTTTTTTAAACATTATATGTACCCGATTTCGTATCTCCTCCGTGACCTGTCCAGTTCTCGTGGAAGAACTGTCCACGCAACTCGTCTTTGCGCTCGAAAGTGTGCGCACCGAAATAATCGCGTTGTGCCTGCACAAGATTGGCGGGCAGATCGGCAGATGTGAGCGAATAGAAATAGTTCAGCGCAGAAGAGAAAGCAGGAACAGGAAGTTCTTCTTTCATGGCTTCCACCACCAAGTTCTTCCATCCGGGAAGCAATGTTTTCATTTCTTCTTTAAAATAAGGAGCCAACAACAAGTGTTTAGGCTTGTCGGTGGCTTCGAAGGCGGCAGCAATGTCGTTCAGGAATATACTGCGGATGATGCATCCCCCACGCCACATGCGGGCAATGGAAGCCAGGTCGAGATGCCAGTCGAAAGCGTCGGAAGCACGTTGCAACACGGCGAATCCCTGGGCATAAGAGACGAGTTTGGAAGCATAAAGAGCAGAAAATATATTCTTTACGAGTTCCACCTTATTATATATAGGTTGTGTATGTTGACACTGATATTGTCTGGAAGCCAGATGACGCAAGTCTTTCTGTGCAGAAAGGCTTCGTTCGAATACCGCTGTGGCAATCAATCCCAACGGCATACCGAGTTCCATAGCGTTGATGACCGACCATTTGCCGGTACCTTTCTGTCCGGCCGCATCCAAGATTTTATCAATCAGATACCCTCCAGATTTGTCTTTATGCCGCAGGATGTTGGCGGTGATTTCAATCAGGTAGCTGCGTAGTTTGCCTTCGTTCCAACGGGCAAAGACATCAGCCATTTCCTCATTGGTCAGATCCAGCAACTTTTTCATCACCCAATAGGCTTCAGCAATCAACTGCATATCACCATATTCGATACCGTTGTGAATCATCTTCACAAAATGACCCGATCCGGCAGGGCCTACCCATTGGCAACAGGGAGTTCCGTCCGGTGCTTTTGCCGCAATGCTTTGAAGGATCGGTTTCACTTCCGGCCATGCTTTCTCCGAACCGCCGGGCATGATAGAAGCTCCATTCAAGGCTCCTTCTTCACCGCCGGACACTCCGCTACCAACAAAGAGAAATCCTTTCGACTCCGCCAGTTTGACGCGGCGGTTGGTATCTTCGTAATTGGAGTTACCGCCATCAATAAGAATGTCTCCCGGTGAAAGCAACGGGAACAGCTGATCCATCAGTTCGTCAACCGGACTTCCGGCACGAACCATCATCATTATCTTACGGGGAATAGCTATCGAATCTACAAATGCTTTTATATCTGTGAATCCTTCGATGTTTTTACCTTTTGCACGACCATTCATAAAGCGATCTACCACTCCTTCCTCTACTCCGGGAACTGTACGGTTATAAACCGACACATGCCATCCCTTACTCTCCATGTTTAAAGCAAGATTCTCGCCCATCACAGCCAAGCCGATAAGTCCGATATCTGTTTTATTCTGATTTGCCATAACTTATATATTTTGAATATTCTTTATCTTAGTAACAGTTGAAATGCACATTTGTTCGCAATATTTTAGATTAAAATATTATTTTTGTGGTCTACAAATAAAATCAAGGATGAAGAAGATCAAAATCGGTTTGTTGGCACGCATCGTAATCGCCATCATTTTGGGTATTGCCATCGGCACTTTTTTCCCGGCTCCGCTAGTGCGAATATTCGTTACTTTCAACGGCATTTTCAGCGAGTTTCTCAATTTCTCTATCCCGCTAATTATCGTCGGACTGGTAACGGTGGCTATTGCCGACATCGGAAAAGGTGCAGGAAAAATGCTGCTCGTGACGGCTCTGATTGCTTATTTCGCCACCCTGTTTTCGGGATTCCTCTCCTACTTCACAGGAGTCACCGTGTTTCCGTCACTCATCGAACCGGGAGCGCCGCTTGAAGAAGTGAGTGAAGCACAAGGAATCCTCCCCTACTTCTCCGTCTCCATCCCACCGCTGATGAACGTCATGACGGCCTTGGTATTAGCCTTCACCTTGGGCTTGGGACTGGCGTCACTGAACAGCGATGCATTGAAAAACGTGGCACGTGATTTTCAGGAAATTATCGTACGAATGATTAGCGCAGTCATTCTGCCTTTGCTGCCGCTTTATATCTTTGGCATATTCCTCAACATGACACATTCGGGACAAGTATATTCCATCCTGATGGTGTTTATTAAAATTATCGGAGTCATCTTTGCTCTTCACATCTTCCTGTTAGTTTTTCAGTATTCTATTGCGGCACTGTTTGTACACAAAAACCCGTTTAAATTACTTAATAAAATGCTGCCGGCTTACTTCACGGCATTGGGCACACAGTCTTCGGCAGCCACCATCCCTGTAACGCTGGAACAAACCAAAAAGAATGGAGTATCTGCCGAAGTGGCCGGTTTCGTGATTCCGCTCTGCGCCACCATTCATCTGTCGGGCAGCACACTGAAAATCGTAGCCTGCGCACTGGCATTGATGATGATGCAGGGAATACCGTTCGACTTCCCCTTGTTTGCCGGATTTATCTTCATGCTGGGCATCACAATGATAGCCGCTCCGGGGGTTCCGGGCGGAGCTATCATGGCCTCTCTGGGAATTCTGCAATCCATGCTCGGCTTCGACGAATCGGCACAGGCTTTGATGATTGCGCTTTACATCGCAATGGACAGTTTCGGCACAGCCTGCAACGTGACGGGCGACGGAGCTATCGCTTTGATTATCGACAAAATAATGGGGAAAAACCGTGCTGAATGACTGTGCTGAAAAATAATTGGGTAGTAGCTTGGCTGGCTCACAAAAAATGCCGACATTTGCACCCACATTTTCAATTATATTAAATAATAGCGTATGAAAAAAGCCCTAATTTCAGGCATCACCGGGCAGGATGGTTCTTATCTTGCCGAATTTCTATTGCAAAAAGGTTACGAAGTACACGGTATACTCCGTCGTTCTTCTTCGTTCAATACAGGACGTATTGAACATTTGTATTTTGACGAGTGGGTGCGCGACATGAAACAGAAACGTACGATCAATCTGCATTATGGGGATATGACAGATTCTAGTTCGTTAATTCGTATTATTCAACAGGTGCAACCGGATGAAATCTACAATCTCGCTGCTCAAAGCCACGTGAAGGTTTCATTCGACGTTCCGGAATACACGGCCGAAGCGGATGCTATCGGTACGTTGCGTATGCTCGAAGCGGTACGCATTCTGGGACTGGAAAAGAAAACCCGCATCTATCAGGCTTCTACTTCCGAATTGTTCGGTAAGGTGCAGGAAGTTCCACAGAAAGAGACAACTCCATTCTATCCCCGTTCTCCGTATGGGGTAGCCAAACAATATGGTTTCTGGATTACTAAAAACTACCGCGAAAGCTATGGTATGTTTGCCGTAAACGGAATCTTGTTCAATCACGAGAGTGAACGCCGTGGCGAGACATTCGTCACCCGTAAAATTTCGCTTGCTGCCGCACGTATCGCACAGGGCGAACAGGACAAACTGTATCTGGGTAATCTGGATGCACGTCGCGACTGGGGATATGCCAAGGATTACATCGAATGTATGTGGCTGATCCTGCAACATGACGTTCCCGAAGATTTCGTAATTGCTACCGGAGAAATGCACACAGTACGCGAATTCGCAACGCTGGCATTCAAGGAAGCAGGCATCGAACTTCGTTGGGAAGGTGAAGGCGTGAATGAGAAAGGTATCGACGTAGCTACCGGAAAGTCTTTGGTAGAGGTTGATCCTAAATATTTCCGTCCGTCAGAGGTGGAACAACTGCTGGGTGACCCGACTAAAGCAAAAACATTATTAGGATGGGATCCATGCAAAACATCATTCGAAGAACTGGTAAGTATCATGGTGCGCCACGATATGGAAAAGGTGAAGCGGATGATTGCTACCAAACATTAAATGAATTTCATTTCACCACAGATTAACACAGATTTCCACAGATTATAGATATAAAAAAATTCTGTGGAAATCTGTGTTAATCTGTGGTGAAAATAATAAAAGATAGAATGGAAAAAAATGCAAAGATATATATAGCAGGACACCGCGGACTTGTGGGATCTGCTATCTGGAAGAATTTGCAGGATAAAGGATACACCAATCTGATAGGCCGCACGCACAAAGAGCTTGACCTGCTGGATGGAATGGCGGTCCGTAAATTCTTCGATGAAGAACAGCCGGAATATGTATTCCTTGCCGCTGCCTTTGTGGGTGGTATCATGGCGAACAGCATCTACCGTGCCGACTTTATATACAAGAATCTGCAAATTCAACAGAACATTATCGGAGAGAGTTTCCGTCACAATGTGAAAAAGCTGCTCTTCCTCGGCAGTACGTGTATTTATCCACGCGATGCCGAACAGCCGATGAAGGAAGATGTATTGCTTACTTCACCGTTGGAATATACCAACGAGCCGTATGCAATCGCCAAAATTGCCGGACTGAAAATGTGCGAGAGCTTCAACCTGCAATATGGAACGAACTACATCGCCGTGATGCCGACAAACCTTTACGGCCCGAATGATAATTTCGATTTGGAACGCAGCCATGTATTGCCTGCCATGATTCGCAAGATTCATTTGGCACACTGTCTGAAAGAAGGAAACTGGGAAGCTGTACGCAAGGATATGAACCAGCGTCCGGTGGAAGGTGTCAACGGCGACAGCTCGAAAGAAGATATTCTGGCTATTCTGAAAAAATACGGAATCAGCGAAACAGAGGTCACTCTCTGGGGTACGGGTACTCCTCTCCGCGAATTCCTCTGGAGCGAAGAAATGGCGGATGCCAGTGTCTTCGTTATGGAGCATGTGGACTTTAAAGATACCTATAAAGAAGGTAGCAAAGATATCCGCAACTGCCATATCAACATCGGAACCGGTAAGGAAATCACCATCCGCCAACTGGCTGAACGGATCGTTGAAACAGTAGGTTATCAAGGTAAACTGACCTTCGACAGCAGCAAACCGGACGGCACAATGCGCAAGCTAACCGATCCTTCAAAACTGCATGCACTGGGCTGGCACCACAAAATTGAAATCGAGGAAGGCGTACAAAGAATGTACGAATGGTACTTGAAATAAGAAATGAAGTTACTGTAAATATGCTATTAGCTGAATGTTTTTTTGCTAATAGCATATTTTTTTTAGCTATAATGATAATTAAATTAGCTATAATGATAATCAGTTTTGCTATAATGATAATCCAATTAGCTATAAGCATAATCTGTTGAGCTATGAGCATAATCTTTTTTATACTACGAGTCAATCTATTTTATTATAAGTTAATCCCTTTTGTGATAAGCCTTCATCCAACTAAGCATCATTTATTCAACCATAAGCACCATTCATTCAATTATAAGCCTCATCCATTGTATTTATAACGTATCGCCACACAAATTCCCCCACTACTCTCTCCTCCATTTCCAAAAAATCTTCACTCTTAATTCTTCATTCTTAATATAATTGCTATATTTGCACAATTTAATACCAAATGTGCAAAAAACAATGGAACAAAGTTTTATAGCCTATATTGAGAATAGTATCAAGAATAATTGGGACCTGGATGCCCTGACCGATTATAAAGGTGCAACTTTACAGTATAAAGACGTAGCTCGTAAAATCGAGAAACTCCATATCATCTTTGAAGAAAGCGGAATCCGCAAAGGAGACAAGATTGCCGTTTGTGGAAGAAACAGCTCTCACTGGGGAGTTACTTTCCTTGCCACACTGACGTATGGAGCCGTTATTGTACCTATTCTCCATGAATTTAAAGCAGATAACGTGCATAATATCGTCAACCACTCCGAAGCTAAATTACTGCTTGTAGGAGATATGGTATGGGAAAACCTGAACGAGTCGGCAATGCCGCTACTGGAAGGTATCCTGATGATGAACGACTTCACCCTATTAGTGTCACGCAGCGAACGACTCACGTATGCACGCGAACATCTGAACGAAATGTTCGGCAAAAAATATCCGAAGAATTTCCGTAAAGAGCATGTCGCTTATCACAAAGACGAACCGGAAGAACTGGCAGTTATCAATTATACTTCGGGAACAACGAGTTATTCCAAAGGAGTAATGCTCCCCTACCGCAGTCTGTGGTCGAATACCAAATTTGCTTTTGAAGTGTTGGAACTGGAAGCCGGAGATAAAATCGTTTCCATGCTTCCTATGGCACACATGTACGGATTGGCTTTTGAATTCCTTTATGAGTTCTCCGTAGGTTGCCACATCTACTTCCTCACCCGTATGCCAAGCCCTAAGATTATCTTCCAGGCTTTTGAAGAAGTGAAACCCAGTCTGATTGTTGCCGTACCACTCATCATCGAAAAGATAATCAAGAAAAGCGTACTTCCGAAGTTGGAAACTCCGGCGATGAAGATATTGCTGAAAGTGCCTATTATCAATGACAAGATAAAGGCAACAGTGCGCGAAGAGATGATTAAGGCATTTGGCGGAAACTTCAAGGCAGTCATCGTAGGAGGTGCAGCGTTCAATCAGGAAGTGGAACAGTTCTTGAAAATGATTGATTTCCCTTATACAGTTGGATATGGAATGACGGAATGTGGCCCGATTATCTGCTACGAAGATTGGAGAAAGTTCAAACCGGGTTCTTGCGGAAAGGCTGTGCCACGGATGGATGTACGGGTATTGTCATCTGATCCCGAAAATATTGTTGGTGAAATTGTATGTAAGGGCCCGAATGTGATGCTGGGCTATTACAAAAACAAAGAAGCCACTCAAGAAGTCATCGACAAGGACGGTTGGTTGCATACCGGCGACTTGGCTTTGATGGATGAAGAAGGTAATGTTACAATCAAAGGACGCAGCAAGAACCTGTTATTGAGCTCCAGCGGACAGAATATCTATCCTGAAGAAATTGAAGATAAGTTGAACAACCTGCCATACGTGGCTGAAAGCATTATCGTTCAGCAAAACGAGAAACTTGTCGGACTTGTTTATCCCGACTTCGACGATGCGTTCGCCCACGGCCTGAAAACTGAAGACATCGAACAAGTAATGGAAGAAAACCGCGTGACACTGAACACTATGTTACCGGCATACAGCCAAATATCCAAGATGAAAATCTATCCGGAAGAATTTGAAAAGACACCGAAGAAGAGCATCAAGCGTTATTTGTATCAGGAAGCAAAAGGCTGATAGATTGTCAGCTGCATAGAGAAAGATATAACTTAAACCGAAAAAGAGAAAGGAATGAAGATAAAAAAAACAATACTCACGGCAGCTATACTAATGGCTGCCGTTTCTTTACCGGCACAGAACAAGAGTGCAGGGATCAATATATCCATCTGGAAAGATATATGCACGCAACCGCATGACAGTACACAGACGACATACATAAACATCGGCCTCCTGTCTACCATGAACCGTCTGAACGGTGTGGGTATCAATGCGTTGGGAAGCGTGGTTCATGGTGACATGAACGGAGTACAAATCACCGGATTAGCCAACTTGGCAGGGGGTACTATGAGGGGCGTTCAGCTAGCCGGTATCAGTAATATCAGCGGCGATAACACCGTAGGGCTTTCTGCTGCCGGATTGGTAAATATCACCGGCGACAAAGCACAGGGAGTAGTCATATCCGGGCTAACGAGCATCGGAGGAGACAACAACTCGGGGTTAATGATTAGTGGTTTCATGAATGTGACGGGCAATATGGCTTCGGGCTTACACTTTTCCGGAATAGCAAATATAACCGGACAGAGCTTCGGTGGTCTGATGGCTTCGGGACTTTTAAATGTAGTAGGCGAACACATGAACGGTTTGCAGATAGCAGGAATTGCCAATATAACCGCATCAAAGCTGAATGGAGTGCAAGTAGCATTATGCAACTACGCAACGAAAGCGCGCGGACTTCAAATTGGTCTTGTCAATTACTACAAAGAAGATATGAAAGGTTTCCAACTTGGTTTGGTGAATGCAAATCCTGACACAAAAGTGCAAATGATGGTATACGGTGGAAATGCAACGCCTGCCAATATCGGGGTACGGTTCAAGAACCAGTTGTTTTATACCATATTGGGAGTGGGTTCCATGTATCAGGGATTGAATGATAAGTTTTCGGCGAGCGCATCCTATCGTGCCGGTCTGTCTTTCCCCCTTTACAAGGGGTTATCCATCAGCGGAGACCTCGGATATCAGCATATCGAGGCTTTTGACAACAAAGATGAGGTCATCCCGAAACGCCTGTACGCACTGCAGGCACGTGCAAATCTGGAATATCAATTTACCAAGAAGTTCGGCATCTTTGCAACAGGTGGATATGGGTTAACCAGATTCTATAATAAATCGAGCAATTACGATAAGGGAGCTATTATCGAAGCGGGTATTGTTCTTTTCTAAACTTATTCACCACAGAGGACGCAGAGGACACAGAGTTTTTTCTGCAAGTAAAACAGAGCGATAAATACGATTCTAAATACATGAGACTCTGTGTTACTCTATAGTGAATAAAAAATAGTAAAACTCTGCGTCCTCTGCGTCCTCTGTGGTGAATAAATTCAGAAACGTGCAACTTTGAGCATACTGATTACTAATTATACCTTTTCTTTTATCAGACCGGTACGATAAGCAACGAGCAATTTCTTCAAATCCTGTATTTGGGTCACCAGTTCTTTTCCTTTATCGGTATCTTTCACCATCATCCGTTGCGAATTGAATTCCAAGACAAAGTTGGTAGATTTGATATCAAGCCCCTCTTCGATAGCTTTCTGACGAGACTGGAACGGCTCGTGCTGCACAAGCTGCATACCATGAGAGTGATAAACAAGCGTATATCCCGCAATTCCCGTTTCCGGCTGATAAGCTTTTGAGAATCCGCCATCAATAACGAAAAGCTTGCCATTGGCTTTCATTGGCTGTTCTCCCTGAATCGTTTTCACAGGCACATGCCCGTTGATGATATGCGAGTGAGGGCCGGAAGCGCCAAACTCTGCCAAAATCTGATCGCAGACATCTTCCCGGTTACGCAATGTATAATAATAACCTTTCTTCTCTTTATGCAATTCTTTATCTTCTACGAAATAACGCTCAAAAGTTGCCATCTTATCCTTATCGAACAAGGGAGCTTCCGGACCACACCACATATACCAAATGTAATCCATAGCAAATTCCTTATCCTCCTCCCCTTCTTCATCGAAGTACGCAGTACGAATCAGTTGATCGGCTTTATCCAGCAATTTACGCCCCCAATATTCCTTACCACGTATTTTGACATGCTTAAAGCTGCCATCCTCATTCAGAGGGACAGAAGCGTGATAAAGAAGATTCGAATTTGAAACCAGATACATTCCGCCGTATGTAAACAGGCAACGCATGTGTTTCTTCAGCTTTTCACTATTCATAAATGAATAATGAATCTTTTCTACCAATTCGCGTTCTTCTTCCGTCAACCGGTAAGGATCGGCAGGATCTACGGTCGGGAAGTTGGTATCGCGCAAAGCATATTCTTTTCCTTCGTATACAAAGATGCCACGCTCAAAATCAATCTTTTCCAGCAGTTTACGGTTGGTCATCCCAAACTCCGGACGACGGTCGATAATTTCGGCTTCCAGCTTAAACTGGATAATGGTAATGGCTTTATGCATTTGAGTTATCAAGCGCAGAGTCTTCTCATTATAATGAGCGTCGGCAAAATTCATCTTCGGCATGAAGATGGTGCAAGGATCATCGGCATACGTATCCATTGCAAAAGTAGCCAATGGAAGCAGATTGATTCCGTATCCGTCTTCAAGCGTGCCCAGGTTGCCGTAGCGCATGGACATACGTATCACGTTGGCAATACAGCTGTCGTTACCGGAAGCTGCACCCATCCAGAGAATATCATGATTTCCCCATTGAATATCGAAGTTATGGTAATTGCACAACGTATCCATGATGATATGCGCGCCAGGACCACGGTCGTAAATATCGCCTACGATATGAAGAGAGTCAATAGTCAGACGCTGAATCAGATTGCACATAGCGATAATGAAATCGTCGGCACGCTTGGTAGTGATAATCGTACTGATAATTACATTGATATAGGCATGCTTGTTCGGCTCGATGGAAGATTCGTGCAATAATTCCTGAATAATATATGAGAACTCGGCAGGCAGCGATTTACGAACCTTCGAACGGGTATATTTGGAAGATACATTCTGACAGACCTTCACCAGTTGGTTCAGGGTAATCAGATACCAATCATCCAGATCCTTTTCACGGGCTTTCACTAATTGAAGTTTCTCTTCGGGATAGTAAATCAACGTGCAGATTTCTTTCTTTTCAGCCTCGCGGAGAGTGTTGCCGAATATTTCATTTACTTTACGTTTTACCGCACCTGAAGCATTTTTCAGTACGTGCTGAAAAGCCTCGTATTCTCCATGAATGTCAGTCAGGAAATGCTCTGTCCCTTTAGGTAGATTTAAGATAGCCTCCAGATTGATTATTTCCGTACTAGCATCGGCAATCGTAGGAAAACTTCGGGAAAGCAGTTGCAGGTAACGGAGATCGCCCACAATGCTTTCAGGAGTTATGTTACTTTGAGCAGTCATTTTATTTACTATTTTACTATTTACAATTTACTAGTTACTAATTACGATCCAGCAATATACTATTCTCAATTTAACAAGAACATCAACAACACTTGGGCGATAATTACCCGCAGGAACATACATAGCGGATAAACAGTCGCATAGGCTACGGATGGGTTGTCGCCGGGGATTGTATCGTTTACATAGTTCAGTGCCATCGGATTTGCCATACTTCCGCACAACATACCGGATACAGAACCGAAATCGATCTTCATCATCTTGAAGGCCACGAATCCAACCAACACTGTTGGAATGATAGTCAATCCGGCTCCCAAACCAATCCATAATAAGCCTTCCGGACGGAATACGGTATCGAAAAAGTGAGCTCCCGCATCCAGTCCCAGACAGGCAAGGTACATGGAAAGTCCCAAGGCACGCAACATCAGGTTCGCGCTACGGGTGGTATAGGTAATCATGTGTATCCGTGGTCCAAAAGTACCCAGAAGGATACCGACAATGATCGGTCCGCCCGCTAATCCCAACTTCACAGGAGTACTGACACCCGGAAAAGAGAAAGGAATAGCCCCCAGTGCCAAACCAAGCACGATACCGATAAATATAACAACCAGATTGGGTTCTTTCAGGCTTTTCACGGCATTTCCCAATACTTTCTCCACATTCTGGATAGCAGCAGCCTCGCCCACCACTGTCAGGCGGTCGCCCAACTGAAGTATCAATCCCGGAGTAGCAAGCAGTTGCACCCCCGACCGGTAAACACGGCTGATGTTAATACCGTAATGGTTTCTCAACCGGAGTGCACCGAGTTTCTTACCATTCAGTTCGGGACGGGTGACAACGATACGCTGCGAGATCAATTCGCTGTCAATCGCATTCCAGTCAATGTCCTCTTTATTCCAATCCGTATTTTCCTGTTCACCAAAAAGCACTGTCAGGGCCAAAGCGTCTTTTTCCGCAGTTACCACCAGCAGACGGTCGCCTTCTTTCAGAATCTTGTCTGAAGTCGGAATACTGACATGTCCGTCACGCCACAAACGGGATATGACAAACTTCGGGTAACTCATACGAGCTATATCCTTGATACTTTTATTGAAAATAGCAGGATTGTGTACTTGAAACGCTGCAATATAAGTTTTGTTCGCATCGTCTTTCTCTTTTATCTCCAAATCTTCTTTGCGAACCAATACTTTACGGATTAATAAAACGGCAAGGATTACGCCGACTACTCCCATCGGATAGGCCACCGCACATCCTAAAGCAGGCGTACTGCTGTTTATTCCCATCTGTTTCAGAGTTTGTTGCGCAGCTCCCAATGCCGGAGTGTTTGTCGTTGCTCCACAAAGGATGCCCACCATATCAGGAAGAGAGACACCCGTTGCATAACTAGCCACCACCGTCAACAACGTTCCCAGCAGAACGACTCCCAACGCCAACATATTCAGCGTTACCCCACCTTTACGGAAAGAGCTAAAAAAACCGGGACCGACTTGTAGCCCGAGGGAATAAACGAAAATGACCAGTCCGAAACTTTCTGCGTAGTTTAACATCTGCGGATCGACCGAAAGCCCGAGATGGCCGGCCAGGATACCCGCAAAAAAAACAAAAGTGACTCCCAGGGAAACTCCCCAGAAATGCACTCTTCCCAAGCCCAAACCAATGGCAGAAATCAGTGAAAGTACCACAACAGCCTGTAAGGCAGAATGTTCGATAAATAGACTATATAACCACTCCATGTATATAAAAACTAATAGGGCGCAAAGATAAAAACTATTTAGTCCGGTTCAAAACTTTTAAGCTTTCATTTCGCGCCCTAATTATACCCTGATTCATATATCCTGAAATCTTATTGATTACCCTTTTACACTGTTACCTGTTATTTTGTTTCTAATATCTGTTATATTTCTATCTTAACAATCTTATCCTTTCTCTTTTTACCCGCATCTTGTTATCCTTCCAACGATGCTTTTTTACCTGTTTCTTCCTTTACGCTTACCTATCTCTTTATCTTTTTCTAATTTCTTTATCTCTCCTAATTTCTTAACCTTTTCTTTTTTCTTCCTGCTTCACGTTTCTTCCTGCTTTACGCTTCATCTTGTTTCACGTCTCATCTTTTCCCTTGAAACTCCACAAAGTTATTTCGTCCGTCCAGATAACCGCTCAATCTGTTTCCACCGATATATACATCATCCAAGTATGAAACATCATTCGGTCCGTATGACATACGAATGGAAGTCTGTGCATAATTTTCCCAACTCCAACGGAAATTATATTCATATTGATCGACTGTTCCATTAGGATATTCCACCCGTATATAGTCGATTCCGGTACGGTCTAAAAAGAAGTCCAGTTCCTGACGGCAATAGTTACCGTCCATGTCGCGGTAGAAACTAACCCAAGTACGGCTACATAAATCAGCCGAACGGTTATAATACCCTGCACCATTATTATCATCATCATAGAAACTGTCTATTTCCACTTCGCAAGAGGTAAAACTTACCATCAATATAGCCATCAACGCCAAACCGAAGTATTTAAATGTGCTCGTTTTCATATTCCTTTATTTTTAATGGTTCTCTAATTATTATATATCATTTATCTTTCGATAGAACAAAAGTAGAGAATGAATTTTCCCCATGAAACTGAAAACTCCTACTTATCGGGAGGAAATTGCCTAAATCTAGGAGTAAATCCCTCCGGTGAAGTCTATTTCAAAGAATTCTTGTATCTTTGCCTCTTGCTAACAACACATGAAATTATCCGTCACATGAAGTCTATCAAATCACATATCACCCAATTATTGAAGTCCCTCAATGAGGGAGTATTCGAAAAAGAGCATACCATCGCACTGTCTCTGCTATCCGCCATGGCAGGGGAAAGTATCTTTCTGCTGGGCCCTCCGGGAGTAGCTAAAAGTTTGGTAGCACGCAGGCTCAAACTGGCATTTAAAGACGCAGATGCTTTTGAGTATCTGATGTCCCGCTTCAGTACACCGGACGAAATATTCGGTCCCGTCTCCATTTCAAAATTGAAGGATGAAGATACGTACGAACGCATCACAAAAGGATACCTGCCGACAGCATCAATCGTCTTTCTGGATGAAATATGGAAAGCCGGCCCTGCTATCCAAAATTCCCTTTTGACGGTAATCAATGAAAAGATATACCGCAACGGACAATTTACAGTGCGCGTACCCCTGAAAGCATTAATTGCCGCTTCCAACGAACTGCCGGCAAAAGGTGAAGGACTGGAAGCTTTATACGACCGTTTCCTGATCCGTCAGTTTGTCGGATGTATCGAACAGGAATATGCGTTCGATCAGATGATTTCTTCTACGCGGGAGATAGAACCTGAAATCCCGGAAAAACTCCAGGTGAACGATGAATTATACAACCAGATACAAGCTGAAAGCGAAAAAGTAGGTATTCACTATACCATCTTCGAGCTGATTCACAATATCAAACGAGAAATTGAACAATACAACACAGGACGGGATGAAAACACCCCTCCTATCTATGTATCCGACCGCCGCTGGAAGAAAATAGTAGGTCTGCTCCGCACATCAGCCTATCTGAATGAATCTCCGGGAATTCATTTCTCCGACTGCCTGTTGATGAGCGCCTGCCTATGGGATGAAATTTCGCAGCTCCCCATTATCGAAGAGATTGTAGAACAGTCGATAGCACGAGGCATCAATACCTATCTGTTAGGAGAAAAACGGCTGGAACAAAAACTGGACACACTGAAAGAAAACATGAAGTCCGAACACAGCCTGCGTGAACTTAGCGATCCGGGAATTCAGGTAGTAGACACCTTCTATCATCGCATAGAAGGTTATCACATTACCGGAAATCTACTCATTTTTGCTTCCGATTACCAGTCTTTGAAGAAAGACAGCAATCGGCTGTTTTATATCCAACAGGATAAATTCCGTCCGGTTAACAAAATCCTGAAAGCCTACGATTTTGTAAAGAACAGAAATATCGCGCAAAAGAATATCTATTCCCTCCGAAAAGGAAGACGGTCAGTTTTCGTCAACAATCAGGAATATCCGTTACTATGTTATGACAATTGTGATCCTTTGCCTGCACAACAGGATGGCAACACTCCATTCGAATTTACATTGCAGGAAGTGATCGACTTGCTGCATCAAATGGAAGTGGAATATAAAACAATCTCCGAACGGGAAACAGCATATACAAAAGAGCATCTCTTCTTAAGCTCATCGCAAAAAAGCAAGATCAAACGAATTTTAGGAGAGACTGCACATATCATAGAGAATTACCGGAACGAACTCCGCATCATCGCTCATGCCCATGAACAAGAGAACAGAGAGTATTAGGCTCAAACACCTGCAAGACATTTATTATGAGAAATTACAGGGAATAGCCTACGATGTGTACGACGAACAACTGCACAACCTGATTATCCGTCCCGAAGAACTGGATGCGGATATTCACCGGTATTTTCGTCACACGCAACCCTCCCTGCAAGATTTCTACTCCCACTACGCGTCGCAATGGGAATACTTTCATGAAATGAATGAAGCATCCGACACCAAGTTTCTCCATTTCCTGAAAAACAGCGCCTACACGTTCTCAATGAAATATCACCTGGTAGACCTCAACGTAAAATACTACCTCCAGCGTTTTGACGCAATCAGCCCACGCTCTAAAGAATGGAAAGCGTTGCGGACTCTCTTCTTCGACAAATGGCACACACTGCTCTCGAACAACGAGTTCAACTATCAGATGGAACATATCGAGCAGCTTTGTGATGATTTCTACCGTCTTCAGCTATCACTTGCCAAAAACCTTCCGGTGCGTGGCGGCTCACGCCTCGTCTGGTTACTCCGCAACCATAAACAGATAGCAGAACAGATTTTAGAATACGAAGAAACGATCAAACGAAATCCCGTTATCCGTGAACTGGTAGAAATCTTGGGCAAGAAACACCAAAGCAGCCGGAAACGTTTCAAAATGACTGCCGGTATTCATCGGGAACAAATTATATCTCATGCCACCCGAAGCGATATTACAGGTATTTGCGAAGGAAACGACTTAAACAGCCTTCTTCCCTTGGAATATTGTTATCTGGCCGAAAAAAGTCTGCAACCCATTTTCTTTGAGCGTTTCATTGAGAAGAGATTGCAAGTCATCGACTATCAATCACACGAAAAGCAAACCATCAACGACAAGAAAACAATAGGGAACGAAGTTTCCGAAGAAGCCGAAGGCCCTTTCATTGTTTGTCTGGACACTTCCGGTTCCATGGCAGGCGAACGGGAAAGAATCGCGAAATCCACCCTACTTGCCATTGCCGAACTGACGGAAGTGCAACATCGAAAATGTTACGTCATCCTGTTTTCCGATGATATCGAGTGCATTGAAATCACAGACTTAGGCAGCAGTTTCGATCGCCTGGTCGATTTCTTATGCCAATCCTTTCATGGCGGAACCGATATGGAACCTGTCATCACGCATGCTTTGCGAAAGATCAGCGAAGAAGGATATATGGAAGCGGACATTATCACCGTATCGGACTTTGAGATGCGTCCTGTCGATCAACTACTATCCCGGACCATCGAACACGCAAAAGCGAAACAGACAAAGATGTACGCTATTTCTTTAGGTGGCAAGAGTGCCGAGACCAGCTATCTGAAATTATGTGATAAATATTGGGAATATAGCATTCAAAACGCCGAAAGTCTTAATAAAAATAGAATCGAGGAATCAAATATTTAATCAATGTTATAAAACATCTCTTTTTTCTTGTTTTATTTGCAAAGTTGACAGAAGTCCGTATATTTGTACTGTGTTTTTCATAGTATTAGATTTAAGGTTAACAAAAAGATTGGCTGTCTGGGATAGATAGCCTTTTTTTATGTCCTTTTCTTACGTCAAATATACCGTCACTATCCCATCCGGATGTTTACCCTATCCCATGAAGATACCGTCACTATAATAAGCGGATAGCGTCAATATGTTTCAAGTTCCCATTCCATCGATAAAAATTAAAAGCTTTCGAAAAAAAATTCTTCCGTTTAACATTTGAAACATAGCAGGTTATCTCATTTTACAAAAAACAGGTAAAAAAAATCTTGCTAAAAGATTTGCGTAGTCCAAAAGTTCCCCCTATATTTGCACCGCATTTGAGAGAGAATGCGGGTTCAAGGAAGTTTGGGTGAGTGGCTGAAACCACCAGTTTGCTAAACTGACGTACTCGTAAGGGTACCGGGGGTTCGAATCCCCCAGCTTCCGCAAAAAATCTCAATATAAAAAAGAGCTAAGTTTTAAAGACTTGGCTCTTTTTAATCTATCAAACTCCGGTGGGTTCGTCTAACGGTTAGGACACATGCCTCTCACGCATGTAATACGAGTTCGATTCTCGTACCCACTACAAAGAAAAAGAGGAAATGCAGTTAAACTACATTTCCTCTTTTTCTTTATAGATCTCAAAGTAAGATTCTTTATCCATTCTCAACCGGACTCTTTCTTCCCTCTTCTGCCCGGCCAGGTTTACGAACAAGTTGAAATACAGTTGACTGAAAGAAAGGTTGGAACGATCATAGGTTATATCAAACGTCCAGGTTCTACGGAAAGAATCGAAAGTAGCGAATGGTTGCTCACCTCCTTTACACATAAACACTTCCGGGAAAGACGTAGGCGGATAAGGCTGGAATAAGCCCGCTAATTGGGCATACACATAGTCAATCATCCATTCGTCTCCCGTCAAGGTCAATTCCCCTTTCAAGCGAAGTTTGATTGCATAACTGGCAGTCACGTCAGACGAGGTATAAACAGGGACTTGACTTTCTACCGGATAGTTACCGTCTTTATATCCAAGACTCATCGTTAGTTTAGACCGGCCGACGCCATTAAATCCATCTACTTCCCGATCCGCCGACTGATTTTTCAGGTTAATCATAAATGTCAGTTTACCGAGAGTCGGGTCACCCGGATATTGCGCAAGCGTGTCCAACACATAATCTTCGGTATTATAACTTCGGGCTATCAAATCTCCCTTTCCTGCTTCCAAAGCCGGACCGCCTCTTTCCACATCCACGTTGCCAACCGGATAATAAATAGCATCATTATCCCTAACGCAACCACTCAAACAAAACAGCAACACTGCCAAGCCTATTATCTTATTCATAATCACCTTACTTCTTGATTTTGCGGACAAAGATACATCTTTTTTATACCACCCTTGATTTATGTCAACCGTTTTTAGTATTTTTGCACACATCAAGACAGAAAAGACATGGATACACTATTAAGAGAGACTGTAAATGCTGTTGTCAATTCCCGCTTTCCGGAGATGAGTATAGAAGGAAGACGGCAGATAGAAAGCATACTGATTCGTGAAGAATTTCCCAAAGGAGCCATAGCGCTCAACGAAGGAGAAGTAGCCCACGAACTTGTTTTTGTAGGAAAAGGCATGCTTAGGCAGTACTATTACAAAAACGGGAAAGACGTGACCGAACATTTCTCATACGAAGGATGTATCGTGATGTGCATTGAAAGTTTTCTGAAACAAGTACCCACCCGGCTAATCGTAGAAACTCTTGAACCTTCCATTATTTACTTATTCCCCCGCGACATGATACAAAAATTAGCGAGGGAGAACTGGGAAATCAACATGTTCTATCAAAAGATATTGGAATACTCTTTAATTGTATCACAGGTTAAAGCAGACTCCTGGCGTTTCGAATCCGCTCGCGAACGTTATAACCTCCTGCTCGAAACACATCCGGAAATCATCAAACGCGCGCCTCTGGCACACATCGCTTCCTATCTTCTGATGACACCGGAGACACTAAGCCGTGTACGCTCCGGTGTTCTATGATTTTAGCGGCTTTTCCGGTATTCTTTTGGAGACATACCGGTGTAATGCTTGAAATATTTCCCAAAGAAAGACTGGTTTGCAAAATTCAGCCGGTCGGCAATCTCCTGTATGTTCATACTTGAAGAATTCAGGAGGGCTTTCGCTTCCAGAATCACCAACTCGTCAATCCACTCCCCTACCGTTTTTCCGCTGACTTCTTTCACTACTCCCGAAAGATGTTTCGGCGTCAGACACAGTTGGTCGGCATAGTATTTTACGCTGCGTTCAGACTGGTAAGACTCCACCAGAGACTCATAAAAGCGTTCGAAGATATACTCTTTCCGGCTTTTATTCTTCATCGTAGTAGCGTTTGCGGGTGCATGATTAGTGAAAATAGTGCAAAGCTCGAAAAAGAACCCCTGCATCAGTCCCATTACCACTTCCCTACGGTATAAAGCCTCCTTATTCCTCAACCGTTTCCTGATAAACGCGTGATACTCCTTCACCACCTCCTGCTCGTGCGGAGTGAGGTCGAAACACGGATAATCTTTCAGATAAAAAAACAAAGAAAGCACATTTCCGATCTTAGGCAACGTCTCCAGCAAGTTCTTCGACACAGCAAAGAAAATGCCTTTAAAATCGTGACTGAAATACCGCTGCTCGATAATCTGATTAGGCAGTGCTATCACCATCAATCCGGGACACAATTGAAATTCACGCAAACTAATCTTAAAAGTACCGGTACCCTCCAGACAAAGCCCCACCGTCAACACTTCCAGTTTGGTAGGCCCGTTATACAACGATATAACGCTCTCCGTATCGAAAAGCGCTATATCATTATCAACAACATCAATGTTGTCGGCATCTATATGTTTAGAATGAACTACCGAAGAAATACCTACTTTCGGAACACTTTGAATATCCATACTCTCTCTTTTTTTGGCGACAAATATACCAGCATTTAATCAGATATACAAGCCAATCGGGAGCATTATCGGACATAATGAACACTTTTAGATACTTATCGAACAGACCGGAACAGATATTCATAATCACGTTTGGCAGCCGGCACCGTCCACTTTTCCGGAACAAACTTCCACTGATTGAGCGCTTTCGGGTCCATCGTTCCTTTCTCCTCAATGTAATTCATCAGGTAGAAACGGAGATCCTTATCCGTAGAGAAAATAATGCGGTCTTTCAACTTCTCCTGCGGGATGCCCGACCCTTTCGTCAACAATTCTCCGCCACCATTGCCACGGTAAGAATTCAAGGCCACCTTATATATCTTATCCATGCGGAAAGGAGAACCATCAGCCATGCTTGTGATCGTTATCTTCTCGCCCTGCGGTTTAGTGACATCCACCGTATAAATAATGCCCGAAGCCGAATCGAAATTAAAGCTATAATTCTGGAAAGACGCTCTATCCTCCGCACCTTCACGACGCTTCTCCTTGAACCAGAGCAGATGATCCTCCGGCGATTTCATCCGGTTCGTCCACATATAATAAGACATCTCCAAGAAATCCTTAATCTCCTTTCCGGACAGAGTCATCACATACAGCATGTTCTCATACTTATATAAATTGAACATATCACTTACAAATACATCCCCCTTCTTTATTTCCGAGTCAAACGAAAGCGGAGCGGCAAACGAGATGTCGGCACCGGTGATGTCGAGCTGCAAGGTATGTATCAGGTCGATAAAGGCAGAAGGGCCGAAGAAAGCAGAATGAGTGGAGATACTTTCGGTAAAAGTGCCGATCTTCTTCGAAACGAACTTCTGCACCGTTTCATATTGCGGGGCAAAACGCTTCATAAAGTCCTCGCTGATTCCGTAAGCCTCCGTTTCCGTCAAGACACCCTTGATGTCCTTGCTCTGCACCTTTCCATCTTTCAGTTTCAAGGTCACATCTACATTAGACAAAACAATCCCATTGCTGGCCGGATCGATAATCAACACCGAGTCTCCGGCAACATTCATCACCTTCTTACATTCGCGGGAATGATCGTGCCCCATCAATACGATATCGAATCCCGGCACATTCTTCGCTACGTTGAGAGAAGCGTTCTCGTTGTATTTGCCCGACATTTTGAAAGCCTCCTGTCCGGCATGGAACAAGCCGACCACCAAATCCGGGTTCTCTTTTTCACGGATAACCTTCATCCATTTGCGTGCCGTCTCTTCCATATCGTCGAAACGCAATCCTTTCCACAGATTTTCGGAGAGCCATGCAGGGATGGCAGGGGTAATCATTCCCAATACCACGATCTTCACGCCATCACGTTCCAACACTTTGTAAGGAACCAGATGGGGCTGTCCCGTAGATGTATCTATGATGTTGGCACCCAACACTGGGAAGTCACAAGTGGTGATCCAACGGTCGAAAACGGCACGTCCCGTTTCCACGTCATGGTTACCCATGTTGCCGGCATCATACTTCATGTAATTCATCATTTCCGAGCAAAGATGGGGAGACACCGTATCTATATAATTATAGTAATAGGCAGTGGGCTGTCCCTGCAAAATATCGCCGTTATCCAGCAATATCAGATTCTCCTTATATTGTTCGCGCTCTTTCTGCACGAAAGAATAAACCCGTGCGAGACTCCCCTTCCACTCGTGGCGGGTTATAAAATTATAAGGATAATAATTGCCATGTACATCACTTGTTTCTACAATCTTCAGTTTCACCACCTTTTCCTGCGCCGCAACAGACAGAGCGAGGCAGAGAAGCAAGCCATAAATTAATACGATTCGTTTCATTCTTTTTCTATATTTAGATTTAACGGATGAGAGAATACAAACCGCGCCCCACCGGTATAGTCAGGGTCGATCCATATACTTCCTTTCCATTTGTGCACAATCAATTTACAGATAGACAATCCCAGTCCGGTACCCTGGGCATATTCATTCAGTTTCTCAAAACGCTCGAACACAAGTCCCTGTTTTTCTTTCGGGATGCCGCATCCGGTGTCCGTCACCGAGAAGACAGCCATTTGCGTTTCCTCGTTCACAGAAAAGTCCAATGTGATCTTACCGCATTTCGTAAACTTGTTGGCGTTGGACAGCAGGTTAATCATCACTTGCTGCATACGCTGCACATCCGTCACCATCCGGAAAGATTCGAAAGAAGTGGTAAACAAGAACTGGTTTTCCGACGACTGCCGCGAAAAACTAACAGACGCCACCACCTGGCTGCACAACTGCACCACGTCACATTCCTCCCAAGTCAGCGTCACCCGGTTGGCCTCCAAACGCGAAAGGTCGAGAATATCGTTAATCAGCCGAAGCAACAAATCCGAATTGGTTTTGATAATCTGATAATAAGACTGCTGTTCCTCCTCCGTGCTACCGCCAACGGCCAATACATCCGAGAATCCTACAATCGAATTCAACGGTGTCCGTATCTCATGGCTCATATTGGCAAGGAAAGCACTCTTCAGACGATTGGACTCTTCCGCCCTGTCTTTGGCTACGCGCAAGTCCTTCTCCGATTTCAGCAGCTCATCCTTCAGGCGTTTCGTACGGAAATAATAGAAGAGAGAGATGCACAAGCCGAGCACCAGAATCACAAACAAAGCACAGGCAGACCATATCTGATAAGTATATTGCTGATAGAACGAAACCGGCTGGTTGACAAGCTGCACTTTAAAAGGCAATACCGCCGGGTCCAGCCCCCATTCCTTCACCTTCCGGCTATCCAATACCGCTTTGCAGCCGATTACCGAAAGATGTTTCGCCGTATCCTGCGGGTGCGTATCCATCCGTACAGACTCCATAGCCATTTCTCCACCCACTTTCCGGTAGTCGGGCAACACCCCTCCTATCGCCCAATGACCGAGACTCACCGATGAAGGGGTAAAAGCCGGAATGGTAGGGGTAACTTCCATCATGGCATACGTGGCATTTCTCATGAAATACCCCTCGTTCATATCCACCCGCCATGTTCCTACCAGGATCACCGTGTTTTCGGGCAGTTGCCTCAACTCCTCAACGATGGTATAAATAGAATGTTTCCGTCCATCCATCAGAATCAAATCCAGGTCGGGGAATTTCTTCATTTCTTTTCGCACCAATGCTTGCATGGTCACTCCGCCATACGTGTTGTCCGAAATAAAGGCAATGTGTTTCGTTTTCGGATAGAAGGCTTGAATCATCTGAATATTACCCTCTATATCATATTGGTTGATAAATCCCGATTTGAGTTCGGGGATATTCAGATGGTCATCGAAGAGATCGACAGATTCGGGCATCCAGCTATCCAGGCTTCCCACGGTATCTTCCGGCAATATCACCACGTTGCTACTCGCCAGACTGCACATCACGGGCACTTTCACCTGCATTTCATCCCGCTGAGACAAATAAGCGGCCCATGCTTCCTGACCTAACAAGATAATCTGCGCCGGATGCTTTTCTCCCTGGTATTTAGCAAGAATCTGTGTCATCATTTTGCTCCATAGCGGAGCTTCCGAGAAGCTTTTACAGTTCATATTCTCGATGATGATGTCGCGCTGTCCTCCCAACTTACTATATTCATCCATATAATCGGAAATAGTGACCGATGTTTGGTGCGCTGCCGGATTATAAGAACAGATAATCAGAATAGGTTTCTTATCGTTAGAGACAGCCAAGACCTTCGATGACTGCAGGAGCCAAAGAAAACAGATAAAAAAATATCCAAGACGTCCCAGCATAATAATGCAGTTTTGATGTGTTAATTCATTAATTGAGTTGCAAATATAGTAAAACTTGTCGGGTTTAACAGATTTATATGTATTTTTGTCGCTCATTTACTGTCAAAAAATACAAATTATGGAATTATTTCACAAGATGATTTCCGGATTTCTGGGCATACCGGAAAGACAAATAAGCAGCACGCTCCATCTTTTGGGCGAAGGTGCTACGATTCCTTTCATCAGCCGATACCGCAAAGAAGCCACTGGCGGGCTGGATGAGGTGCAAATAGAGCAGATCAAAGAGCAACACGATAAGTTGTGCGACATAGCCAAACGGAAAGAAACGATTCTCGGCACCATCACCGAACAGGGCAAACTGACTGCGGAACTGGAGAAACGCATCAACGACACCTGGAACCCGACGGAACTGGAAGATATATACCTCCCTTACAAACCCAAACGGAAGACACGTGCCGAAGTGGCCCGCCAGAAAGGACTGGAGCCGCTTGCCACCATCCTGCTGTTGCAACGGGAAAACAACCTTAGCGCCAAAGCCGCTTCCTTTGTGAAAGGCGAAGTGAAAGATGTGGAAGATGCGCTGAAAGGTGCGCGTGACATTATCGCGGAGCAGGTGAACGAAGACGAGCGTGCCCGCAACGCGGTACGTAACCAGTTCGGGCGCCAGACAGAGATTACGGCCAAACTAGTCAAAGGAAAAGAGGAAGAAGCAGCGAAATACCGCGATTATTTCGATTTCTCCGAGCCACTGAAACGTTGCACGTCCCACCGTCTGCTCGCCATCCGCCGGGCAGAGTCGGAAGGGTTGCTGAAAGTGTCTATCAATCCCGACGACGAGGCTTGCATCGAACGTTTGGAACGCCAATTCGTACGTGGCAACAACGAATGTAGCCGGCAAGTGGGCGAAGCCACGACAGATGCTTACAAACGGTTGCTCAAGCCTTCCATTGAGACAGAATTTGCCGCCCAATCCAAAGAGAAAGCCGACGATGAAGCGATTCGCGTATTCACCGAAAACCTCCGCCAACTTCTTCTCGCTCCGCCATTGGGACAAAAACGGGTGCTCGCCATCGACCCCGGATTCCGTACCGGATGTAAGGTTGTTTGTCTCGACGCACAAGGCAATCTGTTGCATAATGAGAATATCTATCCGCATCCTCCGATCAACAAGACCGGCGAAGCTGCTTCGAAACTTCGCAAGATGATTGAGGCCTACCAGATAGAAGCCATCTCCATCGGCAACGGAACGGCAAGCCGGGAGACGGAAGATTTCATCAACAGTCAGAGTTTCGACCGTCAGATACCCGTGTTTGTAGTCAGCGAGCAGGGGGCTTCCATTTATTCGGCTTCCAAAATTGCTCGTGACGAGTTTCCGGATTACGACGTAACGGTGCGTGGGGCAGTCTCCATCGGACGCCGCCTGATGGATCCGTTGGCAGAGTTGGTGAAGATAGATCCAAAGTCTATCGGCGTGGGTCAATACCAACACGATGTAGACCAGACGAAGCTGAAGAAAGCACTCGATCAGACGGTAGAGAATTGCGTGAACCTGGTCGGGGTAAATCTCAATACGGCAAGCAGTCATCTGCTCACTTATATATCCGGTCTGGGCCCCCAACTGGCACAGAACATTGTCAATTACCGGGCGGAGAACGGAGCTTTCAGTTCGCGGAAAGAACTGATGAAAGTGCCGCGCATGGGCGCCAAAGCCTTCGAGCAATGCGCAGGATTTCTTCGCATCCCCGGAGCTAAAAATCCGTTGGATCATACCGCCGTGCATCCGGAAAGTTACCACATCGTAGAGCAAATGGCCAAAGACCTGAAATGCACCATCGACGAGTTGATAGCCGACAAGGAACTTCGCCGGAAGATCAATATTTCCGACTACATCACTCCTACCGTCGGCCTGCCTACCTTACAGGACATTCTGCAGGAGCTCGACAAGCCGGGACGTGACCCGCGCAAGGCTATCAAAGTCTTCGAGTTCGACAAGAACGTACGCACCATAGCCGATTTGCGCGAAGGGATGATTCTTCCGGGCATTGTAGGCAATATCACTAATTTCGGTGCGTTTGTCGATATAGGAATTAAGGAGAACGGTCTTGTACACCTTTCTCAATTAGCGGAACGGTTCATTTCCGACCCGACAGAAGTGGTGTCCATCCATCAGCACGTCATGGTGAGGGTGATGAATGTAGATTATGACCGGAAACGGATTCAACTTAGCATGATCGGGGTACCGCAAGACTGATTGCTTCTCTTTTCTCTCCCCACCACACGATCAGAATCGTAAATACAATCATAAGTACTGTGCAAATGAGCGAGCCTTCAAAACCGAAGGCTCCGCCATTCAGTACGTTTTCTTCGGGCATACGCAAAGTCAGCATACTGGTGGTGAAGTTGTTTCCGCTTACCTGATAACCGAGGATGGGGCCTTGAATCCAATTCCAGAAAAGATGGAGCGAGATAGGGAAACACAGGTTCCGCGTATATAGATAGGAAGCTCCCAGCAGCATACCTGCCAGCAACAGGTTGAGCATGGGCAGGAAAGCGATTTCGGGATTGAAGATGTGCATAAAGGCAAATAACGCTGCCGAGACGAAAAGCGCCAGGAATTTATTCATGGTGGTATGCAATAGGCGTCCGAGGATATAGCCGCGCATCAGTATTTCTTCGAACAAGGCGACCAGCAGGAAAAACACCCACGAGCCCAGCAGATCCAACGGCTTGAACTGGAAACCGGTGACTTCTATTTCTCCCAAGACGAACGAGATTCCGAAGCCGAACAGATAGAGCAGGATTGCCATCAGGAAGCCATACCACAGTCCCTTGACGTGTCCTTTTAAGGAGAGCCCCAAATCAGAAAACGGACGGCGTTCGAAGCGGAGCATAGGAATGGCGGCGGTCAGAACGGCGAGCAGCATACTGGCTTCGAGAATAATGTATCCCATCACTCCCGGATGGCGGGCTTCCACACCCAACACCAACGACAAACATCCGCGGGCCAGCGTACCATACAATCCAAGAAGGATGAAAAGTATCACAATAAACAGCGGGATACAAGCCCACACAGGAAGTCTTTTGGGTTCTTTGCCCCCAGCAATGTTGTCTGCCTCCATTTTTACAATTTGTTAATCCGGCTACAAAATTAGATATAAAACATAAAAAAACATCATGTATTCTCTATTTTTCCTATATTTGTCAGAACAAATCTACAAAATTATGAAAATAAAACTACTATTGATAAGTTTCTTATTGGCCGCTAATGCGTTAGGAGCAGCCGCCCAAGTGAGTAAAACGTATTATGTGAGTAAGCCCGGCACGCTGATTTCCATGATGACTGAAGAGGAAGCCAACAGTGTCACCCATCTCACACTGACCGGAAAACTGAACGCGGAGGACTTCCGCCATCTCCGTGACGAATTTGATAATCTGAAAGTATTGGATATTTCGAACGCTGAAATCAAGATGTACAGCGGAAAAGCGGGCACTTATCCCAACGGGAAATTCTATATTTATATGCCGAACTTCATTCCTGCATACGCATTCTCTAATGTGGTGGACGGAGTGACCAAAGGCAAAGCCACGCTGGAGAAAGTGATTCTTTCGGAGAAAACAAAGAATATCGAAGATGCCGCCTTCAAAGGTTGCGAGAACCTGAAAATCTGCCAGATCCGCAAGAAGACAGCTCCCAACCTGTTGCCGGAAGCGTTGGCAGACAGTGTTACTGCTATCTTCGTCCCCCTGGGCAGCAGCGACTCTTACCGCTACAAGGACAGATGGCAAAACTTTGCGTTTATCGAGGGGGAACCGGTAGAAACTACCCTGCAAGTGGGCGCCATGGGCAAACTGGAAGAAGAGATTCTGAAAGCGGGACTGCAACCCAGAGACATCAACTTCCTGACCGTTGAAGGTAAACTGGATAACGCCGACTTCAAACTGATCCGCGATTATATGCCGAATCTCGTCTCTGTCGATATTTCCAGAACGAACGCAACGGCTATCCCCGACTTCACTTTCGCACAGAAGAAGTATCTGTTGAATATGAAATTACCTCATAATCTGAAATCTATCGGACAGCGTGTATTTAGCAACTGCGGTCGCCTTTGCGGTACGTTGGAGCTGCCGGCCAGTGTGACGGCTATCGAGTTCGGTGCTTTTATGGGATGCGATAATCTCCGCTATGTGTTGGCTACCGGAAATAAGATTACGACGCTGGGTGATAATTTATTCGGGGAGGGAGTTCCGAGTAAGTTGGTTTATAAGAAATAAATATACGATTTATTTTATAAGTAATAAAAAATAGAGAGGGTGAAATAGAAAATCTATGCACCCTCTCTAAAATAAACTAATCCTCTGTTTCTTACAGACTCATCGCATTAGCTCCAAATACGCCTGCTACTGCTGACGCCACCGCGATGACTACTTTCAAAATCATATCCCAAAGGGATTTCTTACTTGCCATAACTCTACACACCTCCTTCCCGAACTCTTTAAATGATTCATTACTTCCTATAACCTGCGCACTAGGTGTCTGGTTGGACACATATCGTTGTTGTCCGGTCGAGAATTAAGATGTCGTGCAGCGGTAACCCCAAACTCCGCTTTCACCTCAAAACACGGACACGCCTTGATCCATTCTTCCGGTTCAATCTCCCCGTTTCCGTTGCGGTCGGGACTTAAATCCCGGTGACCGCACACCCGGCTACCGGGAAAAGTCTCAAGCAATTGATGTACCAGCAGTTTGAGTGCCGCCCGTTGTTCCGGTGTCCGCGTGTCTGCCGGACAACCGTGACCATCCAAACCGCCTTCGTAGCAGATACCGACACTGTTCGAGTTGAATCCTTTCACGTGCGCACCGATACGTTCAATCGGTCGGGTGAGGTGCACTGTTCCATCCTTGCGGATGTAGTAGTGATAACCTGTTCCGTTAAATCCACGCCGACGGTGTTGCATCTCCAAGTCATCCGGCGTGAGAGAACGGTCGGCACGGGTGGCGGAACAGTGGATCACGATCAAATCAATCTTTCTCATCATAGTGCCACTATTTTTCTTATCAGTTGTAAACATTATCTGCACTCTACGAATTAAGCTGCCGGATCCGGAGCTTCACCGCTACCGCCTCCACTACCTCCACCGGAGTCTCCGCCACCTTCATCACCGGGATCTTCACCATCGGTTTTCTTTTTCTTGGGCGCGTCGAGATCCAGAAACTCGATTTTCTCACCGGCACGGGTAGACGTCAGATTAGGACGGACACTGCTCGAAGGACGGAAATTGATGTTCACCGTCTTGATGTTCTTCATCGTACACTCATCTTTCGTGTCCACTCCCCGCGTGGTAGCGGAAAGGCTGAATACACCAAAATCATGGATATTGACGGATTTACCGTCGAACAGCGCCGTACGCATCGCTTCTACGAGATTAGTCAGCACACTCTGAATGTCACCCAACGACAGGGAACTTTTCTCTTTCATCGTGTAAGCAAGTTTATCCAGGTCTACACTCTGTCCCTGCGTCACAAGTTGCGGATGATACTTCACCACCCCATCAACCTTTCTCGGGTCTTTACGACCCATTCTTTTAAATGGTATTGCCATGATAAATTAAAAATTGAGAATTAATAATTGAAAAATAAATATTACAGATTGCGGTTGTCGCAATCAATATCGGAAGAGAGGAACGAGCTCTGTTTCTTTTTCTTTCGATACCTCAAAGGTAGTGTATTATAAGGGGATGGAATGACGTACTTTGTCTTACTTTGACCTAGTTTGTCTTACTTTCATTCAGAATGTATTTACTTTTATTCAGAGTGATTTTATTTTACTTATATACTTGGACAAGCGGGAGATTTTCCGTATATTTGGAATACGATAAAATTAATTTTCCGAAGATATGAAAGCAGAAAAAGAAGAGATAGCAGAGGAGCCGTTTGTCATACGTCCGTATTTGAAATCGGAGCTGGCACATTTATATAATCCGTATGTACCGTTGGTGTATGCCATGCGAAAAATGAGGGAGTGGATCAGAAATAACAAGGAATTATATGACGCAATGTATAGTGGCGGCGAAGGAAAAAACGACCACGCTTATAGTGCAAGGCAGGTGCGGCTCATCGTGAGGTATCTTGATGAGCCATGAATCTCTTTAGGGCAAGTGCTGATTAGCTATAACGAAAATAAAATTAGCTATAATGAAATCGAAATTAGCTATAATGAAATCAAGATTAGCTATAATGAAAACAAAAGCGGTTATGGGAGTATTCTGTCCGATATCTGTTTTATAATGCCAGCCCTGCAACCGTGCCCTGTCGATATTATGATGGGACGCGGTGTAATACATGGTATCTTGAGGACAAACAGGCTGTGTGTTTTCTTATTGAATGCTGTTAGTTTTCTTATTTAATAATGTACACGTGCGCAGGCGCGAGAGAATATTCTTTTTATATAGAAAAAGCGTGTAATTGAGGTGGAGGGGTTCCACCTCAATTACACGCTTTTTCCATCAAATAAAATATATAAAGAGAATAAAAAGTATAAGTAAACGATAGAAACAAAATAAAACGTACCTTTGCGTCTTTTTAGACCAACATTTTTTAACATTAATCAAATAACACTTAAAATCATGAGAAAAAAGACATTTTTTCCGAAGGCTTCGTTTACCAGAACAAACAGGCTGTAACACTCGAAAAGGGAGAATTTCCCCAAGTATCCCAGTTTATCACGCAAATGCTTGGCACTGTCAACAATTTGTATACCAACAGAATAGAGGTAAGTCCAGGCGACCGCAAGAAGTTTCTCCTTCCCTTTGTCCATCTCTGTTATGACCATGACTCTGTTTTTAACATTAAAAGCCCCAAATACTTTGCAGAGTTGTTGTTTATGGCTGTTGATTTCAAGAAATCAGATGATTCGGACGAATCATTAAGCGTGGAAGAGATTGATTATGAGATACAAAGAATGAAAAGAACGCTTCTTGAGGATTAACACGAAAGAACCGACTGTTAAAAAACTGCTTTTTGAGTACCAAAAGCAGTTTTTTTATTCTACATGAAAAGCCGTCCTTTGCAGTGTGTTAATATTGACACGACTTACATTCATATCAATAATTAAAATGGAAAATATCTCAATAACGACATACAGGGGATTATCACTTGCATCAGGAAGTATCAGTATCCGGCAAATGTTCGAATTTATCCGGGGAGATGTCTATCGCGACAGAATCCGAAGACTCCGGGAAGCAATGGATGCAGGAGAAACGGTGAAAGCAGACCACATGAAGAAGCAACTGCCCTACTGCACCATCACGGCTACTTACGCCAAGGAAAGGCTGGCTTACAGTCTGGACACGTATCAGGACATCATCACGCTCGACTGTGACGATATGCCGGCAGAAAAGATCCCGGAATTCCGCCAACTAGTGAACGATTGCCCCGACACGCTAGGCAGCTTCGTCAGCCCTCGGATGCACGGGCTGAAAATCTTCGTCTATCTCACCGGCAATGAGGCGGAAGCCTTACGCACCGAACTGAACGCATTGGAAACCGTAGACTTCCTCACCCTCGAACGCTACCACCACCGCATATACGCCCTGGCAAGCAGCCAATATGAAAAGCTGCTCAATACCAAAGTAGACACCAGCGGAAGCGACCCGGGACGCGGATTCTTCGTGTCGCACGATCCGGACGCTTTCCTCTCTACCGAACGACTGGAAAACGTGAAGCCGCTGACCGTAAAAGTGACACTACCCACTGAAGAAGAATGTAAAAACAAGAAGCGCAAAAATCCGGGAAAACGATCCCCGCTCCTCCCCGTGCAGGAGAATGCGTCGCCCATCGACCTGCAAGTGCAACTTGACTTCCGCAAGGCGCTGGAGTACACCAAACGCAAAGAACGTCTCGAAATAGGCAACCGGGACAATTTCTTCTATTGTCTCGGCAATCAGTGTTACCACCGCCATATCACGGAAGAGGAAGCCGTCAGTCTGGCACACAGTCATTTCGGCGACCTACCCGACTTCGACCTCGAACTGCCCTTGCACAATGCTTACCAATACACCTCAAAGACCGATCAGGCGGAAGAAGAAAACCAACAACCGAGAATATGCCAAGTCATCAAATTTATGAACGAACACTACGAAATCAGGAGAAACGTGGTGAAAGAGCAAATCGAGTTCCGGAAAATAATACCTGATCTCCCTAAAACAGAGCAGCCGCCTTTCAGTACATTGCGCACAAAGGATGTCAACACATTCTATATCAACGCACAGATGAAGAAGATATACAGTTCGCAAGCTAATTTGAAAGCACTGGTAGACTCGGACTATGCAAAGCCGTTCAACCCGTTTATTCATTATTTCACCTCACTCCAGACATGGGACGGGAAAACAGACCACATCGGCCAACTGACAAAAACAGTGAAAGCGGCAGACCAGGCTTTTTTTGAAGACAGCTTCCGCCGCTGGCTGGTGGGAATGGTGGCATGTGCCATCAACGACGAAGCGCAAAACCACCAGTTGATGCTGCTCCACGGCGCACAGGGAAAAGGCAAGAGTACTTTTGTTCGCCATCTCCTCCCACCGGAGCTGAAGGATTATTATCGCAACGGCATGATTAGTCCCGACAACAAAGACCATCTCCTGCAAATGTCGTCCTGCCTGCTCATCAATCTGGATGAGTTTGATACGCTCTCTCCCGCACGCATGCAGGAGCTGAAAAGTCTCATCACGCAAGATGTGATGAACGAACGGAAGGTTTACGACATCCAGAATTATACGTTCATCCGCCGCGCATCATTCATCGCCAGCACCAACAACCCGCACTGTCTGCCGGACATCGGCGAGAACAGGCGCATCCTGTTCAATACGTTGCTGGAAATAGATTATCACACGCCTGTCAACCATCAGGGGATATATGCACAAGCATACGCACTCTACCGGCAGGGGTTTCAATATTGGTATGAGAACCAGGAGATTACGTTTCTCAACAACCGCAATGAGGCGTTCCGCCAAAAAGATCCGTTAGAGGAGAATCTCTTCTTCTATTTCCGGGCAGCCAGACCGAACGATATTCAGGCGCAATGGTATCCTGCCTCCTACCTGCTGTCGGTATTGAGCATGAACGGGCGCACACAGGCCAACGCACAGATGAAACAAATGCTGGTCACGGTATTGGAAAACAACCATTTCCACTCACGGAAGACCTCCAACAATATCACGGAATATTGGGTGGTGGAGTATTCAGCCGAAGAGCGCAAAGAAAATTCAATACGCCCGCAGCTTCCGGTGCAGACGGGGTTGGAGTTGTAGTTTTCCCGTGAAATGGCAGTTTTCCCACGGATAGTCGTTTTTCCACAAAATAACTTTTTCCTCCGAATAGTCGTTTTTGCACGAAATAACAGATAAACGGATAAATTAGTGGCATTAAACGTGTCACATTCATCCGTTTTCCGTATATTTGCTCGATATGAATGATGAATAAAGAAAGGAATCGCAATATGATGAAGCAAATACCATACGGATTGACGGATTTCGGTCGCATCCAAAAAGAAAACTATTATTATGTGGATAAGACGATGTTTATCGAAAAGATAGAAATGCAACCGTCTTATCTGTTCCTGATCCGTCCCCGGCGCTTCGGGAAAAGTCTGACGCTGGCAATGCTGGAGGCTTATTATGACGTTCGGTATGCCGACCAGTTCGACGAATTGTTCGGCCATCTGTATATCGGGCAGCATCCTACGCCGATACATAACCAGTTTCTCATCATGAGATTCAATTTCTCGGAGGTGAGCTCGAATATCAATGAGGTGGAGGAATCTTTCCGGTTGCATTGTTGCGGGAAACTAAAACATTTTCTGCAAAAGTACGAACATATATTGGGAAAGGAGATCTGGAACGTGCTGAACGAAGAAACGCTCGAAGAACCGGGAGCACTGCTATCCGCCATCAATTCGTATGCCACCCTCAAGGGAGACATCAAAATCTATCTCCTGATTGATGAATACGATAATTTCACAAATACCATTCTTTCTACTTACGGCACGGACTTATATCGAAAAGCGACGCATGGCGAAGGGTATATCCGCAGGTTTTTCAATGTAATCAAAGCCGCCACGACGGGAATGGGTTCTGCCGTCAATCGTTTGTTCATCACGGGAGTAAGCCCGGTGACGATGGACGACGTGACAAGCGGATTCAACATCGGAACGAATATCACCACCGACCCGTGGTTTAACGACCTTGTAGGTTTCAGCGAGAAGGAATTGCGCGAGATGCTGACGTATTATAAGGAACAAGGCGCTCTCCCGATGTCGGTAGACGATGCAGTGACAATGATGAAGCCTAACTATGACAATTATTGCTTCAGTAAAAATAAATTAGCAGATTGTATGTTCAACTCGGACATGGTGCTCTACTGCATGAAGTCATTGATATTGCACGGAGTAAAACCGGACGAGATTGTAGATCCCAATATCCGTACGGACTTTAACAAGCTTGCCTACCTTGTCCGTCTCGACCATGGACTGGGCGAAAACTTCTCCGTCATCAAGGAGATTGCGGAGCAAGGCGAGATAGTGACTGAAATAGTCACCCATTTCTCCGCACTGGAAATGACGGACGTGGGCAACTTCAAATCTCTGCTGTTCTATTTCGGACTGCTTTCTATCAAAGGGGTGGATATGATGGGGCGTCCCATCCTGCACATTCCCAATCTGGTGGTTCGCGAACAGCTATTCAATTTCCTGATTCAGGGATATGCCCGTCATGACATCTTCAAGCTCGACGTGAACCGCTTGCGCACTCTGTTTGAGAATATGTCTTTCAAAGGAGACTGGAAACCGTTGTTCGAATTTCTAGCAGAGGCCATTCGGGAGCAGAGCCGGATAAGGGAGTACATAGAAGGGGAAGCTCATATCAAAGGATTCCTCCTCGCCTATCTAAGTATGTTCCGCTATTATCAACTATATCCGGAATATGAGATGAATAAGGGTTTTGCCGATTTCTTCTTTAAGCCCAGTCCGGCGGCACCTGTATCTCCACCGTACACGTATCTATTGGAGGTGAAGTATGCGAAAGCAGGAGCATCGGAGAAAGAGATACGCACGCTTGCCGATGATGCGCGGGAACAGTTGATTCGCTATAGCAAGGATGAATGTGTGGCAGAAGCTCGTGAGAAAGGGGGCTTGAAACTGGCAACGATCGTATGGCGCAGTTGGGAGCTGGTGCTGATGGAAGAGGTATAATAAAGTACTTGTCACATTACAAACACCGATTTAGGTATGCACTCACCTCCACATCTGATATTGGGCTAAATAAATAATCTCATCAGAACAGGTGAATGGAATCCTATCTATAAAAATCAGGCGCGGATTGCACGAATTGCACGATTTCTTTAAAATCAGAAACGTGTTATCCGTGTAATTCGCGCCTAAGTTTTATACGATGGCTACGACGTCCAAGACGGGGAATTACTTATCCCCGTACATCTTCGCTCTCAATTCCTTGATGTGATCGGACGTGATATATTCGTCATACTCCATCATCTTGTCGATGATACCGTTCGGTGTCAGTTCGATGATGCGGTTGGCAACCGTCTGGATAAACTCGTGGTCATGAGAAGAGAAAAGGATGTTTCCCCTGTACGTCTTCAGGTTGTTGTTGAATGCCTGGATAGATTCCAAATCCAAGTGGTTGGTCGGAGTGTCCAGAATCAGACAGTTCGCATTGCGGAGCTGCATACGGGCAATCATACAACGCATCTTCTCACCTCCGGAGAGTACGCTTACTTTCTTCAACACCTCTTCGCCGGAGAAAAGCATACGGCCGAGGAAACCTTTCATATACACTTCGTTTCCTTCACCAAACTGGCTCAACCAGTCCACCAGGTTGAGGTCGGTATTGAAGAAATCGGTATTATCCAGCGGCAGGTAAGCAGTGGTAATGGTTACCCCCCAGTTGAAGGTACCGGCATCCGGCTTCATGTTTCCGTTGATGATTTCGAAGAACGCAGTCATCGCACGCGGGTTGCGCGACAGGAATACCACTTTGTCACCTTTCTCTACGTTGAAATTGACGTCGTTGAAAAGCACTACGCCTTCTTCCGTCTTCTTGCTCAATCCGGAAACTTCCAGAATCTGGTTGCCCGGCTCGCGTTCGGGAGTGAAGATGATGCCCGGATACTTACGTGAAGAAGGTTTGATTTCTTCTACGTTCAGTTTCTCCAACATCTTCTTACGGCTCGTGGTCTGCTTGCTCTTCGCTACGTTGGCGCTGAAACGGCGGATAAATTCTTCCAACTCTTTCTTCTTCTCTTCAGCCTTCGCCTTCTGGTTCTGCTGCTGACGAAGAGCCAACTGGCTGGATTCGTACCAGAAACTATAGTTACCGGCAAACATATTGATTTTTCCGTAGTCGATGTCTACGGTGTGCGTACATACAGAATCGAGGAAGTGACGGTCGTGGCTCACTACCAATACGGTATGCTCGAAGTTGGAGAGATACTCTTCCAACCAGGTCACTGTCTCCATATCCAAGTCATTGGTAGGCTCATCGAGCAAGAGATTGTCCGGATTTCCGTACAATGCCTGCGCCAGCATGACACGCACTTTTTCCTTACCGCTCAACTCACCCATCAATACATAATGCTTATCTTCTTTCACGCCCAGTCCGCTCAACAGCATGGCTGCGTCACTTTCCGCATTCCATCCGTCCAACTCGGCAAATTTCTCTTCCAACTCGGATACTTTCAGTCCGTCTTCATCTGTGAAATCTTCTTTCGCATACAATTCTTCGCGTTGCTTCATGATGTTCCACAACACAGTATGCCCCATCATCACAGTATCCATAACGGTATAAGAGTCCCACTTAAAGTGGTCCTGGCTCAACACCGAAAGGCGTTCGCCCGGTCCGAGCGCAATGGTACCCGTTGTCGGGTCCAAATCTCCGTAAATCGTACGAAGGAAGGTAGATTTTCCCGCACCGTTAGCACCAATAATACCATAACAATTACCACTCGTAAACTTCAAGTTTACGTCATTAAACAACACTCTTTTACCAAACTGTACCGAAACGTTCGAAACTGTAATCATCTTCTTTATTTACTATTTTACTAGTTACTATTTTACTATTTTGCTAGCTACTATTTTACTATTCCGTTAGTTACTATTATAGTATTAACTATTTTAGCGTGCAAAGTTAGACATTTAAAATGAATTATGAGCTATCTGATATGTGCCAATCTGACATAAAAGTGTTACCTTTGCTGCGTTTTTTGGCAAAACAGCCAACTTGGCAAAGTTTTTGCAGACAAAATCAATGACATCCGGTCAGCCCGGTATGTTTATTGGCGTTATTCTACCAAGTAAGATAACGTGTGTGTTAAATAGTAAATAGTAACTAGTAAAATAGTAAATACCAAGATGGATCCGAAAGAAAAAAAAGTGAAGGAAGAAGAACTGAACGTTGAGGAAACTCAAAACCATGCGGAAGAACAACCGCAAAACGAACAAGCGGAGGACGCCACTCCCCTGACTCATGAAGAAGAGTTGGAAAAAGAACTGGAAAAGGCCCAAGAGGAGATTGAAGAGCAGAAGGATAAATACCTGCGCTTGTCTGCCGAATTTGACAACTACCGGAAACGCACCATGAAGGAAAAGGCCGAACTGATTCTGAACGGTGGCGAAAAGAGCCTTAGCAGCATTCTTCCGGTGGTGGACGACTTCGAACGTGCCATCAAAACAATGGAAACGGCAACAGATGTCAATGCCGTAAAAGAAGGAGTAGAACTGATTTACAATAAATTTATGGCTGTCCTGGCACAAAACGGTGTGAAAGTCATCGAAACAAAAGACCAACCACTGGACACTGATTACCATGAAGCCATCGCGGTAATCCCCGCACCGTCGGAAGCACAGAAAGGTAAGATTCTGGACTGTGTGCAAACGGGATATACACTGAACGACAAAGTGCTCCGCCACGCTAAAGTGGTAGTAGGAGAATGAGGAGATTTATGAATTATGATTTATGATTTATGGCTGCGCTATTGGTCTGCAGAGTAAATCATAAATCATAAATCAGAATTCATAAATCATAAATCTTTTCAATCATAAATCAATAAATGGGCATGGCAGAAAAAAGAGACTATTACGAAATATTGGAGGTGACGAAGACAGCCACAGTAGAAGAAATAAAGAAAGCATACCGTAAGAAAGCAATTCAGTATCACCCCGACAAGAATCCGGGCGACAAGGAGGCTGAAGAGAAATTTAAGGAGGCGGCCGAGGCATACGACGTGTTGAGCAATCCGGAGAAGCGTTCGCGTTACGATCAGTTCGGTCATGCGGGAGTGAGCGGTGCGGCAGGAAATGGCGGTCCGTTCGGTGGTTTCGGTGGCGAGGGAATGTCGATGGATGACATCTTCTCTATGTTTGGCGACATCTTTGGTGGCCGCGGCGGCGGTTTCGGGGGAGGCTTCGGAGGATTCAGCGGATTTGGCGGCGGTGGCGGTTCACAGCAACGCCGGTATCGCGGCAGTGACCTCCGTGTGAAAGTGAAGCTGACATTGAAGGAAATCTCTACCGGAGTAGAAAAGAAATTTAAACTCAAAAAATATGTGCCGTGCGACCAGTGTCATGGCACGGGTGCCGAGGGTGACGGCGGATCGGAGACTTGTCCTACTTGTAAGGGTAGCGGATCGGTGATTCGTAACCAGCAGACCATTCTGGGCACGATGCAGACTCGCGTCACTTGTTCTACGTGTGGCGGCGAGGGAAAGATTATCAAGAATAAATGTAAGAAGTGTGGTGGCGACGGAATCGTTTACGGCGAGGAAGTGGTAACCGTGAATATCCCTGCCGGAGTGGCAGAGGGGATGCAGCTCTCTATGGGCGGCAAAGGAAATGCCGGCAAACACAACGGTGTGGCAGGCGACTTATTGATCCTCGTTGAGGAAGAACCGCATCAGGACTTGATTCGCGACGAAAATGATTTGATTTATAATCTGTTGCTTAGTTTCCCGACGGCTGCACTGGGCGGTGCTGTGGAAATTCCGACAATCGACGGCAAAGTGAAAGTGAAGATTGATTCGGGTACTCAACCGGGTAAAGTGCTTCGCTTGCGTGGCAAGGGGTTGCCGAATGTAAACGGGTATGGTACGGGAGATTTGCTGGTCAATATCAGTATCTATGTGCCGGAAGCTCTCAACAAGGAGGAAAAGAACACGCTCGAAAAGATGGAAGCTTCAGACAATTTCAAACCTAACACGTCAGTAAAAGAGAAGATTTTCAAGAAATTCAAGAGTTTCTTCGATTAATCTTTTTACTATCATATTATCATATATAAGGTATAAGTGGGCTGCAATCTTTTTTTGTGGCTCACTTTTTTATATGGTATTCTCTAAATAGACTCCCTCTCGCACAATCTTTTCATATAGTTTACCTAAATAAGGCGCGATATAGGGCTATCCTAAAAAAAATGGCATATATTTGTATAACAAACAAATAGATCGGCATAAAATAATTATCAACACTTTAAAATTCAAATTATAAAAAACGAATTTATCAAAGAAACATTATTTAGTCGCTCCATAAAAAAAACAATAACTGTTTAACTAAACTATATATTTAAAGAATGGCAGAACCTTTTAAAAACATGTTTAACGAGCAATTTTTCGATCTGTTTACGAAAGATTTGAAACTTGTTATCGACGATTTTGATGCTTGCGAGTTTGTATCTCAAGTGATGGACGATGAATGGGAAGGCAGGGAACTTAAACAACGCTGCATGCACATCACAACGGTGCTAAGAAAGTTTTTACCGGCAGATTACAAAGAGGCGATCGCTAAGATACTTGAATTGTTGGATCATATAAAAAAGACACGGCCTGATTTCTCGGTGATAGACGACACGAAGTTTGGTTTAACTTTGGAGTATGGGGGAATTCTGGATAATTATGTCGAACAATATGGGCTGGACGATTACGAAACTTCTGTCAAGGCGATAGAGAAAATCACGCAGTTCACAAGTTGCGAGTTTGTGGCTCATTCTTTTATTATCAAATATCCGGATCAGATGATGAAACAGATGTTGGTTTGGTCGAAACACGAACATTGGGGAGTCAGGCGGCTTGCGTCAGAAGGTTGTCGTCCGCGTCTTCCCTGGGCGATGGCGTTGCCGAACCTGAAAGAGAATCCTGCGCCTATCATTCCTATTCTGGAAAATCTAAAAAATGATCCGGCAAGATTTGTGCGGTTGAGCGTTGCCAATAATTTGAATGATATTGCGAAAGATAATCCCGAAATCGTCATTGATTTAGTGAAGAAATGGAAGGGAGAATCGAAAGAGGTGGATTGGATTATTAAACACGGTTGCCGGACGCTCTTAAAACAAGGCAATCCGGAGGTGATGGAGTTGTTTGGCTTCAACTCTACTATCAGCAATATCTGTGTGGAGGATTTCCAAATTTCAAGCCCGGAAGTGAAAGTCGGGGATTCGTTGGAGGTTAGTTTTAAACTGTTGAACAAGAACGATCAAACAACCAAGATACGACTCGAATATGGAATCTATTACCAAAAAGCAAATGGAACGTTGACGAAAAAAGTGCATAAAATCAGCGAGAAAGAATATGCCGGGAACTCAACCACGCGAATCACCCGAAAACATTCTTTCCGGGTGGTTACAACGAGGAAGCTCCATCTCGGACTTCACCAAATTGCTATGATTATCAACGGGAATGAATTTGAAAAATATAGTTTTGAGTTGATTGAATAATAACTGCTGTTAATACCCCGGATTCTGCTTCAACTTTGTATTCATCACCCGTATTTTCTCCGGTATAGGGAACACGGTAGTATATCCGTTTCCCTCATCCGGCAATTGCGGACGGCTACTGTAAGCTCTTGTAAACTTCCCGAAGCGAACCAAATCTTGACGTCTCCAACCTTCCCAAGCCAGTTCCAGTTGACGTTCGGCAAGGATATTCTCTAAAGTGGCAGGACGGGAGGAGGCATTGACGCGGCTACGGACTTCATTCAGTTCTTCATCTCCACTGGCTCCATTGCGCACTTTCGCTTCACTCTTCATCAACAGAGCATCCGCGTAGCGGAACAGTACAATGTCATTCTCCATCAATTTACCGTCTTTTGTGGCAGTCGGGTCGACTTCGTACTTCTTCATACGGGCTCCTGCTGTTTGTTCATACGGGGTATCTGTAATATCCAGAGCTACTTTCCAAGGCAGATACTCCAATACGGTGCCATCATCCAGCTTGATGATGTTTCCTTTCAGGTCGCGCACCACTCCCGCAAAATAGCAAATATCAAAGCGGGGATCTTGTTCGGCTGTTTCATAACCGAAGGTTTGGAGGGCTTCAATGGTTGCGCTGGGGCCGTTCTCACCACTTAGGCCGTACGCCTTGGCATGATTGTAGTGGCGGGAGCGGAATAGATATTGCATTTGATTGGTGTACAAGGTTTTATTCATCGGAATGGTAAAAATATTCTCTATCGATGATTCATTAAAAATGGAGAAATTGGTTTCGTATTTTGGCTCCAATTCGTTGTAGCCCAGCGCCTTTAGCTGGTCACAGTAGTAGATGACTGTTTCCCACGCATTGAGTTCGTTGCCGTTCACTGTAAACTTTATGTTTTTTCCGTCCGGACGTTGTCCGTCTGTCCAATCATTGTCCGTATAGACTTCGGAATTCAGAGCCAGTTTAGCCAATAGGAAAGTGACTACCGGACGGGTGATACGACCATAATAAGGACCGGACTGGTTGCTGTGCGCATCGCTCAACAGAGGAGCCGCTTCCTGCAATTCCTTGAATACAAACTCAAAAACCGTTTTCCGTTCACTCTGGACAACATCTTTCATTGCCACTGAAGAGGATTGAACCAACGGGATGCGTCCGAACAAATCCATCAGATAATAATAATACATGGCTCGCATGGCCTGCACTTCCGCCCGGTATGCCGGAAGTACAGCATCGGAATGGGTTTCGGCAAACTTGTCTATCCGTTCGAGCGATTTGTTGCTTAGCATGACGACTTTGTAAAGATATTCCCATGTAGCTTGGATAGCGTCATTCTCTACTCCCCAATCGTGCAGGTAAAGTCCTTGCCAAAAGCCGCCATCGTACCAGTCGCCTCCACGGGTGGGGATAATGGCTTCGTCGGAAGTGAAAGTGTTCAGGTCGTAGACTCCCCTACCCGTTCCCTGCAATCCCTGACTGTCGCTATAACCGCCTATGTAAGTATAAAGTGAAGCTACCGCATTGAGATATACTTCCGAGATCGTATTGTAGACATCCTCTTCCGGTAGTTTGTCTTTCGGATTTTCCTGTAAGAACTTATCACAGGAAAATAAGGTTAGACTCGTCACCAGAAAAAATAATAATATTCTTGAAGGGTAGATTATTTGCTTTGAGATCTGCAAAAACTGATTTCTATTTTTCATATATCGTTTCATCCTCTCCTCCTCCATTAAAAGTTAATACTCAATCCTAAGGTGTACGTCCGTGCCAACGGATACCCCCGTTTATCGTCCACGCCCAACGTCGAGTTCACCGTGGAACTGTTAATCATGGGCGAAAGTCCCGAATAACCGGAGATGGTTGCCAGATTGTTGACAGTAAATGCTAAGCGCAGGGAACGGACGTATTTCTTTAGTTTCTGCACCTTCTCAATCGGCACGTTCCAGCCCAGCGTCACATAGTCGAAGTTGACGTAATCTCCCTTTTCCAGCCAATAGTCGGTGGCAGTCTGATCCTTGATGTTCTGTTGCGGAGCTTTCTTCATTACGTTGTAGTCGGGGAATATATTCATGTTCATATAGGTCAGGGAAGTTCCGTTGTAGATTTTATGTCCGAAAGCTCCGTTGATTTGCAAAGACAGGTCGAAACGCTTGTAACGGAAACTGATGTTAGATCCCAGAATCGTTTTAGGTACGGCTTGCCCTGCCACGTAGCGGTCTTCACCATCTTCCAGACTGACGCCTCCGCCATTCAGGTCGGCGATGCCATAGGTATATCCACCGTTTCCGTCGGACTCCAGTCCGGTGCTGTGAGGGAGATAGAACACGCCCAACGGTTGCCCCACCATCTGATAAACGATGTGGTTGTAGCCGCCGTGGAAGCCGGCTCCATCGAGACTGGCAAGACTTTTATATTCGGAAGCGGAAAGCATTTCGCCGTTATACATACCGCTCAATGAAAGCAGTTTGTTGCGCTGAAAGGTGATGTTGGCATTGATATTCAGTTCCATGTCCTTCGTTTTCAAAGGGGTGATACCGATGGCGATTTCCGTACCCCAGTTGCGCATGGAGCCGATGTTGGCAAGCAAGGTGTTATAGGTGAAAGGGGGCACGCTTACGTTGTAAAGGTAAAGCATATCCGTGGTGCGGGAGTTGTAATAGTTGGCGGAAAGCAACAGGCGGTTGCCGAATAAAGCGATGTCGAAACCGGTATTAAAGGTATGTTTCACTTCCCATTTCAGATCGGGATTCGTATTCCGAAGATCTCCTAAAGATACGATGGCGGAGTTTCCGACGGGGACGACACCATTCGGCTTGACGAGATTCAGCGTTGTGTATGAGTCAATCCCGCTTTGGTTACCTGCCAGACCGTAACCGATACGGAATTTCAGATTGTCTATCACGGGGAATTGCTTCATAAATTCTTCTTCACTAATCACCCATGCTGCGGACGCAGAGGGGAAAAAGCCCCATTTATGGTTGGCTCCGAATTTGGAGGAAGCATCTGTACGGGCATTCAACGTCAGTACGTAGCGGTCGGCGTATGTATAATTGAAGCGTCCCATGAAAGATGCCAGGCGCGGTTGCTCGTAGTAGGAATTAGTGCCTTCCCACAAACGGAGCGCTCCTGCCTGAAGGTTATTATACCCGAACTTATCGGTGCTGAAATTGCTGACTGTGGTATAATAGCCAGTGTAAGTCTCTTTCTGAAGTTCGGCAAGTGCCAGTACATCAAAGAAATGCTTTTTCCAGTTTTTCTTATAGGTCAGCATCATGTTTCCCAATAAGGATTCGCGCTTTTTTGTTCCTTTGTATGCCTGACCGTTCGCCCAGACGGAAGTGGGGAGGTATTGCGAATTTTCTACGATATTGTAAGTATAAGCTCCGAACAGGCTTAGTTTCAGTCCTTCCATCAGGTTGAAAGTGAGACGGGCGTGCGTACTGATGTGCGAAGTGGCATCATCGTCCTGCACTTCCATCCATGCCAATGGATTGGTGATTTGGCTGGCGGTCGTTATTCCGTCCCACGAATTGGTGACGGGGTCTTTATGATTGGGATAGGTAGGATTGAACGTAGCTGCCGAATAGAACGTTTTCTGATAATCTACCAGGTTATGGTTCTTCTGAATGGAACCAAACATTCCCAGTTCGCAGTTCAGGAAGCCGTCGAACATTTTCTGATTCATGTTCATATTTGAAGTGAAATTCTTCATGTCTTCATTCAGAATCACTCCCTGACGATCCATAAAACCGAGGGAAACACGATAACTGGACTCACTGGAACCGCCATAAAAGGCGATGTGATGATTCTGTTGCAGTCCTGTCTGCTCAATCTCTTTCTGGAAATCGGTATTGTTCCCTTTGTCCAGAATGGAAATGCCTCGTTCCGATGCTACGCGGCGGAATTCATCACCGGACAGCATTTTCAAATTCTTGTAGACGGTGGAAATCCCGAAGCTACCGTTGTAAGCTACCTGTGTCCTGCCGCTCATCCCTTTTTTGGTGGTGACTTCTATCACACCGGATGCACCTCGCGAACCGTACTGTGCGGTTTCGGAAGCGTCTTTCAGGATGGTAAAACTCTCAATATCCGTAGGGTAAATGGAGGTAAGCATACTCAAGTCGCCAAATACTCCGTCGACGATAATCAAAGGGTCGTTGCCGCTGGTCAGTGAGGTAGTTCCCCGCAGGCGTACCGCATCCAGAGCCGCCGGTCCGTTGGAGCCCCGCTGGATGGTCAAACCCGGCACACGTCCACGGATTGCTTCCAAAGGGTTCGTTATCTGGTCTTTGTTCATCTGTGTCTCCGTGATTTTCTCTACGGAACCGGACAGGGTTTTCAAACTTCCGGTGGCATATCCTACGGTAATCAATGAGTCTATGGGCGCGACGGGAATCTTCTGTGCCAACGTGCCCTCGCACGGGATTACCAGAAGAAGAAGGCTGTAGAAAATGAGTCTAGCGTGTTGTACCATATTCTTAGTTTTTAAGGTAATAATACAAATATAACAAAAAAAGAGGGAATCTGGTTGAGTAGATTCCCTCTTTTATTTAAATGATATTGACAGGTTGAAATCAGCAAGTCCGGATGATACGGATTACACGGTTGCTTTAGGCCGGAATAATCCTAAAAAAACGCATCATACGTATTATCCTTATGCCTTCAATATTTATTTCACAATAATCTCATCCGTAAATATCCAGCCTCCGAATTCACTTCCGGCCTGTGCCTGATAGCGTACGTATCTTCCTTTGGCTTCGCCCTGCCATGAAATATCCGTAAAGCGGATGGGTGTTTCTTTGCTCACTTCAAAGTGTTGTTTTCGCAACTCGGTGAAATGGGTTCCGTCATCGGAAATGGAAATCACCACAGTCTCCGGCAGGAATACTTCCGCGCCTACCACCTGCATAAAGGCGGCAGTGACGGAATGGATGGAAGTTTCTTTTTCCATATCAATCGTCACATCGAGGCGGTTGTCCGAGATGAATCCTTGCCACGAGCCATCACCATAGGTCCAATCGCCACGTATGCCGTCCGTCAGAGCAGTGTTTCCCTGTGCCGGATAATGGGAGCTGTAAGGTGAATTATAAATCACCTTTTTACCCAATGCCAAATGGCTGACCGGTTGAAGCGACTCGGGACGGCTGCCGATTTCTTTTTTCAAATCGAAAGGATGGTATCCTTTTGCCTGCAAATCGGCCACTGCCGACAATGCACGGGTATGGAAATCCGGCCATGACTTACGTTCCGGAGCCGACCAGGCTGTTTCCGCCAATGCCAGGATTCGGGGGTAAATCATATACTCCACGTGTTCGGGAGTGGGAATGTATTCCACCCATAGGTTTCCCTGCACACCGTAGACCAACTTCGCCTGTTCCGCAGTTAAAGAAGCGGGAACAGGATTGTAAGAATATACTTTCTTCAACGGCAGGTATCCACCGATGGCTTCCGGCTGCGAATATGGAGCATCCTGATAACTGTCCAGATAGCAGTAGGCACCCGGCGTCATGATGGCACGATGGCCGGAGGTTACGGCAGCGATACCACCCTCTTCTCCACGCCATGACATGACGGTTGCGTTGGGAGCAATGCCTCCTTGCAGAATCTCGTCCCACCCCAGCAGATGACGTCCATGATTGTTCAGGAACTTCTCAATGCGGTGTATCAGGTAGCTTTGCAGCTCGTCTACATTGGCAAGATGCTCGTCTTTCATTCTCTTCTGACATTTCGGGCAGGTCTTCCAAGCCGACTTTCCGGCCTCATCGCCACCGATATGAATGTATTCGGAAGGGAAAAGTTCCATGACTTCGGTCAGCACATTCTCCAGAAACGTGAAGGTTTCTTCATTGCCGACACAGAAATCGGAGTTCTTGTAAGGTTCGCCCGAACAGGATAACTGCGGGTAGGCTGCCAGCACTTCTTCCGAATGGGAGGGCATCTCAATCTCGGGAATCACCGTGATATAATGCTGACGGGCATATTCCAAGATTTCACGAATATCATTCTGGGTGTAATAACCGCCGTAAGCTCCGGGAGCATCGAAACGGACATATTTACGTCCGCCGTTCCACCATTGCTTCCAGGTGGGATCTGTACGCCAGGCCGCAAATTCGGTCAGCAAAGGGTATTTCTTGATTTCTAGCCGCCAGCCTGCCGCATCGGTCAGATGCAGGTGCAGACGGTTGATTTTGTAATACGCCAGTGCGTCTATCTGTTTCTTTATAAACTCTTTGGTAGAAAAGTGGCGGGACACATCCAGCATCAATCCACGGTAAGCAAAACGGGGAGTGTCTTCTATTTCGACAGAGGCTATGGAATAGCTGCCTGCCCCCGAAGGTTGTGCCAACTGCAACAGGGTTTGCATACCATAGAATAATCCGGCTCCCGAAGTGGCGCGTATCAGGATTTGTTGCGGAGTAACGGAAAGGGTATAGCTTTCCGGCGATGGCAACTGGTGGTTCTTGGGGGTTATCAATAAGAGAAGCATCTGTTTCCTGTCTTTCTTTCTCGCTTCCTTTAATTGAACGGGTAATGCCTTCAGGTATTTCTCCCAGAGCTTCGCTTCTCCACCTTGTAGGTTTGTATAAAGTCTTGTCTTTTCTGACAGTAAAAAAGAGCCCGTCCCCTTCTCCATTTTTAATGGGACAGGTATGACGGACTGTGCCAGAATGGGATGTGCATGAAAGCACATCCCCAGTATACATAAGAAAAGACAAACTTTAGTGTATTCTTTTCTTATATTCATTAATCAATTTTGATTTCGTCTACAAATAAAAATGCGTTTTTGCCTTTTCCACCATGCCATTCCGGAAGCGTTTTCTCCGGTGAAGCAATGACTCTCACGTATCGGGTAGTCACAGGAGCAAATGTAAGTTGATGGTCAACAACTCCGTCTTTGTCTATTTCTTTCATTGCCGGATATTCTTCGGAAGCAATCTTTTTGAAGGTCTTTCCGTCATCTGAAACTTCTACGGACAGGTTTCTGGCGTCAAACACCCAGTCGCCCTTTGCAATATTGACAGAGATGGCCACACTCGAAATTTCAGTGGGTTGCTGAAGGTCGATCGTCATGTCCATGTCGTTTCCGTTGAAGGCGATCCAACGGCCTGACCGGTAACTGCTATTTCCTTTCAAACCATCGTTTAACGTGGAAGCTCCTTTGAAGAGGTATTGTTCATTGATAGGTTGATTGGCAACAATCGGCTTCATGCTGGATTTGCTGAAATCAATCTTCTCTGTCAATGTCTGGCTCTCGCCGGTAGGACGAATGGCTTTGGCGGACAGAGTGGCATTTTCTTTAATTTTCAACACTCCTTCGTAAACGGGAGAAGCAGTAGTGGGTTCTGTGCCGTCCAAAGTGTAGTGAACAGGGGCATTGTCGATAGTAGACAAAGTAACGTCCATCGTTCCTTCTGCCGGATTCGGTTCAAACTCGGCTTGTACGCCGAACGCGTGTTTAGCGTAGTTGTATCCTTCGGCATCATACCACTTAATCAGTTGAGGGAGACGAGACAAGAAGTCGGCATAGTTTTTCTTTTCAGGGCTGGACCACTGAATTTCACACAATGCAGCCCAACGAGGCAATACCATGTACTGCGCGTGAGGGAAAGTAGCGATGTATTCTGTCCAGAGGTTGGCTTGCACACCCTTGATATATTTCTGTTCTTCCGGAGTCAGAGAAGCTGGCATCGGTTCGTAGCTGTACACTCTTTCCAACGGCAGGTAACCACCGATACCAAATGGTTCGTTATCTACGTCTTTAGCTTGGTAATAGTCGAAATACAGGTATGTGTTCGGCGTCATGATGACATCGTGTTTCTGTTTCGCTGCTTCGATACCGCCCTTTTCACCACGCCATGACATAACAGTAGCGTTCGGAGCAAGTCCGCCTTCGAGGATTTCGTCCCAACCGATGATCTGACGTCCGTGGTCGTTGAGGAATTTTTCGATATGATTGATAACAAAGCTCTGCAAACGTTCTTCTTTGCTATGTTTATCATCCGACTTCAAGCCCAGCGCCTTGATACGTGCCTGGCATTTCGGGCATTTTTCCCATCTTACTTTCGGACATTCGTCACCACCGACATGGATATATTCTGAAGGGAAGATTTCAATCAGTTCGCTATATACATCTTCGAGGAATTTCAAGACTTGATCGTTTCCGGCACAAAGCACATCTTCAGATACTCCCCATTGTCTCCATACTTCGTACGGGCCACCGGTACATCCCAATTCGGGATAAGCGGCAAGGGCAGCTTGCATGTGTCCCGGAAGATCGATTTCGGGAATAACTGTGATATAACGTTCGGCAGCATAAGCTACTATTTCTTTCGCCTGCTCCTGGGTATAGAAGCCACCGTAAGGTTTGCCGTCGTATTCACCGGAGTTACGTCCGATGACTGTTTCTGTTCTCTTGGAACCTATTTCTGTCAGCTTCGGATATTTCTTGATTTCCAGACGCCAACCTTGGTCTTCGGTAATATGCCAGTGAAAACGATTCATATTGTGTAAAGCCATCATATCAATATAAGTTTTCACTTCATCTACTGTAAAGAAATGACGGCTGGTATCGAAGTGTGCACCACGATAGCCAAAGCGGGGAGCGTCATTGATTTCTACAGCGGGCATGGAAATGTCTGCGCCGACAGCCACAGGCAATGATTTGCGCAGGGACTGGATACCATAGAATACGCCGGCCTCGGTAGGACTGGCAATCGTGATTCCGTCACCGGTTACTTTCAACTGATAGGATTCCGGATTTTCGTTTGCCGTGCCCAATGTCAGTACGATTGCATTCTTACCTTCCGTTCCGGCCTCGATAGCGAAATCTTTTCCGGTAGCGGTTTTCAGATAGTCGGCTAGAAATTGTGCGTTGCGCTGCATCTTCTCGTTTCCTTCCGGATAGAGGATTTTCACACCGCTCTTCAGAATGAAGGGATTTCCTTGAGCTGTTACAATTTCTTGTGGCATGGGGATGATCTGGTAGTTGGCTTCCTGTTGCGCCGATTGGCAAGAGGCAAAAAGTCCTGCTAGTGCCAGACATCCGGTTAACTTTAAGAGTTGTTTCATAAACTAAAAAATTAAGTGTTAAGTTATTAATAAATTAATTATAGGTTTCACGAATATGTTTGATTGTCAAATGGATCTCCTCTCCTTTCTTTATTTGGGGAGAAGTGATAACAACTGTCTTACGCTCTCCGGGAAGGAGGTCGAAAAAGTTGTCACTGAAACGGGCTCCCTGCAAAGTGATTTCAATAAAGACGTCTTTGGCAAGACAGGGAGAAAGCAGGGTCAATTCGCACACGCCGTCTTTCTGTTTTATCTTGCAGGAAACGGTTGTCTTGGGCAGAAGCAGGTCTTTCGTCTTTCTAAAGAAGTAGACTGTTTCGGCTACCGTATGCCCGGACTTGTCTTTCAAGGTCAGTTGCATGAAGCAATGGCGCAGGTCATCCGCAAGCGGGCGCTTTGCAGGAAAAAACAAAGTGGTAAGCGAAGTGCGATATACACATTGGGAAGTGTTGGCCGGAAGAGTCAAAGAAGGAAGGACAACCGTTCTTCCGGCTTTCTTTCCTGCAAAATTCGTCAGTCTCATTTCCAGCGTCAGTTTCTCCCGGGTGTCAAGATGATCGGAAAGCAGGTAAACACACAGGTTGTCACCTTCCAGCAAAGGGTTGATATGAACGGGGGCAAATGCACGCTTTGCCTGATAATGCAAGGCTTTCCAGTTACCGTAGTAATCAATACCCGACCATGACACTACCGGCCAACTGTCATTCAATTGCCAATATAATGTACCCATACAATAGGGACGGTTGCGGCGGTGCGCTTCCAGACCGTGACGTATGCCATGTCCCTGCAATACTAGTCCGACATAGACAAAGTCTTCAAATTTTTCGGGAATGATATAGTCACGTTCCATATAGGTGCGAATCAGGGCATTGCCGATGCTGCTTTTCTGATGGGCATTCATCACCTCCGATTCGATTTGATAATCTTCAGGAGCCGCAAAGGTGGCAATAGTCTTCATCTCCGGGAAGGACTGGAAACCGAATTCGCTCATGAAACGAGGAAGATCTGTATCTAGTGATTCGAAAGTTTTTTGTCCATACCATACTCCCCAGTTGTGGCTGTCTCCTATCCCCCATGATTCGGGGCGTCCCCAATTGGCTAAATACGGGGAGCTGTGTATATAAAAACGGTCGGCATCCAGCTCTTTTACCTTGGTAGGAAGGAGTTGGTGGAACAGTTTGTCATAGCCTTGGAACATTTCCTGATAGATTTCCGGCGTGAATTTCTTGTCGAATCCCCAATATTTCAAGGCTTCCAGTATTTCATTATTGCCACACCACATCGCCAGGGAAGCATGATTGCGAAGACGGCGAATGTTGTAGCAGGCTTCTGCTTCTACTCTTTTCAGGAAGGTTGGATCGGACGGATAGGGAGTGCAGGCAAACATAAAGTCCTGCCATATCAGTATTCCGTTTTCATCTGCCAGGTCATAGAAACGGTCGTCTTCGTAGGTTCCGCCTCCCCACACACGAATGACATTCATGTTGGCTTCTTTGATGTCCCTAAATAAGGTTTGGTAGCGTTCGGTAGTGACGTTAGTCAATAGGGCATCCTGGGGAATATAGTTGGCTCCTTTAGCAAACATCGGAACGCCGTTTACTTCAAAATAGAAGGATTCTCCGTCCTGATCTTTTTCATTGACGAGGCGAACGGTGCGCAGTCCTATCCGGTGGGATTGTTGAGCTACGACTTTATCTTCTACGATTATTTGAGCAGAGAAATCATACAAGGCGGGCTTTCCCCAGCCATTCGGCATCCAACGTACCGGCGACAGCACTTCGGAAGGAATAGATATATGATTGATTCCGGGCTGTAGGGTGATTGCCTGGCTAATGCCTTTTTCTGTGTTTCCTTCGAAGGAGGTATTGATTCTCACCTCTGCTTGAAGTGCTTGAGGGAGGATATTATTTATTTCCAATTCGTTGGATAGTTTTGCCAGTTGGTCGGTCAGCGAGAGTTGCTTTACGTGGTAGTCGCTGATAGAGGCTGCGTCGTAATAACGGATGGTTACCGGACGCCAGATACCACTAGTCACCATGCGGATTCCCCAGTCCCAGCCATAACTGTAAGGGGCTTTACGGGAGAATACGCTTACATGTTTTTCGTGATGGTCGTTGTCTGCCGGATAGTTGAATCCGTTAGAGTTATATTGAGGCATTGTCTGCCGGATGGGTGAATGAAAATAGATGTGAAGAAGGTTTTCTCCGAGACGGAGTTGTGACTTGACGGGTATCGTATAGCCGACGAACATGTTATCGGCTTTCAACAACAGTGCTCCGTTGAGGTATACATCGGCGTATGTATCAAGACCTTCAAAGACTAATTGGGCGTCGTCCCGTTTCAGTTGCTCGGGGGTAACTGTAAAAGCAGTCCGGTACTCCCAGTCTTCATTTTCCACCCACTGAATCTTCTGTTCATTGATACCGTAAAAAGGATCGGGAATTTGTTTATGATAGATAAGATCCTGATGAACGGTGCCGGGAACCTGTGCCGGTCGCCATAGCTCCGTGCCTGCCTGGGAAAATTCCCAACCTGCATTTAAAACCACAACTTCGGAATTGTCATTGCTCTGCGCATATGCCATACTGCAACAGCATAGTAGTCCACATGCTATTTGAGTCTTTTTTCCGATTAAATTAATCATCATAGTGGGGGCATTAGATATTAACGGTTTCAAAGATATTACTTTTTCAGCAAATTTCACTGATAATTTAACAAAATATGTTGTTTTAGCGTGAGCTGTCCAGAAAGCCACAATTAAATCGCCTAAAATTTCAGCTTATAATTAGTTAAATAAAGAGTAGTATTCTGTCCTCAAATGTATGCTAAAATGGCGTTTTTTTTATTATAACGATATTCTTTTTCATTATAGCTAAATCTTTCTACCTATAAATCGTAAGCATAGATTTAAATCTTCGGACTTTCGGGACAGACTCTTTATTCCTTTATTATATCTGTCAATTTTATCGCTTGAAAGGTTATATGTGCGACGCTACTCTCATATAGTATACCAATTGTCTCTTTATCAATCATTGTCAGACAACTATACCCCCATCCTTCTGCCTCGTCGAGCATTAATTGATGTTCCGGCAACCAGGTAAGTCCTTTGTCCAGACTTGCTTTTATTGTTATATGATTACGTCCTTTGGTCGTATTCGGGTTCGAAAACAGCAGGATATCTTTATTTAATATGTTGTCTTTGGCATCTACATGAATCAGACTAGCCATGCATACCGGTTCCTGAAGTGCTTGGCGGGAAGATGGGTGTTCTGTCCATGTTTCTCCCAAATCTTTCGTTATGGCAATAGCCCGGCTTCCTCCTCTATTATCACGCATATTCAGCATCAATACTCCCGGTTCTATTTCCGCCACTTGCGCTTCCGTTGTATTGGTTCGTGCCATATTGTGCATTTTCCATGTTTTCCCCCGGTCTTTACTATACATGATTCCTGCATTCGGAACACGGGTAGAGTCTATAAATTGCGTTGGAAATACCAATGTGCCATCACTCATCGTTATTCCACGTCCGGGACCTTGAAGCAGGAAGTACCAGGAAGGATCTTTCACCTGCTCTGTTATATTGATAGGCTTCGACCAGGTTTTACCATCGTCTGTGCTTTTAGCCAATACTAACTGTGCCGTATGATTCAGATCCATTCCCGGATGGGAACTCCACCAGGCGCGTTGATTACCCATACCATGTGTCCATGCGGCAACCACCCAGACGGTATTCGTCTTAGTATCTACTAAAATAGAAGGGTCTCCTACCCCATTCTGTGCTTTAGGCAGACCACCATACTCGCCAAATGAAAGCGGAAGACGCATCTTCTCCCAATTCTTTCCTCCATCGATGCTACGGCTCAAACCCACGTCAACATATTCCTGTAAATCGACACTACTGTTGTATCGAACATCATACACGCCTAATAAGGTTCCTTTATTGGTAGTCACCAACCCGGGAATACGGAAAGAAGCAGAACCGTCATCACCGGCATGACGAACTCCAACTGCCATCCGGTGAACAATATTCTTTGGAGAAATAGATTTACAACATAGTTCTTTCCCATCTACTTTAACGGCACACAATTCAGAGAGTATCTTAGTCTGCAAAGAGGCATCTTTTTTCATCTGCAAACTAATCCAAAAATAGTTTACACCCGGAAATAAATTGTAATTACCTTTTAATACAACTTTTTCTGATGATCCCACCTCTGCACATTTGATCGAATAGGAAGGAATAGCCGCCAATGTCCCACCCGGACGGTGGCTGGATATGTACTCTACTGGAGCAAAGCGATTTTTGTCTTTGTCCTGCAACGCCTCTGTTCCTCCATAATAGAGTTTGATTGCCTGAATATCAGTCAGATTCGTACTTTTACTAAAATCTAAAATGATTTCATCGAGCTTCTTACTTTCTTTTGCATCCAAACGAAGATAGAACAGAACATTGTCTTGCCGCTCTATCAAAACCGGGATTTGTGTTTCATGGATAAATACTGTGTCTGAAGCTTTTACGTCAAAAGAATATCCTAAAAGGATAAGGAAAAGTAAATAATAAATTCTTCTCATAATGGGGGTATTAGTTAGTTTAACGCGATAAAGATAAAACTTTTCTACTATAATATTACTATGCAAACAGTAAACTTTGATTTTACCAAGTTCTGGTAGGACTAGTCAATACTTTGACCACGGTTCTGGCTCTTGTCATCATCGATAAGGTGGGCCGCAAGAAGCTGGTTTATTATGGAGTTTCGGGTATGGTTGTTTCTCTGATTCTCATCGGCCTGTACTTCCTCTTCGGAGATTCCCTAGGAGTATCCAGCCTCTTCCTGCTTGTTTTCTTCCTGTTCTATGTATTCTGCTGTGCCGTATCCATCTGTGCCGTGGTGTTTGTACTCCTCTCGGAGATGTATCCCACCAAGGTTCGCGGACTGGCCATGTCGATAGCAGGATTCGCCCTGTGGATCGGAACGTACCTGATCGGACAGTTAACCCCCTGGATGCTCCAGAACCTTACCCCCGCCGGAACATTCTTCCTGTTTGCCGTTATGTGCGTACCGTATATGCTAATTGTCTGGAAACTCGTGCCGGAGACCACCGGGAAGTCGCTGGAGGAGATTGAAAGATACTGGACCCGTTCGGAATAAATATAAAACAGACCTTAATAACAATAAACTAACATTTTATAAATATGGATAGTAAGAATAACATTGGTCATTCAGCAGACATCTCTTTAACTGCTGAATTACCCATACCAATCTATAATGGAAATACGATTATGGATTTCAAAAAACTGGCAAGTCTGTACAAGGATGAGCTCCTGGACAACGTCCTTCCTTTCTGGCTTGAACATTCACAAGACCATGAGTATGGTGGTTACTTCACCTGTCTGGACCGTGAAGGAAAAGTATTCGATACGGATAAGTTTATTTGGCTGCAAAGTCGTGAGGTGTGGATGTTCTCCATGCTTTACAATAAAGTGGAAAATCGCCAAGAATGGTTGGACTGCGCCATTCAGGGTGGCGAATTCCTAAAAAAATATGGACATGACGGCAATTATAACTGGTATTTTTCCCTTGATCGTTCGGGTAGACCATTGGTAGAACCGTACAATATCTTTTCATATACATTTGCTACCATGGCTTTCGGTCAGTTAAGTCTTGCCACCGGCAATCAGGAATATGCAGACATTGCCAGGAAAACCTTCGATATCATTCTGTCTAAAGTGGATAATCCGAAAGGCAAATGGAACAAGCTTCATCCGGGTACTCGCAATTTGAAGAACTTTGCTTTGCCGATGATCCTTTGTAACCTGGCTCTGGAAATAGAGCATCTTTTAGATGAAAGTTATCTAAAAGAAACAATGGAAACTTGTATCCACGAAGTAATGGAAGTTTTTTACCGTCCTGAACTCGGAGGGATCATTGTTGAAAATGTAGATATCGACGGTAGCCTGGTTGACTGCTTTGAAGGCCGTCAGGTAACTCCGGGACATGCCATTGAAGCGATGTGGTTTATCATGGATCTGGGCAAACGCCTGAACCGTCCGGAATTGATAGAGAAAGCCAAAGAAACCACCCTTACAATGCTTAATTATGGCTGGGATAAGGAGTATGGAGGCATTTATTACTTTATGGATCGTAATGGTTGCCCACCTCAACAATTGGAGTGGGATCAGAAACTCTGGTGGGTGCATATTGAGACGCTTATTTCTCTATTGAAAGGTTATCAGTTAACGGGAGATCAAAAATGCCTGGAGTGGTTTGAGAAAGTACATGACTACACGTGGGGCCATTTCAAGGATAAAGAATATCCCGAATGGTATGGATATCTGAATCGAAGAGGAGAAGTGTTACTTCCACTCAAAGGAGGAAAATGGAAAGGATGTTTCCATGTACCAAGAGGGCTGTACCAGTGCTGGAAAACATTAGAAGAAATAACAAATATCGTATCCTAATTAGTTCTAAATTTAATATTATGAGAAAAATTCTATTTTTAATTTTAATGTTAAGTTCTGTCGGTATACAAGCACAGAATTTAATCGTAAAAGGAGTCGTCTCTGATGAGTCCGATGTATTGCCAGGAGTAAGTATCTTTGTTGAAGGTACATCTAAAGGAACAATTTCAGATATTAATGGAAAATACTCTATTGAAGTAAAAAAAGGGAGCAAACTAGTTTTCTCTTATGTAGGTTATCGCACAGAAGAGCTGATAGCAAATGCTCCTGTACTAAATGTAAAAATGAAAGCTGACGCTATTCAGTTGGAAGAAGCAATAGTAGTAGGGTATGCTAAACAGAAAAAAGCAACATTAACCGGAGCTGTATCTTCTGTTAGTTCTGAAACTATAACAAAAAGAAGTGTAGCATCTTTATCTACAGCCTTACAAGGTGCTATGCCAGGGGTGACTATTCAACAGACTTCAGGTGAACCTGGTGGTGATGGTGGTTCTATTCGTATTCGCGGTATCGGCTCTATTAATTCAAATACGGATCCGTTAGTTTTGGTTGATGGAATTGAAATGAGTATCGATCAAGTAGATGCTAACACAGTAGAAAGTATTTCTGTTTTAAAAGATGCTGCTTCTGCTTCAATATATGGTTCCCGGGCGTCTAATGGTGTTATTCTTATTACAACCAAAAGAGGTCAAAAAGGAAAAATAACAACGACATATAGTGGTTACCTAACAATCCAGCGCCCAACTAATATGCCTGAACCTGTAGCTGCATGGGAATATTTACAAGCAGAACTAAATGCTTGGGATAATGCAGAAATTACAGTATCCGACGCGCAAAGAGCTCAACAACTGCAACAGATAGAAGAACAAAAAACATTACGTCCGGATAATTGGAACAGGTACGATACCGATTGGAAAGATGAAACGATGAAAAATCATTCAATCATGCACAACCATAATGTAACAATTAGTGGTGGTAGTGACAAACTGACTTTCTTTGGTTCTGGTACTTACCTATACCAAGATGGTTTGATACCTAATGATAATTATAGTCGTACTAACCTTCGTTTAAATGCAGATGCTCAAATACTTCCATGGGCTAAGTTTAGTATTGAAACAGCATTAAGACAAGGTAAAAAAGTAAATCCGGGTTTGAGTACTCCCAAACAGATTATCAATCAGTCTTTATATATGTTGCCCACTCTTTCTGCTGCCAGAGAGCTAGATGGGAATTGGGGATATGGAAAGAATGGTATGAATCCTACAGCTCAAGCATACGATAGTGGAGAAAAAATAACAAAAGGGACAGATGCTGTGGTAAACGGAACATTAACTCTTACTCCTATCAAAGGCTTAGAGCTTGTAGGACAATATTCTCGCCGTCAATCCACAAGTAGAGGGCGTACATTAATAACTCCATATACGACGTCTCTAAGAGGTCAAATCATGGGATCATACCCTACAGATGATTCACTGACAGAAAGCTGGAGTGAAACCGTTAGAAATTATTATCGTGCACAAGCTTCGTATGAAAATAAATTCTTTGACCATTATGGAAAAATATTAGTCGGCTTCCAGGCAGAAGATAATCTGAATACTTCCTTTTCTGGTGGAAAAAGAGGTTTCGATCTAGGGCGTTATTATTTAGGTAATGGAGATTCTGCAACCGCAACGTCCTCCGGTGGAGCAAATTCTTGGGCTATGATGTCATGGTATGCCCGCTTGAATTACAACTACAAACAACGTTATTTACTGGAGGTAAATGGTCGTTACGATGGCTCTTCCCGTTTTACCAGAGATAATCGATGGGGATTTTTCCCTTCGTTGTCTGCCGGTTGGGTAATATCTGAAGAGAACTTCATGAAATCTACTCGTAAAGTACTTGACTTCTTAAAAGTTCGTGCTTCTTACGGTCTTTTAGGAAATCAGAACATCGGTAATTATCCTTATGCTGCAACCATTGCAACCGGATATGGATACTATTTAGGTGGTGAAGAAGCAGATAAAGAATTAGTATCAGGTGTGGCTCAAACAACACTAGCCAATTCGGATATTAGTTGGGAAAAATCAAAGCAAATAAATTTTGGTATTGATTTTAGTTTGTGGAATGGTTTGTTAAGCGTTACAGCGGATTATTACATCAAAAATATTTATGATATGTTGATGAAGTTTCCATTACCATACTATGTAGGAATGAGTCCAGCATATACCAATGCAGGAGATATGTCCAACAAGGGTTGGGAAGTAAGTGTCAGTCATAAAAATAAATTAAATGACTTCACGTATGGGGTAACATTTACTTTAAGTGACAACCGCAACAAAATAACCAATCTAAACGGACTTAATTCTCAAGATAAAACAATGGTAGAGGGTTATCCTAACAAAGGTATTTGGGGATATGTGACTGATGGGTATTATAAAGATTGGGATGATGTTAACAATTCTCCTAAATTAGGGGATGCTCGTCCGGGATTCGTTAAGTATGTTAAAACTTATCAGGGTGAAGACTCTGACCCTATGACAATTGATACTCGTGACATGGTATATCTTGGTGACCCGTTCCCACACTTTGAATATGGTGTAACGTTAAATGCCGGTTGGAAGAATTTTGATTTCACAGCTTTCTTCCAAGGAGTCGGGCAACGTGTGAATTATATGAGTGGAGTTGGTCTTAAACCTTTTGCTAACGGTTCGAATCTTTTCAGACATCAAATGGATTCATGGACTCCGGATAATCAGGATGCAGCATACCCCATTTTGGTTCCTGAAGCTAATGCAGGTCCTAACTATCAAAAATCCGATAAATGGGTACGAGATGCCTCTTATTGTCGTTTGAAAAATGTTGTTTTAGGTTATACTTTACCTAATTCATGGACTAAGAAATTAAATATTGGTAGCTTGAGAGTGTATGCAAGCGGACAGAACCTATTTACCATCAGTAATTTCTATAAGGGATATGACCCCGAAGTTGCATATAGCGGCTCTGTTGGAGGGGAATTCTACCCCATTATGCAAACATTTACGTTTGGTATTGATTTAAAATTTTAAATAATCAAATATTATGAAAAAAGCAATCAAATATATATTTAATAACAAAGTTCTTGCAAGTGGGGCTTTGATATTATCACTAGGAATAGTAGGCTGTAGTGACTACTTGGATAAAGAGCCTATGAGCGAATATTTATCGTCCAATTTTTATAATAACGATGGCGCAATAGCACAAGGGGCTAATGGGTGTTACCAGCGTTTGCTGATGGATCATAGTAATACTAGTAGTATACCTTATTGTATATTATGGGATATGTATACGCCTTATGGCATCGAACGTGCGGACAACAGTTCTATTGGTGTTGGTAATATTGAGTTACGAACAAATTTCACAGTAGAACAAACATGGGCTATTTTATATACTTCTGTGGCAAGATGTAATTCTGTGTTGGATGGAGCTAAGCCTTTTTATAATGAATTAAGCGATAAGGCTAAAATTTATCTTGCAGAAATTCAAGTTTTGAGATCTCATTACTATATTCAACTAGTTTCTTTATGGGGGGATATTCCATATTTCACATCTGCAGTAACGGAAGAACAGACAAAGCAGGTTTCACGTACTCCCTGGAAAGAAGTTGTAGATGATATATTAAAAACATTGGACGAAGCTGCCGATATTTTACCTTGGACAGCGGCTAATTATGGACGTGTCGACAAATCAGTAGCATTAGGATTGAAAGCAAGATTGGCTTTATATGCCGGTTCATGGTGTAAATTTGGTTTTGGTATGGATGGTGAAAAAGATCAGGCTAAAGCTACAGAATATTTTAAGATTGCAGCAGCAGCTTCTAAAAAAGTTATAGACGAAAGTGGACGTGATTTGGCTACTAATTATGCAGATCTGTTTACACGGACAGGACAACTAAAAGAAGACGTAAAAAAAGAAACGATGTTATTTATGATGTTTTCAAACCAAATTCATTCGTTTACTCAATATATGTCTTTAGGTGAACAAGTTCGTATGATTGGACAAAGTGGACGTTTTCCTACCCAACAGTTAGTTGATACTTACGAAATGAAAAATGGTAAACGTATTGATGAGACTGGTTCCGGGTATGATCCTAAGAAACCGTTTGATAGTCGTGATCCTCGTTTAAAAGAAACAGTTTACACTCATCATGATGTTATCATCGGAAATACTGGGGGAGACAACAAAATGAAATTCCTGATGGAAGTCTATAATCCTCAAACGACCTCTTGGGATAAAGATGGTAATGAAAAGTTGGTTGCCAACTTAGATTATGCTGGTGCTGTTGCTCAATATGGTTACGTAAGTAGTGGTGTAGGATTTGCATGGAAAAAGTATAATCATTTCGATGATGAGGCAAATGCCAATCCTAGTTATAACATTCTGATCATGCGGTTTGCAGAAATTCTTTTGACTTACGCCGAGGCTAAAATAGAACTTAATGAATTAGATGCAACGGTTGTAAATGCAATTGATCGAGTTAGAGCTCGTGTAGATATGCCTGGTATCTTATCTGTTGATCCGACACGTGAGAATGATCAATTAAAGATGCGCCAAATTGTACGCCGTGAACGTAAAGTGGAATTGGCCAAAGAGGCGTTAATGTTATTTGATATGCGTCGTTGGAGAACTGGTGATATTCAAAATGCCGAACCCACTTATGGTTACCCTAAAGCAACAGGGGTAGATCCGACCACAGGAAAATACCCCGATGGGTATGAACAGGCTACTCCAGATATGGTTCCTTCTTATGGCGCTTCAGGATCGGACAGAGATATAAACGATATTGCCAGTTATGCTGCATACGGTGATAAACTAAGATCTCGTGATAAAGGTCGTAGCTGGAATAACAGACATTACTTATGGCCTATCCCGCAAACAGAGCGAAATAAATGCCCTTGGCTGGAACAGAATAAAGGATATGGTGAGTAATATATAACGCATTTAGTATGAATAGATTAATTATTTTATTATCATTACTGTTAGTGCCGGTTTTTATATCGGCACAGACTGTAGTGACAATTGAAGCTGCAAGTCCAGATCCGACATTAACTGTACGTGGTCCTGAGAAGCAGATAGACTTATTCAATAATCCTGTTTGGGAAAAGCAAGAAAAAGGTATTGTTTTATTATCTACGGAATATCAAAATGCTATAAAATCTACTCAAAGCATATATACGGCCGTAATAGTAAATAAAGATATGAAGGTAACAAAAGTCCTGAACGGCGTAATCTCTAAGAATATCCAACCTGTATTTAAGACTCCTTTAGATATAGAATTAGGACAAGCAGAGTTTGCATTAATTGGTTATGATGCTGATTACTCAAAGGATGGCTATCGTAAGTTTCTTGCTGAAAATTTCCATGTAGGAGATGTCGTAAAGCTAAGAATTAATGGAGAAATACATTCATTGGATAAAGTAATAGCTTTTTCCCAAGGCAGTATTCCGCCTCAAATAGAACTGGATAATGATTTTTTATTTACTGTTGTTGGAAGTAAGACTACATTAAGCGGTTGTATTGCTAATTATGATAGGAAAGCCGGTTATCAGTTGTTTATAGAGAGTCAAACAGAAATAAAGCCAGTGCCCCTTACAGTAAAAGGACTATTTCACAATCAGTTAACTTTGAATAATGGCACTAATTTCTTTAACTGGATTTTGAAAAAAGGCGGGAAAGAAATTACTCGTAAGCCTGTTGCTGTCTTCTCTAAAGCTCCCGATCAACAACAGAGCGAACTGGTTATGTGGGTGGAGCAATTTCCTAATGCAAAAGTGTTGACTAATAGAGAAGCAGTAACCACTATGGTTAATAACGTAAAGAAAGCTGGATTCACTTCAATCGGGTTGGATGTAAAAGGACCGGAAGGATATGTTTCTTATCGCAAAAATGATCTTTCAAAGACTCCTTACCTGACAGCAACTAAAAATCCGAATAAACAAGTAAAGGATGATGGTTTCGATTTATTGGAAGTTGTACTTCAGGAGGCACACAAAATCGGATTGAAAGTTTATACTAGCTTTAATTTCTTCACGGAAGGAAATATAACTGTAAATGATTATGCAATTCTTCATGAGCATAAAGATTGGGAAGAAATAGTGCAACGTCCGGAAGATAAAGGCAAACTTCTGAAAATCACAGAAAGTACAAGAGGAAAAGAAGCAGCAAAAGGTAAGTTATTAGCTTTAGCTTTTGTGAATCCTTCTAATAAAGAGGTACAGGACTTTCAATTGTTGCGTGTAGAAGAAGTTCTAAAAAATTATGATATAGATGGCATTGTATTAGACCGCTGTCGATATGATAATTTATATGCCGATTTTAGTCATGTAACTCGAAACGCCTTTGAAGAATATCTGGAAAAAGAAGGAAAAGTTTTAGAAAATTTCCCTGCTGATGCTTTTAGAATAAATAAAGAAGGCGTATTAATAAAAGGCAGATTCTTTAAAGAATGGATTACTTTCCGATCTCAAACTATTTGTGATTTTACCAACCGGATTCGCTTATTAGTAGATAAGTATAAAGTTGAAAAGAATCCGGATTTGAAAATGGCAGCTTATGTCGGATCCTGGTATGAGGTGTATTATCAGAATGGAGTAAATTGGGCTAGTAACCAGTTTAAATATGATGATCGATTATCGTTCCCGGATAGTGAGATCTATGGAAAAAGTTATAATAGAACAAGCTATTTAGGTAATCTTGATTTTCTGATGATTGGCACCTATTATAAAACACCTAAAGAAGTTAATCGATATATTACTTTAGGGAATATTCTTACATGTGGACAAGTTCCATTGTTAGGTTCAATGAGCTTACCAGATTTAAGCGTTTCCGATCAGGGGAAGGTGTTTGGTGCTTCGTTAAAGAATTCATCAGGTCTGATGATTTTCGATAATTGTTATGTTGATTGGGAAACTTTCTTCGAACAAATGAAAATAGCTTTTTCCATTAAGAAAAAATAATGAACCATATAATACTCGTGAAAGATGAAAAAACTAATAAATTTAATATTCAGTATAATGTGCATCACTGCACTTTTCACTGTAACTTTTAGCTCTTGTTCAGATGATGACGAAAACAGAGCCTATGAATCTGTGCAGATAGTAGGAGTCAAAGTGAATAATGAATTGTACACGCCTTCTTCCGTCAGCGCAACTGAAACGACAGTATTGATTCCTGCTGGAGTCGATTTATCCAAAGCTAAACTACAATTGTTGGTTATAAACGGTACTGCCAATTTCATAAACGACCAAGAGTATGATGCCCGTGACCCCCTTGATTTGACATTAAATGGATTTGACGGAACTACGGTGCAGACAAAATTGCGTATTCAGTCTCCTCCTAAATTGGTGTCTTTTATAATAGAAGGAATGACTGTTCCCAATAGTGATATTCATACTGGTGAAGAATCATTGATTGTCCAGGTTCCGGAAGAGACTGACCTTACAGCACTAAAGGTTACCATGGAATATATCAATGGGACAATTATGGACTTTCAAAATGGTGTTGCATTGGACTATACTAATCCGAGAAGTTTTAAAATAAAAGGTGTAGATGAAGAAACAATTTATACTTATGAGTTTATTATTACTACGGAGAAAGTAGGTCCTGCATCTATAAAAGCGATGACTATCAATGGCATTGAAACTGATTATGTGCTTACAGATGATAAGAATGTAGCAGTTCCATATATTCCGGCATTGATGGATTTCACATCTGTAAATGTAGAACTGACTGCTGGATTCGGTAATAAAATAGACGAATCTTTCACTGGTCAAGGATTAAATTTGATGAATGGTAACAATAAGGTTTCAATCAAAGGAAGTAATGGAGTGACAACAGAGTTTACAATTGGTATACCTCAAATTTCTGCAGAACCTGTATTCAAAAAAGACTATACAGAATTAGCAGGATTTGGATCTGACAACTTAATTAGTGTAGGAATTAGTGATCCATATATTATTGCAGGTAACCATTCTTCAACTAAGAAAACCCCAGCATATTTTGATTATACAGGTAATAAGATTGAAAATTTGAATGACAAAGGGTTAAGTATTGCAGGACATGGTATACGTATAATGGCTACAGATGACAAGGGTAATATTCTTGGAACCTCATTGGCTTTATCAGGAGATAAACCTGTATTATATCGTTGGAGTAGTGTAACAGCAGAAGCTAAAGAATTTATTTCATATGATAAATCAGCTCTTGGTGAATCTGCGACTCCTCGTTTAGCTGGTATTGGTATCATAGGTGATTTAGATGGTGATGCCACAATAGTTGCTACTAAGGCACAGTCAGTAGATGTTTTTGTTTGGAAAGTTACAAATGGAGTCGTGAATCCCACTCCGCAAAAATATGCATTCCCTGTTGCTACTCCAAGTTACTATTGGAACGTGGTTCCAATGCCTGTAGGTATGACCGGATATATGGGATTCTTTAGTACAAGTGCAACTAATGGACTTATTTGGATGAACAGTACTATGGGAGAAGTTTCTAGAAGTTCCGGAGTTAGAACCAGTGGTGGAGATGTAATAACAATAAATGGCCGTGTGTATGTAGCATATACAGCATATTCGGGAGATCAAAAAGGTGTTATGCGTATCTGTGATATAACTGATGGTAAATATAATCAAATATTCAATTATACAATGGAAGCATCGGGAGCTAATGGTAATAGCACAGCTTCTGCTTGTTTAATGGTGAAAAACAATGAATTATATGCAGTATTTGGCTGCACCGGTTCCGGTTTATACTTCTACCGTATAGCATGTAAATAATAACTAATAAATAGGATCATGTCGCAGAGACATGGTCCTGTTTTATCTCTTTATTAATATGAAACAGAATTATAATTATATATTTCTTCTTACTTGTCTCATTATAGGAGGTACATCTTGTTCTCATAAATACAGAACATCCTCTCCCAAGTCAGTAGAAACATTTTTTAAGAATGAAGTGAAACCGGAAAAATTCATTGAATGTTTTCCCGGTGCCTATTACCGCAAGGTAAATTCCAGTAAGGATGTTTGGTTGGGAGTTGGAGGAACTGTTACTTTACCTCAATTATCATTCGATCAAACTAGAAAAAACACTAAGAAGCCAGGACAGTTTCTTGATAATCCATCTGTATATTTAGGAGGAAACATGGGAGATCAGGAGACTGACTTCGGATTAGCATGGGAAGTTATCCGGGAAAAAGATGGAAAACTATCCAAAGAGAGGAAAGCTTTTCGTCCATTTATGAGACGTAGTGAGCATATTAATGGACAAGAACCCAATTATGCGCAAGCACCGCCGGAAGATAAATACTATTGGTATCCGGGCGAAAAAGTCACAATGTATTTTCAAGTGTTAGAACCTCGTAAAGTACATTTTGTGATAGAAGGAGCCGGAAAACGCTTTGAATGTGATTATGATTGTGAAGGTTATATTCCGGGAGAACTGGGAACCTTTAAACGTGTAAATGCAATTGATCAAGTTGCGAATGAAGGTAAACCAGCGCAAGCAACGAAAACAAAGGTTTTGAATAGTCGATGGGATGAGAGCTATTATTTTAGAAAATATAAAAATGAAATTGTGAAAGTACCGATTCACGAAGGCCGTTTCACAGATATGCGTTGTCCGGACAGTCATTTCTTTGAAGTAACATCAACTGATGAAGGTCGAAAGATAGGAGCAGAAACGATTAGTATTAATGGAAATGGGTATTGATCCTCAAAAGAATATTATTGATTTACAAAAAACTTATTTAAGATGAAAAAATATTTATTCTATTCATTATTTTTGAGTTTAGCTATGGGATTCTATAACTGTTCTGACAGTGACGATGGAGAACCGGAACCAGAACCCACAGATCCAATTAACACTTACTTTAAAGATGAGATAAAGCCACAAGCGAGTGTTGCCTGCTTTGCCGGTGCCTATTATCATAAAGCCGTAACAAGTAAAGATTTATGGCTAGGTATCGGAGGGACAATAAAATTGCCTACAGCAACTTTCGATGAAGATCGTAAGAATCCTAGTAAACCAGGACAATATCTTGATAATCCTTCTATATATTTAGGAGGGAATATGGGTGGACAAGAGACTGATATAGGCCTAACTTGGGAAGTTGTTAAGGATGAGCAAGGTAATATCAGTGCTGAAAGAAAAGCATTCCGTCCATTCATGAGACGTACAAGTCATTCGAGCGGACAGGCATCCAACTATTCAAATGCTCCTGCGCAGAAAGAATATTATTGGTATCCGGGTGAAGAAGTCACCATTTCTATTCAGATCATAAGAAGTGGGGTTCTCAAATTTATTGTAGACGGTAATGGTAAGCATTATGAGTCAGAATATGAATGTGCCGGATACAAACAAGGAACCCGTGGAGAATTCAAACGTGTAAATGCTATTGACCAAGTATCTAATGAAGGAAAACCGACACAAGCCACGAATACAAAAGTTGAAGGTGCTCAATGGAAGGAAAGTTTTTTATTCAGAATGTATGACGGTAAAATAGTAAAAGCTCCACTTCATACAGGAAGATACATTGATATGCGCTGTCCGGATGCAATGTATTTTGACATAAATTCATCAGAAGCAGAAAAGAAGACTGGTGCTGAATCTGTAAATATTAATGGTGCAGGATATTAATAAATATATATATTATTTCAAATAATAAGTCATGAATAAAAGAGCTTTCTCTCTTGATGCTTTAAGGGGATATGCCATTATTACTATGGTTTTATCAGGTACTATTGCTTCAGGAGTATTACCAGGATGGATGTATCACGCACAAGTAGGTCCCCGCTCTAATTTTGCATTTGACCCATCATTTTATGGAATTACATGGGTTGATCTAGTTTTTCCATTCTTTTTATTTGCAATGGGAGCGGCTTTTCCTTTTTCTATCGGCAATAAATTGGAAAAAGGAGAATCTAAATTAAGAATAGCATGGGATTGTCTATTACGTGGATTCCGGTTGACATTCTTTGCAATTTTTATTCAGCACATGTATCCTTGGGTAACATCTTCTCCGCAAGATGTGCGGTCATGGTTGTTAGCTCTGTTTGCATTTGTTCTGATGTTTCCCATGTTTATGAGAATTCCGGTTAAAATGTCTAAATGGTTACGTGGAGGGATACAACTATCTGCCTATGCGTTGGGCATTGTCATGTTGCTTACTGTAAATTATGCTAATGGTAGAGAATTTAGTCTGTCATATAGTAATATTATTATTCTGGTTCTGGCAAATATGTCCATTTTCGGTTCGCTGGCATACTTGTTTACAGCAAAAAACAAATGGGCTAGAATTGCAATTCTTCCATTTATTATGGCTGTCTTTTTAGGAAGTAAAACAGATGGTTCCTGGGTAAAGGCTTTGATGAACTATTCTCCAATCCCCTGGATGTATAGTTTTTATTATTTGAAATACTTGTTTATTATAATTCCCGGAAGCATTGCCGGAGAATACTTAAAAGAATGGTTACAAAGCAAAAGTGAGGCTGATTCCCCTTTAGAAGAAAAAAGGAGAATCCCCCTAATTTTATTATTAACTATCGGGATCATTATTTTTAATCTGTATGGCCTGTATACACGTCAGTTATTATTAAACTTGTGTGGCACAGTTGTTATTTTAGTTTGTATTTATTGGCTTCTGAAAACCAGAAGCAACAATATGGATTATTGGAGAAAACTATTTGTTGCTGGAGCTTATTTACTTATGCTGGGGTTGTTTTTTGAAGCATATGAAGGCGGAATTCGTAAGGACGATTCAACCTATAGTTACTATTTTGTTACTGCCGGCCTTGCTTTTATGGCTATGATTGCTTTTTCAATACTATGTGATATTTATAAGTGCCGCCAGCTGACACGTCCATTGGAAATGGCGGGACAAAACCCCATGATTGCTTATGTGGCCACTAATCTAGTAGTAATGCCCGTACTGAATTTAATAGGGGTAGCATCATATTTATCCTATCTGCAACAAAATGCCTGGCTTGGTTTCTTACGGGGAATTATTATCACCACATTGGCAGCATTAATAGCTATCATTTTTACAAAACTTAAATGGTTCTGGAGAACATAATAGAAATATGAAACTACTAATAAAAAAAATAACATGTGTCATCTTAATCTTGTGTTCCTATTGTTCTTATGGTGAAGCAAAAATTCAGCTCCCTTCTATTTTAGGTAATGGGATGGTGCTTCAACAAAAGTCGGAGGTAAAGCTATGGGGAAAAGCTACACCTAATAAGAAAGTTGTTGTATATACCTCATGGAACGCACAGCAGCAAGAAGTAGATAGTAATCAAAAGGGGGATTGGTCAGTGGCTGTCACAACTCCAGAAGCTGGAGGGCCATATACTATTCGCATTTCAGATGGTGAAGAACTTATATTGGATGATGTTTTAATTGGAGAAGTCTGGCTGTGTTCCGGACAATCAAATATGGAAATGCCAGTGAAAGGTTTTCGTGGTCAACCTGCCGCAGAATCACAGAATACGATAGTAAATGCAAATTCTAATCGTTCATTAAGATTATTTACAGTGCAGCGTGCCTACAGCAGTGTTCCACAGGAGAATGTTGCTGGTCAGTGGGAAAGGAATACTCCGAAGTCTGTTTCTACTTTTAGTGCCGTTGCTTATTTTTATGGCGATCAATTACAGAAAGTTTTAGGAATACCGGTGGGACTGATTCATGCTTCTTGGAGTGGTTCTTCAATTGAGCCATGGATTAGTAAAGAAAACCTTCTACAATTTCCTGAAATAGATCTGACTCCGGCAGCAAATCCACAATCGAAATATGCAAATGGTACTCCTACTGTATTGTATAATGCCATGATTAAACCGCTGGAGAATTATAATATTAAGGGAATGATATGGTACCAAGGAGAGTCTAACTCTGCACGTCCGGAACAATATCAGCGTTTGTTTGCTGTGTGGGCTAAACAAAACAGGACATTGTTCCGTTCAAAAGACTTTCCCATTTATTATACAGAAATAGCTCCTGTTGCATCCCCTGTAGACAGACCGTTTCAAAGGGCTATTTTCCGAGAAGCACAGTTGGAAAGCATGTATGAAATCTCTAATACAGGTATGGCTTTCACAAACGATCTTGGTTCGGAGAAATTCATTCATGCTCCCCAAAAACGAGAAATCGGACAGCGTTTAGCATATTGGGCATTAGCAAAAACATATCAGTTAGAGGGATTTGAATATAGTGGTCCTATCCATCGTTCATATATGAAAAATGGAAAGGTTATTGAGATTCTCTTTGATCATGCAGATGATGGACTAAATCCGGAGAATGAACCTTTAGTGGGCTTTGAGGTTGCAAGCGAAGATAGTATATTTTATCCTGCCAATGCCGAAATCATAAATGGAACCTCTCGAGTAAAAGTATGGAATGACAAAGTAATTCAACCGGTTTATGTACGCTACGCTTTTCGTAATTTTTTGCGTGGGAACCTGATAAACAATGCCGGATTACCAGCAACTCCTTTCCGAATGGATTTGCGAAAATTGGATTTTCAGAATCCTGAAAATCTAGGATGGACTCGCGTCACTACTTTTGGTAAATTACCTGAATACGTTAATGTTTATCATTCTCCAGAATGGATTGAAAGTACACGAACAAATGCTTATATAGCAGTTATAGATACAAAGAAAGGAGGAAGTTTAGATGTCGGAGGTGAAGAAAGTGGGATAAAGACCCCGACTGAATTTTACCAGTCAGAAAAAAGAAAACCAGTGATTGTATTAAATGGAGGATATTTTGCCAATGGCAAAACTGTTAGTCTCATATGTAAAGATGGAAGAATATTATCTGACAACATATCTGTTGTAAATCGTATTTTAGAGGGTAAAAAGACTGCATATTATCCTACCCGTTCTGTTTTTAGTCTTTATAAAGATGGAACATATCATGTTGACTGGATATATAAATCGAATCAACAGACCTATGCATATGATATGCCAGCCTTAAACAGTTCTACACGCCCTCCACTATCGGTTCCATCAAAAGGTTTTCCGAGAGGAGCAAAAGTCTGGAGTGCCGAAATGGGAATTGGCGCAGGTCCTGTGTTAATCAAGGATGGAATGATTCGTAATAGTTGGGTAGAAGAACTATTAGATGTTGCAAGTGGCATAAATCCACAGACTTGTCAACCTCGTTCTGCGGTAGGAATCACGCAAGATGGGAAACTAGTTTTGTTCGTTTGTGAAGGACGCGAACAAACACCGGATGTTCCAGGTATGACTTTAGACCAACTTGCCCGGTTGATGAAAGCATTTGGATGTGTAGACGCGCTTAATTTAGATGGCGGAGGTTCGAGTTGTATGTTGATTAATGGTAAAGAGACTATAAAACCGTGTAATAAAGATCATCAACAACGACCAGTTGCTACTGTGTTATTTGCAAGATAGTATAATCTAAAAACTATAATAAGATAAGAATAGTTAAGTTATCAATTAATCATTTTTTATTCATGAGTGAAAAGTTGAAGTTTTGTTTGTGTTTTGCAATCTTATTTATAAGCTTGCAAAGCATAGCAAAAAAAACAGAGCAAGGAATCCGTGGAGTCTGGGTTCCCGCTCCTCGTTTTACTCCCGTATTACATACCTATCAGGGAGTAAAAGATTTTGCAAAGTCATTAGATGAGTTGAACATGAATTCTATATTCCTTGTATCTTATGCAGAAACTAAAACAATATATAAGAGTGATGTATTGATGCATTATTCTACTTATAAGACACAAGAAGAAAGCTATCTACTAAGCGGATATTCTAAACAATATCAAAGTCCAACTAATGATCCGGTACGTGATTTGATTGATGAGGCTCATAAACATGATATAAAAGTATTTTTCTGGTTCGAATATGGTTTTATGGGAGAGGGGCGTCCGATATCACTTGATAATCCTTTATTAGCAAAGAATCCTCACTGGTTAGGAATAGACAATCAGCAACACCCCGCCAATTACAATCAACATGATTATTACTTCAATGCCTATAATCCAGCTGTACAGAACTTCTTAATAGAACTAATAGAAGAGGCATTGACGCTTTATCCTGATTTAGATGGTATTCAAGGTGATGACCGCTTACCTGCTATGCCTCGAAATTCTGGATATGATACATATACAGTCTCCCTCTATCAATCACAACATCAAGGGAAAAATCCTCCTACAAATTATAATAATTTGGAATGGGTACGTTGGCGTTTGGATATTTTAAATACCTTTGCAAAACGATTATATAAAAGGATTAAAGCAAAGAGTCCGAATGTTATGATTAGTTTCGCCCCAAATCCTTATCCCTGGTGTGAAGAGAATCTGATGCAGGAATGGCCTCGTTGGTGTAAAGAGAAAGTTTGTGATTTGTTGGCTGTTCAGTGTTATCGTTATAGTATCGAAGCGTATCGTGCTACGGTTTCAGAAGTATTGAAATATATACATCAGAATAATCCAAACCAATTATTTGCACCTGGTATGATTCTGATGGAAGGGAGTAGTTCCAAAATGTCACCGGAACTGTTACGGGAGCAGCTCCGTGTAAACCGGGAGTTGGGGATTAATAGTGAGATTTATTTTTATAATAAGGGGATTGATAATCTTTCTGTTAGAGAAGTCTTAAAACAGACATATTCCCAGAAGATTAAATTCCCAGCAAATTAAATACTATGATAAGATATATTTTGATTGGACTTTTACTTTGTGGACAAGCTATAAGCTTTGCCCAAATTATATATCACGATGCATCAAACTTCCCTTTATTGGGAAAAGCTACAGAAACTAATAGTGCACGATACGAAAGGTTTCCAGATTCACTGAGGAATATATCTCGTTCTCCTCTTTGGAATTTGAGCCGTAATTCGGCAGGAATGGCCATACGGTTTCGTAGTAATTCTACTCAAATAGCGGTGAAATGGGAAAATCTCTTTAATAATCATATGAATCATATGACTGATACAGGAGTAAAAGGCCTAGATTTATATTGTTTGGAGGGAAATTGTCTATGGAGATTTGTGAACAGTGCCCGACCAACAGGAAAGATAAATCGAGCAACGATCATTGCCAATATGCAACCGGAAGAGAGAGAGTATATGCTTTATCTTCCTCTTTACGATGGTCTTGTTTCTTTGGCTATAGGAGTGGATTCGTTAGCCACCATCGATCAGCCTTTAATTGATTATCCGATCCGCAAAAAGCCGGTTGTATTTTATGGCACCAGTATTCTTCAAGGAGGTTGTGCTTCACGTCCCGGAATGGCACATACCAATATCATATCGAGAAGGCTGAACCGTGAATGTATCAACTTGGGATTTAGCGGAAACGCACTTTTAGACTTGGAAGTGGCCAAAGTGATAGCCGAAGTAGATGCCAGCGTTTTTGTTTTAGACTTTGTGCCTAATGCTTCTGCAGAACAGATGAAAGAACGAATGGAAGCATTCTATCGTATCATTCGTTGTAAACATCCGGCTACGCCAGTCATTTTTATAGAAGATCCTATTTTCACTCATACACTTTATGATGAAAGAATAGCTAAAGAAGTACAAAGAAAGAATGACACGTTAAAGGAAATATTCAATCGGTTAAAGAAGGAAAATGAAAAGAATATCATTTTTATCTCTTCCAAAAATATGTTGGGAGAAGATGGAGAAGCTACTATAGACGGTATTCATTTCACAGATTTAGGCATGATGAGATACGCTGATTTTGTTTGTCCAATCATTAAGAAAGCAATCAAATAAAATAGTGACGCTATCCACTCGGTATAGCGTCACTATATTCAGCCTATAGCGACACTATCTTGTTGACATAGCGTCACTATTTCCAATACTCTGGATAGATAGCTTTTTGTACATTATATCAATAAAAACAAATCTTCAAATACCAAAATGATAAAATATCATTTTGGTATTTGAATGATGCTATAATTGAATTTATTCAGGCGAACAGCCGGATATAGAAAAGAATCGCATAGATTAGCCATTAGTATTATTCAGAAATTAAAGAAATCCGTTCCTTATGGAGCATAATCATTATTATTTGATATCATGCATTGCATAGTGAATGTATTTCTAAATCTATTTATGCATTTTGTTTAATAAAGTAAGTTCATAAAAGCACTTCTAATAAATCAAGAAATCCTATTTTTATGAGTCAAAATAGCTTTCTTTAAAACGTACGTGCTGTTTCTTATAAACCAACCGTATGTTTCTTTAAAACGAACCGTACGTATCATTACAATCAACCGTGTATTTCCCACAAACAATACGGTAATTTATATGCAAATGCCCGTTCTTTTATTCGTAATTATGCATATAAATACCGTATTTCATTGTTTTCTCGCTCCACTTTCTTTCATTCACAAAAAGTGGGAAATAGTAGAATCAAAGAAAGAATGACAATATGTCGATCAATTTAATATAAAATAGTCACATTGATATTTATGTTCTCCAAAACCATTTGATTTTTGTGAAGAACATAGTTACTAAAACAGCTAAAGAAGTAAGGATTACTCCTTGAAGAAATCCCAACCAGGCATTTTGTTGAAAATAAGATAATAATGAAGCAATTCCAAGTATATTAGCCAAGGGCATAATCAACAAATCGCCAACCACATAAGCTATCATCGGGTTCTGACCGGACATCACCAAAAAACGAGTACTTTTGACACATCGGAAATAATCACAAACGATACTTAGAAATAAAAGAGCCAGAAAAGCCAACCCGGAAGTTACAAAGAAATAACTAAAAGTAGTTGGATCTTTTTTAATGCCATCCTGGAAAGGCTCAAAACACAAACCCAGAAGAAGTAAATATGCTCCTGCGTTAAACAACTTTTTCCATAATAGAGCTATTCCATCCACCTTATGTGGAAATACACACTTGCCAGTTAATAACAATAAAACAGTAACCACCAGATTAACAACCAAATTACGAGTGTATAGACCGTAAAGATTGCCAATGATGATGATAACGGATAATATCATTAGCATAATACTTATTTTACGATAAGGAGATGTAGCATAATCATCCGTCTCTTTTTGAAATGCTTTCATCCACTCCGCTAAATACTCACCGGCTATACTGCCGGGAATAACGATAAATAAGTATTTCAAATAGTCAAACCGATACATCCACGGCAAAGGAGTATAATTAAACACGCTCTGTGTCCACGAACTATCAACTGTACTTCCTAATATCATAGCCATCAACAATATCAGAATTCCTAAACGCATCCAACGATTATGCATTGTGAAAATGTAAAGGATAGAACCGAAAATAGCCATATTGGCTAACAGTAAAATTATGATGTTGCTGGAGAATAAGCTGAATGTTTTCCCATCTGCATAAGAAGTGGTAGCTAACATAATGGCAGCAACAATGTAAGCTCCCACTTTTATTGAAATATGTGCCCAATCCGGCATTTTTAAAGGAATACGCATGAACATGGGAAATAGAACAGCAAAACAGAGTATAGCCAATAACCATGCCCTCATATCTTGCGGAGAACTTAGCATATACGGATAAAAATGCTGGATGAAAATAGCAAAGAAGGTCAACTGAATCCCCCGTTTGACAGCTTCATAAACGAGTTTTAGTTTTGAATCACCTTTTTCAGCACGTTTCCTTATGGAAAAAGGAAACGCAGCTCCCATAGCGAACAGGAAAAAAGGAAACACAAGATCTACCCAAGTAACACCGGGCAACAGAGGATTAAACACATGATCCGGTGGAGGTGTTTGAGCATGGCTCATCCAACCGGGAAGAACATGCGTTACGATGGTAGCCGAAAGCACCATCGTAATAATTGCATATCCCCGTAAAGCATCTAAGGCTAAAGCTCTGTTGTTCATAAAGATCCTCCCTCACGCATTCCTTTTTCTACTTCTTTCCAAAGATTCTTTTGGATGATGTGTACTATATCAAACACCATTAGTCCATCCGATCGACGAAGGTTCATTTCTATTGTTTCGGACAATTTCCCCGGATTATCATAGAATTGATCCACCAAGATACCACCCATAAACTTGTTATCTTTAAGAATCTGACGCAAGTGCTGACAGGAACCTTCTACGCAGTACCATGTACCGGCCTGAGCTTGCGAGTCTGTCTCGTTCCAGATATTGCGGTTCGTTTTCTTGTATTCCTCTATCGTTATGTCTGTATAGTAATTTCCGGTTGCATACAAATCGATTAGTTCTGCGTATCCGTAATTTTTATATTCGGGAGTGGCCCAACTAAAGTCTTGAGCCGGATCATACTTTTTGCTAGCGAAATTAACTCCCACTTCGTAATAAGACGGATACCAAGCTCCGGTATATGTGCCAAAAGAAACTTTTGGATTGGCAGCCTTCACTTCCTTACGTGCCAATGCCATAAAATCAGTAATATTTTTCGTTCTCCATTCAATCCATTTATGGAAATACTTTCCCGGTTGTGTGATAAACTTTCCGTCCGTATTCTTCTTCCAAACAAAAATATCTTCGGGGAACTTAGACATTTTCTTACCTATATATGCTTCAAACTTTTCACGTGAAAGCGGCGAGAAGTCAGCTGTTATACCATCATAGCGTACGCGATCGAGCATCAGACCATCCAAATCAGGATATTTGGTCACTACTTCTTTCAATACATTTAGAATATGCGTACGATACTCCTCGTTCAAGGGATTAATCATAGCACCATATTTCTGTTTTTCTTCCGTAATCGGAATAATGCCTTTCTCGGGAGTATATACCATGGACGCCCAGTCCGAATGTCCGCTATACACCATTCCACGATCGAAATAATTGTGTCCGGCACAAAATACATTTAATGAAGCATGAACCTCAATCCCCAATTCATGCCCTTTTTTAATGAAGTATTGCAAATAATCAAAATTCCCGGCCTTTGCGCCTTTCCACTCTTTCATTTGTGGGGCAAACTGACTTTGATAAAGTACTTCTCCTGTAATGGGTCGGATGTCCACTATTGCATGGGTAAAACCTACTGATTTGATTTTCTCCAAATAAAAGTCAATTGAGTCTTTATGGCTGAAACGTTCGAAATTAGCTTCGGCATCGAACCACATCAGTGCAGGTTTCTTTTTGATTACGATCCGGAAAGGAGAAGCAGGAATCCCTGCATTATTGCATAATTCGCCCAACATATAATTCCGGAAACAATAGCGTACCTCTATCGGATCATTGATCGAATCATTCCAGACCTTTACGGTAGAAGAGCCATTGATAATTTCCGCTTTGGCTGGCCGGAATATGCCATCTGTCCCCACTATTTCAAACCCTTTCACGTTTTGATTCTCCGGAGTCAAACCTTCTTCACCATATTCAAAGTCTATTTCTACTACATTCCCCTTTACCCGATGGGATTTGTATATAGGACCGGAATATTGAATACCTTTACGATGATACGTTTTTGCCAATGCCCAATAAGCCAGTCGTTCACCGACCTTTATCTTATAGGGCGAATGAATAAAGTTTTCACTCCCGGCGTCACCTGTGGTCACCATCCCAACATTTGGAACAGCTGACATCAACTCCAACTGACACTGGCGGAACCAAGCCCAATCCAGTTTATCATTGCCTTCCGATTTCCATGGTGCAATCTGTACGTAATAAAATGGCATTTGGGGATTGTTGAAGAATGTTCTCCATTGAGAAACCATTGCAGAAAATAATCTCTTATATAATCCGGGATCGGGTGTGTTTGCTTCACCTTGATACCAAATCACTCCTTTAACAGGAAATCCTTTCCATGGATTCACCATTGCATTCCACAACAATGTAGGAGTCCCTGCCGTCCACCCGAACTCTTTCTGTGCTACATCAGGCAATGCTATTTCCGGAAAGCCCGATAAAGTCTCTTTATTCATCCAAGCCTCTATTTTTGACATGCTCCAGGAACAATGTATCAGACCGACGGGAACATCCAAAGATTGCTGTAACTGATTGCCAAAGAAATAAGCAGTTGCACTGAAATCAGCAACATCTTCCGGAGAGGCTTCTTTCCATTCTCCGTCCACCCCAGCTTCCTGTGGAATGGTACTCCAAGCATTTTTTACAGTATAGAGACGCAGTGGACGTTTGGGATTAGCAGATACAATGTACGGCTGGGAACCAAACACAGGCTGTCCACGGAATCCTTTCACTGGCATTTCCATATTCGACTGTCCGGAACAGAACCAGACTTCTCCTATTAAAATATTCTGCAATGTGAGGTCCTCTCCATCCGAGAACGTAATACTATACGGACCTCCAGCTACCGGTGTTTGGAGAGAAAGTTTCCATTCACCTTTTGCATCAACGTTCGTTTGGATTTTTTTATTATTCCATGAAGCGGTAGCCTGTACACGTTTTCCCGAAGTTGCTGTTCCGGAAAAAGTAACTTCCGATTGTTGCTGTAACACCATATTATCCCCCCAAATGGAAGTAAGGGTTACTTTCGCTTCTGCCTTGAGGAGAAACGACAAGCATATCAATAATATAAAATATTTGGCTTTCAACATATGATCCTTATTTGTTTTCTATAACTTTAGTATACACGTTGCCGAAGCGATCTGTCACTTTCACTTCCATTTTAGCATTCTTATTGCGGGGAGTAGCATGAAAAAGATGTTCGGTAAGAACCGGGGAAATCCATTCATATTTCACTTTTTCTTTGTCAGAACAGATTGCTTTTGCTGCAGGATCATATCCTTTGTAGCGTTGCATTTCTCCCATTCGTTTTCCGTTTTCATACCATTCCACTTTCCACTGTTCATCCCAGTTCCATACATTAGCAATTATATCGGAAGGGTGCTCGTCAGATGAACCGGCTGGATATACATGTAACTGATGCTCTTTCGGGTAACCTGCACTTTTATAGATCCATTTCACTTGATTCCCGTCTACTTCATACACTCCGTACCCCCTCGGAGTACCATCCACATTGATGTCCGCACGCCACCAGGTACCGCATACAGCAGCCGTGTTATGCTCCATTAATGAGTCATTAAAACATACGTTTACATTAAAATGTGTATGTCCGGAAATGATGTGGGCATTATAACCTTCCAATAATTTATATAGTGCAGCTGTATTGACCGTTTCATCTTGATCTAGCGTGTTATATCTTAGCTTCTTCTGAAGACTGGAAGGAATGTGCATCACTACAAAGACAAGTTTGTCTTTGGGCACATAAGAGAGGTCTTTCTCCAGCCATTGGAAAGTACGTTCATCAATGTAACCTATATATTGATAATCACGGTTGACATAAAAGCAATTGTCAAGCACGATATAATGAGCATTACCTTTATTTAATGAATAGTAGATAGGACCGAAATAACTTTCGAAAGTGCGATAAGAATATTCAAAAGTACGCCCTCCATACGTCATGTCGTGATTACCAATTGCCCGATAGATGGGAATCTCTAATGATGATACCGTATCTATATAGGAAGGATATAAAGAAGGAGTATCTCCTACGATATCCCCACAATCTATGCCGAATACTTCTTTTTTGCCCATATACGGACGAATATATTCTTTCATATCTTGCAGATATTTAGCATAAGCCTTTACGTCATCTTCGGAAGTAACCTGCGCATCTGCCTGCACCAAAAACAAATGATTGATCTCATTTTGCGGATTTCTTACCAATTCGAAGTCGTAAATATCTTGCTTGGCCGGATTCAGCTTCTGATAGAATAAAGGTATTGTTTGTTCTGTTTTCGGTAAATATCCGGAAGGAGTGGATAAATAAATGAAACGAACATCCCTATTAGGGGGGAGAGTATATTGGCCTTGCTGGTCAGTCAAAACACAGTCTATTCCGTCGGTCACTACTACCCCCGGGACTCCTGTCCCATTACAGGTTACTTTCCCGCGAATAGGGTTAGAAGGAATCTGGGCTTGTAAATTCAAGCCCAGACCTATTAATAAAAAGAATTGTAATAAATATATTTTCATAATTAGTTGGTTAGTTCAAACCTCATTCTTCGATAGATTCCAGATATTTATCAAAGCCTGTTTTAAAAGCGTTCCAATAGTCGTATTTCTTAACGTGGCAAAGGTCGAAGGCAAAGAAGCCGTCACTATTACTGATACAAGCATCAATAGTATCCGGAATTTTTGCAGATTGTCCTCCGTCAGTCCATCCGGTACTGTTACCGATATCTGGTCCGCCTGCAAAAGGTACATCTCCTTGTAACAGTTCACGTCCATTCTTACAAAAACCTTCCATGGTCCATTCGCCACTTCCATATATATTGTTCACGGAAGCATAAGCACCCAAAAAGATATAGTCCAAATGGTCCGCATATCCATAATTCTTATAATCGGAAGTAGCCCATTTCGGATAATAAGCGGAGGTGTTGTATTTAGGGCTGGCCCAGTTCACGCCTGATGTATAGTATGTTGAATACCAGGCACCAACATAAACTCCAAACTTGATATTGTTATTGACAGATTTAACTTTCTCGCGTGCCTTTACTATGAAATCATGAATAACTTTCGCTCTGAATTCCAACCACTTCTTAAAATAAACAGGCTGGTCAGAAGGTATTTCATCCGTACCGGGTGCCATAATATCTGCCGGGAAGTTTGCTACAGTTTCACCGATGTATTCTTCGAACTTCTGTTTGGAAATATCTGAAAAATCGCTTTCTAAGCCATAGTCATCATAACGACAACGATCCAATATGATGCCATCCAAATCATATTTAGCCAAGTCGGCCAACAACTGTAAAACAAAGTTTTGTACATCATCATTAGCGGGATTGAAAAATTTCGCTCCATAATCGGTTTCATCGTCCAACAAATCCATCGTATTGGTTAGCCCGTCAGCTAGATTAGCTACACTAGCCCATCCTTTTTTTGATTCATCACGGAACAAGACTCCATCATGTCCTAAATTATACGGACATAAATAGCCTCCTACAAATGTATTGATAGAAGCATTCACTTTTAATCCTTGTATACGAGCCTCCTCAATAAATGCCTGTAAATAATCCCAAGTTTCCGTCCTTTCATAATAACTATATCCGGAATTACCCCATACATCCATACGTTTCACCTGATCTACAACATTAGTATTGAATAATACATCTCCTGTAGTGGGACGTACATCGACAATAATATCAGTGAATCCTGCCGCTTTTATCTTTTCCATATCTTTGGCTATGTTTTCCTTACTATTGGCATAGTCAGGAAAATTAGCAGCCGCATCAATCCAAATATATCGTGGCTTAGCTTCTGCAACATCCGGCTCGTCCGGCTTTTCTGTCGAATTATCGTTCCACGGCCATCCGGGAATTCCATCAGAATCATCACTACAGGAGGTTATTGTAACTGCTCCCAAGAAAGTCAGTATTAGTATTTTTAGAAATTTTCTCATATCATACTTGTTTTATTAGGTATATACTGCCTGATATATCCGCAGTACATTTTTTATTTAAGAGTGACTACTGATGCTACGGATCTTTCGTCTCCGCTGGAGTCACTTGTCTTGATCGTCTCTTGCCCATTGACTAACATGCAACTGGAACCACCGCCATCCAAATTGATAGCATCCGTACATCCCAGTGTTTTCATGATATTGGCTACATTTTCGGTGGTCATACCGGCAACTCCCGTTGTCATTCCATCTCCTTCACACACAAAAAGAATCATTTTCTTATCATTGGTGATACCAATAGCCGAACGAGGTCTGTTCGCCGTGGCGCCAATATCTGATAAGATTTCTTCTTCGTATGTATTCTTTATGTTTCCATCCAACAGAAGTACGGGGCCACCGCCTATTCCTGTTTTAGCATTTAAGACAGTTCCTGTAGACGGAAAATTTTCGTCAGGAGTTGTTTCTGATTTTACCGGTGAGGGCTCTGAATACCAATAAGTAACATTGGATAGTGTTGTGTAAGTCCACATTGATTTGAATGAGCCATCATTCATTTCACAGAATGCAGCTAATACAGGATACCAGAATGGACCGTTAGTCCAATCTTCTGCTGTTACATCATTGTTCTTACACACCATTTCACCGTTACGCCATATTAGGCTTAATGACCCCTCATAGAAGAAACCTCCATTGATTACAATTGTGGAGTTGTTCTCTTCATAAAATTCTTTTGGCTTTTTCAATCCAGTCTTTTCTCCTAATACACCAAATGCTGCCTTACTCATATCACCTACCGCAATATAAGCTATCGCTTTTTTGCCTTCCAGTGTTTCTGGTGATTTATATACGTTGATATGTTCAGGCAAGGTTCCATAAGTGCTTTTCACATTGGTCCAGCCTAAATTTACAATATCAGGATTGGCTTCAACAGGTTCAGTTGGAGTCTCCGGCTCCGCCCATGGCCAATCCGGGATATCAGTGTTATCATCACCACATGCTATGAAAAAAGGCAGTAATGATAATAACCATAACATTTTTTTCTTTGTTGACATATAGCTACTCCTTTAAATGATTTACAGATTTCTTTATCCCATATATGATGAATGGGTATTTTCTCATCATATATGAGATAAAGAGATCAATTAATTATTTGTCGATACAATCAAACTCATATCCTCCGATAACCTTACAGTTGTTATCCACGTAGTAAGCACGGAGCTTATATCCATCTGTTGTCGGAGCAAGCAATACATCACCTGTTGCAGCTACACCATCGGATGAATTGTATGAGGAAAGTGAAGGATTGAATGACAGAGCATCTGAAGTAGATATTGTACCAGTGAATGATCCGTCTGACGTTACATCATACATATATAAGCATGGAGTTCCACCCCATTGCGGGAAATGAGCTGTACATACCAATACAAGATATTGTGCATTATTAAAGCTTCTTGTATCCAGACAGTTGTTATTCATTGCCCAAGAATTACCATTGTCGGAGTCTTCCAGAGATTTACTTGCATTATTATTTGTTCCATTCACCCAATAAAGAATGTTAGAATCATAGTATGACAAAAAATAATCACTTTGAGCAGTAGTTCCTTTAGTCACAACTTTAGTGTTTGATGCGGGAGCTCCCCAATTACCTACACCATTCACTGTTACTACTTGAGGACTTCCCAATACACCGTCTGTTATAATCCAACGAACAAACTTATTGGAACCTGAACTGGCTGTTCCGTCACAAGTAGCAATAATAGAGGCATTAGTATTAATATCTCCTTGAACAGACACTTTCGTACCCATATCTAACCCTGTATTATTAGTATAAGTAGTCAATAAAGTTGGAGCAGTCGTAACAGAAGAAGTCTTATAGATTGAGAAAGACTTGCCATTAGTAGCCTTCGTTGCTAATAATATATTTCCCCTACTATCACTTGTCATACATCCTAAAGATGCAACACTCACACTACCCAAAGTTACATTACCAATCTTATTTCCCGTAGATGCATTGTAATATGCAGGAGTTGTGGTACCATCACCCAAGCAAACTACCAGATTATTTCCGGAAACAGCTAAAGAAGGTGCATTTGCTCCAGTCCAAGGTAAGCCGATAACTCCCATATCCAATTTAAATAATTCTGTCTCACTACCTTTTCTATATCCGTAAGGAATCTTATCCGGTACTGCTTTTTGAATAGTATAAGTTTGCTTTGTCACTCCATCGTGAGCAATCACTGTAAGCTCAACAGGTGAATTAAAATTAAGAGGCTCTGTTTTAGGATCCGGTGACATGGTCGCATGAGCCGACAGTGAATAATCTGCCAAGCAAGAAGATAAATCTTCCGCAGAGATTAAAGATACAGTTTTGTGGTCTTCATCAATAATACCTGTAATGTCTTCAGACGGTATTGAGAAACTTAATAACTGACACTTAGTAGACTTAACTCTTTCGCCTGTGATGCAGATTTGTTTCTTATATCCTTGAGCGTCTGTATAAGTGAAATAATTCTCTTTAGTCAGATCGAGAATTGAAAGAACCGGTTCAATAGTACAGTTTGGTGCCAACTTTGCCTGAATCCTCATCGCTTTCATATATTCTGAAGTTTCATTATCACTATTTTCCGGATAATACCATGGCATAGGAATTACATACTTATCTACAGAAGCATCTGCAATAGTATATACCACAGCCTCTTTATCCACGTATGGCCCAGAAGTAAAGAGTGCAGTCAAGCTCGTGATTCCCTGTCTGTCCGCAGTAGGAAGCACATATTCCGGATCCTGGCAAGAACTCGTGAGAGCCAAAATCCCTAATAATAGATATAATATATTCTTTTTCATAATGTTTTCATTTTAGATTTATTGCCATTCTGCATATTGAGTTACCGCACCGTTATTGTCCAACTCTGCCTGTGGCATTGGGAAACGATACATCTTAGTCGGGAAATTACGATCTTTATCATCACATTCTGTATAAATGTAAGTGAAAGACCCATTTGCATTTTTCTCTATTTTCATTCCATGAAGACGAATACCGGTAAATGCTGTCGCAGATAATTTCCAACGACGCATGTCCCAATAATAATGTCCTTCATAAGCAAGTTCTACTTTGCGTTCCTGACGGATGGCTTTCATTAAATCATCCCCACTTTTGTCTGTGTAAGACAATCCCACTCTGTTACGAATATCTTTTATGTCTTTATTTGCCTTATCCGTATAGCCATTCAGATGATAACATGCTTCTGCATGATTCAGTAATACCTCTGCGTAACGAATTTCTGTCCATGGCTGTGTACTGGCTTGTATGGAAGTAAAATTATGAGCTTCATCTACCAGTTTACGTAAATAATACCCGGTAGTAGAACGTCCTTCCGGTTTGGCATCTGTTTTCCATGCAGCCCAACCATCAGTACCGTTTACGAAAGATTCTATCGGTCTGCCTTTCCATGTTGCTCCATTATAGAGAATGGTAGCTTTAAAACGTGGTTCCAATTTGGCATAAGGAGGAGTCGTTGTAGTACCTTCAGCAGTATGCCATGCACTCCAATCGGGGAAGCCACTACCATCTGCATATTCATACGATTCAACCATTTCTTGTGTCGGGGTACCGAATCCTCCGGTCATGGAATTGCCGTCGAGCGCTTTATCACCTCCAGGAACCATATATCCATCAAAGTCATGAGTCACAGTGGAACTCTTATCATAACAATATTGTAGAATGGCTTCTTTGCTTCCTGCTTTAAAGGCATTTGAATAGTCTTCTTTTGCTTCTAATTCATAACCCATTCCCATCACCTTTTCAGCTGCAATACGAGCGTCATCCCATCTTTCCGCATACAACATAGCTCTCGATAACATTGCATAAGCAGCTCCGCTAGTTAAACGTCCGTTAGGAGTTTTATCAACAGGCAAATGTTCACCGGCATATTTTAGATCATTATATACAAAATTCCATCCGTCGGCTTCCGAACTAACTGGCATATCCTTTTTTATATTATCCAGATTCTCATCGTATATAATCACTTCTTTATAACGCTTTAATAAATCTGTATAGAGATACCCTCTGAAGAAACGCATTTCAGCTTCCAAGCGTTCTTCATCAGCCTGACCAAATGAAGCATATTTCTTTAATTTGTTGATACCTTCATTGACACGGCGCACATATTCGTACATCGTCCCCCAGTTGCCAAGGTAAGTACTAACATAATTCACTGTGAGAACAGAACCTCCATAAGCAATTTCACTAGGTATCTGACATTTAGCCATATAATTGTAGGAACCATATTTAAGCTGATCTGTCAGAGCTTCTGTCATTCCTGCCAAACATTGTCCATCCCTGTAGACTCCTAAATAATCTATATAGCGATAGAAATCGTTGACTGCCTGTTCTGCATAGTCGAGTTTACTCCATACAAGTTTATCTGATGCTCTGTCTGTTGGAGTCATGTCCAGATAATCACTACATGAGCCAAGCCCTAAAGAGGCTCCCAACAATATGATACTTAATACTTTTGTTTTCATAATAGAACTTTTAAAGGTTTAGAAAGTCAAAGTTATACCGCCCATAATGGTGCGTTGTTGAGGATAGTATCCGTTATTTACTCCCGGAGATTCAGGATCGATTCCATCAGGAAGACCGGAAATCGTGAATAAATTAGAACCTTCTACATAAATTCTAAGATTCTGAATACCGACAGGACTCATCCATCTCTTGGGGAATGTGTAACCCAATTGTGCGGATTTGAGACGAAGGTATCTACCGTTACGCAACCAGAAAGTGGAAGCTAATCCATTATCTCCTCCGTGTCCTTGATTACCCAGTGTAAGTCGTGGGAATGTTCCATTCGGATTTTCTACTGTATATGCATTCTGAACCAGATATAGTGGTGAGTTGGCTCCTTCTTTAAATGCCTGTGTCCAGACTGTATTATCGTCATATCCATTGTAATAAGTTCCTGTCAACGATACATCAAACAGTGCACCTCCAGTAAATTGTGCACTTAAATCGAATCCATTCCAGGCACAATTCAGGTTCAAACCGTAAGTTAATTCGGGACGATTGCCACGTCCAACACGTGTTCTGTCATCTTCGTCTATTTTACCATCACCATTTAAATCTCTGTATTTGATATCACCGACATTAGGACGAGTGCCATACCAGGCTGAATTGTCTATTTCTTCTTCCGAACGGAATAAGCCATCTGCAACCCACACAACAGAAGCATCAACACTACGTCCTGTGCGTTTTCTCCACTCTACTGTGTTCGGACTATCTGGATAACGGAGATAACGGTTTCTTGCAAATGTCAGATTGAAGCTTGCGCCATAGGAGAATGGCTTACCTGCCAAGTTTAATTTATTACGATGGCTCACCGTTACTTCAACGCCTTTGCTATCCACCTTATTATAGTTGGCATAAGTATAATAATATCCTCCCATAGATGGCGGGTAATCGCCTCCCATTGCTGTCAAAATATCATAGGTATAATTATAGAATGCGTCAAACTCCATTCCCAACAGACCATTCCACATCGTAAAGTCAAATCCTGCATTGTAGGTTAAGGTGTTCTCCCAAGTTAGAGTAGGATTGGCAATTACAGAGGCGCGTAATGCTTGCATTACTTTTCCATTCAGAATTGTCTGGTATGCATTTTTGTTACCATCCATCAAATTGTAAGTACTAAGGAAAGCATACGGACTCACTGCATCGTTTCCTAATAAACCGACAGATGCACGTATCTTCATATCATCCAGAAATGTCAGATTAGACATAAAATCTTCTTTAGATATTCTCCACGCTACTGACGCTGACGGGAAGAATGCCCAACGTTTCCCACTAACATTGCCGGCAAATTTGTAAGAACCATCATATCGACCTGTAAACTCTGCCAAATACTTATTGTCATAGTCATATTTCAAACGAAAAACATAACCAATACTACGGTTTGCATCACTGTATCCCGAGATTGGAGAGTCTGCAGGTTGTCCAAAGCTCAATTCCGGTAGTTCAGAGAAACTCATGTTTTTATTATAGCCGGAGAAACTGTTTTCTTTATAATCCCGGATTTCTGCCAATACCATTGCTTCTACATTATGTTTTCCGAAGGAGCTTGCATAGTTTATACTTCCTTGGCCTACCATTTGATGAGAACTATACTGTCCTTCACCTAAATTTATTCCATTTGCTGTGCCGCGAGGATCGTCTGCTTTAGACCAAGTCCAATCTGCTGTCGAAGTCGGCATTTTATGTATATATGTGGAGTAAGGCGTATTCAAATTCTTATTATGAGAAGTTGTATAGTCATAAGCTCCGGTTACTTTTACACTCAAACCTTTAACCCAAGGCACATTGTATTGCAATGAGATGTTGGTCTGCAAATCAAAGCTATTGGTATGCTTGTATCCGGATTCATAAATAGCAGCCAACGGACTGTTGGGCAGACTTGTGTTATTCTGTGTAGTAGCAGTATAAAGTCCGTCATATGTTTCCGGCAAATAGGGATGCATCATTATAGTCTGATGAGCTACTGACAACCAACCTTGTTCACCCAATTCGGAATTAGAATCCGTACCGCCTGAAGCATATCCCGGAGTTTCACGTTTACCGACATTTCCTGCAATACCTAAACTTAACTGGAAGTTCTTAGCCAGTTGAGTCTCAAGATTAGTTCTTAAATTGTATCTCTTGTAAGAGAAATTGTCAATGTTACCTTTTTGACCTAAATAACCCACAGAAGCAAAGTAACGCATCTTATCACTACCTCCCTGTATTGTTACATTGTGTTTCTGATTAATACCGGTTCCGAATACTTTATCAATATAGTTAACATTATCCCATCCGTCAGTAGGATCACCATTCAACATAGCTTCCACATTCGCCTTTGTAAAAACGGGATTATATTGACTAATGTTTGAAATGCTTCCATTAGCCATTTTATCCATCATGTCAGCCATATTATAATAATATGCAAATTGAGGTCCATTCATAAACTGCGGAAAGTTTGCATTCATAGATGCTCCTATTGAACCATTATAAGTGATTTTGGATTTTCCTTCCTGACCTTTTTTTGTAGTTATAATAATAACACCACCGGCTCCTTTTAATCCATAAACAGCTGCAGAAGCTCCATCTTTCAAAACAGATACACTTTCGATATCATTAGGGTCAATATCATTAATAGAACGAGGCATTCCGTCTACTATATAAGTAACATTATAAATAGAGCCACGAACTCGTAATGTAGCCTGATCGTCTCCGGGTTCACCAGATACTTGAACAGATGAAATACCTGGCAAACGTCCACCTAAAAGACTCGACACATTGGTTGCCGGTGCTTTCAGCAGTTCGTCGCCTTTCACCGCAGATACGGCTCCGGTTAAAGATTGCTTCTTGGCAGTACCATATCCTACCACAATCACTTCATCCAAAGCTGCCACATCATCTTTCATAACCACATTAATGGTCGTCTGACCTGCTACCTTTATTTCCTGATCTGACATTCCAACATATGAGAATGATAAAATGTCTTTTGCGGTGGCCTGAATGCTATATTTTCCATTTACATCTGTAATAGTGCCATTAGTAGTTCCTTTTACGACAACACTTACTCCTGGTAGCGGTTCTCCTATACCATCAGTAACAGTTCCTTTCACTAAACTCTGTGCATGACTACTGATAGCACATGCAAATAGCGCGCAGATTGAAAACATAAATATTTTCAATATACGAGAGTTCTTCTTGATTTTTGAGTTAAACTCTGTCATAGAATTAATTTTTAGATTATTAATATAGATTGGTTAACATATCCGTTATTGTTTATAGCTGTTCCAATACTTTCCAGCATTGATATAACCCTCTTGGTACATGGAAACATCCTTTCCATTTTCCTCCTTTCAATGGTAGTAGCACTTCACCTCTCCGGTTTAAGTATCCATACCATTCGGGATGCTCTTTATCTTTAAAATGGGTCCATGTATAATCGTGTACTTTTTCAAACCATTCCAGACATTGGTTATCTCCGGTCAATTGATAACTCTTCAGAAGAGATATGAGTGTTTCAATATGCACCCACCAGAGTTTCTGGTCCCATTCCAGTTGTTGGGGAGGACAACCGTTACGATCCATAAAATAGTAGATACCTCCATATTCTTTATCCCAACCATATTCAAGCATTGTAAGAGTGATATTCTTAGCCTTTTCGATTAATTCCAGACGGTTTAGGCGTTTCCCTAAATCCATTATAAACCACATGGCTTCAATCGCATGGCCAGGGGTAATCTGCCGTCCTTCAAAGCAATCTATCAGATTACCATTCACATCTACATTCTCAACAATGATACCACCAAGTTCGGGACGATAGAAAACAGACATAACTTCATGAATACAAGTATCCATCGCTTGTTCCAAATAGTCCTTGCCTAAAATATGCTCAATTTCCATAGCAAGATTGCATAGTATCATCGGCAGGGCAAAATTTTTTAGATTACGAGTGCCCGGATGAAGTTTATTCCATTTACCTTTCGGATTATCTACTTTGGAAAGGATAATATCGAAGGTTTTCTTAGCAATGTCAGCATATTCCTGATTACCGGTTGCAAGGCTTAATTGCCCGAAAGCCATGGCAGCGAATGTATATGAAAAGATATTGTATGGTTCTACCAATGGTCTACCCAAACGGTCAAGGGAAAAATACCAGTTATAGTCTCCATCATGTCCATATTTTTTTAAAAACTCACCACCTTGAACGGCACAATCCAGCCATTCCTTACGTTTTTCTACCTTGTTGTAAAGCATGGAAAACATCCACACCTCGCGACCTTGCAGCCAGATAAATTTATCTGTATCGAAAACTTTTCCTTCACGATCCAGACAGGTGAAGTAGCCACCATACTCATGGTCTTGTGAGTTCTCAAGCCAGAAAGGAAGAACATTATCCAAGAGTTCATCCTTGTATTGATTTGCCAGTTTCTTAAAATCCATACATCTTTTATTATTAAGTTATTAAGGTCTTTTTGTTTTACTATTCCGAACGGGTCCAATATCTTTCAATCTCTTCCAGCGACTTCCCGGTAGTCTCCGGCACGAGTTTCCAGACAATCAGCATATACGGCACGCACATGAGGGCGAACAGGAAGAATGTTCCGGCGGGGGTAAGGTTCTGGAGCATCCAGGGGGTCAACTGTCCGATCAGGTACGTTCCGATCCACAGAGCGAATCCTGCTATCGACATGGCCAGTCCGCGAACCTTGGTGGGATACATCTCAGAGAGGAGCACGAACACCACGGCACAGATAGAAACGGCACAGCAGAATACATAGAACAGGAAAAAAATAAGCAGGAAGAGGCTGGATACTCCCAGGGAATCTCCGAAGAGGAAGTACAGGCCGATGAGAATCAGAGAAACAACCATTCCCGAAACTCCGTAATAAACAAGTTTCTTGCGGCCTACCTTATCAATGATGACAAGAGCCAGAATGGTGGTCAAAGTATTGACTAGTCCTACCAGAACTTGGTAAAAAAGAGAATCTCCTCCTGAAAGTCCTGCGTTTTCAAAGATAGAAGGGCCATAATAAAGTACTGCGTTCACACCCATAAACTGTCCTAAAATCGCAATACACACACCGATAATAACAGCTTTGAAAATTCCAGGCTTCATCAATAAAGACCATTCCGATTTTGTTTCAGAGGTCAGCACAGATTTCGTTTCATTTAATTGACTTTTCGCTTCTGTAATTGAATTATATATTTTCTCTAATATATTTACAGCTTTCAAGTCCTTTCCACGTACGATTAACCAGCGGGGACTTTCCGGAATAAAAAATATGATAATGAAGAATAAGATTGCCGGCAATGTTTCCATACCCAACATACCTCTCCATACTTCAGTTATAAATATTTTATTCAACCAATCCACACTTAATTGCGTACCACTCTCCGCCCATGCCAATAATTGATAGTTAACTAAATAAGCTCCCAAAAAACCAACTGTTACAGCCAACTGATACAATGACACCAAACGTCCTCTATACTGCGCTACAGCTAGTTCTGATATATAAAGAGGAGAAACAATGGACACAACCCCTATTCCTACTCCACCTATAATCCGATAAACTACCAATTGGGCAAAATCGGCTGATAGAGCACATCCTAGAGCTGATGTGGAAAACAACACAGCTGATATAACCATCGTAAGTTTTCTTCCTAACTTATCGCTTAAGATTCCAGCAAAAAGAACACCTACGATAGAGCCTACTAAAGCACATCCTACATACCATCCCTGTTGTAGTGCATCTAATTGAAAAAGTTGAGTCACTTGGGCAATTGTTCCCGATATAACTGCGGTATCATATCCGAACAAGAAGCCTCCCAATGCTGCCACAACAGAAAGGAATATAAGATAACCAAAATTGATTGTAGACTTCATAACATTTATTTTATTTCAAAATATTCTTTATATCTGTCATATAAATGACCAGCTTGTAGATAGGCTGATTGCGGACTCATAAAATGAGAAAATTCAAAAGTAATAGCCTTATCATATCCGGCACGTTTAGCTGCTTCCAACTTCATCCGAAGTTTATCAAACTTAATGGGTAGAAAACGAATTGGCATATCACGGTCAAAAGATTCGGCATTTGTCCAACATTGCATACCATACTTATCTGCTAATTTTTTATTGACAGAAAAGAACGCATCCAATTCGTCATAATCAATATGCCCATCTTGAAATGCACATGCATCTACCACCTCATGAATTCCATCAAAAATTTCATCCCATTCTTTTTCGTGTTGTTGTACAGAAACGGCATCTTCTTTAGTCATTTTTGTCGTTCCCATGATTGCTTTTTTTCCATCAATCCAAGGCGATATAAAAGTCGGTAATCCATTAGATATATCCTTACATTGTTTTCCTAATGCATGGAAAGCACCAATCGCTCCTTTCGTTGCCCGGCTTATTTCACCACTGATATACCATCCTCCAAAACTTTTATACTTGGAACCATAATTTTCCCAAACTTCATCAATTACATATTTGTTATCTTCCACTTCCCAGGTCATATCTCCTGTGTCCCAGTATTTACCCGAATCGTATAGTCCAAAATAGAATTTCATTCCATACTTTTCAGCTAAACGTAAAAACATATCCACCAAGTCAACGGAAGGCATATAACAACCTTTCTTCAATAAATAAGGAGAAGGAAAAGTGACAAACTTACGATAACCAGAACGGATCATTATTACCGTATCAATTCCTATATTTTTCATGTGCTGAAAATCCAAGTCCCATTCTTTCTCACCCCAGTTCTGATGTGGAATATCATGTGATATTTCATCCAAAAAAGTTCCGGTAATTTTTAAGCCATTGTTTTTAGGAACAATGAGTTTACTTTCCAAACCATCAGTTGCCACTACTGTACTGGCACTAGCTTTTGAAGTACAAGATTCAAACAAAGTTGGTACAGTCAAGGCTGACGCGCTAGCCAATGTGGCTTTTTTTAGAAAGTCTCTTCGATCTAATGTTTTCATATTAGTTTAATTAAAACAGCAGTTAACACTTATATTATTATTACCTATTGAATATATTGTCCTGTAATATCTACTTTTTTATTATTGAAAGGATCTAATATCTGATCAATCAAAATAGCCATTTCACTTCGTAGGATGCCTCGATTCATATCAAAGTCCTTCAATTCAAATTCATTCCATATCTCTTCTACCCTACCCTCTTTCATCTCAAAACCTTCTTTTTCGGCAATTCCTCTTATTAACTCTGTAGCTTTCTGAATTGATATGGTATTATTACCTTCGAATATTTGCTTATTGACAAAAGGATAAACATCACCCAATCCTTTCAACTCATTTGCCAATAATAATGTATCCGCTCTGAACCACATTTGATTTGACCAGTCAACACTTTTACCTATACCTTTTAATATACCTGTAGAGCCGATACGTTGTAGTGACTTAAACATTGGGTGATCTAACTCAACATCTAAATAAGGCAATAAATATCCTTTTCCATCCAAAATCGCATTTTGTACTTCCCGAACAGATACTTCTCTTATATTTTTATCTTCTTTCACCGCAAGAGCTGCTAATGCTCCCGCTGCCTGCCCGATCTGCATAACCATCGGCTGCAAACGAGTGGTACCATTAATTATATTAGAAACAGATATTGATTTTTCAGCAACAATCAATCCTTCAACATCTTTCGGAATCAAAGTTCCTAAAGGTAAACCGTATGACGGTATCGGATGAAAATAAAGATTAGGCAACTCTTCATATCCATGATAACGCGTATGATGATGGTCCACAGGATAATTCCCCACGGCAATACAAGTACGATAAAGAGGTTGAGACTGCCTGAACGGTTCACAAGCATGATTTAAATCAAAACGTACTAGCCCATGTATTCTCCTAGACTCTCTATGATAAGGAATAAATGGTAATTTGTCGGCTGTAGGATATTCATCGTCAGCCAAGCCCAATGTATTAAAACCTAATTCATGTTGCAGAAAATAAACGAAACACATCGTATAATGTTTTGCATATTTCAAGGCTTCTTCACGTTCCTCACGGGTCATTTCAATCAAGTTTACATAATAATCATTGCCTTCTATCGGCCAATTAATCATGTATTTATTATTAGGAAGTTTTCCATAAGTTATCATCATGTCTTTAGACCATACACGATCCGGTTCTTTAGGCGTGATACAAACGTGACTGGCACAAGCACAAGCAAATTCATCCTTATTATATCCTTCAGGACAAGGAATAGTCACATCTTTACCATAATCTTTCAAGATTGCTACGTATGTAATATCCTGAACTATATTATTTTTCTCTTCCGGAGCAATATCTTCTTTTGTATCATGACGGCTTTCCATACCGATATCATATTTCACCCCGCACATTTTTGCTATATCCCCCAATTCAGTACCATCAATCAATATTTTAGCATGTATTTTTTTGATTGTATTATCTTTCATCTGAATTTGAGCAATCCAAGCATCATTCTCTCTTTCCAACTTTACCAAAGTAGCATTATGCCATACTTTTAAATTTTTCTCCGCGTCAACCATTTCATGGAAAATTTTATTTCCGACTGAAGGTTCAAACAACACTGCACTCACCCAACCGGTTTTTAGAGAATCAAGTCCGCCATAATAATCTGCCAAATGTTCGCGAAACTCACCAAACAAGCCTGCTGGCAAATCATAGTTTCCGTCAACAGCACTTACGCCTGCAGATGTAAGCATTCCACCCAGCCATTCAGTTTCTTCTACTATCAATGTTGCAGCCCCCATTCGAGCAGACTGAATACCAGCAGTCACTCCACTGGCACCTCCACCAATAATTAGCACATCAACAGAATCATCTGAATGAGAGCATGCTGTAAAACACAAAGCAAATAATAAACACAGACCTAAAAAATAGTTTCTCATACTAAATTCATTTAAGGATATAGAGTTTTATTAATAATATCACGGCACAAATATAGCTATATTTATTAAATAAACAATAGATAATAAAATATTTTATTAATAAAATCATTATTTCTTGCATTATTAATTAATAGAAGGGGGAATTACCTCACAAATCGTCTTCTTTCATTTATTATATCCACAATCATCCATAGCTACATTATCCTATATATAAATCCATTACATAGTATATAGGAAATATAACATTCAAGATATTCTAATTTTCAAGGCTTCAAAACCACGTATTAATAAAAAAATTAATTATCTTTGTGTGAATTACCAAATATGCATAGTTATGAACCAACAATTCTTGAAAGAAATAGAAAAGGGCTCTAAAAGTGCTCTCGTCAAAAAGAGGATTATTACACATTATATATATAATGGAAGTTCTACAATTCCCGATCTTTCAAAAGAGCTGGATTTAAGTGTACCAACTGTCACCAAATTTATCGGTGAAATGTGTGATGACGGATATATTAATGATTATGGCAAATTGGAGACTAGTGGCGGACGCCATCCCAACCTCTATGGGCTTAATCCGGAATCCGGTTACTTTTTGGGTGTAGACATCAAAAGATTCGCCGTCAATATCGGACTGATAAATTTCAAAGGCGATATGGTAGAATTGAAAATGAATATACCTTATAAGTTTGAGAACTCAATCGAAGGGATGAATGAGTTATGCAAGCATATTCTCAATTTTATAAAAAAGCTCACTATTAATAAAGAAAAGATCTTAAATATTAATGTAAATGTGTCGGGACGTGTAAATCCTGAATCAGGGTATAGCTTCAGTCAATTCAATTTTGAGGAAAGGCCGTTGGCGGATGTATTATCCGAAAAATTGGGATATAAAGTAACCATTGATAATGACACGCGCGCCATGACTTATGGCGAATACATGCAAGGCTGCGTGAAAGGAGAAAAGGATATCATTTTTGTAAATGTAAGCTGGGGAGTAGGTATCGGAATTATTATTGATGGTAAGATTTATACCGGAAAATCCGGATTCTCCGGTGAATTTGGACACATGAGTGCTTATGATAATGAGATAATCTGCCATTGCGGAAAAAAAGGTTGCTTGGAGACGGAAGCTTCCGGATCGGCACTTCATCGTATCTTATTAGAGCGTATTCAAAGTGGGGAAAGTTCCATTCTATCTACACGAATCGCCACAGAGGAAAACCCGATCACTCTTGATGAGATCATTGCCGCTGTGAATAAAGAAGACCTGCTTTGCATTGAAATTGTAGAAGAAATCGGGCAGAAACTGGGCAAACAGATTGCCGGGCTAATCAATATCTTCAACCCGGAACTGGTCATTATAGGTGGAACTTTATCTTTAACTGGCGATTATATCACCCAGCCCATAAAAACAGCCGTACGCAAGTACTCTCTAAATCTGGTTAATAAAGATTCAGCCATCATCACATCTAAGCTGAAAGACAAAGCCGGCATCGTTGGCGCTTGTATGCTCGCACGCAGCAGAATGTTTGAAAGCTAGTTTTATCTTCTACGCTGGGAGAAAAAGTTATCTATAAAGCGAACGATATAGACTACGGCTACTCCGGCAACCACTAAAACAATAATACGACTCAACATAGATTACATTTTTATATTTCACATCTATTACATACGCAGGATTTCCCTTTTAAAATAAGAATAGGGAATCCTGTAAAAACTAGAACGCTGATTATTAATTAATAATCAGCGTTCTAGTTTGAGAGCCGCTAGCCAGACTTGAACTGGCGACCTACGCGTTACGAATGCGTTGCTCTACCAACTGAGCTATAGCGGCGTTTGTCTCTCGTTTACGGCGTGCAAAATTACAGCTTTATTTGAGAAAACAAAAAGAATCCGATTATTTTTTGAGCATAATTTTTAAATCAACTTTTGTTGACGTAATCTAGAACTTTTCTTTGCGCTCAAATTTTCCATCCTCGGTATAGTACTTCCATGTACCCTTCGGTTTATTATTTGCATACTTTCCACGAAGCTTCAATGTCCCATCTTCATAATATTCACGGTAACGACCGTGACGTTTTCCTTCCTTTACTTCCACTTCACTCTTCAACGCTCCCTCCGGATAAAACTCCCTCAAAACGTTTCCTTCAAACTTTTCGACATAGAAACGCTTCAATTCGCTCATCTGTTCTTTTTCAGTTTCAGCATCTTCGTTCATTTCCTCATCATCTTCATCGGCAGCAACGGCAACAACCTCCTCCGGTTGATATGGACTGTAATCCATCACATATTGCAAAGAAGCTGACCGTCCATCTCCTATAACCTGCATAGTCCAGTAAGGAAACGAATACAGAATATCTTTATTGGATTGTATTTCATTCCATGTGGCAGGATTCATCATAGGTTTCAGTTGGGAATAAAACTTGTGCACATCCGTATATAAGAAAATGGTAGAACTTGACTTTAAATAGGAAAGCGCATTTTCAAATCCCGGATTATTTTTCAATAAATTCTTCTGCTCGTAATCTTCCACAAAAGAGAGCAAAGATGCAGCCTTATTACTAAAAACTACATAATCATCGACATAAGTATAATATGGCTTTTCAAATTTATCAAATAGTTTTCCAAAGAACAGGCGGAAAAAACCTTTCATTTCGACGTAATTAATCTCGAAATCTTTATAATTAGCTGTCTTAATCTTAACCGGACTGCGCCGCTTAATCTTCTTTTCTATTAATTCCATGTTCTTACGGGCATCTTTTATACTTTTAGCTCTGATAGCCAGAATTAGTTCTGGGTCATGTCCCAACAACCCCGGTTCGGATTGCGTAATAGCAAATTCTCCCGACATCCAACTCAAAAAGTTTTCTTCCAAAGATATCCCGAATAGCCCTTCAATCTTTTTCCGGGAACTTTGATAAGAATCATACAATTGTTTATTATGAACCGACATCGCATTCTCCAGCTCTTTTACAAAAGTTACCGGGTTGTTGAAACCTATATTGGTATAAAGAGCCGTCCGCCCGGACAGAATCTCATGCGCTTTCATTTTATGTTTTCCCGAATTCAATAAAGCAGTGACATAAGGATCGGCAGAATCTTTTCTCAACGTATACCCTTTCACTTCCATCCGCTCCTTATCCGTATTTAGGTAAAGTCCGGCAAAATTCATAGAATTGCTAAACAGATCAATGTATTCGTTTCTTGCCCCCAGATAAATAGACATGAATTGAGGTACGCGCGCATAATTAATAAAGACTCTGACAAGCCCCTTACCGGAAACCAACTTCTCCGTTTCAATAAAAGACTGGTCAAGTCCGATTTTGGGTTTATTACGCGAATCAATAGCCGATTCGACAAGCCCGGACGTATAAGATCCTACCAAATGATTATCCACAAAAGCAATATAGAAAATATCCCTTGTTTCGGGATCACGCATTTCAAGGATATTAATGCCGTTATGCATCCGGTTGGTGACAGTAAAACCACTCATGACCAATACGGTTTCCACCTGATCTTTCAATAAATCCATTTTCGATGTTTTCTGCATATCCAGAATCAGCAGAAAATCCCACTTTGTGGCACGAGTCTTGTGAAGCGAAATAAGCATATCCCGTTCACCAACAAGCGACAACAACACTTTATTACTTTTGACTACCGAATCGAGCTTCTCTACACTCTCCGTTACTTCCTCGAAAGATTTCGCTTTCTTCAGACATTGCCATGTTTCACTTCCACTAAACTTTTCCCAATCTTCAATCGGGGCCGATGATTGAATGATAAACGCAGCATCTTCGGGAACCAGATAGATTTGCTGAATATTACGATCAGGCGAAACAAATAAATAAACCACGGAATATACAACATATACCGCCAAAGCTAATGCAGCCACAACTAAAGTTCTCTTTACAATTTTCGAGGTACTTTTTTTCTTCTCCGGGCCTGCATATTGCTCTTCTTGCCCGCAATTTAATTCATTCATTATTGTTCTGTTATAAACTTGAGTGGACAAAGATACTAAAAAAACTATTCTGAATAAAACATAAACCATTGACTCGTATCGTAAATATGTACTAACTTTACAGCATGAAAAAGAAATTCCAACTCGAAGTTCCGGGAGGAGCCGATAAAGTCTTGCTTCATACTTGTTGTGCTCCTTGTTCATCAGCCATTATTGAATGTATGATGCAACATCATATCACCCCCGTTATTTATTATTGCAATCCTAATATTTATCCGCAGGAAGAGTATATTATAAGAAAAGAAGAATGTACGCGCTATGCCCAATCATTGGGATTGGAGATTATAGATGCTGATTACGATCATGAAAACTGGCGATGTCACATAATAGGAATGGAGCAGGAACCTGAAAGAGGAGCACGTTGCCTACGTTGTTTTAAACTGCGTTTATTGGAGACAGCCCGTTACGCACACGAACATGGTTTCTCTGTAATTACCACGACACTTGCCTCCAGTCGTTGGAAAAGCCTGGAGCAGATCAATGAAGCCGGACAATATGCTACCGCCTCTTACCCGGATGTTACGTACTGGGAACAGAATTGGCGGAAAGGGGGACTTAGCGAACGACGTATTGCCATCATTAAAGAATATAACTTTTACAACCAACAATATTGCGGTTGCGAATTCAGCATGAGAAAAGAAGAATAAAACAAACCTGTCATCACCAGCCAATCAATGAATCGAAATAAAAAAGGTAAAAACAGAAAACTATTCAAAAAGAAATCACACTCTAATAATAGATTAGGATGTATCATCGCCATTATCGTGCTCATTCCTATTCTTTTTGGTGTTTATTTGTATTGCCAGCAAATTAATATCCAGAAAAATAACGAACCGCAAACTGATACTTCCTTTCAAATTCCACCCGGTAAAGATCTGGAGACACCCATATCACTAGTTCCCCGGCAAGAACAAATCATCCGCCATAGCGGATATACGGTATCATATAACAAAGATTTAAAAATTCCCAACTGGGTTTCTTACGAATTAACCAGGGAAGAAACCAAAGGAAAAGAAAAAAGAGGTAATCGTTTTATTGCCGATCCACTAGTGACAGGTCCGATTGCCACAAATGCCGACTATACCCGTTCAGGATATGACAAAGGTCATATGGCTCCCGCCGCAGATATGAAATGGAGTCCTGAAGCTATGAAAGAATCATTTTATTTCAGCAATATGTGTCCGCAACATCCACAACTAAACAGAAGAGGATGGAAAAATCTGGAAGAAAAGATCCGGAATTGGGCCATAGCAGACAGCGCCATCATTATTATATGTGGCCCTATTATTGAAAAACATCCCAAAACAATCGGAAAGAATAAAGTCGTAGTACCTCAAAAGTTTTTTAAAGTAGTCCTTTCTCCTTTTGTCAAGCCGATGCGAGCTATCGGTTTCTTATTCAATAATGAGCAGGCAGTAGAACCTCTATCATCCTATGCGGTAACAATAGATAGCATCGAGAACCTGACTAACATGGATTTCTTCGCACCTCTGCCCGATGAGATAGAAAACAAAATAGAAGCAGATATTAATTACTCCCTGTGGCCTAATTAAATAGCAAAACTCGTTTCTCTGAAATGAATTCATCTCCTTGTGCCAATGGCATTCTAGTTACAAACAGACTCGCACTTCAATAAAAGGGAGTTGTTGTATTACTCTCAAGGTTTCCCATTGTAACGTCAAGAGATTGTCTTATTCCCACATATTGTGGGAAAGTATTCCCTTATTTTATGAGAAAACATTCCCATATATTGCGGGAAAATAGTCCCACAATATATGGGAATAATGGAACTACGCTGGAAACAAAAAGATAATTGCAATGAATGCCAAGCAGCACAATAAGCAGCTGAATAAATCAAGCAAGGCAGACGTAACGTGAAAGAATGAATTCACAATCGCACCGAAAGAAATATACTTTTGATGTAGTCGCCTTATGATTCATCCTAAAAAGAGAACACTCCTATCCAAATTCTTTTTATCTTTGACGAACTTTTTAAATACACCTCAAAAGATGAAGAAAAAAAAGAGAAATATTCTACTATCAATTCTAATCGGAGCATTCCTCCTTTGTGCAGTTGCCGGAGGCACCTTTTATTATTATCTGTTTGCCCCCCAATTTCACCCATCTAAAACCGTATATATTTATGTAGACCGGGATGATACTGCCGATTCTATCTACCATAAAATAAAAGAATTGGGACATGTCAATAAGTTCACCGGATTCCAGTGGATGGCAAAATACAAGGATTTCAATCAGAACATCCATACCGGTCGATATGCCATTCGCCCCAATGACAATGTTTATCATGTATATAGCCGTTTTTCCAGAGGTTATCAGGAACCTATGAACCTTACTATCGGAAGCGTCCGGACATTAGACCGATTGGCGCGAAGCATCGGCAAGCAGCTCATGATAGACTCTGCCGAAATCGCGAGCCAACTATTCGACTCTACTTTCCTAGCTCAAATGGGATATACCAACATAACACTCCCCAGCCTTTTCATACCGGAAACCTATCAGGTATATTGGGATATGAGCGTAGACGAATTCTTTAAACGAATAAAGGACGAACACAAACGCTTCTGGAATAAAGACCGCCAGTCACAAGCTACCGCCATCGGCATGACACCGGAAGAAGTCAGCACACTTGCTTCCATCGTTGAAGAAGAGACCAACAACAACGAAGAAAAGCCAATGGTAGCCGGATTGTATATCAACCGGTTACATCAAGATATGCCCTTACAGGCAGATCCCACCATCAAATTTGCCCTACAGGATTTTGGCCTGCGCCGAATTACCAACGAGCATTTAAAAGTCAATTCTCCCTATAATACCTATATAAATACCGGATTACCTCCGGGCCCCATCCGTATCCCCTCTAAAAAAGGAATAGACAGCGTGTTGAACTATACCAAACATAACTATATCTACATGTGTGCCAAAGAAGATTTTTCCGGAACTCACAACTTTGCCTCCAATTACGCCGACCACATGGCAAATGCAAGAAAATACTGGAAAGCCCTGAATGAAAGAAAGATTTTCAAGTAAATTTGTGATAAAACGAACGGAAAAGCCTATCTTTGCCCGATAGATTAACAAACTGTGATCAACACTAAATAAAAGAAATAGATATGAGCAAGCAACTCTTACTTGGCGATGAAGCCATTGCACAAGCTGCACTGGATGCCGGACTTTCGGGTGTTTATGCCTATCCGGGTACTCCTTCAACTGAAATTACGGAATATATTCAAATGGCCCCTATAACGACCGAACAGAATATACACAACCGTTGGTGTGCCAATGAAAAAACAGCGATGGAAGCTGCGTTGGGTATGTCTTTCGTAGGTAAACGGGCATTAGTTTGTATGAAGCACGTAGGTATGAATGTAGCTGCCGACTGTTTCGTCAACTCTGCCATCACAGGCGTGAAAGGCGGATTGATTGTGATAGCCGCAGACGACCCCAGTATGCACTCCTCGCAGAACGAACAGGACAGCCGTTTCTACGGAGACTTCTCACTGATACCGATGTACGAACCAAGCAATCAGCAGGAAGCGTATGATATGGTATACAGTGGTTTCGAATTCTCTGAAAAAGTAGGCGAACCGATCCTGATGCGTATGGTAACCCGCCTGGCACACTCCCGTTCAGGAGTAGAACGCAAAGAGCAAAAGCCGCAGAACAGCATCTCTTTCAGCGAAGATCCGCGTCAGTTCATCTTGTTGCCGGGAAATGCCCGCAAACGCTACAAAGTATTGCTTGCCCGCCAAGACGAATTTATCAAAGCTTCAGAAGAATCGCCCTATAATAAATATACAGACGGTCCTAACAAAAAGCTGGGAATCGTAGCTTGTGGTATCGGTTACAATTATCTGATGGAAAACTATCCGGAAGGTTGCGAATATCCGGTACTCAAGATCGGCCAATATCCATTGCCTAAAAAACAATTGCATCAATTGATCGAGTCTTGTGACGAAATCCTAGTTCTGGAAGACGGACAACCCTTTGTAGAAAAACAATTGAAAGGTTATCTGGGTATCGGCGTTAAAGTAAAAGGACGCCTCGACGGTACTCTGTCACAGGACGGAGAATTAAATCCGGACTCTGTAGCCCGTGCCGTAGGTAAAGAGAATAAATCGGAATTCGGTATTCCTTCTGTTGTAGAAATGCGCCCGCCTGCACTTTGCGAAGGCTGCGGACACCGCGATATGTATATCACGCTGACCGAAGTTTTGAAAGAAGAATATCCATCTCATAAAGTATTCAGCGATATCGGCTGTTATACATTAGGTGCAAATGCTCCTTTCAATGCAATTAATTCATGCGTGGATATGGGTGCTTCCATTACGATGGCAAAAGGTGCCGCTGACGGAGGTCTTTTCCCGGCTGTAGCTGTCATCGGCGACTCAACGTTCACCCATTCCGGAATGACCGGACTGTTAGATTGCGTGAACGAGAACGCCAGTGTAACCATCGTCATCTCCGACAATGAAACCACCGCCATGACAGGTGGACAGGATTCTGCCGGAACTGGACGCATCGAAGCGATCTGTGCAGGTATCGGAGTAGATCCGGCCCATATCCGTGTAGTTACTCCATTGAAGAAAAACTATGAGGAAATGAAGCAAATCATTCGCGAAGAAATAGAATATCGTGGTGTATCTGTCATTATCCCACGCAGAGAGTGTATCCAGACATTAGCACGCAAAAAAAGAAGTAAGTAAGCCATGAAAAAAGACATTATATTATCAGGAGTCGGCGGACAGGGAATTCTGTCCATTGCCACAGTAATCGGCAAAGCTGCCTTGAAAGAAGGATTATACATGAAACAAGCGGAAGTGCACGGAATGAGTCAACGCGGAGGAGATGTCCAATCCAATCTCCGCATCAGCGACCAGCCGATTGCTTCAGACCTGATCCCGTCAGGCAAATGTGATCTCATCATCTCATTGGAACCGATGGAAGGATTGCGTTACCTCCCCTACCTTAGCCCTACCGGCTGGTTGGTGACTAACGAAACCCCGTTTGTCAACATCCCCAATTATCCGGAAACAGACAAAGTGATGGCAGAAATCAACAAACTGCCTCATAAGATAGTATTGAACGTAGACAAAGTGGCAAAAGAAGTAGGCTCCGCCCGCGTTGCCAACATTGTCTTACTGGGAGCAACAATCCCATTCCTGGGCATTGATTACGAAAAAGTGCAAGACAGCATCCGCGAAATCTTTCTGCGTAAGGGAGAAGCAATTGTAGAAATGAATCTTAAAGCATTGGCAGCCGGCAAAGAAATTGCGGAAAAGCTGATGCAATAAAAGGCATTACCATGAGTACACAATACTGGGAAGAAGAATTAGAAACCATGAGCCGGGAGAAGTTGCAGGAATTGCAGCTTCAACGGCTTAAAAAAACAATTAATATAGCTGCGAACGCTCCATATTATAAAGAAGTTTTCAGCAAACATGGCATCACGGCAGATAGCATACAGTCATTGGATGATATCCGCAAAGTACCTTTCACTACCAAATCTGACATGCGCGCCCACTACCCGTTCGGACTGGTGGCAGGTGATATGAGCAATGATGGTGTACGTATTCACTCTTCCAGTGGTACCACCGGAAACCCGACTGTTATCGTTCACTCACAACACGACCTCGATTCCTGGGCCAACCTGGTAGCCCGCTGTCTGTATGCAGTAGGAATACGCAAGACTGACGTTTTCCAAAACAGCTCCGGATACGGTATGTTTACAGGAGGTTTAGGCTTCCAATACGGTGCAGAACGCTTGGGCTGCCTGACAGTCCCTGCCGCTGCAGGAAACAGTAAACGACAGATTAAATTCATCAACGACTTTAAGACTACCGCTTTACATGCTATCCCCAGCTATGCCATCCGCCTTGCAGAAGTCTTCCAGGAAGAAGGACTCGATCCCAAAGGAACCACACTGAAAACCCTGGTTATCGGCGCCGAACCCCACACCGACGAACAACGCCGGAAAATAGAAAAGATGCTGGGGGTAAAAGCATACAACAGCTTCGGTATGACAGAAATGAACGGCCCCGGTGTTGCCTTCGAATGTCAGGAACAGAATGGAATGCACTTTTGGGAAGACTGTTATCTGGTAGAAATTATCGACCCGGAAACAGGCGAACCTGTTCCGGAAGGAGAAATCGGAGAACTAGTACTTACGACTCTTGATCGTGAAATGATGCCGTTAATTCGCTATCGTACCCGCGATTTAACCCGTATTCTTCCCGGAAAATGCCCATGTGGCCGCACCCATATCCGTATCGACCGTATCAAAGGCCGCAGCGACGATATGTTCATTATCAAGGGAGTAAACATCTTCCCGATGCAGGTAGAAAAGATTCTCGTACAATTCCCCGAATTAGGCAGCAACTACCTGATTACGCTGGAGACAGTCAACAATCAAGACGAAATGATCGTCGAAGTAGAATTAAGCGACCTTTCTACCGACAATTATATTGAACTGGAGAAGATCCGCAAGGATATTACCCGCCAATTGAAGGATGAAATATTGGTGACTCCTAAAGTTAAACTGGTAAAGAAAGGCTCTCTCCCTCAAAGCGAAGGAAAAGCCGTCCGGGTAAAAGACTTAAGAGACAACAAGTAACGATTCAAATATCCATGTGCTAATATACCAACCGCCGTTTTCACCATGCGGGATGGAATATTAGCACATTATTAATTAATATCATACAGCATGCAATTACTTAAAAAAAGAATTCTGCAAGACGGAAAATGCTACGAAGGAGGTATCCTGAAAGTAGACGGTTTTATTAATCATCAAATGGACCCTGTCCTGATGAAATCAATCGGAGTCGAGTTTGTCCGTCGTTTTGCAGCCACAAACGTAAATAAGATTATGACAATCGAAGCCAGCGGCATCGCCCCGGCTATCATGACAGGCTACCTAATGGATTTACCAGTTGTATTTGCAAAGAAAAAGTCTCCTAAAACCATCCAGAATGCACTAAGCACCACTGTGCACTCATTCACCAAAGATCGTGATTATGAAGTCGTTATCAGTGCCGATTTCCTCACTCCAAATGACAATGTTCTTTTCGTGGATGACTTCCTCGCGTATGGCAATGCCGCATTAGGCATTATCGACCTCATCAAGCAATCCGGAGCAAATTTGGTAGGAATGGGCTTCATAATTGAAAAAGCCTTCCAAAATGGGCGTAAAAAACTTGAGGAGCAAGGCGTCAGAGTAGAAAGCCTAGCTATCATTGAAGATTTATCCAATTGCTGCATTAAAATCAAAGACGAGTAGATTAATTGGCGAGTAGATTAATTAGGATTGAAATACTGCCCTTTATCTTTCGTTCTTTTCCCATATTGCACCGCATGCTGCGGACAAACATGATAACATGCCAGGCATGAGGTGCAATCCATCCCCCAAACAGGCTTTCTGCCCATCATCATAATATTCCCTACCGGACAACTCTTCTCACAACGCTTACATCCAATACAAGCATCCGTAGTATAAAAATTCCCGGGAGACATCTGAAAGCGATTAAATAAAGGATTGATAATCCTCGTCTTAATAAAAGGAATACTCCCTTCATGACAAAGAAACAACTCTTCCCTCCTACTTATTGAAGCATTAATTTGATTGACAGCCGGAATAGCATCTGCCAGTTTTTTCTCCTCCAGTTCTTTCTTATCTACGTCAAAACCGGGAAACAATACATAATTATTGGGCATAGTCACAGAAAAGCCTGCATGACACTTCCAGCCTTTATGACTCAAAGCCTTCTCCAGCACCTGCTGCGTAAGCCCGGTATCATCCCCACAGGAACAAACAAAAAACAAATATTGTCTTTTATACCCCTTTAAAGAGAGTTGCCGAATAAAATTAAGTACGATTGCAGGAGGTGCCCACGAATAGATAGGAAATACAAAACCGATCTTTTCATCTTCCCGCAAACAAAACTCAAACGTTCTGTTCTTTAACGCATCGGGAATAAAAACCAATTCTTCTTTTTGCTCTTTGGAAAGCTGATTTGCAATCCATTTAGAATTACCTGTACCGGAGAAATAGAATATCATAGAAAAGTATATAAAAAAGCCGCATCGACGATGTGATGAAACTCTGATAGAACAAGATTTGAGCGCTCGCCCTCTTTGTAATCCACCGGCTTAAAGCTGTCCCGAAGGATGTGGCCCGCCATTGAAGAACGAAGCTTTCTCGGTGCATCAGATTAATTTGAAGAGTTTCCCGATCCAGTCGATACGGCTAATATTTTTGTATCACAAATGTAATAAGAATACATGAAACTAACAAGAAAAAAAAGGAATTTGTTTGCCAACTAACATTTTTTTTATTCCCTTTCATCTGCCTAACAAAAGAAAAGTGCCAGTTACTAGCTTAGTAACTGACACTTTGTAACTCGTAAACTATTGATGCTTAAGCAGCTTTTGCTTTTGCAACTACAGCTTTGAAAGCTTCCGGGTGATTCATAGCTAAATCAGCCAAAACCTTACGGTTTATTTCAATACCGGCTTTGTGCAGACCGCCCATCAATTTAGAATAAGACATTCCTTCAAGACGTGCAGCAGCGTTGATACGTTGTATCCAAAGAGCGCGGAAGTTTCTTTTCTTATTTCTACGGTCACGGAACGCGTAAGTCAAACCCTTTTCCCAAGTGTTTTTAGCTACGGTCCATACATTCTTTCTTGCACCAAAGTAACCTCTGGTTAATTTCAAAATTTTCTTTCTTCTTGCTTTTGAAGCAACATGATTTACTGATCTTGGCATAGTTTTCTCTTTTTTGAATGTTAGCGCCGTTACTTCACGTAACGAACTTAAAGCTAAAGCATTCGGTTAATAACTTTAATAATACTTTGTACGCTTTTGATTACTTCATAGCTAAGAGTTCCTTAACCTGGCTTACATTTGTTGTATCAACAGTTGTAGAGTAGCACAGGTTTCTTTTTCTTTTCTTAGACTTTTTAGTCAAAATGTGACTGTGAAAAGCGTGCTTTCTTTTGATTTTACCTGTTCCGGTAAGGGTAAACCTTTTTTTAGAACCGGAGTTAGTCTTCATCTTTGGCATCTTACTTGTTTTTAAATTATTAAATATATAATGGCAACGCACTATACCTGCGCGTTACGCATCCTTTCTTATTCTTCGCCCGTTTCCGGCTTCTCTGCTTTTTGTGCAGGAGCAGCAGGTTTCGGCGTTCCAGCTGTTGCCGGCTTTTTAGAAGCTTCTTTCTTTTTCGGAGAAAGCTGAATAGTCATGCGCTTACCTTCCAGTATCGGCATTTGATCTACTTTAGCGTAGTCTTCCAGGTCATTTGCAAAACGAAGCAAAAGCACTTCACCTTGCTCCTTGAAAAGGATGGAGCGACCTTTAAAGAATACATAAGCCTTCACCTTATCGCCATCTTCCAAAAATCCTTTAGCATGCTTCAACTTAAAGTTGTAATCATGGTCGTCTGTCTGGGGTCCGAAACGGATTTCCTTCACATTAACCTTAACCTGCTTCGCTTTCTGTTCCTTCTGGCGTTTCTTTAATTGATAAAGAAATTTAGAATAATCAATAATACGACAAACAGGGGGTTGAGCATTAGGAGAAATTTCCACTAAATCCAATTCTCTCTCTTCAGCCATTTTCAGAGCCTGAAAGATTGGATATACTTTCGGTTCAATATCATCGCTTACTATGCGAACTTCCTTGGCACGAATCTGTTCATTGATTCTGTATTGCCCTTTTAGAGTGTCATTCTTCATTAAAAACGTTTACTTCCTAGTTTGATCTTTTTATTGTTATACTAAATATTTTATTCTGAAACGGCTGCAAAGTTACCATTTATTTATCATATTCTGAACTTCTTCGTTCAAAATTTTAGCAAATTCTTCAAATTTCATGGTTCCTTTGTCACCTTCGCCTTGTCTACGAACAGAAACTTCTCCATTTTCTGCTTCTTTTTCGCCGACAATCAGCATATAAGGAATACGTTTCATCTCATTATCACGAATCTTACGGCCGATCTTCTCGTTACGATCATCTACAATCGCACGGATTTCGTGTATCTTCAGATACATCTTCACCTGCTCTGCATATTCATTGAACTTCTCACTGATTGGCAGAATAACTACCTGTTCCGGTGTCAGCCACAATGGGAATTTACCGGCAGTATGTTCAATCAGTACGGCAACAAAACGTTCCATTGATCCGAACGGAGCACGGTGAATCATTACCGGACGATGCTTCTGATTGTCAGAACCCATATATTCAAGTTCAAAACGTTCCGGCAAGTTGTAGTCAACCTGGATCGTACCCAGCTGCCAACGACGACCGATAGCGTCTTTCACCATAAAGTCTAGTTTAGGACCATAGAAAGCTGCTTCTCCATACTCAATCTTAGCAGGCAAGCCTTTTTCCGCACAAGCCTCAATAATAGCCTGTTCAGCCTTTTCCCAATTATCATCGCTACCGATGTACTTTTCACGGTTCACTTTATCACGCAAGGATATCTGTGCTTCAAAATTCTGGAAATCCATAGAACGGAACACGATAGATATGATATCCATCACACGAAGGAATTCATCTTTCACTTGTTCCGGACGGCAGAAGATATGCGCATCATCCTGTGTAAAGCTACGTACACGAGTTAAACCATGTAACTCACCACTTTGTTCATAACGACAAACCGTACCAAATTCTGCAATACGCAATGGAAGGTCCTTATATGAACGTGGGAAGTTCTTGTAAATCTCACAGTGGTGAGGGCAGTTCATTGGTTTCAAGAAATACTCTTCACCCTCTTCTGGAGTATGAATAGGCTGGAATGCATCCTTACCATATTTTGCATAGTGACCTGAAGTCACATACAGCAATTTATTACCAATTGGCGGAGTGATTACTTCCTGATAATCGTAACGTGTCTGAATACGACGCAAGAACTCTTGCAGACGCAGACGCAATGCAGTACCTTTCGGCAACCACATAGGAAGTCCCTTACCTACAGTTTCGGAGAACATAAACAACTGCATCTCCTTACCGATCTTACGGTGATCACGCTTCTTCGCTTCTTCCAGCAATACCAGATATTCATCCAGCATTTTTTTCTTCGGGAACGTGATACCATAAATACGGGTCAGCATCTTACGATCTTCATGACCGCGCCAGTAAGCACCAGCCACTGAGGTCAACTTGATAGCCTTGATCGGAGCAGTCGTCATCAAGTGAGGACCACGACAAAGGTCAGTAAATGCACCCTGGGTATAAGTTGTAATGTGTCCGTCTTCCAGTTCGGAGATCAATTCACATTTGTATGTTTCGCCGCGATCGCCAAACATTTTCAGAGCATCTGTTTTTGCGATGCTTTTTCTGACTACCTCTTCTTTCTTTGCAGCCAGTTCCAACATTTTAGCTTCAATGGCTGGAAGATCGCTTTCTTTAATCACAGCTTCACCCGGATCCACATCATAGTAGAATCCGTTCTCGATAGCCGGTCCGATACCAAACTGGATACCCGGATAAAGTTTCTGCAAAGCTTCCGCCAGCAAGTGTGCACTTGTATGCCAAAACGCATGTTTACCTTCTTCATCATCCCATTTATAAAGAACAAAATTAGCATCTTCATTAATAGGACGTCCTAAATCATAAGTCTCGCCGTTCACTCCACATGCCAGCACTTCCTGTGCCAGACGCGAGCTGATACTTTCAGCAATCTGTAAACCGTTCACTCCTTCGTTATATTCACGAACGGAGCCATCGGGAAATGTTATCTTTATCATAATATGATGATGTTATATTTTCATAATTTGAACGCAAAAGTAACTAAATCTTTTGAGTTTTCTATTTTTTATCAAAAAAATGTTATTCCGATTGATCCGTAAAACGTTTGATAACATTATAAGCAGAAACAATCCCCAACTCACCGGCTTTACTCAAATCAGAAATACCCAGCTTATTATTTCCTAAGAAAATATGAGTCAGTCCACGATTGAAGTAAGCGTCTGCAAAATCAGGATTCAGCTCGATCGCCTTATCATAGTCGACAATTGCAGCCCGGTAATCTTTCAACATGGCAGAAACATTGGCACGATTATAATATGCATATACAAAGTCCGGAGCCAGATTTATCACCTTATCCAAATCTTTTCTCACCACCTCATAATCTACTGCGGTAATCTCTTTACGCTTATTATCGCCAGGAACAACATCTGTTTCGACAGCTTGTTCCGCTTTCTGATATTCCAACTGTTTACAACGAATCAATGCACGCATAAAATATGCCGGGAAGAAATCACCATCCAGCAAGATTGTCTGAGTCAAATCAGAGACCGCACTCGAGAAGTCCTGCACCAAATAAAAATCAATTGCACGGGCAAAACGTTTTGAGGCATTCTTATCATCTTCCACAATAGCCGATGTATGTGTATCGATCAAGGCAAAATGCACTTTCACCTGTTCTTCCGTCAACGGAGCTTCCATATTCGTGATGCGAAGACGTTTCGGAAGTATACCTGTACGGTTTAAACCCTCAATATATTTGTGAAAGTTCACCGAACGCTTCACGTCACTCATCTTCTCATAATAAGTCAAAGCGAACATCGGTTCCAGTTTTATATTTACGTTCTTATCCTGCACACGTCCACGATAATCACTTGTATAGCGTTGTTCAGCTTCGGAATCATCGGCAATCACTATCTTACGATAGTTATTCATATTCTTATCTGATTTCTTACGGGTCTTCTCTCCGCCTTCCTCTTCGTTTTCCTTATCCTTATTCTGTGCTACATCTTTATTCGTCACACCGTTCTGCTTATCTATTTGAGCTTTCATGACTTTAAACTCGTCCTGCTCCGCTCCTTTCTTGTCGCCAATCTTTCTGCGAGCTTCCGAACGCTGGTAATATCCGGCAAGGAAGTTCGGATACTGGTTGATAACAGTTGTGTAATCTTGTATTGCCCCGCGATAATCACCCGTTTGGGCACGTAGCAATCCACGGTTAAAGACAGCCATCATATTATCCGGCTCCATCTTGATGACAAAGTCAAAATCTTCAATAGCCCGGTTGTCATCTCCTACCCGAGCACGCAACAAACCACGGTTATAATGACCGATAAAGTTATTCGGATCAATATCCAACGCCAGATCATAATCGCTCATAGCGCCTCTCAAATTATTCTGGTGAAAGCGTGCCAATGCACGGTTTATATAATTTCCCGCATTCTTAGCGCTCAAAGGAATAGCACGGTTGAAATCCGCTTCAGCTTCCGCATACTTAGCCTGCTGTAATTTAACAATCGCTCTTGCAGACCATGCGTCCGGATCATATTTATCCAGTTCAAGAGCCTTATTGAAGTCGTTCAAGGCAGCAATCGTATCTTTCTGTTGCAAGGACACTTCCCCCCTCATCAAATAAGCGCGGGTATAACGCGGAGATACTTTCAGCAAACTTTCCAAATCCTCTTTCGCAGCATCATAATCTTTCTTCTGGATATGAGATAATGTCAGATTATGCCATAAGGTAATATTCTCCGGATCATAATGCAATGCTTTCTTGTAATCTTCAATCGCTCCATCAAATTTACTCTGACGAATCCTTGCCAAACCACGAATCTGATAAGCACCCACCACAAACGGATTGCGTTGGATAGCTGCATCACAGTCTGTTTCAGCACCCTGAAAATCCTCCAGATTTAGTTTTGCCAATGCCCTGAAGAAATAGGGCTCATACAGATAAGGTTTAGCGTTAATAACCTGGTTAAAGTACTGAATAGAAAGTACATAGTCCTCAAAATAAAGAGCGTTTCGGGCAATAGTCATCACCCGATCCGTATTTATCTGAGCACACACCAGCGTTGGGAACAGTAATAAAACTGTTAAGATTCTTTTTACCATTGATATTTTATGCTTGTAAACGAAGCAAAAATAATGCTTTTCGCTTACTTAACAGGGATATAAACGTTTTTTATCTTTATTTCACCTGTTTCATCTTATATGAACTGCGCGCTTTCCCCTTCAACATCGTATTCAGCTTTCCTTTAATCATCTGCTTACGAAGCGGTGAGATATGGTCGATAAACATCTTACCATCCAAATGATCGAATTCATGCTGCATCACCCGAGCCAGATAACCCTCCACCTCTTCTTCATGCTCCACAAAATTCTCGTCCATATATTTCACGCGAATTTTATCACCTCTTTTCACTGTTTCATGAATACCGGGAAGACTGAGACAGCCCTCTTCCATGTTCACTTCTTCGCCCCCGACTTCCAGAATGTGGGGATTAATATAAGCCTTATTGAAGTCTTTAAATTCAGGATACTCCTCCGAAAGCGGATCCAACGTAATAGTAACCACGCGAATAGGCAAACCAATCTGCGGAGCAGCCAGTCCTACGCCATCGGCGTGCACCATTGTTTCAAACATGTTTTCAATCAACTCTTTCAGGTTCGGATAATCCGGTGTTATGTCCTCTGCAACCTTTCTCAATACAGGCTGACCATATACATAAATAGGTAAAATCATATTTTTATACTCTACTAAAAATTAAGTTATTCAATATCTTCTATTAAAAACGTTTACTTTCCAAATATGTTTGCAAAATAATAGTAGCACTTATCTCATCCACCAATGCTTTGTTTTGGCGGTCCTTTTTCTTCAGACCGGCCTCCAACATGGTACGATGCGCAAGAACAGAAGTGAACCGTTCGTCCACATACTCGACCGGAAGATCCGGATATCGTTTCTTCAGCGAACGAACAAAAGGTTCTATATTCTTCATATTCTCCGAAACCTCATTATTCATTTGCTTTGGCAATCCAATAATAATCCGCTCCACCGGTTCTTTAGCCATATATTCACCGATAAAGTTCAGAAGTTCATGCGTAGGCACTGTTGTCAATCCGTTTGCGATCAGCTGCATAGTATCGCTCACAGCTATCCCAGTACGCTTTCTTCCATAATCTATTGCTACTATTCTGCTCATGGGGTACAAAAATACAAAAAAGACGCTTCCTGTGAAAGGAAACGTCTCTTTTATTCTATTATTTAAAATGTATATTATTCTTCAACAATAGCTACACGGCTTAACTTAGCATCATCATAGAACATGTTGCCTACGCCACCCTTGTAATCAACTTTCAACTGAGAAGCAGGAACACCGAATTCATTAACCATCAGGTCACGAACTGCTTCAGCTCTCTTCTTACTCAATTTCATGTTATATTCAGCAGAACCAGTACCTTTATCAGCATAACCTGTTACAGTAAATACTTTATCAGTTGCTTTGATACCTTTAGCCATAGCTTCGATATTCATATACTCTCTCTTGCTGATGTTGCTCTTTCCGATATTAAATACAACAACATAACGTGGAATGAAACCAGCTTCTTTCTTAACGATCACTTCCGGTTTTTTGTTACGTGCTTCAACCAAGTCACGTTTCAAAGATTCGTTTTCACCCTTCAGAGCGTTTACTCTGTCTCTCATGTCGTTCAACTGACTTTCCGGAACCATCGGTACAGTAGGAACAGCATCCCAACCACGTTTCTTGAACTTGTAAGTAACACCTACAGTCAGACCAGCCAATCCTTCAGGACCTGAGTTACCAAATGCGCCTTTCATCAAAAGTCCACGCAATTCAACGTTAAGATCCAAAGCTGAAGAGAGACGGAAGCGGTTGATCAAACCGGCATTGATACCCAGTTCATCATAACCCGGACCTTTACCTGTGTGTACGAATCCAGCACCTACATAAGGAATGAATGAGTACAGACGATCTTCTTTATAACCACAGAACATATTGGTAAGGTTCAACAATACGTCTCCGTGAAGGTTAACAACATTCCATTTTTCTTTGTAGTAACCATTAGAGTACTGTCCTCCGTCTACAAGCGGACCGTTAGCATAAGGAGTAGCACCTTTAGCCTGAAGACCGTTGTAAGCCACGCGTAATCCGATACCTGGAGTAAACCACTTACCTACAGCAATGTCAAGTGCCGGAGCAAGACGTTTTCCGAAGTCGGCTTTACCATCATTGTCGCCAAAATACATTTGTGCGCCAACGCCACCACTAATAAACCAGTTAGCACCAAAGCGGTTAGTTTCCACTCTATAACTCTTTGCTGCATTTTCTTTTTCTTGTGCAGGCAAACATACAGATGCTGCTGCCAATAAAATAAACAATAAACCCTTTTTCATCTCAATTTATTTTAGTAAATAATATATTTCAATTGTCTTACAGGATAGATACACAACCCAAATGTTCTACACCTGACTAAGAGACAATAAACGTCATTCTTCTTTCTAAATTTAGTGCAAATATAGATATTTAATATAACACAAACAAAAAAACACGTAAATTTTCATTCATTCATAGATTTTTATAGAGCGATAAAAGTCTTAGATAACTCCAGAAGGCATCTGAAAGGGTTTGTGACAAAAGAATTAAAACAAAAAAAATAGTCAATGATAAATAATATCACTGACTATTTTTCTTCTTTGTCTATATACTTTGTTAATATACCAGTTTTACATTGTCAACCCATAATGTATTTCCCGGAGAACCGATATAAGCTCCTCCATGACTGGATGTGAATTGAATATACATATGAGTCGGAACATCATTTTCATCTCCCCAGGCCACTTCGTGGATAGGCACGCTTTCACCCTTGCTGTTCACCGTATAACTTTCGGTTGCTTGCAGACGCATCATGTGCGCCTTGTATTCCGGACGATTCGTTATATCACCATACATAATCTCATAAGTCACATTATTTTTCCAGTCCGTAGAGTGATAATAATAAGTCACCATTGTCCCTATCCGTTTCGCATACACATTTCCATTGGCATCTTCCCAACGTTTTTGCAGCAACAGGATAGCTGCCGGATAATCTTTTCCGGGCACATCCGTAATCTTACTGAAACCGGTAGCACGAATACGATTCTCCCGGTCAGACATCTTCACCTTGTAATCAAACTGAAGAGCAACCGGTTTTTTTGTAAACGGAATACCCGTCTGCAGCATTTTCTGCGGATTTTTAGTGCCCTTAATCGGCTCATGCACCGAACCGGTAAAGATAGAACCTGCCGCCAACACTGTAATATTAACCAATCCCAGCACTTTCACACTTTCCATGCGTGTATCCAAACGAGCACAGTATCCATCTCCCCGCTTCTCCGGAAAGACCGAAGTATTAGTTTTCGTAATACCGGCCACTTTCGCCATCACATTCGAAGTAGCCCAAGGCGAACCACCCATATTCTTATAAACCTGATCTCCCTTGATCACCGACGTCGGCCCTATCGCATATACATTCTTAGTATTCCCACCAATAATGCTCGACTCCTTTATCTGACGGTCCACCCATTGATCCATGTCCCCGAAAGGAATCACCTCAACTTTATGTTGCGCCATCAAAGACAAGGAAGAAATAAATGCAACGAAACCTGTCATCAACAGGCGATGAATGCTTTTCTGAATCATCAATACTTTTCCTTTCTTTTTCTTCTTATAATTTATAATCCCATTGTTTCAAAGCAAAATCCCAGTTCTTTTCTACCAATTGAATCGTACGGTCATCATATTTATATTTATTCTTCTTATATCCCTTCTTTCCGCCCACGTATTTTTCTATATCGCTACGTGCTTCAGCAAATCCGGGGATAGAAAGAGACTTATAAATAGTTTCCGTCATGCCCATCGCATCCGCTTCGAAATCTTCAAATTTCACTTCCATCAGGTTACCTTCCGGAATAAACTTCTTATCCGATTCATACTTATGATAAAGCTTTGCATAGATAGAAAGGATATTTTCCTCCAATTGTTCATTGCTAACATCCTGCAATTTCAACGGCTGAATCGTATTTGTAAAGAAACTGCGTGTAGATTCGAATACAGTATACGGGTTACGCACCAGGTAGATAAACTTAGCATTCGGGAACATTTTCACCAATTCCTTCACCCTTCCGGTATGCGGAGGGTTCTTACTAAGGAATTGAGTACCATGAGTATTCCACAAAGAAATCTTAATCAATTTAGTGAACACCTCTTCAAATACCTTCAATTCGGCATCCGTTATGTCATCAAACAAAAGATATTTATCAGCGTACTCCTGCTGATACTTCGGCAGAAACCAGAAATTATAATAGGTATAAGGCATCATGTTCGACAAAGCAAACTCCTCTTCCTGGGGAAGATCCACTGCCAGTTCCATATTATCCGTCGGACGCTTATCCGGCATCAGCCAACTCATATTCTTTTTGAAGAAAGGTTGTCCCCACATCATCAGATGAGGAAATACAGTCTGATAAGTAGTGTTATACCCAAAATGCTTATCACAAGAGAATACATTATGTACAAACGTAGTTCCGCTTCGCCAGTGTCCCAGGATAAATACCGGGTCATGCTCCAACGGCTGATTAGCGAGCAGTTTCTCGTAACGCTTGTCCTGCAATGACGCCAATGGAGAAAGCAATCGACACACAGCCTTAGTCAATCGATATTTCCCCTTGTAGGCTGCATCAATTTCACGACCGGCAGTAATAGCCTTGAATGTCTTCCAGTCGGCACCTACCAATGTATTAATCGGAAGTTTATTAAATTCGAGTAATCCCACTTTATTAATTAAAAATTAAAAATCGAAAATTAGAAATGACAGTAAAACCATCATTTCCAACTTCCAAATTATTGTTTAACAATCTATTTTATTAGTCGTACGGCCAAGCCCTGGCGTTCCAACTCCTTCACAGCTTTTTCTACCGCTTCATAATGTTCCGGAGCAATTCCCAGCTTCGTCATATCCAATACCGGCACATCTTCCGTGTCACTCATATCTTTCATTTCCACCCGGTCGATAATCATACCTACCGCAGAAGTATTATCGGTGATCGGGTCAATCAAGATAAAGGAACCGCACGATTTATTTTTCTTATAAGGATCAAAGAACAGCTCTTTAGCCGTAGTCAATACCACGCGAGCAATCTGATTCAATTGCAAAGGCAAAGTTTCTTTGGTCAACTGGCCATTCTCCAGAGACAGATGTTCCATTGTATTCACATCCACCTTGTACTTTATTGTATCGATGCGCGTACGGCTCAAATTGGTAGTCTGTTTAATAAAGAACGATTTATTAATATCCATCGGTTCTTCATCCATCCAAACCATCATCGCTTCAAAATTACGATCCACAGTCGGCAGATTGTCAGGATGCACCAACATTTCACCACGTGACACGTCAATTTCATCTTCCAGCGTCAAAGTCACAGACTGCGGTGGGAAGGCATAATCCAACTCTCCGTCATAAGTCACGATGCTCTTCACCTTAGAAGTTTTTCCGGAAGGAAGTGCCATCACTGTATCGCCTTTGCGAACAATCCCCGATGCCACTTTACCGCAGAATCCTCTGAAGTCCAAATTCGGACGAAGCACATATTGAACCGGGAAACGGAAATCCGTAAAGTTGTGGTCATTGTCGATATGAACCGTTTCAAGGAAATCGAGCAAAGAAATCCCCTTGTACCACGGAGTACGTTCAGACTTATCCACCACATTATCCCCATCCAATGCAGAAAGAGGAATACAGTTTACGTCCGGAATACCCAACGGAGTAACAAACTTCTTATAGTCAGCCACAATCTCATTAAAACGCTCTTCCGAGAAGTCCACCAAGTCCATCTTGTTGACAGCCAATACCACATGCTTGATCCCCAGCAAAGACACCAGAAAAGTGTGACGACGAGTCTGGGTAATCACTCCCGTGCGGGCATCCACCAAAATGATAGCCAGGTTAGCCGTAGATCCGCCGGTAATCATGTTACGGGTGTACTGTTCGTGTCCCGGAGTATCCGCGATGATAAACTTACGGCCATTAGTAGAAAAATAGCGATAAGCCACATCAATTGTAATTCCCTGTTCACGTTCAGCCTTCAAACCATCCAGCAATAACGCATAGTCAATATGCTCACCTGCATTTCCTACACGCTTACTATCACGTTCCAGTGCATCCAGTTGATCTTCATACAATTTCTTACTGTCAAACAACAAGCGTCCGATCAATGTTGATTTTCCGTCATCCACCGAACCCGCCGTCAACAGTCTCAATAAGTCTTTCTGTTCATCCTTGTCCAGAAAAGCTTTTATATCTAATTTATTATCTGCCATTACTAGTTACAATTAAAAGTATCCTTCACGTTTCTTTTGTTCCATACTACCCTCCTGGTCAAAGTCAATCACACGGGTAGTACGCTCACTCTTGGTGGTAGTCATCATTTCTTCCACAATCTCTTCGATTGTAGCAGCTCCGCTTTCCACTGCCCCAGTCAGAGGCCAGCAGCCCAACGTACGGAAACGCACCATCTTCATTTCAATCTGATCCCGGTACTTTTCAGGCAAACGCTCATCATCTGCCATAATAATATTACCATCCAAATTAATCACCGGACGTTCCTTAGCATAATAAAGCGGAACAATCGGAATATTCTCCAGACGAATATACTGCCAGATGTCCAACTCTGTCCAGTTACTAATCGGGAATACACGGATACTTTCCCCCTTGTGCACACGGGCATTATAAATATCCCACAATTCAGGACGCTGATTTTTCGGGTCCCATTGATGAAATTTATCCCGGAAAGAGAAAATACGTTCCTTCGCGCGTGACTTTTCCTCATCGCGGCGGGCCCCACCAAATGCTGCATCAAACTTATATTTATCCAGCGCATGAAGCAATGCCTGCGTCTTCATCAAGTCTGTATGCACTTTACTTCCATGCGTAAAAGGTCCTACCCCTGCATGAAAAGCCTCCATATTACTTTCCACGATCAGATTCCATCCGTACTTCTTCGCATATTCATCACGGAACTGAATCATCTCCTTGAATTTCCATTTCGAGTCGATGTGCATCAATGGGAATGGCACTTTACCCGGATAAAACGCTTTTTCAGCCAAGCGTACCATCACCGAAGAATCCTTTCCGATACTGTAAAGCATCACCGGATTCTCAAATTCCGCCGCCACCTCGCGGATGATATGAATAGACTCGGCTTCGAGTTCCTTCAAGTGGCTTAATTTATATTCTTCCATTATTTTTAAAATTATGAATTACGAATTATGAATTTGCTGATAACCGCATACTAATTCTTCATCCCTAATTCCTCATTCTTCATTTTATACTCTTCACTTTTGGCAAAACAAGCTCCAACAAACGGTTCACCGATTCCTCCAAAGTCAATTTGGAAGTATCCAGTGACAAAGCCGGATGTTCCGGAACCTCGAATGGTGCGGAAATTCCTGTAAAATTCTGAATCTCCCCTTTCCGTGCCTTCGCATATAAGCCTTTCACATCACGTTTCTCACACTCCTCCAACGGAGTGCTAACGAAAATTTCCAGAAAATCATCCTTACCGATAATATTCGCAGCCATTTCGCGAATATCATTATTAGGGCTGATAAATGCAGCAATCGTAATGATGCCACTATCCAAAAACAGCTTAGACACTTCAGCTATACGACGAATATTTTCCACCCGGTCCGTTTCGGAAAATCCCAGGTTATTATTAATTCCACTACGGATATTATCCCCATCCAAGATACGGCAAAGCAATCCGCGCTTATGGAGTTCACGTTCCAATGCAATAGCAATCGTGCTCTTTCCGGAACCGCTCAATCCGGTAAACCAGATCATCACACTGTGTTGCCCTAAAAGTTCTTCTTTATCCTGCCGCGTCATCATGCGGTCAAATATCGGATATATATGGTTCTTTTCTTCCATTTACAGATTTATTTATTAAAAGTTCCAGATCAATGGGATCAGGATAATAGATATTAAGAAAGTTATAATATTAAGCGGCAAACCGATACGTACAAAATCCGTAAACTTATAGTTACCGATACCTTGCACAATCAGATTCGTTTGATAACCGATAGGCGTTGAAAAGCTGGCAGATGCAGCCATACAAATCACCACAAAGAAGGGCGTCGGACTTACCCCTAATTGCGCAGAGATTGACAATGCCAAAGGAAAAGCCAAAGCCGCTGCTGCATTATTAGTAATCAATTCCGTAAACAAATTCGTGATAATAAATACCATGGCGAGCAATACGTGCGGACCATAATCATCACTCAATCCGATAATAAACTTCGCAACGCTATCCGCCACACCGGAGTTCACCATCGCCTTACTGATAGCAAATGCACAAGCAATCGTAATCAATATATCCCACGAAATATATTTAGTGTATTTACGAGCAGGGAACAGATTTGTCCATGCCATAATAATAGTAGTGATAGACACAAAGAAAAACATATCCAACTTGATATCCGGAAACATCTCCTTTGTTACCGGAAGCTCACCCACCGTTGCACCCACAATCATCAGAACCAATAACAGCAAAGCAAACCAACGTTTTTTCTTTCCGGTAGTATCCGGTTCATTTCCATTCGTCAACAAGACAAACACAGAAGACTCACCCCACGTAGGAATAAATGTATCATCAGCCATCACAACCAACGTATCTCCTTCATGAAGCACCACATCATCCAGATTTGTTACAAAACGCTGTCCATTACGCGTCTTGATTTCTTTTACTTCGGCACCATAATGACGTTGAAAATTAAAATCTTTCAGCTTTTTATTAATACCGGGAAAGCGAGCCCCCAAAACAGCCTCTACCCGATGCAACTTCTCCCCCTCTTCTACTTCTTCATCCGGCACAGCCGTGTCCGGACGCGCATCCGGCAAAAGACGCTTGGAAAAAAGAAATATATAAATAATTCCGGCAATAGCGATGAATATTCCCACCTTTCCGAGTTCGAACATGGAGAAGCCTTCAAATCCGGCTTCCAATATCATTCCATGCACCACCAGGTTAGTAGAAGTACCGATCAATGTACAGATACCTCCCAAAATAGTCACATAAGAAAGAGGAATCAGAAACTTCGTAGCCGGGAGATTCACCGATTTAGCCCAATGCTTGATAATCGGGGCAAAAATAACCACGACAGGCGTATTATTCAGAAAGGCAGAAATAAAAGCCACCGAAGGCAAGATACGCAACTGTGCTTTAAACACCGTTGTCTTTCCCTGCGGAAGCAACTTCTTAATCACTTGTCCCAGTGTACCCGACTGACGAATACCTTCACTCACCAAAAACAGCAGAGCAACGGTAATCATCCCTTTATTACTAAACCCTTCCAGCATCTCCTTAGGAGTCAGAATGCCGGCACACAGAAACAAAACCACTACCGAAAAAAGTATCATGCCCGGACGCATCTTGTCTGCTACCAAAGCCGCTACCATGCCTAATAGGGATAATAGTACAAATACGATTTCAAATGTCATATAAACATTATTTAGTGTTCTCTTTTTGGCTCAACGATAAACCACGGATTCAATAAATCCTCCTTATTATATCGTAGAGGTTCTTCCTTTCCAGCCTGATATACTTCCATCCCGGCGGCACGGGCTATCGCATGCCCTGCAGCCGTATCCCACTCCATCGTCGGAGCGAAACGCGGATATACATCAGCCTTTCCTTCAGCAACCAGACAGATTTTAATAGAACTTCCACTCGAAATCAACTCCACACTGCCGTGTTTCTTCTTTAAATCTGCAATATATGATTCTGTTTCAGGCGACAGGTGCGAACGTGAAGCAACCACAATCAGATGATCGTGCACTTCCTTCAAAGGTAACCGTTCCGATTTCGCAACCAGTTCTTCCAATGCCACGCCGTCACCTTCCAAACCGACAATACCGGAACATTTATAAGCCCCTGCACCCTCAATCCCGAAATAAAGTTCTTTTTTCACAGGTACATAAATAACACCGAACACAGGCACAGAATTCTGCACCAAAGCGATATTTACCGTAAATTCTCCATTACGCTTAATAAACTCCTTCGTTCCATCCAGCGGATCTACAATCCATAAAGTATCCCACTCACGTCGAGTCTCATACCCTAAATGCTTCCCTTCTTCACTAAGAACAGGAAAAGGAGTATCATTCAGAATAGCCACAATTGCTTCATGCGCTTTTCTGTCTGCTATAGTTAGCGGAGAGTTATCGGCCTTTCTCTCTATTTCAAAGTCCGATGCCGGATCATTATAAATAGAAAGAATCTTTTCACCTGCTTTTAAAGCCGCGTCGATAGCAGCCATTACATATTTTTGTTCCATTCAATCTCTAAATTAATGCCCTATTCACATTCAGGCAATACATTCTCCAAATTAAGAATTGACAAAAGTAAAAACTTTCTTTGCTATAAAAGTTTCCCTCCTATCATTTATAACTTCTTTTAGTAGAAAGATAAAAATATCTAAACGAAGAAGTCACTCATTTTCAATAAAAAAGCAGTAACTTCCCAGTTACCGCCTTCTTATTCGGAAAAAAACGTTCGTTCTTTCCAATATATATTACCAAAAAGAAATCAATATACGCGATACAGCAACCAAGCACCCTGGAAATCCGAACGGTTCGGATATTTAGCCTTGAATGCGTCGCGAGCTTCAGCAGCAGCAGCCTTATCAGCAAATGAATTCACGATAACGCGATACATTGCCTTGTCAGCATTAAATGCAATCGTAGAGTGATATCCTTGTCCATCCAACCAATCTTTCAGGCCTTCAGCATTCGCTTTCACACCAAAGCTACCTGCTACGATGCTATAATCTTTCAACCCTTCGTTGCCGGAAACCACTGTAACCTTTTCCTGACGAACGCCGGATGTATCTGCCACTTTAGTAGTTGTCACAGGAGCTGCAACCACCGGAGTTACTTCTACCGGAGCTTCCACCTGCGGTTCTGCCAATTCTTGTTGTTTCGCTTTTTCGTAAGCTTTCTTATAGGCACTTTCGCTGGATTTACAAGATGCAAATGCTAGCACCAAGCATACTCCCATTCCTAATACGACTAATTTTTTCATAATCCTATACTCTGTTTTAATTAATAATTCAATATTTTCGTCTATTACATTTAGTTTCGGGCAACAAAATAATAGAAATTTTATCATCCGGCAAAGAAATCCGTCAAAAAAACATCTATTCCGGCTTTTTCTTATACGAAATAGTACCCGTTGCCTGATAAGTAGGCATCAAAAGCACCTCCGCAATCTGAATATGCGTAGGAGCCGACGCGGCAAAATAAACTGTTTCCGCAATGTCATCTCCCGTCAACGGACGAATCCCTTTATAAAAATTATCGGCAGCTTCCTTATCTCCCCGATAACGCACCACTGTAAAGTTTGTCTCCACCATTCCCGGTTTGATGTTCGTCACTCTCAACGGAGTATCCACCAAATCAATCCGGAGTCCGTCCGAAAGAGCCTTCACAGCAGCTTTCGTTGCGCAATACACACTCCCACCCGGATAAGCGGCATCACCGGCAATAGATCCGATATTAATAATATGTCCGCGTCCGCGTTCTACCATACCGGGAACCACCAAACGCGTCATTGCCAGCAATCCTCTTATATTCGTATCGATCATGATATCCCATTCATCCAGGTTACCCTCGAATTCCTTATCCACACCGATCACCAGTCCGGCGTTGTTCACCAACACATCAATCGCCTTCCATTCTTCAGGCAATGATTCCAAAGAGGCGGCAGCCAGCTTCCGGTCGCGCACATCAAAGGGCAATATATAAACCCGTACACCATGCGTCGCTTCCAGTTCGGCTTTCAGTTCTTCCAGTTTCGAAACGGTACGGGCATTCAGAATCAGATTCCATCCCTCCTTCGCAAATTTACGGGCACAACCTTCGCCAATTCCGCTACTGGCACCGGTTATAAAAACAATCTTAGCTTCCATTATGTTTTGATTTACAATATTCGAAAACAAAAGTACGCCTTAACCTTCAAAGGTTAGCTACGAAAGTCAGTTAAATAAGATTAAACCATAAAAGAAAAAAAGAATTATAAAACGTAGCAAAAAATTTCAGTTTTCACGAACAACCTTTCCATAAAAATGTTATATTTGTTGTATCATAATCATTTTAAACATTATACATTATGAAAGGATTGAATGTTTTAGCAGCTTTTCTGGGTGGTGCAGCCGTAGGCGCAGCCCTTGGTATTTTATTTGCTCCTGAAAAAGGAGAAGACACCCGTCACAAAATCGCAGAGATTCTTCGTAAAAAGGGAATCAAGCTGAATCGCAGCGAAATGGAAACTCTCGTTGATGAGATTGCTGCGGAGATGAAAGGAGAAATAGCAGAATAAGTGAGTAATCAAAGACTAAAAACAGAGCGACCATGTTTGCAGACGATAAAAGTATTGAGAATTTTCAGCAGTTGTTTTTCGAGTTCAAGAAATATCTGGAGCTTCAAAAAGAATATACCAAATTAGAATTGACGGAGAAGTTAACCATACTTTTTTCCACGTTAATTATGATATTAGTACTTATTATCCTTGGCATGGTGGCTCTGTTTTATCTGCTTTTTGCTCTTGCTTATATATTGGAGCCTTTAGTGGGCGGCCTGATGTCAAGTTTCGCCATCATTGCAGGCATCAATGTTGTTCTCATCGCCCTGGTTATTATTTTCCGCAAGCAGCTCATCATTTCTCCGATGGTGAACTTCCTCGCTAATTTATTTTTAACTGATTCAAATAAATAAATTATGAATGCGCAGACCCCGCAGAAATTTACATTAGAAGAGATTGCCGAACGTAAAAAGAAGCTTTTAAATGAGATCCATGCTCAAAAAAAAGCCATGACAGCTACTACACGCGAAATATTTGCCCCACTTGCTCCGGCAACCAACAAGGCAGATGCCCTCATGCGTTCGTTCAATACCGGTATGGCTGTATTCGATGGCGTAGTGATGGGAATCAAGATTATGCGGAAGATACGGGCGTATTTTAGGAATTTGAAATAAAAGGAACTACTCTTCCACTATCCATTTTTCTATATTTCTTGTTTGCGAACTAAAGTTCACACCCACTTTAAAAAGCTTACGATTATCCGCTTCAAAAGGAAGTGAATAATGTTTCTCATTAATCTGTTTCAGGGCTTCTTCTGCCGTACCATTCAGTTTAAATTCCATGACATATATAAATTTATCCGTTTGCAACACAAGGTCGATACGCCCTTCGCTTGTATGATATTCCACTTTAGTATAAAAGCCCACGAGCTTGAAAACGATAAAAAGCACATTTTCGTAATGTAACTCCTGCTCGCGAATCACGTCATAACCAGTGTCCGCAAAGAAACTTTGCAGCCGTCGGAAGAAAGAGTTATAGTCACCGGAACGTACTTCACGGACAAACTTCTGAATTTCAAAAGGAGACTCCACCTTATTTACGTTCGCATAATAAGGAAGTAAGAAACGGACAAACCCCTCTTCCACTTCACGATTCGGAAAACCTAAACGGTATATGCCAAACTCTTCGTCATACCCCTTAATGGTAAGATATCCGCTCTGATAAATCACTGGAATGGGATTACTAGATTCCGAGTCGATACTGTTCAACACCTGTTCGTCTGTTTCCTCATGAGCCATCCGTTCCAAATCATAGTGATGCTTCTTCAACAAGTTCACCAGATAAGTGGGTGTCCCCGTCTCAAACCAGTAGCTGCCGAACTTCATCTTATCAAACGTGTTCAACAGACTGAAAGGGTTATAGATCCCGATGGTATGTTCCATAAAGTGGTAACCATCATAACATTCTTTCAATTCTGCGCACACCTGCTCATAACTCATCTTCTGCTTTTCTGCCAACTGATGCAATTCCTCCTCCAGGTTGTCATGTATTTCTTTCTCCGTGATGCCGCAAATATCCACAAAGCGTTCATCCATTGAAATATCCTTCAAGTTATTCAAGTCGCTGAACACGCTCACCTTGCCAAATTTTGTCACCCCGGTCAGCAACGCAAACTTGATGCAGCCGTCCATCGTCTTCAAAGCTCCGTAGAAAGGCTTCAACGTATCCCGGAATTGCTTCTGTAAGTCCTCATTGCCAATGGCCTGCAGCATCGGCTTGTCATATTCATCCACCAGAATAACTACCCGTTGTCCGGTCTTCTGGCAAGCACGCTCTATAATACCGGCAAAGCGTAGGGAGAACGAACGTTCCGATGGTTCGGCACCATAAAGTTTTTCCCAAGCGGTCAACGATTTATCTAGAATATTATCCAGACTCTCCAAAGCATCATACTTCTCGATATTAAGGTCAAGATGCAAAATTGGATGTTCTATCCAATCTTTTTCGAGCTTCTCCACCATCAGTCCCGTAAACAGTTCCTTCTTCCCTTGAAAATATGCTTCCAAAGTAGAGATCAGCAGACTCTTTCCAAAACGTCGCGGACGACTCAAAAAGTAATAACTCCCGGTCTTTACCATTTGATACATCAAGGCCGTTTTATCAACATAGAAATAACCGTCTTGACGGATTTTCTCGAAGTTCTGGATACCAATAGGATATATTTTATTGCTCATACATGTACAACCTTTTAATTATGGTGCATACAAATATACAGCTTTCATTCTATAACACAAAGCTAGCAGTGATTTTAATTCTATGATAGAAAAAACTTTTAGATGAGCTATATTCAGGAACAGAAGTTGCAAGCGTATTTCAATTAGAATCTTATATTCTTGGGATTTATTCGAGCATCTTCAAGTGATAATATAATAATATCTTCTCCTTGAACTGAATAATATAATTTACTTAATGGAGTAACTAAACATTGGTCGCACAATCATATTATCTTATATATAAGGAAAAGTGAAAGGATTTATTTCTATAAATTTTAAATAGAAATAAAGTATCAAACATCATACCCTCTAAAAACAATATATCAACGATCTTCACAGACAGTTGATATATTTAGAATACATATCAGCATTTTGCTAATATGAGGGGGACAGATCAGGAATATACCGCTGTATTTTTCCCAACCTGCAAAATGTAGGGGATTCATGTGTGTAGCATGAAGTTAGGGACCTACATGTATCGTTATTATTATATGCTATTTATATAAATCCTCTCCATACAGAAATGGAGATTCAAAATCTTTCAATAGTGGATGCTTAGTGTCCTTCTCACTTAAGACAGCCTTACCAGTAGGAATTTTCCAACAAATGCCAAGTGATTCATCTAATATACTGATACCTCCATCATGTTGTGGAGCATAAAAGTTATCACATTTATATTGAAACACTGCCGTTTCACTCAATACAGCAAAACCATGAGCAAAACCACGAGGAATAAAGAATTGACGATGATTCTCCTCTGTCAATTCTACCGCTACATGCTGACCATAGGTAGGCGAACCTTTGCGGATATCAACAGCCACATCCAGCACTGCACCCTTTACGCAACGTACTAACTTACTTTGGCTGTAAGGCATAGTTTGAAAATGTAGTCCCCTCATCACTCCATACGAGGACATACTTTCATTATCTTGTACAAACTTAATAGGACGTACCTTTTCGTCAAACTCCCTTTGCGAGAACGATTCAAAGAAATACCCCCTGTCATCCTTAAAAAGACGCGGTTCAATGATTACCACCCCTTCAATATTTGTCTTAACAACTTCCATATAGATTATCTATTCTTATACATATCCTCGTAATAGCTCTCGTAAGCACCACTGGTGATATTATCCATCCACTCCTGATTATCCAGATACCACTGCACCGTCTTCTCAATACCCTCTTCAAACTGCAGACTAGGCTCCCAGCCCAATTCATTCTTCAGTTTCGTAGAGTCAATAGCATAGCGTAAGTCATGTCCCATACGGTCCATTACATAAGTAATCAGTTCCTCGCTGTGTCCTTCAGGATTACCTAGTAATCGGTCCACAGTCTTAACAATCACATGGATAATGTCTATGTTCTTCCACTCGTTAAAGCCGCCGATGTTATATGTATCCGCTACCTTACCCTTATGAAAAATCACATCTATGGCCCTTGCATGATCTACCACGTAGAGCCAGTCGCGCACATTCTCTCCCTTGCCATATACTGGTAACGGTTTGCGGTGGCGAATATTGTTAATAAACAGCGGAATCAGCTTTTCGGGAAACTGATAAGGTCCATAGTTGTTCGAACAGTTTGTCACAATAGTCGGCATACCGTAAGTATCATGAAAAGCGCGTACAAAGTGATCACTACCCGCTTTCGAAGCCGAATAGGGTGAGTGTGGATTATACTTTGTTGTCTCTTTGAAGAACTCATCGCCATATACTTCGTGTGCAGATATATCCGAAGACTTGCCTTCCGGGTGCGTCAATTCCAATGCTCCATACACCTCATCAGTTGAAATATGATAGAAGCGCTTACCCTCATAGCCTTCCGGAAGATACTCCCAAGTTAACCTGGCAGCTTGTAATAAAGAGAGAGTTCCAAGAACATTAGTACGAGCAAAAGTAAACGGATCCCTGATACTACGATCCACATGACTTTCGGCAGCTAAATGAATGACCCCATCTATATGATACTGTTTAAAAATCTTCAGCATCATCTCAAAGTCACAAATATCCGCTTTTACAAAAGTGTAGTTTGGTTTATTCTCTACATCTTTTAAGTTAGCCAGATTTCCCGCATAAGTCAACTTGTCCAGATTGATAATATGGTAATCGGGATACTTGTTCACAAACAAACGTACCACATGGCTGCCTATAAATCCGGCTCCACCGGTAATGATAATATTTCTTTTATTCATAAATTACTCTTTCCTGTACGTTCCACTTCCTCTACTACCTGCAACAAATACTGCCCATATTGATTCTTCAGCATCGGTTGGGCCAACTCACGCATCTTGTTAGCATCAATCCAACCTTGTCTAAACGCTATACCTTCCAGACAAGCAACTTTCAGTCCCTGTCGTTTTTCAATCACCTCAATAAAGGTCGATGCTTCACTCAACGAGTCGTGTGTCCCCGTATCCAACCAAGCGAAGCCACGTCCCAGTGTCTGTACTTTCAACTCATTATCCTCCAGAAATCGCTGGTTCACAGTGGTAATCTCCAATTCCCCACGAGCTGACGGTTTAATGTGCTTCGCTACATCTACCACCTTATTAGGATAGAAATAAAGCCCCACTACCGCATAATTCGATTTTGGCTGTACAGGTTTTTCCTCAATGCTTAGGCAATTACCCTCGTCATCAAACTCCGCCACACCATAGCGTTCCGGCTCACTTACCCAATAACCAAACACAGTAGCTTTCCGCTCCTTTTCTGCCATGTACACCGCCTCTTTCAACATGGTACTAAAGCCATTACCATGAAAGATATTATCACCTAATACCAAACAGACCGAATCACTGCCAATAAAATTCTCACCAATGATAAAGGCCTGTGCCAATCCATCAGGTGACGGTTGTTCTGCATATTCAAACCTCACGCCATAATCACTACCATCACCCAGCAAGCGCTTAAATCCCGGCAAGTCATGTGGAGTAGAGATAATCAATATCTCACGAATACCCGCCAACATCAAAACCGAAATTGGATAATAAATCATCGGTTTATCAAAAATAGGAATCAGCTGTTTGCTAATGCCTTTGGTAATAGGATACAAACGCGTACCGCTACCACCAGCTAAAACAATACCTTTCATGTCATTGTATAATCTATATCTCTTTACAAATATTCCACAAGAACAACACATTACCAATCAAGTACCTACGCCACATTCGCTTAGGTTCTTTTATCAATCGGTAGAGCCATTCCAACGAATGTTGTTGCCACCATAATGGAGCCCGTTCAGTAGTACCTGCGTAAAAGTCAAACACCGCCCCTACGGTACCCACATGACAATGAATATTCAATTTTTGCCAATTGCTGTAAATCCATTTCTCCTGCTTAGGAGCTGTCATACCAATCCACAACAGATCTGGATTTGCCTCATTAACAGCCGCCACAATAGCTACATTATCTTCCTGTGAAAATTCTGGTTTATAAGGAGGTGAATAAGTCACCACTTCCAAGTTCGGATAATCCACTGCTGCCCGTTGTTTAATCAATGCCAAAACATTCTCCGAGCTACCCATAAACATACATCGCCCTCCTTTTTCATTAAGGCGATTCATCTCAAGAACAAAGAGATCCCAACCTGCTATTCGTTCCCGCGGTTGGCTTTGCATCTTTAGCCATTTACAAACTTTTACAATACTTGCTCCGTCAGGGATAAGTACATCTCCTTTTATTAGCGCCTCGGCAAAAAGCGAATCCTTTAGTGCAGTGTTGTATGAGTGCGCATTTATGGTATTTATTAAGAGCTTACCCTGCGGCAATGTTTTTAATTGGTCTACACTCTCTACAATAGGAAGTTCTTTCAACTTGATCATATGAATATCTACTCTAAAATATTATACCAATTTCTTAAGAATGTCACACATACGTTCCTCAAAACGTTGCAGCGTGAACTCACATTCAAATTTCATCCTACCTTTGCGCCCCATCTCACGACACAGATCACGATGTTCCATACAATAAGCCACTTTCTCGGCCAAAGCCAATGCATCCTTCATGGGAACAATATATCCTGTCTCACCTTCATCAATAATATCCACTATTCCCCCTTCATGACTAGCAATGCAAGCCACACCATGTTGCATTGCTTCCAGCAAAACCAAAGGGAAACACTCATTGTAAGTAGGAAGTATAAAAAGGTCTGCCTGCATCCAGTACATCTCCTTATCATTGCCATACTTCGCACCATGTGCTACCACTACATCCTCTAATCTATGCTTCTGCAAATAGGCGGCAAACTCCTCCTCGCCAATATCACTCCATTTTCCTACGAAATTGCACACAAAGTCATATCCTCTATCTTTCAAGATATGGCACGCATCTAGTAGCGTCCACACTCCTTTCTCCAACATCATGTTCGAGAGAAAGAAAATATTAAACCTGCTATCCATCATCATTAGTTTATATCAGGAATACCATTCGGACAAATCAGTACATTCTGCCTATCCACATATTTCCTCACATCCTCATAAAGTGCTTCGGATAGTAATATCACCTTCACCCCTTTAAAAAGCCGTGGGTATATCCACTTATTAGGCCAGTGGTCTTGAAATGTCCTCACTCCCTGATTATGAAAATGGATCACCACCTTACACCCCATTCCCTTCAACATTTGTACAATAACAAATTCTTTATAGAGTGCAATTCCGTGCGAATTTGGCGTAACATATACCAACTGTGTTTTTATCTGTTTCACCATTTTACGTATAGATTTCAGCATTTCCAAAAACGAAATCAGCTTCTTCAGTCCCACTTTGCCGATATCCTTAATATCCTTGGCTGTGGCCAGATTGATATAATGACAATCGAAAGTCTCATTTATCATTTTACTATCATGAATATATTTCCCCATCATGGCCGCACCATGTACAGGCGGTGGCATGTGGAGAATAAAAAGAATGGATGGTTTCATTATTAATTGAAATTATTTTTGAGTAGATGTGCTATCTCACGACTGAATTTATCTGCACCTGTAGAATTTAAATGGTCTATGGTATGAAACAATTTCTGATTATCATAAACAGCTTGATTCAAGAAAGAATAATAAGGTATATTATTTCGCTTGCATAGCGAGTCAGTAATAACTAATGACTTCGTCTCCACCACATCGGCATACATAGGTGAAGTCACCATGGTTAACATTATTTGCTTTGTTTTACACACCTCTATAATATACTCCATCGCTTCCACCTTACGGCTATCAATTGTCACACTATTTGTATATTCCTTTTTCTCTTCTTTCAAAAATCCCTCTAAAGGCTGAAAACCATTTGTATGAAAAACTCCGCGATCCTTCAAATTCTTCACCATTTTGAAGAATTTTGAGTTATAAGGATAGATGGCTGACCAACATTTGTATTTTTCCCAAGGACTTTTTATACTAATCACCTTCTGCCATGAAGCATGATGTTGATAAGGCAACAATCCTGATAAGCGATCATAATCCCCTTCCCCTACCGTCATGTCATAAGGTGTCACCTCTAATATAATCGCCTTCGGTGTATATCTATCCAATATTAGGTCCAACTGTGCCCGTTGATACACCAAGAAACAACCGCTACGTCCTGCATTGTAGCAACTTATGCCCAACGAGTCCTGTAATATCTCTGGATTATAATGATTACGAGCACGAGATGACCCCAGTATAACCAAATCTGCCGTCTGTTTATCAAGCGCTTTAGTCGTATAATAAAAATCCTCTCCTTTTTGATTAAAATACATCCATTTCAAGCCATAACCGACTCCTCTATCCGTCATTAGCAACAGGACAAACAGCAACAATGCTTTACTCATATATTTCATGCCTAGTTTACCCATATACATTATCGTTTAAAATTGGAAGTAGATAAATTGTCCACCATCAAACACCCCTATACTTAAAATCATCACCGATAAAGCGACATACGAAACAAAGCGGATAAATATCGAACGATTTTCTAATAGTAGGTGTCTTCCATTTCTTTCTTCAAACACATCACAAACTATCAGTACACTTATACCCATCAAACTATAGAGCAATACAGAGAGGTCCGGTTTATATAATCCTCCTGTAGGTATCACTATCTTACTAATAGTCAGTAACGCATCCCCTAACGTCTGTGCCTTGAAAAAAATCCACGCTAGCATCATCAGTACAAAAGTTACCAATATATTGAAAGCCTTTAGCCATCTATTTCCCTTCTCCAATCTACAATACAAGCGTACTCGTTCTTTGACAGGTTTCATTACATTCCCTATCACTTGAAAGAGACCGTTCAATCCACCCCAAATCACGAAAGTCCAACTAGCTCCATGCCACAATCCACTCACTAAGAAAGTAATCATTAGATTTATCCTTGTACGCCATTTACTACAACGACTCCCTCCCAAAGGTATGTAAAGGTAGTCCCTAAACCAAGTAGAAAGCGAAATGTGCCACCTACGCCAAAAATCCTGTACACTAGTAGCCATGTAAGGTCGTTCAAAGTTTACTATCAAACGAAATCCCATGATACGTGCACAGCCTAGAGCAATAAAGGAATATCCTGCAAAGTCACAATAAATCTGAAAAGTGAAGAGTATAGCCGCTACTAATATCGACATTCCTGTGTGGTGCGCAATATTACCAAACACAGCATCTGTATAAAGTGCTAATCTATCCGCTACCACAACCTTCATGAAGTACCCCCACAGCATCCAACGTAGCCCCTTCGTTATATCTTCTCTATTAAAATAATGCTCCGTTTTGAACTGTGGAAACAACTCCTTGGCTCTCCCAATAGGACCTGCTGCAATCTGTGGAAAAAAAGAGATGAACAACGCATATGTACCAAAGTTATTCTCTGGTACAATCTTCTGCCTGTATACATCTATCACATAGCCACATGCCTGGAAAGTATAAAATGAAATACCTACTGGCAACAGTAACTCTATATGTGCCACCTCCATGCGGATACCAATCAGTGAGAGTAGACTCCAAACAGAATCGTTAAAAAAATTGAGATACTTAAAAACAAATAATCCTGAAAAGCAAAGTAGTAGTGTACTTGTCAAGGCGCTTCTTCCTCTCTTATTGTCTTGGCAACTTACATACTTATGGATCATCTGTGCACCAAAATAGCTTACTAAGGTTACAAATGCTAGGAATAGACCATATGTAGGGTTCCAATTCATATAGAAGAAATAGCTCACTATAAGCAAATACCATCGTCTTACCTTATGCGGCAAGACAAAAAAGACCACTGCTACTATTGGAAAAAATAGTAGAAACACAAAACTATTGTAAAGCATAAATTAGAGTTTACTTTCTATTATATTCTCTATACTGTAGGCATTTAGCTAACATCCACCATGTTATTGGCGTATATTTAGCTAGATTCATCAACCTACCAATGGGATCTTTTAGGAAATACATGCCATATTTTAATGCTTCATTGCGGCTTAATCCCAACCTACCAGATAATAGTTGACAGTAGGTAAGATTGCGTGAGATACGTCCACGAGCTCTTAGAAAACCAAGAGGCAATGTAACAGGCAAACGCTTTATAATACGTTGCTCCCAATCAACAATATTCGGAGCATTATTCCAACGTATCATCATCTTATTGAGCCATCCCTGAGTACGAGCCACATCAACACCATCACTTACAAAAAGAATTTCAGGAATGAATCCCCATTTACCATATGTCGCCACCATTCCCCAAAACTCTAAATCTTCAGTAATACGCAAATCTTTACGCATACCACCAATGTCCACGATAACTTCCTTGCGAATCACTACACTACCCGTACAAACATGCATATTGTCCGCCCAAAACGAGAAAAAGTCATCCAATATAAATGGCTTTTTATATTGCGCATAACAAATAGGAACTATAGATGAGCCAGAAACTGTTAGGTGACACTGAGCCACATTCACAGCCACACAATCAAGATGCTTATCAAGGAACGCAACTGTCTTCTCTATAAAACCTTGCTCCCAATAATCATCCGCATCTAAATAAGCACAATAGCGACCTTTTGATAATTCCACCCCTTTGTTACGAGCCGCTGATGGTCCCGCATTCTGTTGTTGATACAATACAATATTTTTTTCAGGTCTAGCTTTAATAACCTCTACCGAATTATCCGTACTGCCATCATCCACCAATATCACCTCATAGGAATATAATGTAGTTTGATTGAAAATAGAGTCCAAACAACGCTCCAATAAAGGTACAGCATTATAAACAGGAATTACAATTGAAATATCCATTATAAACTCTCCTTGCTACATTTCATTAATAGATTATCAATGAAAGCCTTAGACTTCACCAATTCAGTCTCTTTAATACTATTTATATATGAAAAATTGAAAAGATAATCATAAGCTGCCTCCCACTCTTTCTGTGAAGTAAGGATACAATCGTTTAGTCCAAAAAGTGTCATCAAACTTTGCATGCGCGAATTTACCTTATGTCGGTGGCGATTGAACACAAATACCGGCTTATTGAAAAGTATTGAAAATGCAGTGCCATGAAATGAATTGGAGATAAATGCCTTACAATGATATATCATTGATACAAATTCCTTCGGACCGGCTTTCATTAAATTCTTATCAGCATACAACAATGGATATGTATCAGCTATTGCGTAAATTTTCAGATTATGTCTACGAGCATACTCTTTTGCAAACAACTTCAATTCTTGGTTACCCTCAAAATCATAAATCAATAGATAATCTTCTGTAGAAGCAGTAGGCGCCATCATTTCCTTCCATTGTTCCGCTGAAAGCAAAAACACAGGATCTAGCACCCATGTTCCTTCTATCTCCATATCTTTCAGTATTGCCAAACCATGTACCTCACGTACTGAAACTGCATCAAAAGTATCAAGCGAAGTCTTGATGCGAGCTTTGTTTTCCGAATCGATATCCAAATAAGAAAAACTTGCTGCATACGAAGCCTTATATCCTTTCTTTACAAAGTCAAGATAAAAAACAGGATCACGACCTGCTTCATAAAACACATTCCAGACTTGATCACTGCCTACCAAATACAAATCCGCTTGCGGAGGATTCTGACAAATAGCGTCACAAGAAGTATATTTTGTGGCAGTTTCCTTCAATACTTGATGATTAAATTCATCAAATACTTTTTTTCTCCCCATAGTCGTTTTTCTTTGCAAATATTTCATAATACGATAGACAAAACGCGTCAATGCATGCTTACTCAACTTTGATTCCGGGTTCACCCATTTATAATCATACTTACGAGTTAAGTAATCGGGCTGATAGTTAATAATTTCCACCTGATGTCCTAAATTTATAAGATATTGCTGCAAAGCATAAGCTTGCAATGATGCTCCATAATTATAAACATCATAAGTCGTTAGTGTATTAATTTTCATCTAACTTTAAGTTACATTTTATATAGTATGTTATGGATAAAATAAGAAAATTGGTACAGCCAAAGAATAGGTGTAGAAATATGTTTATATTTACGATAATACAAAATTTGGCTATTCAAAAGTAATCGTCGTTTTTGCTTTGAAAAAGTACCACTACTACCACCTTCATAATGAAGTACCTCTACAGCAGGGTCAAAATAGACTTTGTAACCTACACTTACTAATCGTTCTGCCAATATAACTTCTTCGAAATATAAAAAAGTAACATTATCAAACATTCCAGCCTTCTTAAAGGCTTCTGCTTTTACCATCATAAATGCCCCACACACCCAATAAGTATAATGAGCATTAAGTCTTAATGACGTAGTAGGGATATTTATATTTTTCTTCTTTCGAAGAAAAGGAAATAAGTTCCACCCTATAGTACGATAAGGTGACACATAGCGATCGTGTGGTGATTGGTCACATTTGTCAAGTCCTAAGATACGAGGACCTATACATCCCATCTCATTATTTTCTGAAAGTTTGTGTGCTAGATAATCCAAAATGTTACTTTGCCTTATCTCAATATCATCATTAGAGAACAAATAATAAGCAAAATTTCCAATTCTCTCCAGAAAGTTAACGCCTAAATTATTTCCCTTAGCATATCCCAAGTTTTCCTGACTCCATATAAGATATCTTTGTTTTGTTTCATCCAGCCTTTTACATGGATCATCTACAAAAGTTAATTCACATTGAGTCGCTAACTCTATACTATCATACAAAGTAGCCGCTACGTTTACCACTACAACAGTATATGATGTAGATAATTTAGAGAGTTGCTCTTTAATATAATTTCTTGTACCTTTAGGGTTATGATAGGAGACAATGATAACCCCTATTTTATTTTCCATATTTCTTCCTATGATTAATAGCAATGTAGCAAGCATCCATGATACTTTGTGCAGCGCGTTCAGGTGTATAATGCGATACAATCTCACGTGACACTTCACCCATCTGCTTTAGATCGGCTGAATGCTTCACTATCTCTTGTAATGTCCTCACTATACTATCTTTATCTAAAGGGTCGAATACCCATCCATTTTCAGGATGCACCAATTCCGGATGACAACCATTATACTTTGATGTAGCTATTGGCAAATTACACGCCATAGCCTCTGGTACCACCAAACTCCAATTATCCTCTAGGGTAGGAATAATAAAACAGTCTGCCGCTTTATAATAAGGAGCTATCAAGTCATAATCCACTGCACCAACTAACACTACATCAGGAATATTTTTAACCGTAATCAATTGCTCAATTTCACCCATTTGTGCACCTTTTCCTACATAGACTAATGTGACATCACTCTCTTCCATCTCCTTGAGAGAGCACCAAGCCTCTATAAGTTCTTTAACTCCCTTTCGAGGAATCAATTGCCCTACGAATAATATCATGGTGTTTTTGCAGCCTAACATAGCTCGAAGAGTTGAAACAACATCATCAGACGTTTCAGCCACAGCTTTACTCAATCCAACCACATCAGCTACCATATGCCCATGAGTCAATCTATTTTTCGGATAACCAATCTCTGCAAGATACTCTTCTGTCTGCACACCATTACAATCAATAGCATCAATCCAATGAGACACAAACTTACGATAAGCAGTACGTAATTTGCCTGCATTCCGTTCTGTATGCTTCGTACGTTCATAGCACATCACATGTGGTACTCCCTTTAAAAATCGTGTAACAAGAGCAGCATAAGTCCATTGCATAAATCCGTCAGACACCAGCACATCAGGTTTTGTTTGCATTACCTGTTTGATAAGACCTGGACTAAGAGGAATACGGATGCTGGAGTTAGCTTTTGAAGCATTATCCACCTTAGGTCTATTACCGATCCGCAGTTCCCTTTCACGTGCAATAGCTCGTTCTCCCAACACCTTCTTTAATTTATCCTGTGTGCGTTGCGGGGGAATATCTTTATAATATATCACTGTGAGTTGATGACCAGACATTTCATCAAGAGCCTTAAAAACCGGTATGCGATAATCAAGAAAGCTCCTAGTAACCCATGTTATCTTCATATTTTTTAATTTTTATAAAAGCAAAAGCGATTAATGCATATACAGTAGGTGCTACATAGTTCCAGTCAGAACCTATGGCAGGAAAAGCATTACAATTAACGATAGTAGCTACCATAGCAGGTAAGAGAATAAGAGCATATCTATTGGTAGATAGATAACGATAAACCTTTAAAAACCATCTAAATAAGAAGTTCATAAATATCACCATGCCCACAATGCCAGTATTAACCAATACTGATATAAAAGAGTTGTGAGCAGAAATGACTGCAAGACCAATATACTCTACAATACGACGCTCCCCCACAATAAGACCATTACCCATAAGTGGATTTTCGTCCCATAATTTAAAAGCAGCCTCCCAAATAGCTTTTCGCCCCGAACCATTTTCAATTTTTTCCATGGAACGTCCTGGAAAAAGAAGTTCAAATATAAAATCCTGAAAGTAAGAATAGATAAAATACAAAATAATACATATAAAAACAACAATACCTACATTCATCCCCCTCTTATATTGAGATGACATCAAAATGACTAAACCGATAATAAATGAAATATAAGAAGCCGAACTGGTACCTATAACCAACATAAAGGCATTGTAAAAGATAAGAAATTTCATCTCTTTAAAAGAAAAGATCTTATGTTTTACAGCACTCAACAATAGCAATAAAGCTATCATAGAAACCATAGTATAGGCATTAGTATGAAAGTAACTAAATCCAAACTTTATGATCTTATTCATCATCTCCATCGCCGTACTTGCAGTAGCCAATAACACAATATACAAAAGAGCCTGTTTCAGGCTACGGATATAATAAATGGTTAAACTTACTATTATAAAACTGCATAATACCTCAACTCCTTTAAATAAAATTGTACTTACACTCCCCGCCCATAAAAAGCTAAGAGTAGCAAAAATATAATATGCCAAAAACGGGAACACCTTCGATGAGAACCGACTTATTTTAGATGAGTTCTGAACAATCATAATCATCGACATCGAAATGCCTAAAAGAGCCAAAGAAGTCCCACTATCTACAGTTGTCGCATAATTACCTACTTCACGTGCCACGTTAAAGAGAGTTTTGCGTGCAATAAAAATAAAAGTAATCAAGGTTAGCATCCACACTTTCTTAGGATACAACCTATAAATCTGTTTTAACGTCATTATAAACTGATTAAAAATCAAGTACGAAATCTGCCTACTTTAGAGATTACTAAATGCAAGCCCTTAGACAAAACTATAGGTATAATTGTGCCCGACAATACATAAAAAATCATCCACGCACTAACATCGAATGAAATGAAAGGGAAGTCTGCTATTTTCCTTAAAGGATATCCATAAAACCAACATTGAAACAGATTCACTAGTTTAAAACTTAAAAAATGTAGCAACATAATACTAAAACTATACTCACCACATATAGCTATCCACTTCCCCATTTTATAATTCTCTAACATTTTAGCCAATAAATATACCATTATAGCTCCAGCCATTCCAATAAACAAAACAAGAAGAGGATTCTCTTCATTGATTCTATCCGGCTGCAAACGTCCATAAACACCCCATTGTGTTAAGAGAAGTATCAGTACAACAAACAGCACGAATAAGACTGCATTTTTTACTTTTATTAAGATTCTTGGTAATAGCTTACCAAATAGATAACCTTCGAAAAATATACCCGAAATAATCATATACTGCCAAATACAATATGGACTTTTTAGATGAAACAGATATAAGCATGCACTACCAATAAAGACTATCAGCGCAAATACCGCAGATTGTTTCGCCAATAAAGAAATTTTCCATCTTGATATAGATGCAACTTTAAATCCCGCCAGCCCAATGATTGATACCATAAACATAGCTGGGCAAAACCACATAGCCCCCATCAATTGTTCATGGGATACCATCCTTATAGTTGTATCGAATACTTCTTTCTTGAATTGTGACATCGTCAATTCAGTGCCGTAAATATTTAATTGATAGAATAGATTGTGCAATAATAGACAAACTATCCCGGCAACGACAAATGGAACGTAGAGTCGTTTCAACTTTTTCCGAATAAAAATCATCGGTGTAACCGTATATTTCTCCTTGAAAAAGAAACCTGCCACAAAAAAGAATACTGCCAAATGATATTGATTAACAAAAACTTCTATTGCAGGAATAGGAGTACAATGACCTGCTACTACACTAACAATGGCAACACCTTTCATTATAGAAAAAACAGAATTGTTCAACACTTTACTTTTTCTTTAATCTCAACAACAGCATCCCCATTCTTATAGGAAGAAAGGATACTAACAAAGCCCTTATTTTGAGAAAAAAGTTCCAATGAGGATAATACATTACTTGCCATTTTACCTCTGGAAAAACACCTTTCCATCTCTCTACATTTTCTCTTTTAGGAAAACGGAGCAACACTTCCTTGGATGCTATTTTCAAATAATTGATAAGAGATGAAGCTTCACCGGCAAGACCTTCAGTATGAAAATAGCGTTCCAATCTTCGAGTAGCCTCTATAGCATCATTTACTTTTTTCATAGAAAATTTCGTGGTCATACTGTTTGCATTGACATTATAATGATAGAGACAACCATCCAAGAATATCGTTTTTGAAGAACGAAGCCTGAGTGGAATCAGTATACAACTATCCTCCCACATCGAGAGGCCTTTCCACAAATCTTGCGAAGCAAAATCAAAGAAATCCTTTCTTATCAATTTGTTCCACAAAGCACCATAAATGCCCCCAAAAAAGTATGGAGACAATATAATCTCCCTACTGTCATCACGATGCGAAAAGGTGTGCTCTGTTATACCGACAATACTATGTTCCCAGAACCCACACCCCACCACATCTGCATCTTGGACCTCGGCAGCTTCCACCAACTTTTCATACATGTTTGGCTCCACCCAATCGTCACTATCGCAAAAACCTATATACTTACCTGTTGCTTTAGAGAGTGCCAATTCGCGAACAGCCGACACACCGCTATTGATCGGTTGTTTCCAAACAGACACGTTTCTATCGGGATATTCACTTACTACCTGATTTAAGATTTCAACACTTTTGTCCAGCGAACAATCATCCACAAAAATGAATTCCATATCCTCCAACGTCTGTTCAAAAAGCGAACGAGCACACCGTTCTATAAACGGTTCCACACCATAAACTGGTATAATTACAGAAACTTTAGGCATTTTACAAATTACAATTATCAATCAAGTAATTTCACCAACTTATTACAATAAGTACAAAGCTCCCCACTTGGTTTTACTCTCCACGAAAGTTTTTGAAATAAATTAAGGTTCACAATCTTTTCAAAACAACTACTATTAGCTATTTCATTAAGGTGGTCAACCACAAAGAATATAGATCATTAAAAAGAATCTCATCAATATGTTCTTTACATAAAGCATGGTGTCGATAGAACTTCATAGCATGCCACTTCTGCATACTCACAGACTGCTTTATCATACATAACATCTGGTTCAATCCAGTCATCGCTATCAATATATGGAGCAACATTGTATACAGGAATTATTTACTGATATTAGAAATTGCGGCATAACTTAATCTATTAATTTTTTTTTCACCTTCAATACTGACTTAACTTTTCTGTAACACCATGTATAAAGTCTGTACATCCATTCCAACTGGAAACATTTCAAATAACGCTTATTGACATAAGGCCATAATGGTTCTACCCCATATTTATCGATAAAGGTGCGTAATTGCACATAACGTTCATGAGAAAAAGAACGAGTAGGACTAAAAAAATCTGAAATGCAAGCCGCAGCCTTTAGTTGTTTCATATAATCCCATTTGGGGTCATTCCCGATAATACTTAGATTCACATTATGGATGCGCTTTCCATACTCATCTGACATTGCAACAGTATGCATCATACTGTTCGGGTTGTCATTGTAATAATAGACACCTATATTTAAACTAAGGACTTTATTTACTCTTTTACCGACATATAGATTTGTTATCCAATCTTCTCCTATCAATAGTTTATTCTCAATGCAAAGTTGGAATATATAATCATCAAAGAGTTCCCGACGATAGAGAGTCCCCCAAAGATAGGGAGCTAAATCACCCAAATAAACACCTTGTACAAATTGATCGCTATCCAACTCTTGCCTTTCAAAAACAGATTGAACAATGTTCATCTTGTCGCAAGGCTTAGCCTTCACTATATCATACCCCTTAATGATCTCGTCGTACATCAACTGGAGGCTATAAGGCGGCAGTGTATCATCCGCATCAACAAAAGTTATATAAGGAGCTCTTGTTTCTTGACAACCACGCAGCCTTGCTCCATGTGCCCCCCGATTTTCTTGTTCAATACTTCTTATGCGCTTGTCGGTAGCTGCATATTGCTTACATATTTCTGCAGAGTAGTCCGGACTGCCGTCAATGATAAGCAGAAGTTCCCAATCACAAAAAGTTTGCGCTTGTATTGACTCTATCAGCTTCCCTACAAAACATTCCGCTTTGTAAACAGGAACTACTATTGATATTTTCGGTAATCTATTTATATCAGAACTGCCCATACACGATTTTATTAAAAAGAGTTATTCTGCTTATCATCATTCCCACAGCATGACATAACAAAGCAATAAAGAGTAATAAAACTACATATATAGAGGTCTAAAGAAAAGGACTATGAAACTCATTGAACCAATCAACAACCCCCCCATCTGTCATTTTATCGGTTAATTATATTAGGAAAAAGTAATGGTATATATAAATATCTAATGTCCATGTACCCAATGATACCATACACAACTTCTTTTCATTGAATGAAAAATCTATACTCATTGTAAACAGAAGCAAGCCCACTATTGCTACGAATCCTTTTATCATTCCTTGAAAAGGGAAGTATAACCCTTTATTTACCATAAACATCAACAACACATAGACTACCACGCAGACTATCATAATTGTGCCATGGTAAGTAGCAGTCTTTTCCAGTACATTATATTTTCTCAGTAAATAACCTTTTATAAGATATAGCCAGTATAATGGATAAAGTGATAATAAGGACATTTTGGAGTTAGGTTCTCCCAACGCAAGGCACAAACCTTTTATTATCAACCACATACCCACTCTTAAAGCAAAATCCAAGTATTTAAAGCTTAGTTTACCGGAACACTTACCAATCAAATATAGTAACCAATTGATTTCAGTGCCTTGTGAAAATTTGGTGTTTTCGAAAGGACATACCCTGACAAGAACATAAACAAAGGAACATGGCAGGAGTATATAATACTCCAAACGAGTTCCGAAGGTGTAATGCCAAAGACATAGATTGCAAAATGTCCCATTATAACCATCAAGATAGCTAGACTTTTCAAGATATCAATATATAATAAGCGACAATTCTTCATAATACCCTGTGTGTGTTTAAATAGTTTTGTATACTTAATGTGATCATTGAAACTATTATGCAGATAAAGAATATTATTATAGGAGAAAACCAATGATATACACTACCCATAAAAGGAGGCATATCCTCTCGTATCGACCCTATGACAAACCCCACGAACGGATGATAGATATACACATATAACGAGTATTTCTCACCCCATTTCGACATTACATTAGAACTTCTCATAGGAGTAAATAAAGTAATCATCACTAATGCAAAAGCCACAAAAGGAGTGAAAACCAATATATCGCCCGCATTAACAATACCTAATGTTCTAAGTATAAAGCTCTCTATATAACACATTATTACAGAGACAATCAATAGAATCCAGCAATCTTTATCATCAAGATAGCAATTAATTTTAGCCTGATACTTTTTAATAAGTATTCCCAGCCCCACAGCAGGAAAGGCGATAGATAGATATGCAGGGAAGTATCCAAGAAAGGCAAATGTCAGTGTATCGTCTGTAACAAACATCGGCACAATATGCTTCCATAAGAGATGAGATATAAACAATAACGGTACTGCAATGCTCAATATACGATTGAAATATGATTTATGCAACAAGACATATAACGCTATCAATACATACAAGTATGCTTGCAAATACCATAAGTGTACACCTTCAGGATTGAATAACGGAATCCCTAATATGAGAAAATGGGCGACATCTCCCCACCCTAGTTGAAAAGAATCAGACATTTTCATATAATGATTCAACCATGGTATAATATAAAGCATATTGGAGAGGGAAATTATATATAGCATACGCATAATACCTTTTCGAAGTTTTTTTTTCATATTCTCCATATCCAAATTATACAGAAAATAACCGGAAATCATAAAGAAGCACGGCACAGCACATCTTGTAAGAGGTAAAATAACCTCTCTCCAAGGTACATGTATATGAATAAATACCACCAAAAGTGCTAAAAACAGTTTGAGTACATCAAAAGAATAATTCCTCATTACACCTGATTATTAATTGAATTGGTACATTTTATTCAATTTGAATCCTATCGCTTTCTTTACATTCAGCCATTTAGCATAAAATAAAGCCCTTGAGATATGTCCTGCTTTGATAAGCCTGAACAAGCGTACCATAGGTTGACTAATATCTGTAGTGACCACAATTTCATCCTGCTCAATAGAGGCAAAGCGTTTGACAAGTTGATTAGCAACAAAATTTCTCAACTCATGCTTTTTCAGTTTTCTCGAATGTCGTGGACTTGTGTAGTTCATCACAATACGGCGCACTATATTTCCTACATAATAATGCTGTGCATAGTTCTTCACATCATCCCCTCCCTTATCATATAATTCACCAAATGCAGCAAAATTGGCATCCAAACCTGTTAAATAAACCTCTGGATGACGAACGAGACCACTCATATGTTCCCCTCCCCAATCAAGGAATAAATAGGTACGAGCCTCTGGATAATGCACAACATGTGTGGCATACAACAGATAAGAACTTACAAAAAGTAGATCTTCATCAAGTGACAAAGATTCATTAAACTTTATATTGTGTTTATGACACAGGGCAAGTTTGAAAAACTTGCCCCATGTCGAAAATAAAGGATTTCGACATGGGGCAAAATCCGTGAACATATATCGAACCACTTGAACCGATTCGCTGCGGTGCTCTGCCCATTCGGGCAGAGTATCAATAGTGAATTCGCCACTAACAGTACCTACCATTGTAAATGCTGTAACAATCAAGTCTGCTCCAGACAAGGACTCACATACTAAAGCATCTAAATGCTCTGGACGCACGGCATCGTCTGAGTCAACGAAAGTAACCCACTTTCCTTTTGCCTCCTGCAATGCATGATTACGGGCATTAGATACGCCACCATTGGATTGGTGAATACAACGAAAATTGCTATGAGATGAACAAAAATTGTCACAAAGTGTAGCCGAATGGTCAGTACTACCATCATCTACAACGATAACCTCGAAATCTTGACAATTCATATTTGCCAAACTACTGAGGCAAAACAATATAGAACATTCTCGATTATAAACAGGAACGATAATAGATACTAATGGCATATTATTTAAATGAATGAATCTTACTATTTACGAATTCTAAAACCTTATTTTTGATTTCAACGACCTATACCAGCAATATGAGTAACAGAGAGCCAAGGCTATCCAGCAATGGTCGAATGCAATTAAAGAATAAATGACATAGATATAATATTTTTGCTGTTCCTTTATGTATCTTTTATAAGGAAGTACACTTATAAACAATGGCCTCACCGAATTTCGCATAAAGGCAATCAACTCACCAGTCTTTAACAAGCAAGCATGTTTCCGTCGGCAATAGTTAATCAAAGCAAATGTAGTCATACCATATACTAGATTATTGACACAATAAGAGATATTATAATTTTCAGCCAAACTGTCAAGCGTACGAAATGCTTCATAATTTTGATATATTGCATTATAATATTCCTCCAAAGGCAATACTTTAGAAGTGAGCCGTTGTCCTTTTCCTACAATAAGCCTATCTACTTGTACATAAGTATACATCTTAGGGTAGTGTACCATATTCTTAATATATCGGAGATAGTCTAAAATGAAAATTTGATCTTCTCCAAAATTAACATCTTTGCGGAATGATATATGATGCTGATAGCATATTTCAGACCTGAAAAATTTTCCCCACACACTAAACATTTGTGTATCAGTCTGTAGCAGGTCCTTAAAATAATATACTGCGGGTGCAAAGGATTCTTCTCGCAAATCGCTTAATGGCCGCAACTCTATATTACCTTTGCTTATGTCATTTTCGTGTATCGGACTAAACGATTCTATTAGCCAATCCTTATCATAATTCGCTTTGAAAGATACTATATCCAAATGTTCAGGTCGTACTGCGTCATCAGAATCAACAAAGGTTATCCACTTTCCTTTCGCTTTTTCTATACCCAAATTACGTGCCGACGATACACCGCCATTTTTTTTATAATAATATTGAGCTTCAAGATGAGTTTTACAAAATTCCTTGCATAAGGTAGCACTTCCATCTGTACTACCATCATCAATCAATATGATTTCATAATTTTTATATCTTATATTGGCCACACTATCCAAACAATATCCTAATGTGCTTTCCCTATTGTAAATAGGAATGATAATTGAAACGTCTATCATTCAAATATTTCTTTTTAGTTTTTCAAAAAATGCTTGTTTAGAGAAATTTGCTTTCAATTTTAAATCTGCATTTTGGGCAATCATATGATTTTTTTCCTTGTTTTGTAGCAAACTGACCACATTTTCTGCAAATTCTTGGTCAGTCATACTAACTAAATAATCTACATTAGACGTAAAAACGTCTGTAAAGCCTCTTGAACCTTCAAATGTTGTAACACAAGGTCTGAGCATTTGCATAGCTTCTAATATTTTTATATTTGTTCCCGCACCTTCGTATATAGGTGCAACAACCACGCGCGCATTGGCATACTCAGCGCTTAAATCTTCAACAAACCCCTTTATCACTACATTTCGATAATGCTTCCATTCTCCCAATTGACTCAAATTACACTTTCCTACAATGGTTACTACAACATTGGGGATTTTTTTTATAATAAGCGGATATACGCAATTGAAAAATCTATTCAAACCATTTATGTTAGCTCCAAAAGTTAAATAGCCCACAAATAGAATCTTATTATTACTATTCTCAAAATCACAAAAATCCGCATGCCTTTCATCATAGAAAGGTACATTGGGTAAATAGGAGGACTTATAACCTATAATTTCATCTTTATTAGAAAAGAAAGAATGTTTTAATTTCTCCAATAACAAAGCAAGATTCTTTGTAGAATGATGATAAATAATATGATTATACCATTTGTGTATGATCGTCTTGCTATGTTTAACACGATTACGACGTATTGAAACAGGACTGTCATCCACATCAACAACGAGCCTATCTGAATATTTTACCAATCCACATCGAACTGCATCTGGAATGTATCTAATCACTATTCTATCGTATCTACCTTTCAATATAATATTGTCTAATGCTTGCTCTATTTCTTTATTCTTCATTTCAAAATATAATTCACCTGAACCAAACAGGCAATATATTTTTCTCCAAAACTCTAAGAGTTTGCTTCGTCTATCTTTATTGCAATCATTACAATATATCACATCGCAATTCTTAATATTGAGATTTACATCATCATTATTGAAAACAACAACATCGACATGGGCAATCTGAGCGCATGCTTGTATAAGAAGATTGGAACGTTGTATAGAACCACACGTCACACTAAAAGGATTATTATTATGTAATTCAATAAAGAGAATATTCATTTTTTTAGTTTTCTATTAGGCTAATTATAAATTGAGGAACCGTCATTACTCTTTTTGAAATTTATGTTTAACCATTTCTTTTATTTGTATTCTTTCATGCACATTAAATCCTAAATAGAAAATGGCAAATAATTCACAAATTACGCACAAACTGCATATCATTATAAAATTCCAAAATCTGTCTCCTATCAAATTATTAGCTATCAGTGGTATCACTGCACCCAATCCAGTAACCAAAAGAGGATATACAACCCCATTCCACAAGAATGACATTGCTTTAAATTCTGGAATATAAAGTTTAACTAAATACAAATTATGAAGTCCCGCAGCAATTGTTATAAATATATTGACTACAAATGGCGTGGTAGGAGAATAACCCATTTTCAAAAACAGATAGGTCAGTGGAACAGTTAATAGGTAGATACTTCCCGTAACGAAACTGATTCGTTTCATTCGCCCGGTTGCATGAATAATCATATTGAGAGGTGCAATCATTGTATCAAACCAGTTATACACAATGGCCAATTGACAAAAAAGAAATGCATAATCCGGAACCTCTTTCAGCCATAAGTCCATTACAAAATTGACTTTCAACAGTGCCGGAAAAGAAAAAAGAAAGAGCAAAAAGAAAGAGAACTTTGCACATCGTGTGGCCAACACCTGCACTTGCTGATAGTCTTCTTGAGCATAAAACTTGATGATCTGCGGCTGAATAGCCGTTGTAAAATTGCGAGAAAATCCCATAATCGCATTCAAAATCTGATTGGCAACACCGGTAGCAGCATTGATAACGGGTCCCCAAAACATATTTTGCAGAATATTGACTCCCTGATTACGAAACATTATACTCATATTGCCATAAACATCACAACCGGAAAAAATCAACAGCGGCTTTAAGAGGGTTTTATCTTTCGTAAACTTCCATCTGCACTCTTCAAAATGTTTTGTACCATAAAATCTGTAAGCCATCATGATGACAAACGAAAGAACAAAAAAGAGAAAACCATAAAGAATAAGTTTATCAAAGTTTATCCATTCAAGCAAAAACACAATACCCAATTTCAATGTCACATCCGCTATGCCTAAATAGGCGAAAATGTCCATGCGTTCATGCGCTATAAGTGCTGCATTATAGGGAACCTGTGTAATCATCAACATACAGCTCAAAACAGAGAATTGAAAAATGACACGTGCCGCAAACATTCTATCCTCCGGTATCACCAATTTGGTTTCCAAAATCCAAACACCAACCGTTTCACAAAGAACGAAAATAAGCAGAGCCAATATGACATGAATAGTAAGTGCCGCACTAAAGGTCTTCTTTAGTTTCTCTATATCATTCAACCCTAAATCGAAAGTCAAAAAACGCGAAGTGGCACCCGCCAAAGAGGTATTGATAAAGGTAAACATACCCGCCACACCGGCTACTACATTGTTTATACCAAAATCTGTAATACCTAGAACATCAAGAATAACACGACTAGTATAGAAAGATACGAACATGCTAAATAACATGCGCACATACAACATCAATGTATTCTTAATTATTCTTTTGTTGTTTTGTGAATTATCCATTACCACACGATTATAAATCTATTTTATGCTCGCCATACCCGTATCCATAACCATAACGCTTACCATAACCATAATACTTGCCATACTTACCGTAACCATAATAATAACCATATTTCTTCTTCTGAAAATCCAACCCGTTAATCACCGTACAAAGATTGGGAAGTTTGTTATTTTCAGCCAGTTCGTTAATCAGCGTAAACTCTGCTTTACGAGTATAATCAGCACGGCAGACATAAACAGATAAGTCAGCCACACGTCCTATAAGCAAAGTATCAGTCACCATACCAACAGGTGCGGTATCCAATATCACATAATCAAAATTCTTTTTCAACGTTTCAATCGCCTTATCCAAGCCATCACGAGCCAATAATTCTGTCGGATTAGGAGGAACCGTACCACCGGGAAGAATATACAAACTCTTGCTGACATCAGAAGCCTGAACGAGATCCATCAGATTCTTTTCAGGATTCGACAGATATTGAGTTATACCCTGTTCTTTTCGAGAAATATTAAAAACTTTATTCAAACCAGGTTTACGAATATCAAGACCGACAATAACCACTTTCTTTCCTAATAAAGAAAGACTGATAGCAAGATTTACTGATATAAATGATTTACCTTCACCACTGACCGTTGATGTCACTAATATTACCTTCTGACCGTTCCCCAACATAAACTGCAAATTCGTACGTACATTACGAAAAGTCTCACTCATCAGATTATTCTGATTCTCAAATACGGCTATGGAGCCGTTCTTCTCCCCTGTTAAAGGCACATCTCCTACAATAGGTAGACGAGTCAATTTCTCCACATCACCACGACCTTCAATCTTGAATTTAGTAAAACTAGTCAAGAAAATGATGCCGACAGGCAAACCTACTCCCAACACTAAAGCAATCATATAAATCATTTTAGGTTTCGGGGATACCGGGCCGCCTTCAGCTACTGGTTCATCTATAATCTTTGCATTATTTGCCGTAGCAGCTAACATAATAGCATTTTCTTCACGTTTCTGCAAAAGCATCAGATAAAGTCCCGCCTTAATCTCTTGCTGACGGGCAATACTTACATACTGTCTTTCCTGTCCCGGAGCATCACTGATACGGCGGGAAAAACGACTAGCTTCACGATCCAAATCAGCCTTGACTATAAGCAACCCCTGTAACGTTCCGTCAATAGCAGCTTTAACATTCGCCTTCATTGCACGAATACTCATATCCAGATTTATAATCATCGGATTGTTTTCAGTTGAAGTACGCAACAAACGTTTACGTTCGACAACCAGTTCATTATAACGTTCTAATTGAGTAGTCAGTCCATTGTCTGTTAAACCAATGTTACTAGGAAGCACCTCATATTCATTCAATGGATTATTGATATATTTCGCAAGGTCACGAACCAAATTAATCTGTGTACCATTCTCAACCCTTTTCTTTTCATATTCAGCATTTCCTGATACAGCTAATTGAGCATCACTGCTAATATCCGTCAAACCGGCATTCCGCTTAAATGTCTCCAGCTTTTCTTCCGTATTGCCCAATTCCTCGTCTATAATCTTAATACGCTCATTAATAAACTCTCTCGTCTTTTCAGCCACTTCATTTTTATCATTGTTCGTATTCCGGTTATACATTTCCATCAGTTTATTGATAAAGTCCTGTCCACGCTGTATATTCGTATTAATTAATGAGACTGTAGCAACGGAAGTTGCTTTAGAGGTTGGCGCAATCGTTAATGCCCACTGATACCCCTTTGCAACTCCAAACGGCTGGCTAACTACCGCACTGATATGTCGAACCTCCTTCTGGCCTTCGACCTGACCGTTTGACAACGAATCTCTCAATGTGAACCCAAAGGTTCCTACATTGGTAGGAAATACTGCCGGTAACTTATCAAAACGCTTATTATATTCATTCAAACCCACTTTTAGATTCACATCCAGCCCACCATCGGAAGCCAGTTTCATGTCAATCAAAGCCGCATTTGAAAGTTTGTCCGCTTCTTGGGCAGTCAAATTCACCACGACGGGAGAGGTCTTATACATCTCTTGCCTAGGAAATTCATCCTCATCATAATAAGTAATATAAAGTTCCAAGCTATTGACGACCTCCTTGAGTATAGTCTTTGAACGGAGTACTTCTATTTCATTATCAATGCTCTGTGCTGAAGTAATGACTCCTCCTAATCCCAAGTTTTCTAAATCTGCCGATCCCGAATTTCCTCCTTTCTTATCATCCTTTATTATGATAGAAGCAGAAACCTGATACACAGGGATCTGGAAATATAAATATCCCCAAGCACCTATCAAACAAATCAAAACAGAAGCGACAAACCAAGGCCAATGGATTATATATCTGAAAAGAAGTTCCTGATAATTAACTTTCTCTTCATCCAATTCATTCATATTATTTTCGTACGAGTTTTCTTTCATTTTTGATTAATTTATTTTATGACTTTATTTTACTATATTTAACAATAGACTTGCTATTGACAACAAAACTGAAACACCGGAGAACCACAATCCCGTACTAGTTCCAACATCCGAATTCTTAGCCTTAGTCTTATTAGGTGTCACATAAATTATATCATTCTGCTGTAACTGATAATAAGGAGACAATACCGTTTCAGCCTTATTCAAGTCTATAGTAATAATTTCCTGCTTGTTATCTTGTCCTGTCCGGATCAATTTCACATTATCACGCATACCATAAATAGTCAAATCACCTGCCATAGCGAGCGCTTCCAGCAAATTAATCTTCTCGTTAGAGACTACAAAGCTTCCTGGCTTAGTAACCTCTCCCAATACCGAAATCCGATAATTAACAATACGCACAGTTACAAGTGGCGCTTCTTTCAAATAAACCTTCAACTTATCTATAATCAGATTTTCTATTTCAAGTTTAGTCAATCCACCTACATGAATCTCGCCTAACACAGGAAAGTTGATATTCCCCTGATTATCCACCAGATATTGCTGTAGAGCAGATGACGCGTTTCCTTGTCCTACCGTCTTTCCCTCCGTTCCACTAGCAGTACCTGAATTTACCAGATTGAAAGGTGCAGCCAGTTCCGGAGTAGAACAAGATACGGCAATCGTCAACAAATCCTTGGGCATAACCTTCACACCTGTCTGACGAACACTCTGTTCTGTATCATTCACAAAAGCCGTATCCTGCAAATAAGGCACTTTCTTATATGATTGGCAGGATACCAGCAAAAAAGCAAGTAACGCACCCAAAGTCAATCGTTTCAATTTTCTCATAACCACCTACTCATGTAAATTACAACTATTGATTTAATTTTTATTCCAATTCCAACTCTTCGCCTAATAAGCCTCTTTATCCCCGTGGATTACGTTATACACAGTTTTATACATGATATATAAGTCCAGAATGAACGTCCAATGCTCAATATACCAGATGTCACGTTGCACACGTCCTTCCATCTGCCAAAGCTCCTTCGTTTCTCCACGGAAACCTGTCACTTGTGCCCAACCTGTAATACCAGGCTTTACAAAATGACGGACCATATATTTATTTATTAAATGGGAATATTCTTCTGTGTGCTTCAACATGTGCGGACGGGGACCCACTAAAGACATGTCCCCTTTCAGGACATTAATAAATTGAGGAAGTTCATCCACATTCGTCTTACGAATCAAATCGCCAATTCGGGTTTTACGAGGATCATGTTCTGTAGCCTGTAATGTATCACATTGAGCATTTACCCGCATTGAACGAAACTTATAACACCAGAATTCACGACCATCCTCCCCACTTCGTTTCTGTTTGAAAAAGATAGGCCCAGGTGAACTTATCTTTATAGCCAGTCCCACAATGATGTATATAATCGGGAAAAGGGTACAAAGGAATAGTAGCGAGCAAATAATATCAAAGCCACGTTTCATAATACGGTTCTCCAATAACTCAAGTGGCTCACGACGGATAGAAAGTACCGGGACATTACCTAACATTTCAAAATACATTCTCCGTTTCAAATAGTTCCGGACATTGGGAACGCTAAAGAAACGAATCAGATGATTCTCACAATAGTTGATAATCGGCACAATTTCAGCACTACGGGCGGAAGGAAGGCTACAATAAAGCTGATCCACCTTTCCCGCATTACGAGTCAAATAATCAACAGCTTCACATGGCTGTCCCAAATAAGCTATGTTCATAGGATAGCGGTCTGACGGAAAATCTTCAAAATATCCCAATACACGATACCCGGATGTCGGATCATCCGTCATGGAATGATAAAGTTCCTGCATATTTTCATGGCTACCCACCAACACTACCTTTCGGACATTCTTCCCACTTTTGCGATAAAGCTCCAGAATAGATCGGAACGTCAGACGATAGGAAATGATCACGATAATGAGAACTATATAAAATATCCCCAACTGACGCAGATTGACACATTCAAAATGGAATATGTATGAAAGCCCAAAGACTATCAACACAAAAGGAATCATATTCCGGGCCACCCGAAGCATAATTTGTTCCGGGCGAACCACCGGACGATGAAGGATCACTCCTGAACGGATGTTGCAAACCAGATAACATAAAGTCATCAGAGCCATGTTCTGGAGAAGAGGCATTGAATACTCAAATGGAGACCGGTTTTCCCAGATCGAAGTAAACATCCATAACAGCAAGTTCAATAAGATGATGTCCCCTAGAAGGACAAAAGATTTTAGGACTTTATTGAAACGTTGGACTTCCTGCATTATTTTATTATCAACTGATTAAATTTCTTTCCCATCACCCGTGTTTCTCACGATAATCAATATAACGGTCGACCCATTCAATTGCTTTGGCTCGAAATTCCTCTTTGGTATGACAGTCATAGAAGTAAGCCAAAAGACGGGTGAAATGGCTTAAACGAACGTCTCCCCTTTTATAACCTTTGTATAGTAGACAGCTTTGCCCAAGCCTATTTCAGCGCACATGGGAGCTATCTTCACACCTGCTTTCTTAAACTGCTCGGCGATGAAAAGACCGAGTGCTACATGAGAGTACTTTTTCATTTTTGTAATTCTGTTAATTGTTAAAGTTATTAAATAATACATGATTCTACCTATAACTGTTCTGATATGTCAGAACAGTTGATTTAAAAGCTATTCCTACCTTCGCCCCGCGTTTTGAAAATTCAAGGCGATAATCAAATAATTAGATACGTTATGACAAACGATTTTAGAATGTCTTATTTCATGCCTCCCATTGCGCCCATTAAAGACGAACACGGACAATTAGTTACTCCTCCTACGCTTATTCCCTGGTGCGAAGTCTCCGTAGAGCAAGTCTTTCAAATGATTACCTGCAACGAGAATCTCAAAGTTCTGACCGAACAAGTACGCAACTCCGAAGATATACGGACGGCAAAAGCATCACTATTACCATACGTGACTCCCTGTGGTACATTCTCGCGTCGCAGCAGCAAATTCCTCATAGATCCTTCCCTCCTAACAGTAGTAGATATAGACTATCTCACCTCCTATCAGGAAGCAGTGGAGATGCGTAAGACGTTGTTCAATGATCCTCTTCTCCACCCTGTGCTCACGTTTATCAGTCCTAGCGGACGAGGCGTAAAAGCCTTCATACCCTATAATCATTTACCCATGGCCGATGACGCAAACTGTATTACGGAAAAAATGAAGTTAGCAATGTTATACACTGTGATGATCTATGGTACAGGAACACCTCCTCCTTTCGGAGAAAAGAAAAAAGGCGTGGACTTTTCCGGTAAAGACATTGTGAGATCCTGCTTCCTTTGCCATGACCCGGGAGCATTATTTAGAGCCACCAACGAATAACCATAAATCATAAATTATAAATCATAAATCAAAAAAATGACTGATATTGAATCTTTACGCCGCCTCACTGAAGCGGTTGAAACTGCAGGAGCGGATATTGCTCCTACCTATGCTGAATATGTACAACTGGCGTTTGCCATCGCAACAGATTGCGGAGAAGCGGGACGCGAGTTTTTCCACCGTTTGTGCCGGACGTCCGCCAAGTACCAACGTGAACATGCCGAACGGATATTCTCCAATGCTCTCACTACCCGGCATGGGGAAGTGCACCTGGGTACGGCTTTCCATCTTGCCGAGATGGCCAATGTGAAACTCTGTAATACGGAAGTTATGAACAACCGTAGAAATACAGAAAATACGGAAAATACACCGTCCAAAGCTCTCACACACGCACACGTATATAATAAGGTGGAGAATGACGAACCGGACGAATCCGAAGAGCTGCTGAACGGTAGTGACCCGAACCAGCCATTGCCCACTTTCCCCGAAGCGGACTGGCCGAAAATCCTCTTGCTCATCATGAGCTATGCCACCAGCCCTACCCAGCGTGACGTCATGCTAATTGGAGCATTGACTGCCATAGGTGCCAGCATGGAACGATATGTGAGATGTCCATACGCCGGCAAACTCCAGTCTCCTTGCCTGCAAAGTTTCATCGTGGCTCCTTCTGCCTCGGGTAAGGGAATTCTTTCGCTTATCCGTCTGCTCGTCGAACCTATCCATGACGAGATCCGCCAACAAGTAGCGACAGAGGTCAAGGCTTACAAAAAAGAGAAAGCCGCCTACGACGTCATGGGAAAAGAGCGTAGCAAAGTGGAAGCTCCCCAAATGCCCAAAAACAGAATGTTTCTCATCTCTGGCAATAACACCGGAACAGGTATTCTGCAAAATATCATGGATGCCAACGGCACAGGACTTATCTGCGAAACGGAAGCAGATACTATTTCTGCTGCCATCGGCTCGGAATACGGACACTGGAGCGACACGCTCCGCAAAGCGTTCGACCATGACCGTTTGTCGTACAACCGGCGTACCGACCAGGAATACCGGGAAGTAAAGAAAAGCTATCTGTCCGTCCTGCTTTCCGGTACGCCCGCACAAGTGAAACCACTTATTCCCTCGACAGAGAACGGCTTGTTCTCGCGCCAACTGTTTTATTACATGCATGGTATATGGGCATGGATCAATCAGTTCGAAAGTGGCGAAGCCGATCTGGAAGCTATCTTCACAGACATAGGCCTGGAATGGAAAAAGCAACTCGACCTGATGAAAACACATGGAGTCCATACGCTCCGGCTCACCGACGAGCAAAAGCAAGAGTTCAACGCTCTCTTTTCCGATTTGTTCTTCCGTTCGGGACTTGCCAACGACAACGAAATGAGCAGTTCCATCGCCCGACTGGCTGTCAACACGTGCCGTATCATGGCAGAAGTAGCTATGATACGTGCATTGGAATGTAATCAACCTTACCAATTCAAGAATTCTTCTATCCATCTGCTTACTCCTGATAAGGAGATTGCCACTGATAATATCAAAGACGGCATTATCACCCGTTGGGATGTAACGATCACCGCTGAAGATTTTAAAGCGGTTCTGGAGCTTGTAACTCCGCTTTATCGTCATGCCACGCATATCTTGTCTTTTCTTCCCTCCACAGAAGTCAAGCATAGAGCCAATGCCGACCGGGATGCACTTTTCGAAGCAATGGGCAACCAATTCACCCGTGCACAGCTGTCGGAACAGGCTACAACCATGAAAATCAAACCTAACACTGCTTTCGGCTGGTTGAACCGTCTGATTAAAAAAGGATTGTTTACCAACGCAGACGATAAAGGCATCTATACGCGCACGCACGTGTGCGTGTGTTAGGGAGACGGGGGTAAAAGTGTATTTCTTGTATTTTAATAAAGCATCGCTTTAGCGTTCGTAAAGCATAGGTTTAGCAACCATAAAGCACCGCTTTATCCCACACAAACCGCCTCTATTCCTCTCTCCATCTCCCACTTTCATTTTTCAACTCTCAACTCTCAATTCTCAACTCTCAACTTCTTCAAGGTTCTCCCAAAGCGTCCACAATCACTCTCACCTCCAACGGTGTGAATGAGCGACGCTTTGATTCGTACCCCAAGTCGTACAGACGTTGCAGAAGTCCGGGACATAAAGAGATCCATTTCTTCATTTTTCGATAAGCAGCAATGTCGGTAAGTGTCGGAGAATAAAGTTGCGCCAGTTCCATGCGCCCATAGGCACGTATTTTGAATTCGGTCATAATGGATAAAATTTTGATTTACAGTTACAAAAATAACAAAATAGCACCACATAACCAACGTTTTTCCATTGAATAAACGACCATTACGACATATAATTGACAACAATCGTGTGCAATCGCAAACAATTGATTTATCGATATTTCAGGGTAGTATCTTTGTATTGTCGGAAGGGGAAAAGAATCCCCGGACAATATGTTTAACCCTTTAATTTATTGTTTTATGATTCGTTACAAAATTTATCAAAACCAACAGCAGAAAGGCCTGAATGCAGGCAAGTGGTTCGCCCGTGCGGTAAGCGACGAGACGTTTGATTTAGCCAAGCTTGCCGAACACATGTCGAAACACAATTCACCGTATTCCGGTGGTGTCATCAAAGGTGTACTTTCTGACATGGTAGACTGCATCAAAGAATTGCTGCTCGACGGCAAATGCGTGAAAATCGACGACCTTGCCATCTTTGGGGTAGGTATTCGCAGTAAGGCGGCTGATACGCTGGAAGATTTTTCGTTAGAGAAAAACATCACAGGTATGCGTCTTAAAGCTCGTGCCACCGGTAATTTGTCGACTACCAACCTGAAACTCGACAGTCAACTGAAGCAGCAAGCGGAGTATCAGAAACCAACTACTCCTGGTGGAGATTCCGATTCAGGCAATACGCCGAATCCAAATCCGGGCGGAAGCGGTGAAGCACCTGACCCGGCTGCCTAAGGGAATATTATTAATTTATTTAAAACCTCTTCTTTATGAGTAATTCATCTTCTCCCCGCTCCGTATGGAGCTTCATTATCAAAGTGATTATCACCGTTGCCACCGCTATCGGAGGCCTGATCGGAGTACAAAGTTGTATGTAGCTCATGCGCACCATTACGCTGATTATCATTCATTGCAGTGCCACGCCGGAAGGAAAATTCCTTTCGGCGGAGGCTTGCCGACAAGATCATATCCAACACCGTGGGTTCCGTGACATTGGTTACCATTTCTACATCACCCGCGATGGAGAAATTTGCCAGGGCCGTCCTCTGGAAAAGGTCGGGGCACACTGCCGTGACCATAACACCCATTCGATAGGTATTTGTTACGAAGGAGGGCTGGATATTGCCGGACGTCCCCAAGACACACGTACATTGGCGCAACGAGGTTCCTTGCTCGCTTTGCTCCGCGAATTGAGGAAAAGATTCCCCAAAGCATTGATTGTAGGCCATCATGATTTAAATCCGATGAAGGAATGTCCGTGTTTTAACTGTATCAAAGAATATGGAGAGTTGTAAGGATCATCTAAGTATATTGACCAGCAGACTGGCAATAGACACTAAGATGGAAAATCCCGAAATCCACATCGTGGTACTTGTTCCGATGTCCGCACTCTGTGCTTTGGTTTTATTGGGAGTGACATACAGGATGTCATTCTGTTGCAACTGATAGTAAGGAGATAATAACAAATCCGCGTCGTTCAGATTGAGTGTAACAAACTGTTTATGCCCGTTCTTGTCTTCGCGGATTAGTTTCACATTATCACGAACACCATAAATGGTCAAATCTCCTGCCATAGCAAGGGCTTCGAGTACATTGATCTGCTCATTCACCACCGGATAAACACCCGGAGAGGCCACTTCTCCCAAAACCGAAACTTTAAAACCGGACATGCGGACTACTACCGTAGGTCTTTCTTTCACGTAAGATTTCAGTCGCTCCGTTATCAGGTTTTCAGCTTCTCGGCTCGTTAATCCGTTTAAAGGGAGTTTACCTAAAACCGGATAATTGATATTTCCCTGGTCATCCAACAAAAAGGTACTGCCTTGTGCATTGAATGGCTGCGAAACAACCGGATCGGAAGTAGAAACAAGAATGGAAACCTCATCTCCCGGTATCAACCTGGCGTCCTGAACAGGGGAAACTTGCGTATTCACCTGTTTCAAAACCTCCGCATCCTGCAAATAAGGTACTTTCTTATAGGATTGACAAGCTGAAAAGAAGAAGAAAGAGAATATCAGTGCAAAAGCACAAGAAAACTTCATATTCATGTAATTTGTGGATAAATGATGACGAGTACTAGTTTTTCTCGCAGATAGCTTCGACATAACCAATAGGCATATTCACGCAAGCGCACCCCAGCATATTCAGCCGGACGGCAATCTTGCTTTTGCCATCTACATTAACCAGTTCACCAACCAGCCCGGTCAGAGGTCCTTTCACAACACGAACCTTCTCACCACGTGCCAAAGGAGAGCTGTTCATACAAATAGCTTCCTCTGAATAGTCGAGCATGAAACGAAAACGAGCCATCTGCTCATCTGGAATCACCGCTGGAGAGCTCTCACCACGCATCACCATATAACGGCTCACTGTAGAAAAACTTAAAACTTCTTTGCGTTCTTTCGGATTAACGTGTACAAACACCATCATTGGAAGAAGGACAGACTCAACCATCTTGCGCCGGTCACTCCACTGATGAATTTCCTGCTGAACAGGAACAAAATTCTCAATCCCTATTTTATCTAAACGTTCGGCTACTTTCTTCTCATGATGCATACGAACCAGAGCAACATACCAGCGTTTAGAGTGTGCTACGCCTTCCCCTGTCCCATCGCTAGGCCCAGCACTAATTGATTTCGGCTTTGTTAAAATCATGTTTTTTTACCTCATGTTCTTCCGTTACTTCTTAGGTAACGGACAATACATACACAGGACACACATCTCAACAAAAAATGGAAATCACATATAGAAATAGGGCATAAGAAGGAAACAGCCTAATACTCAACGGGAAGAATTCAGAGATTAGGCAATAAAAAGTATAGGGCATGAAAATAATCTTATTTCATGTTCGGATAGTTTTTTTCCTATATTTTAGATAAAACGAAAAAAAATGGAAGAATATTTGCTTACTATTTATGTTTTTGTCTATCTTTGCGTCAAATTTAAGTTCCGTTACCTAAGAAGTAACACACATATATCAGTCCTGATTATTAGAACTTTACACTTTTATTTCTGCCTACACAACAGTTTCTTACGTAAGATAAATTCCCTTTATTTACCTCCGTACGTTCTTTAAGCTCAAAGCCTTTCAAATAGATTTGTGTGGTTTTTATAGATTTATGGCCCAATGATTCACTAATCATTTCAATGGAGACTCCCCGATACTTCGCAGTCGTTGCCCAGGAATGACGAAGCGTATAGGAAGTGACAGGAGATTGCAAATGCAAGGTTCTTGCCAAATCCTTCAGATTATTATTAAATCGACGAAGAGCGGACTGATATTCCCGATAACCTCTTTCATCTTTCCGTTTCTTATCCCCACGAAGAATATCAAACAGATAATCCGGACAATCGGGGTGAGAACTTTCCTTACTACGGAGCTGGTTAATCATTTCCTTTGCTGTATTCAGCACTTCCACGCTCATCGGAGTTTTGGTTTTGATACGGTTGTATCGCAACACATTCTGATTCAAAGCCGACTTCTCCAAATGGGCTAAATCGGCAAATGACATTCCACAAAACTGAAACATCAAGGCAGCGATAGCTTGCGTACGACGTAAACGCTCCGATTTTGGATCTTCATACAGAAGCTTATGCAATTCCGTAGCAGGCAGAGCCTTTTTCTGGCGGACATCCACACCTGTATAAACATCATGAAACAGTCGCGGCACGTATGGCGCACTGCCCGCTTCCACTCCACGGTTATAGATACTACGAAGCATACGCATATACGTAGAAATCGTATTGGGCTTCAAGCCACACTCATAAAGATACTGACCGTAACGCCGTAAACGCTCACGGGTGACCAGTCTGAACGACACGTTAGACGTGCCGCAAAATTTGCTGAAAGAAAAGAGGGCATTCTTGTAGACATGCGCCGTAGAATGCCGTCCCTCCTTTCGCAAACGACCGATGTAGAATTCCGCACACCGGCTAAATCCATTCTTGTTCATCATTTGCATCACTAATTATTTGGTATATTATGCCATTTGGCAAGTGGCAAAAGAACGAAAAACTTTCTAATTCTTTCCTATTTCAAACGAAAATCTTATCTTTGCAGCAAGGAAAGTATGCTATTACATAAATTGAATTTAGCAAGCTGGTTAAGAAATTAACAGATCGGCTTGATGTCTTCTTCGGAAGACTATAGGTTTTATCATTTGCCGTAGTCGCAGACTGCTCTGCGTGCTCGTTTATACATAAAGAATTTTTTAGTATACTTTCCTCTATTAATGACAGAGCAAGAAATTAAGATACGTCAGCAAGTAGCTCAGTCTTTTCAAGATATAAAGACTGTTGCAGATTTGACTAAACTGATGAATGAGGTTTGGTCATACTTATGCAAAGGTGTGCATAAAAGAATTCCACTAAAAGACGTGACCTATTTTAGTAATTATAAATTGGCTAAAGATGCATATTACAAGTTTTTAATTCCTAAAAAAAACGGAAAAACACGTGAAATACAAGCACCCATAAAAGATTTAAAACGTCTGCAAATATGTCTGAACTTTATCCTGTCCAGTCTCTATCACCCTCATCCTTCCGCTAAGGGTTTTATTTTGGGACAAAACATAGGTGACGCAGCAAAACCACATGTAAGAATGCCTTATGTTTTTCATTTAGATTTAAAAGACTTTTTTACTTCTATTTCTCTTTATCGGGTAAAGGCCTGTCTTACATTACCTCCATTCAATCTGAATGGAGATAAAGAAAGAATAGCTTATTGTATTGCAAATATATGTTGTACTAATGACGGCAACAGAGCCTTCTTACCTCAAGGCGCACCGACTTCTCCCATTTTATCTAACATTGTAAGTCTGCGTCTGGATCGTAAACTTACCGGACTTGCCAAAAGATTCAGTGCTAGATATACACGTTATGCAGATGATATAACTTTTTCATCCTATCAGGATATCGCAAACAACACAGAGTTCCAGCAAGAACTAGTCAGGATCATTTCGGGACAGAACTTCCAAATTCAACCTTCCAAAACCAGAGCAGAAGGCAGAGGCTACAGACAGACTGTTTGCGGCTTAACGATCAATGAAAAGGTAAATGTCTCAAAATCGTATGTCAAAGAGATTCGGTTATATTTATATTTATGGGAACGATATGGATACGAACGCGCGCAGATGTATCTCGATTCAGATATAAAGAAAACGAAAGACAACTGTTCTGACATTCCTCAATTATCCAACTATTTAAGTGGAAAAATCCAATATATGCGGATGATAAAAGGAAATGGTGATACTACTTATAAAACATTGCAAAATAAATTTATTTACTTATATATTCCTCAGTGGAAAGAATGGAAAAAGAATATACTCGACTTCTGTGATGCGGTACAGAACTCTAAATTAAGTATAGAAGAGCTAAATAAATGGTATAAAACAATTAGTACAAACATCAACATACACCTGCTAAAAGACACACCCCTCTATACTTCACTTACCAAAGCTCTGTCTTGTTTAACTTTAAAAGCATCTGATACTCCCACACAGACTGTCTTTAAGGAACAAATACACAATGCCACACTACTACCATCCTTTTTATATGAGAATTTCAGCAAAAACGATCCGCTCAAATTTATCACTCATATCTGGGATGGAAATGCTGACAATTGCAAATTTGAAGGATATGAGGATTTTATCCGAAAGGAACAAATTGCATTTAAAGAGATAACCGAACGTTTTAAAACAATAGATAAGAATCTTTTTTACTGTTTTTACGGTTTTCTACATAATCCCCTCAACAACAGAGGATGGGGGCAATATAAAATAAAATCCGGATGGAGTTCTTCATGGCTAAAAGCATGGTGTTCTGAACATCCGGAACGTTCTCCTTTCGATTGCCCGATTCCGGAAAATAAACGCGAAATAGCAAAAAATGTAAAATTGAACTATTTCAGTGATATCGTAGAACTATTTAAGTCTGAATTTCAGTTCAGGCTGGAGACACATCAACTAAAGAAACTTCTGCGAGAACTAGTCAAGCAATATTTAAATTTCGATTTTCATGTTACTTTTGAACTAACAGACACCAAATTATACACAAACGTATATATGATACGTAATATTCTATCCGACATACTACATGACATGGCACAAAGGAAGCAGTTTCCCAACATTCTCGTAAAAGTAGAAGACCTTGGTTCTGATTATGTAGACATCTTACTTAGTCAACAAGATTCGAATTATTACGCCACTCACCAACAACTGATGCAGGAAATTGAATCAGGAGATTTTTGTGAATGGAAAAGAAAAATGATAAACTTATGCGACTGGTATGTGGAAGCACAATGTAAAGATGGAGTATTCCGCATCAAGTATTTAAATAGTATTCAGTCTGATCGGACAATAGCAGAACCTTTACTTTTAGATGGAGTAAAGGGATTCACTCACCGAATCCGTATATATAAACATTATGCTTATGAAAATCCTAATTATAGATGAAAAGAAAACACGGCGAGAAGAGCTTGCTTCAATAAATAAGGAAGTAAACAACATATTGAAGAACTGTGACCAGCTTCACATCCTGACAGGGAACGAATGTACTTCTTTTATTGAAGAAATTCGTTCCAACAAAGAGACATCCCATATTGCGAAGTATGCAATCATTTGTTGCCACCACACATTTGTGGAAAAAATAGAAGATCAGCTAAAAAAGATATGCCGGAAAAACAGTATTCCACTAATTTTCTTTTCCGGACGTTATTCCTACTCCTACATGAGTGATAATGTATTGCAACTGAGCGTCGACAAATTTTACACACAGGCATTGCCATGCATAGTGCAAGATATAAAAGCAGAAAATCCGCTGATACTTGAAAAAATAGAATTCGGAGAAGATTATGAAGTTGCCATATTAATGAACACAAGAAATAAATTGATAGAATGGCTTGAAGCTGAAGACGACACGCAGACATATTCAGAACTTGATTTAGACAGTTATGTATTAGAATTAGCCAACGATGCTTCGTTAACCGAATGTGTGCATGAAGATAAAGGGTATAATCCGACCCTATTACGCGAACAGATTAATAGTATATCCTCACTTATAAAACAAAAAATATGAAACCTGCCTTGATTTACTATAAAGAAAATGTATTTTCTCAACTTGATTATTTTCAAAACATCCGTTTAGCCACTTCCGGACACACTGTTGATGAAAGATTTTATCTGACATTCAATGACTTATCAGAAAGCTACAACAAAGAAGAAATCACAGCCATTTTCATTATGAACACATTATCTGATAATGCTATAGAATTGCAAGGACTTCAGATGGCACACTATATACGTATTATAACCAGAGGCGAAGGAGTAGGAAAGCTGCCCATTTTCTTAATTGGTTCAGAAAATATCACCGAATTATTACGTCTTTCAGATTATTCCTCCATTCTACAGACTCCGGCGGTGGAACTTTTACCTTATTCTAAAGAAAAAGTGAAAAATGTCATTGACAATATTCATACCTATAAACATCTGGAAAATTATGAAGGATATCTAAAAAAAACTCATATACCTCAACCTAACAACTATCTTTCCCATCATTCTATAACAAGCGAGTGGTCTCTCTACCAATGGTCTAAATGTCTGAATATCAAATCGGCTATAGAAAATCATATTGAAAGGAATTTATATTACAGGTATGTTACATCACAACACCCCGAGTGCGGCGATAAAGTAACGATTGATTATCCTCCATATCCATCAGAATCAGAGTCGGAAAAAAAACGCATTCTTATTATTGATGATGAAGCAGATAAAGGATGGGGTGAACTTTATAAGAGATTATTTTCCCACTACTCCAACATTGAAGTAAATACGCTGAAAGGCTTTGATTATGCATCTGACACCAAAGAAGCCTTACTTCCAAAAGTAAAGGAGACGATTGAAGAAAAACCGTTTGAACCATACCATTTAGTATTACTTGACATCCGGCTACTGCAAGATGACTTTAACAAGAAAACAGACTTCTCCAGCTTTGATGTTATCAATATGTTGCAAACACTTAATAAGGGAATCCAAATTATCATCGTGACAGCCTCCAATAAGGCATGGAACCTACAATATACTTTAAACAAAAATGTATTTGCTTATATCACTAAAGAATCTATTTTTGATAAAAGTTGCTCTAAAGAAAAACTGGAAGAGTTATTAAAACAATCTGTCAATGCAATCTCTAAAAGTCATTTTCTCAAGAAAGTGGCAGAAAATGAAAAAAAGATTTTGGACAGATTAAACGATAAAACAAGCACAATAAGTGTTCCTATTAGAAAAAAGATGCTTGATAATATAAGGGAACAAATAGAAATAGCATGGATCATGTTAACAAATTACCGCTTTGATGAAAGATATCTACGATATGCTTACTTGTCATATTATCAGATTCTAGAACTTTTTGCAGAACCAAGCCCTGATATGTATATCAAAATCAAAAACAAAAAGGATATTTATTGCGAAGATATAAACGGAAATGATATTAATTGTTCTGAAAAGCTAAAAATGATATATGATAAAACCTGGAAGGGCAATTTGATTCAACAAACACAAGGTACTCATAAAGAAAAAGAGTTAGAACTGACACCATACGCACGCATTGGTTCATGGATGTTTGCCCGTACCACAAACCGACATTTCATGACATTATTGGAATTAAACTCTACAAGAAACAACAATACCCATGGAGGAAGTAGCACTTCCAATATTGATTTGGAAAAAAGACTTCTAAAAATGATGGCTCTCATCATCGATTTCATGGATAATGCATAACATTCTACACATTTTATTGCCAATTTTTCCACTTTGCCAAATAATAAGGGACATCCTTCAAAAGAATGCCCCTTTATACTTCCTGTTTCCTAGTTTTATACGTATGTTTCCAACAATTTCACATTTCCTCCTTCAGGAGTGATTGTGATGTCTTGTGTAGTTGCAGGCAACAAAATAGATTCTCCAGCACTAACAGTCAGTTCATTGCCTTCATTGTCTCTCATCTTGCAGGATCCTTCCATACAGATAAAGATCACGAATGAATCAAGTTCGGAATAGTCGCAACTGATTTCTTCAGTCATGTCATACAGAGAAGTCGTGAAGTAGGTGCAGGCAACCAGTTCTACCGGTTCGTCTTTCAGCGGTTCGTATTTAGTGCGATAGTCATCCAACACTTCGTAGTTGATGGCTTCACGGGCTAAGTCGGTGTGAAGTTCGCGGGTTTTACCATTCGCATCTTTACGGTTAAAGTCGTAGATACGGTAAGTAATATCAGAGGTTTGCTGAATCTCGGCGATGAAAGAACCTGCCCCGATGCTGTGTACGCGTCCGGCAGGAAGGAAAAACACATCACCCGGATGGATCTCATATTCCTGCAATACGTCGGTAATCGTATTGTTCAACACGCGTTCTTTATATTCTTTCGGGGTAATCTGTTCAGAGAATCCTGAACGCAATTTAGCTCCTTTGTCGGCATCTACCACATACCACATCTCGGTTTTTCCCATCGAATTATGGCGTTTCTTCGCCAACTCATCTGTTGGGTGTACCTGGATTGACAAATCCTGTTTGGCGTCGATGAACTTAATGAGCAACGGAAATTTGTTGCCGAAACGGGCATAATTCGCTTCACCAACCAGTTCCTCACGATACTTTCTTACCATATCGGCTAAGGTTAAACCTTTATCCGGGCCATTAGCCACTACGGATTCATTGTCCTCAACGCCAGAAATCTCCCAGCTTTCTCCTACTCCTTTCAAGTCAGAGTTCAAATGCTTGAACGGAATAATTTTGTCGCCCCCCCAAAGCGTCTGCTTCAGAATTGGTTCGAATTTTAATGGATACATTTTTGTTTTTCTTGTTATAAACCTAGATTAAATTCGCTCGGATTGTTACAATCCGGGAACAAACATACAAAAAATTGTTCAGTTTTTAAGAAAAGGAGGATGAAAATTCATTTAAGAAAGATTCTTTCGTTTTTATATCGAATATTTTTCAATTCCAATTCTGTATTAACGGCAAGACTTTTGTCATTTCCGAAAAAAACATGAAGTAATAAAGCTAAACTTTCCTAAAGTACCTGTTATATTTAGTCGGAATAATTTGTGAGTAAGAAAGAATTTCCCTTTATTTGCAGGAAATTTTTAATAATACCAGTTTAATAATACCAGACATGAATAACACATTCCCAACAGAAGGGAATCTATCAGGGCTCAGCCGGAAAGATTTCCAAAAGGATATAAATGATAAGAAAACTGATTTATTTATCCTCAAAAACACAAAGGGAATGGAAGTAGCTGTAACAAATTACGGATGCGCCATTCTTTCTATCATGGTACCGGACAAAAACGGTAAGTATGCCAATGTAATCCTCGGACACGACAGCATCGACCACGTCATCAACAGCCCGGAACCTTTCCTAAGCACTACTATCGGACGCTACGGCAACCGCATCGCCAAAGGAAAATTCACTCTGTTCGGCGAAGAACATGAACTCACAATCAACAACGGACCTAACTCCCTGCACGGAGGACCTACCGGTTTCCACGCTCGTGTATGGGACGCTATACAACTTGACGAGAGCACAGTGCAATTCAACTATGTTTCTGCCGATGGCGAAGAAGGATTCCCCGGCAACCTGGAAGTAGAAATGACCTACCGCCTGGAAAACGAAGTAAACGCACTGACTATCGAATACCGCGCAACAACCGACAAAGCCACAGTCGTTAATCTGACTAACCACGGTTTCTTCAACCTCGCCGGTATCTCCACTCCTACTCCTACCGTCAACGACCACATCGTTACTATCAACGCTGATTTCTATACGCCTATCGACGAAGTTTCTATCCCAACAGGCGAAATTGCCAAAGTAGAGGGTACTCCGATGGATTTCCGCACTCCGCATACCGTAGGCGAACGTATCAATGACAAATTCCAGCAACTGATTTTCGGTGCCGGTTACGACCACTGCTATGTACTGAACAAGATAGAGAGCGGCTCACTCGACCTGGCTGCTACTTGCAAAGACCCGAAAAGCGGCCGTATCATGGAAGTGTATACCACCGAAGCCGGCGTGCAACTCTATACAGGCAACTGGCTAAATGGATTTGAAGGCGCACATGGAGCTACATTCCCTGCAAGAAGCGCTATCTGCTTTGAAGCACAGTGTTTCCCGGATACCCCGAACAAACCGCATTTCCCATCGGCTACTTTGCTGCCGGGTGATGAATACCAACAGATCACTGTCTACAAGTTTGCTGTGGAAGAATAAGATTTGAAAAATAACTAACCTAATTTTATAAACTAACATTTTTTTTGAACCATGACACAAGAAAAAAAGAACGGTAAAATCATTGCAATCATTACGATGATTTTCCTTTTTGGTATGATTTCATTTGTTACCAACCTCGCTGCTCCTATGGGTATCGTGTTGAAAAACCAGTTTGACGTATCAAACGCATTAGGTATGCTGGGAAACTTCGGAAACTTCATTGCATACGCAGTAATGGGTATTCCGAGCGGTATCCTGTTGCAACGCGTGGGTTATAAGAAAACAGCACTGATCGCAGTAGCTATCGGTTTCATTGGTGTAGGTATCCAATTCTTATCCGGTCATTCAAGCCCGGAAATGGCATTTGCCGTTTATTTGATTGGTGCATTCGTAGCAGGTTTCTCTATGTGTTTGCTTAACACTGTTGTAAACCCGATGTTGAACAAACTGGGTGGTGAAGGTAATAAAGGTAACCAGCTTATCCAGGTAGGTGGATCTTTCAACTCTGTAATGGCTACCATTACTCCGATGTTTGTAGGTATCCTGATCGCCGGATCTATCGAAAAAGCTACTATTTCTCAAATATTCCCTGTGATGTACACTGCTATGGCTGTGTTCGCTTTCGCTTTCTTCGTACTTCTGTTTGTACAAATCCCCGAACCTAATGCCAATGCTGCAACAGAACCTATCGGCAAATTGATGAAGGGTGCTTTAAAGTTCCGTCATTTCATCCTGGGAGCTATTGCAATCTTTGTATATGTAGGTATTGAAGTTGGTGTACCGGGTACTTTGAATCTATTCCTGACAGACCCCGTAGAAAAAGGCGGAGCAGGCATTGCTTCTACTATTTCCGGTTTTGTGGCAGGAACTTATTGGTTCTTAATGCTGATCGGTCGTCTGGCCGGCGCATCACTCGGTGCTAAAATTTCCAGTAAAGCGATGCTTACGTTTACATCTGCACTGGGTTTGATTTTAGTATTCCTTGCTATCTTCTCTTCTACCGGAACATTGGTTAACCTGCCTGTACTTCAACAGAGTGCTACCGGCGGTTTGTCATTCGGTTTTGCTGAAGTACCTATCAACGCTATGTATTTGGTATTAGTAGGTCTTTGTACTTCTATCATGTGGGGTGGTATTTTCAACCTTGCAGTAGAAGGATTAGGAAAATATCTGGCTGCTGCTTCCGGTCTGTTTATGGTACTGGTTTGTGGTGGAGGTATCCTGCCTGTTATCCAAGGTTGGGTAGCTGACATCGCCGGTTTCATGCCTAGCTACTGGGTTATCATCGCCGCACTTGCTTACCTGCTGTTCTACGGTCTGGTAGGTTGCAAAAATGTAAACAAGGATATTCCTGTGGAATAAATTTCGATTTCTGATTTCTGAATTATGAATTGTTCATAGCTCATAATTCAGAAATCAGAAATCATAATTCTCTATATTATTATTATTCACCTTTAAAATATAAATATCATGGATACAGAATACGTAAGAAGTCGCTTCATTAAACACTTTGACGGAACTACTGGATTTTTATATGCTTCTCCGGGCCGTATCAACCTGATCGGCGAACACACTGACTACAACGGTGGATTCGTATTTCCGGGAGCCGTAGACAAAGGCATGATTGCTGAAATCAAACCAAACGGCACTGACAAGGTTAAAGCTTACTCTATCGACTTGAAAGACTATGTAGAATTTGGTCTGAACGAAGAGGATGCTCCACGTGCCAGCTGGGCAAGATATATTTTCGGTGTATGCCGTGAAATGATTAAACGTGGCGTTGACGTGAAGGGATTCAATACTGCTTTTGCAGGTGATGTGCCTCTGGGTGCAGGTATGTCTTCTTCTGCTGCTTTGGAAAGTACGTATGCTTTCGCATTGAACGAACTGTTCGGTGAAAACAAAATAGATAAATTTGAATTGGCTAAAGTGGGCCAGGCAACAGAACACAACTACTGCGGTGTTAACTGCGGTATCATGGACCAGTTTGCTTCTGTGTTCGGTAAAGCAGGCAGCTTGATCCGTCTGGATTGCCGTTCACTGGAATATCAGTATTTCCCATTCCATCCGGAAGGCTATCGTCTGGTTCTGATGGATTCAGTGGTTAAACACGAACTGGCTTCTTCTGCTTACAACAAGCGTCGCCAAAGCTGTGAAGCTGCTGTTGCCGCTATCCAGAAAAAACATCCGCACGTAGAATTCCTGCGCGACTGTACGATGGCTATGCTGGAAGAAGCGAAAGCTGATATCAGCGCTGAAGACTATATGCGTGCAGAATATGTAATTGAAGAAATCCAACGTGTACTCGATGTTTGCGAAGCATTGGAAAAGGATGATTACGAAACTGTTGGCCAGAAGATGTACGAAACTCATCACGGCATGAGCAAGCTGTACGAAGTAAGCTGCGAAGAACTCGACTTCCTGAATGACTGCGCTAAAGAATACGGCGTAACCGGTTCACGCGTAATGGGTGGTGGCTTCGGTGGTTGTACGATCAACCTTGTTAAGGATGAGTTGTATGACAACTTCGTTGAAAAAACAAAAGCTGCTTTCAAAGCTAAATTCGGCAGAAGCCCGAAAGTGTATGACGTAGTAATCGGTGACGGTTCTCGTAGATTGGAATAAGAATTTATTCGTTATTAAATAAGTAAGAAGGGCGGCTTCCGTGATAGGAGCCGCCCTTATTTTTTACACGGCATAATAACACACAATCTCAACTCTATTCTCTTAAAATGAGAATTTTTCTCATTTTAAGAGAATTATCTAAAACTATTCGTATCTTTGCCATGTTCTATAGAATAGACAACTTAATATAAAAACAATATGATAATCAATTTTACAGTAGGCAACTATCGTTCGTTCAAAGACAAAAAGGTTTTGAGCATGGAAGCTACCGCTATTAAAGAATTGAATGAATCTGTTATAGAAAAAGAAGGATATAGACTACTTCCATCAGCTGTTATTTATGGAGCTAACTCAAGTGGAAAAAGTAACTTTTTAAAAGCGATTGGCAAATTTGGAGAGATAGTCAACTATTCTTCTAAAATGAGTTCTACAGATAAATTAAATATTACTCCTTTCTTATTAAACCAAAAATCAACTCAAGAACCATCATTTTTTGAAATAGAAATACTGATAGATAACCAAACATATACGTATGGCTTTACCGCAGACAATCTGAAGGTTTATGAAGAGTGGTTATATATAAAAGAGGGAAAAGCAAAAAAGGAAAAATGCTTATTTGTTCGTACAGAAGAAGGAATCGGAATAGCTGACGAGTATAATGAAGGCAAAGGTTTGGAAGAAAAGGTACGTAACAATGGACTATTTTTATCTACAATTGATTCTTTTAACGGTGAAATTGCCAAAAAAATTATTCATAAAATTGACTGTATCTGGGTAATATCAGGTATCGACCATGAATCTTGGTCTGTATTTACAAATGATATGTGTAATAATAAAAATCCAGAACTTAGCTTTCAACAAGAGATTCAAGATTTCTTGAAATCTATGAATGTAGGGTTTAACAGATTTGAACTTCCCGAAGATGAAAAGTTGGCAAAAGAAGTAAAAGCATACACCATACATAATTTGTATAATGAACAGGAAGAAGTCATTGGAGAAACCCGCTTTTCCATGAAAGAGCATGAGTCATCGGGTACTAACAAACTATTCGATTTGGCCGCCTTAGTTATTGGTCAATTGGCGTTGGGAGGTCTACTAGTTATAGACGAACTCGATTCCAAGCTCCATCCATTACTGACTCAACATATTATTAAACTTTTCAACAATCCAAAAACAAATCCCAAGGGAGCTCAACTAATATTTGCTACCCACGACACCAATTTACTGAATGTAAAAACATTCCGTAGGGATCAGATTTGGTTTACGGAAAAAGATCATTCGGAAGCTACCGATCTCTATTCATTAGCAGAATTCAGAGAACCGGAAGGAAACAAGATTCGGAAAGACCGTAGTTTTGAAAAAGATTATATCAACGGACGTTACGGCGCAATTCCATATATTAAAGATTAATACACAATGAGTAGACTGCTGCCGAAACATCGGTTTGAGGAAATAAAAAGAGAACAAAGACAGGCAAAACTGGATAAAAGAAGAAAAGTAGCAGTACGCAATGTATCTGTTAGTTTCCTTATCGTATGTGAAGGTGAAAGAACTGAACCTAACTATTTCAAGGCTTTAATAAAAGACCGTTATTCGGATATCCGTGAGGTTACAATTGAAGGTAAGGGACAAGGTACAGTCAGTCTTATCAAAGAAACCATAGCTATTCGTGATAAATCAAATAAAGAGTTTGACAGGGTATGGGCTGTTTTTGATAAGGATGACTTTAATGATTTCAATGACGCCATACAGCTTGCAAAAAAGAATCATATTCTTTGCGCATGGTCTAATGAGTCATTCGAACTTTGGTATTATCTACATTTTCAATATTTGGATACCGGCATATCCCGTTCTCAATACATTGAGAAAATAGAAAGGGAAATACAAAATAGAACAAATGATTCAAACTACCGATATAAAAAGAAATCACCGGAAACTTTCGACATATTACAACGTATAGGAGATGAATCATTAGCTATCAAACACGCTCAACGCTTAAGAGAATCATTTTCGGGAACAGATTATGCGGCTCACAAGCCTTGTACTACTGTATATGAGCTAGTAGAAGAACTAACTCATCCTGAAAAGTTATTATGATCATAACATAACTATACATCAAGAAGGGCGGCTTCCGTGATGGGAGCCGCCCTTACTTTTTACAATTAACAAAAATCTAGAACCTATTGGTCTAATAACATCTAATTAGTTCTACTTATTTCTTCGTGAACTTATATACCGCGAACGTAGTGGGTTCCAGTTCGGTAGTAAACACGTTGCCTTCAATAGATACCGGAGTTTCCTGCGGAACGATGGCAAAAGGTTGCTCAAGTGTATTATCCTTATCCAAATCAATCGAACGAAGTTTGATACAACGGCCATTAGACAATACATCTTGTTTTTTTAATCCTTCAAAATTCAAGGTAATTGGCTGTATTGTGGCGGAAGTATTGGCAACCTTTACAATCAGTTCATTCTTATCCTTATCGAAAACAGCACTGGCAAAGAGTCCGTTCTGTCCTTCGGCTCCCGTTACATTTTTCTTGTTCATGGTAAGGGGAAGTACATTTGTTCCTTTGTTTTGTGCATACAGTTGTTGTACATAATAGCTAGTGGTACGCACAGAGTTCAGGTTATCGAACCAAATCATATCAGGACGCCATTGCCATCCTTCCACATGAGCGAAAAGCGGAGCATAGGTAGCCATGTGAACGATGTCAGCATTACGTTCCAATCCGGTCATGAAAGCAGCTTCGAGCAAAGCAGCATGATAATGGTTCCATTTCTTTCCTTTTCCATGGCAGGCATATTCGCCGGCAAAGACTTTCGGACCTTTACGATCGTAGTTATCATAGCGGGCACCTTGTGCCAGGAACCAACTTTCGGGACGATAAAAATGTTCGTCCACCAAATCGGCTTTCAGACGTTTCATTTCAGGCCACAAGTAATCAAATTCTTTTCCTTCGGAATTCGGACCGGAGCTACCTACTATTTTAATTTCCGGGTGAGCTTTACGAATGGCTTTGATAAACGGTTCGAGACGTTCGGGATATTCTTTTCCCCATTGTTCGTTACCGATACCGACAAACTTCAGGTTAAACGGTGCAGGATGTCCCATATCGGCACGTACCTTTCCCCATTTGGTATTCACGTCTCCATTAGCAAACTCAATCAGATCGAGTGCATCCTGAATATAGTTATCCAAATCACAAACGGCTACGTGAGCTTTCGGATCATTATTCTGATATTGGCAGGAAAGTCCGCAATTCAGAATCGGCAGAGGTGCCGCACCCATTTCTTCAGACAGCAGGAAATATTCGTAGAATCCCAATCCATAGCTTTGATAATAATCAGGGAAGAATCGGTGAGTAAAAGTATACTGCCAACGATTTTCATTTAAGGGACGGTTCTCTACCGGGCCAACTGATTTTTTCCAGTCGTAACGAGTCTCCAGGTCGGTACCTTCTACAATGCAACCACCGGGAAAGCGAAAGACTCCGGGATGAATATCCGCCAATGCTTGTGCCAAATCTTTACGAAGACCATTTTCGTGTCCCTTCCAAGTATCAACCGGGAAAAGAGAGACGTGCTCCAAATCTACTGTTCCTTTGGAAGTAAGGAAAATACGAAGTACGGATTTCGGATGAGTACTGCCGGGCTTCAAGATTATCTGGTATTTTTTCCAGTCCTTAGAATCAATCGTAAGATTCCCTGCGACAAGCGCCTGACGTTCGCCCATTGATTGGGTATCTACAAGTTCGATTCTCAATGTTTCTTTCGTACTTCCTTGCGGCAAACGCGCCCAAACGGAGAAGCGATACTCCTCCCCCTTCTTGACACCGATACCAAAGAAACCTTCGTTATCCAATCCGGTATGTTTATGTGCATGTCCGGGGTTAGAAAGGCGCACGTAATGCGGATTGCGTTCAAAAGGGCCATCATTCATTAAGGATACTTTTCCATACGTTTTCCATCCCATCAGGTGTTGTGGAAATTCAAAGGAACGATTCTTCACCAGTTCGGCATAAAGTCCGCCGTCGGCAGCATAGTTGATGTCCTCAAAAAAGAGTCCGTACATAGTAGGTTGGATTTCTGCACCCAGCTTCTTCGTCTGTATCACCAACTCATTAGTTTGCGCATGAAGCGCAAGGTTAGTAGACAAGGCTAATACTGCCAATAAATTTGCGTATCTTCTCATGGTTCTCAATAAAAAATTATATATAGTTAAAATGCAAAGATAATCAGATTCTCTATTTTCCCCGTACCCGATTTTATCATTAACAGGTGTATATCGGTCAAAAAGGATCAAATTCCATTCATTTGCACAATTTTCCATCCGTATCTGATATTTATAATACGAAACCAGATCAAAAAATACCTATTAACCCGCTCTATTATATGAAAAATAAACGGATGGAAAGCGTACATTTATATATATAATAAGGTGTATGGGAAATCATAAAATATACCGTTTATGCTGCATAACATACAAGAGTGTATTTGATACACCAAACAAAAGTGTTACTTTTACACCCAAAATAAGATAAATATCTCATTTACATTAAAAATAAAACCATGAAAAAACATTTTCTACTTGCAGGATTTGCCGCGCTGATGCTGGTTGCGTGCAATAACAAGCCGGCTTCCGAGCTGACCTTGTCCGGTCTTGATCCGGTAAAATTTCAAACAGAAGTGAACAATGCCAAAACAGCTCTTTACACCTTAAAGAACAAGGCAGGCATGGAAGTATGCATCACTAACTTCGGAGGACGTATCGTGTCTGTCATGGTACCCGACAAGAACGGTAAGATGCAAGATGTAGTTTTAGGTTTTGACAGCATTGCTGACTATATTAATGTACCCAGCGACTTCGGTGCTTCTATCGGACGCTATGCAAACCGTATCAACCAAGGACGTTTCGCATTGGACGGTGACACGATCCAACTGCCGCAAAACAATTTCGGCCACTGCCTGCACGGAGGTCCGAAAGGTTGGCAATACAAAGTTTATGAAGCTAATCTGATTGATCCGACAACGCTGGAACTGACACTTGTCTCACCGGACGGAGACGAAAACTTCCCGGGTAATGTGACAGCTAAAGTGACTTACAAACTGACTGAAGACAACGCTATCGACATCAAATATAGCGCAACTACCGATAAAAAGACGATCATCAATATGACCAACCACTCTTACTTCAACCTGGCTGGTGATCCGTCAAAAGCTTCAACCGACAATATATTGTATGTGAACGCAGACTACTATACCCCAGTAGACAGCACCTTTATGACTACAGGCGAAATCGCTCCGGTGAAAGACACTCCGATGGACTTCACCACTCCGAAAGCTGTAGGCAAAGAGATCGACAACTACGATTTCGTTCAACTGAAGAACGGAAAAGGATATGACCACAACTGGGTACTCAACACAAAGGGAGATCTTTCGCAAGTTGCTGCAAAACTCACCTCACCTGAAAGCGGTATTACTCTGGAAGTATATACCAACGAACCGGGTGTACAGGTTTACACAGGAAACTTCCTCGACGGAACCGTAACCGGAAAGAAAGGCATCGTTTACAACCAACGTGCTTCTGTGTGTCTGGAGACACAACATTATCCTGACAGTCCTAACAAGGCAGACTGGCCTTCTGTTGTACTGGAACCGGGACAAACTTATAATAGTGAATGTATTTTCAAATTTTCTGTAGAGAAATAATATTAACTCATAAATCATATTTATTGTGGAAGCATTAGATTGGCTAGTAATCGGAGTCTTTTTTCTGGCTCTGATCGGTATTATTGTTTGGGTAGTCAGACAAAAACAAAATGACTCGGCAGATTATTTCTTGGGCGGACGCGACGCAACATGGCTTGCGATCGGTGCCTCTATTTTCGCATCCAACATCGGTTCGGAACACTTGATCGGACTGGCAGGAGCCGGTGCATCCAGTGGTATGGCTATGGCACACTGGGAAATTCAGGGATGGATGATCTTGATTCTGGGATGGGTGTTTGTACCCTTCTACACACGAAGCATGGTATATACAATGCCGGAATTTCTGGAACGCCGCTATAATCCTCAATCACGTACCATCCTGTCGGTCATCTCTTTGGTAAGTTATGTGTTAACCAAAGTAGCTGTGACTGTATATGCCGGTGGTCTTGTATTCCAACAAGTATTCGGTATCAAAGAGCTTTGGGGAATTGATTTCTTCTGGATTGCAGCTATCGGTCTGGTAGTGTTAACTGCACTTTATACGATCTTCGGTGGTATGAAATCAGTTCTTTACACTTCTGTTCTTCAAACCCCTATCCTACTGCTAGGATCATTAATAATTCTGGTACTCGGCTTCAAAGAATTAGGTGGATGGGACGAAATGATGAGAGTCTGTGGGGCTGTTACCGTAAATGATTACGGTGATACAATGACTAACCTGATCCGTAGCAATGATGATGCAAACTTCCCTTGGTTGGGCGCTTTGATCGGTTCGGCTATTATCGGTTTCTGGTACTGGTGTACCGACCAGTTCATCGTTCAACGTGTACTTTCAGGTAAAAATGAAATGGAAGCTCGTCGTGGTACTATTTTCGGTGCTTATCTGAAATTGTTGCCTGTATTCCTTTTCTTGATTCCTGGTATGATCGCATTTGCATTACATCAAAAATATATCGGTGCCGGTGGCGAAGGTTTCTTGCCGATGCTGGCCAACGGAACAGCAAATGCTGATGCCGCTTTCCCGACATTAGTAGCCAAATTACTTCCTGCCGGTGTGAAAGGTTTGGTAGTATGTGGTATTCTTGCCGCCTTGATGAGTTCTCTTGCATCTCTGTTTAACTCGTCAGCCATGCTGTTTACTATCGACTTCTACAAACGTTTCAGACCGGAAACTCCGGAGAAGAAACTGGTAGGTATCGGTCAGGTTGCAACGGTTGTAATCGTTATTTTAGGTATTCTCTGGATTCCTATCATGCGTAGTGTAGGCGATGTACTTTATACTTATTTGCAGGACGTTCAATCCGTACTGGCACCAGGTATCGCTGCGGCTTTCTTACTGGGTATCTGTTGGAAACGTACTTCCGCCCAGGGTGGTATGTGGGGATTGATTGCTGGTATGGTAATCGGTTTAACTCGCCTCGGTGCAAAAGTATATTATAGCAATGCAGGTGAAGTAGCAGATTCTACATTCAAATATTTGTTCTATGATATGAATTGGTTATTCTTCTGTGGATGGATGTTCTTGTTCTGCATTATTGTAGTAATCGTAGTCAGCCTGGCAACCAAAGCTCCGACTGCAGAAAAGATTCAGGGACTGGTATTCGGTACGGCTACCAAAGAACAAAAAGCTGCTACACGTGCTAGCTGGAATCACTGGGATATTATTCATACTGTAATTATCCTGGCTATTACAGGTGCTTTCTACTGGTATTTCTGGTAAAAAATAAGCCCTTCCTTCAACCTTCTCTTTGGGAAAGGTTGAAGGAAGCTAAAAATAGTCTTGCCAACGGAAAGACTGGTTTATTATAACTAAAATCACAATCTAAATGGATAAAGATAATTCACAAGAGTCAATGATAAGCTCAAACTCCCTCTCTTTTGGAAAGAACCGAGGGGAGGCTTATTATAGCTCGAATCCCACCTTTTATGTCGGCATCGACTGTATCATCTTTGGTTTCAACGAAGGGGAAATCAGCTTGCTATTGTTGAAGAGAAACTTCGAGCCGGCAATGGGTGAATGGTCACTGATGGGAGGATTTGTGCAAAACAATGAAAGTGTGGATGATGCCGCCAAACGTGTATTGCATGAGCTTACCGGACTGGAAAACGTTTACATGGAACAGGTAGGAACTTTCGGAGCAATCGACCGCGATCCGGGTGAACGGGTTATCTCCGTGGCTTACTATGCATTGATTAACATCAATGAGTATGACCGAAAACTGGTTCAGAAGCACAATGCTTACTGGGTGAATATGAACGAACTTCCCCCGCTTATCTTCGACCATCCTGAAATGGTAGAAAAAGCACGGGAACTGATGAAACAGAAAGCATCCGTAGAACCTATCGGATTCAATCTGCTTCCGAAACTCTTTACATTATCCCAATTACAAAGTTTATATGAGGCCATTTACGGTGAAACAATGGATAAACGGAACTTCCGTAAAAGAGTGGCTGAAATGGATTATATAGAAAAGACTGATAAAATTGATAAACTGGGTTCCAAACGGGGCGCTGCCTTGTATAAGTTCAACGGCAAGGCTTACCGCAAAGACCCGAAATTTAAAATATAATCATTATGCTGGAAGAACTAAAAGAAAAAGTATTTCATGCCAATCTTGAATTGGTAAAGCATGGATTAGTCATCTTTACCTGGGGCAATGTCTCTGCTATCGACCGTGAAAGCGGATTGGTAGTAATCAAACCCAGTGGTGTAAGTTATGATGATATGAAAGCCGAAGATATGGTAGTAGTGGATTTGGATGGCAAGGTCGTTGAAGGACGACTGAAGCCATCCTCGGATACTCCTACTCACGTAGTACTTTACAAAGCATTTCCGGAGATTGGCGGAGTGGTACACACCCACTCTACTTATGCGACTGCCTGGGCACAGGCGGGATGCGACATTCCGAACATCGGAACGACTCACGCGGATTATTTCCATGACGCTATTCCCTGCACGGCAGATATGACGGAAGCGGAAGTGAAAGGCGCTTACGAACTGGAAACCGGTAATGTGATAGTGAAACGTTTTGAAGGATTGAATCCTGTACATACACCGGGAGTGTTGGTGAAGAATCACGGTCCTTTCTCTTGGGGAAAAGATGCGCACGATGCTGTACACAACGCCGTAGTAATGGAACAGGTAGCCAAAATGGCAAGTATCGCTTATGCGGTAAACCCGAATTTAACAATGAACCCGTTGCTGGTAGAAAAACATTTCAGCCGCAAGCATGGTCCGAATGCTTATTATGGACAGTAACAATTAAAAAAAACAGATATTAAAAATTAAAGTAATAACATTATGAATAACGTATTTGATCAATATGAAGTATGGTTCGTAACAGGAGCACAGCTTCTGTACGGAGGTGACGCAGTAATCGCAGTAGACGCACATTCTAATGAAATGGTAAACGGACTGAATGAATCCGGTAAACTCCCTGTCAAGGTGGTATACAAAGGTACTGCCAACTCTTCTAAAGAAGTGGAAACTGTATTCAAAGCAGCCAATAACGATGAAAAATGTATCGGTGTAATCACTTGGATGCATACTTTCTCTCCTGCTAAGATGTGGATTCATGGTCTGCAACAGTTGAAGAAACCATTGTTACACCTGCACACACAGTTCAACAAGGAAATTCCTTGGGATACAATGGACATGGACTTCATGAACCTGAACCAGTCAGCTCACGGTGACCGCGAATTCGGACATATCTGTACCCGTATGCGCATCCGTCGTAAAGTAGTGGTAGGTCACTGGAAAGAGGAAGACACTTTGCACAAGATCGCTGTCTGGATGCGTGTTTGTGCCGGTTGGGCAGACTCACAGGATATGCTGATTATCCGTTTCGGCGACCAGATGAACAATGTAGCTGTAACCGACGGTGATAAAGTGGAAGCTGAACAACGTATGGGTTACCATGTAGATTATTGTCCGGTAAGCGAATTGATGGAATACCACAAAGAAATCAAGAATGAAGATGTAGATGCATTGGTAGCTACCTACTTCAAAGAATACGACCACGATGCTTCTTTGGAAGACAAATCGACTGAAGCTTATCAGAAAGTATGGAATGCCGCTAAAGCAGAACTTGCCATGCGTGCTATCCTGAAAGCTAAAGGCGCTAAAGGATTTACGACCAACTTCGACGATTTGGGCGACATCGAATACAATGGTTTCGATCAGATCCCGGGTCTTGCTTCACAACGTCTGATGGCGGAAGGTTACGGATTCGGCGCTGAAGGTGACTGGAAATCGGCTGCTCTTTACCGTACAGTATGGGTAATGAATCAGGGACTTCCCAGAGGTTGTTCATTCCTGGAAGACTACACGCTGAACTTCGACGGTGCCAACAGCTCTATCCTGCAGTCACACATGTTGGAAATCTGCCCGCTTATCGCAGCCAACAAACCGCGCCTGGAAGTACACTTCCTCGGTATAGGTATCCGCAAGAGCCAGACTGCAAGATTGGTATTTACTTCAAAAACAGGCGCAGGATGCACTGCTACAGTAGTAGATATGGGTAACCGCTTCCGTCTGATTGTGAACGATGTGGAATGTATCGAACCGAAACCGCTGCCTAAGTTGCCGGTTGCTTCTGCTCTCTGGATTCCGATGCCTAACCTCGAAGTAGGTGCAGGTGCATGGATCCTGGCTGGTGGAACTCACCATTCTTGCTTCTCTTACGACCTGACAGCAGAATATTGGGAAGATTACGCTGAAATCGCAGGTATCGAAATGGTACATATCAACAAGGATACTACGATCAGCTGCTTCAAGAAAGAACTGCGCATGAACGAAGTATATTACATGTTGAATAAAGCGCTTTGCTAAAAAGCCGATCTCTCAAGTTTCGCAAGAGCTTAATCCAATTATTAAGCACCTGCGAAACTTGATTTTTTCTATCATTATCGTTATACCTTAAAATATTGATTTCAACATGAAATTAGATGCAAAATCAACCATCGAAGCAGGCAAAGCCATTCTTGGTATAGAACTAGGGTCAACACGAATTAAAGCTGTGTTGATTGACCAGGAAAACAAGCCGATTGCCCAAGGTAGCCACACTTGGGAAAACCAGTTAGTTGACGGACTTTGGACTTATAATATTGAAGCTATCTGGTCGGGACTGCAAGATTGCTATGCTGACCTTCGCGCTAACGTAAAGAACTTATATGGCATAGAGATTGAGACGCTGGCTGCTATCGGTGTCAGCGCCATGATGCATGGTTATATGCCGTTCAACAAAAAAGAAGAAATCCTCGTGCCTTTCCGCACTTGGAGAAATACGAATACAGGTCGGGCAGCAGCAGTTTTATCAGAACTGTTTGTCTACAACATTCCGCTGCGATGGAGCATTTCTCATTTGTACCAAGCTATCCTGGACAATGAAGCGCATGTGAATGACATTGATTTCCTGACTACTCTGGCAGGTTATGTGCATTGGCAGATAACTGGCGAAAAGGTATTGGGTATCGGTGACGCATCGGGTATGCTCCCTATCGATCCGACAACCCACAACTATTCGGCTGAAATGGTGGCTAAATTCGATAAACTGATTGCTCCGAAAGAATATAGCTGGAAACTGGAAGATATTCTGCCTAAAGTATTGTCGGCAGGTGAAAATGCTGGTGTCCTCACTCCGGAAGGAAGTAAAAAGCTCGATGCATCGGGTCATTTGAAGGCAGGAATACCGGTTTGTCCGCCGGAAGGAGATGCAGGTACCGGAATGGTGGCAACCAATGCAGTCAAACAACGCACAGGAAATGTGTCGGCAGGTACTTCTTCATTCTCTATGATTGTATTGGAGAAAGATTTGTCGAAGCCATACGAAATGATTGACATGGTGACCACTCCTGACGGAAGTCTGGTAGCTATGGTGCATTGCAACAACTGTACTTCTGATCTCAACGCATGGGTCAACCTGTTCAAGGAATATCAGGAACTTCTGGGCATACCTGTAGATATGGATGAAATCTATAGCAAACTTTACAATATTGCGCTCACCGGTGATACCGATTGCGGAGGTTTGCTTTCATACAATTATATTTCAGGCGAGCCCGTAACAGGATTTGCTGATGGAAGACCGTTGTTTGTACGTTCGGCAAATGACAAGTTCAACCTGGCAAACTTTATGCGGACTCACTTGTATGCTTCGGTAGGAGTACTCAAGATTGGTAACGACATCCTGTTCAACGAAGAAAAAATCAAAGTGGACAGAATTACTGGTCACGGAGGATTATTCAGAACAAAGGGAGTAGGCCAAAGAATACTTGCTGCAGCCATCAACTCGCCTATTTCCGTGATGGAAACAGCCGGTGAAGGTGGTGCCTGGGGTATTGCCCTGTTAGGTTCTTACCTCGTGAACAATGAAAAGAAACAATCTCTTGCCGATTTTCTGGATGAAAGCGTATTTGTCGGTGACGCGGGTATCGAGGTATCACCTACGCCCGAAGATGTAGCCGGCTTCAATGCATACATCGAAAATTACAAGGCAGGATTGCCTATCGAAGAGGCAGCAGTCAAATTTAAATAATTGACAGTCGGCAATCCATTGTTGTTCATCAGAGATTGCCGATAAATCGCTGTTTATCAAGAGCCAATTCTAACTAAGTATTAACATTAATTATCTCCACCCCTCTCCTCTTTTGGAGAGGGAGATGGGGAGACTATTATCATGAAAACCACCTCGTTCATACTTGCACTTGTCCTGTCCACCTCACTGGCCAAAGCTCAAAACGCTCCACAGGTGTCTTACTTCCCTTTACAAAATGTGAAACTATTGGATAGTCCGTTTCTGCAAGCTCAACAGACTGATCTACATTACATACTTGCATTAGACCCCGACCATCTGCTCGCTCCTTTTCTCCGCGAAGCAGGGTTACAGCCTAAAGCCCCCAGCTACACCAATTGGGAAAATACCGGATTGGACGGACATATCGGCGGACATTATTTATCCGCACTTTCCATGATGTATGCCGCCACCGGAGATACCGCAGTCTATAATCGCCTCAACTACATGCTGAATGAGTTGAATCGGGCACAGCAAACTGTCGGCACAGGATTCATCGGAGGAACTCCGGGAAGCCTTCAACTTTGGAAAGATATAAAAGCAGGAAAGATCCGTGCCGGAGGTTTCGACCTTAACGGCAAATGGGTACCTTTATACAATATACATAAGACTTACGCCGGATTGCGGGATGCATATATCTATGCAGGAAGCGACCTTGCACGCCAAATGCTTATCGCTTTTACAGACTGGATGATCGATATCACTTCCGGCTTGAGTGACGAACAAATGCAGGATATGCTTCGTAGCGAACATGGCGGATTAAACGAAACGTTCGCTGACGTGGCCGAAATCACAGGCGACAAGAAGTATCTGGAACTGGCACGCCGTTTCTCTCACAAGCTTATCTTAGACCCGCTTATCAAAGAGGAAGACAAATTGACGGGGATGCACGCCAACACACAGATTCCGAAAGTGATCGGCTACAAGCGAATAGCCGAACTTTCACAAGACGACAAAAATTGGAATCATGCTGCAGAATGGGATCATGCCGCCCGTTTTTTCTGGAACACGGTAGTCAATCACCGTTCCGTCTGCATCGGAGGAAATAGCGTCCGCGAACATTTCCATCCGTCGGATAACTTCACGTCCATGCTGAACGACGTTCAAGGACCGGAGACCTGTAATACTTACAACATGCTCCGTCTTACCAAAATGCTTTATCAGAATTCTCACAATCCGAATCAAACAAACGAACCTGATCCAAACTACGTAAACTATTACGAACGTGCGCTTTACAATCATATTTTAGCGTCACAAGAGCCGGATAAAGGTGGATTTGTCTACTTCACTCCTATGCGTCCAGGACACTATCGTGTATACTCACAACCGGAAACATCCATGTGGTGCTGTGTAGGTTCAGGCTTGGAGAATCATACCAAATACGGTGAATTTATCTATGCGTATCGGAAAGACACACTTTATGTCAATCTCTTCATTCCTTCACAACTGACCTGGAAAGAGCAAGGCATTATTTTGACACAGGAAACCCGTTTCCCTGATGACGACAAGGTAACTTTGCGAATAGATGAAGCGCCTAAGAAAAAACGTACTTTAATGATACGTATTCCGGAATGGGCGAACCAATCCAAAGGATATAGCGTCAGCATCAATGGAAAAAGAAAAATGTTCGTTATGGCAAAAGGTAACCAGTATCTTCCTCTCTCCCGCAAATGGAAAAAAGGGGATGTCATTACTTTCCACTTGCCTATGAAAGTCAGCGTGGAACAGATTCCCGACAAGAAAGATTATTATGCTTTCTTATATGGTCCAATCGTTCTTGCAGCTTCCACAGGCACTGAATATCTTGATGGTTTATATGCCGATGACAGTCGTGGCGGCCATATCGCTCATGGCAAACAAATTCCTTTACAAGAAGTTCCGATGCTGATAGGAAATCCTGATTCAATCTGCAAATCTCTTCAGAAAGAACAGAATAGCCGGATTACTTTCAGCTATAACGGAGAGGTTTATCCTGCACAAGACAAGGCATTGGAACTCGTTCCGTTCTTCCGCCTGCACAATTCCCGTTATGCCGTTTATTTCCGGCAGGCAAGCGAAGAGCAGTTTAAAGCGATTCAGGAAGAGATGGCAACGGCTGAACGAAAAGCAACAGAATTGGCTAATCAAACCATTGACCTGATCTTCCCCGGCGAACAGCAGCCGGAGTCTGACCATGGCATCCAGTATGAACAGGCAGAAACGGGGACGAATAAAGACCGACATTTCCGACGTGCTAAAGGTTGGTTCGGCTATCAATTGAAGGTAAAAGAGGAAGCAAGCCGCCTCCTGATTACGGTACGGAAAGATGACCGCAATAAAGTGGCTATTCTTTTGAATAACGAAAAGTTGGCTGTTCATCCGACTATCAGTGAAGCAGATAAAGACGGTTTCATAACCCTTTCATACGTTCTGCCTCAAAAACTGAATACGGGTAGTTGTCCGATACGTTTTATCCCTGACGGGACGGAATGGACCTCTGCCGTTTATGAAGTTCGTTTACTAAAATAGAAGTCACCACAGATTACACGGATTAACACAGATTATTTATGGGTTATAACATGATAGTAATCAGAATAAAATCAATCTGTGATAATCTACGTAATCTGTGGTAAAAAATAATCATTAAACAAATACCATTTATGAAAGCAAAACTATTAGTCAGCACGGCTTTTCTGGCAGCATCCGTATCTCTTTCTGCACAAAAGAGTGCTACCATAACCGTACATGCCGATCAAGGCAAAGAAATCATACCGAAGGAAATTTACGGCCAGTTTGCCGAACACCTGGGTTCATGTATCTACGGTGGTCTTTGGGTAGGCGAAAACTCGGATATTCCTAATATCAAGGGATACCGCACAGATGTATTCAATGCACTGAAAGACTTGTCCGTTCCCGTTCTTCGCTGGCCGGGCGGATGCTTTGCCGATGAATACCACTGGATGGACGGCATTGGTCCGAAAGAGAACCGTCCGAAGATGGTGAACAACAACTGGGGCGGTACCATTGAAGATAACAGTTTCGGAACACACGAGTTTTTGAATCTTTGTGAAATGCTGGGTTGCGAACCATACGTGAGTGGAAATGTAGGTAGCGGCACAGTGGAAGAGCTTGCTAAATGGGTGGAATATATGACTTCTGACGGAGACTCGCCTATGGCTAACCTTCGCCGTAAGAATGGTCGCGACAAAGCATGGAAATTGAAATATCTCGGCGTAGGAAATGAAAGCTGGGGGTGCGGTGGCAGCATGCGTCCGGAATATTACGCAGACTTATATCGTCGTTATTCTACTTATTGCCGTAATTATGACGGCAACCGTCTGTTCAAGATTGCCAGTGGCGCAAGTGACTATGATTACAAATGGACAGATGTATTGATGAATCGCGTAGGACACCGGATGGACGGTCTTTCTCTGCACTATTATACCGTAACCGGATGGAGTGGCAGCAAAGGATCAGCCACTCAATTCAACAAGGATGATTATTACTGGACGATGGGCAAATGTCTGGAAGTGGAAGATGTGCTCAAGAAACATTGTGCCATCATGGATAAATATGACAAGGACAAGAAAATCGCTCTCTTACTGGACGAATGGGGAACCTGGTGGGATGAGGAACCCGGAACCATCAAAGGACATCTGTATCAGCAGAACACGTTGCGTGATGCTTTCGTGGCTTCTTTAAGTCTTGATGTATTCCATAAATATACAGACCGCCTGAAGATGGCAAATATCGCACAAATTGTCAACGTACTTCAATCGATGATTCTGACGAAAGACAAAGAAATGGTATTGACGCCTACTTATTATGTCTTCAAGATGTATAAAGTACACCAGGATGCCACTTATCTTCCTATCGACCTGACTTGCGAAAAGATAAGTGTACGTGATAACCGCACTGTACCGATGGTGAGCGCCACAGCTTCCAAAAATAAAGATGGGGTGATCCATATTTCTCTTTCCAATGTAGATGCTGATGAAGCGCAGGAAATCACCATCAATCTGGGTGATACGAAAGCCAAGAAAGCTGTCGGAGAGATTCTGACCGCTTCCAAACTGACCGATTACAATTCTTTTGAAAAACCTAATATTGTAAAACCGGCACCTTTCAAAGAGGTAAAAATCAATAAAGGTACAATGAAGGTAAAACTTCCTGCTAAGTCCATTGTTACTTTAGAGTTACAGTAATTTTAGAGCAATTACTTATTGTATCACAAACAAGAAGACCGTAAAATTGTCGATAAAAAAGATAGCTCTTTTGGATTGTTAAATCCACATAAAGAGTTATCTTTGCGAACAATCTGACAGAAATCAATTAAATTTTAATGATATGAACGATAACAAACTTATGAATCGTGCAGCGGATAACATCCGTATTCTTGCTGCTTCAATGGTTGAGAAAGCCAATTCCGGTCACCCGGGTGGCGCCATGGGTGGTGCTGATTTTGTAAATGTACTCTTCTCTGAGTTTCTAGTATACGATCCTGAAAATCCCCGTTGGGAAGGACGTGACCGCTTCTTCCTCGACCCGGGCCACATGTCTCCGATGCTTTATTCTACGTTGGCATTGACAGGAAAATTCACACTGGACGAGCTGAAAGAATTCCGCCAATGGGGAAGCCCTACTCCGGGACACCCTGAAGTGGACATCATGCGTGGCATCGAAAATACTTCCGGTCCGCTGGGACAAGGACACACTTTTGCAGTAGGTGCTGCTATCGCTGCCAAATTCTTGAAAGCCCGTTTCGACGAGGTGATGAATCAGACCATTTACGCTTACATCTCTGACGGTGGTATTCAGGAAGAAATCTCTCAAGGTTCCGGACGTATTGCCGGTGCACTGGGACTGGACAACCTGATTATGTTCTATGACTCCAACGATATTCAGCTTTCTACAGAAACGAAAGACGTAACCGTTGAAGACACTGCCATGAAATATGAAGCATGGGGATGGAACGTACTTAGTATCAACGGTAATGATCCTGACGAAATCCGTGCGGCAATCAAAGAAGCACAAGCTGAAAAAGAACGTCCGACACTGATTATCGGTAAAACCGTAATGGGTAAAGGTGCACGCAAGGCAGACGGCAGCAGCTATGAAGCTAACTGCGCTACACACGGTGCTCCTCTCGGTGGCGACGCATACGTAAATACAATCAAGAATCTGGGTGGTGATCCTACTAACCCGTTTGTTATATTCCCGGAAGTAGCCGAACTGTATGCAAAACGTGCAGAAGAACTGAAGAAGATCGTTGCTGAAAAGTATGCAAAGAAAGCTGCATGGGCGAAAGCAAACCCGGAACTGGCTGCAAAACTGGAACTCTTCTTCTCGGGCAAAGCTCCGAAAGTGGACTGGGCTGCTATCGAACAGAAAGCAGGTAGCGCTACTCGTGCTGCATCTGCAACCGTATTGGGCGCACTTGCTACACAGGTAGAAAACATGATCGTTGCTTCGGCCGACCTTTCTAACTCTGACAAGACTGACGGTTTCCTGAAAAAGACTCATTCTTTCAAGAAAGGTGATTTCAGCGGAGCATTCTTCCAAGCAGGTGTATCTGAATTGTCAATGGCTTGTATCTGTATCGGTATGTCTCTCCACGGTGGTGTGATCGCTGCTTGCGGTACATTCTTCGTATTCTCCGATTACATGAAACCTGCCGTACGTATGGCTGCTTTGATGGAACAACCGGTGAAATTCATCTGGACACACGACGCATTCCGCGTAGGTGAAGACGGTCCTACTCACGAACCGGTAGAACAGGAAGCTCAAATCCGCCTGATGGAAAAACTGAAAAACCATAAGGGACACAACTCTATGTTGGTACTTCGTCCGGCTGATGCAGAAGAGACAACCATTGCTTGGAAACTTGCTATGGAAAATATGTCTACTCCGACAGGATTGATCTTCTCTCGCCAAAATATTGCCAACTTACCGGCAGGAACAGATTACGAACAAGCAGCTAAGGGTGCTTATATCGTAGCAGGTTCCGACGAAAATCCGGATGTTATCCTGGTAGCTTCAGGTTCTGAAGTGTCTACATTGGTAGCCGGCACAGAGTTGCTTCGCAAAGATGGCGTGAAGGTACGCATTGTATCTGCTCCGTCTGAAGGTCTGTTCCGTAACCAACCGAAAGAATATCAGGAAGCTATCCTTCCGGCAGATGCGAAGATTTTCGGTATGACTGCCGGACTGCCTGTCACTCTTCAAGGTCTGGTAGGTTGCCACGGTAAAGTTTGGGGATTGGAATCTTTCGGTTTCTCTGCTCCTTACACAGTGTTGGATGAGAAACTTGGATTTACTGCCGAGAACGTATATAACCAAGTAAAAGCAATGCTCTAATGAAAACAATCGGATTAGCATGCGACCATGCCGGTTTTGAACTGAAAGAATATGTTCGCGGCTGGCTGGAAGCAAAAGGCTGGGCTTACAAGGATTTCGGAACTAACTCTACCGCAAGCGTAGACTATCCGGATTATGCTCATCCGCTGGCTCTTGCAGTGGAATCGGGAGAATGTTATCCCGGTATCGCTATCTGTGGCAGTGGAAACGGAATCAATATGACGCTGAACAAGCACCAAGGGGTTCGTGCCGCTCTCTGCTGGAATGCAGAAATCGCACACCTGGCTCGTCAGCACAATGACGCTAATGTACTGGTTATGCCGGGACGCTTCATCAGCACTGAAGAAGCGGACATGATTTTGACAGAGTTCTTCTCTACCAAATTTGACGGCGGCCGTCATCAGAACCGTATTGATAAGATTCCGGTAAAATAAAGCTCGAAGATAAATCAAATAGGTGTAAAGCTGTTCTTCTTTTTGAAGGACAGCTTTATTTTTATACCGGTATAAGATTTTATCATATACGAGATTACAAAAGAAGGGCAACTTCGTCTTTATTACAAGACGATATTAAAAACTGAAATTATGGGTAAACTGAATATGAAAGAATGGATCAGCCAAACGATCCAACGTAAGGAAACGATTGCAATTCCGATCATGACACATCCAGGTATCGAATTTATCGGGAAAACGGTGCATGATGCGGTAACAAACGGACAGGTTCATTATGAGGCTATCAAAGCTCTTTGTGACAAGTATCCGGCTGCGGCAGCAACCGTTATCATGGATCTGACGGTAGAAGCGGAAGCTTTCGGGGCAGAGATTATCTTTCCGGAAAATGAGGTGCCCAGTGTGTCCGGCCGTTTACTGGCGGATGAAGCTGCTATTGAAAAGCTGGAAGTTCCGGCGTTGAATAAAGGAAGAATCCCGGAATATCTTAAAGCGAATATGCTGACAGCCAGAAATGTAACAGACCGTCCGGTTTTTGCCGGTTGCATCGGTCCTTATTCGCTGGCCGGACGTTTGTATGATATGTCGGAAATCATGATGCTGATTTATATTAACCCCGATGCAGCCAATACGTTATTAAGAAAATGCAGTGACTTCATCACCCGCTATTGCATGGCATTGAAAGCAACCGGTGTGAACGGTGTAGTCATGGCTGAACCTGCTGCAGGACTGTTATCCAACGAAGATTGCCTGCAATATTCTTCTTTATTCGTGAAGGAAATAATAGAGAAGGTACAGGATGATCACTTTGCCGTAGTACTTCATAATTGCGGAAACACAGGGAATTGCACGCAAGCGATGGTTTATACCGGTGCAGCCGCTTACCACTTCGGGAATAAAATTAAGATGGAGGAAGCGTTGAAAGAGGTTCCGGCCGATGCACTGGCAATGGGAAATCTGGACCCGGTGAGCCTTTTCAAAATGGCAGGTCCGGAGACTATGAAGGAAGCGACTTTGCAACTATTGGAGGCTACCCGTGCATATCCGAACTTCGTATTGTCAAGTGGTTGTGATATTCCGCCACATACGCCTTCTGTTAATATAGACGCATTTTATACCGCATTGGAAGAGTTCAATAATGGTTGAACAGGAACTTACTTACCAGAAACTGCAAATCCCATCGTCCGATATCTACGAGGCGATGGGATATAAAGATTCTATGCCGGATGGAATGGTTATAGAAGAAATAAATACGTTACTTGACCGTATCACTCCCCTTCTTCGTCCCCGTTTTTTCTTTTTCCTCACTGACGGACTGCTTGACACTGAAAAAGCAACACTGACTGTAAAAGATACGGTTCTCTCAATCGGTAAAACCATTGCCCGCCAACTACGGGGTTCGGAAGCCTTTGCCTTTTTTACCGCCACTGCGGGAGTTGAATTTGAGGAGTTTCAACATCTGCTTCAGCAAGAGGACGACATGGTGAAAGTATATATAGCAGACTCATTGGGGAGCATCATTGCAGAAAAGGCTGCTGATTGCATGGAAGAGGAGTTGGCTGCATTTATCGAAAAGAGAGGTTGGAAGCACACTAACAGATACAGCCCCGGTTATTGCGGATGGCACGTATCGGAACAACAAAAACTATTCTCCTTATTTCCGGTCGCTTCGCCCTGTGGTATTCAGTTGACAGATTCCAGCCTGATGATTCCCATCAAATCTGTAAGTGGTATTATTGGAGTGGGTTCTCATGTCCGTAAGCTGGAATATACTTGCGGGCTGTGTACGTACGAAAATTGCTTTCGTAGAAAATAGTTTCACCACAGAGGACGCAGAGACACGGAGTCTTTTTATTATTAGATAATAATCTCTGCGTCCTCTGCGTCCTCTGTGGTGAATAAAAACTAGTGGCCATTGAAGAAGATGTAAAGCCCAATCATGGTCACAATAAGTAATCCCCATAGAATAAGAACAATTCGTGCAGGTTTGTCCTCTATCTTTTCCATATTCAAGATGCCCAATTGCGGAGACTTATCCCACAGGCTGACTACTATCATGCCTATTCCGATGATAACGAATAAGTAGAAGGAAAGCAGCATAAAATGAGGCCATGCATCATATTGTTCTGCCGGAAACACCCATAAATACAAGATTCCTACTCCGATACTGAACACTGTTCCCAATGTTAGAGCCATATTAGCTGCCAGAGTAGTGGTGCGTTTCCAGAACACGCCAAAGAGAAATACAGCTGCCATCGGAGGAGCTATAAATCCCAGTACAGACTGGAAAACATTAAATAGATTCAGTCCTTTGATGCTGTCGATCGCTATGGTTATTATCACAGAAATCAGTGCACCGACTACCGTAACCACTTGTCCCACCCTGATAATCTCTTTCTGCTTGGCCTGCGGTCGGATTTTCTTCACATAGATATCCATCGTGAATACCGTACTTAATGCATTCAATGCAGAGCCGACAGTACTTACCAATGCTGCTGTCAATAGAGCCAATACCAAGCCGACCATTCCTGTCGGGAACAGATGAGTCACCATTGTCATATAAGCCTCATCGGGATTCTCCAATTGTGGGAATAAAGCGAGGCAGATAATGCCGGGAAGAATGTAAAGAGGTACATCTAATATTTTCAACCATCCGGTAAAGTTGGTTCCCATCTGTCCTTCTTTGAGATTCTTGGCAGCAAGAACCGGTTGCACCATCGACTGATCCGTACACCAGAACCAAACTCCCATAATAGGATAACCCAGGATAATAGGTAGCCAGGGAAAAGCCGGGTCATCATTTGGATAGAAAAGATTCCAGTAATCCGCCGGAACGGCATCCACCAGTGCTCCTACACCACCCACTTTATAGATTCCCATGATAGCCAGTGTGGCTGATACTACAATCAACAGTATCATTTGATATACATTCGTGTAGGCCACAGCTTTCAGTCCGCCGAGCATCGTGAAGAAAGCGGAGATGACAAGTAACAGCAATGCCGATTGCCACATAGGAATATCGAAGACCTGACGGATCAGGACTCCACCGGCAAATAAAGTCAATGCAAGCCATGAAATAAGAATGGTAATAATGGTATACCAGGCAAGGATGTTACGGGTAGATTGTCCGAAACGTTTTCCCATAAATTCGGGCAATGTCGTGATGCGACTACCCAAATATCGGGGAGCAAAGACAAAAGCAAGCAGACATATAAAGACAAATGCATACCAGGCATAATTCCCCGAAACAATACCAGTAGTAAATCCGGCACTTGCGGAAGCTATCAACATGGAAGGTCCGACATTCGTCCCCCACATGGAGAAGCCGATATGATACCATCTCAACGAATTCTCCGCAAGGAAAAGACTACTCCCCTTTTTTCGTTTAGAACTTGCCCATATACCAATAGCTATCAAAATAAGGAAGTAGGCAATCAGAATACTCCAATCTAATGTCTCTAAGAATTTCACATGCATAATTCAAGTATTAAATAAGTAACGTAAGTTTAAATCTAATTTTCTTTAGGCAAAGATTACATGGATTTCACGGTTTTAATAGGCTATGTAATTAAAAGCCGTGTTTATCCGTGTAATCCGTGCCTTTTTATTCTATTTTTTATTTCCAATCAGTTCTTTGGCAACTGCTACGGCTGTATTCGCATTATCACTATATCCGTCCGCACCGATTTCGTCAGCAAACCCCTGACTGACGGGTGCTCCGCCAATCATCACTTTCACTTGATTACGAATACCGGCCTCTTCCAATGCCTGGATAACCTCTTTCATATACGTCATGGTAGTAGTCAGCAATGCGCTCATGCACAAGATGTCAGCATGGTTTTCCTTCACAGCTTCCACAAACTTGTCACAAGTCACATCAATACCAATATTAATGACTTCAAAGCCGCAACCCTCCAGCATGGAAGCCACCAGGTTTTTACCAATATCATGGAGATCTCCTTTCACTGTACCGATGACAATCTTACCTATTGTAGTGGAAGCACTTCCTGCCAATAAAGGTTTCAGTAGCTCCAAAGCCCCTTTCATGGCACGTCCTGCCATCAACAGTTGAGGAACAAAAGCTTTTCCATCCTGGAAACGTTGTCCCACTTCGCCCATTGCTTTAATCATATAATTATTGATAATCATTTGAGGAGCTACTCCTTCCGCAATGGCTTGCCGGGTGATTTCAACCGCAGGTTCCAGTTTCCCGGCAACAATGGCTTCATACAGAGGTTTCAGTTTATCCTCTTCCCGATGTTGTTCTTCCCGTATACAAATACGTTCCTGTCCGGTAGCTGCCAAGTCGGCATCCTGTTGATGCTTATTGGTATTTACAGCGGTAGAAGAACCGGTATATTCTTCGACAATCCGCATGGCCTGTTCCACTTCCTTTTCGTTATGGAAATCCATTTCCAAATGTACACCGTCCGCGCCGATATGATCCAATAGAGGTTTTAGTTCGTCTAATGTCACCCAGCAAGCCATTACGCTCTTTCCGCCTGCCAGAATCTTCTTATACAGATCGTACCATTTGGGAGATCCTCCTTGTGGTTCGCCCACTCCGGGAGTCCATTGAATCGCATTCAATTCTTCAATTTCAAGCAAGGCAGGCAGGTGATGCATAGCTCCCACTCCATCCAGATGATAAAGGGTATAATCAATCTTCTGACATTGTTCACGAATAAAAGGTTGCACAAACCGGCGATAATCATCCTGACTAATCATGGTCGAAATATCACTTTGCAGTTTACTCATCTTTCCGGGAGCCCAGGACGAGAAATAACAGAATGCCATCTCGTCGCCTTCACGGATGATGTCGTATAGTTCATCAAATACTTTGAAGTAGATGTCGTTGATTTGCTGCATCTGTTGTTCCAAGATTTCGGGCTGCATCACTGTGTCCAGTAATACCCTATCCGTTCCTTTCAGTGCGGCCAGAACATCCAGTCCTTCCATCAGGTCGGGCATACCGACAAAGTAGTGTCCGTTGGCTTTCGCTTTGCAGGCTTTCAGGAGTTCTTTATGAAGAATCCAGTTCGGGTGTTCGGGGTTAAAGACTATTTCATCGGTGAAATCCGGGTTGGGATGAATCCAAATGGTATCTTCCCCGCCTTCAAACACTCCGCCTAAAATGGCGGCTAGAGAACCGGGACCCAGTTGGGTATTCGCAACCGGAAGAATATCCGCTTTCAGACTGCTGTGCGCTACGTACCAGTCCAGATATTCTGCTCTCCATTGAGGGTCGAACCACTTTTGCGACAAATCTTTTGCCGGCGCGGGAGGTACTATCTCTGCATGTGGTTGCACTCCTTCCTGAAAGTGCTCCCACATATTGAGAATGATTCCTTTATGGTTCCACCAATTTATATAACGTTGTTTTGTTTCTTCTAAATTACTCTTCCATGTTTTCATACTATACTAAATTAATTAATTTTCTACCACAATCTATCATAGTCCACCACAGATTACACAGATTAACACAGATATGATTTATCTCCCCTTATCATCTGTGTAATCTGTGGTGAACTATTCCAAAATCCTTTATAATCATTATCTATGCGTAGAGCTATGCTCTTGCTTAAATCCATTTCATCCGTACAGTCCACGTCTTCCGGATAGATGGGTATCACGGCATTTTCACGCACATATACGGGCATTTCTTCTAACGGCACATATACGTCTTTCAGCCAGCATGCTCCTTCCAGACGTTCTCCCGTAAAGAAGTTCACCCATTTTCCTTCGGGAAGATAAATATCCCGACGGTTCTCGCTGTTCATCACCGGAGCTACCAGGAAATCATTGCCGAAATAGTATTCATCATCTATATGCCAACAAAGTTTATCTTCCGGATGATGCAGAATGAGTGCCTGCAAGAGCGGATAGCCGCTTTCTATGGCTAGTTTACTTTGTACTACGATGTATGGAATGAGCGAATAACGCAATTTCCACCACTTTTTCACCAACGGAGCTATGACCGGATAGTGCCAGGGTTCACGCTTGTTGGTTCCGTGATAACGGATATGCGATGTGAATACGCCGAATTGGGTCCAACGCATGTACACATCATCTGCTACTACCGAGTTCATAAAATTGGGCAATGTATGGAAGCCGGGAACATCATGGCTCCAAAAAGCAAATCCCGACAGGCCGAAATGTAGACCGCCTTTCAGAGAACCAGCCATTCCATCCCAGGAACTACAGGAATCGCCTCCCCAATGCAAAGGATAACGCTGGCATCCCGCCCATGCGGAACGTGCCCAGACTATGCCGTCACCTGTCACTTCTTTCGTAATTTCGTAAGCGGCCTTTTGATAAAGCAGGGCATACAGGTTGTTCAACAATTCCGGCTTCATACCTTTATAGAGGGCGTCCATGTGAATGTTTTCACCGAAATCGGTTTTGATACAGGTTATTCCCATATCCAGGAGTTGTTTCAATAGTCCTTCGTACCATTCGGTTGCTTTCGGATAAGTAAAGTCGATTGTTCCAGCATAATCCAGGGCGGAGAAGTTGGAACCATCGGTCGCTTGTTGTTTGGTCAATGGGGCTATATAATCATTGGCTCTGGCTTCATCAATCTGCTCTGCATTTTCCGCAACGTATGGAAGTTGCCATAAAGAGACACGATAGCCGTTCTTTTTCAACCGCCCGATGAATCCTTTCGGATCGGGGAACCGTTCTTCATTGAATTTCCATTCGCAGAGCCAATCGGTACGGAACCAGCCCGTATCCAGATGAATTACATCACAGGGATAGTGTTCGGCACGCATGCGGTCGCATATTTCGTCTACTTCATCGGCACTGAAATAAGTCATACGGCTCATCCAAACGCCAAAACTCCAAAGAGGAGGCATAGACGGATAGCCGGTCAGGTCACGATAACCGCGAAGAATATCTTCCATCGTATCACCGCCTATTACAAATACATCCAACAATGCCTGGTCGCTTAGAAACTGGACGGAACGGGTGGAATGTCCGGCCAGCGAGAGCTTGCTATGAGCACATGTATGGTAGAATGTTCCATACATGCGGCTGGATAGATAGAAGGGGATATTCTTATAAGTACGCCGGTTATTGACTCCTTGCCCGTCCTGGTTTTTCAGGAAGAAAGTCTGTCCGCTTAAGTCCATTTTAAAGAAACGTTCTCCGGTTCCGGCAAAACATTCATCGGGCTTACATTCAAAAGAAAGCGTTGCACGTTCTTTCCGACCGTCGCGTTTGCAAAAAGCAACAGGTAACGCATCGTAGCGGGGAGGCGAAAAATGGTCGTAGGCTGACAAGCGGATTTCACGCTTTCCGTCAGGGTATAAAGTGATATCAAGCGTTTCTTGAGGGTCGGGAAGCAATTCGCTCCATCGGTCTAATAGAGGCTCTTCCACATTGATAACGGCACGCTTCGTTCCGTCTTCTGTCGAAAGAATCCATTTTCCTTTTTGTTCTTTTATAAACAGGGGCACTTTCTGAATCCGGTCACTGAATTGCAGCATTTCCGACTCATCTGTCAGTACATAATCACCGAAGCCAAGAAACAGGCGGGTGATGCCGATGTTATACTGACGGATGATTAACGTATATTCCTCCTGGGGAACATCGGTATCCGCCATCATATCGTTAGCCAGCTTTTGCTTCTGAAAGGGAACTGTTACGTAAATATCTCCTTCCTTTTCATAAACAGCCGTTGGCTTGTATGCTTTCCAAAGCGACTCATTCCTTGATAACTCGGTATCGAAATCAAGGAAATCAAATAAGTGATAGTTCGTTGGTTTCATCTATTTTATTGATTAAATATCGTTTATTGATTACTATAATTATCAGATTAGTTTGAATGATTACCATACTAGTCTAGTTCTAATGATTATTACACTAGTTTATTGATTGCTATACTAGTACATTGATGACTATGTTAATCCATTGATTTGTTTCAATCTTGCTTTATTCTTCCAGCTTTGTATTTAATACTGTCCGCCACTTGAGGCCCGTTATTCTTCCACACGTTCTTTTTCCCGGGGCGGTTCGAATCAAAACGTTCAGTGGGACACCAGTTGTTTTCCATTGTATATCCGTCCGTAGCTTCATCCAGATAGATATAAAAAGCACGGTCATTCGTAGCGTAGGGGGCTTCGATTAAATGTTCGATCCGATTATTTCGCATGACGGAACCCGGCTGGTTGGAAAGAGTATACAGACCGCCTGCATCGTATAGCCGACGGGCAAAGTGATGTACATAGTTTGCTTCTATCCGGTTGTTACACATTCCGCTCTCCAGCGATGTCCATCCCCAGCCTACACAAATCCCTGAATAGTTCAGATGGCAGACTTCATTATGAGAAATATCCATGTTTCTGACATATCCGGCGCCGATACCTACACATCCCCAGTCTTCATTAGTCACATTACTGATGAAATTGTTTCTGATAGTAATATGGGAACATAATTCCCGTACGTCAGCAGGAATAAAAGGGACGTGCGTCTCAAATCCTCCGTCCGGAAATGCACCGACCAGTAAAGCCGTTCCTCCAATATCCGTAAATTGACAATCTTCGACGCTCGATGCAGTAACGGCCCATTCATAATCCAGTCCGGTGGACGATAAATGACGGAACGTGCAATGCTTGAAATCAATATGCTCGGCACCTCTTACACATATTGCCGTTTCGGGACGGGTGATCCAGGCTTGATTTTCCAGTTCTGCTTTTTCCGGAAGCCCCGGTTCTTGTAGTTTATAGGCATCCAATAAAGGAAATCCCCCTTGCAGAGTGACGTGTCCCTGATAAGAAGGACGCATCCAGGAGGTATACTCAAAAGTAATTCCGTTAAATTGTATATGCTTTACCGGACGGGACAATGTACCGTCTATGGTCACTAAAGTTTCCAAGGCAGGGATAATCACTTCAGCAGTTTCCATATTTTCGCCCGCTTGCGGATAATAGTAAATCGTGCCGGAAGGATATTCCTGAAACCATTCACCGGGTTGGTCCAGCAATTCCAGTGCATTGGTCAGACAAAAGGAAGAATTTCCTTTCTCTCCTCCGATGACGGGTTGCGGCCAGGGATGCGCAAACTCCAGGTAACTTTCGGGTTCATGGAAGCGAACTACAGCTTGTCCGTCTTTCGCGTCTATACTTTTCACGCGCAAAATAGCAATCGCCCAGCGTTGATGGACAATCATTTCCAGTTGACCGGCATTTTGTAGTCTCTTCGGATTTACACTTTGAGAAACGGGGATCGTTATTGTTTGTTCTTCCGGATTGAAGTCAATCATTCGTTCCAATCCTCCGCCAGGAAATTGCGCAGCTCTTTGAACTTTATGACCGTTCACCCACATTTGCCGGGTTTCTACTCTTCTATTTCCTATTAGGGGAGCCTCTGCCGACCATATCTTCTGCTTTAGCTTTTCAGGAATTGCCGGATGATTATATCCACGCTTCCACCCCGTAACAGCAACTCCACCACTAATTACAGGGTGAGCACCATCTACTCCACAAATCACCGTTGGAGAATCGGGTGTCCCACTATCTTCCGGACGAAGAAATAGAGAATTGCGCTGGGCATAAACACCCTCTTCCAAACGAATATAAATTCCTCCGGCTACTTCCAACCGATTCAGTCTACGCCATTCACGAGCCTGCTTGATCGCCCGGTTTAATGTATAAAACGGAGCTTCCTTTGTCCCGGGATTCTTATCATTCCCCTGCAGGGATACATAAATTTCTCCCGCAAAAAGCGAGGGAAACCACCCCAAGAAAATGATAAAAGAAAGATAAATAAAAGTCTTTTTCATGGTACTACCTCAATGTGCTACTTCAATAAAGACGAACACACATCGATTTAGTACTCTATGTAAAGGCAATAGATAGGTTATTCTTACGAATGTTTTACAACATCAAATAGGTTACCGAATAAGACCTATGATAAATTGATAGCAAAAATAACCGCAGACAACGAACTTCAGTAAAGTTCCGAATATAAATCCGAGTAAAGAGCCCACACCTGATTTGAGTGCCTGCGAGAACTCTTTATTTCCTAATAGTTCACCAATCACCGCTCCTAGAAACGGACCAAGAATAATACCCCAAGGCAAGAAAAGAAGACCGACAAGAGTTCCTACAATACATCCCCAATTCCCCCATTTACTACCGCCACTATATTTACTTCCCAGCATCGGAGTGAAATAATCCAATACCTGCAAAACAGCTACAATCAATAGCCATACAATTAATTGTGTCGTAGAATATTGTACCTTATCCGTGAAGTGCAGAATGACCAACCCCACATAAGCAATAGGCGGACCGGGAAGAAACGGCAGAATACAACCTGCTAACCCGGCTATCATACAAAGGGCACTAATTACGATCAAAATAATGTCCAACATAGTCTCTTCTTTTTTTAGTTCTGCACAAAAATACAGTATCTTTCAATATATACAAGCTAACCTCGAGAATTATTTCCGCCACTTCACTGCTGTTTCAGAATAGCTTTGTCAGGGCTGCAGTTCTTTGTGTGAATGAGTTTTTCCAATACTTTTTTGAGAATGCCTCGTACCCAACAAGAACTTTTACTATCTTTGTGTCGTTAACGCTATTAATAAGCAAGTTATAAAAAAGAAATCAGCAGGAGGACAGAAGATGGATCCAATGGAATATATAGTACCCAACAGAAAGCGTTTACCTTACGGTATGATGAACTTCGCAGTCATCCGCCGCGAAGACTATTATTATGTAGACAAAACCCGCTTCATTCCTATGATAGAGCAGGCAGACCGGTTCTTTTTCTTCATCCGTCCCCGCCGCTTCGGCAAAAGCCTCACGCTGAACGTACTGCAACACTACTACGATGTGCGTACCCGCGATAAGTTCAACGACTTATTCGGCGACCTCTACATCGGGAAGCATCCCACAGTAAACCGCAACAGCTATCTGGTGCTTTACCTTAACTTTTCAGGTATCACCGGCGAACTGAACGATTATCGAAAAGGACTGGATGCACATTGCCAAATCCGCTTCGACTTCTTCTGTGAAGTCTATTCCGACCTCCTGCCACAAGGTATCAGAGAACGATTGGACGAAAAGGACGGGGCTGTCAACCAACTGGACTATTTGGTTTCGGAGTGCGAACGTGCCGGACAGAAAATGTATCTCTTCATCGACGAATACGACCACTTCACCAACGCCATCCTTTCCGATGCGGAAAGCTTGCACCGTTACACTGACGAAACGCATGGCGAAGGTTATCTACGTGCTTTCTTCAATAAGGTGAAGGCAGGAACTTATTCCAGCATAGAGCGTTGTTTCATCACTGGCGTAAGCCCCGTAACGATGGATGACCTGACGAGTGGCTTCAACATCGGCACGAACTACTCACTTACCCCCCAATTTAACCAAATGATGGGATTCACCGAAGAAGAAGTGCGCGAAATGCTGACTTACTATTCAACCAACAGCCCTTTCCGCCATACTGTTGACGAACTGATGGAAATAATGAAACCGTGGTACGACAATTATTGCTTCGCGCAGGATTGTTACGGTGAAACTACCATGTACAACTCCAACATGGTGCTCTACTTCGTGAAGAATTACATAGATAACGGCAAAGCACCACGAGAAATGATAGAAGATAATATACGTATCGACTATGAAAAGCTGCGTATGCTCATTCGAAAGGATAAGGAGTTTGCACACGATGCTTCCGTCATTCAAACTTTAGTGAGTCAAGGTTATATCACTGGTGAACTGAAGAAAGGTTTCCCTGCCGTCAACATCACCAATCCGGACAATTTTATAAGCCTGCTCTACTATTTCGGAATGTTGACCATTAGCGGAATGCATGAAGGAAAAACCAAGCTGACCATTCCCAACCTGGTGGTTCAGGAGCAACTATACACTTATTTACTTAATACATACAACGACGCAGACTTGAGTTTCAGCAGCTATGAGAAAAGCGAACTTTCAAGCCAGCTGGCTTATCGAGGCGACTGGCAAGCCTATTTCGGCTACATTGCCGACTGCCTGAAACGTTATGCATCCCAACGTGACAAGCAAAAGGGCGAATTCTTCGTTCACGGCTTCACCTTGGCCATGACTGCGCAAAACCGCTTCTACCGTCCTATCTCCGAGCAAGATACACAAGCGGGTTACGTCGATATTTTCCTCTGTCCCATGTTGGATATATATTCTGACATGAAGCACAGCTACATCGTTGAGTTAAAATACGCCAAATATCGCGATTCCGAAAACCGTGTGGAGGAATTGCGTCAAGAAGCCATCGCCCAAGCCAACCGCTATGCCGACACGGACACGGTGAAGCAAGCTATTGGCTCCACGCAACTACACAAGATTGTAGTGGTATATAAAGGTATGGAAATGCGGGTATGCGAAGAGTTATAATGAACAATCTCTTCACCCTTCACTTTTCCTTGTATTATCCTATCTATAAGCAGTTTATAGGTGAAGGGTGTTCCCTTCACCCATCCTTTCACGTTTTTTCTTTTTGTAAGCGTCTCCGCGATTCTATATTGCTGTCCGTTTTTAGCTCTCATATCTTTGC